>WNGN01000001.1_pt1 | contig 449840 bp, 416 predicted proteins | sample 5400561 | NCBI WGS metagenome assembly WNGN01 (sample SAMN13153379, study PRJNA577476) | soil metagenome | isolation source: 115 cm soil or saprolite under Garry oak tree replicate 2 | place: USA:California | collected 2016-06-15 | reverse complement strand
CGCCTGCGCCGCACCCGTCGCCCACCTCCACCTCCCTAGCCGCCGAACCATTGGTCGGAGACTTTCCCGCTCACGGCGTGGACCTCGAAGCGATGGAGCGCACGCTGATCGAGGGCGCCCTCCAGCGGGCCGGCCAGAATAAGTCCAAAGCGGCCAAGTTGCTCGGCCTGAGCCGCAGCAAGCTCTACACCCGCATGGAGCGATTCGGCCTCGCGTAGTTAGACTCTGAGCACCTGGGCCGCGAGCTTCGTGCCGGCGACCCGCGCCTTGATCTTCGCAAACGCAATGTCGCGACTAGTCGACGTGTCGTCGCCGAACGGCGCGAATCCGCAGTCGTCCGTTGTACCGAGCCGATCGAGAGGGATGAATTCGGCAGCTTCCAGGACGCGATCGCGTACTGCTTCGGGCGTTTCGATGCTCGGATTGATCGGGTCGATCACGCCGACAAAGATTTTCTGATCGGGCTTCGCGTGCTCCTTGATGATAGCGAGCACCCTGCCGCGGTCCTTCTCGCTCGCGAGCTGGATGTAGAAGTTCCCGACGTTGAGTTCGAACAGGCTGGGCAGCAGCTGCCCATAGTCCGCGTCCGCGCTATGAGTTGAGTCTTTGTCGCCGCCGGGGCAGGTGTGGACACCAATCCGCTTCCGCTCCGCGGGGGCGAACCGTTCCAACACACGGTTGTTGAGGCCGACGAAGGCCTTGAGCAGCTGCTTCGTCGGATCGAGTTTTACCGCGAGCCTGCCTTCCGTGAAGTCGATCTGCACGACGTGGGCACCCTGCGTCAGGCAACGACGGATTTCGCCCTCGGCCTCGCGAACGAGGTCATCCAAGAACGCCTCTCTCGTGTAGCCTGGTACGCCGTCCTGAGGATACAGCAAACTCAGCGCCGAGGCCGAGATGACCGCCTGTTTGATCGGAACTCGGGCGTGCTTCTTTGCCTCCTCCAAGAAGGAATCCGCGTAGGTGCGGTATCGAAAAGGACCCGCCGTCAGTCGCGGGAGCTGGCGGACATGACCGTCCGCGAAGGGGATCGTGACGCCGTCGGGCGCGAGGGTTTCAAGCCCGTGGATTGGATAGCTGACAAAGCTCGGTTTGGACTGTTCTCCATCAGTAATCACGGGAGACCCGGTGGCCTCGAAGCGTTGAATCGTGTCGCGAACGGCTTGCTCGTATAGCGGTCTCACTCTGTCCGGCGAGATCCGGCCAGACGCGAGCTGCCGCATGGCTTCGACGAGTTCGGGGGGTCTTGGAATGCTACCAATCGGCTCGGTGGGAATCGGCATGCAGGCAATCCTACCGCCGGGCCGTCAGCTGTCAAATGTTCTTCACCGACTGGCGAGCACCGGCGGGCAAAAGGGCCTCGAGCGCCGCATCCGCCGCAGCGCCGGCCCCAAGTGAGCGCTCCTTGGGCAGACCGAACACCCACCGCGCGCACACACCGGCAACGATGGCGTAGGGCAGGCGCTGGACGGCCCACCGCGTGCAGTAGGGCCGAAACGCGCCCGACTCAACCCCGCGTTGGATGATGGCGGACAGGACGTGCGCACCCCGTCTGAGCAGCTGGCGCCGGCGAAAGTCGCCGAACGTCCCCTCTCCGGCCTCCCGTTCCGCGGTTTTCCCGATGGCCTCTATCGCGTCGCGCAGCGCCCTGATCGGGTCGCGGTCCGGGGGTGTGCGCTGCTCGAGAGCCCGAAGCGCCGATCCTAACGCTTTCACTCTCCCCGCCCCGCAAGCAGCGAGCCAGTGTGTACTCGATTTCCGGGGCGCTGGTCCGCCGCGATGGGTATCGGCCCGGCTGCCAGCCGCACTTGCCGCTGGGTCTTGTCGCGCCCGATCCACACGATGCTATCGCCGCACATGATCGCGTCCACCGGATACTGCTGCCGCCCGAACGACTCGGCGTCCGAACTGGCAACCTGCGTGCCGGGGAAATAATAGAAGCAGCGCTCGCCTCCCGGGTGGCTATGGATGATACCCACCGTCCCCGTCCAACCCGCCTCCTCACACGTCTGGCGCGGCAGGACGTGCGTCTTGGTTGAGTGGCCCGGATCCACGTCTGCGGGAGCGATGCGCTGCACGAACACCACGGGACCGTGGACCTGGCCGATCATGCAGCCCATGAACTCCGTTGACAGGGAGCCGTATGCCAGCGTGAGGTAGCGGCGCGCCTGATCGGAGACGACCAGCGCGCGCGCCGTCATGGACCCGGCGCCTGAATCGCGCGCAGCCCCGAGATGCAGCACAAGCAAGGCCATGAGCCCCGCCGTCGCACCCGCAGCGTGGAGCGGCGAAGCCCTCACGGGCGCCTCTCGTACTGCGTCAACACCTGCGGTTGGAGCGTGCTCGAGCCGAGGCACCACCACGCCCCGAGGACGCGAAGGCACCGCAGGTACGCGGGTTCGGGCAAGCTCAACGTGATCGCGGCTCTCATGGCCCCATGCCATTCGCACGCCGCATGCCAGCCGCCGGGCGAAGTCCGCTCCTCGAGCAAGTTGCTGGGGCGCCGCGCGTTCGATCACCGGGGGGACATTGGCCGTGTGGACACGCCCGCGTGGCTGATGCGGACGTTCGAGCAGAACTGCATGGAAACCGACAATGACCTCGCGTGTGAATCGAGCATCCCGCATCGAAGCAAGCGGTCGCGCGTGGCATGGCGCGTGCAGGTCGCCGGTTGTGTCCCTCTCGCGTCTAACCGCGCTACTCCTGGTGTTGACCATCACCACCGGAGTGATCGACGCCGTGAGCGTCCTGGGGCTGGGGCGGGTGTTTACCGCCAACATGACCGGCAACATCGTCTTTATGGGTCGCCCATCCGACAGCTGCCGACGGCACATAACGGAGATGCCCCTCGCCAACGTCATTCCCAGTAACGGTCGCACCGTGACTGGTAACGCGCGGGCGCGCGCGGCGCGGGCTCAGTCGGCGGCCATCTCGAAGACGCCGCCGATGCGCTTGATCCAGACACCCACCGTGCTCCGCAATCGAAGTCGCGCCGGAGGTCAGCGCCAGAGTCCCGACGCTGTGGCTAGTGTTGGCATTTTTGCTGGCAGTCGCACGCGGTCTCTGTGGGACAGGTATGACTGATCCGGAGATGCGCTGGAGTGTAAGTCTGCCTCACGGCGATTGCTTCGGTCATCCGTGGACGGGAAAGGAAAAAGGCAGAGGGACTTTGCAGACCTCTGCCTTACCACTTGGCTACGGCGCCGTGGGGTTAGAAAATGGCTAGACCACTGGACTTTCTCAACCCGCTACCCCAACCATCGCAAACCTCAAGACCGACGCTCGGCCGCCCGAAAGCCCAGCACGCCATTGATCCATCGCACCAGCGGCAGCATCAGGCGGAAATCGGCTTCGAGCAACGCCGGCAACCGGGCGCTCGCCGCCTGGGCGTCGGTCAGCGACCGGCCCATCACGAACGACTGGAACTTGAGCCACCGGGCCGCCGCATGATCTGGTGCAAATCCGCGCGGCACCCGGCGCAGCACGGCCTCTTCGGACAAGCCGCCAAACCGCCGCACCAGCCGCCGGTCGGTCGCGATCTTGGTGAAACGCGTCGGGTCGCCGGCGATGGCCTCGCGCAGCTTGCGGAGGGCGTCCCGCGGCGGCATCCACATTCCGCCCCCGACGAACGAATCGCCGGGGGCGATCTGGAAGTAGAACCCGGCGCCCGCCCCTTCACCACCGGCCTCGCGCCCCACGGCGCGCGAGCCGTCCCGGTGATAGAACCAGCACGAGGCGTGGGTCTTGTACGGGGACTTGTCGGGCGAGAACCGGATGTCGCGGTAGATGCGGAACATCGAGCGCTTGGGCTCGCCGATGATTTCGGGTGCGAACCGCGTCAGCCTGACGTCCATCTCCTCGATCAGCTCACGCATCGGCTGCTTCACGTCCGCTTCGTACTCGGCGCGGTGGGCCTCGAACCACGCCCGGTCGTTGTGCCGCTTGAGGCCGCGCAGGAACGTCAGGGTCGCGGTCGAGAAGACCATGCTGGCTCGCACTGTCATCGTAGGCGCTGGCTCACCGCCATGATGTTGCCCTCGCTGTCCTTGAACCACGCGGTCTTCGCACCGCCTCCGGTTGCGATGCTGTTCTTCATCTTGATCCCTGGCATGTCGTATTCCTCGAAGACGACGCCTCGGGCCTTGAGCTCGGCCACCTCTGCCTCGACGTCGTTGACCTGCCAAAACGCCTGGCTGGCCTTCGATGTGCCTGCGTTGCCGGTCTGATACATGAAGACTTCGGCGCCGCCGCATCTGTAGATCACGCCGCCGCCGTACTGCTCCGCGGGCTCGAGCCCCAGGGTCTGCTCGTAGAATTTCCTCGCCCGCTGGAGATTAGAAGCGGGGATGTACGCGCGAATCGGTGCAGTGGCCAGCATCAGAACCTCCTCAGGTTATCTTGCGGCACAGCTTCGCCGGCGGGAGGTCAGCACTTCGCACTCGCCGGTGGCGCGGAACGTAATTTGGACTCAAGTTCCAGCACCAGAGGATTCCATGACCACCCAGCTGACCCCCACCCCCACCCCCACCCCCACCTCGCGTCGCGACCACATCTATCCGACGCTCACCGCGGCGCAGCTCGCCCGCATCGCCGCGCACGGGCGCCGGCGCCGGGTCGAGGCCGGCGAGGTGCTGGTGCAGGCAGGCGAGCACGTGGCACGCCTGTTCGTCGTCGTGGAGGGCCAGATCGACGGCGTCCGTCCGTCGGCCACCGAGGGGGACCTCGTGGTATCGCTCGGCCCCGGGATGTTCACGGGCGAAGTCACCATGCTGTCGGGCCGCCGTGGGCTCGCCCAGATCCGGGCCGCAGCGGCCGGCGAGGTCATTGAAGTCCGGCGCGACGACCTGCTGGCGCTCATCCAGGTCGACGGCGAGCTGAGCGAGATCTTCATGCGCGCCTTCATCCTGCGTCGGATGGAGCTGCTGCGACGCGAAGTCAGCGACGTCGTGGTCCTCGGGTCGACGCACTGCCAGGGGACGCTCCGTATCCGGGAGTTCCTCACCAGAAACGGGCATCCTTACACGATGGTCGACCTCGACCGCGAGGCCGACGTCGAAGCGGTGCTCGATCGCTTCCACGTCAGTGCCGGCGATGTGCCCGTCGTGATCTGTCGCGGCGACGTTGTGCTCCGGAGCCCGACCACGCAGCAGATCGCCGACGCCCTGGGCTTCAACGACGCAATCGATCAGACTCATGTCCGGGACCTCGTCATCGTAGGTGCAGGACCTTCCGGGCTTGCGGCAGCGGTGTACGGCGCGTCGGAGGGACTGGACGTCCTGGTCGTGGAGTCGACCGCGCCCGGGGGCCAGGCCGGCTCGAGCTCTCGGATCGAGAACTACCTCGGCTTCCCGATGGGGATCTCCGGTCAGGAGCTGGCGGGGCGTGCGTACACGCAGGCGGAGAAGTTCGGGGCGCAAGTGATGATCGCCAAGGATGCGACGCACCTCACCTGCGACCGCAGGCCGTACGCGCTCGAGGTTGGCGACGGGCAGCGGTTGCCGGCGCGCGCGGTGATCATCGCCACGGGCGCCGAGTATCGGCGGCTTCCGATCGCCAACCTGCCGCGGTTCGAAGGCGCGGGGGTGTACTACGCTGCGACCTCCATGGAGGCGCAGCTGTGCACCGGTGAAGACGTCGTCGTCGTGGGCGCCGGCAATTCTGCGGGCCAGGCCGCCGTGTTCCTCGCGCAGACCGCCCGGCGAGTGCACATGGTGATCCGCTCGGGGGGCCTGGCCGATACCATGTCGCGCTACCTGATCCGTCGCATCGAAGACCATCCGGCCATCGTCCGCCACGTGCGCGCGGAGATCGTGAGCCTCGAGGGAAACGGTCACGTCGAGCGGGTCGGCTGGCGCGACAACCAGACCGGGCGCGTCGAGACACACCCCATCCGGCACGTCTTCACCATGACGGGCGCGGTGCCCGGCACCCGCTGGCTGAACGGCTGCCTCGCGCTCGACGCCAAGGGGTTCATCAAGACGGGACCGGACCTGTTGCCGGAGGACCTGACCACCGCACGCTGGCCGCTCGCCCGCGCTCCCCATCTCCTCGAGACGAGTCTCCCCGGGGTCTTCGCGATCGGCGACGTCCGGGCCGGGAGCTTGAAGCGCGTGGCATCGGCCGTGGGCGAGGGATCGATCGCGATCGCCGCCGTCCATCAGGTATTGCACGAGTAAGAGGCCGAGGTGGTGCGCTCGGTGCCAGCAAGTTATTTCTTTGAGGGCGTGATGTCGGTCACTGGAAGATCCCAGTGCGCCAGTAAAATCTCGAACCGCCGCTGTTCCTCACGTCGGTACGTCTCCTGGTCGGGCCAGAGCTGATTGATCCAGGATTCTTCTTGAGGATTCGCCGTCGTCGCGAGAGTCGAGTTCTTGAATCGAATCGTGACGCGATAATCCCAGCGGGCATCTTCCGTCATGTGGTTGGCGGGCGTTTCAATCTTTACAGAAATCATGCGGCCACTCTCCACGCCCTTCTTGAGGAGCGGGTAGTGGTTCTTCAGGAACAGTTGCAGGAACTCCTGCTGGTGTCCCCATTGCACTTTGTAGTAGTACTCCATTGTGTAGGGCTGGTCGGCGGCAATTTGTGGTGGAGCACCCTGGGCGAGCAGGGGCTGCGCCAACGCCGCCAGCAGCAGCCCAGTTGGGACGCTCCTCATCACGCCTCCGAAACGTGGCAGGTCATTGCGATGTCTTCGGCTTCACTGCGCCGCCGCGTCCTTCGCCTCCCATTGCTCGCGCGTGAGGAGCGCGATCGGCTCGAGGCGCTTCTTCGCCAGGGCGGCGTTGACCCCGCCTAGCTGCTTCGCCGCCCAGGCGTCGAAGTCCTTCACCACGTCGACCAGCTCGCGGGCGATCGCATCGGTGCGCTCCTGCTGGGTCTGTGACGGGCGCCCGTCGTAGAACACGACGTTGCCGTACAGGTCGGTCAGATTCTCCCGCAGTCGCTCTTCACCCGTGATCATGCCGCCCTCCTTGGTCGCGACGATCTTCTTGCGCAGCTCGTCGACCGTCGCTGACGCGGCCCGCAGGCGCTTGGCGAGCGGGTCACTCGCTTGCAGTTGCGCGGCCCGCCCGTCGAGCGCCAGCCGCACGCCGTTCATGCGATCGACCGCGAATGTCATGTCGCCGAGCACGCCGGAGAGCTTCATGACGAGGTCGAACTGCGCCTTGCGGTCTTCCGCCGTATGCCTGGTCCGAGGATCGGCCACGACCTGCAGGGCGGTCGAGTAGACCTCCTTGTCCTTGGTCATCTTGACGGTGTACGTGCCCGGTAGGACACGGGCACCGAACGCCGCGCCGAACGCCGCGCTCGCGGCCGGCGGCACCTTGGGTGGCTTCAGACGCATCGACCAGGTGACGCGGTTCAAGCCGCGGCGCTTGCTGCTGGGCACGCTGCCCAGCAGGCGGCCACCCTGATCGAACACCTCGATCTTCAAGTCGCCGAAGATGTGGCGCTTCTTCTGGTAGTAGGTGATCACCGCGTCGTCGGGCGGATTGGGCCCCACGAACGCGGCGTCACCATTAGCCCACCCGCCGGACGCCGAGACGCGCTGCACCGTGGGACGGGCCGCCATGAAGACGACGTTGCTGGCGAGCGTCTCGGGCGTCAGCGCGCGCAGCGGCGTGATGTCATCGACGATCCAGATGCCGCGGCCGTGGGTCGCGATCACCAGGTCGTGATCGCGCGGGTGGATCGCCAGATCGCGCACGGCCACCGCCGGCAGGTCCCCGCCTTTGTAGTGCGCCCACGTCGCCCCGCCATCCACGGAAACCCACAGGCCGAACTCCGTCCCGAGGAAGAGGAGCTGCCTGTTCACCATGTCTTCCTTCACGACGTGCGCGTACCCGCGGACTGGTCCGTCCGGCCGGACGAGCGGTGCCCAGGTCTTGCCGAAATCCGTCGAGCCGTAGGCGTAGGGTCGCATGTCGCCGAACGTGTGGACGTCGAACGTGACGTACACGGTGCCCTCCTCAAAATGGCCCGCCTCAAGCGACGACACCCACGCGTTCTTCGGGAGGCCCGGGATGTTGCCGACCACGTTCGTCCACGTCTTCCCGCCGTCTCGCGTGACCTGCAGGTTGCCGTCGTCGGTCCCGACCCAGACGAGGTTGGGGTTTTTCGGCGACTCGGAAATCGCGTAAATCGTGGTGTGCATCTCCGCGGACGAGTTGTCGACCGTCACACCGCCCGATTGTTCCTGCTTCTGCTTCTCCAGATCGTTGGTGGTGAGGTCGGGGGAGATGCGCTCCCACGTTTGCCCGTAATCGCGCGAGCGGAACAGCACCTGCGCACCGAGATAGATCGTGCCCTTCTGCGTCGGGCTCACGTGAATGGGCGTATTCCAGTTGAAGCGGAGCTTGCCTTCCTGGTAATGCGGAAGCGGCTTGATGTTGCGCGTCTCGTGTGTCTTGCGGTTCACGCGGGCGATCTCGCCGCCCTGATACTCAGCGTAGATGTAATCGGGGTCGGCGGGGTCGACGAACATCCAGAAGCCGTCCCCGCCGTACATGTTCTCCCAGCGGCTGCTGGTGATGCCGCCGGGATACTCCGACTCACCGACCCAGGAGCTGTTGTCCTGCAGCCCGCCGTACACGTGGTACGGCCTATCCATGTCCACGCTCACATGGTAGAACTGCGAGATCGGCAGGTTGTCGGCCTTCCACCACTTGTTGCCGGCATCGTAGGAATACCACAGGCCGCCGTCGTCCCCGGTGATCAGGTGGTCGGTATTGGCCGGATCGATCCACACGTCGTGAAAGTCGCCGTGCGCCCCGCCCGAGATATTGCTGAAACTCTTGCCGCCGTCCGTGCTGACGATCAGTCCCCCGTCCGGCTTGTAGATCCGGTTTTCATTCTTGGGATCGACGATCAGGTTGGCGAAGTAGAATGGCCGCCAGATCATGTTCTGGCTGCGGTCGAGCGCCTCCCAGCTCCGCCCGCCGTCGTCGGAGCGATACAACCCGTTCTTCGGGACGACCGCCTCGATGAAGGCATAGACGACAGTAGGCTTGGACAGAGCCACGGCGACCGCGACCCGCCCCCACGGCTTCGACGGCAAGCCTTTGGCGCCCTGGGCGTCGAGCTCGGTCCACGACGCCCCCCCGTCCCCGCTCCTGAACAGGCCGCTCCCGCTCGGCGCGTTGGCGCCCTCGCCCCCGGAGCGGAACGTCCATCCCTTGCGGCGGAAATCCCACATGCCGGCGAAGATCGTCTTGGGATTCTTGGGATCGAGCGAGAGCATCGAGCAGCCGGTGGACGCGTTCGGCCCCTTCAGGATCTTCGTCCACGTCCTGCCGCCGTCGGTCGTCTTGTAGACGCCGCGCTCCTCGCTGTCGCTCCACAGCTTCCCGGGCACGCACACGTAGACCGTGTTCGACTCGGACGGGTCCACCACGATCTTCGCGATGTGCTCGGACTCCCGGAGCCCGAGGTTGGTCCAGTTGTCACCGCCGTCCACCGACTTGTAGATGCCGTCTCCGATGGAGACGCTGTTGCGCGTCCAGGCCTCACCCGTGCCCACCCACACGACCTTGGGGTTTTTCGGATCTACGGCGATCGCGCCGATCGACTGCACCGGCTGCTTGTCGAACACCGGCTTGAACGTCGTGCCGCCGTTGACCGATTTCCACACGCCGCCGCTCGCGGCCCCGGCGTAGACCGTGAGCCGCTCCCCCTCGCGCACGGCGTCGAGCGCCGCGACGCGGCCGCTCATCGCGGCGGAACCGATATTGCGGGCCCCCAGGCCAGAGATCGTCTCCGAGTCCACCTTCACGGGCGCGGCTTGTTGTGCCGTCAGGAAAAATCTGCCTTGGCCCACCGGCGGCTTCTTGGCGGCGGGCCGCTTCGGCGCCTCGGCGGGCCGCGGCGGCGGCGCGCCCACCGCGGGCTTCTCGAAGCGCTGGTCGTCGATCGCGACGTTGGCCTCGATCTTCTCGATCGTGATCTTCTGCTTGTCTTGACTTCCCTTCGGACTGCTCTCCATCGAAAACGGCAAGTACCAGCCGGCCACCTCCTTGTAGTCGCCGAGCGACGTCTCGAACTCCTGCTCCGCACCTCGGATCATGCGCTTCTTTTCGATCTTGATGGGGACGTCGTAGTCGGTGTCCATGTAGTAGTACCGCACGTCGCCGCTCGCGAGCGTCACCTTGAGCTTGTAGGCGTCCGTACCCTCGACCTGATCCATGCCAACGAACTCGACCTTGTTCCCCTTGTGCTGGTAATTGACGAGGGGCTCGTCGAAGTCGGCGTCCTCCACGATCTCCTTCATCTCCTCTTCGCTCAGGGCTTCGGCATCCTTCTTGCCTTGCCACGGCTCGACCTTCCATCCGGTCTTGCCGTCGTAGGCATTGACCCCGGTCATCCCCTGCAAGGAGAACTCCTGCCGCACCTTGTTCGGCCGCTTGTTCTCCTGCAGCACCGCCGCCTCGAACCCGCCGCTGCCGGTGAACTTCCCCGTGCGGCGCAGCGTGGTCACGGCCTGAATGCGTTCCATCCCGCCGACCGTCTTCACGTACTTGGCGATGATGTCGTCGGCGCTCTGTGCCGAGAGCGACGTCGTGAGCAGGGTCAACCCGGCCAGCCTCAACATGACAGTGCGCATGGGTGCCTCAGTCGAAGGTGCGGATGACGAATCGATACGCGGCCTAGAGCATATCCTCGGCGGGCAGGACGCACCAGACGTCTCAACGGCAGCCCGGCACGGCGCTCGGCTTCACCCAGAAGCTGTAGACGACGCAGTCGTCCGGCGCGGGCGGGCGCGGCGCCGGGACGGCATGGCGCACCGGCGGCAGCGCGCGCAGGTACACGATCAACGCGCGGACGTCCTCCTCATCCCAGTTCGACGCGTGATCCCAGGTCATTCCCTGCCAATGGAGCGCCCGGCCGTCGCGGCTCACGCCGGCCCGGATGGCGCGCGCGATCTCGGGATCGCTCCATCGGCCGATGCCGGTCGCGGAGTCGGGGGTGATATTGCGCACCCACAACGTCCCGAACGGCTTCCAGTCGACCTTCAGTCCGCCGCTGCCGTCGAGTCCGTGGCACATGGCGCACGAGGCGACCGAGAACACGTAGCGCCCGCGCGCAGCGAGGGCCGCCCGCTCGGGGCTCCCCAACACGGCGGGGCTCGGCTGGGGGATGAGCTTCGCGATCGGTCCGGCGATCTGCTCGGGGGGAATGACGCCCAAGGTCGGCGTCGCGTACAGTCCTGCGCCGATCACCCCCAAGACCACGACTGCCGCCGCCACGCCCGCGACCTTGAGCCACCCTCGGAGTCCCTGCGGCAGGCGGCGCTCCGGCGGCGCCGCCATGAACAACAGGAGCGCGCCGGCCACGAGCACCAGCCATTGCGCGCCGACGAGCATCCGCTGTACGACATCGCGCGGCAGGCCCGCAGTCGTCTGGCCGAAGTTCCCGTCGGCGTAGGTGAGCCGGGTGGGGCCGGCGGCGGGCGGCCCCGCCACCAGCTTCGCGACGAGTGTTTCAACGAAGCCGAAGTGCAGCGGCTCCGGCGCCTGATTGCGCACCGGGGGCAGCGTCTTCAGGTAGCTCGCAATCGCCATGGCGTCGTCTTGGGTGAACGCGTGCAAGAATATCCATGGCATCGCGTGGGGATTGAGCACGCGCTTCGGCGCCCGGCCGGTGCGGATCGCGTTCGCGATCTGCTGCGCCGTCCACGCGCCGAGACCGCTCTCTCGATCGGACGTGAGATTGCGGCTGACGTACACGCCGTGCGGGTAGATCCCCACCCGCATCCCCCCGGCGAGATAGAAATCGTCGCCCCGATAGATCCCCGTGCGATTGATCGTTGTGTGGCACAGGCCGCACATCTCGGCGCGCACGAGGTACTCGCCGCGTCGCACGGGGTCGCCGGTCTGGCCGGGCCCGTCGAGCGTGCCCCCCCGCTCCCACGGTGGGACGCGCGCCAGGGACCGCACGTAGTTCACGAGATCCCACCGCTCGGATGGGGTGGTCGTCGCGGCGACCGACGGCATGGGGCCGGGAGCGAGGCCCGTGGCGAGCCGGAGCCAGAGCTGCTCGGGCTCGCTCCCGCCCCGGAACGTCCAGGGGGCCGTGAGGTCGCGGGAGACCACGGGGTACCCTTTGACATCCCTCACGACCAGGCGGGCGCGACCGTCGACGCCGTGGCACGCGACGCAGCCTTTCGTGGTGAAAAGCGCCCTGCCGCGCGCCACGCTCGCCCCGCTCGCCGGGACGCGGCGCGGCACGCTCAGCGGAGCAGCCTGGGCCCCCTGGAACACCGGCGAGAGGCTCTTCACATGGTCGACGACTGCACGAATCGCCGCGCTATCGAGAATGTCTCGCCAGTAAGGCATGGCACTGGCGTGCAGGCCGTTCGCGACCACACCGATCAAGTCGGCGTCGCGGGGTGGCTGGCCCGCACCCGTGGACTTGTACTTGAACTGACCGAGGGTGAAATCGCGCGGCCGGGGGATCAGCGACGGAGCCGCCGGGCCGTTGCCCCGGCCGTCGGGCCCGTGGCACACGGCGCACCGCTGTGCGTACACGCGCTGGCCCAGCGGCACGGCCGGCCCCAGCTCGGCGCCGGGAGGCCAGGTGAGATCGGCGTACACGCCGCGGTCGGGCTGCCACACGGAGGTGGGGTGCGCGTACCCGAGACGCGCGAAGACCGAGCGGCCGAGGTCGAGCGGGACCAGGAGACCGAGCGCGAGGAGGGCGACACGGCGGCGGGAAGCGAGGATCCAGCGCATGGCGACGCCGGTGTACGCTACGAGTCGCCGGCAGAGGTCGCAAGCGCTGTCACCGACCAGATGTGGGGGCGGGGGCGGGGGCGGGGGCGGGAGCCGAACTTCACGGCAACACGTAGTGTTACGGGCAATAGACTCGAAGCGCAGCGAGGTCTCATCGACTATGCGGATCGCCGTCCTGGGGTCCGGAAACATGGAGGCAGCGCTGGGGCGATCGCGTGGCTCGAGACAGCGCTGAGGCGGCCCGCGTCGCCCTCGTCACCGGGGCGAACCGTGGCATCGGTCTCGCAGTCTGCAGCCGCCTCGTCGCGCTCGGCTTGCGCGTCGTCCTCACGGCGCGTGATGGAGCCAAGGCGGAATCCGCCGCCCGTGAGATCGACGGGGCGATCCCGCATCAGCTCGACGTGACATTGCCGGAGAGCGTGCGCGGCCTGGGCGAGTGGCTCCGCCGCGACGTCGGCCGACTGGATGTGCTCGTCAATAACGCCGGCATCTACCCGGACGAGGGCGTCTCCGGCCTCGCGGTGCCTCCGGAGCTGGTGCGCACGACGTTCGAGAGCAACGCGCTGGGCGCGTTGCGCGTCTGCCAGGAGGTGGTTCCGCTGATGCTGGCCCGACGCTGGGGCAGAGTGGTGAACGTGACGAGCGGGTACGGCCGGATGGACGCGATGGACGCCAGGACGCTCGCGTACAAGGTGTCGAAGCTGGCGCTCAATGGCGTGACGCGGATCCTCGCCGACGAGCTGCGCGGATCCGGCGTGCTGGTCAACGCGGTCGACCCCGGCTGGGTGCGCACCGCCATGGGCGGGGCGCGCGCTCCGCGCTCCGTCGCTCAAGGGGCCGAGACGATCGTGTTTGCGGCCACACTCCCCGACGGCGGCCCAACGGGCCGACTGTTCCGTGACCGTCAGATCGTGCCGTGGTGACTCAAGCCCGTCTCAACTGGATCAGCGTGATCTCCGACGGCGCGCCCAGCCGCAGCGGCGGCCCCCAGTAGCCCGTCCCCCGGCTCACGTACAGCCACATCTCCTCGAGGCGGTGCAGCCCTGCCACGAACGGCTGGAACAGCCGCACCAACAGGTTGAACGGGAAATACTGGCCACCGTGCGTGTGCCCGGAGAGCTGGAGGTCGAAGCCCACGGCGCGGGCTTCGAAAGCGCTCTTCGGCTGGTGCGCCAGCAGGACCCATACGTCGCTCTCGAGCGCGCCCGCGACGGCCGCCGCGGGATCGGAGGCGTGGCCCGGCACGAGCCGACTCGCCGAGTGGTCCGTGACGCCGGCGAGGACCAGCCGCGCGGTGCCACGCCGGATCACCCGGTGCGCGTTCACGAGCGCGCTGAACCCCAGGCGCTCGAGCTCGCGCACCCACGCCGCCGCGTCCCAGTAGTACTCGTGGTTTCCCGTGACGAAGAACTTGCCGTGCGGCGCCGCCAGCCACGCGAGCGGCGCCACCTCGTCGCGCAGCACGGGGGGCAGTCCGTCCGCCACGTCGCCCGTAAGCGCGATCAGATCCGGCGCGAGCCGGTTTGCTACCGCCACGACTCGCTCCACGAAGTCCCGCCGCAGCGTGGCCCCCACGTGCAGGTCCGAGAGTTGCACGATGCGGAAGCCCTCGAGGTCCGCGGGAAGATTCGCGATCGGCACGTCGACTCGCACCACCGCCGGCCGGCGCGCCCGCCACGAACCGGCCGCGAGCAGCGCCACGGCGCCGCCCACGATCCCGGCGCTGAGCGCCCCGGGGTTGAGCCATCCGCGCGCGTGCACCAGATCGGCCGCGAGGACGAAGACGATCAGTAGGGAGGAGAGCCCCATCGCGATGAAGCCGGCCTGCTCGAGCACCGGGTTCCCCGGCACGCGCCGCGCCCGGCCGGCGAAGAACACCGCAAACGGGGCCAGGGCGAGCACCACCACCGCCGTCCAGCCGGCGAGCCGCCACGCCTCGCCGATCGGAGCGTGGGCGAGCAGCCGCTGCCCCACGTACAGGTGGAGCAACACCCACAAGCCGCCGATCACGAGGATGCGTCTCACCAGCCCCATGAGCATGATCACGCCGATCATGCTCACGATGTTCCCGAGCGGCCTGGGCGGCCCAGTCCACCGCGGCGCTGAGCGCCGCTAGCGCCCCGCGGCCCGCTTGAGCGCCGCGAAGTAGCTGCGGATCCGCGCGGCGTTCGCGCCCACATCGCTTTTCCCGACGCGCGACTTCGAGCGCATGTCGATCACCGCGCTGTCGGGCCCGCGCGGCGCCACGCGGATGACGACGTCGTCCTTGAAGCCGAACCACTTCGTGGTGGCGGTCGCCTCAAGGCGGCCGCCGCCGGCGGCGGCCGAGTCCCTGCCCGTCACCTCCCATCGCGACATGTCCATCGCGGTCGCGTGCGCGAGGTGGTACGCCCGGGCGGCGGGGAGCGGCAGCACGAGGGACCCCAAGTCAGGATAGCCGCGGCGCACTGAATCGGCGAACCCGACGGGATAGCTCATGTCCTTCCCCCTCCAAAAGTCGTTCGCCGCCGCCGTGACGTAGGCCGGCGGATTGGCGAGGTCGGTCGCGATGTCGTTGATCGGCGGCACGGTGTGCGCAAGCCGGTACTGCCGGTAGAACGCCGCGCCCGGCGCAACGCCGACGACGACGCCGATCAGGGCGAGCGCCGCGCCACGGGCCTTAGCCGCGATCGCGCCCACGAGGGCGAGCAGCGACACGGCGCATCCGATCAGGGCGACGCCCCCCCCGTAGCCGAACAGGTAGCGGAGCGCCACGCGTAGACCCCACCAGCCGTGCCGGTAACCCCACGCCGAGACGAGCTCCATGAGCACGCCGACCACGACGAGCCCGAGGCCCGCCCAGGCCGCCCACAGCGTCGCAATCCCGCCCTGCGCTTGCGCCTGCGGCTGCATTTCCATCGCGGCTCCCTTTCTGTCGCTCAGTAGGTCACGCCCTTGCGGATCGCGAAGCCCCAGCGGCTTCCCGAGAATCCCGCCCCGAAGCGGTAACCTAGCGCGAACTCCGCGACATCGCCCCGGGCGGCCCGTGTCGGACCGATGCGCAGCGAGACGCCCACGTCGCCTCCCAGCCGCGCCGGCTCGTTCGGGTACCAGGCCCCTCCATAGTCGAGGAACGGCGCCAGGCCGACACCCATCAGGCCCCACACCTCGTCCGCCACCAGCACCCGATCCTCGACGGCAAGCCAGGCCATGCGCGTACCGGTCATCTCGTGGATGCCGAAGACGCGCGGCCCCTTGTGGTCGTTCCAGAGATCGAATATGGCGTCGGGCGCCGGGCGACGAAGGCGGGCGCCCTCGAGGTGGAAGATCAGGGTCTGGCCGCGCAGGTTCTGGCTGGCGACGGTGACGGCGCCCGAGACGCGACCCGAGTCGGGCACGCCGGCGGTGAAGACCCCGTTGCCCGCCCCGTAGAGCACCGCGAACCCGCCGGGCCACAGGGCGGACAGCCGTGCGCCCACCTCCGTTCCAATCCCGGCGCGGTCGGACGGATAACCCCACGCGCGCGGCGCGGCCCACGCGCCGAAGTGGAACAGCTGCGACAGGTCAACGTCCTCGCGCCGGGCGTACGAATTGAAGCGCTCCAGCACCTGGAAGCGGACGTGACCCACGTCGAGCCCCGCGCCCACCGTGCCGAACGTCGAGCGCGGGAACACCGTCGTCGTTTCCGGCGCGAAGTCCTCGCGCCGCCACTGTCCGCCCACCCAGAGCCGCAGGTAGTCTCGGCTCGTCGCGTGGGGCGCGAATCCCGCGGTGACGCCGAAGCGCAGCGCGCGCCGCTCCACCGTGTCCACGACACTGCGCCCCACGGCGTCACGTCGGAACACGAGCACGCGCTCCGCCGCCGCTTCGCCGTCGGTGATGAGCCCGCGCCGCGCGGCGGTCTCGTAGAACGGCACTCCCGCCAGCCACGTGCCCCGGTTGCCATCCGACTTGTTGCTGTACTTGGCCTGCAGCCAACCTCGGCGTGAGAAGAAGTGGGGGTTCACGTGCCCGAGATCGAAGATACGGCGGTCGGGGGTCTTGTTGTACACAGCGGTGAGAGACGTCGCGGTGCCCAACAGATTGTCTTCCACAAGGCCGACCATCCAGGTGACGTCCCCACCCGCGGACGAGAAGCCGATCTGCGGCTTGGTGCTCCAGCCGTCCGTGGTGGCGACGCGGAGCGCCAGGCGGCCCTCGAGTCGCGTGGTATCGATCCGCACCCGGCTGAAAACGTACAGGTTGCGTAGCGCGCGCTCGCTCTCGGCGACCCGCGCCGAATCGTAGCGATCCCCCGGGTTGAGGAGCAGCGTGCGCCGAATCACTCCCGCGCGCGTGGTCACGTGGAGCCGGTTCGCGAGCCGGGCGACGAAGCTGGGCGCATCGGCCTCCTGGAGATCGAACACATTGCGGTTGACGACGATGATCGTGTCGATCGGGGGTGCCGCAGCCTGGGCGGACAGGCCGTCGGGCGGTCGGGCGGTCAGCAACCCGAGCGCGACACCGACCACCCGTCCGCCCGACCGCCAGACCGGTTTATTTGACCAGGTCAACGCGTTGATGCAGCGAATAGGTCACGTGGCGCGCGGGGTCGTTCCATTCCGTAAAATACAGCGTCGCGTCGACGCGGCCGGTGATCTGCCGCAGGCCGCGCGTCGCGAGCCGAAACGCGCCCCGCGCCGAGTCGGGTTTCAGGGGACGGCACAGGCAGGTCACGGTGGCGTAGGCGGGAATGCGCGCGGGCGGTGGGCCGAGCGGGTACGGCACGTTTTGCCGCAGGTCGCGCGCGCGCCCCAAATCCAACGCGAGCGTCAGCGAGTACTCGTCTCCCACGCCGACCGCCGGGTTGAAGTCATAGCGAGCGATACCGACGTCGCCGCCGCCGCGCGTCGTATCCAGCGCGAGACGCACCAGCGTCAGCCTCGGGTCCTGCTCGACCGCGACCCGCCCGTGCCATTCCCAGCGGCCGTAGCTCTGCACGCCTTGGGTGTCGCCCGGGCGGGAGACGCCATCGCAGGCCGCGACGACGAACAGCATGAACGACAGGCGTTGCAAAGAGACGTCGCGGAAAATCGTCACGTAGGAGCGTGAAAAGGATGACACTATGTACCACGTGGCTGCTAAGCTGCGGCATGGCCCTCAAAGCCCACGCCGGACGACTGCGTGTGCACGCGCTCGCCTGCGCGCTTGCCGCGGACGCGGCGCGTCTGGCACGCACCTTCCAGGGACCCGGCCACTACGAACGTGGCGACCAACTCGTACGCGCAGCCCTGTCGATAAGTGCGAACATCGCGGAGGCCTGCGGCCGGGGCACCGTGCGCGAGTTCCGTCAATTCCTCCTGTACGCGCGCGGTTCGGCACAGGAGACCATCACCCACCTCCGCGTCGCCGTAGCGGTGGACCCGTCTCACCAGCGAGTGATCAATGCCCTCGAAGGTCGGGCAGTCCTCATCAGCAAAATGATCAGTCGGCTGCACGCGAATCCGCCGCCAGACCGCTAGGTACGTCTTTTCGCGACGCCTCTTCGTGACGTTGTTCCGTGACGCCTGTTCGTGAATGCGTCAATACTGCCCCAAATATCTCTTCAGCTCCCACTCACTGACCTGCCCAATGTACTCCTGCCACTCCTGTCGCTTCGCCTCGACGAACCGCTCGTAGATGTGGTCTCCCAGCGCCGCCCGGATCACGTCGTCCTTCTCGAGGTACTCGAGCGCCTCGTGCAGGTCGCGGGGCAGCTCGTCGATGCGGTATTTGCGCCGCTCGCGAAAGCTCATCGCAAAGATGTTCTTGTTGACGGGATCGGGAGGAGTCAGCTTGCGCTCCACGCCATCGAGGCCGGCCGCGATCTGCACGGTGAGGGAGAGGTACGGATCGGCCGAGGGGTCGGGCATCCGCAGCTCGCATCGCGTACCCGCCCCGCGCCGGTCGGGAATGCGAATCAGCGGCGACCGGTTGCGCATCGACCACGCCACGTTCACCGGCGCCTCGTAGCCCGGCACCAGCCGTTTGTAACTGTTGACCAGCGGGTTCGTGACCGCGCAGTAGCCGCGCGCGTGCTTCAACAGACCGCCGATGAAGTGGAGGGCGACATCAGAGAGCTCCCACTTCGCCTTCGGATCGTGGAAGGCGTTCGCGCCTTTTTTGAAGAGCGAGTGGCTGGTGTGCATACCCGAGCCGTTCTGCCCGAAGATCGGCTTCGGGATGAACGTCGCCAGGAAGCCGTGGCGGTAGGCCAGGTTCCGAACGATGAAGCGAAACGTCGCTACGTTGTCCGCGGTCTCGAGCGCGCCGGCATAGCGGAAATCGATCTCGTGCTGACCGGGCGCCACCTCGTGGTGCCCCCCCTCCACCTCGAACCCCATCGACACCATGTCGCGCACGATGAGGCGCCGGATTTCCTCGGCGCGGTCCACGGGCGTCAGATCGAAGTAGCCTCCACTGTCGTGGGTCTCCGTGGTGGGATTGCCGCTGGCGTTCAACTGGAAGATGAAGAACTCCGCTTCGACGCCGACCATCACCTCGTAGCCCAGCGCCTGGGCCCGGGCGATCTGCTTTTTCAGCGTCTGTCGCGGGCAACCGGCGAAGGGCGTGGCGTCGGGGTTGTAGATGTCGCAGAGCACGCGGGCCACGCGGCCGCCCTCGTCGTCGTAGGGAAGGACGCGGAACGTATCGAGATCGGGCTTCAGCACCATGTCCGACTCCTCGATCCGCACGAACCCCTCGATCGCCGAGCCGTCGAATCGAATGTCCCCCTCGAGCGCCTTCTCGAACTGGCTCTCGGGTACCTCGACGTTCTTATTGATGCCCAGGATGTCGGTGAATTGCAGGCGTAGGAAGCTGATCCCTTGCTTCTTGCACAGCTCCAGGATCTCGCGCTTCGAAGCGCCGGTCGTCTTGAGGGCGGTGGTCGTCATGGCTCAGGACGGTAGAGGGCGGTAGAAGACGGTAGAGGACGGCGCGACCTCTACCGTCCTCTACCGCCTTCTACCGTCGCCTCACCTCACACGTCGTAGTACAGGAAGAACTCGTAGGGATGCGGCCGCAGCGCCACCGGATCGACTTCCTTGGCGCGTTTGTAGGCGAGCCAAGTCTCGATCAGGTCGGGCGTGAACACGCCGCCCTCGACCAGGAAATCGTGGTCGGCCTCGAGCGCCGCCAGCGATTCTCCCAGCGAGCCCGGCGTGTTCTTCACGTGCTTGCGCTCCTCCGGCTCAAGGTCGTACAGGTCCACGTCCATCGGCTTCGGCGGCTCGATCTTGTTCTTCACGCCGTCCAAACCCGCCATGAGCAGCGCCGCGAACGTCAGATACGGGTTGCTCGAGGGATCGGGCGCCCGGAACTCGATGCGCTTCGCCTTGGGCGACTTGGAGTACACCGGAATGCGGCAGATCGCCGAGCGGTTCCGCTGCGAGTAGATCAGGTTGATCGGCGCCTCGTAGCCTGGCACCAGCCGACGGTAGCTGTTCGTGGTCGGGGCCGCGAACGCCAGCACCGCCGCCGCGTGCTTGATGAGCCCGCCGATGTACCAGCGCGCCGCGTCCGAGATCAGCGCGTACCCCTTGGGGTCGAAGAACAGGTTCGTCCCGTCCTTCCACAAGCTCATGTGCACGTGCATCCCCGAGCCGTTGTCCCCGAACATCGGCTTGGGCATGAACGTCGCGGTGTAGCCGTGCTGGTGGCACACGTTCTTGACGATGTACTTGTACATCATCAGCTGATCGGCCATGCGGGTGAGCGTCGTGAACCGCATGTCGATCTCGGTCTGCCCGGCGGTCCCCACCTCGTGGTGGTGCACCTCGACGTCGACCCCCGAGGCGATCAGCGCCAGCATGATCTTCGAGCGCAGGTCCTGGAGCCGGTCGACGGGGGGCACGGGGAAGTATCCCTCCTTGTGCCGCGGCCGATGGCCCTGGTTGGGGCCGCCGCCGTTCGCGCCCGAGTTCCAGATCCCTTCTTCGGAATCGATGTAGTAGTAGCCCTCGTGCGCGTTCTGATCGAAGCGCACCGAGTTGAAGATGTAGAATTCGGCCTCGGGCCCGTAGTACGCGGTCGTCGCGATTCCCGTCTGCACGAGATGCCGCTCCGCCTTCTGCGCCACGTAGCGCGGGTCCCGCGAATAGCGCTCCCCCGTCACAGGGTCGACCACGTCACAGGTGAGCGACAGCGTCGGCACCTCGAGGCACGGATCCACGAACGCCGACGCCGGGTCCGGCACGAGCAACATGTCGCTCTCGTTGATCGCCTGGAACCCGCGGATCGACGAGCCGTCGAACCCGATCCCCTCCCGGAACAACTCGTCGGTCAGCTCTTTCAGCGGCAGCGAGAAGTGCTGCCAGGTGCCGGGCAGGTCGGTGAACCGCACGTCCACCACCTGCACGCCGGCTTCCTGCGCCTTCCGGATCACATCGGCGGGCGTCGCGCCGCCCGCAGGCTTAGCCGCCTGGGGCGTGGTCTTCGGTTCCAGCATCGCGGTCATAGGGTCGCTCTCCTCAGCGGTCTCTTGGGGTCCGGGGCGTGCACGCAGAATGCCATCAGCGACGAGCCCCCGAACCCGGGCTTGGCGCGGCGGGCTCGCGCTCCCTCAAACGGGCTAGGTCACTTGAGGCATGGGGGAAGGTACCCGCACCGTTGCGCGGTGTCAACCATTCTGTGTCGTGTGTGCAGCAACAAATGGCACGGCGAGCCCGGATGACACCGTTTGCGAGGCTGGTGTCACGCGAAGCGTGCACGACATGCAGACTTTTCAACACGCCAAGTCAGCCGTCCAATGCAGCCACGAAGTGCCACAGCTCCACGGGCGAAAATTCCCCGAAGCGGTCCTGGACTTCTCGCTCCGACAGCTCGAGAAAGATCCAGCTGGTGGTGCGGCGGCGCTCCCCACTCACGAAGTGCAGACGGCCGCGCACCGCTCCGCCACCCACCTCGGCGTCCGGCTGCATCTCGATGAAAACCTCCCACCGCTCGTCACCGCGCTTCAGCTCGCCCATGTGCTTGGCGCGATCCTGTCCCGGGAACGCGGCGCTCATCTGGCGGTCAGATCGGGGTGCACCTTGATAGAGTACGCTGCTGAGACGATTCCTGCCAGTTTAGATTCCGACCTCCATGAACTGTCATGCCTGCGGTGCGGCGCTCGCGGCCACGGCACGGTTCTGTCACAAGTGCGGCGCCCAGGTAGGCCGCGCTCCAGCAGCCGGGTGGCGGGGCGGCCTGCCTTGGGGAGTGGCTGGGGCGGCACTGGGGGCTCTGCTTACCGTGCTGGCGATCCGCATTGGTGCCTCCTCGGGAGGCGGGATGCGAGATGCGGGAAGCGTGGCGGACGATGACGCATCCCGCACCCCGCTTCCCGCATCCCGCGCCACGCCTCCCGACATCTCGCAGATGTCCCCCGAAGAGCGCGCCACCCGCCTGTACAACCGCGTCATGCTGCTCCATTCCGAGGGCAAGGGGGACAGCGCCGAGTTCTTCCTGCCCATGGCGCTCCAGGCGTACGCCATGCTGCCGGCCGTCGACGTCGACGCGCGCTACCATATCGGGGTGCTGCAGCTGACGGCGGGGGACGCCGCCGCGGCACTCGCCCAAGCCGACTCCATCCGCCGGATGGTCCCGACGCACCTGTTTGGGTTCATGCTGCGTGCCCGCGCGCTCGAGCTCGGACGCGATGCCACCGGAGCGCGGAAGGCCTACCGCGACTTCCTCCGGCATGAGGCGGCCGAGCGCGGCCGCAACCGGCCCGAGTACGGTGAGCACGCGCAGAACCTGGACGCGTTCCACGACGAGGCGACACGAGTCACCCGCGGCGGGGCGAGTGGCGGCTAGCCGCACGATTCACCTCGCCCACAGCCCGGACGCGGACGACGCCTTCATGTTCTGGGCGCTGGCCACCGGAAAAATCGACACGGGCTCCAGGCGCTACGTCCACGAGCTTGGCGACATCGAATCGTTGAATCGCCGGGCGCTGCGCGGCGAGCTGGAGGTGACTGCCGTCTCGCTGCACGCGTACGCGCATCTCGCCGACCGGTACGCCCTACTCGCGCACGGGGCGAGCTTCGGTGACCGTTACGGACCGCGGATCGTCGCCCGCGCTCCGCGGCCGGCCGACCCGCGCGCCACGCTCGGCGATGCGACCCTCGTCGCCGTGCCGGGGGAGCTCACGACCGCGTTCCTCGCGCTCAAATTGTACCAGCCCGCCGCCCGCCACATCGTAGTCCCGTTCGACGAGATCGAGAATGATGTGGCCGCCGGCCGGGCCGACGCGGGGCTCTTGATCCACGAGGGACAGCTCACCTATGCCGACCGAGGACTCCACCTCTGGGCCGACCTGGGCGAATGGTGGCATGGGGAGACCGGGCTGCCCCTCCCGCTCGGCGGCAACGTAGTACGCCGAGACCTTGGCGCCGCCCTCATGCAGGACATCGCGCGGGACTTGAAGGCGAGCATCGAGTACGGTCTCGCGCACCGAGCGGACGCCCTCGCGCACGCGCAAGCCTACAGTCGGGGCCTCGACGCGTCGCGCACGGACCAATTCGTCGGGATGTACGTGAACGCGTACACCGTGGACTATGGCGCGACCGGCCGTCGCGCGGTGGCCGAGCTGCTCGGTCGCGCGCATCGCGCGGGCCTGCTTCCCGCTCCCGCGGATCTCACGTTCGTCGCAGCGGCGGGGGCGGCGGGGGCGGGGGGGGCGGGGGGCGCGGGGGGAGAGTAGCAGGGCGTCGAAACAAGCGTGTCCGCGAAGGACGTGCTCGGTCGATGGCGCGCCCGGGGCTATCCAGACGAGACGCGTGGCGCCATTTTCCCTGGGAATCATCCAAGGAGTCCTGAGTGGCCGACGTGGCTGGTCCCGTCCAAGTCCTCGTGGTGGATGACGAGGAGCCTATCCGGAACGCCCTCAAGAAGTTCTTGATGCAGCAGCAATTCGAAGTGTACACCGCCGGCTCGGGTGATGAAGCGCTGCAGCAGCTCCGGCGGCACCGGATCGCGCTGATGCTGTGCGACATCCGCATGCCGGGCACGAGCGGCATGGACCTGGTGCCCCAGGCCATCGAGATCGAGCCCGAGGTGGCGATCTTGATGCTCACGGCCGTGAACGACGCGACCAGCGCCGCGTTGTGCATGCAGCGCGGGGCCATGGACTATCTGACGAAGCCGATCGAGCTCGCCGAGTTGGGCCGCGCCGTCCAGCGGGCGCTCAAGCGTCGCGAGATGCTGCTCGAGAGTCGCCAGCTGAACCAGTGGCTGAAGGAAGAGGTCACGACCCGCACTGCGGAGCTCCAGCGCGCGCGCATGAAGCTCGAGCGCATCTCGGTTGCCACGCTCGAAGCGCTGGTGAACGCCCTGGAAGCGAAGGACCCGTACATGCGGGGGCACTCGGCCCGCGTGGCCGACCTCGCCGCGACGATCGCTCATCAGCTGGGACTGTCGGACGAGGAGGTAGAGCATGTCCGCATCGCGGGCCGGCTGCACGACATCGGCAAGATCGGGACGCGCGAGGCGGTGCTGAACAAACAGGGCGCCCTCACACCCGAGGAGTTCGAGCACGTGAAGCAACACGTGGTCATCGGCTCGCAGATCCTGGCGCCGCTTTCACACCTAGGCAACACCATCCCGGCAGTGCGCGGACACCACGAGCGGTGGGACGGCACCGGCTATCCGGACGGCTTGCGCGGCGAAGAGATCTCGTTCACCGCACGGATCCTCGGCGCGGCCGAAGTCTATGACGCGCTGAGCACGTCGCGCGCTTACCAGGAAAAACTGAGCCCCGAGCAAGCCATCGAGCGGATGTCCGACCTCGCCGGCACGGTGCTCGACCCCAAGGTGTACGAGGCGCTGAGCACGATCGTCGCCCGGCGCGGTACGCTGGTCTTCCTGGACGAGGGCGGCGGCACCGCGGACTGAACTCCCCTCTCACCTCTCGCCCTTTCCCTCTTCCCCGTCCCCCCCCAACGTGCAGATCGCCATCACCGGAGCGACGGGGTTTGTCGGGCGGCACATCGCCGCTTTACTGGCCCGGCGCGGCCATCGCGTCCGTGCGCTCGCCCGCCACCCGGGGCGAGCGCGCGCCCTCCTCGGGGCAGAGACCGAGCTCGTGGCCGGCGATCTCGCCACCGGAACGCTCGCGACGCTGGTGCGCGGCGCCGATGCGGTCGTTCACCTGGTCGGGATCATCGTGGAAGCCGGGCCCGCCACCTTCCAGGAAGTGCACGTGGAGGGGACCCGGCGCGTGCTCGCGGCCGCGGGCGCCGCCGGGGTCCCCCGATTCGTGCACATGAGCGCGGTGGGCGCCCGCCCCGAGCCCGGAGCGACGCGCTACCACCGTACCAAATGGCAAGCGGAGGAGCTGGTGCGCGGCTCCGGATTGGCCCACGCCATTTTTCGCCCGTCGATCATCAGCGGCCCTGAAAACGCCCCCATCGGCACGATCGCCCGGCTGCACAACTGGTCACCCGTGGTTCCAGTCTTCGGTGACGGCCGCTTCCCGATGCAACCCGTCTGGATCGAGGATGTCGCGCTCGCAGTCGCCCGCGCAGCCGAGGACTCCGCCATCATCGGAGCCTTCGAATTGGGCGGTCCAGCCGTCCTCACCTACGAGCGGTTCGTGCTGGCGATCGGTCGCGCGGCCGGGCGCCCTCGCCCGCTGGTTCACCTGCCGCTCGCGCTCGTACGGACGGTTGCCGCCGCCTTCGATCTTCTGGGACCGGCGGCGCCGCTCACGACCGATCAGCTGCAGATGTTGGTGGAAGGCTCGGCCACCCCCGCCAACGTCATCGAGTCGGTGTTCGGCATCCGCCCGCTCCCCTTCGAGGAGGGGCTGCGGCGCTACCTCGGCCCCCGGCGGGTATAGCGGTGTCCCCAATGGCTCGCTTGGCTGGGCCGCCACTCTGCGCGGCGATCCTCTTACTGCTCCCCCGCCAGGTCTTTGCCCAACGGAGTGCGCCTGACTCCGTGAGCTACGTCCTGACCGCCGCGAGCCGGTTCGACGTGAAGACGGGCAAGGCGGGCCTGTTCGGGTTCGCTGGTCATGACCACATCGTTCGAGCGCGCGCGTTCTCGGGACGGATCGTGTACCACCCGGACGCCCCATCGGGCTCCCACGTGGAGATTGTCGTGCCCACCGACAGCCTGGAAGTGCTCACCCCTCCGGACACGGGCGAGATCCGGAAGGTCACACAGACCATGCGCAGCGAGGTGCTCCACGCCGATCAGTATCCCGAGATCACGTTCGTGTCGAAGTCGGTGACCCCCACGGATGACGGCCTTCGCGTGCTGGGAGAGCTCACGCTCGCCGGTCAGAGCCGAGACGTCACGGTAGATGTCACGGTAGAGCTCGGCGCGGACTCGCTGCGAGCCAGCGGGACGTTCTCGATCAAGCAGACGGACTTCGGGATCCGGCCGTACCGCGGCGGCCCCGGGGGAACGGTCCGCGTGGCCGATCGGGTCAGATTCGACATCATGGCAATTGGTGTGGTCGAGACGACGCCATGACAGGAGAGAAAAACCAAACCCGGGGCTGACTCCTCCCCGGGTTGGCGGCCGGGCGAAGTGGCCGTCACACTTCGGCCGCGACCATCGTCTCCTTTGTACGTGATGGAGGCCGGAAGGTTTCACGCTTCCCGCTGCCCCCCCATCACCCGTCCCGGTCTATTAGACGCCCACCTCCCCCGATTGGTTGCACCGCCGCCTACCAGCGTTTCACTCTGCCGAGCCGAGATACGGTGAGCGTTTCGCTTCGCGACCCGCGCCGCAGCACCACCTTCGTGTTCGAGACGCCCCAGCCCATGCCGACCGCGTCGAACCTGACGATTGGGTTCGACGTCTCCAGCGCGACGCCGCGCGCGAACGGTCCCGGCCAGCGGAGCAGGGCGCCCCAGGAATCGCCCTGCCAGCGGTCGATGCGGAGCGTGTCACCGGCGATCACGAGGCGGCTCGGGGCGGCTCGGGTCACGGCGGCGTTCCGGGCGACGGCGAGAGCCGTGGTCACGTCGCGCGCGGCGGCGTCGACGGCGATCCAGTCCAGCAGCCCACCGAGGCGGGGGAGTGTGACCGCCGTCGCGACGGCCACGATGGCCAGCACGGCCGCCAGCTCGGCGAGGGAGAAACCGCGGCGCATGGCCCCCAATTAGCGGGCCGGTGCGCGAAACTCCGCACCGAATCCGCGCGGCGAAAAGCCCGAAAACGCGGAAACTGCCGCTCTAACGCGCTGGTCGGGAAAACGCTATGTTGTGGGCCTGCCGTACGTTGCGGCGAGGCATGGGGGCTGCCATAGCAGCGGGCAGCACTCGCACGGCTCTCCGGGGAGACCATTTGATGCCGTTTCCGCGTCCAAAAATGGAATCGCTGCCTCACGCGGTGTTCCTTCAGAGGGTCTCGAACCACTCTTCCGTCATGTCGCTGGAAGCCCGGCTTGGTCAGGGGGCGTTCCTCGCGCTGCGCCTGGTGGACCTGCTCGCGCCGGCTCACGGGGACGTCTCGGCGGACGCGTTTCATTACCAGTGGGTGGCGACCGATCGGTTCTGCCGCGAGCTGCGCGGGGCGGCCACCGAGGGCGCGCACGTCCACGGGATCGCGGCAAGCGCCGCGGATGCGCAGCGGCTGAGCGATGTCCAGCTGCTCGCGCCGGCGCTCGTCGCGTACGCGCACTTTCTCGAGGACGAGCTGCGCCTGGAAGAGGCGCTCGACGTGCTCGGGACGCTGCTCGAGGTCGGGGGCGACCGGTTGGCGGCGGCCGACGCGGTAGCGGCGCGGCTGCGCATCGCGCGCGTGCAGCGGAAGATGAACAGGTTCGACGAAGCGGAGGCGGCGTACGCCGAGGCGGGTGAGATGGCGGCCGCGGTCAACGACCACCACTCCCAATTGCTCAGCAGGGTCGGTCGCGCCGAGTGCATCCGTGGGCGAGGGAACCTGCCCGATGCCGAAGCCACTCTGCGGAAGATCCTGGCGGACGCGCGGGCTTACGCCGACAGGGATGTCGAGGCGCGGACCGAGCATTGCATCGGTGCCGTGCTCATCTCTCGCGGCGAACCGGACGAGGCTGTGCCACACTGCTGGCGCGCGTACGAGCTCTACGAGGAGGAGGACTCGCGCCTGCGTGCACTAACTGACGTGGGTATGACGTTGCTGACTCTCGGAGACGCTGTCGCTGCTGAGCACGCTCTTCTCGAGGTCACCCGGCGAGGGACCACGCAGGACGGCGTGAGCAACGCCCTGATCGAGTTGATGCACTGCGCATCATACCGGCGCGACCGCGTGGGATTCGCGCGCTGGCGGGAGCGCTGCGAAACACGGCTAGCCGACATGCCGCCGAACATCCGCGCGGACTTCTACCTGAAGCAGGGAATCGGGCAGGCGCGGTTCGGCCAATTCGCGAAAGCCGAGGCGCTCATGGACAAGGCGCTCGAGGTGGCAGCGGCCGGCGGGTTGCACGAATTCGAGTTCCGAATCGAGCGGATAAAGAACGGGCTCCGCGACTGCGAAAAGGCGCTCCAGGTGGAGTTTCCAGCGCCCGCGGAGCCCGTGTTCGACACGGAAGAGCTGCGGGAGGTGTCGGCCTCGCTCGCGCAGCTCGTCGGGTGATGGCTTAGTGACAGGTATTGCTGCTGGTCACGTCGCACGACGCCGTCTGCGGCCGGGGACCGGTGGCGTCGGCGCAGGCCGCGGCGGTGAGGGCGAACGACACGAGGGTGAGGGCGAGTAGCGCGCGAATCCGACGGGACATGGGAGCCTCCGCAAACCGAGTTGAGGTGACGACTGCACTGTGTCCTACAACCTGGGCGCGGGAGCTTGGGTTTTTTAGGGTGTTTTTGCGGCATCGTAGGGCGATTTTGCGACATTCATGCTCGTTCTAGCCGCCGTGCCCGACGTGCAATGCCACAAGGTGCGCCGCGCCGCGGGGGCGCGGTTCACCGTGGCTCACGCGCCGACCTGGGACGCGGTGCTGTCCGCGATCCGGAGCCGCCCGGTGGAGCTCGCCGTGGTCGATCCGCTCCTGTCGGGCGAAGCGCGGTCGCAGGAGATCGAGCGCCTGCGGGTGCTGTTTCCGTCGCTGCCGTTGATCGTCTATACGACGCTCACGCCCCGATCGGCCGGCGTCCTGCTCGCGTTGGGCCAGCGCGGCATCGAGCACGTCGTGTTCGCGAATTACGACGACCACCCCATCCGGCTGCGCGACGTGCTGTGGCAGGAAGAGGCGCGTTCGTCGTCGCGCCAGCTGCTGGACCAGCTGGCGGCAGCGCTGGCGCCGTTGCCGAGCCCGCTCCGCTGGGTGCTCGAGGAGGCGCTGCGCGCTCCGGGCGACGTCCAAACCGTCACCCAGGTGGCCGCGCGCGCCCGGGTCGACCGGCGCACGTGCGAGCGCTGGTTCATGCGCGTGGGGCTGCCGTCACCGCGGTACTTCCTCGCGGCGGCGCGCGTGCTGTACGCCCATCGGCTGCTGCAAGACCCCGGCTTCACGATCGAGGACGTCGCGAAGCGCCTCGGCTACGCCCAGGCGAAGACGCTGCAATTGCACGCGCGCGCCTACCTGGGGCTGACCGCCGGCGAAATGCGGCTCTCCCTCAGCCCCGACGAAGCCCTGCAGCGCGTGGTGCAGCGCTTCCTGACACCACGCCGGGCGCAGGCGTCCGTCTCATGACCGAGAAGCTGCCCACCGTCCTGATCGTGGACGACGAGGCGCCGTTGCGCCGCGTGCTGGAGCGCTCGCTCGGCCGCTCGGGCTACCGCGTCATCGGCGCGGGCAGCGCGGAGACGGCGTACGAGCTGCTCGCCGCGGAGTCGGCCGACGCCTTGCTCATCGACATCCATCTGCCGACGATGTCCGGGCTCGCGCTCTACCTCGCCATCGTGCACCGCTGGCCGGCGCTCGAAGGCCGGATCGCGATCATGACGGGAGACGCCGAAGCCGACGAAGTGCGGGCCTGGCTCGAGCGCCACCGCTGCACCGTGATCCGCAAGCCGTTCAACCTGCAAGAAGTGTCTGATTGGCTGGTCGAGGCGCTGCGGCAGGGCCGGGAGCGCGAGCGCGGAGGGGCCGAGGCGTGACCGGCGCCGTGCAGCAGGACCCGCTGCACATCCTGCGGGAATACCGCAACCTGGCGCCGTGGAACCTACGGGACCTGGCGTCGCTCGTCGGCGCGGTGCTCGATGCCTCGGCCGTCACGCCGATCAACCCGGCCGCGCGCGCGCAGCCGAGCGAGCGGACGATCCGGTTCTACGTCACGAAGGGCCTCGTGAGCCCGCCGGAAGGCCGCGGCACCGCGGCGACGTACTCGTACCGCCACTTCTTGCAGCTCCTGTGGATCAAGCTGCGGCAGATGGAGGGCGTGACCCTGGCCGCGATCACCAAAGAGATGCAGGACCACACCGGTGACGTGCTGGAGCGGAAGGCGGCGCAGACGCTCGGCGCTTCCCTGCCCGTACCGGACCGCCTGCCGCTGCACAGCAAAGGAGCGCCGCCGCGCGGGAAATCAGGCCGTGCCCTGACGGCCTGGATCGAGCGCGATGCGACACGCGATCCCGAAAGCCCGAGCTCCTGGCGACGCATCCCGGTCGGGCGCGGGGTCGAGCTGCACCTGGAGACGGCGCATCCGTTGGCCCGCCTGGGGCCCGACGAGGCGGCCCTCGCCGAGGCCGTGCGTCAGGCGCTGGCGAAACTTCTGCCGCACTCGGGCGCGTAGAGGCGCAGCACACACTCTCCAACGGGGAGCCCACATGGGTTCGGTCATTTTCCTGATTGTCCTGCTCGTCCTGGTGCTCTGGGTCGTTGCGGCGTACAACGGGCTCGTCTCCCTCAAGAACCAGACGCTGAACGCCTTCAAGCAGATCGACGTCCAGTTGAAGCGCCGGCACGACCTGATCCCGAACCTGGTGAACGCCGTGAAAGGAGCCATGGACTTCGAGCGGTCCACGCTCGAGGCCGTGATCCAGGCGCGCAACCAGGCGGTGAAGGTGAACGCCGCGGGCCCGGAAGGGATCAAGCAGATCAGTCAAGCCGAGAACGCGCTGTCGTCCGCGCTGCAGCGGCTCATGGTGGTCGTGGAGCAGTACCCGCAGCTCAAAGCCACCGGGAACATCGGGCAGCTGCAGGAGGAGCTGACGTCGACGGAGAACAAGGTCGCGTTCGCGCGCCAGCTCTACAACGATACGGCCACGCAGTACAACACCAAGCAGCAGCAGTTCCCCACCAATCTCGTCGCCGGGCTCGCCAACGCGCAGCCCGCCGACCTCTGGGAGATCGAGGATCAAGCGGAGCGGGCCGTGCCGCAAGTCGATCTGTCGATTAAGCCGAGGACGTGAGCGACGAGACCTCGCTGAACCTCTTTCAACAACAGGAAGCCAATCGCCGGCGTACGACGCTGCTGGTGGTTGGCTTCGTCGTCTTTTTCGCTTGGCTGGGGTTCGGCGGAGACTACATCTACTACCAGTACACCCTCCACGCGCCCCGCACCGCGTACCACCACACCTTCCCCTGGTTCGGGATCGTCCTCTCGCTCGTCGCGCTGGCGATGGCGTGGTACGCGTACACGACCGGGCCCGAGAAGGTGCTGTGGTCCACCGGAGCGCGCGAGGTCCTCGACCCCACCGACCCCAAGGAACAGCAGCTCGTCAACGTGGTGGAAGAGATGGCCATCGCCGCGGGCGTGCCGCGGCCCCACATCTGGGTGGTCGACGACGCCGATCCGAACGCGTTCGCCACCGGGACCGACCCCCTGCACTCGCACATCGCCGTCACCCAGGGCCTGCTCGACCTGTGCACGCGCGACGAGCTGCAGGCGGTGGTCGGGCACGAACTGGGCCATGTGAAGAACCTGGACGTGCGGCTCATGACGACGCTCGCGGCGCTGGTGGGCGCGGTGGCGCTGATGCACGACGGCGCAAGTCGAGTGCTGCGGGGTGGCCTCAACATCGGTGGCGGGTCGCGAGGCGGCGGCGGTGGTGGGAGCGGGGGCGGGAAGAAGGGTGGCGCCGGCGTGCTGCTGCTCGTCCTCCTGGTCGTGTGGATCATCTCCTGGCTGCTCGCTCCGATCATCGCGCAACTGCTCGCGCTGGGCGTGAGCCGCAAGCGCGAGTACCTGGCCGACGCCATGAGCGCGCAGTTCACCCGGAACCCGCTCGCGCTCGCGAGCGCGTTGCAGAAGATCGAGAGCGCGGACGCCCCGACCACGAGCATCAAGCGGGGGGCGGCACACCTCTGCATCGCGGACCCGCTGGGCCGCCGGCTGACCGCGCACGAGGGCCTCTTCGCCGACGCCCTCGCGACGCACCCGCCCATGGCCAAGCGGATCACGATCCTCCGCGGCATGGGCTACGCGCAAATCAAGAAGGAGGGAGGCACCGTCGCGTGACCGGGTGGCTCGGCCGCCGCGCCCTCCGCACCATCCACCAGTTCCGCGCGCGCCTCGCGCGCTACCACCTCCAGCACGCCCGAGTCGCCAAGGCCGCCCTCACCGCGGATCCGGTCGTTCACGCCGCCGTCCTCCGCCACGCCCGCGAGCACGCGCTCCCGGAGGCCGAGGTGCGCCACCGCGTCGAGCGCTACGTCGACGAGATCGTCCCGCAGCTCAACGTCCTGTCCTACTACAGGATCGGCTACAACCTCGCCAAGATCGTGCTGAACCTGCTGTACCGGGTGACCGTCGACTACCAGGACGAAGCGGCGCTCGCGCGGATCCCGAGGCACGACGTCGTGGTCTACATGATGAACCACCGCTCCAACGTCGACTACGTCGTGGTGGCGTACGTGCTCGCGTACGGGGCGCACGTGAGCTACGCGGTGGGCGAGTGGGCGCGGGTGTGGCCGCTCGAGTACGTGTTCAAGTCATTCGGGTCTTACTTCATCCGTCGCGGCTTCCGAGAGCCCCTGTACCACGCGGTATTGGAGCGCTACGTGCACCTCATCACGAAAAACGGCGTGACGCAGGGGTTTTTCCCCGAGGGCCGGCTGTCCCGGGACGGCCGGCTCGGGCCCGCCAAGCTCGGCCTGCTGGACTACATCTGCCGCACGCTGCTCGACGGAGAGTTCGGCCGCGACATCTGGTTCGTACCCGTCGCCATCAACTTCGACCGCGTGCTCGAGGATCGGGCGCTGATCCGCGAATTGGTGGACGAGCGCGACCGACCGGGCCGGCTGTCGCAGCTCTGGACCGTCGCGACGTACGTGACGAGCAACCTGTGGCGCTTCGCCACGGGCCACCTCAAGCGCTACGGCCGGGCAGCGGTGAACTTCGGCACACCCCTGTCGCTCCGGGGCTGGCTCGCCACCGCGCCGGCCGTGCTCGAGCTGCCCAAGGAGCAGCGCCTAGCAGAGCTGCAGAAGCTCGCCGCCCTCCTGATGGATCGCATCGCCGCCATCATCCCCGTCACGCCCGTGCCGCTCGCCGCCGCCGCGCTGTTGTCGTTCGAGCAGACGGTGATCCCCAGGCCTGCGCTGCTCGAACGCATGGACCAGCTCCGGGACCGGCTGCGGGACGTGAACGCCAAGGTAGTGCGCGGCGGCGGCCGCATCGTCGACGTGTGGGACCGCGCCTGGCGCATGCTCCAGATGCGGCGCCTGGTGGTGGAGGACGGGGAGAGCCTCGTCGTGCTGCCGGCGGGGCGACCGCTGCTCGAGTTCTACGCCAACTCGATCGCGCATCTCCTGCCGATCCGCGGTCCGCGGGTGCCCTTCCACAAGGCACACGACGTGGATACCGACCTGCCCCGGCTGGGGCGCACGTGAACGGCGTCGAGCACGAACGCGTCACTCGGCAGGACGTCTAACGCGACGACGTCGAGCAGAAACGTCGCAGGGCGGTCCTCGCGCGATCGATTTGTTCAACGACCGCGAGCAGGAGTTCCCGCACGACGAACTCGTCGGCCTCCATCCCGGCCAGTTTCGCGCAGCAGCGGGCGGCGCACAACGCGTCGTGGATTTCCGCCACGGCTGCCTGTTGCCACCGCCGCTCGGGACTGGGCATTCGATAGATCGGCGTCATGAGTCGAGAAGCTAGGAGGTGGCGCGGTTCTGGTGGGACCATATTTTCCCCACAAGGTACGCCTTTGCGCGACGCATTCCGCTTGACGTCTTTGCGCGACGCCTTCGCGTGACGCCTTATCGCTTCTTGCCCCACACCGCCGACGTGGCCGTCGAGCTCCGGGCGCGGAGCGAACTGGGCCTGTATCAGGCCGGCCTGGATGCCCTGCGCGAGCTGCTCGTCGGCACCAGCCCGGTGGCGCCCGCGGTCGAGCGAGCGATCGAGCTGCGCGGCGCCGATCCCACCGAGCGCCTCATCCATTTTCTCGGGGATGTGCTGTACCTGTACGATACCGAGCGCTTCCTCCCCTCCACCACGACGCCGAGCGGCATCGCCGGCGAGACATACGACCCGGCGAAGCATCGGGCGCAACGGGAGGTGAAGGCGGTGACCAGACACCAGGCGCGGGTGGAGACCGACCGGAACGGCTACCATACTACCATCGTCTTCGACGTCTGAATCGTCATGCGACAACGGTCTCGATGAACGTCGAGCGGATTGACGCGTATCGCTGGCGGATCCCGCGCCAGGGCGGGATGCGCACCGAGGGGCTGATCTTCGCCGATGCGGAGCTGATGCGGGACCTGGAGGGCGACCAGAGCATCCAGCAGGTCGCGAACGTCGCCCACCTCCCCGGCATCGTGGGGCCGTCGATCGCGATGCCCGATATCCACTGGGGCTACGGCTTCCCGATCGGTGGCGTGGCCGCGTTCGACGAGGCGGAAGGCGTCATTTCCCCGGGGGGCGTGGGGTACGACATCAACTGCGGCGTGCGTCTGCTGGTCGCCCCGCTCGGCGTCGCCGACGTGCGCCCGCGGCTCGCGGAGCTCATGGACAGGCTGTTCGCCACGATTCCGTCAGGCGTCGGCGCGTCGCGCTCCGACGTGCAGCTGCAACGTCGCGACCTCGAGCGCGTGCTGCGCCACGGCGCCGCCTGGGCGGTGGAGCAGGGCTACGGCTTCCCCGCCGATCTCGCAGCGATCGAGGCGAACGGCGAGCTGCCGGGCGCGGACCCGGACGCCGTCTCCGAGCGGGCGAAACAGCGCGGCAAGGGGCAGCTCGGGACGGTGGGAAGCGGCAACCACTTCGTCGAGGTCGGCTACGTCGCCGAGACATTCGATCCGGCCGCCGCCCAGCGCCTCGGGCTCGAGCCGGGCCGGCTCACCATCTTCATCCACTCGGGCTCGCGCGGCCTCGGCTACCAGGTGTGCGACGACTCGCTCGACGTGATGATCAAGGCCGCCGCCAAGCACGGGATCGCGCTTCCGGACCGCCAGTTGTGCTGCGCCCCGCTGTCCTCTCCCGAAGCAAAGACCTATTCGGGCGCGATGAACGCGGCGGCCAATTACGCCTTCGCAAACCGTCAGCTGATGGCGCACTACGCCCGCCAGGCGCTCGGCACGGTGTTCGGGCGCGACGTCGCGGAGCGGACGCGGCTCGTGTACGACGTATGCCACAACATCGCGAAGCACGAGACGCACGAGGTGGACGGCCGGCCGCGGCGGCTGTGCGTCCATCGCAAGGGCGCGACCCGTGCCTTCCCGCCGGGCCACCCCGAGCTGGCGCCGCAGTTCCGCGACATCGGCCAGCCGGTGCTGATTCCCGGCGACATGGGGCGGTACTCCTACGTGCTGGTCGGGACGAGCGGCGCATTCCGGGAGACGTTCGGCTCCACCTGCCACGGCGCAGGCCGGCGGCTCTCGCGCCACAAGGCGAAACAGCTCGCGCGGTCCCGCAACATTCCGCAGGAGCTCGAGGCGCGGGGCATCCTGGTACGCGCCGCCACACGCGCCACGGTCGACGAGGAGATGCCCGAGGCGTACAAAGACGTAGCCCAGGTGGTGGACGTCGTCCACGCCGCCGGAATCGGGCGCAAGGTTGCGCAGCTCCGGCCGGTGGGCGTGGTGAAGGGCTAGGCCAGCTCAGCCTCCAGCTGCAGCAGCCGCCAACCGGTGACCATCGCGCCCAGCAGCAGCACGGGGAGCACCTGGAGCCCCTGTAACGCCAGCCCGGCCGCGACTGCCTGCTCGGGTGCCACTCCGAACGGCAGGAGCCCAACGACCAGCGCCGCCTGGGTGACGCCGACGTTCGCCGGCGTGGGCCGCAGCAAGCCGCTCAAGTTGGCGGCGATGAGAGCGGTGAACGAAGCGGCGAGCGACACGGGCACGTGCGTGGCGCGCAGCACCAGGTGATAGGTCGCCCATTGCGCCGCCCAGTTGTAGACGGCGAGCACGGTCGGCCACAACAGCCGGCCGCCGCGTCCCATCGTGCGGAGCACCGTCAGCCGCGACCGGATAGAGGCGGGCAGCTGGTCCGCCAGCCAGGCCCAGCCGCGCGCCCAGGCCAGCAGCAGCACGACCACCAGCGTCAGGCCCACGCCAACCTGCCCCGCCCGCAGCCAGGGCTCGAGCTGGAGCAGGCTCGGCGCCATCACCAGGAACAGCGCGAGCGCCAGCGCCTCCGCGACCCGCGTCCACACCACGGACGACAGGGCCGTGGCGACCGGCACGCCACCGCGCTGCGCGATCACGTGCACGCGCGCCGCCTCGCCGGCGACCGCGACCGAGAGGGTGTTCACGGCCGCGCCCACGAGATTCGCTTCCTGCGCCACGCGCCACGGGTGCGGCGCCGCGGGCTTGAGGATGAGATGCCACCCCCATCCTTTGGCGACGAGCGAGGAGAGGTTCGCCCCCAGCGCAATCGCGAGCAGCCACAGGTTCGCGCCAAGCAACGTCGTGAAGGTCACGCGCCACGGGAACCCGGTGAGGAACTTGAGCGCGAACCCGGCGCCGAGCAGCCCGATCAGCCACCACAACCAGCGCCAGCGACGCGCCGTCACGGCACGAGCTCCGCAAGCGGGCGGAAGCTGTAACCCGCGGCGCGCGCGTCGGCGATGATCCCCGGCAGGGCTGTGGCCGTGCGCCGGCGGTCGCCCTCGGGATCGTAGCCATCGCCGTCGTGGAGCAGGATGATCGCCCCCGGACGAAGCTTCCGGGCCACGCGGCGTCCGATTTCCGCGGCCGACACGCGTGCGTCCGAGTCCCACACGCCGAACGTCCAACCGAACACCGTATAGCCGAGCCGCCGTGTCGCGCGCGCGACGAACGGGTTGCGATAGCCGTGCGGCGCGCGGAACACGCGCGGGGCGCGCCCGGTGGTCGTGGCGAGGATGTCGTGCGTCCGCTCGAGCTCCTCGCGGATTCGGCGGGGACCCAAGAGATGCAGTTTCTTGTGACGCAGCGTGTGGTTTCCCACCTCGTGCCCCGCGGCGGCGACGCGCCGGGCGACCTCGGGAAAGCGCCGCACGTGCTCGCCCACCATGAAGAACCCGGCGGCCACGTTGCAGGCGGCCAGGGTCTCCAGGATCGGCTCCGTGGCACCCGGGTTGGGCCCGTCGTCAAACGTCAGGTAGGCGAACCGGCCGTCGCGGGGGCCGCGCCCGACGGCGCGGCCGAACAGCGGGCTGTTGGGCTCGTAGGTGCCGTAGGCCCAGAGCCCAAGCGACGTGCCCGCGGCGGCGAGTGGGAGGAGGAGCGCCATGGGGCCAAAGTAAACACGAAGCCCCCGGGACGGCACGAACAGGCCGCCCGGGGGCTCCACACATCGGTTACCCGGAGCCGGGGGATTACTCCCTCCGTTCTTCATCCTGACGCCGCCGGTTGACTGATACGTCGCTCGGTAGGGCGAACAGGAGCTCCGGCTTCCATCCCCAAGCAGCCTGGCCGGGCCGCAAGGTTCACCAATGTGAGTGCTACGGGTCAGATCGGGTCGCGGACCGACCTTCCGCACTGCACGTCGAGGCACCACGTCGACGTGGCTAGGGCACGCGACTGGCCCTAACTATCCGAGCCGGAGAGCTTGCTCCCGGATCGCCGGCCGCCTGAGCCCTTGTTTGCATCGGCGGCCTCCCCGGAATTCCCGCTCGGACCCGTCTTGAAGGCGTGGTTGAGACACCAAGTCTCGGCCCTTCCCTCCAAGCCGCGTGAGATGAATATAGGGGCGTCCGCGAAGGGCGCAAGTGCCGATGTTTCTTCGGGTTAGCTCACTGGGATGTGCATCGGTTGTGGAAGCTAACCGCTGTGAGGGCTACTCCTTGCCCCGGCCATCCACACGATGTGGAGTTGTGAATCCACATCTCCTCAGGTGTCGATGCCGACTTCGTAGTAGCTGTAGGGCTCGTGTGGATGAGGTGGCACGAACAGCACGCCGGCGCCCCCTGTGGCGAACCAGCCCGCGAGCAGCTGGGTGGAGCAGGCGTCCCCGAAGGGCTCGCTGAACAGCACCTGCATCCACCGCCGGATGTGGCGCAACTCGGGTGCGCGGCGACCGAGCATCGAGATGACGGCGCCGATGCCCTGGGTGGCGCGCAAGAAGTGGGCGACAGCGTGCACCCGCTGGGCGAAGATGTACGCGCGGACGCCCGGCTCGTCGTACAGCAACGTGCCTTCGTAGGGGTCGGCCGGCGGGGCGTCCATGCGCGGGCCGAAGTAGATGAAGACGCGCTGCTCGCCGTCCTTCCGCTCGACCACGGTCGCCGCGGCGTCGGGCGCGAGGCGCGCCGCGTGGATGACGTCGTCCTGCGCGAGGATGCCGACGGCGGCGGTCCACTCGATGGCCGCGAGAGCCTGGTCGAGGGGGCACCCGACGGCGTCGTCGTACGCCAGCAGCCGCGGCGCCTCACCGGCGCGCAGGAAGAAATGCGCCAGCGCATCGCCGCGATCCTCGAAGGTGCGGGTCTGGCGCGAGGTTGCGGGAACCGTCATCGTGACATTATAACCCAGGCTTCTACTCACTGTATAGAGGACCACCAATGCGCTGTCTGGTTGCTCTGTTGTGCCTCGCTGCCACGTCCATGGCGGCGCAACAGCCCGGATTCCCGACGCCCGACACGGCGCGAGCGGTTGCGGCACCCACGCCGGAGCAGCAGCGGTTCCTCGACGGCCTACGCACCGCGACCCGGGGCATCGCCCAGCTCAAGGACGCGCTGAACCGCGTCACGCGGGCGCAAGGCACGCGCGATGCAACGGCGCAGCGTAAGGCGGGCCGCTTTCTCGGGGGGCTGTGCGGCAGCGCACGCGCGTTCATGAAGCGGGGACGACCGCAGATGAATCCCACCGCATACGCCGACTCCATCGCGTTGCTGGCGCGCCGGCTGGTCAGACAGCTGGACACGCTGATCGCGTATGCGCCGACCTGCGAGCAAGGCGCCGCCGCCACACCCATCCCGATCGCCACCGACTTGGGCAAGCGCATGAAGACCTACGACCTGGCTTGGCGGGACTTCCGCGCGGCCATCGGGCTCCCGGTCAAGGATGACACGGCCAAAACCGCGAGACGGTCGTGACGTGATGATGTCGTCATAGTGGCGTTGGGCCCGGGTGAGCCACGCAACCGCCGTCGCGCGTGTCATTTACTCTATTGACAGCGGTAACGCCGCATCCTAGCTTTGGCCCCGGTTCAAGCAATACGTGGCACCGTCACCGGTTTGTCTGCGCTCCGCGAGGACCACTTGTCTCGCGGTTTTTGTTTGAGCCCGTCTCTGGTCGCGGTGACCAGGGCCGAACGTGTCCGGGGCTGTGCCCCTTAGTGCTGAGGTGTAAACGGTATGGCAAAGGGTAAGGTGAAGTGGTTCAACGACGCGAAGGGCTTTGGCTTTATCGCGCAGGAGTCGGGTCCGGATGTGTTCGTCCACTTCACGGCGATCCAGGCTGAGGGCTTTCGCAGCCTCGCCGAGGGCGATACGGTCGAGTTCGAAGTCGCCCAGGGTCCCAAAGGCCTGCAGGCGCAAAACGTCCGCAAGGTCTGAACCAAGTTGATGGCGGCCGGAACGGGCTCGGGGTGCTTCCCGGGCCTGTCTCGTTTGGGGCCGTTATATTGGGCCATGGATTCGATCCGCGCGGGGATCCTGGCCCTGTGCATTCCCGCGGTGGGCCTCGCCCAAGCCGCTCCGCCACGCAGCGGGAACCCCGCCGTCGCGGTTCCGGTATACCGCGGCTTCTCGCCCGGCGCCCCGTACCGCGCGTTCGCGGAGCGGGCCCGCGCCCTCGCCCCACGCGACACGCTGCGCTGCAACACGTCCCGCAACACTGCCCAGCTGATGGAGTGCGGCGTGGGGATTCGCGATCCCGCGGATGGCGCGAATTTCTACCTCAGCGCGTACGTGCTCGAGGGGAAGGTCGCGATGGTGGCCTTCTACGACTCGGCCGGCTTCGGCAACGCCCGCGGCGTGCCGCTGGTGGACCGCACGAAGCGCGAGCTCACGCGGCTGTTCGGGCGGCCGCGGCCGATCGGCAAGACCGGCTGGGAATGGCGCTATGGCCGCAAGGTGGTGCGCTTCAGCTGGCGGGGACGGGGAACCGGCCGCTGGGTGTCGATCACCCTCACCGACAACGACGTGATGGACCGGATCGGCCGGTACGCAAGGACAGCCACACGTCGCAAGTCGTGAGCGGCGAGCATTCGTTGCGGCGCGCGGCTCCTACTTCGCGCGCACCAAGCGGTCCGCCAGCGTAGCCACCCCCTTCGCCGCTCCCAGCTGATCGAGCCAGCGCGGCGGGATGCCTGATTCTCCGTCGCGCGCCCCAAGCAGCGCTCCCGCCACCGCGGCGTTGGTGTCGGTGTCGCCTCCCGCCTCGACGAGGAAGATGAGCGCCTCCTCGAGCGAGGGCCGATGCACCGCGCACCAGAACGCGATCTCGACGCAGTGGACCACGAAGCCGTACTCACCGGGGACGGCGATCGGCAGATCGCTCTCCTGCTCCCAGGGAACGCGCCGGATGGCTTCGACGAGCGCCCGCGGCGCCACGCCCTGCAGCCGGTGCAGCACCTCTTCCACGAAATAGGGGTTGCCGTGGAGCAACTCCCGCGCGGCGAGGTTCACGGCGGTGGCGCCCCAGGTGCAGCGCTCGTCGGCGTGCGTGATGGCGGCCTGCTGGCTCGAGACGCGCACCAGCCGGTCGACGTTGTCGTGATAGCGGAGCGCGACGGGGATACAGCGCATCACGGCGCCGTTCCCCGCGCTGGCGCCTGCGCTGCGCGTGAGCCGGCCCGCTTCGAACGGCTCGGTACCCCGCTCGATGAGGCGCAGGGCGCGCTGCGTCGTCAGGCCGATGCCGCGGCCGTCCATCTTCATCCACTTCACCCACAGCTCCGCCACGGCGGTGGCGTCGAAGTCCCCCTTCTCGGCCAGCGATTCGGCGAGGAGCAGCGTCATCGCGGCGTCGTCGTCGAACGGCGAGCCCTTGGGTGGCGGGGTGAGGTCGCGCACGCCCTCGGGGAACGCCGCGCGAATCGCTTCGGCGGTGCCGAACCGCTCCGTGGGTACGCCGAGCTGGTTGCCGACCACGAGGCCGAGCAGCGCGCCGCGCGCACGAGTCACGAGCTGGGGATCAAGGGCCTGGCCCGAGGCGCTCGCGGTCAAAACGTGAGCACCACCAGGCCGCTCCGTGAGGCGACGCGAGTCGCGAACCCTTCCCGGTCGACATGCGGTCCGACGTAGGGGTGGGCGCTGTTGTAGGCGGCGACGGTCGAGTTCTGGTAGAGGCGATAGTACCCGATGTGGGTGCGGGCGGCGCCCTTCGGCACGAGGCAGTTGCACCGCACGGCCGCTGCCGTGCCCGGGTTGACCTCGAGCGTGATGTCCGACGCGCTCGCGTTGGTGATCAGGGGGGCGAAGTAGCTCTGCGCGCCCATCTCCGCGGCGATGGACGCCACCCGGCGGCCCAGCGCCCGCCGGAATGGGGGCAGCGGACCCTCCAGCGGCTCGCCGATCGGGGGATTGCCCGGCCGGACCAGGCGCCAGCGGAGCTCGTCGCCACCGCTGCGCCAGACCGTCAGCCGCGCGGTGGCATCGGGCCGCACGGTGTCGATCGGCGTCCCACTCCGGAGAATCTCGACCGGCTCGACCAGGGCGTTATGCACGAACGCGACGCCCGCGCCTACGAATCCGGCCTGCCGCGCGAGCGCCAGACCTGCGGCGACGATCGCCAGGAGGCCTGCCACCCACCACCCGAGCCGGCTGGAGTGCGAGCGGACTTCCCCGGAGCGCCGCACCTGACGCTCCAGCGTCGCGGCGCCGACCAGCTTCCCCGCCTTCGCCGCGCGCCCGGCATGGAGGGCCGCGAGGACCGCGTCGGCGTTCTGGAAGCGGTCTTCGGGTTTCTTGGCGAGACAGCGCACGATCACGTCCGAGAGCCAGCGCGGGATCCGCGCGTTCACGTCGCTGGCCACAGGAACCGGATCGGCAAGATGCTTGCCGACGATCTCCGCGCTCGAATTGCCGTCGTAGGGGGGTGCGCCGGTCACCAACTGGTACAGCATGGCGCCGAAGGCGTACAGGTCGCTCCGTCCATCGAGCGTGGGCTGGCCCAGGGCCTGTTCGGGGCTCATGTACTGGACCGTGCCCACGGTGAACCCCGTAGCCGTCTTCGCGCGGCCCTCACCCCCGGCGGGGTCCAGCAGCTTCGCGATCCCGAAGTCCAGCAGCAGGGCGCGGCCCGTCTTTGCCTCGACCATCACATTGTCCGGCTTGATGTCGCGGTGCACGAGGCCTTGGGCGTGCGCGTGCGACAGCGCGTGGAGCACGGGCTCGGCGACGTTGAGCGCGTCGTCGGGGGCAAAGGGGCCGCGCCGGCGCAGCGCGTCGGCGAGCGACTCGCCCTCGACGAACGGCATCACGTAGTACACGAGCCCCTCGCCGTCGCCGGCGAAATGGATCGGCAGGATGGCGAGGTGCTGGAGCCGCGCCAGTGCCTTGGCCTCCTGACGGAAGCGCGCGAGCATGCCCGGCGTCCACGCGATCTCGGGGTGGAGCACCTTGCACGCGAGCCGTCGGTCGAGGTCCTTGTCCCACACCTCGTACACTTCCGCGAAGCCGCCCCGACCCACCAAGCGCCGCACCTCATACTTCGCGCCGAGCGCGCGCGCGAGCCGCTCGGCCGTGGGGACGCCGGCCAGGGCGGCCGCCGGCGCCGCGGGCGCGGCCGCCGCGCGCTCGTTCGTGATCACCGTGGGAGACGCGGTGCCGCACGAGGGACAGAACGCGGAACCGGGCGGGATCTCGGACCGGCACGAGGGACAGCTGGACTGGGTCGTCACGGCAGGAAAGATTCGCGTTTGGCGGCTGCTGGGCAATGCTGGTGATCGCCCCAACGTTATCTTGACCCGATGCTCATCCTGCGAATCGCCGTCGGCCTCGCCCTCGCGTACGTCACGCTGGTCGTCCTGGCCTGGTTATTCCAGGAGCGGATCGCGTTCCCGGCGCCTCGCGCCGGCCTGCCCGACCCGAAACGCGTCGGCGTCGAGAACGGCGAGCGCGTGGAGCTGGCGTCCGGCGACGGGACGAAGCTGGTCGGGTGGTATCTGGCACCGAAAGCCTCCCCCATCCTTCCCCATCCTTCCCCATCCTTCCCGGCTCTGTTGTGGTTTTACGGCAACGGCGAGAACGTCGCTGCGATCTGGCCGGTGGTGCGGGAGTTTCAGCCGCCCGGCACCGCCGTGCTCGTGGTCGACTACCCGGGCTACGGCGCCAGCGGGGGCCGCGCGACGGAGGCCGGCCTGTATGCGGCCGCCGACGCCGCCTACGCGTCGCTCTTGGCCCGCCCGGGTGTGGACGCCAAGCGCATCTACGTGTACGGTCGCTCGCTCGGCAGCGCGGTCGCGACCGATCTCGCCGCGCGGCGTACCGTCGCGGGGCTGATACTCGAATCGCCGTTCACGAGCGCCGCGGCGATGGCGCGGCACGCGTACTACGCGGTTCCGCGCTTCGTCGTCAAGCTGTCGCTCGACAATCTCGCGAACATCCGACGGGTGCACTGCCCGTTGCTCCTGTTCCACGGCACCGCCGACCGCCTCGTCCCATCGGCGATGGGGATGCAGGTGGCGGCGGCCGCCGCCGGGCCGGTCGAGATCGTGCTGATCCACGGGGCGGGACACAACGACACGTACGACGTAGGGGGGCGAGAGTACCGCGACAAGGTCTGGGCGTTCGTCCTTTAGATCACCACCACCGGCACGATGCGGTCGCGCCCCTCCTCAAAGCGCCGCTCCGCGTCGTCCAGGGTGCGGCGCACCGTCGCGTCGTCCGCGTCGGCGAACTTGGAGCTCTGAGCCACGCGCCCCGTCAGCTTCCGCACGGCGACGAGCGCGCGGGTCACTTCGCACCGATCCGTGTCCGGATCGGTGTGGCCGGTGACGAGGAGCTCTTCGAACAGCGGGAGGCTGTGCTCCTCACCCAGGACGTACAGCGACTCGAGGATCTTGGGGCCGAGGAAGCGCCGCAGCATTTGGTCGCCGCGGACCCGGTGAAACAGCTGGACGAGGACGTCGGCGCGCCCCGGGTAATAGCGCGCCGCTTCGACCGCGGCCGCGACGAACGCGTGGTGCGCTCCGGGGGTCACGAGGTAGCGCTCGAACAGCGGCCACGCGCCCTCGGGATGTCGCTCGGCGAGGGCCAGGAACGCGAAGTAGCGGCGGGCGAGTGGCGCCCCAGTGTCGGCGATGACCGTGCGGAGGCCCGCGACCCCCCAGCGCGCGCCCACCAGCGCCGCCGCCGCGGCGTGCTGCCACCGCTCGAGCTCCGGCACCCGGAACGTCGCGAGATGGCGATCGAGGAAGGCGCGACTGCGCTCCAGCACCGCGAGCAGCCGCCGGTCGACCTGACTCAGCGCCCGCTCCAGCGCGACGCCGGCGTCGCGTCGCGCCAGTCCGAGCGATTCCCACGCGATACGGTCAATGTGCGACGCCTCCCAGGCGCGCTCGAAGGCGGCCGCGTCCGGCGCGGCAAGGAGTCGCTCGAGCGCGTCGGCGAGCCGGCACAGGCTGCGCAGCACGTCCATCGGCACCAAGCTACCCCAGTCGAGTGTGAGGGCAAGCCAAGTGAGTTGTCCACATCAGCCTGGAAACCAGGTGGAAATCCCCTGAGAAGCGTGGAAATGTTGCGCTTCCCTCGGGGCCAGTTTAACCTTGCCGCGCGCCCTGCCGACGGCAGGCATCCCGTTTTCCCGACGGCACTTGGAGGGGAGGCTTGTGCGAAGGTTAGCGCTCGTCGGCGCCGCCCTCTGGCTGGCGGCGTGCTCTCAGTCCAGCGGCCCGGTCGCCATCGCCGTGGCAGGCCCGTTCTCGCAGCCACGCGGCGCGTCCATGCTCCGCGCCGCCCAGCTCGCGGTGAACCAGATCAACGTCAAAGGGGGGGGGGGGGGGGGGGGGGGGGGGGGGGGGGGGGGGGGGGGGGGGGCCGGACGCTGGAGCTGCGGGTCGCGGACGATTCGGGAAGCGAGGACGCGGCGGTGCGGGTCGCCGAGCGGCTGTACGCCGATCCAAGCGTCGTCGCGGTCGTGGGGCACCTCTCCTCGGGCACGACGATGGCGGCGGCACGGGTGTACGGCGCAGGCGCCGACCCGGTGGTCATGATTTCCCCCTCCGCCTCGAGCCCCGACCTGAGCGGCATCAGTCCCTACGTGTTCCGGGTATGTCCCAGTGATCTGCAACACGGTCCGCGGCTCGCACGCTTCGCGTGGCAGACGTTGGGCGCGCGGCGGGCGGGAATCATTTACGTCAACAACGACTACGGGCGGGGCGTGCGCGGCACCTTCGCTGCGGAGTTCACGCGGCTCGGCGGCACGGTGGTGGAGGCTGACCCGTACGTTGCGACGACGCCGTCCCTCGAGCCGTATCTCTCGCGCATGCGTCGGGGCGGCGTGGACATTCTGGTGCTCGCGGCCGAGCGGCCGGGGGCGGAACTGGCGCTGCGGGAGCTGCGGGCGCTGGGGATCGGCTGGCCGGTGCTGGGCGGGGACGCGCTGACCGGCATCGAGGCCGACGGCGCGCTCGCCGAGGGCGTCCGGGTCTCGTCGGCGTACCTGCCCGACCGACGGGACGAGCGCAACGGCGCGTTCGTGGCGGACTATGCGCGCGCCTACCAGGGGCAACGGCCGGACCATCGGGGGGCGGGCGCGTACGACGCGGTGCTGCTGATCGCCCAGGCGATCGCCGAGGCCGGGTCCACCCGCCCCGCGATCCGGGACTACCTGGCGCGGCTGGGGCGCGGCAGGCCGCCGTTCGAGGGGGTGACGGGGACGATCGCGTTCGACGCCAAGGGCGACGTTCCGGCCAAGACCGTAGTCATTGGGGTCGTACGCAACGGGCAACTGGTGACCCAGGCGGAGCAGTGATGCGCGGGTCGTTCGACACGATCCGCGCGCGCATCCTGATCGGGCTCGCGCTGCTGTTGGCCGGCGTCGTGGCCACGGCGGTGGGAGGCGCGGTGACGCTGCGCCAGATGCGCCAGGCGGTGGCGGCGGAACTCGCCGATTTGCGCGCGTCGAGCGACGTCGGGAGCGGGCTCGTCACGAGCGTGCTCGAGGAGATCCGCGCGGCGGAGCAGTACCTCGTCGTGCCGTCCGCCGACGCGCGCACGCAGTTCCAGGGAGCCGGCGAAGAAGCGTTCCAGTACGAGAAGCGGCTCGACGCGCTGGGCGGCCTGGCCGTGGAGGACCGGCTCACGATCAATCGCCTGAAGCAGCTGCACGCCACCATCCAGACCGAGTACTCGATCGCGCACGCGCTCAAGGATCTCGGGCGCGATCAGGAGGCGGTCGCCCGGGCCGGCGCGGTGCGCCCCCAGGCCGCCGAGCTCACCCGACTGGTCCGTGACCTCTCACACCGGCAGGCGCAGAACGCCGGCCACGTCGCGGATCGCCTCGCCGCCGACGCAAGCGACCGCGAGACGCGGATGTGGGTGCTCGTCATCGCGCTGCTGCTCTCCGGGTTCTTCCTGTCGCGCTACACGCTGCAGTCGGTGCAGGGTCCGCTGGGGCGTCTGGTCACCGCCGCCGAGCGGTTCGGGGCCGGGGACTTGCGGCCGGTGACGACCGGCGACATGCCGCGCGAGTTCCGGGTGCTCGCGGACGCGATGCAGCAGATGGGCGACCGGCTGCGACAGATCGTCGGCGAGGTGATCGGGGAGTCCGATCGGATCGCCGGATCGGCGGAGGACCTGTCGGCGGTGAGCGAGCAGCTCGCCGCCTCGTCGAGCCAGGTGTCGACGGCGATGGTGGAGATCTCGGGCGGCGCCGACCAGCAGCGCTCCGCGCTCGGCTCGATGGGGACGGGCATCGAGGAGCTGCAGAAGGCGCTGACCGACATGGCCGACGCCGCGGAGCGGGCGGCGCAGCTGGGCGAGGAGATCCGCACCGTCGCGGATCGCCACCGCGGCGACGTGGCGGCCGCCGGGAGCGCGCTCCTCGACGTGCGAGAAGTCGTGCAGACCACCTCGAAGCAGATCGCGCAGCTCGCCGAGTTGAGCGCCTCGATCGACGATTTCGTCGAGCTCATCAAGCGCATCTCGTCCCAGACCAACCTGCTGGCGCTCAACGCCGCGATCGAGGCCGCGCGCGCCGGCGAGCACGGCCGGGGCTTCGCGGTGGTGGCCGAGGAGGTGCGCCAGCTCGCCGACGAGTCCGCGCGCGCCGCGGAAGAGGTCACCCGCACGACCGCGCTCATCCGCGAGCAGATGGAAGACGTCACGGCGACGATGACGGTGGGACAGGCGAAGGTTCGCGGTATCGAGTCGGTCGCCGAGGGGGCGGCCCGCGGCTTGGGGGAGATTGCGGCCGCAGTGGAGCTGGTGGAGCAGGCCGCGGCACGCGTGCGCGTCGCCGCGCAGGCGAATCGCGAGACGACGGGTCGCCTGCAACAACAGGCGGCGCAGGTGGGGGGCCGCGCCACGGCGCACGCGGCGAGTGCCGAACAGATCACCGCAGCGTCCCAGCAGCAGGGCGCGTCCACCCAACAGATGGCGGCCGCCGCCGCAGCGCTGCTTCAGGCGGCCGAGAAGCTGCGCGGGCTGGTACGGGGGTTTCGGGTGTGACGCCGGCCAGGGGACCGGCGGGGGTGTAACCTCGGGGCATGGCCCCGGGGTTGGTCTACCCGGGCTCGCCTGCGAGATGGTGAACGAGCGTCACGGCCGCCAACTCGGCTGGAAGTCGTTCGAGGAGTTGCCGGGATCCAGGTCCCGCACCGGAATGCGGCTCGCGACATAGCTGGCCGCCGTCGTCCCGGCCGGCAGTCGGTACACCATGAATCCGCCGTACATCCCGTTGGGGCCGGCCCCCACCAGTACGATCTGCTTCCCGTCCGGTGACCAGTCGTGCCCGAGATAGTTCGTGCTGATGTCGCAGAAGCTCTCGCTCGTCACCTGCTGTTCACCTGTCCCGTCAAGCCCAATGCGCCAGTAGTCGATCGCGCAGCCGCCGACATTGCGGAGGAATAAGATCTGCGAGCCGTCCGGCGAGCCGACGGGCCGGGAATCCGAGTCAGGACCCTTCGTGAGCTGCCGCAGTCCCGTGCCGTCCCGGTTGATGGCGTACAACTTCGTCTGGAATCGCGGGTCGGTAGCGCTGAAGACGATCACATCCCCGCGTGGCGACCACGCCAGCTCGAGGAGCTGCAGAACTCCAGCCCCCACGTCCATGGGCTGCGGCGTGAGCCGCGTGATTCCTGTCCCGTCGAAGTTGGCCGTGTAGATGGCGCTCGTAACCTGGCCGGTTCCCGTGAGGCTGTCGCGAGCGAACGCGAGCCGATCAGGATTCCCGGGGTCCCACGCGAACGTCGACGGCCCGTTGGGCCGCGTCAGCACGGAGTCCGTCACGAAGATCCGCATGGCGTTGAGAAACGCGGACAGGGCCACCGTGGCGTCCGCTTGCGGGAAAACGCACACGTCCTGGTCGGGCGAGAAGCCATCGCCGCACGCGAACGCGAGGTGTGCCCCGTTCGGGCTCCAGCGCGGGCGGTAGGCGCTCGTGTCGATCACCGCGGGGACGTCGGAGTCGCCGGCCCAACGGGCTACGAACAGGGCGCTTGGCCCGGCGGACCGGAACGTGTACGCCACCCGCTGGCGGTCGGGAGAGTATCGGGGATTCACGTCGCCCGTCGCCCCGTTGGCGCTGAGGTGGAAGCGCCCCGTCCCGTTCGTGTTCTGACAGAACACACCGCTCGAGAGGCCGCCCGACGAATCGCCCGCAAACAGGATGGCTGGAATCGTAACCGGGGCGCTCACGACGAGCCGCAGCGTGTCGCTCGCGCCCGGGATCGACACCGCGACCCGCGCGGGGCCGCACGACGTCCCGGACAGCGCCGTCACCGTGAGGTCGCTCGCGAGCCCAATCAGGCCCGGAGTCACATTCGTGAGGCGCACCGGCATGTTGAGCACGGGCACGCCACCGAGTGAGTCCACCGCCACCGTCATGGCGAGCGACGCAGCCTGCTTGGGGAGCGTGAAGTTCTGTGGGCCGAGCGTGACGATGCATCCCACCGTTGCCTGGCAAGGGCCGAGATAGGCGACGGGCACGGAATCGACGCGCGTGGCGCGGCCGGCCTCGACCGTCACCGTATCGAACCCCGAGTACAGCACCGTGCCGTCGCTCGAGCGGATACCCTGGAGCTGCACGGTGTACGTCTGCGGCGCCGTGCCGACGATCAGCACTGTCACGGTGACCTTGACGTCTCCGGCGCTGTCTACGGAAACGGTGGTATCCGCGACGACCACGCCGGCGCCGGAGCCGGTGACGGTGACATGTAGCTGGTCGAGGTCGTTCAGGAGCACCGTGCCACTCGTCCCGCCGAAGACCGGCACGATCGCGAATCGCGGCCCCCCCGCGAGTGTCGGCCCCGCCCACTCGGTGCAGGCGATTGCGCCCCCGAGTGCGGCGCCGGCGATCCAGGCGCGCCAAGTCACCGAGTCCACTCCAACAGCAGCACCGCCCGCGGTCCCACGAGCGCCACCGAGCTGCCGTTGTCGGCGAGCCGGCCGAACGCCGTCTGGCCCTGGAACAGCAGCGCCACCGCGCCGCTCGCGCGGTAGCGCACGTCGATCCCGGGCCGCACCAGCCAGCCGAGCAGCACGACGCTGCCCGTGTCCGGGGCCGCGAGCTCGTGGCGGAACTCGACGTTCGGCGCCAGGCTCACAGCGGGAGAGAGCGGCCGGTCGAGCCTGGCCCCCAGTGCCAGCAGGTTGCCGCGCGGCACCTGGACGGCGTTCAAGTTGGTCGAGTTGTAAGCGCGGGGCCGGAAACGATGCATATCGTAGCCGTACAGCGAAAGGCTGCTCGTCCCCGCGGGGAAGCTCACGGCCGAGTAGACGAGGATCCGATCGCCGGTGATGCTGCGCGACCCGCCGCCCAGCGTGTCCGCACCGCTCGCCGTGTAAATCACCGCGCCGCGGAAGTACCCACTTCCGACTGGACCCTCGACGCCGAGCCGGACCCGCCCCTCACCCCCCGGCTGGAGCTCCCCGGTGCCCGTCACGGGAGTGTAGCTGGCGTGCCAGCGATAGCTCCCGCCGAACCCACCCGCCCAGCCCTCGCCCAGCCGGACCGCCGTCGCGAACCCGCCGGTGACGCCGCCGCCCGAGCCGAAGGTCGGGGTCGTGAAGGCGAGCACGTCGGTCGCCAGGGCGCTCAACAGCGGCACGGTCGAATCGGGGACGGTCTTCTTGCCCGTCGGCAGCGTGCCCGCCACGGACAGGACGAGATGTCCCGAGACGGCGGCGAAGGTGGCGCGCACGTCGGTGTCGGTGAATCCCGAGATCTCCATGGTGCCGCTCGTGGTCGCCCCAGACGCGTGAGCGTAGGCCGTGGAGAGGTCCACGGTGAGGCGGGAGCCCAGCCGCTCCGTGAGCGTGACGGGAACGGTCCACTCGACCACATGGTCGAACGCGAAGCCCGATCCGAAGTAATAGCCGTCGAACACCACGCCGGTCCGCGCCGCGGTCCGCACCCCGGGCGCGGGCTCCTGAGCTGCGAGCGGCGCTGCTGCGACGAGCAGCAGCAGGACGCGTCTCACGGCCGCTTGAAAATGATGGTGATGCCGTTCACGACGGAGATGATCGACGGCAAGCCCAGCGTCTCCGGGGCGAGCTGGCGGTCGAGGGTCAGCGTGCCGGCCGTCACGCCGCCGGCCTGCGCGATCGCGTCGCCGGCGGTCGGCACGACGTCGAATGTCGTGGAAGCGAGCAGGCCGCCGGACGCGGCGCCGCTCACCGGCTCGGACGGCGCCGTCACCTGCTCGACCGCCTGGACCACGGTCACGATCCCGCCGGGGCTCCCCCCCGTCCCTTGGACCACCGGCGCAGCCTGCGCAGCTTGCTGCCCCTGCCGGGCCGCCTGGAAGCTCGGGTCGGCCCGTGCGGCGGCGCGGAAGCTGTTGGCTGCGGCGCCGTAGTCGCCGCGGTCCAGCGCGTCGAGCCCGCGGCTGTACGCCAGGAACGCGGCGAGGTTCTGCGGCCCCTGGCGGAGGATCTGCTGCCGCTCGGCTTCGGTTAACTGGATTCCGAGCTGGGCGGCCAGATCGAACACCACTCGCTTCTCGAGATCGAGCAGCTGCCGGAACTGTCCGGTCTCCTGCCCGACGGGACGCACCACGCCGGTGCCGGTGACGACGGACGCCGAGATCTGTATCGGTCCATCTGGCCGGATCGTCGCAGTCCCCTGGACCATGCGCTCGGCACGAAGCAGACGCCCCACCCGCGCGGCGGTCGCCGGGTCCGCCCGGCCGGCCTGGCCGAGGTTGAGCTCGTCGAGCAGCACGCCGATCTGCAGCCGCTCGAGCAGCCGCAGCGTGCGGATATAGGCGAGATCGGTCGTGATCAGCTCCGCGAGGCCGCGCGACAGCGGCTGATACGTGGAATCGCCCGCAATCACCACCGGGAGCACGGCGACGGTCGCCGCCTGCGGCGGCTCTTGCGACAGCTCCGCTTCCCGCGCGAGCGCCTGGCGGGCGGTCTGCTCCGCGCCGGCGCGGAGCGCCAGCTGCGCCTTGGCCCGGAGCGCCGCCACACCGCGTGCCGTCGCGTGCTGCGCCGCGAAGCCGTTGTAGGTGGCGACCGCCTCGTCGTAGCGACCCGCCTGCTCCTGGCACGCGCCGACCAGGAGCGGCCCGAGCACGTTGTCGGGCTCGAGCAGCTGCGCGGCCTGGGCGACGACGGTCGCGGTGTCACAGCGCTGCGCCGCGGCCAGGGCGGCCGCGAGCCGGAAGCGGGCGGCGGCGTTGGTGGGTTGCTGCTGGGTTTGCGTGAGGAGAGCCGGAATCTCGGCGGGCGTGACGGCTTGGGGTCGGGGCGTGCGGGCGCACGCCCCGGCCAGAGCCAGGAGGAGCACGACCTTTTGCTGATTCACCGGCGCGACCGCTTCTTCCCCGGCTTTTTCTTGGGCGCCCGCTTGGGCTTCACGGCGTGGACCGGCTTGGGCTTGGACTGAAGGGCACCCTCCACCTCCGCCAGCACGCGGTCCCCTTCCTCCGGCCCAATGAGCCCCCGCCGGACGGCGTAGCGCACCAGCTCCTCTGCGTCTTCCACGGTGAATTCGCCCAACCCGGCGGCGGCGCGGATGGCTTTGACGAGCGCGTCCGCCACCGGACTGCGGAGCACGCTCGCGATGCCGGGGAGGGCCTCGAGCAGCGAAGAGATCTGCGACCCGCCGAGCTCAGCTGGGGGGGGCGGGGGGGGCATCGAACACGCTGCTCCGGCGCTGAAGGTCGCGCCAAGCTACATCCCCCCCTGGGGAGCGTCAAGGATTTTCGCGCGAACTAGCGCTGCGGAGCGCCGTTACGGCGCTGGCGCACGGCCTCGGCGAGGCCGCCGGGCGACCGCCGCGAGACGATCAGATCGGAGTGCGAGAGCAGCTCGCCCAGGACCGAACGCGTGCGCGGGTCGAGCGGCATCTCGAACCGCAGGTCGAGTTGGTACTCGGCGTGATCGGGACCCTGGCCCGTGAGGGTGAACCCCTGGCGCGAGGGGCTCGCGGCGTCCACTTCGATCTCCGCCACCGGTTCGTACTCGGGGCCGTCCATGGCAACCTCCGGTTGTGGTGAGAGATACGCCGCGGGCCGGGAGTGTCAAGGCGGTGGGCGGGCCCTTCCAGGGGTAGCTACATTTTGGGCGGAGGTGCAGATAGGCGTGGGGCGACGCGGCACAAAGGAATACCGGGCGCCGGAGGCGCTGGCGCTGATTGCGGCGGACCGTGAGCATGTGCCCTTGGTGTGCCCCTCCTGCGGCACGCGGTCCATCGTGCGCGCGCCGCGGCGCCGGGGCGGGAGAGTACCGCTCACGCCCGAGCGCATCACCCTGACGTGCCAGAGTTGCGGCCGCCACGCCTCCTACATCCAGCGCGGCCCCGAAGCACCACGCGACGAGACGATGGACCCCCGTCAAGCCGAACTCTGAGGGAGAGCGACAGGCGAGTGGCAGGCGACGCCATCCAGATGATGGGGACGGTGAGCGAAGTCCTCCCCAACACGACCTTCCGCGTGAAGCTCGAGAACGGGCATGAGGTGCTGGCGTACGTGAGCGGCAAAATGCGCAAGAACTACATCCGCATCCTGCAAGGCGACCGCGTCGCGGTCGATCTCTCTCCGTACGATCTGACCAGAGGCAGGATCACCTACCGATACAAGTAGTAAAGGCCGGGGATGAACTCCCGGCCTTTACGTTTTCCCTCGTGACGTCGTTTAGAAGAACAGCATGAACCCACCCGACACGTCCACCTGCGACGGCGCGCCCGTGCCGTTGCCGTTCTGCTCACGCGTTCCCTCGAAGACGAGCTTCAGGGACTTCGTCCACTGGTGGTAGACACCCACGGTGGTGGACGTCCAGTTCACGAGCACGGCCGTGTTGCCGTCACCGGTCTGGTCTGCCTTAAGCCGGCTGAAGCCCCAGCTGGCACCCACGTTGGTCTTCGGGCCGACCTTGTACATGAGCTGCGCGTAGCCGCCGTCGGACGGACGCGCGGTCGTGCCATCCGCCGCGACCTGGCCTCCCGAGAACATCAAGATCGTCCCGACGCCCTTGCCGATGTAGCCGTTTACCACGACCTGGAGATCCGAGATGTCGGCTTTGACGCCGACGTTGCCACCGAACGAGCTCAACGAGTTGCCGCCGGTCGGGGCGTCCTTAGTCGTCTGCCACAGACCGCCGACCCAGATCATGTAGCGGGTCTTGCCGGACTTCTGGTTGTAGGTGAATTCCCCCTCAACCCGCGGAGTGGTCGTGAACTGGAAGGCGTCGCCGAGGAGTACGCTGGGCTGGAAGAGGCCGATGCTGAACTGTGCCTGTCCCGGCTTCGAACTGTACGTCACCTGGGCGTTGAAGTTCGGATAGATATAGCCATAGCCGATGCGACCCAAGGTTGTGCCGCCCCCCTGCCCACCGCCGACACCGACCGCGCCTACGCCGAACAGCGTCATGTCGTTGAGGATGCTTTGCCGACCGAAGAGCCCCAACTCACGACCGGCGAGGATCTGCGAGCCATCCTTGAAGCCGATCGTCAGATACACCTGGCGCATGTCGATCTGCGCGCCCGCCTGCGTGCTGGCTACCGGTAGACAGACCACGCCGGGGAAATTGTCGTGGCAGTTCCCGGTGTTCTGGATTTGTGGAGCGAAGCCGAAGTGAATGCCGAGGTTCAGGCCGGCTTCCTTGCCCTTCGCCTCGAACGTGGCAAACGTGGGGAGCAGGCCGGTCCGGATGCTTGAGTTCTTCGGACCGCTGTTGTTTTCCGCCGTGAACACCCAGAACACGTTCACGTTCCCGGAGAACGTGAACGCCCAGCCGTTGGACATCTGCATCGTCAGGCCTTGCGCGCTGGCCGTCGCACTGACGCCGAACGCCAGACCCAACAACAACAGCGTGAGACGCTTCATACGAGAATCCCTCCTTGGGAGTTTACCTGCTCAATCCTGCCGCTCGTGCCTGCGAGGCACCGCGGCAACTGGCCGGCGCCAGGTAAGCCCGAGTGGGAACGTCGTTCTCCCACCAGTAATGCTCGTGTGGCTTCTCACCTACGCGTGTGTGACTGAAAGGAAAGCGGAGTCCACCTCCTCGAGAGAGCGAGTCGATCGTGCTGCGCACCGCCGCCGGGCCTTCCGCACTAAGCCAAACCGGCGTCCGCTTGGCACTCCCCGCTCCAGTGGGCTAGGGCCTGCCCGCAGGAGTGGCCGCCAGGGACGGCGTCCGAAGCGATTCCGAAACCGCGAGGCGAATCCACATGCCGGCCGCCCCATGGCCTGGAACCCCGCAAAATATTAGGTAGGACCCCCCCTTATCCGCAATGAAGCGAATGTCATCCCGCCCCTCCGAGGGAAGCCCCTCGCCCAGGCGCACCGTGACCGCCCGCGGAAAAGCGGGCGTAACCGGCTGTGTGGGCAGAGGATGCGTGTCCTGGATCACCTCGGCCGAGTGGGGAAGCATGCCGTCGTGATTCCGGAAATTCATAACCACTGTCCAGCCTACGGGGACCGTCAGCGTGAGCCCGCCGTCCCGGAAGCCGTTGAAATTCAGCGCCCCGTTCACCCCGGTCAGCCCCGCGATCAGCTCGAACGTTGCGGTCCGGGACGCCGTATCGGCACTCAGCCACGCGGGGTCGATGGCCCGCGGCGCCGTCCCATCCTGCGCCGCCGCGCCCTTCGCCAGAGCAAGGAGGCCGACGACGAACACGACTTTGGCCATCAGAACCTCGCGTGGAGAGGGGACGTCATCCTTATCCGTCATCCGTCATCCGTAGTAATCGCTGCACCACGGACGACGGATGACGGACAACGGATAACGGCCTATGCTTACATCCCCGCCTTCGGTAGACCGAACACGAAGACGGAGTTGCCCAGCGGGTAGCTGATCTGGAAGTTGCCGCCCGCCGCCACGGCGACGAACTCCTCACCGTCGACCTCGAAGACCGAGGGCGCGGCGTTCACGCCGGCACCGCAGTAGAACTTCCACAGGACCGCGCCGGTCTTGGCGTCATACGCCTTGAACCAGCCGTTGCCCTCGCCGGTGAACACCAGGCCGCCCGCCGTGGCGGTCGCGCCGCCCATCATCGGGAGGTCGGTCTTCACCGTCCACGCGATCTTGCCGGTGTTCAAGTCGATCGCGTTGACGTTGCCCCACTCACCCGAGTATCCGCCTTTGTCGTCCGGGATGCGGACGAAGGCGCTGCCGAGCCAGAGGCGCCCGTTCTCCCACGGAGCATAGTGGGTCTTGTAGTGCATCGGCTGGTGCAGGCCGACGGTATAGGCGTAGCCCAGGTCGCGGTGTACGGCGATCGGGGACCACTCCTCCCCGCCGTTGGCGCCGGGGAGCATGAACGCGCCCTCGGCCGTAGGCTGCACGTACAGGTTCTGCTGCGGCACGAACGGGGCCGACTTGCGGATCAGTTTCCCCGTTGCCGCATCGAGCACGTACACGAAGCCGGTCTTACCCGCCTCCACGACCGCCTTCTTGCCGCCGACCATGGCGATCACCGGGGGGCTGACCGCGTCCAGGTCCCACACGTCGTGCGGCACCTCCTGGTAACCCCACTTGAACTCGCCGGTGGTCGCGCTGATGGCCACGACGCTCTCGGTCCAGAGGTCGTCGCCGGGGCGGATCGCGCCGTCGAGGTCGGGCGACGGGTTGCCGATCGCGACGTACAGCGTCTTGCTCGCCTCGTCGTAGGCCGGGGTCATCCACATCGAGCCGCCGCCGTGCTGCCAGGCGTCGGCGTACTTGGCGGAGTCGGCCTTCTCCTTGGCGATGTCGCGGTGCAGGTCTTCGCCCTCCCAGGTCGTCTTCGACCACTTGCCGAACCAGCCGCCGTGCTGCGGATCGGGCAGCGTGTACCAGGTCCAGACCGGCGCGCCGCTCGAGGCGTTGAACGCCTTCACATAGCCGCGAATGCCGTACTCGGCGCCCGAGGTGCCGATGATCACGTTGTCGCCGATCACCAGTGGGGCCATGGTTTCCGTGTAGCCGGCGGCCGGGCCGTCGCCCACTTTCACTTCCCACTTCACCTTTCCGCTCGACGCGTCGAGCGCCACCAGATTGTCGTCGAGCGTGCCGAGGAACACCGTCCCCCCGGCGATCGCGACGCCGCGGTTGTTGGGGCCGCAGCACGCGGTGCTCACCGGGTCGTTCTTGTGCTCGTACTGCCACAGCGTCTTCTGGGTCCGCAGATCGATCGCGCGCACGATGTTGTTGGGCGTGGCGGGCGACGTGATGTACATGATGCCGCTCACGACGATCGGCGTGGTTTCGAAGCTACCCAGCCGCTCGGCGCCGTGGGTGTAGACGGCCCGCGCGACGAGGCTCTTCACGTTCGTGGTGTTGATGGTCTTCAGGGGAGAGTAGCGATCATTCCAGTAGTTGTGGCCGTACATCAACCAGTCGCCGCTCCCCGCGGCGTTGATCAGCATGTCGTTCGTGACGACGATGCGCGGCGCGCTCGCCGGGTCGCCGACTCCTCCCGACCCCTGCGCACCCAGCGGTGCGGCGACGAGCGACGCGACGATCACCGTCGCGCACCATCGAGCCCAATGCCTCATACCCACCTCCGTTGAAGGTCGAACCAGCTATTCACCAGCGCCAAGCGAGAACCCGAGATACATGTTGCGGCCCGGAGCGGGCTCATAATAGCGCCCCCGCGCCGCGTTGATAACCACCGACCCGACGTAGGACCGGTTGAACAGGTTGTTGAAGCCCACGAACGGCCGCAGCCGCACGCTCTCCACCGTGCCGTCCCACCCCAGCCGCACGTTGGTGGTCCACCACGGGCTCGTGCGGGTGGAGAGCGTGTCGTCCACCAAGTAGCTCGACGAATGCGTCTCTTCGAGCTCGGCCCAGGCGCCGCCGGCCCACGCCGGGCGGGCTTGCACGACCACATGCAACCACTGCTTGGGAATGCCGGGAATCGCGCGGTCGCGCAGGTCGTGAACGGTCGTGTCGGGCGGGATGGCCGTGTTGACCGTGATGAACTGAAACCGATCGTACCGGTAGTCCGCGAACGTATAAGCCGCCAACAGATTCAGCCCCGCACCGAGCGCGAGGTTCGCACCCAGCTCGACGCCGCGGTGAATCGAGCGTCCCGCATTCTGGTAATAGACGCGCTGGAGGGTATCGGGGAAAGGGATCAGCTGATCCCGCACGTTGGCTTGGAAGACCGCCAGCGAATAGTTGAGCCGACCGCGCCAGTCGCCGCGCACGCCCAGTTCGTAGGTCGTGGCCTTCTGCGGTTGCAGGCTCGGGTTGAAGCCGCCCGCCGAGCCGGGGCGGTTGGTGAGCTCGGTCGTGGTCGGCGTTTCGAACGAGGTTCCGACATTGCCGTAGACGGTGACCGCGTCGGACGGCGTGACGGCGACCCCGACCGAGCCGGACAGCGCGCTCATCAGCCGGCGCCCCGAATCGTCCGGGTTGGTCGCCGTGACGTACCGATCGTCCGCCTTGAAGTTCAGCCAGTCGTAGCGCAGGCCGCCCGTGACCGTGACGCGGGGCGCCACCTGCACGGCGCTCTGGACGAACGGGCCGACTTCGGTGACGTGCTCCAGTTGACTGAGCTGCACGGTGTCGGGCTGGCCCGACACATTGCTGTAGTTGATCCGGTCATCCCGCTGCTCTTGGAAGTCGATGCCGGCCGTGATCCGTTGCTGGAGGGTGCCAAGCGGGACCTCGCGGACCACGGTGGCGCGCGCGCCGTAGGCCCAGCGGTTCAAATCGATGTACGCCGCCACGGTTGGGTTCGTCAAAGCGCGCCTCAGGCCGAACAGGGTCACGGTCGCCTCGCCGCCCGACGCGAATTCGTGGCGCAGCGTGGCGCCGCCTTGCGCCTGCCAGACGTCCTTGCCGGCCCGCTGCGTGATATTGAGCCGGGCCGCCGAGTCGGGGTTCACCGCCAGCTCCTGCGCCGTGAGCGCGCCGGGATTGTCGGCCCGCGGATCGTCGCCATAGTCCGCCACGACCGCAAGAGACCAGCCCTGTGCCACTGGAAAGTGGAACCGACCGTTGAAATTGCGGATGTCGGCCCGGCTGTGCTGTCGCTCGCCGTTGAACGCAAGCTGCGACAGGGTCACGAGCCCGCTCCCACTGCCGACGCGGAACTGAGTGCTCGTCTCCCCCTTGTACCAGGTCTCGCCGCCGTAGGGGTTGAAGACGTTTAGGTCGTGGCGATCGAACGTGCCACCCGTGAACCGAACCTCCTGGACCACCTGCCGCGGCGCCGCGGGATCGCTCCAGATGCTGATCACGCCCCCGGAGGCGTTGCCGAAGAGAGCGGACGAGGAGCCGCGCAGCACCTCGATGTGATCGGCCGCCGTGAGCTCGAGGTTGGTGAGCTGCCCCTGGCCGTCCGGCAGCGTCTGCGGGATCCCGTCCAGCAACACCTTGATCCCTCGAACGGCGAACGCCGAGCGGGCGCCGAAGCCGCGGATCGAGATCCGCTGGTCCACCGAGAAGTTGTACCGGTTCGCGGCGTACACGCCCGGCACGGTCGCGAGCGCTTCGTCCAAGCCCCAGGTGGGCCGGGCCCGGCTGATTTCGGTTTTGTCGACGAGTTGGACGGCTTGCGGGATCCGGTTGATGGGTGGGTTGGCGCGCGTGACGGAGACGACGGCGGGCGGCAGAGTGTACACCCGCAGGCTGTCGGTGGGCCCGAGCGGGGAAGTCGGGGGCGTAGTATCGCGCTGCTGCGCGTCCGCCAGGGCCACAGGGACGGCGCACAGGCCGGCGACGAGCGACACGAGCAGCAGTCTCGAAGTCATGGTGAGCGGGAGTTGGGTTTTAACCGCTCCCCCGGGACGCGTCAAGGCTTCACGAGGGCTGCCGCAGCATCCGGTTCCAGCGGATGCGCCACGGATCGCTCGCCACACTCAGATAGATGATCAGCGGCCGGCCGACGATGTGGGAGCGCGGCAGGAAACCCCAGAAGCGGCTGTCGTACGACTCGTCCCGGTTGTCGCCCATCACGAAGTAGTGCCCGGGCGGTACCACGACCGGCCCCCAGTCATGGGTGGTGGGATGGTAGTGCTCGGCGTCCCGGCCGATGTAGTGCGGCAGCTGCCACGCGCGGATCTGCTGCAGGCGGAAGTCGGGGTCGGGCATCGAGCCGGTGTGGAGCGCGTACGGCTCGTCGAGCCGCTTGCCGTCGCGATACACCGTGTCGCGCGCCATTCGCAGCGTGTCGCCCGCGACCCCGATCACCCGTTTCACGATGTTCAGGTTCGGCGTCGAGTCCTCGACCGAGCGGAACACCACGATCCCGTCCCGCCGCGGCTCCGCGTACCCCGGCAGCCGCCAGAAGCGGACGCCGGTGAGCGGGATCTCGAGCTCGCCGCCGTAGATCGCCTTGTTGACGAACAGGAAGTCGCCGACCAAGAGCGTGTTCTCCATGCTCGCCGACGGGATGCGGAACGCCTCGATGAGGTAGGAGCGGAGCACGATCCAGATGAGCACCGCTACGATGATCGAGGTGTCCCAGCCCTTGGCCCATCGGTGGAACACCCGCAGCCACTCGCGCATCACGGCCGCTCCACCCAGTCGGCGAGGGAGCTGTTCGCCTCGTGCTTGGGGCGCGATGAAGGCCGTGGGATTCGTGGGCATAAGACCGTGGAAGCTAGATCGACACAGCGGTCATCGGCAACCCGTGTGATTAGATTACACGCCACCATGAGCGACCCCGACGCCAGACGCCGCTCCCGGCCGCCGTTGATGGACGCCCTCGGCAAGCTGTGCACCGAGGGCAAGCAGCTCGCCGATTACCTCTGGCAGGTCCCCAAGGACGAGCCGGCGCGGCAGCAGATCCTCGGCATCCTCGAGCAGATCGCGGTGGAGAGCGCCAAGCAGGGCCGCAGGGAGATGCCGAAGATCTGCGAGGAGCTTAAGACCGCGGCCAGAGCCAGTCCCAGTCCGCAACAGGTGGACGTCCTGGTGAACGGGTTCGATCGGCTCGTGGGCCTGTGGCAGGCGGCCAAGTCCGGGCTGCTGTGACCGAACCCGTGAGCGGCGCCGCTCCGTCGCCGTCGGCCGCGGCCCGCGACACCTCGCTGGACCAGCTCTGCGTCAACACCGTCCGCACGCTCGCGATGGACGCCGTGCAGCGGGCGGACTCGGGGCACCCCGGCACCCCGATGGCGCTCGCTCCCCTCGCGTACGTGCTGTGGCAGCGCCACCTCCGTTACAATCCCGCGAACCCCGACTGGTTCGGGCGCGACCGCTTCGTGCTGTCGGCCGGTCACGCGTGCATGTTGCTATACGCGGTGCTCTACCTGACCGGGTACGACCTCTCGCTCGACGATATCAAGCAGTTCCGGCAGTGGGGCAGCCGTACGCCAGGCCATTCCGAGCACGGGCTCACGCCCGGGGTCGAGGCCACGACGGGCCCCCTCGGCCAGGGCGTCGGGAACGCCGTCGGCATGGCGCTCGCCCAGGCGCACCTCGCCGCACACTTCAATCGGCCCGGTCACGCGATCGTCGATCATCACACCTACTTCCTCGCGTCGGACGGCGACCTGATGGAGGGCCTGTCGCACGAAGCCTGCTCGCTCGCCGGGCACCTGAAGCTCGGGGCGCTGATCGGGATCTACGACGACAACCGCGTCACGATCGACGGCAAGACGGACCTCACCTTGTCGGACGACACCGCCAAGCGGTTCGAGAGCTATGGCTGGCACGTGGAGCGCGTGGCGGACGGGAACGACCTCGGCGCCCTCGACCGAGCGCTCGCCGCCGCACGGCGCCTGACCGATCGCCCGTCGCTCATCATCGCACGCACGCACATCGCCTGGGGGAGCCCGCACAAACACGACACCCCCGAGGCGCACGGCGCGCCGCTCGGCGAAGCGGAGGTGAGGCTCACCAAGCAGAACCTCGGGTGGCCGAGCCTCGAGCCCTTCTACGTGCCCGAGGACGCGCTGGCGCACTGGCGGCGCGCGCGCGAGCGAGGCGCCCGGCTCGAGGCCGAGTGGCAGAAGAAATACGACGCCTATCGCAAGGCCTACCCCGAGCTCGCGAGCGAGCTGGAGCGCCGCCTCGCCGGCCGCCTCCCGGAGGGGTGGGACGCGGGCGTTCCGGCGTTCCCACCCCAGGACGCTCAGGCGACCCGCGCGGCGTCGGGCAAAGTCCTGAACGCGGTCGCCGCCAAGCTCCCCGAGCTGATCGGAGGCTCGGCGGACCTCGCGGGCTCGACCAACGTCGTGTTCAAGGACGGCGGCGATGTGGCGGCGGGAAGCTGGGGCTCCCGGAACATCCACTTCGGCGTCCGCGAGCACGCGATGGGCGCAATCCTGAACGGCCTCGCGCTGCACGGCGGCGTGCGACCCGTCGGCTCGACGTTTCTCATCTTCTCCGAGTACATGCGACCGCCGATCCGCCTGGCCGCCCTGTGTCACCTGCCGGCGATCTACGTCTTCAGCCACGACTCGATCGGACTCGGCGAGGACGGTCCCACGCACCAGCCGATCGAGCAGCTCGCCAGCTTGCGCGCGATCCCGAACCTCACGGTGATCCGGCCGGCCGACGCGACTGAGGTGGTCGAAGCGTGGCGCGCCGCGATCTTGCATCGCGACGGACCCGTCGCGCTCGTGCTCACGCGGCAGAAGGTCCCGGTGATCGATCGTTCAACGTACGCCCCGCCGAACGGGTTGCGGCTCGGCGCGTACGTGCTCGCCGACGCGCCTGCCGGCAAGCCCGACGTGATCCTGATCGCGAGCGGCTCGGAGGTAGAGCTGGTGCTCGGCGCCTATGAACGGTTGCGAGGGGAAGGAGTCGCGGCGCGGGCCGTGAGCATGCCGTCCATGGAGCTGTTCGCGCAGCAGCCCGAGCAGTACCGCAACGCGGTCCTCCCGCCCGCGGTCCGCGCGCGGCTCGCGGTCGAGGCTGCGGTGCCCCAGCCGTGGTATCGTTGGGTGGGTGATCGGGGAGCCGTGCTCGGCATCGAGCGGTTCGGCGCGTCGGCCCCGTATCAGCGGATCTACCGGGAGTTCGGGCTTACGGTCGAAAACGTGGTCGCGCGGGCCAAGGAGCTACTCGGGGCTTAGTGGGCTCCGATCCTCTCCAGCGTACGCCGCGCCGCCTCGCGCCCCGACCGCACGCACGCCGACACGCCCGCCCCGTCCACCGCCGCACCGGCGACATCTATCGGCGCCAGCCGCGCCAGTCGCCCGCGAATCCCGGCCACCCGCTCGGCGTGACCCGGCTGGTAGCGCGGCAGGCCTCGCGGCCAGTGGAATGCCCGGGTCCAGAGCGGCTCGCCCTGAATGCCCAGTATCCTGGCGAGCTCGGCGTGCGCTGCCACACCGGCGTCCCCGTCCCCCTCCACCGGGCCGACGAACGCCCGCAGCAGCGCGTAGCCGCGGGGCGCGCGGTGAGGGTACTTGAGCCACGAATAGCTGCACGCGCGAACCGCGGCGCCCGACTCCCACGCCGAGACGAACCCAGTCCCCGCGAGCTGGGCCGGAACCTGCTCGGCGCGATACGCCAGCGACACGGTGATGCTCGGGTGGTATGCGACCTCGCCCAGCTCGCGCCCGGCTGCCACGCCGGCGCCCGCGAGGAAGCGCGCCGCCACCCAGCCCGGCACCGCGAGGACGACCGCTTCGGCCTCCTGCACCGATCCACCCGTCACCGCGAGACGCCAGCCCGTCCCTCGAGATGAGGGGGTGAGGCCGGTGACCCCCTGATTCACCCGCACCGCGGAACCCAACCGACCGACGAGCGCCTCGACGACCTCCACCATTCCGCCCCCGAGGCTCCGGAACCCGCGCTCGAGGTCGCCCTCCGAGGCAATCTGGATCCCGAGCAACTGGGCGGCGCGGCCCGCCCCGCTCCCCCCGCTCCCCCCGCTCCCCCCGCCCGCGAGCGGCTCGAGCCGCTGCCCGGTCCACAGCTGCGATCCTTTGGCGAGCTGGTCCACCAGCCGATCGGCCAGGCCCAGCTCGCGCGCCAGCTCCGGGATCTCGGGCTCCGCTGCCAGGAATCCATCGGGCCCGCCCTCGACGACGAACCCGTCCCGCCGCTCCGTGACGATCACGCCGCCCGGCCGCCACTCGGCTTCCAGCACGATCACGTCTACCCCGGCCCGCTTGATTTCCCACGCGGCCGCCAGGCCGGCGAGTCCGGCGCCCACGACGATGACCGTCACGTCCACCCCCGTTCCGCGGCCGCATTCCGCGCGAGGTCTGAGAGGGCCGCCGCGAGCAGCGGATCGTCGTTCAGGGACGCGGTGCGCTCGAGTTGGACGCCGAGCCGCGCGGCGAGCGCGCGATACATCACGTCCACGTCGTACAGGATCTCCACGTGGTCGCACACGAACCCGATGGGCACGATGAGAAACGCGCGATGACCGTTGTGGGCGAGCGCGGTCATCACGGCGCCCGCTTCAGGCTCGAGCCACGGTTCGGACGTGGCTCCCGCGCTCTGGTACGCGACCTGCCAGTCCACGAGTCCGACGCGCAGCGCGACCGCCGCGGCGCTGGCCCGCAGCTCATCGGGATACGGATCCCCCGTCGCGAGAATCCGCGCTGGCAGGCTGTGGGCGGTGAACAGCACGTGGACGGCCTGCGGCGCCGGGAAGCGCTGCAGCGCGTGAGTGACCCGCTGGGCGACCGCGTCGAGAAACTTGGGATGGTCTCCCCAGCGCCGCACCAGCGCGGTGTCGAGCCGGCCGTGGGCGGCCTCGCGCAGCTTCGTCTCGTAGGCGCCCACGGACAGCGCGGCGTAGTGCGGCGCGAGCACGATCCCCACCACGCGCTGGTGGCCGTCCGCGACCATGCGGTCAACCACATCTTTGATGTAGGGATGCCAGTGGCGCATCCCGACGTACACCGCGAAGCGCTCACCTAGCTGCGCCTGGACGCTCGCGGCCTGCGCCTCGGTCAGCTCGCGGATCGGCGACCGGCCGCCGATCCGGGCATAGCGCGCCTTGATTTCCGCGACGAACTCCGGAGTCGTGGCGCGGCCGCCGCGCACGTCGAGCAGATACGGCTCGACGTCGTCGAGGCTCGCCGGCCCCCCGTAGGCCATCAGCAGCACGGCCACGCGCTCACCCGCCATGGACCCACGCCACGACCGCCTGCACCGCCTCCACCGGTGTCTCGGGCAGCACGCCGTGTCCCAGGTTGAAGACGTGGCCCGCGCGCCCGGCCGCGCGTGCGAGAACGTCGCGCACGCGTCGCTCGAGGTCGGCGCGCGGCGCGAGCAGCGCCACGGGATCCAGGTTCCCCTGGATCGCGCGACCGGGCCCGATGCGCTCCCAGGCGACGTCGAGCGGGATGCGCCAGTCCACGCCGATCACGTCGCCGCCGGCGCGCGCGAAGTCCACGAGCAGCGTCGCCGTGTCCGTCCCGAAGTGGATCACCGGCACGCCCGCCGCGCCTGCCAGCTGCAGCGCGCGCTGGCTGTGGGGAAACACGTACGTCTGATAGTCCCCGGGCGAGAGGCAGCCGACCCAGCTGTCGAACAGCTGCAGCGCCCGGGCGCCGGCGCGGGCCTGGGCCGCGAGGTAGCTGCCCACCAGCTCGGCCAGCCGCCGCATCAGCTCGTGCCAGGCGCGGGGCTCCGCGTACATGAACCGCTTGGTGACGGCGAAGGTCCGGCTGCCCCCGCCTTCGATCGCGTAGCTCGCGAGCGTGAAGGGCGCCCCCGCGAACCCGATGAGCGGGATGTGGCGCGGCAGCGCGCGCACGGCCAGCCGCACGGCCTCCAGGACGAACCCCAGATCCGCGGCCGGGTCCACCGGCGGCAGCTCCAGCACCTGCGCCGCCTCGCGGATCGGGCGGGTGATCTGCGGTCCTTCTCCCGCCGCGAAGCTGAGGCCCAACCCCAGGGGCTCGAAGGGGAGCAGGATATCGGCGAACAGGATCGCGGCGTCCACGCCGAGGCGCTCCACCGGCTGGAGAGTGACCTGGGTCGCGAGCTCCGGCTTGTGGCACAGCTCGAGCAGCGAATGTTTCTGGCGGAGCGCGCGGTACTCCGGCAGATAGCGCCCCGCCTGCCGCATGAACCACACCGGCGTGACGTCGGTGGGCTCCGAGCGGCAGGCCTTCAGGAAACGACTGTCGTCAGGGGCGGGGGGCACCCGTCGGCTCGCGCGCCTCGGCGGGAGCGATGAGCAGCGTGTCCCCCTCGAGCTTCACTCGGTAGGTGACGACCGGGAGCGACGGCGGCCCGCCCAGGACCTGCCCCGTCTCGAGCGAGAACACCCCCTCGTGCCACGGGCACGTCACCGCGCAGCGCCTCGGATCCACCGTGCCTTCGGAGAGCGAGGCGCGGGCGTGCGTGCAGCGGTTGGCGATCGCGTGGACGGTGCCGTCGACGTTGAAGAGGGCCACCGCCTCGCCCGCCGCGTACACGCGGCGGCTCGAGCCGGGCGGCAGGTCAGCGAGGCTGGCCACCGGCGTGTAGCCGTCGGCGCGCGCCGGTCGCCGCGCGATCGCCTGCGCCGAGCCCGCGCCGCCCAGCGTGTCGAGCAGGTCCCACAGCGACATCTGCACGCACGTGAAGGTCGGCGTATCGCGCAGCGTGTAGGACGAGGCCTTGCTCTCCCGCAGCTCCATCACCAAGTCGAGGAAGTCGGCCGGGTTGTCCCCTTCGAACGCGACGATGAACTCCTGGTCGTCGAGCCCGTAGGAATACGTCGTGTTCAGGCGGATGGACGGGTACTGGCGGCCGATGCGCACGTGCTCGTCCATCATCGCCTGGCGCTCCGCCTTGGGGAGCATGTACCAGGGGCGCGTCTTGGTGAACGGGTACACGAACAGATAGCGCGCGTCGCTCGGCCGGATCACGAGCCGCGACGGCTGGTTCGGGTCCTCCGGGAACTCGTAGATCGAGCGCCGGGTCATCGCGAGATAGCTGTACGGCAGCGTGAGGTATGCGCCCAGGTCGGTGCGGTTCAGCGCGGTCTGCAGCGCCACCAGCGAATCCAAGTCCTCGGCCACCTGCCACAGCAGGAAGTCGCAGTCACCCCGGATCCCGACGAGCCCGTACGGGCGGAGCAGCAGGTGCCCGTTGAAGCTCTCGATCGTTTCGCCGAACTCGATCTTGGAGCTGGCCTGGCGCTCGGCGGAGAGCCTGCGCCACGCGTTGTCGAGCTTATAGAAAGCGAAGCGGACGACTTGCCGGCGTTCGGGGGCTTTTGCGTTCACGGAAGACAATCTAACGCGATTTCGCCTGCTCCTCGGCTGCGCGCCGCTCCTTCCAGATCGCTCGCAGCACGAGCACGCCGATGGTGCTGAAGACGCCGACCGGCGTCAGGACGATCAGCACCGCGGCCCAGAAATAAATGAGGTCCAACTGGGGATCGTCCCCGTGCACGAGCAGGAGCAGCGCGGCGAGGGTCATCGGCCCAGGAAGCGCTTGAGGTGGCGCAGGTAGTACGTCAGCGCCACGGCCGCCACCGCGAACCCCAACGCCATCGCGAGCGCGATTCCTTCGCCCGACTCGCGATAGCTCCACGCCGCCCACACCGCGAACCCCGCGCAAAACACGATGGCGGTCGAGATCAACAGGCGATGGAAGGGGATCATCGTCTACCTCACGCCACGACCTTGTCCAGCACCATCAGCGTCAGCAGCGCCGGCAGGTAGACGATGGATACGAGGAACACCCGCCAGGCGCGGGGCGTCGTCACGGCGAGGGTCAGCGCGACCGCCGCGCCCGCGTACCCGAGTCCGAGCGCGAGCGCTCCGTAGAAGTACAGCGCCCCCGTGATGCCGAGCAGCGTCGGCACGAGGCTCACCGGTAAGAGCGCCACGGCGTAGAGCAGCACCATGCGCCCCGTGCGCCGCCCGTCGGGGTCCGCGACCGACAGCATCGCGAGCCCGCCGCGCCGATAGTCTTCCCGATAGATCCAGGCGAGCGCCAGGAAGTGCGGCAGCTGCCACAGGAACAGGATCCAGAACAGCACGGCCACCGCGGGACCGAGCGCTCCGCCTGCCGCCGTCCACCCACCCACGATCGGCAGCGCGCCCGGCACCGCGCCGATCAGCGTGTTGAGCGTCGTGGTGCGCTTGAGCGGCGTGTACAGGAGCACGTAGCTGGCGAGCGTGAGGGCCGCGAGCCCCGCGGTGAGGAGGTTGACGGCGAGGGCCAGGTAGGCGACGCCCGCGACCGAGATGACGGCGGCGAAGGCGGCGGCCGCCCTTGGGCTGACGCGGCCCGCGGGCAGCGGGCGGCCCTGCGTGCGCCGCATGCGCGCATCGACGTCGCGCTCGCGCACCTGATTGAAGGCGTTGGTCCCGGCCGCCACGAGCGCCACGCCGACGAGCGTATGGACGAGCAGCCACACATCCACGCCGCCCTGCGACCCGAGGTAGAAACCCGCCGCAGCGGTGAGCAGCACCAGCTGCGTGATGCGCGGCTTCGTGAGCTCCAGCAGGGCTACCAGATGTGCTCCGACATGCCGGCGGCGATGAAGATCAGGGCCAGCGGGACGGGGATGAGCGCCATGATCCGCAAGTTCCAGCGCTCGAACTTGAGATGCATGAAGAACAGCGCCACCAGCAACGCCTTCCACACCGCCAGCGCCAGCAGCAGCAGGAGCTTCATGTTCCGCGAGATGGGCAGCTCGAAGGCCAGCGCGAGCTCTGCCACCGTCAACACAAACAGATAGACCCAGATCAGGATGTAGTTGGGACGCTTGTGCGCGGTCTCCATTGGGCCCTCAGATCAGGTAGACGATGGTGAAGAGGATGATCCACACCAGGTCGACGAAATGCCAGTAGAGGCCGACCGTCTCGATGCCGCGGTAGTCGAGCTTCGAGTACTTCCCCGGCAGCACCTTGGTGAAGTACAGATAGATCATCGAGATCACGCCGCAGGTGACGTGAAAACCGTGGAACCCCGTCATCGTGAAAAACGTGGAGCCGTACAGCCCCATGGTCGCGACCGGAAGCTCCCCCTTGGCCACCCGCTCCGCCAGCTCGCTCCCCTCGCGGACCCCGGCGGGACTGAATCCGCGCTCCACGAGGTGGAGGTACTCGAACACCTGAATGCCCACGAACGTCGCGCCGCACAGGATCGTCAGGCCGAGCCACAGGCGCAGCCCGCGCTGGTCTCCATCCGCGATCGCGGCGTAGGCCTTCACCATCGACACCGACGAGCAGATCAGGAGGAAGGTGTTGAAGGCGGTGATCGGGATGTTCAGCACGATCCCCGGCCTCGCCCACTCCCCCGGCGCCCCGAAGCGCAGGATGACGTACGTCCCGATCAGGGCGGCGAAGAACATGACCTCCGAGGCGAGGAACACCCACATCCCCAGCTTGTGGTTATAGACGTCCAACCCCCGCTCGGCGGGGTACGGCGGATGCATCATGTCGACGGTGGCGCTGGCGTGCGTCATCGCTCGTTCCCCCTCGGCGGCTAGTGGGCCGCGGCCGGCGCGCTGGCCGGCTCACGGTCGGTCGGGAGCTTCACGTGCTGCGGCAGGTAGTCCTCCCTGGCCTGCGGGTGGCTGTACTCGTACGGCCCGCGATACACAGTCGGCACCTTCTCCCAGTTGCCGTGCGGCGCCGGCGCGGGCAGCGACCACTCGAGCCCGTTGTCGTGCCATGGGTTCTGCTCCGCCTTCTTCCCCTTGAACAGGCTCCACCAGAAGTTCACGAAGAAGATGAGCTGCGTCGCGAACAGCAGGAACGCGCTGATCGAGATGAACACCCTCATCGGCTGGTAGGGCTGCAAGAAGGTGTACTGCGACGGGTCGTAGAGCCGTCGCATCTCCCCCGCCATGCCGAGGATGTGCATCGGGAAGAAGGTGCAATTGTAGAAGACGAACGTGAGCCAGAAGTGCACCTTGCCCCACGGCTCGCTCATCATCCGCCCGAACATCTTCGGGTACCAGTAGGTGATCGCGGCGAACAGCGCGAACAGACTGCCGCCGAACAGGACGTAGTGGATGTGCGCCACGATGAAGTAGGTGTCGTGGATGAACATGTCCACCGGCGTCGCGGCCATGTAGATGCCCGACAGCCCGCCGATCACGAACATCGCGACGAACGCCGTGGCGTTGAGCATCGGGACGTGGAAGCGCAGGTTGCCCCGCCACATCGTCCCCATCCAGTTGAACACCTTCACCGCAGACGGCACGGCGATGATCAGCGTCGACACCATGAACGAGGAGCCGAGGGTGGGGTTCATCCCGCTCACGAACATGTGGTGGCCCCACACGATCCAACCCAGGAACCCGATCGCGACGATCGCGAACACCATCGAGTGATAGCCGAAGATCGGCTTGCGGCTGCCGTTCGCGACGATGTCCGACACCATTCCCATCGCCGGCAGGATCAGGATGTAGACCTCCGGGTGCCCGAAGAACCAGAACAGGTGCTGCCACAAGAGCGCCTGCCCACCCGTGGCCGGATCGAAGAAATGCGTGCCGAGGATCTGGTCGAACAGCAGCATGATCGCCGCGCCCGAGAGCACGGGCAGGGCGAGGAGCCCGAGGATCGCCGTGATGAACAGCGCCCACACCGAGAGCGGCATACGGAACCACGTCATCCCCGGCGCGCGGTTGTTGATCACCGTGGTGATGTAGTTCACGGATCCCAGGATCGAGGACAGCCCCAGCAGGATGATCGAGACCGACCACAGCTCCTGGCCGTACGACGCGCCCGAGTAATCGTGCCGGGCCGAGAGTGGCACGTACATCGTCCACCCGGCGCGGGCGGCCCCGTCGGGCACGAACAGGCTCGCGAACATCACGAGTCCCGCGGCGAACGCCAGCCAGAAGGACGCCATGTTGATCCGCGGGAACGCCATGTCGTGCGCGCCGAGCTTCAAGGGGATCAGGAAGTTGGCGTACACCCCGACGAGCAGCGGCATGATGGCGAAGAACACCATGAACGTGCCGTGCATGGTGACCAGCTGGATGTAGTACTCAGGCAGGATCACACCGCCCGGCGCCATCGTGTCCGGAAGGATCCCGCCGCCCGGCATCGGCGTGCCGGGGAACGCCAGCTGCCAGCGCATCTGCATCGCGAGCAGACCGCCCACGAGCAGGAAGAACAGGCTCACGAACAGGAACTGGATCCCGATGATCTTGTGATCGGTCGAGAAGATGTACTTCCGGATGAAGCTCCGGTCGTCGTGATGTGCGTGCGCGGCGTGCGCACTCGCGGCAACGGTCGTCATTGCGAAGCCTCCTGGGCCGCCTGCTTCATCCAGGCGTCATAGTCCTCCTGCGTCTGCACGAACACCTGGGCCCGCATGCGGTAATGGCCCAGCCCGCAGAGCTGGGAGCAGCCCAGCTCGTACGTGCCCGGGATGGTCGCCTGGAACCACGCCTTGATGTCCATGCCGGGCACCACGTCCTGCCGCACCCGGAACTGCGGCACGTAGAAGGAGTGGATGACGTCCTCGGACGAGAGGTGGGCGACGATCGGCCGGTTGACCGGCAGGTGCAGCTGGTTGCGCACCGTGAAGTCGTCCGGCGTCCCGAGCTTGCCGTCGGCCCCGGGATAGGTGATCTGCCACTCGAACTGCTTCGCGTGGATGCCGATCGGGTAGGCGTTGGGCGGGACGCTGTTGCGGCCCTTGATCTCGACCCAGTAGTGGTTGCTGATGAGGCCCAATGCCACCATGGTCACCGCGGGAATCGCGGTCCAGATCACTTCGGCGCGCGTGTTGCCGTGCGTGTAGAAGGCCTTGCGGTCGGGGCGCCCCCGGTACTTCACGATGAACCAGACGAGCCCCGCCTCGACGACCACAAACGCGATCCCCGTGATGAGCAGAATCGCCACGAACAGACCGTCGATTGGCCCGGCGAACGTCGAAGCCTTGAGTGGCAGCCACCAAGACATGGGCGTGCTCCCCCCCCTCCCGTCGTGAGTCGCTCAGCTCATTTGCCTGCGAACGTGAAGTCCTGCGTCTTCGTCTCGCTCCCGGTCACCGTCACGGTGGCGGTCTGCGTCCCGTATTTCTCGTGCCACGCCTCGACCGTGTAGGTCCCGGGCGGCAGCCCCTTGATCGTGAAGCTGCCGTCGCCGCCGCTCACGGCGAAGAACGGGTGCGGCAGCACGCCCAGCCAGGCGTGCATCCAGCCGTGCACGTTGCACTCGAGCGGCACCATCACCTCGGGCGCCGAGAAGGTGCGCTCCGACGTCATGGTCGTGGGCTGGCTGATGTTGAAGGGCCGGTTCTTCGTGCCCTTCGCTTTGATGTTGTGCAGGATGCCGTCGGAGTTCTTGATGGCGAGGGTCTGGCCCACTTGGATCCCGAGCACGTGGGGATGATAGCGGCAACCGTCCTGGTCGAGCGTCACGGCCCCCGCCGGCGCCGGAGCCTTGTAGCTCGCCGGGAGGCCGGCCTTCACGTACACGAACACGTTTGCGAGCGTGCCGTTGGGGTTGACCACCACGACTTCTTCGGTGGGCGGCGTCGCGTACTTCGCCTTGCACTTCGGCTCCTCCGTCATGTCGATCTTGGGGTTCGCGGGCTTCGCGCCCGTGAACTTGATCTTCCCCGTGACCGTGGCCCCTCCCTGCGCCACCGGTTGGGGAAGGTGGGTCCACGCCGCGAGCCCCAGCGCCAGGAACGCCACCGCGACCGCCGCAACAGCACTGCGCTTACGCATCCTGCCTCCTCGAGAAGGATCCTGCGCTCTATCCCCGCCCCCGCCCCTGCGCCCGGGCGATCACCAGCATCCCCAGTCCGAGCGCCACCGCCATCGCGATCACCGGCGAGACCACCACGCTCGCGGGCGTCGGCCGATCCAGCGCCAGGAAGTACCACGTGCTCACGGCCATGCGCGCGTCGTGTTCCCCACTGGAACCGTCCCACGCGAAGAACGCGACCGGGATGGCGCGGCCGGTCTCAAGCTGAACATCGTTAGCGGTATCCGGCGTGGCAAGTGCGCGCGTGAGCACGACGCTCCACTCGCCGTGATCGTACCTCGCCTGGGCTGCCGGCCCGGTGGCGAGCGTGTCGAAGTGGTCGATTGCGCGCGCCAGGCCCGCCACCGCGCGCCGCGGCCGACTCGTCCAGCGCCACTGGTAGACCGGCTCCGTGACGGCCCCCATCAGAAAATACGGCCGCTCCATCCCATCGGGGACGCGGCGCGGGAACTGCACCGCCAGCTGATCGGGCCAGGGCTGGGCCGTGGCGGCGCCCGAGTCGTCGCTCGCCATCGTCTCGAGCACACGCTGCTCGAACGGGAGCCAGACCGTGTCCGGGCTCTGCGAGCGGTCGTCCCAGGTCACCCGCAGCGCGAGCGCCGCGCCGTCGTGCACCGCCTGCACCCACACCCCCGACACCGCCGGCGCGAACCAGCGGGGCTTCCTGATCACCTGCCCCACGAGCGGGAACCAGTAGCGGTCGACCCGCGCCCACGCGGTGTCGTCGGGCGAGGCCGGCAGCGTGCCCTTGAGCTGCGGCGCGCGGATCACGTCGCGCACCTCGGGCGCCTCCGCGGGCGAGAGCGAGCGCACGTACTGCGCCAGCCGCCACAGCTGCTCGTCCGTCAGGAAGTTCTGGTCGATCAGGTCGGAGAACGCCGGCATCGGCGTGCCGTCCAGGCCGGTGCGCAGCCGATGATAGATGTCCGCGGCCGTCGGACCACCGCGGAACCGCCAGCTCTGATGCAGGTCGGCCGCGTAGATCGGGAATCCGGCGTCGTCCTTGAGGGTCAGCGCCGACGGCCCGTCCCCCCGGCCCTGGTCGCCGTGACACTTGTTGCAGTGGATCGAATCGTAGAACTGGCGCCCGACCTTGAGGGCCAGGGCACTGGTGCCGCCGCTCGGCGCGCTCGAGAACTTGAGCGGCGCGACGTGCTGGCTCGTGTCCGTGAAGAACGTCGAGAAGGTCTTGATGTACGCCAGCACGTCGCGCCGCTCGCCGTCGGACAGCCGGCCCTTCCAGGCCGGCATCGCGCTGCCGGGAAGCCCGTCGTCGATGGCGCGCAGCAGATCCGCGTCGGTCGGCAGCTGGCCGCTCGCCGTCGTGCGGATCTTGTAGACCGCGCCGGTGAAGTTCCGGGGCCGGGGCAGCATCGCGGACGCCGCCGGCCCGTCGCCGGCGCCGGTGTCACCGTGGCAGCCGGAGCACCATTTCTCGTAGACGACCTTGCCGTGCGTCGTGTCCTGCGCGGGGAGGAGGGAAGAGGGAAGAGGGAAGGGGGAGGCGATCCCGAGCGCCAGAAGCACGCCGATCATGACCCTTCCCCCTTCCCTCTTCCCTCTTCCCCGGTTCTCTCCCAGGTCCTCGGCTTCCATCCCGTCTGATCGTACAGGAACAGGATCACCGACCAGATCTCCCGCTCCGTGAGGAAGTCTTCCCACTTGGGCATCGCCGAGTTCCACGGCGTGCCCTCGCGCGGCAGCCCGGGCCCACCTTTCGCCACGCGCCAGAACACGAAGCTCTCCGTGAGCTGCGCGATCGTGCCGTTGTCCTGGAAATTGGCCGGGATCGGATTGAATCCGGACGCGAAGTGCCCCTGGCCGTCCAGGTGATCGCCGTGGCAGGGGAGGCAGTTCCGGTAGTAGACGCGCTTCCCGTCCGCGAGGTACGCGGACATGGAGTCCGGATGCTGCCGCAGCGGGTTCTCGAGCCCCGTGAGCGTGATCGACCTGCCGCGGAACGTGATCTCGGCCGGGGGCGCCGGATGGATCGACCGCAGGTTCGGCGGCGCGGCGACGCTGGTGCGCACCTGGCCGAAGGTGATCCAGCCGACGAGCAGCGTCACCGCGGCGAGCAGCACGGCGCGCGCCACCTTGAGCCGGGACTCCACGAGCACGGCGTGAATCGGCTCCCGGAAGCGGATCCACCGCGCCTCACTGTCGCTCACGTAGATGAGCACGCCCACGAGGACCGTCACCATGTACTGCAGCACCACGCTCTTCGGGACGAGGGCGCTCCCGGGCAGGAGCGGCACGATGTAGACGACGCCGACGTATGCGAGCACCAGAATCGCGACGGCCTGCCAGAACGGATGCCCGGCGTAACGCCGGATGGCCGGCGGAAGCGCGGAGCTCATTTGCGTGCCGCCAGGTACTGGGCGAGCGCTTCGAGCTGCGATGCGTTCATCATCGAGCCGAAGGTCTTGGGCATGACGCCGGCGAGCTTCTCGTAGCCCTTCGCGATCGACGACATGGGATCGAGAATCTTCTTCCGGATCGACTCCGCGTCGCGCCGCGATCCCACGTGTGTCAGGTCGGGTGCGATCACCTGCCCTTGACCGTCCAGCTTGTGGCAGACGAGGCAGCCTGCCGCCTGGATGATGGCTTTGGGGTCGGTGCTCCCGCCGGCCAAGCCCGCGCCCCCGGGCCCTCCACCGCTGCTGGGACTCCCCGGGCTGACGCCCGGGGGTTTCGATTTCGCGATGTCGTCCCCCGTGACGTCCACGGTACCGCCCTGCGCCTCTAGGAATGCGATCACCGCCCACACTTGCTCGGGAGACAGCTGCCGCGTCATCACCGGCATGATCGGTTGATAGCCAGAGACGACGTACGCGGTGGGATTGTCGAGCGACTCGTACAGGTAGTCTTTGCAGCTCTTCCCCGCTTCACGCTTGCCGCAGCGCGCGCCGATCGGCCCGGTGCCCTTCTCGTCGCTGAGGAGGTTGGGAGCGCGGGTGCCGAGGCCGTGGCAGGTCGTGCAGCCGCCGATGCCGTTGAACACCTTCTCCCCCGCGGCGACGAGCTGCTCCGGCGTGACGTTCGCGCCCAGGGTGAGGGTCTGCGGCACCTCGGACTGGACCTGCGGGATCTTGTTCGCGATGAGGGTATAGAGCGCCAGGGTCCCGAGCACGATCCCGACGATCTTCGCGTTAGTGGCCCACACGCCGGGCCTCCCTTCCGCCCGCCCGGCCGCCCGACGGCACGTACGTGGACTTCTCCGCCAGCCCGCCGAGCCAGAACACGAACGCGACGAGCGCCAGGAAGATCAGCACGCACAGGCTGATCATTTTCGACGCGTAGCCGAGCGCGGGGGTGGCCGCGTACTTGCTCGTGTCCTGCACCACCTGCCAGACATGCCAGTACTGGCGGATCCCCGAGCGGGCGAACCCCATCAGGCCCATCAGCCACGTGAACGTGACCGCCAGGATGAACAGTGCGTACTGGGAGCGAGCCGGCATCTTCCCCCACTGGATCGTGCCGAGAGACTGGGCCCCACGCGTCAGCAGGACGTCGATCACGGTCACACACCCGATGCAGGCGAGCACGGCGAGCACCTGATACACGCTGAAGCCGATCCGCACGATGGCCTCGACGAAATAGCCGCGGATACCGTAGAACAGCACGACGCCCGCGGCGATCGCGAACATCGCCCCCTGGAGCAGCGTCCCCGTGCGCGCCCAGGGCACGACGGGCCGTTTGTTGGCGCGGCGGTACAGCAGGAACGACAGGAACGTGGTGAGGATCATCAGGTTCACAGCGGTGTTCTTGGCGCTCATCACGCCGAGGGCGCCGAGGAACGGGTGATGCGAGCCGCCCATGGCGGCGAGCTCCTTCGAGTCGGCGATCATCGTATGGGGCGTGCCCCACACGATCGCGCCGATCACGAGCACGATCAGCAGGTACTTGGTGTACGGCTGGAACCGCTCCGCGCCGGGGATCCGGCCCATGCCGATCCAGAGGTAGTAGTTGCCGGTGAGGAACAGCACCGCGATGAGGAACGCCTGAATCACCCACAGCCAGCTCATGAAGCCGCCCATCATGGTGATGCCCATCGACTGGTCGTATTGGTAGATCTCGCGCCCCAGCCAGTAGCCCGCGAAGGGCAGCACGATGAGGGCGGACATCGCGATGAAGTTCCCGACGTACCCCATCCAGTCGTAGTGGGAGCGCTCTTCCTCGGTCCGAGCGGCGAGGAAGCGGTAGCTGGCGTACGCGCCCACGATCGCGCCGCCGAACACGACGTTCGCGATCAGCCGGTGCACGTTGATCGGCATCCAGGTCGCATTCGCGATCGCGTGCCACAGCTTGATCGTCGTCGGGTCGGTCGTGGGCGTGACGTCGCGCGGCGGGGTCATCATGTACGTGAGCCACGAGTTCGCGATGAACATCACGATCGTGCCCCACACGTTCAGCAGGATGCCCAGCGTCCAGTGCCACAGCTTCGCCCGGCCCTGCTTCCAGCGGTCCCAGCCGTAGTAATACAGGTACAGCGTGAACGACTCACAGAAGAACAGCCCGGCATACGCCCACATCGATGGCCCGAAGACGGCCGTCAGATAAGCCCAGAACCGAGGGTACAGCGTCGACAGCGAGAAGACGAGGATCGCGCCCCAGATCGCCGTCGCGCTGTACGCGACGAGGAGCAGCCGCGTGAACTCCTTGCTGAGGCGGTCGTAGCGCTCGTCCCCGCCGAAGATCCCGATCGCCTCGGTCACCACGGCGAACATCGGCACGCCCAGCACGAACGCCGCGAACATCAGGTGCACCTCAGCGGCAATCCAGACCGCCGCCCGCGCCCCGACGACCGGGAACTCGCCGTAGGCGCGCGTCGTATCGGCGGCGGCTTGGAGGGCGAGCAACAGGTGATCCGTCATCCGTCGTCCGTCATCCGTTGTCCGTTACGAAGAACGGCCTTCGCTTCGAAAAGTCGATCGGCATGGCGCTACGCACTTCCGCGAGCAGCTCCAGCGTCACTTCCCGTCGGCCCTGGCGGCGGGCGTAGTCCTCCACGCGTTTCACGACCACACCGCGCACGAACGAGGGAATGCGCTCCAGGCGCGCGCGCGCGGCGTCCACCCACAGGAGCGCGGGAGCGAACTCCTCCCCATACGCGATGTCCCGCACGCGCTCGATGAGGGCCGGGGCGGTCGAGGGGGCCGTGCCGCCCGTCGGCTCGTACACGCACGACGGATCGGCGGCGAGCACGTCCCCCTCGAGCGCCCAAGCGCGCGCGCGGCACCCGCCGCACAGCTTACGGTACTCGCAGACCCCGCATTTCCCGCCCAGCTCGCCCTCGCGGATCCGCCGGAACAGGGGCGCCGAGCGCCAGATCTCCGCGAAACTCTGCGTTCGCAGGTCCCCGGCGACCGCCGGCAGGTAAGGACAGGGGGTGAGCTTCCCGTCGGGCGTGATGCGACAGTACTGCGTGCCGCAGGGACAGCGCGTCTCGTAGTGCAGCACCGGTGACTCGGGGTCGGTCCGGTGCACGTGCCGCATGAAGTGCGGCGCGCACTTCGCACGCACCAGCGTGCGCCCGCGGTACTCGCGCTGCCAGCGGGCGAGGTCGCTGAGCACCGCCTCGTAGTCCGCCGGCGCCAGGTCGGCCAACGACGCGCCGCGCCCCGCCGCGACGAGGAAGTAGCAGTTGAAGGACACCGCGCCCTCGTCCGACGCCCACGCGACGAGGCGCTCGAGCTCCGCGCGGTTCCCCTTGGTCACCGTCGTCTGGACGACGAAGTCGAGCCGGCGGGCCCGCAGCCGCGCGAGCGCGGCCCGGGTGTCGGCGAGCGAGCCCTTGCCGTGCCGGAAATTGTCGTGATAGGATGGGCGCAGCGAATCCACGCTGACCGCCACGCCGCGCACGCCCGCCTGCTGCAGCGCGGCGATGCGCCCGTCGGTGAGCAGCGTGCCGTTGGTCCCCACCACGACGGTCGCCCCGCGCTCGGATGCGTACCGCGCGAGGTCGGTGAGGTCGTCCCGCAGCAACGGCTCGCCACCCGACAGGATCAGCAGCGGCGCGGGGTTCACCGCCAGCACCTGGTCCACGATGGCGAGACACGCCGCCGTGTCGAGCTCCGCGGCGGCGCTCTCGCGCGGGCCCGCCGCGATGTAGCAGTGCGCACATTCAAGGTTGCAGCGCCGCGTAAGGTTCCAGGCGACGACGTGCGGGACGTAGTCCACGTCAGTCCCCGGCCTGCTGCTGCAACAGCCGCTCCATGGCGGCCCGTGCCTCTTCCGGTGTCATGGTTTTGAAGTCCACCGGGCACTTGCCCGCCTGCTCTTCGATGTCGCGGATCGGGCAGCGCGTGACGCCCTGCGCTTTGGCTTCCTCGATGAACGCGCGCATCTCGGGAGACAGCGCGTCCCTGCCCTCCACCTCAGCGCGGATCTGCTTGGCGCGCAGCTCGGTGAACATCACCATCATCGTCTCGACGTCGAACTCGTCGGCCGCGATCATCGCCTGCTTGTTTTCGTCCATCACCCGCGTCGTAATGCGCCAGATGGTATGGTTTCTCGCGAACCGCTCCACCGTGTTCCGAGCGAGCGGCCGCGCGATGAGGGGCACGAGCTGCAACCGCTGCCACGCTTCCTCGGTCCAGACGATCGGGTCGGCCGCCGTCCGCGGCCGCCGGCTCACGTTGCCGGTGACCGGGCACTTGACTTCAACGTCAGGGGCGGGGGGCTGGGGGTCAGCGTCGTGGCCCTGTACCTTCGTGGCCTTCATCTGCTCCTGCGCCTTCACTTCGGCCAGCGCGATCTCCTCTGCCGACCCGATGCCCATGATGAGCTGCATGTGCGTGGGGAGGAGCTTCGTGATCGCCTCGTCCAGCCAGCGATTGGTCACGGTCGCGGGCGCGCCTTGCGTCCGCTCGAGCACGTATTCCTCGACCGCCCGCCGCGCGATCCCCTGCGCGAACGGCGGCACCCGGAGGATCCGCACCTCCGCTTCCGGCGCCCACGGCAGCCCCGCGACGCCATCCTCCTCGATCCAGGGGATGTCCTCTGGCCTCACCCCACCCGTCCCCGCGAGAAGCACGTTGCACGTTGCAAGTCGCAGGAGATTCTCGGCCTGACTTCCGAGCTGCGTCCCCTCGATGCGGTGCGCCCCATGCCGCGCGAGCACCAGCAGCGACGGCTTGATCTCCTCGGCCCACTGCATGATCACCTGAAACGGCTTGCCGATGAGGATCTGCGTCTTGAGCGCCACGTCGGGGAACTCCCGCGCCATCACCTCGGCGCGCTTCAGGTTCGCCTGACACAGCTTGAGGAGCCCCTTGTCGATGATGTTGTTGTGCAGCTCCTCCTGCTCCTCGAACTTGAAGACCTTGGAGGCCTGATAGGACAACACGTCCTTGATGTTGTGGAAGACGACGTGGTGGTACTCGACGTCGAACGCGCTGCACACGTAGAGCGATCCGCCGAACGCCTGCGCCAGCTGGAGCGCCACGCGCATCGCCGTGTAGCTGTAGGACGAGCCGTCCACACACACCAGGAACCTGCCCCCGCTGAGCGGCCGCTCGTCGCGCACAATCAACACGTCCTTCTCGACCCCGCGCAGCACGCGGGAAACCACGCCGCCGAGCTGCGAGTACGGCTGGCGACCCAGCCCGTGCGCGCCCAGCACCAACAGGTCGTACTGGCGGCCGGAGGAGCCGGCGAGCCGCGCCGCCTGGTCCTCGTCTTCGGCCACGAGGCGCCCGTTCTCGCCTACCCGCACATCGGAGCGGACTTTCTCGCCGCCGTCGTAACCGGCGGCCCGGTTGGGGTCGAAGCCGATCAACCCCGGCAGCCGGCCGGCGCCGCGGTTCACCTCGTTGACGATCTCTTCGTAGTTGATCCCCTCGAGCAGCTGGCGCGTGAGCCGCACGCCCGCGGCCTCGCAGCGCTTTCCGACCTGGTCGAGGAAGCTGTCGGCGATGAGCTGCAAGCCCTTCTCGATCAGCTTGTCATGGATCTTGCGCTGCTTCTTGATCTCCTCGGGAGTCTGGAAGCGCGCCGGGAGGCCGGTCTCGAGCTGGCGGAAACGCACGTCATGGAGGCGGGCGGCGTAAACGTGGTTGCCGGTGATGCGGCCATCGGCGCGGCGGCACAGCTCGATGGCCCGGTCGACCGCCCAATCGGAGTGCGGGGAGTTGTCGACGGGGACGAAAATCTCGCGATACACCGGCACCTCCCTCACTCGAGGCCGGGCCGGGCATGCACTCCCCTTCTCGCCGGGCCCGAGACCACTGCCGGGATCGGTTCGTGTATGCAGAAACAGGCTTGAGTGTATGTCCGACCGTCATGACGAGCCGGAGCCCGTCAGAGTAACCGATGATTCGTGCCGCTTGGTGCGGCGAGTATGCCCCCGCCCGCGAGGGCTGTCAAGTCGGGGTCGGGACGATTTGTCTCCCTTCCTCGTCGTACACCGTGATCGCATCCACCGGACACGCGTCGCACGCGCGCAGCAACCGCTCGCGCTCCACCCGTTCCGGCTGGACGAAGCCCACAACAGTCTCGTCGTCCAGTTTGAAACCCTCCGGCGCCTCCTTCACGCAATCCCCGAAGCCGACGCACTGATCCCGGTCGATCACGACGCGCAGTCCGTGGACGGCGCGCTCCTCGACACGGCTCACATCCCCTCCAGCCCCAGCTCGATCCGCGCCGTGTCCATCACCGCCGGGGTGATCTCGGCGATGCCGCGGTCCTTCGCGTAGTCCGCGTAGATCCGCTTCACCATCCCACGCACGAACCCCGGCACCCGCGCGAGTCGCTCCCGCGCCTCGGCGGACCAAGTCGGAGCGTTCTCCGTCGTCCGTCGTCCGCCGTCCGTAAAAGCGTCGTCCCGCCCGCTCGCCACCATGGTCCGGACGGTCTCGAGCGGCTGCGGCTCGAGCGTCGTGCCCCCGATCTTCACGCCGAGCGAGGCGACCAGCTGAGTCTCCATGGGATTGGTAAGCAGCGCGACCGCGCGGCCGCAGCCGGGGCACCGGAACGCCGCGGCGAGCGTCCCGTCGCCCGGGAGCTGCCGCTCCTCGAACTGCATCTGCCGGTCGCACTCCACGCACAGGAACTTCATCGGTCATCCCACTCTCAAACAGCGGCCTCGGCGGACTTTCACGACGCGCCCACTTTCAGCGCGATCGCATCCCAAGTGTCGGCGGTCGGGTGCCAGGGAATTCGCGCCAGCAGCGGCACGTCGAATTCGCGCGCGAGGTCGTCGCCAGCCGTGCCGGAGAACGCCCCGCCCGCCATGTTCTCGACCACGCCGAGCAGCGGCGCGCCGCGCTGGACGGCGAACCGCATCGCCCGCCGCACGGCATCCGCCGATTCACGCGTCGGAATCGTCACCGTCAGGACAGCAGGGGGCGCGGGCAGCACGTCCGTGAGATCCTGGAAGCGCTGGATCCCGGGTGGCAGGTCCACGAGCAGCAGGTGCAGCGTACCCCAGGCCACGTCGGCCAGGAATTCTCGCAGCGCCGCCGCCTCGAGCGCGCCTCGCCACACGTGGCTCTCCGCTTCCGGACCGCGAAACGCGAGCGGGTGGCCGTCCTCGAGCAGTTGACCCATCGAGACGACGATCACGCCGTCCGCGCCGACGGCGGGGAGGACGGCGTCTTGCTGAAGCGTCAGCCCGCCGTCCCGGCCGCCCGCGCCCAGCAGTCGCGCCACGGTTGGGCCGTTCAGATCGGCGTCCAGCACCCCGACCGACCGGCCGCCGCGCGCCAGCGCCCGGGCTAGGCCGGCCGCCACGAAGCTCTTGCCCACGCCCCCCTTACCGCTCATCACGGCCACGATCCGCTGCACGCCGGCTATGCGCGCGGCCACCCGGCGCCGCTGGGCGCCGATCTGCTCGGCGAGCCCGGAGCGGTCCGGCTCCGTCAGCTCGTGGTAGGTGCGGATGTTGAGGGGCATGGCGCTAGTAAGATGCGATACATGACGCCACGACGCCAAGTCTCACGATCTCGCCACATGGCGTCGTGGCGTCGGGTAACGCTATTTTCCCCCGTTCTATGATCGAAGAGCTGAAGCAACGACTCCAGGCCGAGGTCGAGCGCCTGAACCACGAGATCAACTTCGTGCTTCCGAAGGAGATCGAGAAGGCGCGCGCCCATGGCGACCTGCGCGAGAACTCGGAATACAAGGCGGCGCTCGAGCGGCAGCAGTTTGTCACCTCCCGGCTGAGCCACTTGCGGCTGCGGCTCTCCAAGCTGGCGAGCGTCCAGGAGTCCGACATTCCCCGCGATCGCGTGGGATTCGGCTCTCGGGTCACCGTCCAGGACCTGGAAACGAAACGGAAAGAGACCTACGCACTCACGCTGGGCGAGTTCGTCGAAGGAGACGATGATGGGGACGCCGTGTCCGTCTCGATGGCCTCCCCGCTCGGCAAGGCGCTGCTGGGGACCAAGGTGGGGCAGGCGGTCGCGATCACCCTGCCGATCGGGAAGCGCCGGCTGAAGGTCGTCGAGCTCGAAACGGTCCACGACCTCGCGGACAAACGCGACTAGAGCAGCTGGTGGAACACCATCGGACCGCGCGGCTCGGCGGACCCGACCCGCGGCTCGATGCTCATGGCCGCCCCGGTCACCGGCCCGCCCGTGCTTGGCATGTCGAGCGGCATCACCATCGTCTGGTCGGAGTCCATGGGCATGAGCGCGGCGCTCACCATCCGGTCCTTGGTGATGAACCACAGCTGGTAGGCCTGATCCGGCGCGTTCGGCGCGAGCCCGTCACAGCGCACCAGCCAGCGGTGCCGCAGGCTGTCCGCAAAGATCGTCACGGAGCCGACGCGCCCGCCGGTCGACACCGGGATCTGAATCAGTCGCGTGGCGGGGCCGCGGAGGAAGGTCGTGACCGTGTCCGTGAGTGCGGCCACCTGCGTCGCGAGGCGGTCCCGCTCGGCGCTCAGCGTGACAATCGTGCGAGAGACCCAGGCCCCGCCGCCGCCCAGTGCGAGTGCCAGCACCGCCGCCGCGGCGAGCCTCCACGTCCGCCGCCGCGAAGCGACGGCGCGCGCCACCACCCGCGCCTTGAGGTCGGGTCGGGGCGCTCTTGGGTGGGCCGCCATACCCAGCCAGTCCGTCATGCCGTCCAATCTTTCAGGTGCGCCAACGCCCCGGTGAGCCTCGCCTGAGCGGTCCGCAGCCGCGTTTTCACCGTGCCGAGCGGCTGGCCGAGTCGTCGGGCGATCTCGCTGTGCGTCAGGCCTTCGAAGTACGCGAGCAACACGACGCGCCGCTGCTCCTCCGGGAGCGCGGCGAGCGCCGCATGCACCTCGCGGTGTACCGGCCAGCCGGGCACCGACGCTTCCGGTGGCGCGGCAGCCGGCTCGGCGTCGCCTTGCTCGACTGATCGCGCTCGCTCCCAGCGTTCCGCCTTCCGCCACCACCGCCGCCGCCGCCGCAGCGCGTCGAGCGACCTGTTGCGCGCGATCGACAGAATCCAGGGCACGAGCGGCCCGCGGCGCGAGTCGTGCCGACCGATCCGCCCCCACACCTGGGCGAACACGTCCCCCGTCACCTCCTCTGCCTCATCCGCATCTTGCAAGATGCGGAATGCGAGACCCAGCACCCACGGCGCGAGGACGTCGTACAACTCCCCGAGCGCCCGCTCGTCTCGCGCCTTGAGGCGCCGGACCAGGGAGCGCTCCTCCTCCTGAGTAAGACGTTTTGGCGGGGTCACTTAGATTTGCATAGTAGCGCGGATCGCGAGCGAATCTAGTGCGATTCGTGTATGTTGAGAGCTTCGCAACGCGGCATCCCACCTGCGGCTGCGTGCGCCTCAGCATGCTGGAGAATCACAGGTAGTAGAACGCAGGAGGTCCGATGGCGGTTCACGTCGAAGGTCAGGAAGAACGGTTTTCGTTCGAAGCGTTCACGCGGCATCCGTTCTTCACCGAGGTGAACAGGTGGATCGTGGAGCGGGTCATCTGTCCCGGCCGCCGCAGGATCGTCGACCTGGGATGCGGGCCCGGCGCGGTCACCAAGCTGATCCTCGAGCGACTGGGCGACGCGCGTAACGCCGAGGTGATCGGAATCGATCCTTCCGCCTCGGCGCTCCAGAAGGCTCGGGACGCAATCCACTCCAAGGTCGTCGAGTTCATCCAGGGCAGCGCCGAGTGGGTCTCGCGCCTCGTCTCGTCGGCCGACGCCGTGGTCTTCCTCAACGCCATCCATCTCGTGCCCGATAAAGCGCAGGTCCTCACCGAGATCCGCAAGATCCTGAAGAAGGACGGCGTGTTCGCCTTCAACACGACGTTCTTCAACGGCGCCTATGTCGAGGGCACCTCCGGGTTCTGGCGCCGCTGGATCGTGCGCGCCGTGCAGGCGCTGCGCGAGCGCGGCCTCGACGTGAGCCACAGCGCCCACGCGGTCGCGCGGGAGTTCCTCACGCCCGAGGAATACTCCGACCTGTGCGTCCAGGCGGGGTTCGCTCCACCGTCCATCGACCTCGTCCGCATCGAGATGACGCCCGAGAGCATCCGCGACATCGGACGATTCTCGCTGTTCATCGAAGGCGCCCTGCCCGGCGTGCCCCTCGAGGAAGGCGCCAAGGCGCTGGAACAGGGGCTGGAGCGGGCGATGGACGAGACCGGCGTGCGCAAGGTTCCGCGCAACTGGCTGGAGTGCGTCGCCACGGCCGCGTAGGTCAGGCCGTCGGATCGATCAGGAACTCTAGACGAGCGTGTGCGGTACGGAGCGCCCGCTCGACCGCGTCCGGCGTCTCCCCCCGCGCGAAAATGAATCCCGGATAGCGCGACCCTTCCGGCCACGGCACCAGCCTCTGGCCGGGGTGAGCCGTGATCACGACCTCCTCGACCAGCGGTACCGCCCGAGCGGCTTCCACGCCCCGCAGTTCTTTCAGCACACCGGCTCCCGGCACCGGGATCATCATCACGCCTGACGCGCGGTGCTCGCGCCGGAGCGACGGAATCGGCATGCCAAGCGCTTGCCTGATGACGATTTCCTCTAGCGACGCCCAACCCATGCCCGGCCCCTCGTCCCCCGTCCCGAATCGTAGCGCCCCGCTACAACGCCCCCCGATCGGCCGCGCGGCGAGCTCGATGAGCCACGCTCCCCCCCCCGCCCCCCCCGGGGCGTTATAGCGGAGCTCGGCGTGCACCGGCCCTTCCCGCAGACCGAGCGCGGTGACGGCGGCCTGCGCGCACGCCCTGATCTCCCGCTGGGCCGTTGCCGGCAGGCAAGACGGCGTGACGTAGATCGTCTCTTCGAAGAACGGGCCGTCGAGCGGGTCCGGCTTGTCGAACAGCGCGAGGGTATCAAGCCGGCCCTGCGCGACCAGGCCCTCGAGCGCGACCTCCGATCCCGGGACGAACTGTTCGACGAGATAGTGTCGGGCCCAGTCGCCGCAGGACGCGACGTCCGCTTGCTCGAGGATCCCCTTGAGCCGGCGGAACGCCGTGACGAACCCCGCGGGATCGTCGGCGCGGATCACGCCGCGCGACGCAGCGAGCCGCAACGGCTTCAGCACGCAGGGGTACGAGGCGGCGGCGGCGACGTCCTCCGGGTGTTCCGCAATCGCGTGGAGCTGGAACCGCGGAGCGGCCACGCCGAACTCCGCCAGCAGCACGCGCTGCCGATGCTTGTCGCGCGCCGCAGCGGCCGCAGCGACGGGATTCCCACGCAGCCCGAGCGTCGCCGCGACCGCGGCCGCGACGACGGCCGTGTCGTCGTCCACGCCCACGACCCCATGGACCGGAAACTTCTGGGCGAACGCCCGGGCCTGGTGCGCAGCGCGATCGGGCAGTGCGAAGTCGAGGGTGAGGAGCCGGTCAGGCCGAGCCTGCTCGAACGTACTGGGCCGTTCGGAGGCGACCGTCAGATCGACCTCGAGCCGCCGCGCCGCCTCAACGAACGCCGTCGTCCGATACGTGGCGGTGGGCAGCAGCAGCAGCAAGCGGGGGGACAGATTACTTCTTGGCGGCGGCGAAGTAGGGGTTCGAGCCCGCGGTGTGGTCGGTGATGTCGACGATCCCCTTCACTTCGGGGAGGTGCTGCTGCAGCATCGCCTCGATGCCCTGGCGCAGGGTTACGTCCGCCATCCCGCAGCCCTGGCACCCGCCGGCCATGCGCAGCATCACCACGGCGTCTTGCACATCGATCAACTCCACGCGGCCACCGTGACGGGCGACCATCGGGTTGACCTGGGTGTCGAACAGGTCCGCCACCCGCTCATAGAGCGTGTCGTCGTCGGCGCCCCCGCCTCCGACCGGCGCGGCCGGCCTCGCCGTCACCGCCGGCCGGCCGCTCGCGAGCACTGAGCGGATGGCTTGCCCCACCGCCTTGCCCAGCGCCTGCCACGGTGCCGGGCTGCGCTTCGCCACCGTGACGAGGTTCGCGGAGACAATCACTTCCGCCACGTCCGCGCCCGGGATCGCGAAGAGCGCCTCGGCGAGGGGCGAGCCCTTGGCCTCCTCGGGGGACTCGAACCGGCGCACTCCGCCCGCGTGCAGCGGCTCACTTACCAGGAACTTGCAGCGCGCGCTGTCGATCGGCTCGGCGGTGATCCGGATCTCGGTCGGGTTCATAGAGGAAGTATGTCCCTGAAGTCGTGGAGATTCAATCGCGCCGCTGCTCCGAGGGCGCGGCACCGGGACTCACCCCCGTGGACACGGGCACGGGGCGCAGCTGCCGCGCCGCCTGCACCATGTTGCGGAGCGACGGCAGCGTCTCCTCCCAGCCGCGGGTCTTGAGCCCGCAGTCCGGATTGACCCAGATCTGGCGGTGGGTCAGCACCTCCTGCATGCGCCTCAGCGCTTGCACGATTTCCGCGGTGCTCGGCACGCGAGGCGAATGGATGTCGTAGACGCCGGGCCCGATCTCGTTCGGGTACTGGTACTCCTTGAACGCCTCGAGCAGCTCCGAGCCCGAACGCGCGTTCTCGATCGAGATCACGTCGGCGTCCATCTTCTCGATCACCCGGATGACATCGTTGAACTCGCTGTAGCACATGTGCGTGTGAATCTGCGTCGCGTCCGACACGCCCGCGGTAGCCAGCCGGAAGGCGTTCACCGCCCACTCCAGATAGGCAGGCCACTCGGCCCGGCGGATAGGTAGCCCTTCGCGCAGCGCCGGCTCGTCGATCTGGATCACCCGGATCCCCGCCGCCTCGAGGTCCTTCACCTCGTCACGAATCGCGAGCGCCAGCTGCTTCGCCGTGTCGGCACGGGGCTGGTCGTCGCGCACGAACGACCACTGCAGGATCGTGACCGGGCCGGTGAGCATGCCCTTCACCGGCCGCGCGGTCTTGGACTGCGCGAACGTGCTCCAGCGCACCGTCATCGGCTTGGGGCGCGACACGTCGCCGTAGATGATCGGCGGCTTGACATACCGTGTCCCGTAGGATTGCACCCAGCCGTGCTCCGTGAACGCGAAGCCGTCGAGCTGCTCGCCGAAATACTCGACCATATCGTTGCGCTCGAACTCCCCGTGCACCAGCACGTCCAGCCCCAGCTCCTCCTGCAGCTTGAGCGTGTGCGTGATCTGGTCGGCGATGAACGCGTCGTACTGCGAAGGCGTGAGCTTCCCGTCGTGAAGCTTCTTCCGCGCCGCGCGCACGTCCGCGGTTTGGGGGAAGGAGCCGATCGTCGTCGTCGGGAAGAGCGGGAGCCGGAATTGCTTCTTGCGCCGCGCGGCGAACGGCGATGCGCGTCGCATGTCACGCTCCGTCGCCGCCCGAGCCCGCTGTTTCACCGCCGGGTTATGAATCCGCCGCGAGGCGCGCCGACCCGCCAGGGCGCGCGCGTTGGCCTCGAGCTCCGCCGCCACGCTGTCTCGCCCGTCACGCAGCGCCCGCGCCAGGATCACCACCTCTCCGAGCTTCTGCTTCGCGAACGCGAGCCATCCTTTGAGCTCGGTGTCGAGCTTCGTCTCGAGGTCGAGGTCGATCGGCACGTGCAGCAGGGAGCAGGACGGCGCGACCCACAGCTGCGCCGCCCCGGCACGCTCCAGTCCGTCCTCGACCTGGCGCAAGGCCGCGGGGAGGTCCGCCTTCCAGATGTTGCGCCCGTCGATCACGCCGAGCGACAGCACCTTGCCCTCCCGGCCGCCGCCCGACGGCCACGCCTCGAGCAGGGCGTCGAGCTGCGTCGCGGCACGCACCGTGTCGACGTGCAGCCCCGCCACCGGCAGCTGGAGCGCCGTCGGCAGGTTGTCGTCGAGCCCGGCGAAGTACGTGGCCACCAGGATTTTCACGTTCGGGACCCGGTCGGCGAGGAACCGGTACGCCCGCACGAACGCCTCCCGCTCGGCGGGCGTGCGATCGAGCGCGAGGCAGGGCTCGTCCACCTGCACCCACGTCGCTCCCGCCGCCGCGAGACGGGACAGCGCCTCCGCATATACCGGGAGCAGGGCATCGAGCAGTGCGAGCCGATCGAACCGCGCCGTGCGTATCTTGCCGAGCAGCAGGAACGTCACGGGGCCCACGAGCACCGGCTTCGTGTGGATACCCAGCGCCTTCGCCTCCTGGAACTCGTCGACGGGCTTGGAGGACGACAAGCGGAACGTCTGTCCCGGCTCGAACTCGGGCACGATGTAGTGGTAGTTCGTGTCGAACCACTTCGTCATCTCCATCGCCGTGACGTCCCGCCCGCCCTTTTGCATGCCTCGCGCCATGGCGAAGTATGTGTCCAGGTCGACGGGCCCGCCGACCCAGCCGTACCGCTTGGGCACGGCACCGAACAGCGCGCACGCATCCATGACGCGGTCGTAGTAGGAGAAGTCGTTCGATGGGATGAGGTCGATCCCGGTGGCTTGCTGCAGCCGCCAATGGCGCGCGCGCAGCTCCGCACCGGTCCGGAGCAAGTCCTCCCGCGACACCGTGCCGCTCCAGTAGCCCTCGGTAGCACGCTTCAGCTCGCGCCCGGCCCCGAGGGGGGGAAAGCCGAGAGTGTGGGCGATGGGCATAGGAACTGGAATCTAGCCTCGGGAGGGGTCGGTCGGAAACAAGCCGCGCCGGGCCGACTCGGTCGACCCGGCGCGCTACGCGCATGGGTACCCCGCGCGCGATCAGGGCTTGTGCGGATTGGGCGGCTTCGCCTGCCCTGGCGGGACGTCGTGCGGGGGACCGGTGCCCGGCGCGTGTGCCGCGGCCTGGGCCAGGCCGCTGGCTGCCTGCGCCGGCGTCGCGCCCCGCGCCACGCCCGCCTGCACCTCACTCGGCAGGTCGAGCAGCTCACTTGGGGAGCGGCCGGCCTTGATCATGTCTTGCACCAGGTCCGCGGTCTTCTTCGCCGGAACCCCAAGCGCGGCCAGCGTCGCCGCCACGCGCAGCGTGAGCGCGGCGTCGTAGGGCGGCCGGCTGACGCGCACCAGGTCGCGCACCTGCCGCGCGCTGAGCCCGGCATTGAGCGCGTAGGCGCCGCCTTCCACGACATCGGCTCCGGGCGACTGGATGCCGCCCTCCCGCAGCGCACCCGCGGCTTCATCCATCCGGACGGCGAGCGCGCGCACCGCCGCGATCACCCGGTCGGCGGGAACGTGCTTGGCGCCGCCTTCAATCGCCTTTTGGATCAACGGCTCGACCGGCAGCCCGCGCACGGCGGTGCCCGCGGCGAGGTCCTGCACCGCGCGCGCCACCGCGGGTGGCACGCGGCCCTGCAGTCGCGCGGCGACGTCGACCTGCGCCGGAAGCCCGCCGGGCGACGCCGCAGCGACGACGACGAGCACGGCGAGCAGGGGCGCCTTCACAGCGCGCGCGCGCCTCGCGCGGTCACGGCGACCACGCTGTTGCGGCGGCCGAAGCCGTCAGCCACCGCCGGCGCCCCGGGGTCCGCCACCCAACGCTCCCCGTCGACCACGAACGCGTACTGGTGCTGCCCCACCGGGAGGGCCAGCGTCGTCGTCCAGACGCCGCTCGTCCCCGCCGGCACCAGCGGCGCGGCATTGCGGTCCCACTGGTTGAACGTGCCCGCGACGGCGACGTGCTTCGCCCGCGGCGCGAACAGCACGAACCGCACGTACACGCTGTCGCGCCAGGCGACGCGTGCCGGAAGGCCCGGGGCGGGTGAGGTCGGGGAGGTCGACGCAGCACGGCCGAGCAGCAGGACGGCCACCGCCGCCGCTGCCAGCGCTCCCGCCCACACGGTCCACGGTCGGATCCGCAGCCGCAGCTCCAGCTCGCGCGCCTCGGTGAGCCATCGCCACGCACGCCGCGCGGGCGACGCCGCGTGACGACGCACCACGGCCATCACGCGCGCCTCGAGCGCCGCGGACAGTTGGACCGGCGCGCGATCGACCGCGCCGAGCAGTTGCAACGCCTCTTCGCCTTCAGCGCGCAGCTCGGGCGGCAGCTCGGCGAGCGAGAGCTCGCCGTCGAGCAGCCGTTTCACCAAGGCGTGGTACCCTGCGGTCATAGATGCTCCTTCAACAGGTCGCGCAACCGGTCGTACCCGCGGTGCATCCGCATCTTGAGCGACGCCACGGTCGCGCCCGTCAGCCGCGCGATCTCCTCGTACGCCAATCCTTCCACGTGCTTCAGCACGAACACTTCACGCTGCTCGGCCGTCAGGTGCCCGAGCGCCCGCTCCAGCGCGCTCGCGCGCTCGGCCCGTTCCACGTTCCCGTCGGGGCGGTCGGGCCCCGCGAACGCCTCGTCCCCCGCTTCGAGCAGCCGCCCCTCGCGCGTCCGGCGCCGCCGCTCGGCGAAACAGCGGTTGCGCAGGATCAGGAACAGCCACCCCGCAAACTTGTCCGGCTCGCGGCAGGCCGCCAGGTGATCGAACGCCCGCACCAGAGCGTCCTGCACCGCGTCTTCCGCGGCGTCACGCGAGCCCAGCATCCGTGCCGCGTAGCGGGCGTAGCGGTCACGGTAGCGCTGCACGAGCGCCGCGTACCGCTCCACATCGCCCGCCAGAACCGCTCGTACGATCTCCCCGTCCGTCGCCTCGTCCCGCAAGCCCACCCCGAATCTGGTCGCCGCCGGAATATGCACAGGACGCCGGGTGCCCCATCCGGCGCGGGCAACGGTGCTTGCGGTAAAGAGTCACGAAACGCGACATCGGTAACGCCCTGCCCCACCGCGACTTCCAGGAAGCGGCGTTACCCGTGGCCTGAGCCGGCAATCTTCATGGCGAACATTGGAGGAGACATGACGAAGCACAAGACTCCCCCGGCGCCCGACCGGAGCCTTGTGAAGGGCATGGCGAACGGCGATGCCGAGGCTCTTCGGGAGCTCGTCCGCCGACACGGCGCTACCGTGTACGCCCTAGCCTACGGCATCCTCGTGGACGGGGACGACGCCGAGGGCGTCGTGGGGGAAACCTTCGACTACGCGTGGCGCATGGCCGCTCGGTTCATCGAGCGGGCCTCCGGCTCGGTCTTCGCCTGGCTCACAGAGATCGCCCGGAGCCGTGCCCGCGGTGTGCTGCTGGCGCGGGAATGGCCCGGACGGCTCGTCCCGGTTCGAGGGCGAGCAGGTCAACGCACCATGGAGGTCGCATGATTCGCAAGCTCATCAGGGTCGCGGCGACGCTGGCGTTGCCGACGCTGTTGGCGGCGCAGAGCCCGCAGATCCCCAACCAGAACGCGTCCGACACGGCCCAGGTGAAGGTTGCGCGGCACCGGCAGAACCCCCAGGTGCCCGCAGTCGAGTCATCGGACATCGCGAAGCAAATGGTGGCCGCGCACCGCGCGACGCACCGGCGCGGCGAGGTGGTCGGGGGGGGGCTCGACCATCGGCCCACCCGGATCGCGACGCCGCCGGCGCAGCGTGCGCAGCCGGGGGTGTCTCCAGCCGTGCCGCCCGCGGCTCATCCGCCGCTGCCGGCCATGCCAGCCCAGCCACCCGGGAAGCCAGCGAGCCCAGGCCAGTCGGTGAATCACCGGCCATAGGGCCGGGCGGAGACGGTTCGCATCCGTAGTAGAGGGGCGCACTGTGCTGCGCCCCTCTGCGTTTTTCCGGGCTGTTCCGGTCGGCTCCGGGTCGGGTAGCTTCCCCCACGTGAAACGAGGCATTCTCGCGCTGGTGATGGCTGCCAGCACGCGCGCGGCGCCGGCCGCCGCGCAGGCAGACGCGTCAGTCGGCCTCGGCGTGGGGACCGTGCGGTACCCGGGCGGAAGCCGCTTCAGTTCGGCGGCTTTCTCGCCGGGGTTCCACGCCTCGACCCCTCGCTTGGCGGCGGACCTGTTCGGCTCCGTGGCCTCGCTCCCCGGCGGGATCTGGTCGAGTCAGGGCCGCGCGGACCTCTGGACCGCGACGCTGCCCCTCGGAGACGGGGTCCGGCTCGGGGCGGAAGGGACCCTCGCCGGGACCCGCACGGACGGTGGATGGGCGGTCGCCGCGCACGGGCTCGCCGAAGTACTCTGGTCTGCTCCCAAGTGGGGGTTCGGCTTGGGCGCGGGGCCGTCCGCGGGGTGGAGCCCGGATACGTCGGTCGCGGCCCTGCACACACGGGCACGCCTGTGGTGGCGGCCGGCGGGAGGCACAGACTGGCTGTTGAGCTTCGAGCCCACCCGGTTCGAGGGCGTCTGGTTCACCGACGCCACGGCGGGAGTCACGTTCGAGCGCGGCTCGGTGATCCTGTCGGTGTCGGCCAGCGGACGGTACTCCGCCGTCTACGGCTCCAAGGCGGCAGGCAGCGCCTTCCTGCAGGTCTTCGTCTCGCCCGCTGTATCGCTCGAGCTGGGCGGCGGTAGCTATCTCAACGATCCCTATTTAGGGCTGCCCCGGGCCGGGTTGCTGACCGTAGGAATCCGGCTGCACGGGTCACGGCGCACCCAGCGCGGCGCGCCCGCTCCCACCTGGGCGCCGCTCGTCCCGACCATGCGCGGTGACAGCCTCGTGGTGCGGTTCCGGATGGACAGCGCACGCTCGGTCGCGATCGCGGGTGACTGGAACGCGTGGCGGCCTGTACCCCTCCGCCCGGCGGACGGCGAGTGGGAAGGCACGATCCTGCTCGGGCGCGGCCTGTATCACTTCAACCTGCTCGTGGACGGCGTGGAGTGGGTCGTGCCGAACGGCGTCGCGACCGTGCCCGACGGGCTGGGAGGGATGGTGGCGGTGCTGGTCGTGCCGTAAGGCTAGACGCCCAGACGCCTAGACGCCCAGTAGACTTGCTTGACCATCGCCGCTCCCGCCCGTACTGTCGGGACGGCGTTGACCGGTGTCTTCTCCCTCCGCGAGGTATGTCATGGGCAAGATCAACTGGGGTGGCGTCGTGCAGGGCGGGCTGCTGGCGGGCGTGGTGCTGAACATCGTCGACTATCTCGTGTTCGCCGTCGTCCTCAAGCTGCCCGTGACTTCGGGGCAACTCATCTGGTTCATAGTCCTGGACTTCGTCTACGGGATCGGACTGATCTGGATCTACGCGGCCGTCCGCCCGCGCTTCAACCCGGGCCCGAAAACCGCGGTCATCGCCGGGGTCGCCGTGTGGTTCTTCGTCGGGTTGCTGCATGCCCTCGGTGAGGCGCCGATGGCCCTGATGCCCCAACGAGTGTACGTAGTCTCGACGGTGGTCGGCCTAGTTCAGTACCCGCTGGCAACCGTCATCGGGGCGTACGTGTACAAAGAAGCCTGATCGGCGAGTCAGAGAAGCAGAAAGTGAAAGGGGCGCGGCGTTGCCGCGCCCCTCGACGTTGTTGGGTCCCCGCTCGCCTAGTAGGTCAGCGGGATCGACGCACGCGTGTAGATGTAGCGCCCGTTGTACCCGAACGGCGACGCTGCCGCCCAGGGGAAGGTGTTGTCGTTGTTGTTGAACTCCTTCCTCATCTGGTCCGGGTACGTGTCGAAGAGGTTGCGAGCGCCGATCGACAGGTCGATCTGATCGAAGCGATATCCGATTTCGGCGTCGATCAGGGTCTTCCCCCTGTAATGCTCCTCGTCCGTGAAGCTCGGTTGGGCCGATGAAAAGGCGCCGTAGTACGAGGCCCGCCCAAGCGCGTGGAACCGCCTCACGCTGTACTGGGCCGTGAGCGTCCCACGCCAGTCCGGCCGTTCCCTTTCTATGGCGAGCTGGTCCGCGAGGTCAATGATGCTCACTGCGCTGTCGGCGGTGCCCTGGAAGATCGCCGGCGGCGCACCCAGGCGGGTGATCCTGTTGCGGGTGTAGTTCGCGGCGGCCGTCAAGTTGAGCGTGCCAGAGTTGCCCACGGGCACACGCAGGTCGGCGGTCACGTCCACCCCGTCGGTCTTGGTGTCCAGGCCGTTGGTGAAGAATTGCACTCCGGCGATGTTGGTGATCCCGGAATCGGCGAGAATCCGCTGCGCCACCGTGTCGGCGAAGTTCGCGCCGAGCAGAATGCGGTTGTCGATCGCGATGTGGAAGTAATCCACTGTCAGGGTGACGTTGTCCCTCGGGGTGAACGCGAGCCCCCCGCTTAGGTTCACGGACGTCTCTTCCTTGAGGGGCTCGGCGCCGAAGATCTTCGACGCCCGGTTGTCCACCGGGAAGTTGCCGATCTCTATGAGCTGGCCTCCGATGAAGTTCGTAGTGGTATGGCTGAAGTAGCTCTGGCTCAGGCCGGGCGCGCGGAATCCGGTGCTCGCGGCGCCACGCAGGACGAGGCGCTTCTCGGGCTGGTAGCGGAGCGCTAGTTTGCCCGTCACCCGGGAGCCGAAGTCGCTGTAGTGCTCGAACCGCCCGGCGACGTCCGCCAGGAACTGCGACGTGAGGGTGGCCTCGAGGTCCGCATAGGCACCGAAATTGGTCCGGCTGTGGTCGCTCGCATCGGTGGGGGAGAATCCGGGGAACACCGAGGAGCCAGCCGGGGCCGGTCCGCTGCCATCCTGAGCGATATGTCCGCCGTTGATCCACGACGCCTTCTCGCCTGGTTCGATCTTGTAGCTCTCCCGCCGGTAGGCAGCGCCGATCGCCAAGTTGGCCGGTGCGGGCAGCCCCAAGTTCAGCGCCCTGGCCAGGGTCAGGGCGGTCACGAACTCGCTGCGCTGCAGCCGTCCGGCATAGAACGAGAGCTGGTTGGGGATGTTGGGATCGTCGCTCGTGTGCAGTATGCCGTCGGGCCCGGGAGCCGAGTCCGCCGCCGAGCACACACTCAGATCCAAGCACGGCCCGAGCGAGGCGTTGTTGGTGTTGCGCAGGTCGTAGTCGAATCGATTCAATCCGAACGAGGCGCCCAAGTCGAGCGACCAGCCGCCGACGCTGGAGCGGATCCCGCCCACGCCGGAGTAGTCGTTCACGTTCGGATGAAACTCCGGGAGAAAGCCCTCCGGGTAGAGCTGCGTCCAGTTCCGCGCGCTGTCGAAGTAGCGCCAGAAGCCGTTGCCGGTGCCGACACGGTGGCTGTACCCACCGAACGCGTAGACCTCGCTCGTGCCGGCGTCGTTGAGGGGGAGCCGGAAGTTGGCGAACGTCATCGCGTCCCGCTCAAGCCCATCGCCCCAGTGGTAGTTCGGTTGTGGCAGCGCGTTCCGCTTCTGGATGATCTGGCCCGTGTTCGGATCGATCGAGTCCGCAATCCCCTGCGTGTTCACGAGGAACGAATCCGCCCATGCTCGGTTGGTCGGCTGGCGGTCGAGGAACTCGCCGAACAGGGCGAGCGAGCCGCGCCCCAGCTGGAGGCCCCAGCCACCGTTGATATCCACCGTGGTGCCATCGTCGGGATAGTCCCGGGTCTTCACATAACGGCCGGCGTCCGTGTTCAGGAACGGTGAGAATTTCCCTTCCCGCATGACGAGGTTCACGACGCCGGCGATGGCGTCGGAGCCGTACTGGGCCGACGCCCCGTCCCGCAACACCTCGATGCGGTCGAGCGCGCTCTGCGGAATCGCGTTCATGTCCACGCCGCTCGAACCCCAGGCCATGCCGTAGGGGAAAGTGTTGACCAGGGCCGTCTGATGCCTGCGCCACCCGTTCACGAGCACGAGCGTCTGGTCGGGCGAGAGGCCGCGCAGGGTGAACGGTCGGACGATGTCGTTCGCGTCGGTCACGCTCTGGTGCGGGAAGTTCACCGACGGCGCGAGCTGCTGGAGGATCTGGCTCGTCTCCGTCGTCCCGGTGCGCTTGATGTCCTCGGCCGTGAACACGTCCACCGGAACCGCCAGCTCATCCGCCGCCGTGTGCCGCGCCCGGGAGCCGACCACCACGTCCACGGGCGCGAGCCCGATGGGCTGCACCCGTAGCGCGAAGTCCTGTCGCGTCGGCGCCTGCTCGCTCACGGTGACCCGCGCGGTCTGCGCCACGTAGCCCAGGACTCTCGCCCGGAGGGTGTGCGTTCCCGCGGGAACGCCCCTGATCTCGTAGTCGCCTTTGTCGTTGGTGGTGGCGCTCGCCCCGAAGGCCTCGACGGTGACGGTGACGCGCGCCAGCGGCGCGCCCGCGGAATCCGCGACGTGGCCCCGGATGGTCCCTCCCTGGGCGGTGAGCCGACCAACCGACGCAAGCAGCAGCAGGACTGCCCAGAGCGCGGGCGATGAGATGTGCTTCACCACGATGCCTCCTCTAGGGGAGCGATACAGGGTGGAAAGGAATGCCGCGAGCACACGATATGCTGCCGCGTGATCGGCGACGCCGCAAGAAGGGCGGGGGATGGCAGAACATGCGTGCCCGCGCATAAAAAACCGCCGAGCCCGAGCGTGCCGTCGAGCCGTTTCCACGCTAGGTTGAACCCCCGAACACCGAGACCCGGGAGGTCGTCTATGAGCTTTGAGCCGTCGTCTTCCCCGCCCCTGGACCGCCGCGCCTTCCTCGAGAGCACCGCCGCCGCGGCAGCAGCACTCGCCTGGCCCGGCTCCGTGCAGACAAGCCAGTCCGACCTCGCCCCGATTTTCGCACAGATCGAAAAGCGTCACGACGAAGCGGTACAGCGACTACAGGAGTGGATCCGGCAGCCGTCCATCGCTGCGGAGAACCGGGGGGTGAGCGAAGGCTGCGAGCTCACCATGCGAATGCTGCGGGACGCGGGATTCGACCAGGTCACGAAGATCCCGACGGACGGCCAGCCCGGCATCTTCGCGACGCTGGACGCCGGCGCTCCTCGCACCCTCGGCCTCTATTTCATGTACGACGTCAAGCAGGCAGATCCGGCGGAGTGGTCGTCACCGCCCTGGGACGCGGCGCTCGTCGACCGGCCCGGGCTCGGGCATGTGGTGATGGGCCGCGGCGCCGTGAACCAAAAGGGCCCCGAGGCCACGTTTCTCGCCGCGCTGCACGCCATCCGCGGCGCGGGTCGCAAGCCCCCGCTCAACTTCGTGCTGGTGGCCGAGGGGGAGGAGGAGATCGGGTCGCCGCACTTCCCCCAAGTCGTGCGCCGGCCCGACGTGCAGTCCGCCGTGCAACGCACCCTGGGGATCTTCATGCCCTCGGCGGCGCAGGGATTGGACGGTCAGGTGACCATCACCCTCGGCGCCAAGGGCGTGATCGAGTGCGAGCTTGTTTCGAGCGGGGAGCGCTGGGGTCGCGGTCCGCGCAAGGACATTCATTCCAGCAACAAGGCCCGCGTGGACAGCCCGGCGTGGCATTTGGTCGAGGCGCTCGCGACCCTCGTCTCGCCCGACGGCAACGACCCGGCCATCGACGGCTACGCGGACAAGGCGCGTCCGCTGTCCGGGAGCGAGAGAGCTATGATCGCGGAAGCGGCGCGCCGGCTTGACGAGGGCGCCGTGAAGCGGGAGCTCGGTGTGGAGCACTGGGTGCACGACGTGACCTGGGTCGAGGCGCTGGAGCGACTCGTGTCGCGGCCCACCGTCAACATCGAGGGCCTCGTCGGCGGCTACACCGGACCGGGGGGAAAGACCATTCTTCCCCACCGGGCGGTGGCGAAGCTCGACTTGCGGCTCGTGCCGGACATGACGGCGGCCGAGGCGCTGGCCGCGCTCAAGGCGCACCTCGCCAAGCGGGGCTTCGGCGACATCGAGGTGAACATGACGGGCGGGTACGACCCCACGAGCACGCCCGCCGACGCCGCGCTCGTGCGGGCGCAGATCGCGGTGTACCGGCGCTCCGGCATCGACCCGGTGCTGCTCCCGCGGATCGCCGGCTCGTGGCCGGGCTACGTCTTCACGGGGGATCCGCTGCGGCTCCCGGCGGGCCACTTCGGGCTGGGCCATGGCAGCGGCGCGCACGCGCCCGACGAGTACTACATCATCGAATCACACAATCCGAGCGTCCGGGGTATGGACGGCGCGGCGCGCTCCTACGTGGAGTACCTGTACGAAGTTGCGCGCACGACCTGAGCGGGGACGGCGCAAAAAAAACCACCGAGCGCGGGGCGGGGGCGCTCGGCGGCGGAACGGATCCGCGACCGTCGGCGGATTACGGGAACAGCGGGGTACAGTTGGCCGGGAGGCCGCGGGCACTGCACTCATCAGTCGGGATCGGCATCACCTTGAAGACCGTGTCGGTCGCGATCTCATTAGGCAACCCAGGCCACACCCCCGGAATCGCGTACAGTCGGCCGTAGCGGCGGGCGTCAATCCAGCGGTGCCCGCCCTCGAACAGCAGCGAATAGACGCGCTGCCTCAGGAGCTCGTTGATGACCGTGTCGGCGGGCGCCAGGTCGAGGCCGGCGCGGGGTGGCAGTCTCCCGGAATTCAGGCGGATGTAGTTGATTAGCGCCGCCGCGCCGGGTTGGTTCCCGAGCCCCAACTCGGCCTCGGCCCGGAGCAGGATCAATTCTTCGTTTCGGATGATCGGGATCGGCGCCAGGACGCTGTTGTAGATCGTGAATACCATGTCGGCCGTGTGGTTCACCCGGGGCACCGGTGTCACCGAATCGATCTTCTGTAGGAACCTCCGGTCGCGCTGCCCATTCGCCTGGGTATCGACCTGAGTGCGAATGGAGGGGTGCGCGCGCTCGTTGCTCCCCGATGGGTCGAACAGCCCATTGGTGATGTCGCCCGACCCGGAGCCGAAGTTGTAGTAGGCTCCGCGGGCCAGCATCGCGACCGTGCCGAGGGAGTCCACCGCGTCCTTGAACGCCGTGTCCGCGATGACGTTTAAGAAGGACGAATCGAGCGCTGATATGACCGCGGGCCAAGAGGCAGTACGCCCTAGCAAGGTAGCGCGGTACGCCTCCACGCGCGCCTTGAGCGCGCGATTGAACATGATGAAGCTGGTTGGAGTCGTGAACCCGCTGAACCCCGGCGGTAAGCCGAACGGGAACGACGAGCCGCCCGCCTTAAGGTCCACCACGGCGGAATCGAGCAGCCCGACGATGAACCCGTACACGGAGTCGCGCGTTACGAACGGTGCGAGCGGCGCGCCGATGTCGCGGTTCAAGTCGACCGGCGCGCCGAGCGTGTCACGCGTGTCGATGACGAGGAGGAAATCGAGGGCCTCCATCGTCTTGACGAACCCCCGGGTGGCCGCCTTTTCGGTGGTCGTCATTCCGACGGGGGGAGTCGTGCCCAGGAGGCCGAGCGCGTTGAGCACGATGTTGGCGTTGCGGATGTCCGCGAACCGCTCGTTCCACAGATTGCCCCCAAACCGCGGACTGCCGCCGTCCAGCGGACCTGCGAGCAGCTCGGTGAAGAACCGCAGGTCGCCGGCATTCATGACATAGGACTCGCGACCCAGCACGCCCATCACCGCGACGTAGCCGTTGAAGGGCGCGATGTTCGTGCGCGCGCCGATGAATAGGCCTTGGGTGGCGGTGATCACCCCGGCGCGCGTGGGGCTCGACTGCAGCGTCCCGATCGCCGGGTTGTTCAGGTCCGGGACGTTCAAGTCCTGGCATGCGGCGGCGAGCAGCGCGCCAAGGACGAGGGACAGGGGGGTGGCCTTGGTCATACGCCGGACCCTTGCAGTAAGGTGAGGTTGCGCTAGCCGGGTCATGGTCAGAACCCCACGCTGAGGGTGAACCAGAAGCTACGGCTACGCGGGTATTGCGCGACTTCGATGTTCCGGGCGATCGGCTGGATGCCGAAATTGCTCACCTCGGGGTCCATCCCCGTGTAGTTGCTCCCGGTGATCACGATCAGGTTCCGCCCGCTGACGCTCACGCGACCGTCCCGCCCGCCGGCCCACGCCACGATGCGGGTCGGCAGCGTGTAGGTGAGCGTCAGCTCGCGCACCTTGAAGTACGAGGCGCTCTCGAGCCACGCGCGCGTGTCTTTGCCAAAACCGGCTATCCGCGGGCCGCACACCGTCGGGCAATCGGCGGTGACCCCGCCAGCGTCATAGAACAGCTTGGTGAGGTTGATGAGGTCTCCGCCGTCTTGCCATTCCGCCAGTGCGTACATGTTGAAGCGTTTCACGGTCAGGTCGCTCACGAACGACCACAGGAAGTTGGGGTTCGCGTCGCCGATCTTGGCGGCATGGAAGCCGGCCGTCGAGTTGTCTGGCACGTTCCCCCGGATTTGCGTCGTCGACTGGCCCTGCTCGACGAAGAACTGTCCGAGGTTCGTCCCGAAGCCGCCCGACGGGCTGGTCAAGGCGAAGGCGGGAACCGGGAGCTGCACGATTCTGCTGGAGTTCGAGAAAAACACCGAACGCAACAGGAGCGAGACGTCGGCTCGTTGGACGGGCACCACCCCGACGGCCAGCTCGATGCCACGGTCGCGCAGCTTGCCGCCGTTGAAGATCTGGCTGCGAAAGCCTTGCGAGCCTGCGAGCGTCCGTAGCAGCAGCAGATCGCTCGTGCTCTTCTGGTACAGGGTAGCCTCGAAGTTCGCGCGCCCGCTCGCGAGCGTGGCGTCGATGCCGCCCTCGATCTCCGTCTGCCGCTCCGGCTTTACGCTCGGATCGCCGCACGTCGCGGGCGGAAGGAGGCCCGGCAAGCCTCCGATGTTTTGCGTGGCGTCGAGCTCGCAGAACTTCATCCCGTAGAGCGGTTGATTGCCCGACTGCCCCCAGGCGAGGCGCACCTTGAAGTCGCCGAACGGCCCGACACCGGCGGGCGGTCTGTACGAGGCGGCCGCCTTGGGATACAGGAAGTAGTGGTCCGTGTTGCCGTTGTTGCTGCTCCGGTCCCCGCGCAACCCCGCGGAGAGGAAGAGCCGCTCTTGGAGCGTCAGGAGCTCCTCTTGCGCATAGAACCCGAAGTCCTTGGCCCGCTCGCGCCGCTGGTCGACGGTGACGCTCGTGCCGGCGTTCACGTTCTGCTGGCCCGCGATGAGGTTGCGGCTCACGATCCGAGAGATCCCGAGCTCCCGATCCTCGTACTGCAGCCCGGCCGACGTCGTCGCAACCAGCGACCCCGACGTGGGACGGTAGGCGTACACCAGGTTCGTGTTCCAGTTGGCGTTGCGGTTATCGCCATTCGTGAGCAGCGAGGCCCCGGGCTGACCGCTCGTTTGTTCTATCTGGAGCTCGGGCGGGAACAGCATTGCGTCTTGCTGGGAGAACCGGTCCACGCCGCCCACGCCCACGAACTGCAGGTGGTGCTCCGGGCGCGTGAGGATGTCGAACGTCGCCTTCACACTCCCCACGAAGCGGTCGACATCTTCGTCGTTGGGGTTCAGGAGCGCGGCGGTCTGCAGCGGGTTCGTGTAGGAGGGAATCGGGTTATTGGGATACACCCCGTTCACGGGCAGCAAGTTTATGAAGCTCGGCGAGCCCGCCAATGCCGCATAATAGCTGACGTTGGCGTTGTCGTTGTTGGTGAGCCCGCGGCGGGCCAGCGTGTGGACGAAGTTCGTGTTGAGGCTCACGTTCAGTCGGCTGCTTAAGCGCTGATCGAGATTGGCCCGGATCGATTGCTTCCAATAGCCGGTGTTCCCGATGATGCCCGCGTCCTTCTTGGCACCTCCGGAGAAGAAGTAGCGCGTGTTCTCGCTGCCCCCGCCGACGTCCACGCCGCTTTCGTAGGAGAGGTCCTTTCGGCCCGCGAGCTCCTGCTCGTGGTCGAGGTAGGGGCACCCGCCGCGGCAGATGACACCGGCCGCCGCAGAGTCGCCGTACACCGTGACCGCATCCGCCGAGTCGCGGAACACTCGCGAGCCCAGCTCATGGGCGAGCTCGGAGAAACCAAGACGCTGGGTCACGTTGAAGCGAGGCTCTCCAAGCTGGCCCCGCCTCGTGGTGACCACCACCACGCCGTTCGCGGCCTTGGAGCCATAGATCGCCGCCGCCGACGCCCCCTTCAATACTTCGACGTTGTCGATATCGTACGGGTTCAGGTCCGCGATGCGGTTCACCTGGTTCTGTTGCAGCGGCGATGGGTTCGAGCCCTGGTTGGAAAGTGTCACGACTTGCTGGTTGTTGGTGATCGCCACGTCGCTCATGATGACGCCGTCGACGACATAGAGAGGCGAGGACAGGCCATTGATCGTCGATACGCCGCGCAGCTTCACCTGGATCCCGCCCCCGGGCGCCCCAGAGTTCTGCTGGATCACGCCGCCGGCGACCTTGCCCTGGATGGCGGTCTCCACGCTCGGCGCGGGCACGCGGCTCAGGTCGCCGGCCCCGACCGTCGAAATTGCGTTCGGGACGTAGCGCTTCTCCACGCCGGTCGCCTGGCCGGTCACGACCACCGCCTCGAGGTTGAAGACGTCGGGCTCGAGCCGCGCGTCGACGCTGCTCTGATCCGCCGCGACGGCGACGGTGGTGCGCTTGTAGCCGATGCCGCGAATCGACAGGGTGACCGCCCCGTCCGGGGCGGAGAGCGTGAACTCGCCCTTGTCGCTCGTCGCCGTGACGATCGACGTTCCCACCACCGACACGCTCGCCCGAGCCACGGGCTCGCCGCTGACGGCGCTGGTGACGCGTCCGGTGATGGTTCGCATGGGGGGCCGGGGGGGCTGGGCAGCCGCTGCCTCCGCCACGAGGGAGAGTGCGACCAGAGCCAGCCAGCTGTGCTTGATCACGGTGCCTCCGTACCGATGTGCAGCTGCTATCGCAGAGGACGTTGCCAGCGGGAACCACAACAGCGGCTAGCTTGCGCGCGATTGGGCGCGCCCGCAAGGAGGGAGAAAGTGCCGACGCGGCGCGGAAAAACCGCGCCCGGCGCGCTACGGCGTGAGCGCGGAAACGCGCGCCTTCGCGCGGGCGCGGCGCCCGAGCAGCGCCGCGTACGCCACGGGGCCGACGGCGGCGAGCAGCGCCGCGGCGAGCACGCCGGGAAGCCCGACGGCCCGGCTCTGCACCTCGAGCGCCACCGCCGCCACGAGCAACAGGATCGGCAGCGCCGCGAGCAGCGCCAGCGAACGCACGCCGAGCGGTACCCGGAACGCGCCCCGCAACTCCGGCTCCGTACGCCGCAACCGCAGCAGCGCGCCGAACTCGAGCGCCAGCGCCGCGGTGTAGAGCAAGACGTCGGCCGCGAGCAGGCCGCCGAACGACAGCAGCGCAAATCCCGAATACGCCACGGCCGAAACGAGCACCGCATTGCGGGGCGTGCCGCGCGCGTCGGTCGCGGCGAGCGGCGCGGGCAACAGGCCGTCCTGGGCGAGCACGAGCGGGATCCGCGAGTACGTGAGCAGCAGCGCGTTGAACAGCGCGAATGCGCTCACCATCCCGGCCGCCGCGAGCCACCTGCCGAGCCACGGACCCACCACCGTGGCCGCGAGGCCGGGCCACGCGCCGTCGGTCCAGGCGGTCCAATCGGTGAGGGCGAGGACCGGGACGATCGCGAGCAGGTACACCAGCGTGACGAGCGGCAGCGCGCGCGCCAGCGCGCGGGGGTACGTCGCGGACGCGTCCTCGATCTCGCCGCCGATCGTGGAGGCGTTGTCCCACCCGCTGTAGTTCCAGATGGTCTGCGACACACCGATGCCGAGCGCACCCAGGAACGACGTGCCCGCCGCTTGAAACGGCGTGACCGGGAACGGCGTTGCCGCCGACGTCGTGGCCCAGCGCACCAGCGCGACGCCCGCGAGCACGCCGAACGGCGCCAGCACCGCCGCCACGAACCAGCCCGACGCGGTGCCCACCACCCGCGCGCCACGCAGGTTGAGCCACGTGGCGCCCCAAATGAGCGCCAGCGCCAGGAGCCAGGCGTCGAGACGCCCGAGCCCGGGGACGAAGAAGCGGAGGTACTGCATGAACAGCACCGGATAAATCGCCATGTCGATCAGCGAATAGACCCACGAGAGCCAGCCATTCCAGAATCCCCAGAACTGGCCGAAGGCGCGCTTCACCCACTGGTAATAGCCACCCTCGACGGGGAGCATCGACGCGAGCTCGCCGATGAGCAGCGTCTCGGGCACGCTGTAGATGAGGGGTGTGGCGACGAGCAGGAGGATCGCGACGCCCGGGCCGACCGACCCGACGAGGCCCTCCAAGCCGAACGGCCCGCCGGAGACGGTGAAGAACATCACGGCCACCAGGGGCCCGAGCCGGAGCGCGGGCTTCGTCATGGGAGGTAATTTACGGGTCATGACGTTCGACGTCGCCGTCGTCGGCTCCGGCCCGGCCGGGACTACCGCCGCACTCGAGCTCGCGCGGCGCGGGCTCAAGGTCGTCATCCTCGAGCGCGAGCGGCTCCCCCGCTACAAGACGTGCGGCGGGGGCCTAGTGCGACGCGGTCTCGACCTGTTCCCGCCCGAGGTGCAACGGGTGGTGGAGCGCCACCACGCCGCGGCCGAGGTCCACCTGCCGGACGAAGACCTCCACTTCTTCACGACGCGGCGCTCGGCGCCGGTCGTGGGGATGGCGATGCGGGACCGGCTGGACTTCCTGCTCGCGTCCTGCGCGGCGGCGGCGGGAGCGGACCTCAGGGCGCCCTGCCGCGTGACCGGCGTGAGCGACGAGAACCACCATATCCGGCTCGACACGGACGCGGGCCCGGTCACGGCGGCATTCGTCGTGGCGGCAGACGGGGCGATGAGCGCGGTCGCCCGCAAGGCGGGGTGGCGCGACGGTCGGCACCTGATCCCCGCGCTCGAGCACGAGCTGCAGGTGGACGACGCCACGCTGGAGCGGTTTGCGCGCGCACCGCGCTTCGACGTGGGGATCGTCCCGCACGGGTACGCGTGGGTCTTCCCCAAGGCCGCCCATCTCTCTGTGGGCGTCCTGAGCATGCGGCGCGGTGCGGCCAACCTGCATGCCGCGCTCGATCGGTACCTGGGCGTTCTGGGGATTTCGCCGCGCGCCGCGGACCGGCACGGTTTCGTGATCCCCGTGCGTCCGCGCGCGGGGCCGTTGGCGCAGCAGCGGGTCATGCTGGTGGGAGACGCCGCGGGGCTGGCGGATCCGGTGACCGCGGAAGGGATCAGCCTCGCGGCGCTGAGCGGCCGGCACGCGGCGGCGGCGATCGCCCAGGGCGACCTCCACGCGCCGCGCGTGTGCGCGCGCTATCACGCCGCTCTCCGTCCCCTGCTCGACGAGCTGCGCGTCGCGCACCGGTTCGCGCGGCTCCTATACGATTACCCGCGGGTGCAGCGCTGGCTGTTTCGCCGTTTCGGTCAGCGGCTGGTGGACGCGATGACCGAGGTCTTCCTGGGCGCGCGCACGTACCGGGGCTCCGTCGCGGAGCTCGTCACCGCGCTGGCGCGGCGGCCCTTCGGGCGCGCTGCCACCACGCGCTCGTAGACCGCCAGCTCCCGGCGCGCGATGCGCGGCCAGGCGAACCGCGCGGCCTTCTCGAGCCCGGCGCGCCCCATCGCGGCGCGCCGCTCCGGATCGCCGAGCAGCGCGACGGTGGCGTCCGCCCAGGCGGCCGGATCGTCCTTGGGGATGAGCATCGCCTCGCCACCACCGTCGATCACCGAACGGAAGCCCAAGTTGTCCGACACGATCATCGGCGTGCCGCACGCCATGGCCTCGAGCAGCGTCACGCCGAAGGACGCGATCGTCGTGGGGCAGAGATACAGGTCCGCCGAGCCGTAGTAATCAGGCCGGTCCTCGAACACCTGGCCCACGAACCTGACGCTGGCGCCGAGCTCTCGCGCGCGCCGCTCGTAGTAGCCGCGCCACGGCCCGTCGCCCGCCACGGTGAGCAGCGCGTTCGGGTGGCGGCGGACGATGCGGGGCATCGCGTCGAGCAGCGTGCCGAGCCCGTTGCGCGGCTCGATCCGGCCGAGGAAGAGCAGCCGCGGGCGGTCGGAGAGCGCGTCGGTCGGCCGGCGACCGTTGGGCTGGAAGAAGCTCGTGTCCACGCCGTTGGGGATGATCTCCCAATCGGCGTCGAAGTAGCGCGCATTCGCGTGCACCACCGGCTCGCTCACAGCGATCGTGGCCGCGTGCCGGTCGAGGACCTTCTGGAGGGGCCGCCGGAAGACCCGGCAGGCGATCGAGCGCGCGAACCACGAGTGGAACGTGGCGACGACCGGAATGCCGACCCGCCACGCGGCGAACGGCGCGGCGAGCCCGAACGTCGGCGCGAGCCCGCCGTGCACGTGCACGACGTCGTAGCGCCCCGCTCGGAACAGCTCCTCGAGCCGGCGCCGCACGCGCCACCCCGTCGTCACGCGCGACACGCCGCCGTTCGAATAGATCACCCGACTCGTCCCCACCCGGCGCACGAACGGGGCGTCCGGGTAGGCGCCCATCTGAGACGTGATGACCGTGGCCGTGTGGCCCCAGCCGTTGAGCTGCAGCGCGAGGTTGTGAACGTGCTCGGGAATGCCCCCGAGCTGGGGATAGTAGTCCTCGGCGACCAGAGCGATGCGCATCGCGGTCCTATCGGGCGAAGGGTGAGGGCTAGGGGGTCGGCCACGTCAGAGTGACCCGCTGCGGTGCGGCGGGGTCACACTGGCCCGCAGTCGCGCGAGCGCGGCGACGATGGCGGCGGGCTGCTCCTCCTGGACAAAGTGCCCCGCCCCGGCCACGGAATCGAGCGCGAACGAAGGGAGCGCGCGCGCGAGCAGGGGCACTTCGTCCGGCCGCACGGTGCCGTCGTGTCGCGCCCCCCCCACCATCAGGCGTACCGGACAGCGGATCTCGGGGAGGTGCGGCGCCAGCTTGTCCGGCTCGCGCGAGTTGGCCATCGCGAGATACGCCTTGAGCGTCGCGTCGAGATTGCTCGAGGCGCCGGCGGTGTAGCCGAAGACCACCTCGTCGGTAACCCAGGAGGAATCGCCGGACGAGTCGAGGAGCATCCCGCGGATCTTGCGGCGGACGAGCTTGATCCCGCCGAACAGCTTGATCCAGGGAGCGAGGCGGAGCGCGCGCCTGAACGCGGGCGTGATCGCGGCCTCCGTGGGGCCGCCCTCGATCGACACCACCCCCTGCACCAGGTCGGGCCGCCGATAGGCGAGTCGGAACGCCTCCGAGCCGCCGATCGAATGCGCGACGACCACCGCATCGCGCACGTGCAGCGAGTCGAGCACGGCGGCGATCCGGTCCGCCTGGGCGGTGAGCGAGTAGTTCGCCCTCTCGGGCCGCGCCGACGAGCCGATGCCGAGCGGCTCGATCACGATCGTCCGGTAGCCCGCCGCCGTGAGGAGCGGGACGAGCTTCCGGAAGCCGAACGCCGAGCCGAACAGGCCCGGGACCAGCACGACGGGGTCACCCGTCCCTGCCGTCTCCACCGACAGCGACTCCGCCCGGCTGAGCGGAACCTTGAACGTCGCAACAGCCATCGAGGTGTCCGCGAGCAGGAAGGCGGCGAGCAACCACACGAGCGTGAAACCTCCACCGGGGGAAGCCTTCATATTAAGGCCTGTGCGTGCCCTGTGGCTGGAAGACCGCCGCGTTACGATTCGGGACGACGTCCCCACCCCCGAGCCTTCGCCCGAGGAAGCCCTGGTGCGCGTCATCCGCGCCGGGATCTGCAACACGGACATCGAGCTGACGCGCGGGTATTACCCGTTCACCGGGGTGCTGGGCCACGAGTTCGTCGGCCTCGTCGAGCGCGGCCCCGATGCCTTGCGCGGCCGGCGCGTGGTGGGCGAGATCAACGCCGTGTGCGGCCGCTGCCGGGCGTGCCTGCAGGGCCGGCGCACCCACTGCGAGCGCCGCACCGTGCTCGGGATCGTGCGCCGCAACGGGGCCTTCGCCGAATATCTCACGCTTCCCGCGGAGAACCTCCACGTGGTCCCGGACGGAATCGCCACCGACGCCGCCGTGTTCACCGAACCGCTCGCCGCCGCGCTCGAGATCCAGGAGCAGGTGCCGATCCGCCCCGAAAACCGAGTGCTCGTCGTCGGCGACGGCAAGCTGGGTCAGCTCGTCGCCCAGACGCTCGCGCTCACCGGCTGCGCGCTGCTGGTCGTCGGCCGCCACGACGCGAAACTCGCTCTGCTCGCGACCCGTGGGATCGCGACCGGGCGAACGGACGCCGTCGAGGGCGGCGTCTGCGACGTTGCGGTCGAATGCACCGGCAATCCGGAAGGGTTCGCGATCGCGCGACGCGCCGTGCGGCCCCGCGGCACGCTCGTCCTGAAGAGCACGTACGCGGGCGCCCTGACGCTCGACGCGTCGGACGTCGTGGTAAACGAGCTCACCCTCCTCGGCTCCCGTTGCGGGCCGTTCGCTCCCGCGCTGCGCTTGCTCGCCGAAGGCCGCGTCGCCGTCGAGCCCCTCATTCACGCGCGTTATCCGTTGCAGGAGGCGCCGGCGGCGCTGCAGCACGCGGAGCGGTCCGGGGTGCTGAAAGTGCTGCTGGACGCGGACCGCGCCAACTCCGAGACACCCGCTTAGGGAGTCACGTCATGGCAGCCTGGTCGTACGCGTTGCGCCGCAGCCTGGTCCGAGCCGCGGCCTTGGTGCTCTTCGCCGCGAGCCTCGCGGCGACATCCGGCCGGATCGCCCTCGCCCAATCGATTCCCCAGCGCGCGTACGCCGCGCTGCGCTGGAGACTCATCGGTCCGTTCCGGGGTGGGCGGGTCGTTGCGGTGGCCGGCATCCCGGGCGACCCGACGACGTTCTATTTCGGCTCCGTCGACGGCGGCGTCTGGAAGACGGTAAATGCGGGAGTGACCTGGGAGCCGCTGTTCGACGGCGAGCCGATCGCATCCGTCGGGGCGCTCGCCATCGCACCTTCCGACCCGAAGGTGATCTACGTGGGGACGGGCGAGGCCGACTTGCGCTCGGACATCACGTTCGGTGCCGGCGTCTACAAGTCCACCGACGGCGGAGCGCATTGGGAGCAGCTCGGCCTGGACGACACGCGGCACATCGGGAAGGTGGTCGTCGATCCCCGTAATCCCGACGTCGTGTTGGTGGCGGCGCTGGGCCACGCGTACGGTCCCAACCCCGAGCGCGGCGTATTCCGTTCCGGCGACGGCGGCCGGACGTGGGACAAGGTGCTGTACAAGAATCCCGAGACGGGCGCGATCGACCTCGCCGCGGATCCCGGCGACCCCGAGATCGTGTACGCCGCCCTGTGGCAGGCGCGCCGTCCGCCGTGGAGCCAGTACCCGCCCGACGAGGGGCCGGGAAGCGGCCTGTACAAATCTGCCGACGGCGGGAAGACGTGGACCGAGATCAGCGGCCACGGCCTGCCGGCGGGGCCGCTGGGCCGGATCGGCCTGGCGGTGGGGCGCGGTCCCCAGGGCGCGCGGGTCTACGCGCTCGTGGGCGCGCGGGAGGGGTCGGGCCTGTACAGCTCGGATGACGCGGGCGCGAGCTGGCAGCTCGCTGGCGCCGATCCCCGGATCACGAGCCGAAACTGGTACTTCTGTCGCGTGACCGTCGATCCCGCAAACCCGGACGTCGTGTACGTCCCAAACGTGGCCCTCCTCAAGTCGACCGACGGGGGCAAGACGTTCACCGCCATCAAGGGCGCGCCGGGGGGCGACGATTACCACGAGCTCTGGATCGACCCCCGCGCCGGGGGGGGGCGCATGATCGTGGGCTCGGACCAGGGCGCCGTGATCAGCGTGGATGCGGCGCGCAGCTGGAGCAGCTGGTACAACCAGCCCACCGCGCAGTTCTACCACGTCGCGACCGACGACCAGTTCCCCTATCGGGTGTACGGCGCGCAGCAAGACGCGGGCACGGCGGCCACGCTCAGCCGCAGCGACTACGGCGAGATCACCTCCCGCGACTGGCAACCGATCGGCGCCGGGGAGAGCGGTTACATCGCTCCGGATCCGTTGAACCCCGATATCGTGTACGGCGGAGACACATACGGCGGGGTATTTCGCTTCGACCGCACCACGGGCCAATCGCAGGACATCGCCCCGTGGCCGCTGTCGTCCTTCGGGCGGCCGATACCGTCGCGCCGGTACCGGTTCACGTGGACCTCGCCCCTGGTGTTCGACCGCTTCGACCGCCATGTGCTCTACCTCGGCGCCCAGTTCCTCTTCAGCACGCGCGACGGCGGGCTGCACTGGCGGGCGATCAGTCCTGACCTGACCGGCGCCAGACCGGAAGGGCGCGCGCAGAGCGGGCCCGTGACCGTCGCGGACGCCGCGGCGCGCGGGTACGGCGTGATCTACACGATCGCGCCGTCGCCGCTCCGCGCCGGGCTCATCTGGGTCGGCACGGACGACGGCCTGATCCACTTGACGACCGACGGTGGGCGGGGGGGCCACTGGACGGACGTGACGCCGGCGGGGCTCGAGCCATGGAGCAAGGTCAGCCTCATCGAGGCGTCGCCCTTCGACCCGGGGGCCGCGTACGCCGCGGTGGATCGGCACCGCCTGGACGATTTCACGCCGTATGTCTATCGCACACGCGACTACGGCAAGCACTGGGCGCGGCTCGGCGAGGGGATCGCACCGCATGCCTACGTGCAGGTGGTGCGCGCCGACCCGGTCCGGCGGGGCCTGCTGTATGCCGGGACGGAGACCGGCGTCTATGTCTCATTCGACGACGGGGAGCACTGGCAGTCCCTGCAGCTCAATCTGCCGACGGCGTCCGTGCGCGACCTGGCCGTCCACGACAACGACCTGGTGGCGGCGACGCACGGGCGGTCATTCTGGATCCTGGACGATGTCACGCCGCTGCAGCAGCTCGGGGACGACGTGCTGCGCTCGAGCGCCCATCTGTTTCACCCCGCGCGGGCGATCCGCATTCGCCGCAGCGAAGGTCACGACACCCCGCTGCCGCCGGAGGAGCCCCACGGCACGAACCCGCCCGCCGGCGCGGTGATCGATTATTTCCTCGGGACTAGGCCTGCGGGCCCGGTCACGCTCGAAATCCTCGACGGTCGGGGCAACCTGGTGCGTCGCTTCTCGAGCGAGGACACGGTCGAGGTTGCGAAGGAGCCGGTGCAGATCGCGAGCGAGTGGCTGCCGCGAGCGGCGCCGCTGGCCCGGGAGCCCGGGCTCAACCGATTCGTGTGGGACCTGCGCTACCCGCGGCCTCCGGCCGCGCGGTACGGCTACAGCATCGCGGCGATCGCCGGCCAGGGCACCGTCGCGGAGCCGGAGGGGCCGCTCGTGCTGCCGGGGGAATACCGCCTGAAGCTGAGCGCTGCGGGCCAGACCGCCGAGCGACCCTTGCGCGTCGAGATGGATCCGCGGGTTCACGTTTCGGCCGCCGTCCTCACGAGCCAGCTCCAGCTCGCCCTCGGCATCTGGAACGCGCTGGCGGACCAGTACGCGCTGCACCGAGCGGTGCGCCAGCTCGGCGACCAGCTGCGGAAGCTCGAGGGACGGCAGCTCGACTCCGCAACGCGATCGGCCGTCGCCGGCCTCAAGCAGCGCGCCGACAGCCTCGCCCGCGCGGCGGACGGCGCTGACCTGGCGAGCCTCGAGACCGCGGTGGAGAGCGCGGACCGCGAGCCGCCGCAGCAATCACGGGACGCGTTCGGCGAGCTGACCCGCCGGCTCGCAGCCGCGCATCGCGGATGGCAGGAACTCGTCGCGAGCGACGTGCCCGCGCTCAACGCCCGGCTCAAGACGCAGGGACTCGCGCCACTCAGTCCGGCAGCGGCGCAGCCGGAACACGTCACCGTCCCGGCTGGACCCGTGAAGGGACGACCGCGCAAGGGATGATGAACGTCGCGCTATGCAAACGGCCACTTGCTCCCTCGGGTGGAATCCCGTACTCTCTCCTGGCCCGCATGGCAGAGGCAGAGCGTTACATCATACAGGTCGAGCGCCCCGGCGAGCGCATCGACATGGCGGCGATTCGCGTGCTGCTCGGGGACACCGGCGTCGAGCTCGACAGCGACTACGGGCCGGTCCCGGTCAACCCGAAGCTCGGCCGGTACGTCGTGCGCGGGCTGGCCTCTCCCGACGCGCGCGCCCGAGCGGAGGCGATCCCGGGCGTGCGCTTCTTCGCCGACGCGCGTCAGGAGCCGGCGTGATGGCGGCGCCTTAGGCTCGCCGCCCTCGCTCCCTTCCCGGCCGCCGGCTTCAGGCCGAGCGCCTTTACCGCCGCCGCCGCATCGATCACGCCGTAGCCGAGATCGTAGTCCCAGCCGTCGCCCCCCACGTCCCGCGCCGTGCGCTGCAGCAACCCCCGTAACTGGGCCGGGCCGAGCCGGTCCGCGGGAAACCGCTGCCGCAGTGCGGCTGCCACGCCCGCGGCCACGGGGCTCGCCGCCGAGGTGCCGGAGTCGGCTTCGTAAACGCCGGATCCCACGAAATGACTCAGCCCGGCGAGGTCCGGTTTGCGGGAGTCGAGGCCCCCGGGGCCCTGCGACGAATACCCCAGGCGGCGGTCGGTGACGGTCACGGCGGCCACGGTGACCACGTCGGGATGCGAGTTCGCTCCGTGGATGCTCTGCCCTGGACCGGTGTCGCCCGCGCCACACCGCTCGTCTGGACACGGGACCCCGCAGTTGCCGGCCGCGAAGAACACGTCCGCGCCGGCGGCGACGAGGCTGCCGGTGATCTGGTTGAACGGGTGGTCGGGGTTGGCGCTGTAGTTCTCGGGCGAGCCGATCGGCGCGTCGCTCGACCGGTCGAACAGCCCCCAACTGTTGTTCACCACCCAGCGTCCCGGCAGCGCGTTCACCCGCTCGATCAGATCCGCGAACGCGCTGATCGCATCCGACAGGAACGCGGACCACGTCCCGGCGTGTGACCTGAGGAGCGCGTAGTCGAAGATCTGCGCCTCCGGCGCCGCAATCCGCGCGTCATACGCCGTCATCGTCCCGTGATCGGGTCGGCTCGAGCCCGGCACGTACCCCGGCGTCGGCGCCCAGCCGCCGGCAACGGGGATCCGGGAGGCGTCGATGCCCGTGTCCACGACGGCGAGGTGCACGCCGCGGCCGGTGAGCCCGACCCGTTGCAGCGCGGCCACGCCGAGACACCGCGCGACGTCCCGCGTGTCGCCGACCGGCGCCTCTCCGCAATACGGACTCGGGCACACGGAAACCGCCGGGTCCGCGAAGACGCCGAACAGCGCCGCCGCGCGGTCGCGCCGCAGCCGGGCGACAGCGTCCTCGTTCTCGAACTCGACGCGCACGGCGTAGGTATGGATCACTCCCCGGCGGGCGTAGCTGAAGCCGCTCGCGGCGGGTCGGTCACCGTGGGGGCCGAGAGGGCCGACGCGCGCGGCCACCGGCACGGGGTGGTACGCTTCGTCGAACATCGCCCCGGCCACCTTGATCTGGCCATCCAGCAGCGCTCCCGCCGGTCCGAACGCGCGCCGGCGCCAGCCTTCCTGGAGGGGCCCCTCACTGCGGATCAGCACGATGCGGCGAACCATGGGGGACCTCCTCAGCCGTCGCGCGGATCGATGAGCGCCGCGACCAGCGTGTACAGGATCAAGAGCAGCGATCCGTACAGCTTCTGGCCCGGGACGTGCTCGAACGGCCCGCCCAATGCAAAGACCCACACGGCGAACGCGCCCGTGGACACGATCGCCTGCGTGACCGCCGGGCGTCGCCCCGGCGCCGCGGCCTGCTGCAAGGTCCACCATGCGGTGAGGATCAAGCCGACGGCGAACGCGACCCACAGGATGGCCTGCCGGGGCACACCACTCGCGCCGGTTACCAGCCCGGTGACGGCAACCCATGCCCCGACGATGTCCGCCGGGATGTACTTGATCAGCTTGTCGAAGTAGGTATCGACGGGACCAGCCGCGGCAGCGGCCGCGGGCCCGGCGACACGAATTCTGCGGCTCATGTGGCCTCCTTGGCTTGGCCGGGCGCGAAGCCAATGACCCTGGTACACGGGCGGCACGCGTCCGGTTCGCGGGCGGGACCCGTTGCGCGGCGAAACGCTCGCGAACGGCGCCGGGCCGCGAGTTTCCCTCGTGGAACCAAGGCGGCGAGATTACCGACGATGGCCACCTATCCAAGGACCTGCCGCACTTCCAGTTCACTGGCGGGCTATCGCTCGCCAAGTGCCGGGAGCTGTTTCCCCAAGGGCTCGCGGCGATTTGGGAGCGGGTGAAATGAGCGAAGGTTCGGCCCGCGCCGCCGCGCGTCTCCTCATCAGTGTCGCGTTGAGCTTGTTGATCATCCTCCCGGCTGCGACAGGAGCGCAGACGTGCAGCGAGCCACACTATCGCTGGAGCGAGAAGATCGACACCACGCTTGCGACGCTTCCCGCAGCCCCCACGGACATCGCCCGGATCCTGAGGGGTTGGGCGCCGCCGAGCCTCACCAGCGTGGACCGGTGCGCCCCGCGTTCCGGACGGGAAGACAGCGTCTTTGTGCTCACGGGATGGGTGCGGCGCATCCAGCTCCACGAGGCCGACGGTGACTGGCACATCGAGCTGACCCAAGCGGCGAGCACGCCGGTCAGCGCGTGCATCATCGTCGAGATCCCCGCGGAGCGTGACGGCGCGCTGTACCGCGCGGCGCGAGCCGCGCTTGCCGCCCTGGTGGACACCACGCGGTTGAGCGCGCGCGGCGACGTCGCTCCACCGGTGCAGGCCCGGTTTACCGGTGCCGCCTTCTTCGACGGGTACCATCAGCTGCCGTGGCCGGGCGGCTCTCCCCGCCCGGTCCTGCACGGCCACTGCAATGCCTCCCTGCGCGCGCTGTGGGAGCTCCACCCCGTCTACAGGGTGGAAGGACGCGGGTAGCTGTAATGGCCAGGGGCAGAATCGAACTGCCGACACGCGGATTTTCAGTTCTCCCGCGTAGCATCACCGGACCCGGGCCACCGGACAGCACCACGCACTACACGTTACTACCGCAGCACTTCGGCCGCCGCCCCCGGCGGCCGTTGTGCTGGTCGTCGGCGCGTGTTATCTGGTGGTCCGGGGGACAACGGGGGGACAGCCGCGCGCCCGTGTTCTCACGAGGAGCAGGAGCACCCCCAAGCCCGCCCAGCGAGCTTGGTCGTGGAAGAACGGTGCCCCAGGCGCGTGGGGGGGTCGAACCACCACGAGGATTTACTAGATTGCGTGGTGATGAGTACCTTCCTCAGAGAGTTCCCCGGAACTCCCGGCGCTCTTGGAAACGCAACTCATTAGATCTGACGTAGTTGTGAGGTGCGCACTCTTGCCGGATGAGCGCGAACGTCGCTCAAGGCTGTTGCGTACTTGGCGGGAAGATTTGAATCTTGTTCGCATAGGTGGCCAGCTGGGAACCCGAAGTCAGTCGGCCGAGGTTTAATGAAGCCAAACCGGACCCAGAAGGCGCAGACCGAAGAACCGCCTCGCAGAATCCCCGTCCGTATTCCCGAGCCAGCAAAGGCGGACTTGGCTGCTCTCGCAAGCCTGTCGAGTGAGGCCGCGGAGACGCTGGAACGGGCTCTACGCCATGCGAAGCCGAGCATGTCGGCAAGAGTCCTTGCCGCGCAGATTAGCCCAGAAGTCAAGATGGATCCTGAAGTTCTGCACAGGCTTGTGCGTCTTCTGTATTCGCTGTACGGGGTTCGAGAACGCTATGCCGTCGATGCCGACGCCTTTGTCGGGGAAGTTGCCGAGCGAGCTGCCGAGGAAGGCATCGGGGGTTTGACGAAAGGCAGTTCCTTGGCAGACGCATTCAGAGCTCGGTTAAAGCGGTTCCTGTCATTAGATGACTCGATTGGAGTCGGAGCCAAGGCTCACGACCTCATTTTGGAGCAAGACAGGCCCTTCGAGGACGTGCGAGTCATGACAGACATTCGAGCTGTCTTTGGCGGCGCCTCCGGCGAGCCGAAGCCCGTAGCGGCGATGGTGTATCACACATTGAAGATCGCTGCACACGGTGAGGAGGGTCACAAGACTTACTTCTTTGCGCTGGATGGCAATGAGATTCGTGAATTAAGAGCAGCTCTTGAAAGAGCTACCCTCAAAGAAACGGCCCTTCGTGAATTGGTAGCGAAGACCAATTTGCCCTTAATTGACATCTTGTTCGATTGATTGGGAGAGACCGTGCCAGATTCTGGAACCGCCGAGTGCTTCGATACCGGCACGCAACAGCAGGAAGTCATGTGGAAGCTCCACAGGCGACCCTCTCGAGCGTCGTGGGAATTCTCCATGACTCCCGCGCGCCATCGCGCCCGCCTAGAATGGCTTGCAGAGCATTCCTCTGGTACCGCCGGCCTCCTGGAGTTTGCCCACGTCGTGCACCGATCAAGGGTCATCATGGATCTGAAGGACAACTGGGACGGCGAGCAGGCCAAGGGCTATGATGAGAAGACGTGGGCACGAGCAGCGCGGTTCGCGATGAACCATGCAAGTATGTCCCTCACCCTGTTCGGAACATCGCTTCCACAGCCGAAGATCGGACCGGCCGATGCGGGATCCATAGATTTGTTCTGGGCAAGCGAGGTGGGCAGACTACTCATCAACATCCCGGCGGATGCGGACGAGCCAATCACGTTTTACGGGCAAGAGGCAAAGGGAGGATCGATTTCAGGCATTATTCCAGGGGAGGATCTGCGCGCCGACTTGGCGGCGTGGCTCGTCAAGACAAAGTGAATGGTTGGCCCCAGGAGACGATTCCTAACGAAGATCGGCTGTTCCTGCGCGTCCATAAGAACTTGCTTGCGGATGGTCAGCTCGTGCCCGGGGTCTTTCGGGAGCAGCATGGAGCAATGTCTACTGACTGGGAGCGGTTCTCGACCGCCCAAGAGAGCAGAGCGAGAGCGGCGCGGCCCGCTGGGAACGGCATCGTAGCACTTGTCGCTGGCGGCGTGCGCAGCGTCCCCAATCTTCGGGTTCTCCATGAGCCAGACGAGATCCACCAAAACCGTGCTCACACCAACATCTACGGTTTGACGGAGGGCGAACCCCAAGCAAAGACTGAGAGGCGTTTAAGGCTCTTCGACATGTTCCACGAGTGGGAGTTACGTCCTGATGGGGTCTGATTAGCCCCCACCCTTCGCTCCTTCCTCTCGGGCTCCGCAAGGCCCAGCGACCGCTCTTGGGCGGTCGGTCTCCTTAGGAACTCGGCTACCTCGCCGCCCGAGGTGCCCAGGAGATTCCTGATTCTCTAGCCCGTGGGAAGTGGCAACATGGCGCAGGCTTTCTCGCTCGTGTCCCCCGGCCGTCCCCCGCCCCCACGCTTCGCATCCAGCCAGGCGATGACGTCCTGAACCAAGTATCGCTTCGTCTTGCGCCCGAGATCGATGCAGGGGATCCGAAGGCGCTCTACTTGCCGGGGTCTGACCTTCAGCCACCCGACGGCTTTCCTCTACGTCCGCGTGGTCCTAAATCGGGGGGACCTGCCCCTGTAGCATATGTCTCATACCCGCTGGTCCGAAAGACGGGGGGCACTCCAGTTTGTCCTGCCCCCGTTCTTCGGACCAGGGTTATGCGACAGCCATGGGTGCCTGTCGGCCGTGCTGGGATGATCGCTCCTCGTGAGGTCGAGCACGGCGTTGAGCGACCTCGGCGGGAGTGTGGTAGTGCAAGCTCGAGTGTGGTCGGGCCTGGTTGTAGGTGCGGCGGTACTGCTCGATGATGACCGCCGCTTCGTGCACGGTAAAGAACGCCTCCTGGTTGAGACACTCGTCGCGGAAGCGGCTGTGAAAGCTCTCGCCCACCCCATTCTGCCACGGCTTGCCGGGGTCAATGTAGGCCGTCGTGATGCCCTCCCGCGCGAGCCACCGCTGGATCCGGCGGGCGATGAATTCGGGCCCATTGTCACTGCGCAGATACTGCGGCGCGCCGCGGCGGACCACCAGCTGCGCGAGGACCGGCAGGACGCGATCGCCGGGCAGCGAGCGCGCCACGGTGATGGCGAGGCACTCCTTCGTGAACTCGTCGACCACGGTCAAGCACTTGAAGGGCGTGCCGTCGGTACAGGCATCGTGGATGAGGTCGTAGGTCCACACGGCGTTGGGCCGATCGGCGAGCGGCCGCACCCGCGCCCCCGTCCGGATCTTCCGCCGCGTCCGGCGGCGCGGCAGGGTGAGGCCAGTGCCCCGCCACAGCCGGTGGACCCGTTTCGCATTGACCGCGAGCCCGCGCCGGCGGAGCAGGGCCCACATGCGGCGATACCCGTAGCGGGGATGGACGGCCGCCAAGCGCTGCAGCTCGGCCACGAGCGTCGCATCGCGGCCTGGCCGCCGCGCCGCGTAGCCCAAGGCCGAGCGCGCCACCCGCAGCAGTGCACACGCCCGCCGACACGAGAGTCGGCGGGTCATCGCGTAGCGCACCTGGGCGAGGCGGACCGCTACGCGCTCCATTTTTTTGCGTTGATCTCTTTCAGCACCTCGAGCTCGAGCTCCCGATCGGCGAGCAGCCCCTTCAAGCGGGCATTCTCGCGCTCCAGACGCTTGAGCCGGATGGCCTCGGTCTCGGTGAGGCCGCCGTATTTCTTGCGCCACCGATAGAAGGTGTGGCGGGAGATGCCATTACGCCGGATAAAGCTCGCGACCGTCTGCCCACTCAGCTCCTGCTCACGCAGCAGCCGGACGATCTGCTCTTCGTGAAACCGACTGACCCGCATCGGACGCCCCCTCTCGAGCACCCTGTAGCATATGTCTCATATCCGCTGGTCCGAAAGACGGGGTGCACTCCAAGTTCTTACACCCCGCTGTCGCATTTCGACCCCTTTGTGCCGCAAGACCACCCTAGCCTCGCAGGGTAGCAACTCTTAGCCTAGGCTAGCCTTATGAGCAACGGGGCGACGCCTTGGCAGGACTTGATCGCGCAGGCCGCAGGAGAGCGACCCGCGTCGATCAACGCGCACACGTTCAACAAGAAGTGGGGGACGGCTTCCCAACCCGCCTTGCTCGAGTGCGACGACGGCAGCATGTACGTTGTGAAGGGGAAGCAAAATAGGCGGATGATCGCGAACGAGCAAATCGTAGCGCACCTCGGCCGGCTGCTCGCGGCGCCCGTTCCTGAGGTAGCTTACGTGGATGTCCCCCAGGAGCTCATCGCGCGTCAACCTCAGCTCGCCCACTTCCAAGCCGGAGTCGGGCACGGTTCGGAGTTCGTGACGGACTGCGGGGATGCGGTCGGCATTCAGTATGTTGACGGCGAAAACAAGCCTCGGTTCGCGAAACTCGCCGTTCTTTACGGGTGGGTCTTCCCGCAGAACCAACAGTTCATCTATGAGATGGCCGCGCCCCATTTGGTCTACTCCACGGACCACGGGCATTTCTTCCCGAACGGGCCCGACTGGACGCCCGCGCACCTGCCCCAAGCTGGAGTCGCCACGCCGGATCAGGCGCTCGTCGGGCCGTGCCACCTGTCGCAGGACGAGTTGCGCACGGCGGCTGCGCCGCTAGTGGGGCTCCAGGACCAAGCCATCGCGCGGGCCGTCGCGGCGCCGCTCGATGAATGGGGCATAGCGATGGACGATCGGGTCGCCGTCGCCACGTACCTCGCGCGCAGGCGAGGGGAAATACTGGCAGCATTAGGTTTGTAAGCGACAAGGGGAGGTCGTTCTATGCCGACGACATACACGGTCGTTCAGTACGTCCCGGACCCGATCGCCGACGAGCGGCTCAACGTCGGGGTGATCGCGGTCTCGGGCGGCCGGGCGCGTTCGCGATTCCTTACGAACTGGCTCCGGGCGGAGCGCTTCGGGAACGCCAGCGTGCGCGTCCTGAAGGACTTCGCGAGGCAAGTCGAGCAGGCCGAGATCCCCGCGCTCCCCATCCATGAGGCCGGGGAGCATTTGGAGCTAAGCGAGGCGAAGCTGCGCGAACTGGCGGGCCACTGGATCAACAGCATCCAGTTCACGACGCCGCGCACGTCCCTCCTCGAGCCGGACGACGTCATAGACCAGCTAGCGACGCGCTTCTTGCACGAGGTTACGCCGGCGGCGAGAGGCTTCCGCGACCGGCGGGCGGCCGCCCGCGTGGCCGTGCTCAGCGTCAAGCAAGCACTAGCGGACAGGGTCGGCGTCCGAGAGGCACGCGAGCTCGTCCAGCGAAGGCACGCGCTGGCGGGCCAGCTCGACACGCACGTTCTGGACGCCGTCGTTGGCAACGGCAGGGCGCTCCTCGGAGCCCAGGGCATCTCCTTTGAGGTTCCCGAGGTGAAGCGGATCGAGCCGACGCTCGAGGCTACCGCGTGGGCCGTGGACGACATAAGGAAGCGGTACGCGGACATCCCGCTCGGCGTGGTAGCCCTCGCGCCGAGGCCCGACATGCTGGCCTTCGACGTACGTCGCAACGCGTTCGAGCGGGCGCAGCGGATCTTCGGCGGGCTCCATGCGGACCTCGTGACCGAGGACGACGCCGCGCGATGGGCGGGGCAGGCCGTGGCTGGGATCGGCCACCTGCTGTAGGCTCCGGAGCGTCTGGCGGCGGGAACAGCCATGTGATTGCTTTCACAAGACTTCCGTGTACCATAGGTGGCTTAGATGACCGTCTGCGTGGGGGCTATCTGCGATGGGGGCAAGGCGGCCGTCGTGGCCGCCGACAAGATGGTGACCTTCGGGCCACCCATGCTGCTGCAGACCGAGCCGCCCGTGCTGAGCAAGGTCAACAAGCTTACAGAGCAGGCGGTCCTGCTCTTCTCCGGCGCGGTCCCCGACGGCGAAGCCATCATGGGGACCGTCCTCCCTAGCATCAAGGCGACGGCACCAGGCGCCCAGAAAGTAGCGGGTATCGGTGAGGTCGTTAAGCAGGCCTACGTGGCGCTGAAGCGAAAACGCGTCGAGGACACGATCCTGATGCCGCTGCTCGGGGCGGACTATGATCGCTTCCAGGCGCTCGTCGCGCAGTCGCCGTCATCCGCGCTCCTGACGCAGACCATGGGCCTGATCATGCAACACAACCTGCAGCTGGACGTGCTCCTGGTGGGGACTGATGGCGACGGCAGTCACCTGTTCGTCATCACCCACCCGGGTGTTCTGCTCTCGTTGAACACAACCGCCTTCGCGTCGATCGGTACCGGCGGCCTGCACGCCGGCGTAAGGATGTCATTGGCCCAGCACACCAAGGACGCGTCGCTCACGGACACGATCTACAACGTCTACGAGGCCAAGCGGGCCGCCGAGGTCGCGCCCGGCGTCGGGAAGCTCACGGACATGGCCGTCATCAAGAACGGCACCGTGAGGATGGCCGAAAAGGCGTTGCTCGAGACGCTGGAGCAACTGCACAAAGAAAAGCCCGCCTTGACGGGGCCCGAGCAGAAACGATTGAAGGAATGCTGCGATGATTGGATCGGCAAGTAGCTTCGAGTGGCCGCCTCCGCCACCGGCGTTGAGCGAGAACGGGGCCGCATTCCTGCTGCTCTGGCAGGCCGAGTTGGCCTGGGCGGCGAAGGTCACCCCACCCCTGGGGGCCGCTGTGGAACCCCCGCACCCCGTCGACTCGGAGAACGCGCTCGAGATCTCGCTGTTCGACCCGCAGCAGACGGATAGCGAGCGCGGCCTCGAGTTCAACGCGGAGCGGATGCGCGAAGGCGAGAAGTCCGCGGAAGAGGGGCGCGTGCGCCGGTTGGTCGACGTGCTGAATGAGCTACGCGCTCGAAATCGCAGATGAGGCCGCGGAAGACCTACTTGCACTGATTGAGTCGCTGCCGTCCTCACAGCGCGCGGACGCGACCGACGCCGTGGAGGTCGAGCTCAACCGCCTTACCTCAGATCCGCTGCCAAGGGCTAAGGAGCACCTTGGGCGGCCGGCGCATAAATTCACGTTCCGCACGGGTGCCATTACCCACCGCTGGGGCGCGACCTACCGCATCAGCGAGGACGAAAGGTCGCTCGTGATCACCCATATCTACAAGCTCCCGCCATTGGTCCTGTAGACGTGGCTGTGTTCAGAGAACGACCTCTCTATGCCTTCTTCGCCAGATAGGTCACGCCGGCGGCGGCGACCGCGACCAAAAGTTCAGCCTCCTCCACCTCTAGCTTCTCGCCCTCGCGCACGTGCCTGGCCGTCTCCGAGGCGTACCCCCAGATCTTGGTCATCGCGACGTCCAAGGGCTTGGGAAAGAGGTCGGGATTCTCCTTCAGAATGGCGCCCAACGTGGCGTTCTCCTCCCCCGTGACGTCCCGGGCCACCGCCTCGAGCGCGGCCATCGCGTGGTGCACAGCGCCAGTAGTGTCGGCCTTGGGGCGACGCGACAGGTCGAGCAAGGCCTCGTGAATTTCGCTGGCTGCGTTCGGACGGTCTTCCTCAGTCGCCGCCTGCGCGGCCGTCACGGCGGCCTCGAACGCCTCGGGGCCGCGAATCTCGATGCTACCGTCTACCAGCTGCCAGCCGATTCCGTTTCCCTCGAAGAACTGGTTGATCTCGCTGGCGAATTCTTCCGCCTTGGCCGCGTCCGCTGACAGCAACCGCTCGTAGAGCGCCTCGATGTAGTCATAGACCTCATACCACTCGGCGCCCCTGATGAGGTCCTGGACCTCGCCCCATACGTTGGGATAATCGGACCAGTTGTACTGGTTGGCGACCTTGAACAGGAGCGCGCAGAGGATCGCGCGCTGCGGCTTTGGCCCCACGCCCACGCTGACCGCGATCTGAAGCACCGCCTCGCGGAGGGCCTCTGGTGCGTCCTCTCGAACCGTGATCGGCTTCACCGGCGCGCGGTAGCCCCGCCGCAGGGAGAACTTCTTCGCGTCTGTCATTCCGGACCGTTTGACATACTGTTGACATAGCCGCGCGGCGCCCGCCGCGCCAAGTCGTTGCGGCGCAAGTGGCCAGGGGCAGAATCGAACTGCCGACACGCGGATTTTCAGTCCGCTGCTCTACCAACTGAGCTACCTGGCCGAGCTATGCAGCAGAAGAACTTAGCGGACCGACTGGGGCGGTGGGAGTGCCAATGTTTGCCGTTGTTTGCCTTTTGTTTGCCTTTGTCTGGACCCTGAACCGCTTCGCTACGGCTTCCGCGAGGTCGGCTTCATCGATGATGTTGTAGCGGTCGAACATCGATCGGGTCTTCCACCCGCACAGCTTCATGATCTCGCCCTCCGACAGCCCGGCGCGCCGGAAGTCGCGCGCGGCGGTGCGCCGGAGGTCGTGCACGAGCCGGCCTTCCAGCCCGGCCTTCTTACAGGCGCGCTTCCAAACACACCGAAAGCTGTTGATGCGCTCGCTGCCGCGGTGAAAGACGAACAGCCCATTGCGCTCCGCCCACCGCTCCTCCAACAGCTGCTTCAACTCGGGCGCGAGACCGAACGGGAACGCGCGGGCGTCACCACCCTTGGTCTGGGTCGCGTGAAGCCGCATCATGTGCCCCTCCCAGTCCACTTGGTCCCACGTGAGGCCGAGTGCTTCGGACTTCCGCCAGCCGGTCATGCGCAGAAAGCGTACGACGGGTCGGACGTAGGCGGGGAGCTCGAGCAGCAGGGCAGCGAAGTCGCCCTCTTCGAAGAAGCCTGTCCGGGCGTTGCGGAGCGCGGGCAGCTTGAAGACCGGTCGCACGGCGAGGAGTTCGTCCTCGACCGCAACACTGAACGCCGCGCCGAGGATGCGCACCTCGTAGCACACCGTTCCTCGAGCGGCACCTTCGACGAGCCGACGCTCGATGTACTCCCCGACCCGCGGCTTCGTGATCCTGAGCACGCGCGTCTTGACTCCAAAAAACCGTTCGATGTGATCGAGCGCCTCCTGAGCCCGACGCAGCGAGCGATTGCCCTCACGCTGGTAATGGCGCTCCAAACCGGCTCGGAGATCAGCGAGCGTCACCCGGTCGGGACGGCCTACTACCTTGCCAGACTTCCGGTCGCCGATGCGCTGGCGAAGCACTTCGAGCGCCTCGCTTTTCCGTCTGGTGTGCGCCGGCTCTCGGTGCCGCGTGCCGTCAAGCGAGTAGTCGAGCCACCACGTCGCGACCGCTCGGCCACGTACTCGTGGTCGGTACACCCTGCCCTGTCCACGCATAGGCACTCCCTAAAGGTTGGGATTCGAAGATAGGGCATTATGCCCTATGCTCGCAATCCCCCGGCCGTGCTTGCTTCCCGAGTGCGGAAACCTCTACGTTCGAAGGCATGACGCCCTCAGAACTCAAACGCCACCTCCAGCGGGTGGGGATCGGCCAGATGCAGGCGGCCCGCCGACTCAAGGTGAACCCACGCACAGTTCGACGGTGGGTGGCGGGAGACAGCCCCATCCCCGAAGCCGTGGCGCAGCTCGTCGCTTTGTGGCCGGCCCGGAAACGGCGGCCCCCCCGCGACCTGTAAAGGCCGGCTCACCCACTCTTGGGCTCCGTCAGAGACGCCCGCCGTCCGGGTTGCCGCCGGTAGGTATCCAGCCACGCCTGCACGTCCTTCGCGACGTACCGCTTCGTCTTGCGCCCAAGGTCGATGCAGGGGATGCCGAGGCGTTCGACCTGGCGCGGGTTGATCTTGAGCCAAGCGGCGACCTCGGCACGGGTCAGGATGGCGTCGGGGGAAGGCGGCAGAGTTAGGTGGCCGGCCCGACCGACGGCGCAGACCTCACGGGACGTCCGACGGTCATCGATCGGCTCCAGGTGCACAACACCGGCAGGCGAGACGGCCCCTTGGGCTCCGTCCGCGAACCGCCTTACCAGGCGGCTCGTCAAGCGCGTTAGGCGCGTTAAGCATACGAGTGTCCGTCATTGCCATTCTTCGCTTTTGGCGCTTTTCGCGCGACCCACCGCTCAATCGGGCGCCCACGTGTAGGCTCGGGCTCGAGTCGCTCAGCGCGTCCTTGGCTTACCAGGAAGGCGAGCGCCCTGACGATCTCTTTCCGCGGCTGGTGGCGTCCGAGGTGGTCGTACATCTCCGATCGCGTCACCCCTTCCGGGTGTGCGAGGAATAACGCGTGCAGCTTGTCGGCTACCGGGTCCGCGAGTGCATCACCAAACACGAACCGGGCAGACGCCTCGCAGTAGGTCCATAACGCGAGCGCGGCCTCGAGGTGCCATCGGCCAATGACCCGGGACTCGTCGAGGAGCGCATAAAGCGCGGAAAGCCGCAGCACGTGGGCCTCGGCACGCGACGTGGCGGCGCCGAGGAGTCCCGGCTGGCCTTCAGAGAGTTCCGGGTACACGTCCGCCCACAGGGCGCGAGCGGCATGATCGCGGGCCAGTTCTCCGGTGTGGCGGCCGGCATCGGCGGCCCTCCGAAAGGCGTCTATGAGCGGCGCGAGGTCCTGGTCACGGAGGGCCCCTCCTTCGGGGAGACACTGGGACCGGCGCACGCACACCAAGAGAAACCGATTCAGGAACCCGTTCACGACTTCTGTGCGGTCCAGCTGGCGGCGCAACTCATCCGCAGTCACGTGGCCAATGATCGAGATATGTGCGCCAGTGGCCTGCGCGGGCGTCGTCTTCGTCAGCGTGCGCAACGTGCCGCTGTCCCAAGCCTGCCTTATCGTCGCGGAGAGTGTGTTTCCGTCGCGGGCCATCACTCGCAGCGTGCTCGCGAACTCGCTTTCGACGACAAGCAGCCGCTTATCGCTGACCCCCTCGTCCACCAGGACCGTTTGCTGGCCCTTCACCTTCCCTCCCTCCTTGAACGGCTCCTGTCGCGTCTCAGCGTCGCGCACGGCGTGAATCAGTCCTTCGCCCGACGAGAGGCCCGCTTTGATGTTCTGCAACGCCCAGTCAGGATCTACCGCCTCAAATACCCGGCGTGTGCGGCCTAGCGCAGTCCCCTTTCGCGCCTTGGATGTGGTGCCGATTTGGAGGGTGTTTTCGTTGAGATGGTGCTCGTCCGCTTCCACTTGGACGTAGGGACGGCGGCCTACAACGCCCCCGAACATCACGAGCGCGTGGGTCAGGAGCGCCACAGGGTCCGCTTCGGACTGCGGCGCGATAACTCCGACGAGCTCTCCGACGATGCCGTGGTAGACCGCCGCCGTAGGCCGGTCAGGCCACGAGGTGATCGCGATCGCCGCATCATCAGCATCCGCTGCGTGGCGCCGGCGGTCGTCGGCGTCCGTGGGGCCGAGCGCGTCCAGGACCTCGTCTTCGCTCATGGCCCCAATGAGCCCCGCTTGGGGGTCGGTCACCGCGCGCCCCGAGCGGGAGTGCGCGCTATCCTGCGCACCTCGCAAGGCGGCGCGTGGCGTCGGTTGCCTCCGCGCGGTCGGCAAGGTAGGCTGTCAGCCACGGCGCAAACCCTATGTGAGCTGCATCATGTTCGCGTTTACGAACCGCTCTGCGTCGCGCGCAGGGCGGTTCGCCTTTCTCGCCTAGCCACGGCGGTTGCCGTGCCGCCACGCGCGCTCTCCCGACGGAGACCTTCAACGTCCTCTTCGCACACGAGGTAGCGACCGTTCACCTGGCGGACCCGCAACACGCCCGTCAGCACCAGGCGGTAGGTCGCGGCCCAACTTCGGCCCAACGCCCGGGCCGCCTCCGGCAACGTCATCTCACGTTTGGCTTGCATGGGCTCCTCCTGTTCCCTCGATGATAGACAGAAAGAGACTCAGCGGGTACCTTCTTTCGAGAACTATTAAAGAGCAGTCATCAGCTGATTAATCGACACAAAGGAGTTCTGTATGGCGCGATCGGGACTCTCGGTCCGTGAGGCAAGGGGTGTCAAGGAACAACTGAGGCGCTTCTACCTCGCTGGCAGCCCTCCGCGCGCCGCCAGCGTATCCGCGCTCGCCGAGTGGCTCCGTATTCCGCGCCCCACAATCACGGGTTGGTTCGGAGATCATCCGAAGGTCCCGGATGCGCCATACATTGTGAGAATGGCGGAACGGGACCGGCTCAATCCGGGGTGGCTCCTCACCAGCCAAGGGCCGGAGCTGCTGGGTGCCCCTATGACGACGGCGATGACAGGCGAGACACTACGTCAGGCGCTGGTCTCCGCGCTGGGAGCACGCCTAGACGCCACGCAGCTGCTCAATGAGTGTCTGCCGTCAGCAAGCCTGGTCTGGGAGCAGACGCTCGCCCATTGGCGGGAGCGCCTCGAAATCGTCGCCCGGTTGTGGCAGATGAGGCAGGAGTTTCAAGATGTCCTGGAGACTAGAGGTGCCGAATGGGCTGACCGCGGGGACCGCGAGGGCGCTACGGCTCGTATCGCTGTCTATGCTCAGGCAAGAGCGCAGGCCACCGGTCGCCCTCTAGCGGAGATCTTGAAGCAACTTGACCCCCGTGAACCTGGCGGCATGGAATGGGAGCGAGCGCATCCTCCTAGGTTCTCCGACCCGCGAGAGAGAAATGGCGGCTGAAGGCACCGCTGCGCACCCCCGATTAGATTCCGAGAGCGTATTGAGGTGCCCGCCAGGTGCCGAGAGGAAAACTAGCGGTGAAACTACCGGAGAGGGTCCGCCAACCACATGGAGGCGCCCTGCTCACTGGCGGCGTTCCTGGCCACCGGGGAGGCGGCGGTCGCCCGCCCAACGAATGGCGCCAGAGGTGTCAGCAGGCGCTAGAGGACGCCGACGGTCTCGGGTTCTTGGGGCGGGTTCTAGCGGGTCAGGAGCGCATCCGGCTGGGCTTTCATCGCGGCAAGCCCATCTACGGGCCGCCCCGGATCCGCGACCGACTGGAGGCGTGCAAGATCCTGTTGGAGTACGGCTACGGCAAGCCGCCGCGGAATCTCGAGGACGATAACGCGGAGCCGCGCGCGACCGAGCAGCAGGCGAAGGACCGGATCATTGAGAGGCTGCCGGGCATCTTGGTTGCGTTAGCGCTGAGCGAGGAGGAGATCGCCAAGCTAGTCGCCCCGGCACTCGCTCAGGCACGCACGCGAGAATTCGTACAAAAAGCGCTCGACTCAGGGCCGCAACCTGCGCGGTCCGACGGGTCCAACACTCATATCCTCGATTAGGCCCGCCGCCTTGACCACGCGATCCAAGCTCATCGGCGGCATCTCATCGTGTTGGGCCAAGTAGCCGTATAGGTAACTCTCTGACGGCACGGCAACCCCCTGCCTTTGGCAGACCATATAGGCTACGGACTCTGCCTCAAGCTCGGCTACACTCTTCGGTAGCCCCCGGCGATCGGGCCACCAGCGGGGATCGGGCGTACCAATGTGGCCGCAGTAGAGGTGCCCCAGCTCGTGCACGAGAGTCGCGAATTGCGCCTCAGGCGTGTGATTCTGGTCAAGGATGACGTCGTACCGCACCGGGGTCCGGGTTTCGCGAAACGTGAGATATACCCCTCCCGAGCCTGTGTTAGCGATCGCTCGGGTCTGAATGCACCCGGCGCCCTGACTTCCGTGTGGTACGAGCGTGACGCGAATCCCATCCCGAGCGCTGTTGAGCACGAGAGTCTTCAGCCTGCTTCCAACACTCCCCCCGGGAACTCCGAACGGGTCTTCGACGAGCCTCGGTAGCGGCGGGCCCTCCGTATCGGACACGTCGAATACGAACATCACGGGACCCATAGGTTGCAGGATGACCAGCGGCTGTGCGCCTGGCTTGATCTGTCGGCCGTAGCGCGACCCCCAACTCGAGGCAGTCAAAACGAAGCGTGCGCCGCGCTTCTGCACATAGACGAGCATCGCGTTGAACGGCGAGTACCAGCGAAACCGCGCGATGAACCCTAGGAGCTCCCCGTAGTCCTTCGAGGTCCCGAAGCACTTGGCTCGAAGGAACAGCTCGTCGAGGCCCCGCTTGGCAGCGTCGCGGTCCCACCGCTCCGCCCCGCCGATCTCGAGCACCGCGGGCGACTCGCTCCGCCCACTCTCCAGAGGTTCTCCTATTCCTTTGGACCTGCCGGCCGGTGTGGTGCAGGGTTGACGACCGTTGTCATTCTCCGAACTCCGCCTCTATCGCTCGGCCGGTCGAATCCCAGACGATCACGACGCGGTCAGATCCTACTCGAGGGCCCGGCGGCGCCAGGTGAATCACCCAGCAGGGATCCTGCAGCACACCGTACTGAGGTCCGATAGCGTCCTGTGGCTGCCGATAGTGACGCGCGCTCGCGTCGACAATCTGCCAGACAGACCGCGGGCTCGTGAGGAGGGTACGCGCCCTTGCGAGGGCTGCCTCGCGGGTCATGTGCTCCGCCGCTCAGTGATCGTCCCCGTCCATCGGTCGAGCACGGTGCACCAGTGTTCCCGACGGGTTGGTGGGAGCGGCGGGAAGTCCCGCGCGGTCGCGGTCCCCGCGGCCATCTTCGTGGCGAGGTCGTAGCGCTCGCCTGGGGTCAGGTCCCATTGGGCGCGACGGGCAGAGTCCAGGCGCGCCCGGAGCCGCTCGAGCCGCGGGTCGCCCAACGGTGTGGTGTCGACAGGCGGCAAGTCTAGTACGACGCGGGTCTCACAACCGACCACCGAGTACCTCGTTGCGAACGCGCTGACCACCAAGAACGTCAGCAGCCCGCCGATCGGGACGCCAGACAGGATAAGCCAGATGCGGCGCATTGCGACGCCTTCCTGCGCACCCGCGCGAAGCTAGAGGCCACGCCACGACCAGGCGTAGATGATGCCTCGCCTGTCGATCCGAAAGATTCGCCACGCCGTGTAGCCGTAGGTCTGGGGTGGCACGTACTCCGTGCTCGCCCTGGCGTTGGCCCAGATCATGTCATCGTACAGGGTGGCTGTCGCGTCGACGTTCGTCGTGGCATGCCCCGGCGTTGTCCACCGACGTGTTTGCGTGTACACCAGGATACGGCCACCGTTACCGTCGTCGTATACCGCCTGGGGTGGCCCCCACGACATGATCACCTCGGAGTAGTGATGCCCTTCCCAGCTATGCATCGCGTTGTTGATGCGACCTGCAAGGCAGCCGGCCAGGAGGATGCAAGGGACGACAGGTAGGATGGTACGGTAGGCTCGCATTTCGGCCGCCTCGCTTTACTCGCCCATTACAGATCTCCCACCAAAGATACGGGACTTCTATGCCGTGGCTAGATATGCATAGCTGTCATACCGTCGGCTTACGATGGCGCTGGCTCAACGCGAGTCGTTCCGCCGACAACTCGGTGCTCGCCTTCGAGAACTTCGAAGGCGGGCAGGGATCGCCTCGCAGGAGCGTCTGGCGCACCTTGTTGGTGTTGATCGCACATACATCGGTCGTCTAGAGCGCGGGAAGACAGGAGTTACTGTTGAGTCGCTGGCCACGATACTCGCCGTGATCGATGTCAGTCTAGCCGAGTTCTTCCGGGTCTTCAGCCAGCCGATCCGCCTGCGAACCCCGCGGAGACGTGATTAGAAGGACGGCCCGTCCGGCGTACACTCCGCTCGATAGTCGGTCTTGAAGCCTCGCAGGCGACGCGCCGTCGCCATTACTCGCGGGTGAGTGCTCGTCTAAGGCGATGAGATTCGGTGTCTAGGCCCGCCTTCTGAAGAGCATAGATGGCATTCCAAACAAGGCGTTCGAGTCGCTGGATGTGGGCTTCGCGTTGCGCCACTGCCGGATCATGTCCCGTCCACTGCCGGATTAGCGCCCAGGCAGCACGGTATTCGCTTAAGAGCTTGACCATGTATTCACCGCCGGGGCGTGACGCCTCAACGCTCCACTCACGCTCAGTACCTTCGACGTGGAGGAGGACCGCGGCGGGTTCAGCGGCGCTAAACGCCTTGGCCAGCGCGAGCGCCTCATCGAATGGAACGTGGATAGTGCCGAAACGGTCGACATAGGTAAGAGGCGAGGCATTAGCCAACTTAACGTTCGCCCGTGCTCGCACGCGGTCCAGAGCGGCCGGCGATCCCCTTAGGTCACCGCAAACAAAACTCAGATCCTTCTCGCCCGCGGACTCAAACACCGAATAGAGGGCATTGTCGACAGGCGACTCCCTCTTGTACCCTTGCCGCGCATTCTCCTCATGGAGCCGGTCGTCGGCGGCTTCGTCGCGTAAGAACGGCTTACGGTCCTTCCATCGGACGACGAGCGTTCTGGATTCGACGTAGTCAACGAGTCCGAGGTTCGGCTCGATCCATTCTGCCTTCCACTTGCTTCCACGAACATGCTGGAGAATACGGACATGGTGGAACGGCGTGGTAGAGCCGGGCACCTCGCGAAGCGCGTACGCCTCGCCAGGTGCGATTTCGGCTTTCTGCATGCCTAGCTCCCGTGGGGTGGTGAGGAAGAATTACTGCGACCGGAGCTCGAATGAGCCCCGCGCAATCTGGACGATCGGCAAACACATCGGCAAAGCGCTCGAAAAGTGTAACGCTGACTGAGTTTAGGAGCGGGCAGCGGACTTGGAATCCGCTGCGTTTGTCTTAATCATCCCGTTGAGTCTCAACGCGGCGCTTCTCAGGTCGGAACTGCAGTGCTCAAGCAAAACGGGAGCTTTTGGTTCTGTCAGGGTTGATCTCTGCAGGTGCCGAAGCGACTTCGCCATGCGCCCGCGACTAATACTTCGCAACGTGCCACCGGCGCGCGCCCTGGCATGCTCGGGATTTCCTCCATGATGCCTTCACGAGAAGCCGGGAACACTCGCTTTGTCATCGTGTCGAACGTGACGAATTCAGTGCGCCAATTCAAGCGTGGTGCCCACGAACAACGCCTTCACACCCGCGCGCCGGACTGGGACTGGGGAGCCCCCCCCCCGAGCGCGCGACGGACCGGACGGACCAACCTTCCATCGCGTTATGAGGCATCGACGGATGCTTTGCTAGCGCAGTGTCAGGGAGCCGGCGTCGTCTGTGTCGAACTGGGAGGCATCGACCGTGGCGCTAACCTGGCACCGTTCACCATGACACGATCTACGTTTGCAATCATCCGCTCGGGGTTACGGAGTGTGCCTGAGTTCAGCCTGCTAGCGTTCTTTCGCCAGTGGGCAGTGAGCGTATCCCAAGTCAGCGGCTCTTGAGTGGCTCTTGCTACACTCCTGAGTAGCATTCCGACCGACGGGGCACCGACCGTATGGACCAACTTCGTTAGGCGCTCCGACAAACCGTCGTCTCTTGGGTCGAGCGCGACGTGGGTTCTCTCAAGCTCCCCTTGAAGCCACGCCTTGCACGCTTGCACATGCCGAAGGCCGTACTGAAGAGAGTTCTGCTTGGACCTGATTACCTGGTCCACGGTGGCATGTAATAGGCGCTGCCCGTCAGGGTCGATCTGAAAGTACCCCGCTTCACCCGTGCGCTCGACGTGGTTGTAAACACCGCTGGACTCGGCAAAGACCCATCCAAGCAAGAGGCGCGGCGGAAGCCCATTGGCTAACTGCCGAGTCGTGGGATCCGTATAGATTGGTTGAATTGCTTGCAAAACGCGATCGTCGTCGTCCATTCCGACTACCTCGCTGGACGCTCACATGCGTGGCGCTAAAGTGGCTGGCAAAAGGGGGCCAAGTGGCGGCCGTGCACGATGGCACCTGAACCCTAAGGTGTTCACTCCAAGTTTCGCACCCTGCACAGACGGACTACGCTATTCCTTGGCGTGCTCGGCAGACCGTCACCCAACCCAGTGAGAGTGTGTCAGGGTCATTCCAATCCTCAAGGTTTGGGCCTGTCGCTAGGTGAGGCCAATCGTAAGCCCCTTTAGCGCAGCGGGAAACTCCGGTTCTGTTGGTACGTTTTGCAGCAGGCATGCGCCCGTCGCAACTTCAAAGTGCACCCCGTCGCAGGGAAGCTCAATGTCCTCTACCGTCGGAACCGGCGCAGAGACCTTTGCCGCCTGCCCGCCAAGCGCCTTTGCGACCCCAGAGAGCGCAGTATCGTCGAGAGGTGCCCAGCCCGGGATTACAATGTCGCGTCTGATGAGGAAAGCCCTGTCGAAATCGAAGTCGCCCACGTCGAACAAGAATGAAAAGGTTAGCGTGTCCTTGCTGAACGCCTTTGTCGCAAATTCGACGATAGCTACGTTGTTCGTCGCTTGGGAGATGTACTGGAGGAATCTCTCAGTATAAAAGGTCGAGTAGTCTTTCAGGTGCTCGATGATGCGATTAAGGGTGAAGACATCTTGATTGTGCGCCGTAATAGCCTGGGAATCAGCGCCAGCGGGCTCAACTAAAGGACGCACGCTTTCCCTAATCATTGCGATGAACCCGGGGACGCGACGGAACACTTCTGTGAAGTTCCGGCTACTCATCATTGCGTGAAGCTCGTCGCTCTTCAGCGGATCGGGATAAAGCTTGTCCCATTGAAGCTGTAGTTCCGCAGCAAGAGCCGTAGCAAGTGAAATAGCATTATTATCGGCCTGGAGGATGTTGACGACCTTGCCCGAGTTGGGGTCATTCGGATCGGGCACACTCTCGTGTACGATCCCGTTGAAGTAAGCAAGTGTCGCGAAGATGGCCGACGCTTTCGTACGGACCGCGGTGTCAAATCCGGCCGACCACATGATCTTCGCCTCTTTGGCATTGAACTGTTTGTACACATCAATCGCTGCTTGAGCGGTCGCTTCAGTTAGGAGCGAAGCCCCACCGGTGGCGATTCCAAGCAGGACATCTCCGGCTGACATCCCGCTGCCGCCCAGGTCGTCCGTTGCTGCGACCGCTTTGTGTAACTGGAAGGACTGCTGCGGGTCATTCTGGTCATTTTGATCGTCTTGTTTAGCTAGATCCATGATGTTTGCTGCCGTCGGTGTCCAGGTCTCGGCGGCATCGAGGTTGAAGAGATAGCGAAGTGCCAGCTTGGATAGGACGAGGGCGGTATCACGCGCGCCAGACTGAATCGTGGGCTTGGCACCCTGTATGGCACTCGGTAGATCGTCGATCAATGCAGGATCCAGCAAAGTGTTGCGCAAGAAGTCCACGTGATTCAGTACAAAACTGTTGTCAAATACGAGAGTGTCGATGCGAAAGATCATCGCGCCACGCAAATCGACAAGGTCGGTTTCAACGGAGAAATGCTTCAACAGTTGAAAGACGTTTATCGACAAGGCGCGGTCGTAGTAGGGGTTCTTGAGAACCCTCGTCATCCGATTCTGGACGAGCGACTCCGATACGCCGCGAACATCGATCTTGTGCAAGGTTTTAAGGTTCTTCGCCGATTTTCTCGTCGCTTCGGTTACATGATTAACCGTCTGCTGATTCGATTCAGTCACGCTCTGAGAATACCCCACACCGACGGTCGCAGAAGCGTAGCCGCAGGACACCGTGCCTGTCGCATCCACGTGCCAACCCTCGGTCTTCGACGATGCGCGAGCGACATTGACAGCTTCTTTGTCCGAGGCCGTGCTCTCGGACGTGGACATCGCCTCGGTGGAATCAAGAGTGGACTGATCGAGGACCTTCCGCTGCGAGGTTTGAATCTCGATAGTAAGCTGTTCACGTGGCGCCAGGCTCATGGTCGATGCAAGGTCGCCGATCGTAAGATCCGTTAAGTTCCACGTTTGACGAAAGCGCGCATCGAGCCCGAAGTAGACATCTCGCATTGAGAAGGCGACACCCGCTACAGCAACGGCTTTGGCAAGGCCTAAATAGAGGTCCAAGGGAGCAAATTCGTCGTCGCCAGCTTCCTTGAGCAGAACTGGCCTGCGCAGGGACAGCTCAAATACGGGGCCCGTCCGAGAGGTCGGCGCCGAGCAGACGAGCAGCTTGTCGTTAGGATTCCCCGCCGCCGCTGGTTGCGAAGGTACCGTCGTCTTCGGCAGAGAGAGCTGCGGTTTACCTGGACCCTTCACCCTTGGCATCTGGGCCCGCCATTGTCAGTCCGCTCGCTGTGTTCGGTGCCGACCGCTCGCGCCGGTCCCGTTCTTCGGGATTAGGAGGGAAGCGTGGCCCTTACCTCGCAATGACCACCCGTGTCCGCCGCCTCGGGTGGCTCGCCCGATCCACCGGATACAGGCGCCCCTGCGCACAATTGCGAGGCCGATAAGACGAGCCGCTATAGATCCGACGGAGCGAAAAGGCACCGATTCGTCTGGACTGGAGGCACGGACCTACTGAGGGGGTCAGTTCGGATTAGGGCGGCGCGGATCCGAGGTGCTGCGGCTCCGAGCGTAGGCCGCGACCTGCAAGCGCGTATGCAGTGCGAGCTTCTCTAGGATGTTGTGGACGTGTCCTTTCACCGTATTTGTGGCGAGGTGCAAGCGTTGTGCGATCTCCTTGTTGCTCAGCCCGTCCGCTATCAGATCGAACACCGCCCGCTCACGCTCGGTCATGCGGACGGACCCGATCAACTCTGCCTGCTTGCGGCCAAGCGCGAGCTTCGCAATGTGCGAGAAGAGTGTGCGGGTTAACCCCACGGGAAGCACGTCCATCCCGCTAGCCACAGCGCGAACCGTGCTGACGAAGTCATCGAGCGTCGCGTCCTTCGCGATGAACCCCGACACTCCCGCGTTCACAAACTCGAGCATGTCTTCCGGCGTGGGTAGCAGGTTCATCACGATGACCCTCGCCTCGGGCGCCGCGTGCTTGATCTCTACTACGAGTCGATGGCTGTCGTGATCGCCGAGGGCGGCGTCAACCAGCACCACGTCCGGTTTCATCTCGCGCGCTCTCTCGGCCGCCGCGGGCGCACTGTCCACCGCGGCGACAACCTTGAGATCTGAGTGCTCAGCCAGCATAGCGATGATGCCGTCGCGCACCAGACGATTGTCTTCCACCACTAGGACCGGAATTCTCTTCGCCATGGCGAGCCCCGTGTTCGGCGTGCTAACGCGCCGGTCTCACATTCGTGTGGCGTAGGGAGGGCGTCAGGCGAAGAAGAGATCGGCTACTGCTTGAGGCCTTAGTATGCTGTTCGGCATACTGCAGTACAACCTTAACGTTCCCCCTCGCAACTATAGTTGTGCACGACGGGCCACCGTTCGCTGGTCCCCCCGGCTCTCAATGGCATACTCCTCGCCAATCGTTTCTTAATGCCCCTGGCGAAGGGAACTAGGGTCGGGGCGCGTACCGGATGAGAAATCCTCAGTGCGTTAGTGCTATGCTAGTCCGAGTTGGTTCAGGGAAGCTGGATCCTTGCGGGAGTCAAATATGGAGGGTCTCATGACCGACGCTGAACTGAAGGCGCTCGCGGACAGACTTGATAGACTGGAGCGTTTCTGCCGCCGCCTAAAGCGCCTCGGCGGTCTAGTCTTGGTGGTCGCCGCAATGGCTGTGCTGAGTGCTCAAGGCCCTAATCGCCGTGTGGTCAGAGCCGAGGAGTTTGTGCTGCAGGACGCAAACGGGACTGAATGGGGCGCCTGGGGCGTGAGAGAAGTGGAGTCGATCGGACCCACCGTCGAGTTGGTACTCAGCGCCGATAACAACCACAGTCTGGCGACGCTGTCCGCCGCGCAAGGAGGCGCGCATATGACGCTCGCTCAAAAGGGAGGCGTGAGCGTTGACGTCTCAACGTTCAAGTCGAACCGATATCCCGTTCCCTGGGGTGGGTTGCGGATGTATGGCGACTCGCCTGACGCCAATTTCACTCTGTTCTTTTCGCCCCCTAACAAGGGCAATCGTGCCGCTGTTTTCCTCTCCCCCGGTACCGACGGTCCTGCCGCAGGAATCTCGGTGGACAGCACGGGCGCGTTGCTCGCATCTGATCCGGTAACTGGAGGTCAAGCGATGAGGAGACTCGCACTGCAGCGCCCGTAGGCTCACACCGCCGAACAGAAATCGATTCCGTCAGCGGAACCCAGCGGCGACGACCTGAACGGGGGGTAGCGGAGGCGATCGTCTCGACAAGGTGCCCGGAAGACAATCCCCCGCAACGCGGGCTACAGCTAGCAGCAGACATCCGCGTCCAGAAGTGGGACCGGCAAACGTCCGACTAGGAATACGAGCCCGAGAAGTAAGGCCCTTGCCACACGCGTTGTGGGAGGCTGATGGCAACGTCGGGAATTATCCACTCGCCCTGATCTGTCGGCGGCCGATTTCAGCGCGAAGACGTCCAAAAGACCTCGGACACCGGATTGGTCATCCGCTGCGCGGCGCTATCCGGGCCTGCCTGTTGTGATTGAAGGGTGCTTTGCCGGAATGTTTGCCACAGGAGCTCGGCCACTGCTACCGACCCCATGTACGTGCATCGGGGGTCGTCACCCCGGTGATCGAGAACGACGTGACGCGCAGCCTCGACGCAGGCGATCTGACGGTGGTCTCGGCCACACCTGGAAGCTCTGAAGATCCGTTGAGCGATAGTAGGTTACTGGAGCACGCGCGCCATGTCGGCGACCGCCTCGCAAGGAGACGGTCGCCGCTGGGCAAAACGTAGTCAGGGCGTCGGAATGATCGTGCGGTCCTCATAGCCGGTGACGTGCACGTGGGCTGGCGTGCACTTTGTAACTATGTTTGGTAGTAGGTGCAACCACGGTATCGGCGGCGGTGGGATCGTGAACCGCTGACAGAACGTGGCAGTCACGGGTTGTCCCGTGGAAGCGGTTTGACCCGCTACGGCCACCGTTCCGCTCAGGGCGGCTGCCGTTGCCGCATCTGCAGCGCTGAACGTTACGGTCGAGGGGCTGCCGACGTTCGGTTTGGGTGAGTACGTGACCACCATCAGCTTCGGAGTGTAGACGGTTCCGGCCAACAGGTCGACGTAATCATTGTAGGACACCCACTGCCCGGTGCTGTGGACACCATCCCACCGGAACAGGTCCTGCTGCCATCTACTACTACACGTGTTCCAGAAATCGGGAATGCACGGACGGTACACCTTCGCATATACGTAGATGCTTCCACTCAATGCGCTGACGTCGTAACTGACGGTCAGCTTCCGTTGAATGCCCCAGATGTTCTCGTCGAGGTTCTGAACGAGCATCATCTTTCCGTCGATCGGGACGGCCAGGCGCAGGAGCGTCAATGCAGCACCAGCGCCCGCTTCGGCGATCCAGATAGTCACCCCGGCTTCCGCGTATCCGGCGAGCGATGCGCCTGGGGTGAAGTCCGCGGTGACGGCGGCGTTCTGCGCCGTCAGCCCGAACGAAAGGTCCGCTGATCCGCGCCCACCGACGCGGACCGTGACCGGGATGGGGCCTACCATGACCGTCGTTTGCACGGAGTAGTCGACACTCTTTGTGACACTGAATTCCAGGACAACCGCTGGAGGGGTGAGCGTCTTGGTGTAAACCTTGTTACCAAGCACCGTGATGTCGACTTCCGCAGAGCTTTGCCCCGTCTTGGGCGCCGTGGCGATCCCGTCGAACTCGGCGAGGTTCCCGTGCTTCGCGAAGAACCATGCATCCACTTCGGTACCCACCTGGACCGACGTTTTAGTCGTATCACCGGTGAGCTTCGCCGAATATCCAAACCCCGCGGCAATCACGTCATGGTCACCGACGTCGTAGGACCGCGAAAAACTCTTTTCAATCGGCAACACCAATTGAGGGATGGCCTCAGCATTGAGCGTGAATGTCGGGAGGACGCGGAAGCTATCCAACGCGCTCGCGAACGACCGATCGATCGCCCTCAATTGACGAAGTGATACTGGTGAGCTGGCGAGGACGGGAACCACGTCGAGTCGCCGCTGTCTCTCGAGGAGCGTGGGCCGCACCGGGGGTCCTCGCCGGTCGGCCAGGAACGCGGTTCGCTGCGCGTTCAGTCGCACCACATTCAATGGCACTTGATGCAGGATGACGTTGGTGCTCGGGCCCCGGATCGTATAGCCAACCGCGTTCAACTGGACCTCGAGCGCATTCGCGCGCTGAACGAACTCTCTACGCGTCATCGTTCGACCATTGGGCAGCGTGACCTGTTCGTCCATCGAGGGTCTTTGGCCGGTTGCTGGGTTTTTGTGCAGGGTGTCGATCGGCACGAAGGTTAGGCGCGGACGAATCGCGAGACGTCCCGGCGAAACGCTCGACGTATCAACCTGACTCACCGCCGGCAACGTCTCCCGCGTCCGCGTCCGCGGCTGTTGCGCGGCTGCCGGCTCGCCAACAACGGTCAGCACCACGGCAAGCAAGAACGCAATCTTTGGGATCGTGAAGATAGATCTCACGTCTGCCTCCTCCACCACGGCGGTGGGCAAGAAGGGGAACAATGGCGCCCCATTTCAGGGAGACCTCAACGATTGCAGGAGTTGCCCTGCAGCGGCTCGAACGTCGGGGTCGGGGTCGCGCTCCGCGATGGCGCTGATCGCGCGCGCGACCTCAGGACTCACCGATCGCATTTCCCACAGGGCCCGCACGAGCCGCAGTCGCAGGGCGGCGGAATGCTCCGATTGCAGGGCCTGTATCAGTCCCTGGGTCATGGCCACAGTTGCTTGCCGCCGCTCAATCGCGGCCACTACTTGTCGTCTGACGCGTTCACTCGGATCAGTGAGCAGGATTCGAAGCAGGACCGTGTCAGGACTTGGTTCCGATATGCCGCGCAGGGCATACACGGCGGCCGCCCGCACCACGTCGCTCGTGTCCGTTGTCGCCGCCTTGAGAGCCGTGGTGGCTGCGTCGGCCTGCGCATTCCCCAGTGCGTCGAGCACCGTAACGCGAGCCGGTCTGTCCGAGGCGCGCGCAAGCTTGTCGAGCAGGGCGGTCACGATAGTGTCGGCGAGGGATGAGTCGACGGCCCGCACCTGATGCGCGAGCGTCCCAAGCTGAAGCAGCGGGGTGGACATCGGCTCGTCGGTACCGCTGACTTCCTTGAGAATGGCCCGGACCGTCGCGGGCGAGGGCGCCCGAAGCGATCCGAGCGCAGATATGAGCAGCTCGCGACTTTCGGCATCCGAAAAGCGTCGTTGTAGTGCGCTCACTAGGGCCGCCTGAGAGGCGGCGTTTCCCGCGGAGCTCAGAGCCTCCGCGAGCGTGCGGACGCTCAGCAGCCGCGGATCTCCCAGGAGCTGCGTACCGAGGGCCTGGACCGAGTCCGGCCAGACGACGGCGAATGCTCGCAGCTTGAGGAAGACGGGTGTGGCCGCTGCCGCGTCGACGCCCGGGCGGTCCAGTGCCCTCAACGCTGATCGCAAACTGTCGAGACCGGTGGTTCCCAGCTGCGTGCGGGCCACCGCCCTATCGCTCTCTTCGGGCGACATCGCTGCGTCGAGACTCACGACGCCCGAGCGGCGCATCGCGGCTTCTGCTCGGGCGATGCTGACGCGGCGATCCGGTTCCGCTATTTGCTCGCTGCGGATGCGCGTCAGGCGGATTTCCGTAGCTGCAGTGCCGATGATGCTTCCACTGAGCCGTGCCGTGGTACTCTCTGCTCCAGCTATCAGCAAGGGAACCCGCGATCGCAGATCGAGTTCGATCGCGAGCGACCCTTTCGCCGACATTTCCGGTGCCACGTAGTAGCGATCTAGGGTCTGCAGATTACGACCAGAGTCGAGGTACTGGACTTTGCGCTTGCGGAGGCGCGTGATGTTGGTGTCGGATACCTGTGGCTCCGTTTCGTACTCCGCGACGTAGCGGCCGGCGGCGTCCGCCTCCTCAGAGCGCCACTGCGACGGCAGCGGATGCGCCTCTCGCGGAAGGACGACCTGCGTGAGGGCGAGCAGCGCGCGCACGTAGTGACGCGCCGTCTCGCCGCTTCGGTCGTCGAAGACCAGCCATCGGAGCTCGCCGCGATCGGAGCGCCAGGCGTACACAGGGAGGCCGAGTTCGGCCGCTAGCAAGCGCGACTGGTCTACAGTGTCGGAGACGCGCAGCTCGAACCTGCGCGGCAGCAGGCGGTACCGCAGGAGAGTCGAATCTCCGTACGTGGCGAGCGTCTCGACCTGCAGCTCGCCGGTAAGCACGGTATGGATCGAGCCCGACAGGCCCACAGCGGGTTGCCCTGCGCGAGCGCCGGGGACGCGAAGCAGAACGGTCGCGTCATACACGCCGTGGCTCGCGTAACTGAGCTGGAAATGGTGCCGACATGGAACGAGAGGGCAGTCGCCAGGTTGCCTCGGGACTGGCGTCGGCTGAACGGCGATCACCGCCGTCCGCGTCGAGCCTTCCCTGAGAGAGCCAAGCTTGTCATCGACCATGAGAGGGTGGTCGCTCAGCCTGACCACCCCCGACGCCTCAGCCAAGGCCTGCCGTTGCGTTAGACGTGGCGCATCAGGTGCGGTCGCAACGACGAGGAAGACCCCAACGACCGCGCCGAGACCGTGCTCTTGAGCCTTCCGGGGTCCCACAGCCGCCGTTCCCACCTAGTCCGATCACCCTCTCTGCCGGCCCGAAATCGACGCCCGAAATACGGGACAAAGACGTGCATTGTACCCCTGCCTCACGCGTGCGCTATTGCGAACTGAGCACCATCGTTTGGCCGGTGATTATGACTGTTTGAGCGACAACTTGCGGATGGCTGTCCAGACGCAAGCTTCAACTTCCCAATTTCGAGTCCGGGTGTACTCCCCAATGATGTCGGTTCAAGCCAGCATGGAGCTCGCGCTTCGCGCAAGTCTTCCACACCTCTCCTTTCGCACTCAGGCCATCGTGGACGCTCTCAGGCTCGGCGGAGGCAGCATCGGTTCGGCAGCCGAGGTCGCTAGAGTGTTGGGGCTGAGCAGCCGTTTCGTGCTTGGACGCATGCTCCGCGGGCAGGGGTTACCTGGACTTCGTGAGCTGGCCGCATGGATCAGCGTCTTGGGATGGGTCATGCTCGCGGAGCGTTCTAACGCGTCGTTGTTCGTCATTGCAATCCGCTCACGCCGGAGTCCAGCGGTCTGCTATCGCATGGTGAAGCGGCTCACCGGTCTCACGTGGCTTGTTCTGAAGGCTCACGGATCGGCATGGGTCCGGGGTCTGTTCGTCAAGCGGTGCCGAGCGATCGGCAAAACGCGGGGCGATTCGCGCGGTCACGGTTCCGCGGACGTCGGGCGCCCTGCGAAGAATGGGGGTCGACCTCGAAGGAATTGGACGCCGCAACGCGGCTCCGTTGCTCTGATCGTGGCTGCATTAGCGGTCAGCTGACTCCACTGTGTTTTGCGATCTGAGGAGAGAGTCAGTTGCGCCGCGAGTCTGTCACGACACCGGAAGTGGTATTGTGCGTCATGACTAAGGAGGATCAGCGATGAACGAACATTCCCCGGTCCTGGCAAGCGTCATGCTCGTAGCGGCCGTCGGACTCGTCCAGGCGCAAGACACCTTGACGCGAGTGCAGATCACCGCGTTGCGATCTCGCTATCGCCAGGCGGACCAGTGGGAAATCCAAACCCGGCCGGGGACCCGCCTTGACTCGTTGCGCCGGCTGTACGATCGCCAGTTGCAGCGCATCGCTGTGCACGCCGACAGCGAGGACCGATCGCCCTATCCACTATGGTACCGAGCCTTCTTGCGCGACCGATTGCCTACACTTCCCAAATCGGGGCGATATCAGTATCCGCGGGTCGGGGCGCAGCTGCTTGAGTGGATGGCGTCGCACGAGGACTTCGCGGTGCCGCCTCCGCGACCCCCCGGTCGCTCCGCAGCGCGCGGGCCGGCGCGCGTGGCCGCCGTGGCCGCGAACGTCGATGCCTCCAACGCTAACGAGGTGCAGAGCGAATCCTACGTCGCCGTGTACTACGGCGATCCCCGCCATGTGGTCGCCTCGTCCAACAACATCAGCGGGTCGGGGCGGCTGAAGGTGTTCTTCTCGTCCGACAGCGGGGGCAGCTGGAACAGCACGGAGCTCCCCTTGAACGACGGTGCCGCATTCCACTCTGATCCCGCCGTGGCGTGGGCGCCCGACGGCACGGTCTGGGCGGCGACGCTCGGCGTCGATGTCGCCCAGGCGGCGCGGGTGCAGATGTACAGGTCGTCGACCCGGGGGGCCACATGGACCTTCGCGAAGACGGTTTCCACCGGCGGCGCGAACGACAAGGAAATGATCTGGATCGACACGCAGGGCTCGAGCCCGCACAGGGGGAATATCTACGTGGCGTGGGATGAAGTCGGGTCGGGCATGCGGTTCGCGCGCTCAACCGACAACGGCGCGACCTGGTCATCTGTGGTGAGCCTGTCGTCGGATGCGGCGATTGGGGCCCATCTGACTTCGGGGCCATCAGGGGAGGTCTATGTGGCTTGGCCGGACGTGAACTCGCGGCGGCTCAAGGTGCGCAAGTCGAGCGACGGCGGCGCGTCGTTTGGCGCGGAGCACACGATCGCGACGACGAATGACCAGTATGAGATCTCGATCCCGGCGATGTGCAAACGCAAGGTTCTGATCTACGTAATACTCGGTGTCGACCGGTCCGGTGGACCGAGGCGCGGCAACGTCTATGCGGTCTGGACTGACCGCGACGGCAACCAAGCTGATCCGGACTGCGGGGGCCTAACGGCGCCGTCGAATACAAATGTCTATTTCAGCAACTCCACCGACGGCGGCACACATTGGTCACCGGCCACGGTCATTCACTCCAACCCGTCACAGACCGACCAGTTCAATCCGTGGCTCGACGTGGATCCAGACGACGGCGACATCCACGTCGTGTACTACGATACGCGGGGCGACAGCGGCCGGAGCGACGTGCGGCTGTACCACATTCGATCGGCCGATGGTGGGGGCACGTGGGTGGATGAAGGTCAGATCGCGACGGCGCCGACGGACGAAACGACCCCGGGGGCCGACGAGGGAAACCAGTTCGGCGACTACAACGGCGTCGCGGTCTACCGCGGCGCGGTTGTCACGGCCTGGACAGACCGGCGCAACGGGGCTTCGGGTGGGAAGGAGCAAATCTATACCGCCCGGATCAGAACGAACCGGATCAATGCTGATACGGGAGAAGCGGCCGCCTTGACCATCAGCATCCAGCCGGCAGGCACGCTCAAGTCCGGCCAGACGGCCACCGCGCGCGCCACCGTCATGCGCGGTAATGCGCCCGTCGCCGGTGAGCATGTGCTGTTCACGATCTTGGATCCGAGCATCGCGGAGGTGGCCCCTACGTCGGCGGCCACGAACTCGGCCGGCGTCGCGCAAGCTACCGTGACTGCGCGCAACCGCGGTAACACGACACTCACGGCGGCTGCGGCAGGACAGCTCGCGGCCGCCGCCGTCAGCGTGCCGGCGCTCTCGGTGGCTGGCGTGGCACTGCTCGCCCTGGCCATGACGCTACTGGCACTGTTCCGGCTCCGATTGCGCCGCACTTAGCATGCGTCGCAGCCCAACGTCGGGCTCGCGCCGCTTCTGGCTCGTGCCGACTGCGGTAGGCGTCGCGGCTGCGATGCTCTATCGTGGCGAACTCATTGGACAGACCATGCTGCCGTTCCAGGTCCTCACGGCGCGTGTCACCCAGGCCCTGCTCCATGCTCTCGGGTTCGAGAGCATGCGCCTGGGCGCGGTGCTCTATCATTCGAGCGGCTTCGGCTACGAGATTTCTCACGGCTGCACCGGGGTCGTCCCCGCCGCCATGCTCGCCGCTGGCATTGTTGCCTACGCGGCCCCGCTCCGCAAGAAGATCTCCGGGGTACTGCTGGGAGTGCCCGTGCTCTTCCTCGTGAACCTCATTCGGCTCGCTCATCTCTACATCGTCGGCCTGCGTTGGCCCCGGTGGTTCGATGTGGCGCACGAGCTCGTCTGGGAGATTTTGGTCATTCTCTCCGTGCTCGTGGTTTGGCTGGTGTGGGTCGCGTGGGTGAATCGTGACTACATGGTCCTGTCGAGTCAGCGCCCCGCGACCGATATTGTGCTCGGGAACCCTGCCTCACGGATGGGGTAGGGCATCACGCGCCGACGGAGCGAGCGGCGGCAAGAAAGCTGCAAACGCGATTCACGTGTGGAGATTCGAGAAAGGTGCGCGCTCGTGCCTGTAGTCTTCGGCATGCTTCTGCTCTCCGCCATCCTGATCCAGCGAGCACTGCGGCAGCCCGAACCAGGCGGACTCTTCAGGGAGTGTAGCACGCCGTCTGCGTCCAGTCCTGAGGACTCCGTTCAAGCCCGCGTGCAGGACTCATCCAAGGTTCATACGCCGGAGGCGCTTGGTCGCCGGCTGGAGCCAGTCGCGACTGAGCAGCAACGGTCGCATTTTCAAGACACGACCCGCGCACGGTATCCCAAAACGTGGGAAGTGCCCGTCCCCGCGGGCTCGCGACTCGACTCGGTTAGACGCGCACTGAACCGGGAGATTGCCGTCCTGCCGGCCAGGGACTTAGAGGATCAATCAGCCTTGCCCATCTGGTTTCGAGTGTACCTGCGGAAGAAGAATCCCGCTCTTCCGACGAGTGGCCCCTATCAATACCCGCGCACGGCAGGCGCTCTTCTTCGGTGGATGCTATCGCATCCAGATTCGGTGAAGTAGTCGTATCGAGCAGCGCCAGCTTCCCGTGGAGCGTTGGGGGGTCTAGGTTCCTAACCACAGCCGCGCAACGAGTCAGTTTGCGGGGCCTCTTTACTTCTCTACGATAATCCCGATGGAGGACGCTATGCCGCGTGGGTAGTCGAGCGGCGACGCGACGGCCCCACCACGCGAATCGCGTCCTCGAGCGCCAGGGGGCCGGGGGCTCCGCGTCGCTCACGCAGGCCCACCCCCGCCATATGGGGCATACCCAACACAGGAACCCGTCCGCCTCGTCCGAATCTACGAGCGTCAAGATGTGCGGGTGTTGCACTTGCGCGGTCAGACGGATCCCGAGCAGGAGCCGCGTGGCCCCGAGGATCACAGCGAACTCGGGGCGGAGCACTTGCAGCGCGACCGGGCGGTCGTGCTCGAGATCGCGCGCGAGGTAGACGGTAGCAATCCCGCCGCGACCGACCTCGCCCTCGATCGTGTACCGGCCAGGGAGGGCTACCTTGAGGGGGGAAGAGGATCAGCCACCGGTCGGTCCTCGAGCGAGCGCGGTCTCTATAGAGGCGCTCACCCCCTCGGGCGGCCAGCCCCTGGCCTTCTAGTCAGGGGCTCGCAGGTGCTGGGAGTTTTGCTGTGATTTTGGTGCAGCTTCCCGTCGCATGCGCCCTCTCGAGTAACTGCGCCGCTGCCCAGAACACCGCGTGAATGGTACTTGGTGTCGTAACTCGGCCCTCGAGCCGTTTGCATGAGGTTCAGGGGGTCTTGGTGGATCATTCAGCCAGTCCCCGAGTGGCAAACACTGCGGCAAAGCGCTTCGTAATGCGAGCCGCGAAGTTATAGATAGGCCCGCGCACCGGACTCGCAGTCCGCTGCGTGGTCGGGGGACGGTCTAGTCAAAGGCTTCGCCGACGGTTCCCCTGGACATCGGCTTTAGGAACGGTGAGGAAGACCGTCGCCGGACGCTATCCATGCAACCGTGCCAATGGCTTCATCCGAGCAGCGGCCGCAGGATCGCTGGTACACCCTCCAGTTTGGGAAAGACTTTGTCCAGCTTCGTCTTCACAGGTGTCCGGATTACCTCCGGCTCGGGTTCGTCTTCATCCTCTTCCCATTTAACGATCTGCTCGCGTCCGGAGACGCGGGTGTAATTGTCTTTTATTTCCCGCCCCCTGTGTTTGAACCCCAACGTTGGTCCCTCAGCAATTAACGCCTCGGCGATTTTGCGGCGCTTCGTTAAATCAGCCATTCGGCGCACTTCCACGTAGAAATCGAGCTTTTGGTTGTACACTTCGAACCGAAGAACAAACCACGACCGGCGGTCGTCTTTGCGGTCGAGCCCAACAGGCGGCAACCACGTCAACCAGGATGCTGGCACGAAGTCGATCAGGTTGCCCGCTCTGTAGAACACGTGCCAGCGAGAGTCACTTCGTAGAACCGTCTCAGCTTCCGCCAGGACAGGCGATCCAGGGGCGCCAACCCGCTCATAGATCAAGTCCAGCGCGCGCCGGTGGTTCTTGTAGATGCGTTGGCAAAGTTCGTCGATATCTGAGTTGTTCATGAATCGATTCCCGATCAGGCTGAGATAGTGGTCGAGAAAAATGAGCGCGTCTCCGCCGATCGCGTTGTTGTAGGTCGTTCTAACCCGTGTGAGCACGCGATAGATGTCGGCGTAGCTGTAGGGCACCCACGCCTTCTCTGAAGCCTCCTCTCCGTTTGGCGTCAAGTACACGTATAAAGGGCGAGCGTGGGGGTACTGATTCTCTATTGTCTCCTGGTAGCGACCAAGTTGGCCAGAGTGCTCATGTGATCCGACTTTATTCTCGACGGCGATTACGAGTGGAGGCTCCTCGCACGTGATGAGCAAATCAATGTGTCTCCACTCCCTGCTGACGCTCACGCCGCCCAGGTCCATTCCATCCAGGTCAATTGGCGAGAAAGGTCGCAGGTCGGCCGGCGCTGCCTTCAGCAGGTCCATTACGACCGCCTTAAGAAACAGCTGCCCCTGCCCGTGTGACTCTGCGGGGTCGAGGATGAAGGCGAGGAAATTGGAGTGACGGATCTCGGTTTGGGATATCGCGAGTGCGTCAAAGATGTTGAATCTTCCGATCAACGACTCAAGGGTGAGGACGTCATCATTATCGACGACGAAACGCTCGAGGGCTGCCAGGTCCTCGGCGTCCTGCGTGCCGGCAGCGGCCTTTTCAGCGCTCATGACAGATCAGTTGCAGGTCGTGACTGGCCCCCGGCTGCAGCAACGTCCTTGAGTGGCAGATCCTTTCGCGCAGTCGCCCAGGCGCGGCGGAACATGTGCCAGAGCCCTCCCTGCGGTTTCGCGATCTTGCCGCGATAGAACGCCTCCTTGAGCCAGTAGGCGGCAAGGTGCCGGGTCACGGCTCCACCGCGGTGCCTGCGACGCTGCGGATGCGGAAACAACAAGACCGACCCGATTCCCGGGCGCTCTGCCCGCAGCCGGCGCAACTCCTTCAGAAGGTCCCGACGCGCTGGAATGACCCAAGTTTGGCGGATCTTGTCGTGCTCAGCGCGCCAACGAATCGTCCCCTCCTCGAAATCCACGTCGTCCCAGCGCAGCGCCAAGATGGCGCTCAACCGCCGCCCCGTGCGCCATGCTAGCACAATTAGCGGACGCAGCAGCGGATGTACGGACGGAGCCACCGCGAGTAGCGCGTGGATCGATTCAGCGTCGAGGAGCGGGCGCTTGGGGTCCTTCTCGGTTGGGATGCGAACCTTCTCGAGGGCGTGTCTGGTTAGGAGGGGATGGCTTCCCTCGTACTTCTGACAGGCCCAGTTGAGCGCGGCCTTGAACATCCCCAAGTCCCGCTGGATCGTGTTGGCTCCCACTCGACGGCCTGCTACGCCCCCGCCGCGTCGCCACACGACGTAATCGTGAATGCGATCCGGCGTCAGGTCGGTTACCAGTTGGCCACGCCGGAAGAACTTTGCCAGATAACGACCAGTCTGTCGGACGTGCTCTAGATAGCCCTCCGTTTTCAGAGAGCCGTCGGGGAGGTGGCGGCCCTCTTTGGTGTATCGATCGAAGAGCGCCTCCAGTGTAAGACCCAGGGCTGCTCGATCACCTCTCATGCGCCGGTGTGCTGCCTCAAAGACGGTGATCGTGTTGGTTGGCATTTGGTCCTCACGTGCACCGTGGTCATCGGAAGCCCAGAAAGGTGGCTCGTCTTGGGCAAACAATCCGGCAAAGGGGCCAGTAATGTCAAGCACGGCGGGACTTCAACGTGTGCTGCGGATTGCTAGTCCGCGGCGCGGGGCGGGCTTGCGGTGGCGAAACGAACGCTGCCTTTTCATCGCTGTCACCCCAGGTCACTGGAGGGATCGATGGATCCTTACCTGTTCTTTCCGACGGACATGTTGACCGCTGAAGGAGTGAAGTGGCTAGAGCGATTGAACAACGCGCGAATCGAGCGGGATTTTCGAAACCTGCCTCACTTCGATGCATACGCAGTCTTTCGTGTCTGGACGAACGAGCAGGGGACGGGGGTTGGCATTGCCTACGCGGCATCGGACAATTCGCAGATTCGTGACAGCTACTTGGTTCAAGGACTCAAAATGGCATTGGCGCGCAACAGTGCGGGTCTCGACGCCGCCCGTCGCCGAGAAGAGGAGTGGACTCAGTTCTGTAAGGACCGTTCAAAAACGCCTTGAGATAGAGCGACAGTCACGGACGCCCGGCGTGCGAGCCTCAATCGCGGATACAGCGCACTCGTTTGGTGACAATCCCCTCGGCAGCCACCGAGTTCGCGCAACCGACCCAGTAGGACAAGTAGGGCACAGCAGGTCCCGCGACGCGGATTCCTAGTTCTGTGCGCGTGCCAGAGAAACCTACCGCCACATTTGCAGCCGCTCAGGCAGCCGGAGTTTGCGAGCTCCGAAGTCCTCCGCGAGTACAGTCCAGAGGCGCTCAAGCGACTTTTCATCGCCGAAGTAGAAGACTCGGTTGTAGACTCGATGCTTGTTGTACGCCTGGATCCAGTCCCCGTAGCTCAGGTGCTCTTTTGCAGTTGCCTGTTCATGCGGGCTTCGACCGGGCAGGACCAGGCTCTCTAGGTCGCCGTAGTCTGGATCGGCAGGGAAGTCAACGATCACTGAAGAGTCGGGAAGGTTTGCCTGCCGCGCGAGCGAGTCTTCATATGTCAGGAGTTGGTGGTACTGGTCCCAAGATTTAGGTCGGCTGAGACTGCTCAACCTGCGGTATTCCTGTATCGAGCGCGCTCGGTCCGGCTCCTCGAGAGTCACATCCTGCTCGCGAAACTCGACCACACGCCTCGGGAGGACCCGGTAGGCGACGTCAGCGGCACGGTTGTGACCGGGCCTGCCGCCCGTGACGGCGTATAGGTGCGCGTCCTGGACGTGGAATAGGTCCCAAACTCCTTCGATGCCCAGGATGCGTCCTTGGGTGAGGTATTCTCGAGCTAAGTTGCGTTCGAAGGTTAGTTCAGCCGCTCTCACTTTCTGGTGATGGTATAGGTAGGAGTACAAGACGAGCTTGCTCATCACGAGTTGTTCCAAGGCATTGATACCCTTTTGTAGCGGCAGCGTTAACCGCCACCACTCCTTCGTCGTTTCCGGATTAGTTTGGCGGTCTATACACACGGTAGACAAGAAGCGGTCGACATCTTGGGCAATGGGAATGCCGGCGAAATAGGCATCACGGGCGACGTAGTCCAGCTTGTCCGCATCAACCGGACCAGACACGATGTCGCAGAGAAACTTCTTAGGTCCCTCCGGCTCGATCCCCATCACCCACCTACCAATACGTGCCCACTCATCCTCGGTAGGAGGAGTACCCGGCCCGCTGCACCGCTCCCAGATTCGACCGACTACGTCTCGCCACTCCGAAGATGTCACAAGGAGATAGACCACAACCTCAGCGGCGCCAGGCTTCTTGTCATGCTGCCGCAGCACCTCGCCGATCAAGTCCGGGAACGGCGGGATCAGGCCGAAGATGCGTTCGCTCGAATGTGAGAGGAAACTGTGGCCAAGATCATGCACGAGCCCAGCCAACCTCAGGAGAACGCGGTTTCTAGACGCGAGGCGGTCGTCTAGTATCTCGGAGAGTGCACCCTTGTTTTGTTTCGCTCTTGGCGATACTCCATCGGCGTCGCGGCGCCTTCTCAATGAGTCGAAAACCCGAGAAGCGGCATGCGTCACGCCAAGCACGTGCTGGAAGCGACTGTGTTCCGCTGCAGGATATGTGAGGTAAGCGAAACCCGTTTGCTTCAGACCTCGGATTCTTTGCAGCAGTGGAAGGTCGAGTAGTCCCGCTTCCCAGGGGTCATACTCGCAGGTGCCCCAGATCGCGTCATGCACGATCTTTGGTCGCCTGTAAACCCGGACGGAGTCGACGGTGAGTAGATGGCCGATTGACGCCAGAAGGCCTCGCTGCGCCTCCGGAAACGGCCCGTTCATCCTGTCTTAACGATCAGCTTTCCACGCAACTCCTCCACCAGATCGGCAAAAGCTTTTTGCCCATCAGGGTCTTCTGCGAACAGCGCCCTGAGCTCGTCGTTCACAACCTGCTTCGTGCCCGCAAAAATGTTTGGGCTAAACCGGTCAAAGCTTGGGTTCCTTCGGCCGATCACACCATCGAGTTGCAGGTTGCCCAGGATCTGACGCACTTCAGGACTGTAGGGAAAGGCTCCCTCTCCGCTGAAACTCAGTTCCGCAAGGTCTGGGAACACGTGCTGGTACCGATCTCGTATCCCCTTTAGCGTGGCATGGAGAGTGGCGGGTTCTTCGGTGAACCAGACCTCGCCTCTCTCCTTGCCTTCAGAAAGAGCGGCGGCCTGGAGGGCGAGCGCCAGGAGGTCCTCGACTGCGATTCTACGCTGTTCCATGGCTGGCCTCCTAGAATTGAACCCCAGAATCAGTCTCCTGCGACCCCGTTGTTTTCGCCTGCATCGGTTCTGTGCAGCCTGAGAGGTCGGTTTGCCCTTTGGGAATCGACGAACGTCTTCACTTCGGGACTAGCGAGTCGAGCCTCAATGAATTCTTGCAACGCCACGCGAATCATTTCGGCTCGTGTCGGCCGCCCGACAGACGAGGCCCGACCGATTAGATCCAGCGTCTCGAGCATGAGCGCGTCCACGGTCACGCTCAGCTGCTTCGGGTCGCTCGTAAGCTTGGGCCTACCCACGCTGCTGCCTGGCCTCCCGGTTACCCCAGTGAGTAATAGTGGCAAAGGGTATTTACTATTGAAAACTCGTAATGTCAATTAGTATAAGGTATTATGTCCAGACATGCCTCTCGCTCGCAGGGGGGCATGATCTCATCTGGCTACCGAATATATACCGAAGCTGGATGGTGTCCAAACGGTAGTGAAACCTGTGGAATCTAAAGGGACCGCTTCGACTTGCCAGCGGATTGCCATTCCCGCCTTCGCTAGCCAGGGGGCGTCAAGACAGGCCGGGTCGGTCCAGACAGGCAGTGTGAACCGATTCCATCGTCGGCATTCGTTACACGTGATACCCCTGCTCGGCACCTCGAGCTGAATCGGCAGCAGGCCCACCCCGATGAAGACGTGGTTTATGAAGAGGCGGCACGTCCTGCCGTTCCCGTCCCTTTTCTGCCTCCCGGGCTGGGCGTCCGCTCGGGCCAGATAAAGCGGCCCCGGCCGCTCGCTTGTTAGGAACCGTCGGCCAGCCCTGGCCGGAACTGCCTCACCTTGACGCCCAGTTCTTCCATCCCACGCACGAATCGGTCTCGTAGATCGTGCGACTGGTCAATCAGGAGTCCGGACGCTGCGCCACGAAAGACCTCTTGATACGTGAAGAACCGTGCCGCCGGACCGACCTCACCTTTCGCATCAATCCGCCACACGAACGCATCAGCCGCCAGCCCGAGGAAGAGAGCAGTTCGGTATGGCTTCTCGGCCGCCCTACGTGTAAGGACGTTTGAGGCTGTCTGCCATATTGGAGCGAACCGGCGTGCGAGCTGGAGAGCTTCGCGCTCGTCTGTAATAGCCGTTGCCGCATCGGGGATAAGTATGTCGGAGACATCAAGGAATATGGCGTTGTAGTTGCTGCCAAACTCAACGCACTGCTTGAGCCCCTCACGAATTGACTCCTCTACTCTCGCACTACTCGCGAGGCGCTTCACCTCCAGACATATATCCAATCCGCGCGCGTGAACAACGAGATCCGGGGCCTTTCCGTCGCGAGGACGTGGAACACGGGGCTTCAAGCCGCCAGCCGCGCAGATTGCTCCAACCACCAATTCCGTTTGGGCGTGATGCGCCGCGGAGGATCCCACATCCTCGAGGCCGCCTCCAAGAAACCGCGGTACGATGTCGCGAAGGCCCACGGGTATGCCCCCGCTCAACGCGTGGGCGATTTGCGCGGCATTGAACGCAAGCCGGATGGCGTTACCTACGGTGAGTAGCGACCGACGGTCAGATGCAAATTTCCCAGCCCCGTATACTCGCCGGAGCAGCCGTGCCGCCAACTGCAAGCGATTCCCTGCCGGGACGGAGACTCCGCCATGACGAAGGATCTCCTGCGCTCGCTCAAGCTGCTCGGCAAGCTCCAGGCCCGCATCGGCGGTAACCGGCCGGAAGGGTTGCTCGATGAACGCCAACTCTTTCTTGCTCCGAGAGTGCCCCACACTAGACTGCTAAGCTGCGCATTCATGGCGCAATACCACGGCAACAACACGCTCCTTTCCACTCCACCTTTCCGCGAAGGACTATCCACGGACGTCGAGCTACCCACGCCTCCACGTGCCTTGAAGCCCGCGGAACTGTTTGCCAGAATGTTTGCCGTTCAGTGCCTGCCGATGGGGTCAAATGTGGTCAGCGAGTGCCAGTGTCGGAGCACAAAACGACGGGGCCGCACAGGCCCCGTCGTCTTTTCAGGTACGGGCTCGGAAAATAGAAGACCGGCCGGGCGACGCCAAGTACATCCTCGAGTCGCTTGCCCTGGGCACCTCGGCCCGTAGCTTCTCGGGCATGCCACATCCCGAGTTCCCCAACCTGACCGTGCTCGATCACCCGCTGATCCGTCACAAGCTCACGATCCTGCGCGACAAGAACACCACCACGCGTGATTTCAAGCAGCTCGTGAACGAGATCGCGACGCTGATGGCCTACGAAGTCACCAAGGACCTCCCGGTGGAGCCGGTCGACGTCGACACGCCGCTCGAGCGGATGCGCGGCGTGCGCGTCGCGGGCAAGAAACTCGCGCTGGTGCCGATCCTGCGCGCGGGGCTCGGCATGGTCGAAGGCATCGCCCAGCTCATCCCGTCGGCCCGCGTGGGGCATATCGGGATCTACCGCGAGCACGACACCCTCGAGCCCGTGGACTACTACTTCAAGATCCCGTCCGGCGAGGAGGCTCGCGATTTCTTCGTGCTGGACCCGATGCTCGCGACCGGCGGCTCGGCGGTGGACGCGGTGGGCGCCCTGAAGCACGCCGGCGCCCAGCGCATCCGCTTCCTCAGCCTCGTGGCCGCGCCCGAGGGCGTCCGCCGCATGCTCGACGCCCATCCCGACGTGCCCATCTTCGCCGCGGCGCTCGACCGCGAACTCGACGCGAACGGCTACATCCTGCCGGGGCTGGGGGATGCGGGAGACCGCCTGTTCGGGACGAGATAGCACGCTTGACATTTAACGTCACATTGATACGTTATGACGTATTCCGTCATAAACACAAAATGTGACGTAAAATGGCAATCCAATACGTCGCGCTCATCGCCGACGCGATCGCCTCCCGCCTGCTGCCGCCCGCCCGCCGCGCCCGGCTCCAGGCCGGCGTCCGGGCCGCGCTCCCCGGGCTCAACCGGCGCTACCGCCGCGCCCTCGCCGCCCGGTTCGCCGTGACGCTGGGCGACGAGCTGCAGTGCCTGCTCACGACGCCCGCGCCCGTGTGGGACATCGCCCATGACATCCGCTCCCAGCTCGCCGAGGTCGAGTGGGTCGTGGCGTGCGGGCGCGGCACCATCAGCACGCCCCTCGCTGCCACCGCTCCCGAGGTCGACGGCCCGTGCTTTCACGAGGCCCGCGCCGCCATGGAGCGCGCCAAGCGCCAGCGGTTCGTGTTCGCGTTCGGCGGCTTCCCGGGCGCCCTCGACCCCCTCGCCAGCTACTACTCGGCGCTGTACTGGAGCTGGACCCCCCGCCAGCGGCGGGCGGCCACGCTGTTGCGGCTCGGCTCCCCCGCCGACGCCGCGGCGCGCCTCAAGGTCGACCGCAGCGCCATCTCGCACCTCGGCCGCCGCATGGCCTGGCCCCTCGTCGCCGCAGGGGATAAGATGTTCCGGGCTCTCTTGGAGACCGCGTGAACCCGCTCTTCGTCGTGCCGCTGCTCGCCTACACGCTCGCGGCGACGCTCTGGCCGGCTCAGGTGGACGGCCGCCGGCGCGGGGTGCCGCTGCTCGTCGGCGAAGCGGTGTTCATCGTCGCCGCGCTCGTCGCAGGTACGTTGCTCGCGCGCCTGGCGCGGCCGAACCCCGCGGGACTGTGGTGGGGCCGCGCGGCGCTGCTCGCGATCGCGTATCTCTACGTCTCCGGCCGCGGGATGGTCCTGATCCGGAGCGTGCTCGAGCTCCCGACCCTGCAGATGCGGCGCGACGAGGATCGCACCGCCGGCGCGATCGACATCGCCCGCGGCCGCACCATCGGCGCGCTCGAGCGGGCCCTCGCCCTCACGCTCGTTCTGCTGGGCGAGTACGCCGCCGTCGGCTGGATCATCGCCGCCAAGGCGCTGGCCCGCTTCAAGGCGCTCGAGGACCGCGAGTTCGCCGAGTACTTCCTGATCGGAACCCTCGCGTCGTTCCTGCTCGCCTTGCTTGCGGGATTGGGAATCCGGATCCTGCTGAAGCAGGGCTGACCGGCGGGGGCCGCCGCCCTCCCTCCCCGCCGCCCACGCAACCCTGCCCGCTCCACCAGTGTCAGACGAGTAACTCACACCGCCGCTCCGGAGCCCGGTGGACGAACGCGAACTGATAACCCGGGTGCGTGCCGGGGACGGTGTGGCGGAGCGCGCGCTGTACGACAGCCACGTGGACCGTGTCTACCGCCTCGCCTATCGGCTCGCGGGGGACGACGAGCTGGCCCGCGAATTCACGCAGGACACCTTCGTCCGGGCCTTCCAGCGGTTGGCCGCCTTTCGGGGCGAAGCCAAGCTCTCCACCTGGCTGCACGCGATCGCGACGTCGGTCGTCTTGAACGGGCTGCGCAAGGTGAAGCGGTTCCGACGGCGCGAGACGGACCTCGACGAGGCGACCGGGCTCGTGGGCGGTCGGCGGGAGGCGGAGCCCGATCTGAAGCGGCGGCTCGCCCGCGCCATCGACGACCTCCCGGAGGGCTACCGTGCCGTCTTCGTGATGCACGACGTCGAGGGGTACACGCACGAAGAGATCGGCGGCGCCCTCGGCATCGAGACGGGCACGTCGAAGGCGCAACTGTCCCGCGCGCGCGCCAAACTGCGCGAAGCGCTGGCGGACTTCGCGGGAGAATGGGTGCCATGACGGAAGATCGATTCGAACGGGTGCTACGCGACGCGGCGCGGGATTATCACCGGCCCCCCGATCAGACGCCGCGCGAGGAGATGTGGCGCCAGATCGAAGCGGCGCGCGCCGCGCGGCGCCGGCGGGTGATCACGCTGCGCCCGGCGCTCCGCTGGGGCGTGGGGGGCGTGGGGATCGCCGCCGTGCTCGCGCTCGGCATCGCGCTCGGGCGCTGGAGCGCGGCTGGGCCCGAGCGGGGCACCCGCGCGACGGCCGCGAGGGGGGGTCCCGATCAGGCGTCGACGCTCGCGTACCGGCTCGCCGCCGCTCAGTACCTCACGCGTACCGAAGCCCTGCTCACGGGATTCCGCGCGCAGTCGCGCGGGGCCTGGGACCGGCGAGGGGGGGCGACGTCCGCGACGCAGCTCGCGGCGCAGGCGCGCGACCTACTCGGGACCACGCGACTCATGCTCGACTCGCCGGCGGCAAACGACGCCCGGCTGAAGAGCCTGCTCGAAGATCTGGAGCTGCTGCTGGCCCAGATCGCCCAGCTGCCGGCGAGCGGCGACCGGGAAGACGTGCAGCTGATCAACCAGGGATTGGAACAACGCAGCGTGCTGTTGCGGCTGCGGACGGCCAATCCCGCCGGCCCGGGCCCGGTGCGCGCGCAAGGAGCACTGTGATGCAGACGATGCAGCTCGTGTTGGCGGCCGTCGTTGGACTCCAGCAACCGGCGGCGCCCGCAGCGTCCCCCCTCCTCCCCCCGGCGGCGCTGACGCTGCGCACGCTGGCCGGCCTCGAGGGACTGCAAGGGCTAGAAGGGCTGGAAGGGCTGCAGGGGCTTGAAGGCGTTGCTGGCCTTGAGGGATTGGAAGGCCTCGAGGGATTGGAAGGCCTCGAGGGCCTGGACGCGCTCAGTCTGGCCCGGCGGCAGGATGAGCAGGATCCGACCGACTCGTTGTGGCAGGCGGCGCGGCGAGCGTTCAACCGCGGTGACTACACGAGCGCTGCGAACCTGTACGGCGACCTCACCCGGCGCTACCCGAGCTCCACGCGCGCCGGCGACGCGCTCTATTGGGCGGCCTTCGCGCTGTACAAGAACGACGACCTCGGCCGCGCGCGCAGCCTCCTCGACACCCAGCAGCGGCGCTACCCCAAGGCGGCGACGCTGCGGGACGGCGACGCGCTCCTCGCCCGGATTCAGACGGCGCTCGCGAAGCAGGGCGACGAAGCGGCGGGTCGCTGGCTCGCGGAGCACGCCCAAGCGAGTGCCCATGCGGACACCACGCACGCGAAGGGTTGCCCGAGCGAAGACGATGACGACGACCTGCGCGTGGCCGCGCTCAACGGCCTGCTCCAGATGGACGCCGCCAACGCCGTCCCGATCCTGCGCAAAGTCCTGGCCCGCCGCGACGCGTGCGCCACGGCGCTGCGCCGCAAGGCGGTCTTCCTCGTGTCGCAGAAGCGGACCGCGGAAACCGAGGACATCCTGCTCGATGTCGCCCAGCACGATCCGGACTCGGAGGTCCGCCAGCAGGCGGTGTTCTGGCTGTCGCAAGTGCCGACCGAGCGGTCCGTGAACATGCTCGATTCGATCCTCCGCACCACGGACGACGACGAGATCCGCGAGAAGGCCGTCTTCGCCCTGTCGCAACAGCACAGCCCACGCGCCGCACAGATCGTCCGCGCCTACGCGGAGAACGCGAACGCGCCCTCCGACGCACGCGAGAAGGCGATCTTCTGGCTCGGCCAGCAGCACTCGACCGAGAACGCCGCATTCCTCCGCGGGCTGTACGCGAAGCTCACGGACCAGGACCTGAAGGAAAAGGTGATCTTCTCGCTCTCCCAAATGCGCGACGCGGATAACGGCCGCTGGCTGATGGACGTCGCTCTGAACCAGCGTGAGCCCATCGAGATGCGGAAAAAGGCGCTGTTCTGGGCCGGCCAGACAGGCGGCGACCTGGGCCAGCTCACGGCGCTGTACGACCGGATGCAGAACCCGGAGATGCGGGAGCAGTTGATCTTCGTGTACGCCCAGCGCCACGAGGCGGCCGCGCTCGACAAGCTGATCCAGATCGCCAAGACCGAGCAGGACAGGGAGCTCCGGAAGAAGGCGATCTTTTGGCTCGGCCAGTCCCACGACCCACGCGCGGCGCAGGTCCTGATGGAGATCATCAATCAATGAGCCCGCGGTTCGCACTGGCACTCCTGCTTGCCGGGGCGCCGGCCGCGGCCCAAACCCTGGCGCGGCGGGTCGCGGCGGCACCCAATGGCACAGCCCGCTTCACCTTCGCAGCCCGTCCGGGGGTGTGCGGCAACGGGCGGAACATGATCGCCTGGGAATGCCGCGACGATCGGTGCGGCCGGCACACGATCTCGTTCAGCAGCAGCGTCGCCGGCGACGAGGTCGAGTACGACTGCGAGCCGGGGCCCGTGCGCGTTTCCCTCACGCTGCACGGCGGCGCGGTGGCATCGGTCCGCACCTACGTCGGCGGCCGCTGGGCGACCCCGAGAGCGGGGGTCGTGACCGACTTCGGCAGCGTCGCCGTCCGCGACGCCGTCGATTTCCTGGTGGACCTCGCGCGGCGGAGCGACGGCCGCGCCGGGGAGGAAGCGATCCTTCCCGTCACGTTGGCCGATTCGGTGATCGTGTGGCCGACGCTCTTGAACCTCGCACGCGACGAGCGTGTGCCACGACAGAGCCGCCGGCAAGCCGTGTTCTGGTTAGGCCAGGCGGCTGGCGACGCCGCGACCAGCGGCCTCACCGGCCTGGTGGACGACAGCGACGTGGACCGCGAGGTCAAGGAGCACGCGGTGTTCGCGCTGTCGCAGCAACCGCGCGCCGAGGGCGTCCCCGCCCTGATTCACATCGCGCGCACGCATCGAGACCGGGACGTGCGGCGCAAGGCGCTGTTTTGGCTCGGGCAGACCGACGACCCGCGCGCGCTCGCCTTGTTTGAGGAGCTGCTGACGAGACCCTGACGCAGCCTCGAGCCCGATGGTCGGTCGTATATTCCCCGCATGCCCTTCTGGACTCTGCGCCGCAAGTTCATGCTCGGGGGAGCCGTCACCATCCTGCTCGCGCTGGGGTGGGCGGCCGTGGTGGTCGCGGTGGCGCTCGCCGCCGCGCGTGACCAGGCCAAGGCGGCCGACGCGATCGCCGTGCTGGGCGCGGCGCAGTACAACGGTCGGCCGTCACCGGTGTTCCGGGCCCGGCTCGATCACGCCGCGGCGCTGTACCAGCGCGGCCTGGCGCCGGTCGTCCTCGTCACGGGGGGCGTGGGCCCCGGCGACACGGTGAGCGAGTCCGAGGTGGGGCGGCGCTACCTCGTGAAGGCGGGGCTCCCGGAGGGCGCCGTGGTGGCCATACCCGCGGGCACGAGCACGTTCTCCTCGCTCGACGGTGTGGCGCACTGGTTCACGGGGCACGACAGTCGGCGTGTGCTGCTGGTCTCAGACGGATTCCACATGCTGCGCCTGCAGATCCTCGCGACGCGGCTCGGCCTCGTCCCCTTCACGTCCCCCGCGCCGAGCTCGCCGATCCGCTCCAACCCGCGCCGCAACGCCGCTTACTTTCTCGTGGAGGGCTTCAAGGTCCCGGTTACCTGGCTCTTCAACCGCTGAGGAGCGCGATGCAACTCGCCAGCCGCCGGATTTACACGGGTCGGGTCGTGCAACTCGACGTCGACACGGTGCGCTTCCCGGACGGGTCCACGGGAGAGCTCGAAGTGGTGCGGCACCCCGGCGCGGCCGCCGTCGTGCCCTGCGCCTCGGACCCCGGGGGGGAAGACCCCACCATCCTCATGATCAGCCAGTACCGCTACGCGACGGGCGGGGCCCTGTGGGAGGTGCCGGCCGGCACTTTGGGGCCCGGCGAGGACCCGGAAGCGTGCGCGCGGCGCGAGCTGGCGGAGGAGACGGGCGTCACAGCGACGGTGCTCCGCCGTCTCACATCTATCTGGACGACCCCGGGCTTCACGGACGAGGTGATCCACCTGTACCTGGCGACCGGGCTCCAGGCCGGGACCCCGGCGCGCGAGCGCGACGAGTTCATCACGGTCGAGCCGCAACCCCTGTCGCAGGTACTCGGCCGTATCCGGGACGGGGAGATCCGTGACGCGAAGACGATTGTCGCTATCCTTTATATGGCGGGGTTCACCATCGGGTTGTAACGTTCCGGTGTCATCTGTCGTGGACGCGCCAGCCTCCGAGGTCCCGGGGAGACTGAACAAGGTGTTCGGGCGTCGGCGCTTACGGCTGGGATGCGACGGGTACGGTTCCTGCGGCATCTGAGAAAGATGAGTCCTTGCCGCAGCCATTCGCACTGCTCGATCTGAAACCGCGGAGCCGCCCATGCGAGTAGCCCTCAAGACCAAGAGCCAGGCCGTGACGAGCCCACGCGCGCTGGAGCGCCAGGCCCTGCACGAGATGGACGACGGCCGGCTGGTGCTGGGACACCTGTCGGGGGATCCCCAAGCGTTCGGAACGCTGGTGGATCGCTACCAGACCCGGCTTCTCAACTTCATCAACCGCACGATCGGCGACCGCGAGCGGGCGGAGGACCTCGTCCAGGAGGTCTTCATCCGGGTGTTCCGCCACCTGCACCGGTTCGATCAGACCAAGAAGTTTTCGACGTGGATCTACACGATCGCCTCGAACCTGGCGAAGAACGAGCTGCGCAACCGCAGCCGCAACCCGCTCGTCCTGTTCCAGACGATCAAGAAGCACTGGGAGGCCGATCACCGGCCGCTGCAGTTCGAGGACGCCACCGCCCGGCCCGACGACCTGTACCGGAAGCGCTACCTCAAGGACGCCGTGGACCAGTGCGTGGGGCAGCTCCCATCGCACCATCGGGCCGTGTTCGTGCTGCGCGAGCTCGAAGGGAAGAGCTACGCCGAGATCGCCGACATCACGGGCTGCAATCTGGGCACGGTGAAGAGCCGCTTGAACCGAGCCCGTAACAGTTTCGCGCAGCTGATCGGGCCGCTGCTCGAGTAGTCGCCTCGACGGAACCCACCGCAGCCGTGACGGTACTACATTCCCGTCATGACGTGCGCCGAATTCCTCGATCGCTATACGGATTTCCGCGACGGGCTGATCACCGCCCCGCGTGAGCTCCGGCGATTCGACCGCCACCTCGCCCAGTGCGCCGCCTGTCGCCGATACGACACTGCGGTACGGCGCGGCGTGCTGGCGCTCCAGGCAGCCGAGACGATCGAGCCGTCGCCCGCCTTTCGGCGTCGCCTCGAGGTCCGGCTGAACCGCGAGCGGCGCGCGGCTAGAGATGTGCCGGCCCACGCGGGGGTCGCCGCCGCGCTGTTCATCGCGACCGCGCTGGCACTCGTGGCGCTCGAGGCAGTACGGCGCCCCGAGGTGGCGCACGCGCCCACGCTGCCCGCCGTGCCCTTCCCCAAGCCCGTCGTGCAGGCCGGTGTGCCGTTCGTGTCGTTCCAGGACCCGCGGGCGAGCGTCTTCGCAGGCAGCCCGGACGGCGCCGCGCTCGTCGAGCCTGCGTCCGCGGGCCGGTAGGCTTTCTCTCGACTCGAAGCCGCGGTAACTTCCGCCCCGTATGGGGGCTCTCAGCTTTGACGCGCTGCTTCGAAGCTTGAAGCAGGGCGTGCCCGACCCGGTGTATTACCTCCATGGCGACGAGGACGTGCTGAAGGACGAGGCCATCCGGGCTCTCCTCGAGCGGGCCGTGGAGCCCGCGGCGCGCGACTTCAATGTGGACCAGCGGAGCGCCGCCGATCTCGACGCCGCGTCGTTCCACGCCCTCGTCAACACACCTCCGATGCTCGCAGCCAGGCGCGTCGTGGTGATCCGCGGGCTCGAGCAGCTCAGGAAGACCGCCAAAGTGCGCCAGGAGCTGCTGCGCTACCTCGACTCACCCAACCCGACGACGCTGCTCGTGCTGGTGCAAGGCGCAGGCGAGCCGCCCGATGCCGAGCTCGCGCACGCCGCCACTGCCGTGGCGGTCGATCCGCTCCCGCCGGCACGGGTCGAACGCTGGATGGCGCATCGCGCGCGGCAGCTTGGCCTGACGCTCGCCCCCGGGGCGGGTGACCTCCTGCTCGGCGCCGTAGGGAATGACCTCGCGGCGCTCGCCCAAGAGATCGAGAAGCTCGCAGCCCTCGCCGCAGGCAGGGGAGGTGGGGCGGGTGGGGGGGGCAGCCGGCCGATCACCCGCGAGGACGTCACCGCGCTGGTCGGCGTGCGCAGCGGGGAGACGGTGCAGGACTTGGTGGACGCGGCGCTCGAGCGACGCGGTGCGGCGGCGGCACAGCTGGTCGGGCCCGTGCTGGAGCAGGCGGGGATGAGCGGCGTGCGGGTCGTCACGGCGCTGGGGACCGCGCTGCTGGGGACGGCGCTGGCGCGCGCGGAGCTCGATCGCGGCGCGCCGCGAGGGCGGCTCGAGTCGCTGCTCCTCGCCCATCTGCGCGCCGCCCGCCCCCACGGCCTGGGCAGCTGGGAGCACACCGCGGCAAGCTGGGCCCGCTGGGCCAGTGTCTGGAGCCTGCGCGAGCTGTCGCGCGCCCTGCGGCTGGCGCTCGACGCCGACGGCGCGCTCAAATCGAGCACGGTGACCGACGAGCGGGGGATTCTCGAGCAGCTGGTGCTCGCGTGGGGCGTGCGCGCACGGGAGGCCGCGTGACGGTCGGACGGTCGGACGGTCGGACGGTTGGACGAACGGTCGTGCTCGCGGCCATGCTCCTGTCCGTCTGTCCGACCGTCCGACTGTCGGCCCAAGGCGACACCCTGCGCGCCGCCGCGCTGCGCGTCGCCCAAACCCGACCCGATTCCGCGCGCGCCATGATGCGCCGATTGCTGGCGAGCCTGTCGCCGCAGGACTCCCTCTACCCGGGGGCGCTGTTCACGGCGGGGCGGATCGCCGCGGACGCGACGGCCGCCGCCACCAACCTGCAGCGGGTGGTGGTGGAGTACGGACGCTCGGTGTGGGCGGACTCGGCGCTCGTGCTGCTGACGCAGCTCTACTCCGCGCAGGCAGACCCGGCGGCCACGGTGCAAGCCGCAGAGCGGCTGCGCCGCGACTACCCCGACTCGCCGCTCAGGCCGCGCGCGGACTTTTGGGCTGCGCGCGCGTACTTCGACCTGAAGGACGACGCCCGCGGCTGCGCCCTGATCCAAGAGGCGTTGGACGGCGCCGGCGACGTCGAGTTCAAGAATCAGGTGAATTTCTACGCGACACGCTGTGCCTCCGGCCCGGGGACGACGACGGCCACGCCCGCCCCCACCAGCGACAGCCAGCCGAAGGCGGCGACCACCGCCGCGGCCTACGCCGTCCAGGTGCTGGCGGTGAAGAGCGCGACGCAGGTCGACGAGCTCCTCACGCGGCTCAAGGTCATGGGCTTCGACGCCCGCGTGGTGCGGGACACGAGCGGGCTCTTCAAGGTGCGCGTCGGGCGGTACGCCACGCACGACGAGGCGGTGAAGACGCAGCGGCGCCTGAAGGCCCGGCTGGGAGGTCAGCCGTTCGTGGTGGAGGAGCCGTGACGCCCCGGGTCGAGACCGACACCCCGTTGATGCAGCAGTACCGCGAGATCAAGGCTCGGCACGCGGATACCATCCTGTTCTTCCGGATGGGCGACTTCTATGAGATGTTCGAAGACGACGCGCGGCTCGCCGCGCGGGAGCTCGGCCTCACCCTCACCTCGCGAAACAACGGCGGCGCCGCGGACGTGCCGCTGGCCGGCGTGCCCGTCAAGGCGGCGGCCGAGTACGTGCGGCGCCTGATCGCGCTGGGGCATCGCGTCGCCATCTGCGAGCAAGTGGAAGACCCGAAGCTCGCGAAGGGCCTGGTGCGACGTGAGGTCGTCGAGACCGTCACACCCGGCACGGTGCTGGCAGACGAGTGGCTTGAGCGTAAGCGGAACAACTTTCTCGTGGCGGTCGACCCCCGCAGCCCCGCCCCAGGAGTCGCAGCGCTCGACCTCACCACGGGCGAATTCGTGCTCGAGACGGTGGCGCCCGAGGATCTCGCAGCGGCGCTCGGCCGGTACGAGGCCCCCGAGCTCGTGTTGCCTGCCGGTGTGGCCGTAGCCCTCCCGGGCGGGGGGGGCGGGGGGGGCGGGGGGGCCGGGGGGGGCGCCGCGCGCGCCGAGCGGGAGGGATGGGAGTTCGACCCGGAGCTCGCACGCGAGGACCTGACGCGCACGTTCCGGCTCGCGTCGCTCGACGGCCTGGGGATCGAAGCGAGCGATCGCGCGGCGCTCGGCGCGGCGGGCGCGCTGCTCCGCTACGCGCGCGAGCTCAAGCCCGGCGGGCTGCCGCATCTGGCACGGCCCCGCATCCTGCGCCGCGGCGACGTGCTGCAGCTCGACGAGATGACCCGACGCAACCTGGAGCTGGTGGAGCCGCTGCGCCCCGGGGCGGCCGGGGCGACGCTGCTCGAGGTGGTCGATCGCACCATGACGCCGATGGGGGCGCGGCTGCTGCGGTCCTGGCTGCTCGCCCCGCTCGTCGACCCAGCCGCGATCACCGCGCGGCTCGACGCCGTGGACGTGCTCGTGACGGACGCCCGGGGGCGGGACCGCCTGCGGGAGAGCCTCGACGGCGTCCGCGACGTCGAGCGCCTGGCAGGCCGGGCCGCGCTGGGGCGCGCGACTCCCCGCGAACTGGGGGCGCTGCGGGACTCGATCCTCCGTCTCCCCGACGTGCGCGCCGCGCTCGACGGGCTAGAGACGCGGGGCCGCGCCGCGCTGCTCGACGACGCGGCCGACCGGTTCGACCTGCTCCAGGACTTGGGCGACGAGCTCTCCCGAGCGCTCGTCGACCGGCCCCCGCCGCAACTCGGCGATGGCGATGCCATTCGCCCCGCGTACGACCGCGATCTCGACGAGCTCAAAGACGCGCGCGACGGTGGGAAGCGGTACATCGCGGGGTTGCAGGCGCGGGAGCGCGAGCGGACCGGTGTTCCGTCGCTCAAGGTGGGGTTCAACAAGGTGTTCGGCTACTATATCGAAATCACGAACCCGCACAAGACGCGCGTCCCGGCGGACTACGAGCGGCGCCAGACGCTCGCCGGGGCGGAGCGCTACGTGACACCGGAGCTGAAAGAGTACGAGGCGAAGGTGCTCGGGGCTGAGGAGCGGATCGGGGCGCGCGAGGCGGAGCTGGTGGACGCCCTGCGACGCCGCGTCGCCGACGCGATCGGCCGGGTGCAGACGACGGCCGGGCTCCTGGCCCGACTCGACGTGTGGAGCGGGCTCGCCGATCTCGCCCACCACGAGCGCTACGTCCGCCCCGAGGTGAACGACGGCTTCGCCCTGGTGCTGGAGGCCAGCCGCCATCCGGTGGTCGAGCGGATGATGACGCGCGAGGCGTTCATCCCGAACGACGTGCAGCTGGACGCAGCCGGCCGGGTCATCCTCCTGACGGGACCGAACATGGCGGGAAAGTCCACGCTGCTGCGACAGGTGGGGCTGTGCGTGCTGCTCGCGCAGATGGGCGCGTTCGTGCCGGCGCGGCGCGCCGTAATCGGCGTGGTCGACCGCCTGTTCACACGCGTCGGGGCGTCGGACAACCTGGTGCGCGGCCAGTCCACTTTCATGGTGGAGATGAGCGAATCGAGCGCAATCCTCCACGGCGCGACGGCGCGCAGCCTGGTGCTGCTCGACGAGATCGGCCGCGGCACGTCGACCTACGACGGCGTGGCGATCGCCTGGGCGGTGACGGAGTTTCTGCACGACACGATCGGCTGCAAGACGATCTTCGCGACCCACTATCACGAGCTCACGCAGCTGACCGAGGAGCTCGCGCACGCGCGCAACTTCAATGTGGCGGTGCGCGAGGCCGGGGACGAAATCGTGTTCCTGCACCGCCTCGAGCCGGGCGGGGCGGACCGCTCCTACGGGATCCACGTAGCGCGGCTCGCCGGGCTCCCGGCGCCCGTCGTGGCGCGCGCCTGGCAGGTGTTGAAGCGGCTCGAAGCGGGGCACCACGTGGCGCTCGAGCCCGGGCCGGCGCAAGATGTCGCGCAGCTCGGACTGTTCGGCGGCCCCGGGGGCGCTGCGCACCCGCTGCTCGAGGAGCTCGATCGCCTGGACGTGAACGCCCTCTCGCCGCTCGAGGCACTGACGCGGCTCGCGGCATGGAAGAAGCGACGGGAGGAGGGAGCGTGAGGCGCTGGCGCTGCGTGCTCGCGGGCATACTCGCGCTCGGTGCGGCGGGCGGGGTGGGGGGGGCCGCTTGCGGCAAGGGGCAGCCGCCCCCGGCGGAGACGGGAGACGGAACGTTGCCGGGCGCGCCGCCGGACCAGGAGCCGCCGGTGGCGCTGAACGGAAACTCACCGATCCAGTATCCCCCGCGGCTGTACGACCAGAAGGTCGAAGGCGACGTGGTGCTGCGGCTGTTCGTGGACTCGACGGGCCGGCTCACGCCCGAGTCGAGCCGGGTGGCCGAGTCGAGCGAATACCCCGCGCTCGATTCCGCGGCGCTCACGGGTGCGCGGAAGCTGCGCTTCGCCCCGGCGCGGCGGCACGGGCTGCCGGTCGCGGCGGCGTTCCTGCAGCCGATCGAGTTCCGCCATCCGACCGCGGCGGACGCGGTCGCGAAGGGAGCGCCTGACTCGGCGAGGCCGGCGCGCGCCCGGCCGGATACGACCCGCCCCTCCCCCCGCCCCCGCCCCCCGGACACGACGGGCGCGCGGCTGGACACGACCCGAGCGAGGCCGGATAGTGGCGCCTCCCCACTCTAAGCCGTACGCGAGCATTCTCGAAACCATCGGGTGGACGCCACTCGTCCGGCTCAACCGGGTAGCCCAGGGGATCCGGACGCCGATATACGCCAAAGCCGAGTTCTTCAACCCAGGCGGGTCGGTCAAGGACCGGATCGGCGTCGCGATGATCGAGGCGGCGGAGCGCGAGGGGCGGCTCAAGCCGGGCGGCCTGATCGTCGAGGCGACGTCGGGGAACACCGGCGTGGGGTTGGCGCTCGCCGCGGCGGTGAAGGGCTACCGCTGCGTGTTCACCATGCCGGACAAGATGTCGCAGGAGAAAGCGCGGCTGCTGCGCGCGCTGGGCGCCGAGGTCATCATCACGCCCACGGCGGTGCCGCCCGACCATCCCGAGAACTACATCATGAAGGGGCGGGCGATCGCCGCCGCGCATCCCAACGCGATCTTCGCCGACCAGCACTACAACCCGGTGAACCCCGACGTGCACTACCGCACCACCGGCCCCGAGATCTGGGAGCAAACCGAGGGCAAGGTGACGCACTTCGTGTGCGCTCCAGGGACCGGCGGGACGGTGAGCGGCGCCGGCCGGTTTCTGAAGGAGCGGAACAAGGCGGTGCGGGTGATCGCCGGTGACCCCGTCGGCTCGATTTACACGGAGTACGCGCGCACCCGCCGCAAGACCGAGGGGCATCCCTACAAGGTGGAAGGGATCGGCGGCGACAAGCTTCCCACGTCGCTCCACTGGGATGTGATCGACGAGTGGATCTCCGTGTCCGACAAGGACGCGATGCTGATGGCGCGGCGCCTCGCGCAGGAGGAGGCGCTGTTCACGGGCGGCTCGACCGGCGTCAACGTCGTGGCGGCGCTCGAGGTGGCGCGCCGGGTGAACGACCCCAAGGCGCTGGTCGTCACGGTGCTGTGCGACACCGGAGAGCGCTACCTCTCCAAGGTCTACAACGACGAGTGGCTGCGCGAGAACCAGATCCTCGACGCCGAGCGCGTGACCGTCGCGCGCCTGCTCGAAGCGAAGAACTCGGGCGCCCCGCCGCTCATCTCCGTGGCGCCCACCGCCACGGTACGGCAGGCGCTGAATTTGATGAGCACGTACAACGTGTCGCAGCTGCCGGTGCTCGACGGCGGGGATGGGGTGGGCGCCGTGTCGGAGCAGGCCCTGATGGCGCGGGCGCTGGAAGCGCCGGCCACGTTGGACACGCCCGTCGGGGACGTGATGGACCCGCCGTTCCCGGTGGTGGACGCGGACCTCCCGGTGGAGCGGTTGACGGCGATGCTCTCGCGCGAGACGAACGCGGCGCTGGTGCGGCGCGAGGGAAAGATCGCCGGGATCGTGACCCGATACGACGTGCTGCACCAGCTCGCCGGGATCCGCTGATGCGCGTCACCGTCATCACGGGCGGCGCGACGGCGGAGCGCGCGGTGGCGTTCGCCGGCGCGGCGCAGATCGTCGAGGCGCTGCGCGGCCGGCACCACCAGGTCCAGGTCGTGGACACCGTGACGGGTCTCCTCAGCGCGGCCGACGAGCAGCGGCTCCTCACTAGCACCGTGGGCCGGGAGCCTCCTCCGGTCGCCGAGCTGGACGAGCGGGAGCGCGCCCTGCTCTCGAACGGGCTGGCCGGGCTCGCGCAGGTGCGGGACGCGGACGTGCTGTTCCTGTGCGTCCACGCGGGGCGCGGGGAGGGCGGCACCCTGCAGGCGGTGCTCGACGTGGTGGGCGTGCCGTACACCGGCAGCGGGGCGCTCGCGAGCGCGCTGGCGATGGACAAGGACCTCTCCAAGCGACTGTTCCGGGCGGCCGGGGTACCGGTGCCGGCCTGGTTCATGGCGCCCGTCGCGCCCGAAGACGTCACGACCGCCCTCGGGTGGCCGGTGATCGTGAAGCCGTCCCGGATGGGCTCCTCGGTGGGCATGACTCTGGTGCGCGGCGCCAAGGGGCTGGACCCGGCCGTGGAGCTCGCCCGCCGCTACGATACCGACGTGATGGCGGAGCAGTTCATTCCAGGGAGGGAGCTGACGGTCGGCATCCTGGGCGACGTGCCGCTCCCTGTCGGCGAGATCATCCCGAAGCACGAGCTGTTCGACTACGAGTGCAAGTACACACCGGGCATGTCGGAGGAGGTGTTCCCGGCGACGCTCGACACGACGCTGGCGCGCCAGCTCCAGGAGTTGGCGCTCACGGCGCACCGGGCGCTCAAACTGGGGGGATACTCCCGGGTCGACTTCCGGTTGAGTCCGGAGGGCGACATCTTTTGTCTGGAGGCCAACACGCTCCCCGGCATGACGCGCACGAGCCTCCTCCCGCAGGCCGCGCGGGCCGCGGGGATCGAGTTTGCGGACCTGTGCGAGCGCATCTCCCGGTTGGCCGGGAACTCGGGGAGCGCGCACGGGGGATAAGTACCAGGCGCCTAGACGTCGAGGGGAGATGGGCCCGCAGCGGACGTTCGGCATGACCCCCTGGGTGCGGCGGCTGATGGTCGCCAACCTGGTCGTGTTCCTCCTGCAGGAGACGGTGTTCGTGAGCCCGCGCTTCATCGCGACGTTCGGGTTCACGCCGCTCTCCGCCTTCGCGCAGCCCTGGACGTTCCTCACCTACATGTTCGTCCACGGGAACCTGCTCCACCTCGCCTTCAACCTGCTGGCGCTTTTCGTATTCGGGTCGCAAGTCGAGGAGCGGATGGGGAGCGGGCCGTTCCTGTTCTACTATCTGCTGTGCGGGCTGGGCGGCGCTGCGCTGTCGCTGGTGCTGATACAGTTCCGGCCGTTGGACGTGGTGGTGGGCGCGTCGGCCGCCGTGTACGGCGTGATGCTGGCGTTCGCCTGGGCGTGGCCCGACCAGCCGATCTACGTGTTTCCGCTCCCCGAGCCGGTGCCGGCGAAGTGGCTCGTGACGTTCGCGGTGGCGATCTCGCTGGCGCTGGCCCTCGTGCCGGCGAGCGGCGGTGTCGCCCACCTCGCGCACTTGGGCGGGTTCGCGACCGGCTTCCTCTATCTGAAGACGGCGGACTGGCGACTGCACCGCGCGGCGCAGCGGGTGCGGCGCGCGGCGGCGCCGAGCGTGTTGGTGCATCCCGGACGCGCGGCGCGCGGGAGCGACGCGGTGAAGCCGCGCCGCGCCGGGCGCGATCCCGCGCAGACCGAGATCGATCGGGTGCTCGACAAGATCTCGGCGCGCGGGATCGACAGCCTGACGGCGGCCGAGCGGCGGTTCCTCGCCGAGATGAGCCGCAAGATGCGCGACAAGGGTTGAGCGAAATGTCAAGTCGCACGTCCCCCGCTCCGCGCTGACGCGGCGCTCGGCGCGCTTGTCTTGGGGGCGGCCGCTTCCCAAATTGGGACCGACCGCTCCATGCTCGTCAACCTCGTGCCGGAGTTTCTCGCGGTCCGAGCCGCGCCCGATCCCGTCGCGGCGTATCACGAGTATCTCGAGCGCCACAAGCCGGTCCTCCAGAGCTACTGGCACAACTACGTGCTCGAGCCCACGTCGCCGCAGGCCGAGCCGGTGATTGCGGCGGCGCTCCGGGCCGATCGCGCCGACCTCGAGCGCCTGCTGGAGGACGTGGACGTGGCGGCGATCGCCGACGACGCGCTGCAGCGCGCGCTCGAGCGCGTCGAGGCGGATTGTCCGGTGGACCTCTACCTGATGGTGGGCGTGGGCGCCGCGAACGCGGGCGAACTCGTGGTCGGCGGCCGCGGGATCGCCTTCGTGTGCGTCGAGCACTTCACCGGTCGGGCCAACCCGCAGACGTACGGGATGGGACTCGCGCCGCATCTCCTGCCGCTGTGGATCGCCCACGAAGTTGCGCACGCGGTGCGCTACACGTCACCCACGAGCCGAGCGGACCTGCGACGGCTGGTCGCCGACCTGCGCGGCCACTACGACTACTGGGACACCGGCAGCCGGGCGACGCTGCGCGAACTGTTGGTGAACGAGGGCGCCGCCGTGGCGGCGGCGCAAACGCTGGCGCCGGGGTTCGAGCCGTGGGAGTATTTCGGCTACACCCGCCGGCAGCATCGCCGCATCCGGGAGCTAGACGCGTTCCTGCGGCGCACCGTGGCGACGACGCTCGATGAGACCGGACTGGGGCTGCGGCTGCGGTTTCTCTCCGGCGGCATGAGCGCGGCGGCGCGGCTCATGGGGGGCAAGGTGCTGCCCGAGCGCTCGGGCTACTACCTCGGCCTGCGGCTGGTCGAGAGTTACCTCGGCGAGCGGGGGCTCGCCTCGACGCTGCGCGCCGCCGCCGAGGAGTTCCGCAAGGCCGACGAGCGCGCGCTCGGGATCCAGACCGCGTGACGCCGCGTCCCCGGGCCGAACGACGCCAGAACCGGCCGCTGCGCGAGGTGCTGGACGACTTGCTCACGCACGCGCGCGACATCACGCGGCGCGCGAAGGAGATGACCCCGGCGGAGCTGGACTACGCCCAGCAGCGGCTCGAGTGGCTCGCGGACGAAGTTTGGCGCACCGCGACTGGGAACGCGCCCCCCGAATAAACCTCGCCCGGGCGGGCCTTGACACCCGTCCGACCGGCGGGCAGGTTAGCACCCCATCGATACGGCTCCGTAGGAGCTACCCGCAGACGCGGGACGGCGTGGTGTCCACACCCTCGGCCACGCTGCTCTCAACGCCGCATTCGTGACAGCCAGCAGGTGAAGCTCGTGGACCCCATCCGGATCGGGAGGTAGTTATGGCAGCGGATTTCTTCATCGGCGAATCGCTAGTAGGTGACGGAAACGAAGTCGCCCACATCGACTTGATCATCGGGTCGAAGTCAGGCCCCGCGGGGGCGGCCTTCACGCACGCACTGTCGACCAACACCGACGGCTTCACCCATCTCCTCGCGGTCGTCAGCCCCAACCTGCCGGCCAAGCCCGACGCGCTCCTCTTCAACAAGGTCACGATGAAGAACGCCACCCAGGCCGTCCAGATGTTCGGCCCGGCGCAGGCGGCGGTCGCCCGCGCGGTGGTGGACAGCGTCTCGTCGGGCGTGATCCCGCGCGACAAGGTAGACGACTACTGCATCCTGGTGGGTGTGTTCATTCACTGGGAAGCGAAGAACGACAAGAAGATCTTCGACTTCAACTACCGGGCGACAAAGGAATCGATCGAGCGCGCCCTCAAGGGCCAGCCCAGAATCGACACGGTGATCGCCCAGGCGAAGACGGCGACGCATCCGTTCGCCGGGGGCGCGGACAAGGGTTGAGCTCCCCGGCAGTCGCCTGATCCCACGTCGAGGGGCGGGACTGCCGCCCCTCGACTGCGTTTCGAGCCATGCGCCGCCTCACCGCGGAGTATGAACCTAGATGCGTAAGCTTCTGCTGCAGCTCGACAGCTCCAAGTTGCCGAGCGTGTTCGACCGAGTGGTGGCGTACGACGGCGGCGCCGACGAGGTGATGAGCTACGGCGGCGTCACTGAAGCGGACGTCCGCGACCTGGTGTACGGGTGCATCTTCACCCGCGGCCCCGAGGACCTGAAGCACACCGCCGTCTTCATCGGCGGCGCCGACATGGCGGCGGGCGAGCAGCTGGTCGCCGCGGCCACCAAAGCCGTGTTCAAGCCCTTCACCGTGTCACTGATGCTCGACTCGAACGGCTCGAACACGACGGCCGTCGCCGCGGTGGCGAAAATGCTCGAGGCGGTGGGGGGCGAGGTACGCGGCAAGCGCGTCCTGATCGTCGCGGGGACGGGGCCGGTCGGCATCCGAGCGGCAGGGCTGTTCGCCAAGGCGGGAGCGGACGTGTGCATCACGTCGCGCAAGGCCGAGGCGGGCGCGCGCGCGCGCGACCTCGTGCTCAAGCGCTTCGGCGGCAGCGTGCGCGCCATCGCGATGCCGGATGCGAGCGAGGCGATCCGCGCCTGCGAGCGCGCGGAGCTGCTGCTCAACGCCGGACCGGCCGGGGTGATGCTCGTCCCGAAGCAGGCCTGGGCGCGCCGCCCGAGCTTGAAGGTGGTCGCGGACGTGAACGCCGTCCCGCCGCTCGGCGTCGAAGGCGTCGAGACGATGGACGACGGGGTCACGAAGGAAGGGGTGATCTGCTTCGGCGCGCTCGCCATCGGCAACCTGAAGATGAAGGTGCATAAGGCGTGCATCGCGCGCCTGTTCGAGCGCAACGACCTCGTGTTGGACGCCGAGACCATCGCCGACGTCGCGCGGGAGCTGATGGCGCAGCAGCGGTGACCGATGCCGCGCGTCATCGGCATCGACCCAGGTACGGTGAGCATCGATCTCTGCGGACTCGATGACGGCCAGCTGTTTCTCGACCGCTCCTTCCCGACCGCCGTGGCACTCGCCGACCCGGCGGCGTTCGTCGCGCTGCTCGAGCAGGCCGGGCCGCTCGACCTCGTCGCCGGGCCGTCGGGGTACGGCCTGCCGCTCACGCGTGTCCAGGATGCGACGGACGAAGACCTGCGGCTCGCGTTCCTCGCCGCCCCGGGAGAGTCGGGCGGGATCGGCGGCCTGGCCGCCCTGGTACGCGCGCTGGCCCGCTCGACGCTTCCCGTCGTGCTCACGCCGGGCGTGCTGCACCTCCCGACGGTCCCCGAGCACCGCAAGGTGAATCGGGTGGACATGGGGACGGCCGAGAAGGTGTGCGCCGTGGCGCTCGCGATCGACGAGCAGGCGCGACGGCTCGCGCGCCCGCTCGCCCAGGTCTCTCTGGTGCTGCTCGAGCTGGGCGGCGCCTTCACCGCCGCCGTGGCGGTGGCCGGCGGCGGCATCGTGGACGGTATGGGGGGCTCGAGCGGCCCGCTGGGGTTCCGCGCCGCCGGCGCACTCGACGGGGAAGTGGCCTATCTCGCGGGTGACGTGTCCAAGACGCTGCTGTTCGGTGGCGGGGCGGCGGCCGTCGCGGGGTGGAGCGAGACGGCTGCGCCCGCCGAGCGGCTGGCCCATCCCACGACGGCGCGAGAGCGCGTCGCCTGCGAGGCGCTCATCGAGAGCGCCGTGAAGGCGGCTATCGCGCTCGCGACCTCCGTGCCGTCACCCGAGGAGTTCGTGCTGTCGGGCCGGCTGGCGCAGGTGGACGCCGTACGCGACGCGATCCGGCGGCGGCTCGAACGGGTCGCGCCCACGCGCGTGCTTGCAGGGTTCGCGCCGATCGCCAAAGCGGGGGCCCAGGGCGCGGCGCTCATCGCCGACGGCCTCGCGGGCGGGACACACGCCGAGCTCGTCGAGACGCTGGCGATCCGCGCGGCGCGCGGCACGGTGCTCGATCATCTGTACGTCGTGTCCCGCGAGCGGGCGCGACGGCGCCTGGGGCTGTCGTGAGATGACGCGCGTGCTCATCGCCGGCGTCTCGACGCGCGGCTTGGCCGCGTCGGCCGCGCGCGCGGGGTACGATGTCGTCGGGGGGGGGGGGGGGGGGGGGGGGAGGGGGGGGGGACGCTTCAACGTGGGCGCGGCGGTGCGGGCCACTCGGGGCTTCGACTACGACGCGGTGTGCTACGTCGCGAGCCTCGAGAACCACCCGCGCGCCGTCGCGGCACTGGCGGAGCGGGGCGCGCTGTGGGGCAATCCGTCGGCGGTCTTGCGGCGCGTCCGGGATCCGCTGCGGCTGGCGCGCGCGCTGGCGGCCCGCGGCTTCGCGACGCCCGCCGTCCGTCTCGCGCCCCCCCCTCCCCCCCCGGCCTCCGCGCGCTCCCGGACCCGCTGGCTCGTGAAGCCGCGCGCCTCGGGAGGTGGGAGCCGGATCGGCGAGTGGAGACGGCGCCCGGTTCCGCCGGGGAGCTATCTGCAACAGCGCATCGCGGGCGCCCCGGGCTCGATCGTGTTCGCGGCCGACGGCCGGCGCGCCGTCCCGCTTGGCCTGTCGCTCCTGCTCACGGGGGAGCGCGCGTTCGGGGCAGAGGGGTTCCGGTACTGCGGGAACGTCCTGGCCCCGGCCGAGCCGCGCGTGTTCGCGACCGCGTGCCGCCTGGCCGCCGCGGTGACGGAGGAATTCGGTCTCGTGGGTGTGAATGGCATCGACTTCGTCGCGGCGCGCAGCATCCCGTACCCCATCGAGGTGAACCCCCGCTACACGGCCTCGATGGAGCTCGTGGAGCGTGCCCACGGTCTCTCGATCTTCGAGACCCACGCGCGTGCTTGCGCCGGGACGCTGCCCGCGTTCGACGTCGCGGCGGCCTCCCGGCCGGCCGGGGCGCTGGGGAAGGCGATCCTGTACGCGCGCCGGGACTGCATCGTCCCCGACACGCACACCTGGCTCGCGGACGAGAGCGTGAGCGACATCCCCGCGCCGGGCGAGCCGATCGCGCGCGGGCAGCCGATCTGCACCATCTTCGCGCGGGGCGAGGACGCGGCCCGCTGCCGCGCTGCGCTCGCCGCGCGGGCGCGCGCGCTGTACCGCGCGCTGGACGCGCGCCAGGTGAAGATCGCGTGAGCGCCGGCGACCGGACGGTGGAGCACGTCACGTGCCTGGGCTGCGGATGCGCCTGCGACGACATCGCGATCGTCGTGAAGCAGGCCCGCATCACCGAAGCGCGCAACGCCTGCCCGCTCGGTGCCGCGTGGTTCGGCGACGGCACGGCGCCCCGGGAGACGCGCGTGCATGGCCGCACAGCGCCGGTCGAGCGGGCGCTCGGCGAGGCGATGAAGCGGCTCGCGAGGGCCGAGCGGCCGCTGGTCTATATCGCCGGGGACGTATCGTGCGAGACGCAGCGCGAGAGCGTCGCGATCGCCGATCGCCTGCGCGCCGCGCTCGACAGCTTGGCCGCCACCGCCGCGCCGGGCGTGCTTGCGGCCCAGCGTCGCGGGCGCGCGGGCGCCACCCTCGGCGAGCTGCGCGCGCGGGCCGACCTGGTCGTGTTCTGGGGAGTGGACCCGAGGGCCCGCTACCCCCGGTACGGCTCCCGCTACGTGGTGGACGCCCGCGGCCTCGCGGCCCGCGAGGGCCGGAACAGCCGCACGGTGATCGCGGTAGACGTCGGCGAAGCCCGCGGCCCCGCCGACGCCGATGCCCGGGTGGCGGTCGCCCCGGCGGACGAAGCGGATGCGCTCGGCGTGATGCGCGCCGCGGTGCAGGGCCGGTCGGTCGTTGGCGAGGGGGACGCCGACGACGCGCGCTTCGAGCCCGCCCTCGAGCTTGCGAGCCGCATGACCAAAGGCCGCTACGTCGCGCTCGTGGCGGATGGCGAGCCCAGCGGCCCTCCCGCCGACCCGGACCGCGCGGAAGCGCTGGTCGCGCTCGCCCAGGCCCTGAACGGGCCGACCCGCTGCGCTCTGTCGGTGCTGCGAGCCGGCGGCAACCGGTCGGGCGCCGACGCGGTGCTGACCTGGCAGGCCGGGTTCCCGTTCGCCGCGGACTTCGCGCGCGGGCATCCCGAATACCGGCCGCACGCTGGCGCGGCGGAGCTGCTCGCCGGCGGTGAAGTCGACGCCGCGCTCGTCATCGGGGCGGCGGCGAGCGTGCCGGAGCCGGTCGCCGCGGGCCTGGCGCGGGTCGCCACGGTCGCGATCGGTCCCCGAGCGAGCGCCGCGGGCTTCCAGCCGGTGGTCGCGATCGACACCGGCGTGGCGGGAATTCACGAGGGCGGCACGGCCTTCCGGATGGACGACGTCCCGCTCCCGCTCCGCGCGTCACTGGACGGCCCCGCGTCCGCCCTCGCCACCGTGCGTGCCCTCCGCGAGAGGCTCGGCGCGTGACGACCGCTTCCCGGCTGCGGATCGCCGGCGGGACGGTGTACGACCCCACGAACGGCCTGGACGGCGTCGTGCGCGATGTCTGCATCGAGGGCGACCGCATCGTCGCCGAGCTGCCGGCGAGCGCGCCGCGGCTCGACGCCCGCGGCATGGTCGTCATGCCGGGAGGCGTCGACATCCACGCGCACGTCGCGGGGTCGAGCGTCAACCATGCGCGACGGCTGCTGCCCGAGGAGCATGCCGCCGACCCGGCGCCCGCGCCGCAGCTCGAAGACGGACCACCAGCGCGCTCGGGCACCGGCGGCACGGTGCCGAGCACGTTCGCGACGGGCTACCGCTACGCCGGGCTCGGCTATACGACGGTGATGGAAGCGGCCGTGGCCCCGCTGGGCGCCCGCCAGGCTCACGCGGAGCTCGACGACACGCCCATCATCGACTCCGGCTTCTTCGTACTACTCGGCAACGACGACTACTTGCTGCGCCAGGTCGCGGCGGGCGAGGCGGCCCGGGCGCGCGACTACGCCGCCTGGCTGCTCGGCGCGACGCGCGGCTACGCGATCAAGATCGTGAACCCGGGGGGCGTGGCACGCTGGAAGTCCGGCGGCGGGCGGACGGAGCGGAACGTCGCGGGATTGGACGACCCGGTCGGGTCGAGCGCCGTGACGCCCCGGAAGATTCTCGAGACCCTCGCCGGCGCGGCGAATGCACTGCGGTTGCCACACCCCGTCCACATCCACTGCAACAACCTGGGACAGGCCGGGAACGCCGCTACCACGCTCGCGAGCATGCGGGCGCTCGCGGGCCAGCGGGCGCACTTCACGCATCTGCAGTTCCACAGTTACGGCGGCGAGCGGGGCAAAGGGTGGACGTCGGGGGCGCGGGAGGTCATCGAATACGTGAACGCCCATGCCGAGGTGAGCGTGGACGTGGGCCAGGTGATGTTCGGTCCCGCCACGACCGTCACCGCGGACGGGCCGGTCGAGCACGTCCTCTTCACGAGCACCGGCCGCAAGTGGGTGAACGTGGACATCGAGCTCGAGTCGGCGTGCGGGATCGTACCGTACAGCTACAAGGAGAAGGCGGCGGTCGCCGCGCTACAGTGGGCCGTGGGGCTCGAACTGTTCCTGCTCGCGCGGGACCCGTGGCGCGTCGTGCTCTCGACCGATCACCCGAACGGGGGGACGTTCCTCGCGTACCCTGAGCTGATCCGGCTGCTGATGGACCGGGCGTACCGCGACGAGCGGCTGAAGGGCGTGAACCAGCGGCTGCTCGGCGGGGGCGCGCTGCTCGACGGGCTCAGCCGCGAGTACACCATCGGCGAGATCGCGATCATCACCCGGGCGGGGCCAGCGCGGCTGCTCGGCCTGACCCACAAAGGCCACCTCGCGCCCGAGGCCGACGCGGACGTGACGATCTACGCGCCCGACGCTGACCGAGCCAAGATGTTCGCGAGCCCGCGCTACGTGATCAAGGCGGGAGCGCTTGTGGTCGACGAGGGGCAGCTGCGCCGCGCGCCCAGCGGGCGGCGGCTGGCGGTGCGGCCGGACTACGACGCGGCGGTGACAACGGACCTGAAGCGCTTCTTCGACGAGTACGCCTGCGTGGCGTTCGAGAACTACGGCGTCGAGCCGGCTTCATGAAGATCAACGGTGTGGCGATCGAGGACACCTTCGCCGAGGCGTTCACGATGCGGGTCGCCCGGATCGTCATCACCGGGCGCAACGCGAAGTGGGCGAGGGAAGCGGCGCTCAAGCTCACGGGTTTCGCCACGTCGGTGATCGGCTGCAAGTGCGAGGCGGGGATCGAGCGCGAGCTGCCCGAGGCGGCGACACCCGACGGGCGCCCGGGAGTGAGCGTGCTGTTCTTCACGATGGATAAGGAGAGCCTCCCCGAGCAGCTCATCGTGCGGCTCGGGCAGACGGTGCTGACGTGTCCCACCACGGCCTGCTTCGACGGGCTCCCGGACGTGCCCGACCGGCTGCCGGTGGGGAAAGCGCTGCGCGTGTTCGGCGACGGCTTCCAGGCGAGCAAGGTGGTCGGCGGCAGGCGCTACTGGCGCATCCCGGTGATGGAAGGGGAGTTCTTGATCGAGGAAGCGTTCGGGATGCAGAAGGGGGTGGGCGGCGGGAACTTCCTCATTCTCGCGGCGGACGCGGATGCCGCGCTCGCGGCGGCGGAGGCAGCCGTCGAGGCGATGACGAACCTCGCGGGCGTGATCCTCCCGTTCCCGGGGGGCGTGGTGCGGAGCGGCAGCAAGGTGGGCTCGAAGCGCTACAAGAACATGATCGCCACCACGAATGATGCCTTCGACCCCACGCTGCGGGCGATCACGCCATCGCAGCTCCCCGCCGGCGTAAACAGCGTGCTCGAAATCGTGCTCGACGGGACGGACGCGCCGGCGATCGAGGCCGCGATGCGCGCCGGCATCCGCGCGGCGTGCCGCCCCGGAGGGGGGGTGCAGGCGATCACGGCCGGGAACTACGGCGGCAAGCTCGGCCCGCACCACTTCTACCTGCGGAGAATCATGAGTGAGGTCGGCGCATGAGGAGCGCATGAGCGACGCTGTGACTCTCTCACTCACCCGGCCACCCGATCACCCGCTGGTCGCCGACTGCATCGCCGCCGACCGCTTCGCGTCGCTCGGCGCCAAGGCGATCACCGACCTCCCGGTCCTGCACGGCGGCCGCGCCGCGAAGCTCGGCGACTTCTTCAAGGTCGCGGGCGAGCGCGCCGCCTCCGTCCGGATCGAGGGCGACCTCGCGCAGGTCGAAGGCGTCGGCACCGGGATGGCGGGCGGGGAGGTGGTCATCGAGGGCCGCGTGGGCCGGGACCTGGGCGTGCAACTGGCGGGCGGCAGGATCGACGTTCGCGGCGACGCGGGCGACAACGCCGGGGGTGCCCGGCCCGGGGCCGCGCGCGGCATGACCGGCGGAGAGATCGTGGTCCGAGGGAACGCGGGCGCCGAGACCGGAGCCCGGATGCGGCGGGGACTCGTCGTCGTGATGGGAGACGGGGGGCGGGGGACGGGTCGCGGCATGATCGCGGGGACGGTCGTCGTGTTCGGGCGGGCGGGAGCGGGCGCGGGCCGTTTCCTGAAGCGCGGCTCCATTGTCGCGCTCGGCGGGATCGAGCGACCCGCGACGTTCCGCTACGCCTGTACGTACCGGCCCCCACACCTCCCGCTGCTGTTCCGCTACCTGCGGGCGCGCTACGGCCTGGCGATCACCGACCGCCAGGTGGCGGGGCGCTACGAGCGGTACGCGGGTGACATGGCGGAACTCGGAAAGGGCGAGATCCTGCAATGGGTAGGGGAATGAACGGCGCCGGTCTCGGCCTGAACGAGCGCGCCTGGCAGATCGCGGACGCGATGGCGGCCAACGCCGAGGCGCTGCGGGTCGGCGTGGGTAATCTCCCGGGGGGGGCGCGGGTGATCGACGCAGGTGTCGAGGCGCCAGGCGGGTTGGGCGCCGGGCGTGCCCTGTCAGAGATCTGCACCGGGGGGCTCGCCGACATCGCGTACCCGCCGGTTCCGATTGGCGATGAGTCGTGGCCCGGCGTCCGGGTGTGGACTGACCATCCCGCGGTGAGCTGCATGGCGTCCCAATACGCGGGCTGGGCCATCCAGGTCGGAAAGTACTTCGCGATGGGGTCGGGGCCGCTGCGCGCTCACGCTCGGGTCGAGAAGGAGCTGTTCGCGAAGCTCGGCTATGCGGAGCGGGCGGAGCGCGGCGTGCTCGTGCTCGAGACCCGCACCCTGCCCACGGACGAGGTGGCCGCCTGGGTGGGGCAGAAGGCAGGACTCGCGCCGTCGCAGCTCACGTTCGTCGTGGCGCCGACGGCGAGCCTCGCCGGCGGGGTGCAGATCGCCGCGCGGATCCTGGAAACGGGCTTGCACAAAATGGACACGCTCGGCTTCGACGTGAACAAGGTCGTGAGCGGGGTCGGTACCGCGCCGCTCGCGCCGGTAGCGAAAAACGATCTCCGGGCGATCGGCCGTACCAACGACTGCATCCTGTACGGCGGCCAGGCGCGCTATACCGTCAACGCCGCAGACGTAGAGCTCGCCGAGCTCGTGCCGAGGATTCCCGCGTCGGCGTCGAAGGACTACGGCACGCCGTTCTACGACATCTTCAAGCGATACAACAACGATTTCTACAAGATCGATCCGCTGCTCTTCAGCCCCGCCGAGGTGTGGCTGACGAGCGTGCAGAGCGGCAAGACGTATCATGCCGGGCACGTGAATCCCGACGTGTTGCGCGCGTCGTTGCTCGAGAGTTGAGACGCGGCGCCCCCCCCCCACCCCAAGGAGTCCGACACCATGCACCGTCCGTCGCTCAGGTTCGCCACCCTCGTCCTGATCGCTGCGTGCTCGCAGCCCGCGCCCAAGCAACAGCAGCAAGCGGCCGCGCCCGCCGGCGTGCAGTGGGCCGTGATCGTGTTGTACAACCAGCCGAAAGACACGGCCGCGTTCGAGAAGTACTACGCGGAAAAACACGTGCCGCTGTTCGCGTCACATGCGCAGGAGATCGGGGTCACGCGCGCCGAGTTGGTCAGGTTCTCGCCCTCGGCCGACGGCAAGCCGGCGCCGATCTACCGGGAGGCCGATCTCCGGTGGGACTCCAAGGAGGCGCGTGACAAGGGCATGGCGACGGCGGGATTCAAGGCCGTCGTCGGCGACCTGCCAGTGTTCGCCACGGGCGGCTTCACCGTGCTGCTCGGAACGAAGACCAACTAGGCTCGGTGCGTATCGCGATTCTGAGCGCGCGGCAGGGCTGGCATACCGAGCAGCTCTGCCGCGCGCTGGCCCAGCGGGGTCACGAAGGGCGCGTGCTGCCGTACGAGGCGCTGGTGGCGCGCCTGGGCGGATCGCGCCCGGGGTTCGCGGCCGGGGGTGAGGAGCTCGGCCGCGCGAGCGCCGTGCTCGCGCGCATCGTCCCCGCGGGCTCGCTGGAGCAGGTCATCTTCCGGGTGGACGCGCTGCACGCGCTCGAGGAGCGCGGGATCCCCGTGCTCAACCCGCCCCGCGCGATCGAGCGTACGGTCGACAAGCTGTGGACGACCGCGATTCTGGAGCAGGCCGGGCTCACAGTGCCCGAGACGGTCGTGTGCGAGAACCCCGACGAGGCGATGGCCGCCTTCCGGATCCTCGGCGACGTGATCGTCAAGCCCCTGTTCGGCTCGATGGGCCTGGGGATGGTGCGGGTGAGTGACGAGGAGATGGCGTTCCGCGTGTTTCGCACGCTGGAGACACTCCGGGCCGTATATTATCTTCAGCGCGCGATCGACCACGCCGGCTGCGACGTGCGTGCGTTCGTGGTCGGGAGTCGGGTGATCGGCGCGATCGAGCGGAGCGCGCCCGGCTGGAGGACGAATCTCGCGCGCGGCGGGCGGGCGCGGGCCGTCACGCTGACGCCCCAGTGGGCCGAGCTCGCGCTCGCGGCGGCCCGGGCGGTGGGCGCGGAGTACGCCGGCGTCGACCTGCTGCCCGCGCGCGACGGCACGGTCTTCGTAGTCGAGGTGAACGGAATCCCGGGATGGCGCGGCCTGCAGGAAGCGACCTCAATCGACATCGCCGCGGCGATCGTCGAGCATCTGCTCGGACGCGTGGCACCCTCCCCGCCCCCGCCCCCGCCGCCGCCCCCCCCGCTCCCCGCGCGGTGACCCGCGTGCCGCGCGGGGCCGACGTGGCCGTCGCCGCCCAGCTCGCCTGCCTGCTCGAGGCCAGCGCCCCGAAGCCCGGGAACGTCTCGCCGACCTCCCCATTCCAGGACGCGACGTACGAGGATTTCCTCGCGAGCGCCGCGGCGATCGGGCCCGCGCTCGCCGACGCCGGCGAGCGCCCACTCGGCGCCACGATCCGCGCAGCCGTGGAGGCCACGTCGCGCTGGGCACCCTCCAACACCAATCTCGGCCTGGTGCTCCTGACCGCTCCCCTGGCCCACGCGGCGCTCCGCCCGGGAGACGAACCGCTGCGGGCGCGGCTCGCGGCCACGCTCGCCGCGACCACGGTGGCCGACGCGGGCGACGTCTACGCCGCCATCCGGCTCGCATCGCCGGGGGGCCTCGGTCGCGTGTCGCACCAGGACATCGCCGAAACGCCGACGGTGACGCTGCGCGAGACGATGGGGCTGGCCGCCGAGCGGGACCTGATCGCGCGCGAGTACGTCACTGACTTCTCGGCCACGTTCGACACCGCCGCGCCGGTGCTCCGGCGGGCGCTCGCCGCGGGCCTCTCGTGGAGCGACGCTATCGTCGAAACGTACCTCACGCTGCTCGCCGCCGCGCCCGATACGCACATCGCCCGCAAGCTCGGCGCCGAGCCGGCGGTCACCGTGCAGCGCCGGGCGCGGGTCGTGCTCGATGCCGGCGGTGTCCGCACCGCGGCGGGACGAGACGCGATCGCGGCGCTCGACCGCGACCTGCGCAACGCGCGCAACGCGATGAATCCCGGCGCGACCGCCGACCTCACCGGGGCGGCGATCTTCGTCGTGCTGCTCGAGGGGGGATGGCGGAGGGAGAGGAGGGGAGCGCATGGGCGCCCGTAAGGAGTTCAAGGTCGCCGTCACGAAAGACAATCTCGTCTTCGCTTCGGCCCACTTCATCACGTTCCCGGGGCACCGCTGCGAGACGCTGCACGGTCACAACTACCGCACCCGGGTCGTGGTCGAGGGCGGGCTCGACCCCGAAGGCCACTACGTGTTCGACTTCTCCGAGCTGAAGCAGTTGATGAAGCGGCTCACCGACGAGATCGACCACAAGGTGCTGCTGCCGTTGCAAAACCCGAAGATCGAGGTCCGCGAACAGGGTGAGTCCGTGAGCGTCGCCGTCGGCGGGAAGCCGCGCTACGTGTTCCCTCGGCTCGACTGCGCGTTGCTGCCGATACCGAATACGACCGTCGAGATGCTGGCGCAGTATCTCGCGGAGCGCGTGTGCAAGGAGCTCGCGAGCGCGGGCGCGGTCGAGCTCCGGGCCATCGAGGTGGAGGTGGAGGAAAACTTCGGGCAATCCGCGACCTACCGCGAGTCGCTCGCGTGACGCTCGCGCCGCGAGGTCCGGCGGCGCACGGCCTCGATGTCCTCCCTGCGCACCGTGCCGGCATGCAGCGCGGTCGCCACGAGGGCCCCGTCACAGCCCACGTCCGCGAGGCGCTCCAGGTCGCGCGCCGACGCGACGCCGCCGCCCGCAAGCAGCTCGACCGCGGGATGCGCCTCGCGGATCGCCGCGACGAGGTTGCGGTTCACGCCGCGCCCGCTCCCGATGCGGGCGAGATCGAGCACGAGGATCGCCCCGGCGCCCGCGGCCACTGCGGCGCCCGCCGCGTCGAGCGGCGTCCCGAGATGGCGCGCCCCGGCCGCCGCCACGGGTCTGCCGCGGCGCAGATCGAGACTGAAGACGAGTCGCTCGGACCCGACCGCGCGCGCGACGGCTTCGAGCACCGCGAGCGACGGCAGGGTCTCGAGGCCGACCACGACGCGCGCGGCGCCGTCTGCCAGCGTCTCCCGGGCGCGGTCCGGCGCGCGAACGCCTGCGTCCACCGACAGGCGACCGCCCTGCCCGGCGAGCGCTCGCACCAGCGCGCGCTGCGGCACGCCACCGGTGATCGCGTCCAGGTCGGCGACGTAGCACTCGTCGCAGCCGAGCGCCTCCCGAAATGCCCGGGCGAGGGCGAGCGGGTCGCCCGCCGCGTCCGCCGGCACCAGCACCGACGGCGCCGGCGCGTAGGTCTCTCGGCGCCCGCCACGCGCGAGCACCGCCCGCCCTGCCATCAGATCGAGCACGGGGATCACGCGCACGCCGGCGTCTCCACGGGACGGCGCGCATGAGCGGCGTGTCGGGCTGGGACATCGGCGGCGTGAATACCAAGGCCGCGCGGGTCATAGGGAGGCGCATCACGGCGGTGCGCAGTAGGCCCTACGAGATCCAGCGCGACCCCGCGGCCCTCGCGCCGCTCCTGTCCCAGCTGGCACACGAGCTCGGCAGCGAGCGGGACGACGCGCACGCGGTCACGATGACGGCCGAACTGTCGCAGCTGTTCCGCAGCAAGCGGGAGGGGGTGGGGTTCGTGCTCGACGCCGTCGCCACGGCGTTTCCGGAGACGGACGTGCAGGTGTGGGGCGCGGACGGTCGCTGGCGCTCGCCGGAGAAAGCGCGACGTGATCCGCTCGCCGTCGCCGCCGCCAATTGGGCCGCCACCGCGCGCATCGTGGGCCGGACCTACTGCGACTGCCTCCTGATCGACACCGGCTCGACCACGAGCGACGTCATCCCGATCGTGGGAGGCGAAGCCGTGGCGACCGGTCGGACCGATCTCGAGCGGCTGCGCGAGGGCGAGCTGGTATACACCGGCGCGCTCCGCACGCCGGCCGAAGCGATTGCGGCGAGCGTCCCGCTCGGCGGCCGGGCCACGGGCGTGTCCGCGGAGGGCTTCGCGCTGGCGGGCGACGTGCATCTGTGGCGCGGCCAGCTCGAGCCGTCCGACTACACGGCGCCGACGCCCGACGGGCGCCCCGCGACCCGGGAGAGCGCGGGCGAGCGACTGGCGCGCGTCGTGTGCGCCGATCGAGAGATGCTCGACGCCGCCGCCATCTCCACGATCGCCGACGCGCTGTGGGACGCGCAGGTGACGCGCATCGCCGAGAGCATCGGGCGCGTGCGGGCGCGCCACCCCAGGCTCCGCCGCGCGGTCGTGACGGGGCTGGGAGATTTTCTCGCGGCCGAGGCGGCCCGGCGCGCCGGACTTCAGGTCACCCATCTGTCCGACAGCTTCGGTCCGGCTGCTCGTCATGCGCCGGCAGTGGCCGTCGCCCTGCTCCTCGCGGACGAGCGTGCCGCGCGGACGGTCCCATCGTGACCCGCGGGGCGGAGGGGCGGGGGGCGCCGGTGGTCCACACCGTCGTGAAGGTCGGCGGCGGCCTGCTTGGAAAGGCCGGCGCCCTCGACCTCGTCGTCGAAGCGCTCACGGCGTTCCGCCCGGGACGGCGGCTGGTCGTCGTCCCGGGCGGCGGCCCCTTCGCGGACGCGGTACGTCACATGTTCCGCCGCGTGAAGATCGGGGAGGACGCGGGACACTGGATGGCCGTGCTGGGCATGGATCAATATGCGCACGCGCTCGCGGCTCGAGCCCCGGGCGCCGCGCTGGTCGAGCAGCCGGAGGAGATCGCCGCCGCGCTCGTCGCGGGACAGCTGCCCGTGCTCGCACCCTACCGCTGGCTCAGGACGGCGGACCCGCTGCCCCATTCGTGGGACGTCACGAGCGACAGCATCGCCGCCTGGGTCGCCGGCGCGCTAGGCGCGCGGCGGGTCGTGCTCATCAAGCCCGCCGGCGCGGCGGCTGGGGAGGCGGACGCGCCCAAGCTCGTCGACCCGCTCTTCATCCGCACGCTGTCGCCCGGCATGGAGCACTTGATCGTCACCGCCGACGATCTCGGGCAGCTCGACGTGGCGTTAGACGAAGACCGGGGAGCGGACCCGGGGCATCGCGTGCGCAAGCGCTCCTAACGCCGCCACGCGGGCGCGCGACACCGGGCCGGTTCGCCCGCCCACGCACGCCGCGCCGCGGACGCCGACGAGGTCGGCCCCCAGTGCGCGGGCGGTCGCGAAGTCGGACCCGTCCAGGCCCCCCGCGAGGCACGCGAACAGGCCCGCCGCGTGCGCCGCGCCGATCCACGCGCCGATGCTCTCGGGAGACGCGAGTGCGAAGACCGGCGCGTCCTTGAACGCGGTATCGAGCAGCACTCCCGCCGCGCGCGCGTGCTCCGCCACCGCGACGACCCGTTCGGGGGCGAGGCTCTCCGCGCGCCGCCAGTCGGCGTAGGCGACGAGCACCACGGCCGTGCCTGCGCCCGCGCCCGACCGGGCGGCGACCGCCAGCCGGCGCGCGCGCGCCTCGTCCACGAGCCCCCCTCCCCCGCCGAAGCCGACCTTCACGAACGCGATACCGAGCCGGGCGGCGGCGCGCGCGGCGCGCGCGAGCGCAGGCTCATCGCGCGCGTCCCCGAGCGCCGCGCTCACGGGGCGCGCGGCGGGAATGGCGCCGCGGATGGCCGCGAGCACCTCCCGCCGAACCGCGCCGAGCGCGCCGCGGCGCGGATCCTTCGCGTCGATCAGGTCGGCGCCGCCCTCGAGCGCGGCGTGCGCGTCGCGGCGGTCGGCGACGCTCACGAGAAGCTGCATTGGCGGCCGCTCCCTTGTGGCTGTCCCAAAACCGCCGATAGGTTAGGCTTCCGGAGGCGCGATGTCAAAAGGACAAATGGACGACGTGGTGCTGGCCGGGAAAACCGTCCTCGTGACGGGCGGCTCGCGGGGCATCGGACGCGCGATCGCGCTCGCCTGTGCCGCGGCCGGCGCCGACGTGGGGCTCACCTACCGGACCAGCCGGACCGAGGCTGAGGACGTGGCAGGCACGATCCGCGCGCTGGGCCGGCGGGCGCACGTGTGGCCGGCCGATGTGGCCCGCGAGCAGGACGTCGTGAGGCTCGGCGCCGACGCGCGGGCGGGCTTCGGTCGCGTGGACGTCTGGATCAACAACGCCGGCGCGGACGTTCTGACGGGCAGCGCGGCCGCCCGCTCCCGGCTCGAGAAGCTCGACCGGCTGCTCGCCGTGGACCTGCGCGGGACGATGCTCGCCTCGTGGACGGCGGTGGAGCTGATGCGGGAGCAGCCGGGCGGCGGCGTCATCTTGAACATGTCCTGGGACCACGTGCTCACCGGCAGTATGAAGGGCGAGTACGCACAGCTGTTCTGCGCCGCCAAGGGTGGGGTGTACAGCTTCAGCCGGGCGCTCGCTCGCTCGGTCGCACCGCACATCCGCGTGAACGTGCTCGGGCCCGGTTGGGTCGAGACCGCGTACGGCAACGACCTGGACCGCGCCACCAAGGAGCGCATCACCGCCACGATTCCGCTGGGACGCTGGGGCACCACCGACGACGTCGCCTACGCGGCGGTGTACCTCGCCTCGGACGCGGCCGCCTACGTGACCGGACAAATGCTCATGATCAACGGCGGGGGCGTGATGTAGCCCCGCAAAGGAGATCGCGATGGCAGCGAAGGAGCCGACCTACCCGGACGCACAGATCGAGGAGAAGCTCAAGGCCTTTCCAGGTTGGTGGTACGAGGACGGCTGGATCCGCCGCAACTACAAGACCGACGGGTGGCCGACCACGCTGATGCTCGTGAACGCGATCGGCTACGTGGCCGAGGCGGCGTACCATCACCCGGACCTGGCGGTGACCTGGGGACGGGTGATCGTGAAGCTCAAGAACCACGCGGCGGGCGGGATCACCGACAAGGATTTCGCGCTGGCGCGCAAGATCGAGGAGACGGTGCTGTGGCGCCCCACGGGCGGCGCGCTCGAAGGGACGCCGAACAAGTTCGTGCGCTCGGGCGATCCGCGGTGACCGACGCAGCGCGCGCGCCCCGGCGGGTGCTGTTCATCACCGGGAAGCTCGCCGAACCGGCGTTGCGCCGCGTGCTCCGCGAGATGGCGCCGGCGTTCGCGTGGGAGGTGGCGGTCATGAAGATCACCGTCGCCGCCCTCATGACCACGCCCTGGATCGCGCGGTTCCTCGAGTCGCCCCCTCCCCCGGGCACGGATCTCGTGCTCATCCCCGGCCTGTGCGAGGGTGACCCGGCGGTGATCGCGGCGAAAGTCGGCGTCGCCGTCGAGAAGGGGCCGAAGGACCTGCGGCAGATCCCCGAATACTTCGGCCGGGCGGCCGCCGCGCGGGACTACGGGGCCTACGACATCGAGATCGTCGCCGAGGTGAACAACGCCCCCCGGCTCACGCGCGACGCGATCCGGCGCGAGGCCGAGCACTACCGCGCGAGCGGCGCGGACGTGATCGACGTCGGCTGCACGCCCGGCCGCGAGTTCCCCGGTCTCGCGGACGTGGTGGGCGAGCTCGTGGCGGCCGGGATGCGAGTCAGCATCGATTCGTTCGAGGCGGCGGAGATCCGCACCGCCGTCGGCGCGGGCGCGGAGCTGGTTCTGTCCGTGAACCGCACGAACCTCGACGTGGCGCGGGACTTCGCCGGCACGCGAACCCGCGTCGTGGCCATCCCCGACTTCGGCCAGGGGATCGAGACGGTCGAGCCGACCGTCGCCGCGCTCGAGCGGTGGGGGGTGTCGTACCTGATCGACCCGATCATCGAGCCGATCGGGTTCGGCTTCATGCGCTCGCTCGAGCGCTTCGCCGAAACGCGGCGCCGCTACCCCGCGGCGCCGCTGTTCATGGGGGTCGGCAACATCACCGAGCTCACGGCGGCGGATACGACCGGCGTGAACGCGCTGCTCATCGCCGTATGCCAGGAGCTGGGCGTGCGCGCCGTGCTCACCACGGAAGTCATTCCCTGGGCCCGCGGCGCGGTGCGCGAGATCGACATCGCGCGGCGTCTCATGTACCACGCGGTGTCCCAGAAGACGCTCTCCAAGAACGTCGACGACCGCCTCGTCACGGTGAAGGACCCCGCGATCCTCGCGTACACCGAGCAGGAGCTGCGCGAGCTGCACGGCGCCGTCACCGACCCCAACTTCCGCATCTTCACCGATCGCGACACGATCACCGTCTTCAATAACGACGTCTTCGTCCGCGGCACGGACATTCAGGACATCTTCTCGCAGCTGGCTGTGGACGAAGCGACCCACGCGTTCTACCTGGGCCGCGAGCTCACAAAGGCGAAGCTCGCCATCACCCTGGGCAAGTCATACCGGCAGGAGGGGGCGCTGCAGTGGGGCTACTTGACGCCCCCGGACGACCGCGGTCCCGAGCACGTCAAGCTCACCCAGCGCTCCAGGCGCGCGCGCTCCCGCGCCGGCCGGGCGAAAGGCGGCTCGTGAGCGACCCACCGCTGGTCGACGAGCTGATCCCCGCCCCGGACCCGCTCGAGACCTGCGCGCGACTGGTCGGATTGCCGTTCCTGCTGTTTCTCGACAGCGCGACCGACCCTGGGCACCTCGGCCGCTACTCGTTCCTCGCGGCCGATCCCACCACCGCGGTCCGATCGAAGGGATTGCTCACCCAGCAGCTCGTGGACGGGAGTTGGATGCGGGTGCACGCCGATCCGCTGGCGCACGTGCGCGCGCTGCTCGCGCCGCACGCCACGCCGCCGGTGGCAGCGCTGCCGTCGTTCCAAGGCGGCGCGGCGGGCTACGTGGGGTACGACTGGGGCGGGACGCTGGAGCGTCTGCCCCGCGCGCGTTATGACGATCTGGAGATCCCCGACGTGCTGCTGGGTCTCTACGACTGGGTGATCGCGTGGGATCACCTCGCGGGGCGCGCCTGGGTGATTTCGACGGGGATGCCCGAGCGGGGGTCCGCTCGGAGCCGACGCGCGGCCGAACGGCTGGCGATGGTGCGCCAGCGCCTCGCGGGCGCGGCGGTGTCCGTCCGACCGTCCGACCGTCCGACCGTCCGACGCAGCACAGCGGCACCCTCGTACCCGGTTCCCGGGCTCCCCGGCGTCCGGTCCAACTTCACACGCGCCGGCTACCTGGACGCCATCGGCCGCGTTATCGAATACATCTTCGCGGGCGACATCTTCCAGGCGAACCTGTCGCAGCGGCTGCAGGCGCCGCTGGCCGGGACGCCGCTCGAGCTGTACCGCCGGCTGCGGCAGCGCAACCCGGCGCCGTTCGCCGCGTTTCTCGACTTCGGGAACGTCGTCGTGGCGAGCTCGTCACCCGAGCGGTTCCTCCGCGTCGACGACGGGCGGCGCGTGGAGACGCGGCCCATCAAGGGGACCCGGCCGCGCGGCCTGGGTCCGGAGCACGACGCCGCCCTCGCGCTCGCGCTCGCCGAAAGCGACAAGGACCGGGCCGAGAACGTCATGATCGTGGACCTGCTCCGCAACGATTTGTCGCGGGTGTGCCTCCCTGGAACGGTGCACGTCCCCGAGCTGTTCGCGCTCGAGCACTACGCGACCGTGCATCACCTCGTCTCGACGGTCGTGGGCGAGCTGGCTCCCGAGCACGATCCCGTGGACTTGCTGCGAGCGGCCTTTCCGGGCGGCTCGATCACCGGCGCCCCAAAGGTGCGCGCGATGCAGGTCATTGCGGAGCTCGAGCCCACGCAGCGCGGGGTGTACTGCGGCGCCATCGGCTTTTTGAGCGCGACCGGCGCGCTCGATACGAGCATCGTGATCCGCACCTATCTGGTGCTCGGTCGCGACGTGTATTTTCAGGTCGGCGGCGGCATCGTGGCCGATTCGGACGCCGAGCAGGAGTATCGCGAAACGCTCGACAAGGCACGCGGGCTGGTCGCCGCCCTGACGCCATGATCCTGCTGATCGACAACTACGACTCGTTCGTCTACAACCTGGCCCGCTACGTGCGGGAGCTGGGAGAACACCCCGTTGTACGACGCCACGACGCTACGACGCTCGAGGAAATCGAGGCGCTGCGCCCGACGCACATCATCATCTCCCCCGGGCCCTGCACGCCGGGGGAGGCGGGGATTTCGACCGACGTCGTCCGGCGATTCGGGCCCGCGATTCCCATCCTCGGCGTGTGCCTCGGTCACCAGTGCATTGGGGCCGCCTACGGCGCCGGGATCGTGCGCGCCGGCCGCCCAGTGCACGGCAAGCCGTCCCGCGTCCAGCACGACGGCACCGGGGTGTTCGCCGGCCTCCCGAGCCCGTTCCAGGCGGCGCGCTACCATTCGCTCGTGATTGCGCGGGCGGGCCTGCCCGCCGAGCTGCGCGTGACCGCGACGGCGGAAGACGGCGAGATCATGGCGGTCCAGCACGTCCGGCACCCCGTCACGGGGCTGCAGTTTCATCCCGAGTCGGTGCTCACCGAGCACGGCTACGTCCTGCTCGACCGCTTCCTGCACGGGGCCGCCCTGCTCCCACGGGGGGACGTCCTCCCCGATCGCGCGGACGGCGCGCGGTCCCCGGAGGCGGTCGCCCCATGATCATCGAGTCCATCCTCACGACGATGGACGGCGCCGGGGCGGTGAACTTCGCGCCGATGGGCGTCGAGTGGGGCGAGGAGGAGATCGTCATCAAGCCGTTCCTCGAGACCGCCACCTTCAGGAATCTGCGGGCCACGGGCGCCGCCGTCGTGAACCTCGCGGATGACGTGATGCTGTTCGCGCAGGGCGCGATCTCGAGCGTTCAGTTCCCGGCCGTTCCAGCGGCGCACGTGCGAGGTGCGGTGCTCGAAGCCGCGTGCTCGTGGCGAGAGGTCGAGGTGCGCGCGCTCGACGCCACGCCGCCCCGGGCGCGCCTCGTCACTCGGGTGGTGCACCGGGGATTCAAGCGCGAGTTCCTCGGGTTCAACCGCGCCCGCCACGCGGTGCTCGAGGCCGCGATCCTCGCCACGCGCACCCACCTCCTCCCGCCCGCGCAGATCCGCGACGAGTTCGCACGGCTGCAGGTGATCGTGGACAAGACGGCGGGTCCGCGCGAGCGCGACGCGATGGCGCTGCTCACCGACTACGTGCGCCGCGCGTCGCAGCCGCAGGAATCCGCCGCGCGATGAGGGTCTTCGTCGAAGCCCCCGCCCGGCTCCATTTCGGCGTGCTCGATCTGCGCGGAGACCTGGGGCGTCGCTTCGGGGGGATCGGGGCCGCCGTGCCCGCCCCGTCGTTGCTGCTCGAGGCTCGCCGGGCGGCGGAGCTCAGAGCCGAGGGGCCGGACGCCGAGCGGGCGCTCGCGTTCGCGCGCCGGTTCGCCGCGCATCACGGCATGGACGCGCGGGTCCACTTCTGTCTGCATCGCGCCATCCCGCCGCACGCGGGCCTTGGGTCGGGCACCCAGCTCGCGCTGGCGGTCGCCCGGGCGACGGCCGAGCTGTACGGTCTGCCGACCGACGCGACGGTGCTGGCGCAGGCGGTGGACCGCGGCCGGCGCTCCGCGATCGGCACCTGGACGTTCGCGCACGGCGGGTTCGTGCTCGAGGGCGGGCGCCGGGACGGCGTCGACCGGGTCGCGCCGCTGCTCGCGCGGCTGCCGATCCCGGAGTCGTGGCGCTGCGTGGTCGTGGTCCCGCGGGGCAAGCCGGGACTCGCGGGCGAGGAAGAGGCGGCGGCGTTCGCACGACTCGCGCCCCCCCCCGCGCGCGACGTGGAGCGCGTCGCACACCTCGTGTTGATGCAGCTCCTGCCCGCCCTCGCCGAGTCCGACTTGCCAGCCTTCGGGTCCGCGCTCGGCGCAGTGCAGCGGATCACCGGTGGCTGGTTCGCGTCCGCCCAGGGCGGCGTGTTCGCCCCGGGCAAAACGCGAGAGCTGATCGATCGGCTGCGGGAGTGGGGGGCCGTCGGCGTGGGCCAAAGCTCTTGGGGCCCCGCCGTCTACGGCATCGTGGGGGGGGCGGCGGCGTCACGGGCGCTGGCCGACCGCGTCCGCGGGGTGCTGGGCCCCGATGGGGGAGAGGTCTACGAGGGGGGCTTCAGCGCCACGGGAGGGCGGGTGTGGCAGGGGGAGGGGGAGGGGGAGGAGGGGGACGGGTAGGGTTTCAGGCTGAGACTCACAGGCTTTTTGGCTGATTGACAGTCAGGCGAACCGGGGATATAACCACTATCCCTGGCGCAATCTGAGATGGAGGAAGTCGGACGATGGCTGTGACCTGCTGGGAACGCGGCCCCCCGCCGTTGCACACGCGGGTCTCGAACGCCTACAGGCGAGTACGCTGAACCGTTTTCATCACCCTCATCTTCAACAGAGGTAAGCTATGAATCGCTTCAAACTGCTGTCCGGCGGAATCGCGGCGAGTCTAATGGTGCTCGCAGCGTCCGCCGTCGCCCAGGGTCAGGGCGAGTGGACGATGACGGGTCGGACGTACGACCTGCAGCGCTACAGTCCGCTCACTCAGATCAACCGGGCCAATGTGAAGACCCTCAAGGCCGCGTGGACGTTCTCGACCGGCGTGCTGAACGGCCATGAGGGGAACCCGCTGGTGATTGGCAACGTGATGTACGTTCACAGCGCGTTCCCGAACATCGTGTTCGCTCTCGATTTGACGAAGCCGGGCGCGCCGATGATCTGGAAGCACGTGCCGGCGCAGCCCAAAGAGGCGACGCCCATCGCCTGCTGCGATCTGGTGAACCGTGGGCTCGCGTACCACTCGAGCGGCAAGCTGTTCATCGAGCTGCTCGCGGGCGATCTGCTGGCGCTGAACGCGAAGGACGGCAAGCAGATCTGGCGCGTCCCGAACGCCGACTACAAGACCGGCTCGACCATGACCAACGCTCCGATCGTGATCAAGGACATCGTGATCGCGGGGATCTCGGGCGGTGAGTTCGGCGTGCGCGGCCGCGTGACGGCGTACGACGTCAACACCGGCAAGGAGCTGTGGCGCGGGTATTCCACCGGGCCCGATGCCGACGTGAAGATCGTCGGCGACGCCAACCCCAACTATCCGTCGATGCGGGGCAAGGACTTGGGCGTCAGCACCTGGACAGGCGACGAGTGGCAGCACGGCGGCGGGACCACGTGGGGCTGGTACTCCTACGATCCGCAGCTGAACCTGTTCTACTACAGCTCGGGCAACCCGGGGACGTGGAACCCCGATCAGCGGCCCGGCGACAACAAGTGGTCGATGACGATCTTCGCCCGCAACCCGGACAACGGTGAGGTGAAGTGGGCGTACCAGATGACGCCGCACGACGAGTGGGACTATGATGGCGTCAACGAGAACGTCCTGGTCGACCTGACGGTCGGCGGAAAGCCGGTGAAGGCGCTGGTGCACTTCGACCGCAACGGCTTCGGCTACACCGTCGATCGGACGAACGGCAAGGTGCTGGTGGCCGAGCCCTTCGGGCCGGTCAACTGGGCCAAGAGCATCGACCTGACGACCGGCGTTCCGGTGCGCAATCCGCAGTACGGGACGACCTCGAAGAAGAACACCGAGGGGATCTGTCCGGCCGCCATCGGCTTCAAGGACCAGCAGCCTTCCGCGTACTCACCGCAGACGCGCCTGTTCTACGTTCCCACGAACAACATCTGCATGGATTACGAGGGCGTCGAGGTGAAGTACTCGGCTGGCCAGCCATACGTCGGCGCGATCGTGCGCATGTTCCCGGGCCCGGGCGGTAACCGCGGCCGGTTCATCGCGTGGGATCCGAGCGTCGGGAAGGTGAAGTGGGAGATCAAGGAGAACCTGGCCGCGTACGGCGGCGCGCTCGCGACGGCGAGCGGCATCGTGTTCTACGGCACGATGGAGGGCTGGCTCAAGGCCGTGGATGCCACCACGGGAACCGAGCTGTGGCGGTTCAAGACCCCGTCGGGCATCATCGGTAACCCGATGACGTATCTCGGGCCGGACGGCAAGCAGTACGTCGCCGTGCTCTCGGGCATCGGTGGCTGGGCCGGGGCCGGCGTGGCCCTGGGCATCGCTCCGGACGATCCGACCGCGGCACTCGGCGCGATCGGCGCGTTCAGCGACTACACCAACATGAGCAACGCCGGCGGTACGTTGTTGGTGTTCACGCTGCCCTAGCGTAGTGAGGGGGCACAACCCATCACTGCAGGCAGACGCGTAGCAACCCGGTGCCGGAGCAAACGTGCTCCGGCACCGGGTGTAGTATCATAGGACACCTCGTTCACCTTCTGCTGGATCCTCAGGGAGTACTATGCATCACCTCGCAGTCAAGCTCACGGGGGCGCTGCTCGTCACCGCCGCCGCAGTCGCTCTCATGGCCAGCGCACCGCAGGAGCGGGAGGGACTGGGGCGGCCCTCGGAGCTCCGCGTCTGCGTCGACCCGTACGACATGCCCTTCTCCAACGACCGGGAAGAGGGGTTCGAGAACAAGATCGCGCACCTCGTCGCCCGAGATCTCAACGCCACGGTGATCAACTATTGGTGGCCCAGTCGTCGCGGCGTGCTGCGCAACTCGATCCTGGGGGGGTTCTGCGACGTGATGATCCAGGCACCCGTGGGCCTCGACCCGGTGGCGACCACCAAGCCGTATTACCGCTCCACCTATTACTTCGTGTACCGGGCCGACCGCGGGCTGCAGATCCACTCGCTCGACGACACGGTGTTGAAGCATCTCAAGATCGGTGTCAACCTCATCGGCTACGATCAGACCAATACACCACCCGCCCATGCGCTGGGACCACGCGGTATCGTCGGGCTGGTGGGTTTCGGGAACTTTCTGAACCCGGATCCGAAGGCCGACCACCCGGAGGACATCATCGACGCGGTGGCCAAGGATTCGATCGACGTCGCGATCGTGTGGGGGCCCAAAGCGGGATACTTCGCGAAGCGCGAGCCGGTGCCGTTGACGCTGGTCGCGCTGCCCGACTCGGACCCGGTGTCGGGGATGCCGTTCGCGTTCGACATGGCGATGGCCGTGCGGCACCGTGACAAGGAGCTGAAGGCGATCCTCGACTCGGTGATCGACCGGCGGCACGACGAGATCGTCGAGATCCTGCGGCAGTACAGCGTGCCGATGATCCAGCGGCACCCTTAGCGGCGCCACGCCGACGCCACTTCACAGAGAACGGAGAAACGGGACGTGATGACGAAGCATATCGTGCGGGGCGGCCTGATCGGCACCGTGATCTTGGCTGGGGCGGCACTCGCGTGGGCGCCGCGGGGCGCAGCACTCGCGGTGGCGGCAGTCGCGCCGGCGCGCGACACCGTGCGCGACAGCCTGCTCGTGTCGGACTCCATCTACCAGGGGTGGAAGTGGTGGCACGTGTACTGCTTCCGCTGCCATGGCGAGGACGCGATCGGAGGCGTGAACCCCGCGGCCCCCGACCTGCGCTGGGCGCTGAGCCCCACCGGCGCCAACTTCCCGCGCGACAGCTTCGTGTACACCGCGCTCAACGGCCGGATCACGAGAGGCATGCCCGCCTGGAACGTGCTGCTCGACACGACCGCGATCTACCAGCTGTACCTCTACGTGAAGGCACGCAGCGACGGCTGGCTCAAGCCGGGACGGCCGCACCGGCTCTCGGACCTTCAGAACAAGAAGCAGTGAGCGTGGGCACGCGCCTGGCGTCGGGGGTGGCCCTCGCGGCGCTCGTCGCCAGCGCCGCCGCCCCCACGGCCTCCGCGCGCGCGCAGGAGCGCCTCAGCCGCGAGCAGGTCCTCGCCGCGCTCGCCGCCGCGAGCCCGGAGCACCCCGCTGACTTCACGGGCCGCGACCTCTCCGGCCTCGACTTCACGGGCGTCGACTTCAGGCGCGCGAACCTCACGCGCTGCCGGCTCGTGCGCACCAACCTCACCAAGGCACAGCTCTTTTCCGCCACGCTCACCGACGCCGTCGCGACCGACGCGGATTTCAGCGGCGCGACCCTCGACCTTGCGGTGGCCTACCGCATCGACCTGCGACACGCGATCCTGCGTGACGCCAGCATCTTCGCGGTCATCCTGTACGGCGCCGATCTCTCCGACGCCGATCTGAGTCGCGCGCGGCTCATCGGGCCGATGAGCAACGCCAAGGCGCTACGTGCGAAGTTCGTCGGCGCCAACCTGGGCGTGGACCCCGGCAACCAGTCGATGGGTATCATGCGCGTCGACGCCACGAGCGCGGACTTCACGGGCGCCGATTTCACGGGCGCGAACCTGACGAAAGTGCTGCTCGTCCGCGCCAACCTCACGGGCGCCGATCTAACGGACGCGGACCTGACCGGGGCCGATCTGCTCGAGGCGGTGCTGCGCGACCTGCGCGGGCGCGACCGGATCCGGGGCCTCGACCAGGCCCTCCATGTCGATCAGGCGATCTTCCACGATTGAGCGGGGCGCGCGGATGACCCGTCGAACCTCTCGCAGAGCCGCCATCCTGGTGCTCACACCACTGCTGGTGGCGGGCGCCGGGCCCGCGCTCTCGAACCCCGCCCTTCCCCCGCTGTTGTACGTGAGCAACGAGGTGGCCAACACCATCAGCGTGATCTCGCTCGAGCGCGACGCGGTGGTCGCCACCATACCCGTCGGCAAGCGCCCACGAGGCTTGGCCCTGAGCCCCGACCGGCGCACGGTGTACGTGGCCCTCGGACAGGACGATGCCCTCGGCGTCATCGACGTCGCGACCGCGAGGATGACACGGACCATCCCCGCCGGCCGCGACCCGGAGCTCGTCGCGCTCAGCCCCGACGGCAAGACGGCGTACGTGTCGAACGAGGAGATCGCCCACGCCTCGGCCGTCGACGTCGGGAGCGGGAAGCTGCTGTTTTCGACGCCGGTCGGGGTGGAGCCCGAGGGGATCGGCCTCACGCGGGATGGCACGAAGCTGTACGTGACGGCGGAGACGAGCAACAGCGTGTCCGTGCTCGACGCGAAGACCGGCCAGGTCCTCCACACCATCCATGTAGGCGACAACCCGCGGACCGTGGCGTTCACGCCGGATGGCCGGCGCGCCTGGGTGAGCGCGGAGGCCGGCGGCAACGTGACGATCATCGACGTCGCGACCGACAGCGTGCTCGGCCGCTTCACGATCCGCGACGGGAAGACCAAGCCGGTGCGCATCGCCTTCAGCCCCGACGGCCGCCTCGCCTACGTCACCGAAGGGGCCGCGGCCAGTGTCAGCGTGATCGACGTGGGGACGAGCAACGTGATCGATACGATTCCGGTGGGGCGGCGGCCGTGGGGAATCGCCCTCCCGCCTGACGGCCGCCGGCTCTACACCGCCGACGGGCGGTCCGATACCGTCTCGGTGATCGACACCGGGACGCGCAAGGTCGTCACCGCCATCCCGGTCGGCGAGCGCCCGAACGACCTGCTGTACATCCCCTAGCCGAGCGGCACCCGCGCCAGCCAGGAGCCGGGGCGACGCGCACGCGCCCAGCCGTCCAGGCCCCAGGTGCGCCCCGCCCGCGTGGCGAGCACCACGACGAGACTGGTGATCAGCATGTAGTGGAACCCCTGCTGCGCCGAGCCCTGCCACTGGACCGCCAGGCCGTAGTTCAAGACCAGCACCAGCCCGATGCCGGACGCGAGCGTCGTGAGGCAGCCGAGGACGAGCCCGAGCCCGACCGCCACCTCGCCGAACGCGGTGAGCTGCGCGAACAGATGGCTGTGGGGGATGACGGTGTTCTGCATGAATTCCCGGAACGGGGCGACCGGATTCCCTTCGGCGTATTTTCCGACGAGCATCGGCATGACGTGCAGCCACCGGTCCGACGCGGTGGGGACGGGCAGGAAGCCCCACAGCAGCGTGACGCTCAGCTTGGTGAAGAGCGCCTTCGCAAACCACGCACCGACCGCGATCCGCAGGACCGCCAGCCACCGCTCGGGGGACCGCATCGGCGCGGGCGGGGGAGGAGCGCTTGCCAGGTTCGCATCCATTCGGACCGTCAACCTCCTTGAGGCCGGGGCGCCACCCTGCGTCCGGCGAGTGCGGCCGGCTCGTTGACCGTGGCCTGGGGTAGCTAACCGAGCGGCCGCGAAAAGACCAGGGCGGCTACTTTCCCACGCAGAAGCTGGCGAACACGCGGTCGAGCACGTCGTCGGGCGTGACGACGCCGATGAGGTCGTCGAGCGCTCCCACCGCCGCCCGCAGATGCGTGGCCGCGGCGGCCGCATCGACACCGGCGGCGCGCGACCCGTGAAACGCCTCCACTTCGGCGAGGGCGCGCTCCAGGGCCGCCCGGTGACGCGCGCGCGTCACGACGGGCTCCACATCTCCCAAGCTCAGCAATCGCCCGAACGCCTCCTCGGCGAGCCGACGTTTCAGGTCGGCGAGGCCCTCGCCCGTGATGACGGAGACGGCGACGGACGGTCGGACGGTCGGACGGTCGGACGGCCGATGCACGTCGGTCTTGGTGCACGCCACGATGACAGGAGCGTGGACGTCCGCCAGAAATTCTTCCCGCGCGTACGCTTCCCTCTTCGCTCTTCCCTCTTCCCCGGCCTCTTCACAGAAGAGAACCAGGTCCGCCGCGGCGAGATACTTCCGGGAGACTTCGATCCCGAGGCGCTCGATCCGGTCTCCGCTGTCGCGCAGCCCCGCCGTGTCCACGAGGCGGAAGGGGAAGCCTTCAATCACGGCGTGGGCTTCGATGGCGTCCCGCGTGGTACCGGGGACCTCGGTCACGATCGCGCGCTCCGTGCCGAGCAGCGCGTTGAACAACGACGACTTCCCGGCGTTGGGTGGTCCGGCGATCACCGCCAGGGCGCCCTCGCGTAACCGCTCTCCCTCGGGCGCCGTCGCGAGTAGCTGGGCGACACGATCGCGCGCCGCGCGCCAGGCGCGCTCCACCCGCGCGGGCGCCACCGGTCCCTCGTCCTCCTCCGGGAAGTCGATCTCGTACGCGAGCAGCGCCTCGAGCTCGAGCAGCTCGGTGCGCAGCAGCTCGAGCCGGGCGGACAGACCGCGGTCGAGCTGGTGCAGCGCGCGGCGCGCCTGCGCGGGCGAGCCCGCGTCGATCAAGTCGGCGGTCGCCTCGGCCTGGAGCAGGTCGAGCTTGCCGTTGAGCAGAGCGCGGCGCGTGAACTCCCCCGGCGTCGCCGGCCTCGCGCCGGCCGCCGCGAGGGCAGCGACCGCCGCGGCCGGCACGAGCAGCCCGCCGTGCGTCGAGATCTCGATGAGATCGTCGCCGGTGTAGGTACGCGGCGCGGGGAAGCAGGCGGCGAGCGCGTCGTCCACCAGCTCACCGGTGGCGGGGTGAACCAACCGCACCCGTCGCACGCTGCGGGGCGGCTGCGGGTGAAACGGGTGGAGCGCGCGGGCGGCGACATCGAACGCACCCGCCCCCGAAAGCCGGATCAACGCGAGCGCGGAGCGTCCAGGTGGTGTGGCCAGTGCGACGATCGGGTCCGACAGCACGCTTCCCTCTTCCCCGTCAGGTTCGCTTTCCCCGCTCGCGCGCGCGCCGTATCGCAATCAGGTACTGCTGCGGCAAGCTCACGATGTTCTGCACCGCGTAATAGAGATTCAACCCCGACGCGAACCGCAGGAACAAGAGCGTCATGAACGCCGGCATGAAGTACAGCATGGTCTTTGCCTGCGGGTTGGGGGGCACGCCGATCTGGCTGAGCTTCGACACGGCGAACATCGATAGCCCCATCACCACGGGAATGATGTAATACGGGTCGGGCCGGGACAGGTCGGGAAGCCACAGGAACGGCACGCCGCGGAACTCGATCGTGTTCGCGAACACGAAGAACAGCGCGAACAGGACCGGCAACGGCAGCAGCATCGGAAGGCAGCCGCCGAGCGGATTGACGTTGTGCTCCTTGTAGAGCCGCAGCATCTCCCGCTGCAACCGCTCCGGCTCGTTCTTGTAGCGATCCTGCACCTGCTTGATGAGCGGCGCGACCGCCTGCATCCGGGTGCTCGACTCCATCGCCTTCTGGTTGAGCGGCCAGAGCAACGCGCGGATCAGGATGCCGAAGGTGATGAGCACCCACCCGTACGCCAGGCTGAGGCGGTCGTGCATCCAGATGAGGACGTTCACCACCAGCACCGAGACCGGCTGAATGACGGGCCGGAGGAACCCGCCATAGGGATTGGCGTCGTCGAGGTCGTGGCCGAGGTGCGCCAGCCGGCGGTACTCGAGCGGCCCGGCATAGACGTCGAAGCGGAAGTCGCCGGCTGGGGGCACGGGGAGCGTGAGCGACAGCGCGGTCCGCGTCGCCACTCCCGAGCGGCCGAACAGGGAGGACGCGGTCACCGTGCGGGGCCCCCCCACCGCGATGCCGCCCCCGAACCGGGGCTGGTTCTCATCGATCGCCAGCGCGGCGACGAAGAAGTACTTCGATTTCACGCCCGCCCATTCGAACGGGCCGTCCAACAGCTTTTGCTCGCCCGGCTTGAGCGCCTGGAACGCGGTGCTCTGCGTCTTCGTCGCCTTGGTCACGACCGCGTAGTGCCGGAAATCGTCGAGCGAGTCGGCCTCGACCGAGCGGATCCCGTCCCCGAGGCCGAGCAGCAGCGTCGTGCCGGTAGCCCCGAACCCCTCGAGCCGGCCCCGCACCTGGCAACGGTACTCGTCGGGGAAGAAACGGTATTCGACGGTAAGCCGAGCTCCTCCGGCCCCAGGCTGACGCCCCGTGAAGCTCAACGCCGCCGTGTCCCGGTCGACCCGCAATGCGGTCGCACTCGGCGTGAGTACCCAATCGGACAGTGCAGTCGTGTCCGCCCCCCCGCCTGTGATCCGGGCATAGGTGAGCAGGGGCAGACTGTCCGGCACGAGCTGCACCGCGCGTCCGGAGTCGCCGGGCGCGAACGAGCGGTAGTTCGTGAGCTGCGCGCGCACCAGCGCACCCCCGCGGGTGCTGAAGCCGAAGCGATAGAGCGGGGAGGTGACCCACACCGTTTCCGCAGGGGCGGCGGACGGTCGGACAGTTGGACTGACGGATGGTCGCGCTCGTTCGGCATGCGACTCCGGTGCAGCGGGGCCCCGCGTGGCCGTGCTGTCCGACCGTCCGACCGTCCGACCGACCGGCTTCTTCGGTGGAAACAGGATGCTCGGCAGCACCGCGACGATGAGCATCAACACGATTGCCAGAATGACGCGTCGTTCCACTTGGCCTCTTGGCGTCTCAGCGTCCGGTCTTACGGCACCGGGTCAAAGCCGCCCGGATGCAGCGGGTGGCAACGGAGGAGGCGTTTCACACCCAGCCACGAGCCACGCAACGCACCGTGGCGTTCCACCGCCTCGAGGGTGTAGCGGGAGCAGGACGGGACGAAGCGACACTGCGTCAGCACCAGATGGGACAGCGTCATCTGATACGCGCGAATCAGCGCCATGACCGCGAGGCGCGGCCAGCGACGGATGTTCACGTGATGCGGCTCAGGCCGTCCGTCAATTCGGCGCGCAGAACTGCAAACGTGGTGGCGTAGGCGGAGCGTTTCACGCGCACGACGAGATCCACGGCGGGGAGCGTTGCGAGCGCGCCGCGTCTGAGAATCTCTCTCAAGCGACGGCGCAAACGATTGCGGGCCACCGCGGTGAATTGATAACGGGGAGCGATGATCCCCGTCCGCGGGTGGCCCGCTCGATTCGGGCGCCACGCCAGGTCGAGATGCCGGGTGCGCAAGCGGCGACCTTGATCCCAGCAGGCTGTGAGTTCCGAGCCGCGGGCGAGGCGCACGCGGCGCGGAAACCGCTCTCCCGTTACCGGCTCCGGTGTTTGGATGGCAGGCGGATGGTGAGGCGCTTGCGCCCCTTCTTCCGCCGGCGGGACAGCACGGCGCGGCCCCACACCGTTTTCATCCGCGCCCGAAATCCGTGTTTATTGACGCGCCGTCGATTGCGCGGGCGATACGTCGGACCCATAACTTTCTCCCGTGAGGCCGGGAAACGTACACTCGCATCGGCGGACCGGTCAAGGTTGACTTTTCCACAAGTGAGCCGTACTTTCGGGCCGCCCTTGCTCGACGTCCCACCTTTCGTCGGTCGCGGATGGAGCAGTCAACTAAAGAAGCCTGGAAGCGCCTGCTCGACGAGGCGCGGCACGAACTCCCGGACGCGACGGTGCGCACGTGGCTCGAGCCGGCCGTGCCGATCGCGCTCGACGACGGCCGCCTGATCGTCGGCGCACCGGACCAGTTCGCGGTCGAATGGAACGAATCGAAGCACGCCGGCGTGCTCGCGCGCGCCGCGGAGCGCGTGTTCGGCCGGCCCACCGCCGTCGTGTTCCGCGTGCAAGAGGACCGCCAGCAACGCCCGCAGATGGACTTCTTCGTCGCGCCGCGCGATCCCGAGGCGGCCGACAAGACGGGGGTCTCCGCGACCCCACTCAACGAGCGGTACACCTTCCAGACGTTCGTCATCGGGAAATCGAACGAGCTCGCGGCCGCCGCCGCTCACGCCGTCGCCGAGGCCCCCGGCAAGACGTACAACCCGCTCTTCATCTACGGCGCCACCGGGCTCGGCAAGACGCACCTGATGCAGGCGATCGCCCACGCGGTGCTGCAGAAATACCCGGGCACGCGCGTGCACTACTTCGGCGCGGAGCAATTCATCAATGAAGTGATCGAGTCGATCCACGCACGGACCATGTCCGAGTTCCGGCGCCGCTATCGCAACGACGTGGACCTGTTCCTCGTGGACGACGTGCATTTCCTCGAAGGCAAGGAGATGACGCAGGAAGAGTTCTTCCACACGTTCAACGCGCTGTTCGAGGCGCACAAGCAGATCGTGCTCACCTCGGACCGGCCGCCCAAGGAGAGCCCCGGGCTGGAGGATCGGTTGATCTCGCGCTTCGAGTGGGGACTCGTGGCCGACATCGGGCATCCCGACCTCGAGCACCGGATCGCGATCCTGCGCAAGAAGGCCGAGCAGGATCATCTCGAGCTCACGATCCCGGACGACGTGCTGCGCTTCATCGCCGAGCACATCCGCTCCAGTGTGCGCGAGCTCGAGGGCTGCATCATCAAGCTGCTGCTGTTCGCTTCGCTCAAGAACCGCGAGGTCACGATCGAGCTCGCCCGCGAAGCGCTGTCGGACAAGATCAGGCAAGGAGAGGAGAGCGCGACCTACGCGCAGCCCACCCCGAGCATCGACCGCGTGCAGGAGGTCGTCGCCCGCCGGTGGGGCGTCACCCCGGAGGGCCTGCGGTCCAAGGCGCGCACCAAGACGCTCACGATCCCGCGCCAGGTCGCGATGTACCTCGCCCGGGACATGTTGGGAATGCAGTTGGTCGAGATCGGGCAGGCGTTCGGCGGGCGGGACCATTCCACGGTCATCCACTCGGTGGACAAAGTCGAGCGTCAGATGGTGCGGGACCGGACGTTCAAAGAGCGCGTCGAAATGGCACGCCAGGAGTTGTCCGCACTCTAGCCAACATGTGGGAAGCGGAGGTGTGGGAGGGTGTGGGAAGGGAACCATCCCGTGGGGAAGCCGCCTGATACCAACACTCCCAACACGCCGCCCACACGGCACGCCAGGCCCGACGCCTGGGCGGCGGACACGGGTTAGGGCGCGTTCCTAACATTTCCCCGCGCTCTACTAGTACTACTAGTCTTTACTATGCGGTACAGCAGTAGGATCTTTACCCCGATTCGGACGAGGCACAGGACAGCGGATGAAGTTCACGATCACTCGGGAGCAGCTGCAAGAAGGGCTGAGTGCCGTCGCGGCAGCCATCCCTGCTAAGACGACGCTGCCGGTGCTGGCGAACGTCCTCGTCGAGGCAACGAAGCAGGGAGGGGGCCTGCGCCTGTCGGGCACCGACCTCGACATCGCCGTGAGCACCACCGTTCCAGCCGAGGTCGATGCCGATGGCGCCGTGACGCTCCCAGCGAAGAAGCTCGTGGACATCGCCCGGGAGCTGCCGTCCGGCCCGGTGCGCTTCACGGCCGCCGGTGAGTCGCGCGTGGGGATCGAGTGCGGTCGCTCGAAGTTCAAGCTGCTCGGATTGCCGCGCGAGGAATTCCCCTCGTTCCCAGCCGTGAAGTTCGACGGCGCCTGGAAGGCCACCGCGGGTGTGGTGCACAAGCTGGTCGGTCACGTGACGTTCGCCGCGTCCACGGAGGAGAGCCGGCCGATCCTGAACGGCGTGTTGTGGGAGCTCCGGCCCGACCGCATGCGCATGGTGGCGACGAACGGCCATCGCCTCGCCAAGATGGACGTCCCGGCCAAGGGCGGCTCGACTGCCGACTTGATCGTGCCGCCCAAGGCGCTCGAGCAGATCCGCCGACTGTTCGCGGCCGACGCGGACATCGAGGTCGCGAAGAGCGACAACCACATCGGGTTCCGCGCCGGCGGCACGCTCGTGTTCTCCCGGCTGATCGAGGGTCCGTACCCGAACTACGAGCAGGTGATCCCGCGCGAGAACGACAAGGCCGCCACGGTGGACAAGGCCGCGATGGCGGCGGCGTTGCGGCGGATGAGCGTCGTCGCGAGCGACCAGACGCACCGCATCCGCTTGGCGTTTTCGGGTGGGGCGGTGAAATTCTCGGTCCAGACCCCCGACCTGGGCGAAGCGCAGGACGAGCTCGCGGTGACCTACGAGGGTGAGCCGCTCGAAATCGGATTCAACGCCCAGTACCTGCTGGAGATCCTCAAGTTCATGCCGACCGACGAGGTCCGCCTCACGTTCAAGGCTCCCGAGCGCGCCGCGACGGTCGAGCCGGTCGGGTGGGACGATCCGGCGAGCTATATGGCGCTCGTGATGCCGCTCCGGTTGGTGGATTAGTAGTGAGGCGGCAAGACGGCGAGGCTGTCTGTCTAACTCTCGGTCGAGTCTCGAGCGGTGTCGACGAGCGCCGGACGCTGAACATTCAACGACTCGGTAGGTGGTACGATTACCTCCGGCACGGTTAGCACCGTGTCCCCCTCCTCTTCCGGCGGGATGTACACGTTCACGCCGTGGTAGCGAGCGAGGATGAGGTCGCGCCGCGCCAGCGTGCGCTCGGGCTGGAACGTGGGGTTGGAGGACAGCGGGTGCGGCAGGGTCGCCGCGAGCGCCGCGGCGGCCGCTTCCTCCAGGCGCGACGGCGGCACGCCGAAGTAAGCCCGGCTGGCGGCGTCCACGCCCCACACGCCGGGCCCCCACTCGGCCACGCTCAGGTACAGTTCCAGAATGCGATCCTTCGGCAGCGCCAGCTCGAGCCGCACGGCGGTCACCGCCTCCTTCACTTTGCGCAGCGGATTGCGTGACGCGGAGAGGTAGAAGTTTTTCGCGACCTGTTGAGTGATCGTACTGGCGCCGCGCAGCTGGTCGCGGTGCCGCCACGCCGCGGCGAGCCCGCCCCAGAAGCCGTTCCCTCGATCCAGGCCGAGCGCCTCCCCGATCTCCGCGGGATCGACGCCGTGGTGCGTGCGGAAGCGGGAATCTTCGCCGATGATCACCATGCGCTGGAGCAACGGGGAGATCTCCGCCAACGGAGTGCGTCGGACGGTCGGACAGTCGGACTGGCCCCCTCGGTCCGACCGTCCGACGGTCCGACGGTCCGACCGCATCAGCGCCGTCTCGCGCGGCCAGTGATCCCTCCACCACGCCGGCGGCGGCCACACGCCGAGCAGCCACCCGAGCACCACGGCACCCGTCCCTAGCGCGAGGTGCCGCCCGTTCCTAGGTTTCGCGTCCCCCATGTCGCTCGACATCTCCAGACTGCGCCGCCGTCTCCAAGAAGCCCTCGGAGACGAATCTACCGTGGGGAACCTCCTCGGCCAAGGCGGATTCGCGGCTGTGTTCCGCGTGCGCGAGAAGGCGCTGAACCGCGACGTCGCGGTCAAGGTCGTCGACCTGGGCCTCACTCCGTCGCCCTCGCTGGCCGAGCGGTTCGTCCGAGAGGCGCGCACGATCGCGCAGCTCGAGCACCCCCACATCGTACCGATCTACAAGGTCGGCGGCTACCGCAACGAAGTCCTCTACATCGTGATGCGTTGCCTCGACGGCCCGTCGCTGCGGCAGCTGCTCGAGAAGTACAAGCGGCTCTCGGTGGGCGACGCCGGGCGCATCGCGCGCCAGGTGGCGGACGCACTCGGCTACGCGCACCGCAACCGCGTGGTGCACCGCGACATCAAGCCCGACAACATCCTGCTCGACACCTCGGGGCACGTGCTCGTGAGCGATTTCGGGATCGCCAAAGCCGCCCAGGAGGCCTCCGGCAGCAACCTCACCACCGAAGGCATGGTCATCGGGACGCCGCAGTACATGAGCCCCGAGCAGGCCACCGGCGAGCGGGTGGACGCGCGCTCCGACATCTACTCCCTCGGCATCGTCCTGTACCAGATGCTCGCGGGCACGACGCCTTTCGACGGCGAGTCGGCGCAGTCGATCCTCATGAAGCAGGCGACGGCGACGGCCGTGCCGATCGGCCGCCTCAGGAGCGACGTGCCGCCCGCCCTCGCGGCCGTGGTCGACCGCCTGCTCGCCAAGGATCCGGCGGACCGCTTCCAAACGGCCGAGGAAGTGAGCCGGGCGCTGATCGAGGCGCTCCCCGCTGCGGCGCGCGACCGCGTACGGCTCCGCGCCAGCGCGCTCGCCATCCGGTCGCTCGTGGGCATCGGCGTCGCCGCGTGCCTCCTGGTCGCGGCGTTCGTCGCGGGCGCCATCGTCGTGAGTTGGACGGTCTTCAGCGGGCCGCCGCGGCTCGACGCCGTGGCCCCCGTCTCCGACAACTTGGCCGCCGCGCTGCGGCACCGCGGCGCGCTCGCGCCGACTGACGTCGCCGAGCTCGCGTTCGTCCCCGACGGGCGCCAGGATTCCGTCCTGCTCGTGGTCGGCAAGCGGCGAGTCGTCGTGGCGGGGCCGCGCCGCAGCCGTGTCTACCGGCGTGACAGCGTCGCCTACACCTTCTTCGCGAGCTGGCGGAGCGGCCCGCATTTCCTGTTCGTCTTGATCCCCGCGACGGGCCGACGCGACACGGTGTTCACGCACCTGTCGCTGCGGGCCTTCTGGACGCTCGGGCGTCGCATCGAGCGGCTGCTGCCGGCCGACCGGCGCACCGGGTTCCACTTCGAAATGGAGGCTCGCCTACCCGGCTACCGCCCGAAGCGGCGGGTGGAAACCCCGTAGAGACTCAACGCGTCCACGCGCCCGACGTCGCCCGGCATCGTCAGCACGGCGCCGGCTACGTCCTGCCCTCCGACCGAGAAGCCGAAGGCGAACCCGGTGCGCTTGAGCGCCCGATCGGTGTCGACTCGCGCGAGCACGCCGATCGGACGCGCGGCCCGCTCCTGGAGCGTCGCCCGTAGCCCGAGGGCGTAGCCGATCACTCTATCCGGCGTGAAGCGCCCGTGCACCGAAAGCGCGGCGTGTGAGCCTATGCGCCAGGTCGCGCCCGGCACATAGGTCACCGCGAGCGTCGAGTCTCGCACCGTCGGGCGGCCGACGTTCTCCACCACGGCACCGACGGTGATCGTGGGCGCCGCGTCGTACAGCACCCCCGCGTCCCAGCCGGTGCCCGACGTGCCGCCGCGGTACAGCGCCACGGCGAGGCCGATGGCGAGCCGCTCGTGGCCGGCCGCGAACCCCGCCCGGTAGGTGTGCCCGTGCACGCCCCCGTCGAACAGGTCCCGCTGGTAGCCGAAGGAGAGGCCGCGCGAGCTGAACCCCAAGGTGAGTTGTCGCAACCGGCCCGCCGCGCCCGGGTCGCCCACCGTCACATCGAGATGCAACGAGGCTTCCTCGAAGCGGCCCAGCCCGGCGGGGTTCACCCACAGCGCGCGGGCGTCGGTGACGTCCGTCGGATGCAGGTAGAGCGTCGTGCGGTTGGGTGCCACCTGGACCTGCGCAGCGCCCTCGCCCCCGACGGCCAGGAGCACCAGGGACAGCGATAATCCGGCGGTCCGAACGCCCGGCCGTCCGCCGCGCACTACGGCAGCACCGCTACCGTCGTCCGGGTCACTTGGACCACCGGGACGGCCACCCCCTGCACCGGCAGGCGGATGGTGAAGGTCGTCGAGTCCCGCGACTCACCACCCAAGTAGCGGCCGTCGGCGGCGATGAACGCGGTCCCGCTCCCGGTCCCGGCGCCCGACAGGTCGAAGGGTTGGCCCGCGTTCTTCCCGCTTCCCGCGACGCGATACGTCTGGGTGCTCTCGATGCGGAGGCTCTGGATCCCTACGTGCTCTTCCCACGCCGCCGCGCTGGCGAGGACGACGGATCGCCGGGAGACCTCGGAGCCGCTTCCTCGCTGTGTCGTCTCGACCGTGTCCGTCCACGCCAGGCCCGACTTGACCCCGGCCGCCGGCAGGCGCGGTAGAAAGTCGCGGAAGTTGCCGAGCAACTGGACCACCGACTGGGCCAGCGAGCTGTCAGAGGGGGTCGCGTTCACGAACTCCCCGCGCGGCGCCATCCGGCCGGTGAACACCAGCCTGCGCGCCTTCACGAGGTTGTCCACGACGGGCTGCGGCGTCCCGGAGTCCGCCACGATGGAGTCGACGTTGAACGTCGTCAGGTATCCGACGTGATCGGCGGGGCCGATCATCGTAACCGCCACGAAGATCCGGGCGCCCACGTCCTGCGACTGGACCTGCTCGCCGATGGCCTGCTGGATATGAAGCCGCCGGTGGACGACGTAGCGCAGGGCACTCGGCCCGTACCGGACCGCGTCGGTCGGTGAGCGCGCGGGCGCGTACGGACCGGGACTCGCCGTCGGGGCGGACCCCGTGCCGCCGCCCGCTGACGCGCAGGCGGCGAATGCCGCCACGAACAGCACCGGACGGGTCATATCGGCGCCTCAGGCCGGTTCGCGTGCGGCGGCGCGGTCGCTCTTGGTGCGGCCGAAGATGGCGACCATCTCGGTGCCCTCGCTCGCGACACGCAGCAGCTTCCAGCCGCGCTTACGCATGTCGGCGCGCCAGCTGATGAGTTTCTCCCACTCGTGGGAGGTCGTACGGAACACCCGCAGGTCCGCCACCTGCTCCCAGTGCGCCGGGTACGGCTTGGACGGAAACGTCATGGAGAGGTGGGCGGTAGGGCCATAAGCCGAGTTCTGTTTGCCCGCCGGTGGCGGACAGATGGTCATCTCTCTGGGATGGCTGTCGCCAGCCACCTCACGCGGCCTACCCGCAGCTCAAGCGACCCGGGCCGGGTCTCGCTGCTTACTTGGCCTTGCTCCGACTGGGGGTTACCGTGCCGCGCCTGTTGCCAGACGCGCGGTGGGCTCTTACCCCACCGTTTCACCCTTACCCTTGGATAAAGGGCGGTCTGTTTTCTGTGGCCCTCTCCGTCGCCTCACGGCGCCCAGGCGTTACCTGGCAGTCTGCCCTCTGGAGCTCGGACTTTCCTCAGCATACCACTCCAACCGGCATGCCGCGACCATCACGCCCTACCGCCACCCGGTACCAAAGGTAGGGGCCCCGGAAGGGTCCGGGCAAGCCTCACCGCGCCAGGAGCCGGATCAGGCGGGCTGCGCTGTCCACCGGAACCGGCCAGGCGTCGAGGCTCGGCCCCGCCCGACTCCCCTCCGCGGCGACCCAGAATCCGTCGTTCTGCACGAAGATCAACTGCTTGAGCGCCAACCAGTCACGCGCACGCAAGGTCGACGGCACCAGCACGACCGCGTGCGCCAGGTTCAGGTCGTGGGCGCGGTACGCCGCCAACGCCTGGCGAGTCCGGATCTCCGGTGTGAACACGAGGACGGGTCGATCGGGCAGGCTGAAGCCGCGGAGCAGTCCCAGCGTGCGCCAGTCCGCCGGCAGCTGAGGCAGGCGGAACGCGAAATAGAGATTGGGCCGCTGCTTCAGGGCCCGATCCCGCAGCGTCGCCGCCCGCTCCGCAACGGCGTCCTGGAGCGCCCGATAGTAGAGAGGAAGCAGGCCCGCATCCCTCACCGCTGGGTAGCGCGCGGCGTAGGGTAGTGAGTCGAGTGTGCCGGATCGGGCGATGCGCACGAGGGCCTGCCGCCACGCCGCATCGCAGAACTCCAGGCCCGTCGCCCGCTCACCCGCCAGGTCGAGTCCGAGTGCGATCACCAGCGTGCGCTGGTCGGCCGCCAGCCGACCCAGCGCCGCGTACGCGGGGGCGAGCCCCCCTCCCCCTGCCCACAGCGTGGAGTCGAGGGCGCACGGGGCGGGAAACGCCTCGCCGCGCGGGCCGCGTGACGAGTCGTCCTGCGCCCACCGAGCGCCGGACAGGTCGAAGGCCGGGATCCACGCGACGCTGGTCGGCTGCAGGCGGTTCACGGCGTCCGTCCACGCGCGGCGCAGCGCCTCCCGCTCCTCCCAGCGGGCGTGCAGCGAATCCGCCGCCGCCGGATCGGCGTCGCCCGCGACGAGGTTGAAGCCACCGGCGTCGAGGAACGCCACCAACGAGTCCAGCGCCCCCGCCGATCGGGGGACGCGCCCAGCCCCGCGCCTGAGGAGGAGGGGTGCCCACAGCACGCGCATGCCGTGCTGCCGCAGCCAGTCGGGGGAGGTGGTGGCCCGGCCGAGCTTCGGGTTCGGGACGAGCGGCAGGCCGATGGTCGTCGCGCTCCGAGCGGGGGGTGCCGACGGCGGGGGCGCCAGCTCGACCGGCGTGGGCGCTTGCGCCAGTGTCAGGGGCACGCCGTGCGCGGCGGGTGGAACGTGCGCCCACTCGGCAGGCCGCCCCGTCCAGCGCGCGACTGCCGTAAGGAAGTCGTGCGTCCGCGCGAGCGCGTCGGGCTGCAGCACGGGCGCCGTGGTGGGGCGGAACTGCGGCCCGAGCGCACCCAGCGCATGGCGGCTGATGACGACGACCAGCCCCTCGCCGATGCGCGTCGCAGCCGCGACCCCCGCTCCCGCGCGGGATGCCGACCCGTGCGGCGAGCGCACGAACACGTGCCGGCCCGTCACGGCCAGCAGTTGCGACTGGTCCCGGACGCCGAGAACGTGATTGCGGTCCAGGGGAAACGGGTCGTACACGGAGCCCAGGGGCTCGTCGCCCACGGCGAGTGCTTGCGCCCAAGGCTGAGGTCGGCCGGTGGTGGGTGGGGCAGGCGTAGTTGTGTCCTGGAGCAGGCGATCCCCGATGGAGATGCCCGCCCCCTCGAACTCGAGCCAGCGGTTCGCTGTCCAGCGGTCGAGGTACCCCTCGCCGTCCGCGTCGTAGCCGAGCACGGCCACCCCGCCCCGACGCACCCACTCGTTCAACAACGCCAGGTCCCCGGCCGTCAGCGCATCGGACGGACCCTCCGGCTCTCGTCCGAACAGGACGATCACCGTCCGGTAGCGCTCGAGGTCGGTGCGCGCGAGGTGAGGGTAGAACTGCCGATACTCGACCGTGTAGCCCGCGTCGCGCCACGGCTCGGCGGTGCTGCTCAGTACGACGGGGTCGGACAGCGTCAGGTCGAGGAGCAGCGCGCGGCGTGCCTGAGGCTGGCAGGCGGAAACGAAAAAGACCATGACGATGGAAAGACGGAAGGACGGAACGGGGATGGGAGCCGGCCTGTCATCCCCCTCCGTGCTTGCGTCGCTGTTACGGCTGTTTCGTCGGCTCAGATTGCCTCACCAGTTGCTGAAACCGCGGATTGCCTCTCACCGCGTCGAACTCCGGGGAACGTAAGTAGTACCACAGCCGCGCGCCGCGTGGCCGGGCGCGCTCGAGCAGGTCGAACGCCCGCGCGGGCTCGCCCAGAGCGACGAGCGCCCGGCCGACCCAGGCCGCGTCGGTCACGGTCGGGCGGCCGGCGCTCTGGAGCTCGCGTTCGAGCGCGACCAGGCGCGCCCGGGCCGCGGCCGTATCGCCGGATGCCAGATCGGCGAGCACGAGCACGGCCGCCCCCGGCAGCCGATATCCGGCATGCAGTCGCACGGCCGTCTCGCCGTCGGCGCGCCCCTCCCCCACCTCGCCGAGGCGGAGGTGGGCGAGGGCCCGCAGGACGTAGGCATAGTCCGCGGCCGGATCGATGGCCAGGGCGCTGTCGAGCCACCGCCGCGCGTCGCCGTACGCGGCGCGCCGTAAGGCCACGCGGGCCACATTGAACAAGGTGATTGCCCGTTCGGGCTCGAGCGTGAGGGCGCGCTGATACATCTCGACCGCGGCCGAGTCCCGCCCCAGCCACAGCAGCGTCATGCCGTACTGGTGGTAGGCCTCGGCGTTCGTGGCGTCGAGCGCGATCGCATGCAGGAACGCCTCCTCCACGCCCGCGAAGCTGCGCGGGTTGCGAAACCCCAGCAGGAAGCCCCGCGCCATCCACGCGTCCGCCGATGCCGAATCCCGCTCCAGCGCGCGAGCGGCGGCGTCGAAGCCGCGCGCCAGGACCTGGTCTGGCGAGAGCCCGGAGTAGTTCCACCCCCAGTCGAGAAACAGCGCGTACCCCAGGGCGATACGCGCGAGCGCCGGCGCGAACGCGGGATCGAGCCGCGCCGCAGCCTCGAACTCCCCGATGGCGCGGCCCACCGCGCGTGGCGTGCGCTCCGCGAGATAGTAGTTGCCGTGGAGGAAGTGGTCGTAGGCACCCGGGTCCGCCGTGGAACGTCGCGCGAGCGCCGTCCGGTCGGTGGGCGCGAGCTCGCCCCGGATGCGCGTCGCCACCGCCCTGGTGATCTCCGCCTCGATGGCCTGGAGGCCGGTGTCGCCCCGCTCGTACTGCGCGCCCCACAGATGCACCCCGTTACGGGCGCGCAGCAGCTCCGCCGTGACGTGGAGGCCGGCTCCCGTGCGGCGCACGCTCCCGCTCACCAGGTAGGCCACGGCCAGGGCGCGCCCCAGGGCCGTCGGATCGGCGGCCGCGTCACGATAGCGGCGTACGGCGTTGCGCGACTTCACCGCCAGCCGCTCCACCCGGCCGAGGCTCGTGATGATCGCTTCGGTGAGACCGTCGGCGAGGTACGCGTCCGCCGTGTCGGGCGACCGGTTGTCGAAGTACAGCACCGCCACGCTGAGCGGCGTGGCGGCAGGCGTCGAACCTGCGGCGACGCTCTGCGCGCAGCGGAACCCCGTGTGCTCGGGCCGCGGCCCGCGCTCCGGAAACACGGTGCGGTAGGCCGCGGCCGCGTTTCGCGGCGGGGTGTCGAACGCGCCCCCCTTGATCACGTGTCCCGGCTCGCCCCGCGGCCCGGGAGCGGCGGTTGCGGTCCACTCCCACGCGTTGCCGATCAGGTCGACGGCGCCGACCCAGGACTTGCCCGCAGCCTCCGCTCCCACCGGCTCGAACGTGTCGTGCGTCGAGTCGGCGTTCGCGAGCCCCCGCACCCACCTGTCCCCCCACGGGTACTGCAACCCGCGTGGCCCTCGCGCCGCCGCCTCCCACTCCTCCTCCGTCGGGAGTCGGGCCGGCGGGTCGCGCGACTGGCAGTACGCCAGCGCCTCGGACCAGCGGACGCCCGTGACCGGCCATCGCTCCGGTGGCGGCTGTTGCGGCCACGGGGCCGGCGCGCCGCTGGAGCTCAGGTAGCGCTCGTATGCCCCGACCGTCACCTCGGTCGAGTCGAGGCCGAAGGAGTCGAGCAGCACCATCGTGCTGTCGCGCCACGGTCGACCGCCCACGGGGTATCGCCCGGCGGGCACGAGGACCATCCCCGGGGGCAGGCGGGGGCGCCGCTCGGCGTTGCGGGCGATCCACCAGACGGCAGGGATGACCGCAGCTGCGCCGAGCGTCGCCCAGGCGAGTTGTCGAGCGGTTGGTCGGCGGGGTGGTCCCGCGGGCCGCGTGAGCAGCTCCACAAAGGCGCGTGCCGACCGGGGCCGGTCCACCGGGGCCTTGGCGAGGGCCGCGGTGACCGCCCGCTCGACGTGCGCCGGCAGATCGGGCCGGATGGTACGGATCGAGCGCGGCTGCTCGGTCAGCATCCGCGCGACGATCGCCTGTACGCTCGGCCCCGTGAATGGCGGCTCGCCGACCAGCATCTCGTACAGCACGACGGCCAGGGCGTAGACGTCGCTGCGCGCGTCGGTGCGCTTGTCTCCGCTGGCCTGCTCGGGGCTCATGTACTCCGCCGTGCCCACCGTGAGGCCGGAGCCGGTGAGCGAGGACCGCGCGCCGCTGACCTCTTCCATCACCTTCGCAATTCCAAAATCGGTCACCATGGCGTGCCCGCGGGACAAGAGGATGTTCGCCGGCTTGACGTCCCGGTGCACGACACCCGTTTCATGCGCGTACTGCAGCGCGTCCCCGACTTCCGCGGCGATTCGCAGCGCCTCGTCCAACGGCAGCGGCCCTTCGCGCGCCAGGCGGTCCTTCAGCGACTCCCCCTCCACGTAGCCCATGACGTAGAAGAGGATGCCGTCCACTTCGTCGGCTTCGAACAGCGGGACGATGTGCGGATGGGAGAGTTGGGCGGCGAGCAGTACTTCACGCTGGAACCGCCCGCTGCCCACGTAGGCGCGGGTGGTGGGCGGCAGGACCTTGATGGCGACGGGCCGGTTGAGCTTGAGGTCGGTGCCGAGGTAGACCGTCGCCATCCCGCCCTGGCCGAGCTCCCGGACCAGGATGTAGCGGCCCGCCAGGGCGCGAGCCACGCGGTCGAACAGTGGGTCGGCAGGCATGACCGGGGACGAGCGGCCCTCACTATGCCACGGCCGTCACTCGGTCGCAAGCAGCGACTACTCCAGTGCCGGCGATGTCGCGCAACAATTCGACCAGCCGCAGGTTCCCCACAGCTGCTCGTCGCTGTCGAGCCACACGAACCGGGCGATGGACTGTTGCCACCGATAGCGGGGCCCGTGATTGTGGATGTACAGCGGGCGCGGCGTTCTACTCCCGGCGCTGTCCGAGATGATCACGGAGCGCCACACGCCGCCCCTTCGATCCACCCACCACCAGTTCACCCCCCGCCGCAGCCCGGCTTTATCGTAGGTAGAATCGCTCCAGATGCGGGCGATGATCCGGCCCTGCGCGAGCGCGGTGCTGTCGAGGCTGTAGGCACTGCTCTCGGGCGCGATGCGCGCCAGCGGCCCGTTCACCTTCAAGGTGTCGTGACCGACGAGCCTCGCGACCGAGAGTCGCTGGGCGTCCGCCGCGCCCAGCACCGTGTCGAAATGCAGCGTCGCCGCATACGCGCGGATTGCCGCGATCGATATCGTATCGACCGCCAACGCTCCGAACGGGGCGGGACGAGTCGCGTAGGGCCCCGGGCACGCGACGGCCGCCGTTGCCGCGAGCAAGAAGGACGCAAACCGCACCGGTGTCGACATAACAGCTCCTTGCGGGAGAAATGAACTCAATGCGCGGTCTTCGCGATGATGCTCATTCGCGCGACGGTGGGCTGCAGCGCCGGATCGGCCCCGGACCACAGCGCCACGACGGCTGTTGCCCAGCGGCGCGCGACCGCCGGCTCGCCTCGGGTAGCCGCCAGCTCGGCGCGCAGCGCCATCATCCGGACGAGCGCCCCGGGCAGCGGCAGGTACCTGAACAGCGCCGTGTGCAAGCTGGGCAGAGCGTTCAGCGGGGCGTCCAGCGCGAGCACCGCGCTCGCGGTGTCACCGACAGCCAGATGCCCCAGGGCCTCGAGATACACGCCGTCCGGTGGCGCGTCCTCGGGTGGCGCCGCCGCCCCGTGTCGCCCGTTCCGCGCCGCGTCGAGAGCGGCGCGCGCCGCGGCCGTGTCGCCGTGCCCCAACGCCCACTGCATGGCCATCACCGGGTGCGGCCCGGGGGGGGTCACGCGATGTGCGGGGCGCAACCCAAGGTCGGGGAACATCAGCTCGGCCGCGACATCGAGCAGGGCGCTGCGGGTTCCCGGCCTCGCGGACGCCGGCACGGCGTCTGCCAGCCGCTCGACCCGTCGCTCGAGCGCGGCGACGCTGTCCCGCGGTCCGCCGGCGGCGGCGTAGGCGAGCAGCGCGAGCCCAGCCTGGACCGCCTTCACGGGGAGGCGCACGGCGCGGTTGTCCGCGCTCGACGGAAACTCCGTGCCGGGATCGTCGGGCGCGACGAGCCGGGCCGCGAGGCTGGGCCTTCCCAGCAGCACGGCGACCCCGGCAACGCCGGCCACGCCCCGCGGCGCGGCGCGCAGTAGGGAGTCACCGGCCCGGCGGGCCGCGTCGAATTCGCCCGCTTTCACGAGCAGTCGCACCGCCGTGACCAGGTCGCGGGCGCGTTCGGAGCCGGCGCGCTCGTGCTGCAGCGCCTCCTGGATCTCCGTGAGAGCCGAGCGGCGCGGCTCCCCGAGGGTCGGGGCGAGGTTCCCGCTCACTTCCAGGGCGTGCGCGAGCGCGCGGTGAGCGCGGGGGGCTTCGGGGAACGCGCTGGCCCAGGCGGCCGTCAATTCCACCAGCATGCGACGGTTTCGCGCCACCGCCCCGACGTGCGCCGGGCTCCACAGATCGAGCGTCGCCGCGAGCGGGGCGGACACGGGATGGAACGCTAGCGTCTCGGCCTCGAACTCGGGGAACGCGTAGAAGACGAGCGTGTCCAGCTGCCCCGTGCGCCACCAATTCATCTCCGCGATCAGCACGCCCTCCAGCCGCGCCGTGGCGTGGCTGCCGAGGGCGAAGTTGAACGCCGGTGCCAGCAGCAAGGCGTTCCGGTAGGCGAGCGTTGCCGTATGCCAGCTCCCGCGGAAAACGAATCGCCCGCTATCCTGGGGATCGCGCACCACCACCGGGTCCGCGGTGTTGCACTCCGCGAGCCCGTACCAGGCTGCGAAGCTCGTGGAGTCGGTCGCGAGCATCTCGCGATACTGCCGGCAGGCGTCGGGCCAGCGTCGCTCGAACATGGCTTGCTGCGCCAGCAGCAGGGACCGATCTGTCGGCCCGAGCCGTTCGAGCAGTCCGCGCGCCCGCCGCGCGATCGCGGCGCGGTCGCGCATCGCGTCCGTCGTCGAATCGGCGCCCCAGAGGAGCGCCTGGCCGAGCCACAGATGCGCCCGCGCGAAGTCGGAGTCGGCTGCCACCGCCGTCCGGAACTGGCGGACCGCTCCGACCAGATCCCACGCCCGGATGGCGCGGGCGCCAAGGGTGTAGGCGCCCAGCGCGCGGAGCGACTGGGTCTGTTCAGCGCCGGCGCCGCCCTCGGCGCTCGGAGCCGCGCCGAGCAGCGCGTTTGCGAGCTCATTGAACGCTCCGCCGATGCGGCCGCTGTGCGCCGGGACCCGCGCCGTCGCTTGCCGGAGCGGCGCCTCCCGTCCCCCAGGCGCCGCATCGTAGAGGCTCGCGGTCAGCCGCAGCGTGTCGCCAAAGCTCCAGACCTGCCCCATCACCAGCTTCCCCGCCCCGAGCTGGCGTGCGATCGTGAGTCCGGTGTCGAACGCGATTCGGAACGGCGCCTCGGCTCCACGCCGCTGGAGCGCATCGTAGATCCGCGCCTTGTCCGCGAGCCGCACGTCGGTCCAGCGCTCGAACGCTTCCGTGAGGAACTCGGCGCAGTCCGCCCCGTCGAGCCCCTGCGATTGGCTGCCCTCCCGGTGGGTAAACGGGAGTATCACATAGCGGGCGGTATCGAGCGGCAGCCGGAGCCGGGCGCAGGGGGGTGGCGAGCCGTCGGGGCACTGGGCGGTCAGCTGGTCGAGCGGACCGCCGAGCAGGAGCAGGCTCACTGCGACGACCGAGGGGCCACGCGTCATGGCTCCCCCGCGAACGGCGCCAACGCTTCGCGCATCGCCGCCGCCGTCTGCCAGCGCTCCTCGCGCGATTTGGCGAGCGCGCGGGCGGTGGCCGCGGCCAGCGATGCGGGCACGTCGGACCGCAGGCTCCGGAGGTCGGGCGGAGCCTGATGTTGTTGCATGTCGAGCACGGCGGCGGCGCTTGCTGCGGAGAACGGGGGACGGCCGGCGAGGGACTCGAACAGCACGACGCCCAGCGAGTAGAGATCAGTCCGCCCATCCACGTCGGGTGTGCCGCCGGCTTGCTCCGGACTCATGTATTCCTCGGTACCGACCACGAACCCGCTGCGGGTGACGCGGTCGTCCTCCGAGCTCGCGATGGCGCGCGCGATCCCCAGATCCACGAGTACCGCGCCCTGCGGGGACAGGACGATGTTGTCCGGCTTGATGTCGCGGTGGGCAATGCCCTGCTCGTGCGCATGCTCCAGTGCGTCCAGCACCTCGCACGCGGCGCGCACGGCGAGCGGGATCGGGAGCCGCCGCTCGCGCCGCAGGATCTGCCGCAGGCTCTCCCCCGAGACGTGGGACATCACCAACCAGAGCAGGTACTCGGTCTCCCCGCTGTCGAGCAGCCGAGCCATGTGCGGGTGGTGGAGCTGCGCCGCGTACCGGATCTCGCGCAGGAAGCGGTCGGCGGCGACCGAGACCGCGAGCTCGGGATGGAGCACCTTGATCGCCACCCGCTCGCCCTGCAGATCGTAGGCACCGAAGACGGACGCGCTGCCGCCCCGGCCCAGCGGCGTGATGCCGGTGTAGCGGTCGCCCAGGGCCTTGCGAACCCGCTCGATCAGGTCGCGTCTGGGCATGGTATCGAGTCCCGGTTCTACCAGCGGGGTCGCCGGCGGAGCGCGACCGGAATGGGCGACGACCGCACGCGGCGCCCGTTGGCAGGCCTACAAGAATACGGGCGGCCACCGGGGTGGGCCAGATCGCCCGGAGTTCAGGCGGCGGCGCGTGTTTCGGCGCCCGGGTAGCTTCAGGGACGATGCGTGGCGTGACCCCGAAGATCGAAGCCCTCCAGGGCGACATCACCCGGCAACAGGCGGACGCGATCGTCAACGCGGCGAACACGACGCTACTTGGCGGCGGAGGTGTGGACGGCGCGATCCACCGCGCGGCGGGGCCGGAGCTGCTCGAGGAGTGTCGGGCGCTGGGCGGCTGCCCTACCGGCGAAGCCCGCATCACGCGCGGCTACCGGCTGCCGGCGAAGCACGTCATCCACACGGTAGGGCCGGTGTGGAGCGGCGGCCGGCGCGGCGAGCCGGAGCTCCTGCGGAGCTGCTACCGCAACGCCCTGAGACTCGCCGGCGAGCACGCCATCAAGGTGATCGCCTTCCCCTCGATCAGCACCGGCGCCTATCGCTTCCCGATCGAGCAGGCGGCGGGGATCGCCGTGGAGACCGTGCGCGAGGCGCTGGAGCGACCGACGTCGGTGGAGGTGGTGTGGTTCGTGTGTTTCAGCGCGGCGGACCTGGAGGTGTATCGGAGACTCCTAACCGCCGGAGCCCCGCCCGCGCCGCCGTGACGTACGGCGCGACGTCGGGCCCGCCACCCTGCCCCACCGCTTCCACAAACCGGTAGGCGGTGATCGCCGCGCCGCGGTCGCCGGCGCGTTCGGCGTCGCTCGCTCGCTTGAGCAGCTTGTCGAGCGTCCCGGAATCGCGGTACACGAGCGCCGGGTCGCGACCCACCTGCGAGGCGAAGCGCGTGAACCAGAACGCGCCCGCCGCCGCGAGCGCGAGCGCGACTCCGCCGAGCAGCAGCGCCAGCCGCCTCTCAGGCTCCACCGGTCAGCCTCGCGACCGCCCCGGCGGTCGCCTCCGTCACCTGCGCCATGAAGTCGAAGTCGAGCGTAGCGCTGGTATCGCTGGCCCGGTGATAGTGCGGATTCCGCAGGAACGCGGTATCGGTGAGCATGAGCGAGGGGTAGCGCGCGTCCCAAAACGAGGCGTTGTCGGAGAGCCGCGTGAGCGGCAACAGCCAGCCGCGCAGCCGTGCCCGATACGGCACGATCGGGAGATCGGGCACCACCGCGCGCGCCGCCGCGACGAACCCGTCGAGCAGCGCGCGGGACCGGGTGTCGCCCACCGCGGCGAGGAAGTCTCCCGTGCGCGGTACTTCGATGCCGAGAAACGGGGGCACGATCTGCGCGCCGGGCCTGGAGTCGCGATAGCCCACCATCTCGAGGATCAGCGCGCCGGCGAGCGCGTCGCCCCGGGCGCGGCGCTGGCGTGCCAGCCTCCGGCTGCCCACGCGATACGTGATCGTCTGCTGCTCCTCGAGATCGAGCCCGACGAACTCGACGCCCGCCTCCGGGATGCACGGAGCGACCAGGCGGGCGCACTCGATCATCGCGGCGACGCCACTCGCGTTGTCGTCGGCGCCGGGCGTGCCCGGCGTGGAGTCGTAATGCGCTCCGACGAGCAGGTGGGGACGGGCCGGGTCGCGGCCGCGCAGGATCGCGGTGACGTTGTGGTGGACGCGGCCCCGGAAGGTGAACGGCACCAGTTCGACCGGCAGGTCCAACGCGCGGAGCTCGGCGGCGACGTAGTCGCGGGCCGCTCGGTGACGCGCCGGAGCCGCGGTCGGATGGCGCACGCCCTCGAGCGCCGCGACGTGCCGGCGCAGCCGGTCGCCGAGCGCGGCGCGTTGACCCGAGGTTGAGCCGTCCCGCCCGGGCGCGGCGGCCCCGGGGCGCGGCATCGCCGCATCTTGACCCGACGTTGACGGCCTCATGCTAGCGTCGCTGCTGCATGGTGACCGTATGCACCGTCCTCCCGCCGCCCGAGCGTCCGCGCATCGACGCCGCCGGCGACGGCTGCTTCACGACGCTCCACGCCAACTCGTTCCGCGACGCGCTGCGCGCGGCGCGGCGCAAGCGCGTGGATGCCCTGGTCCTCTCCGTGCACACCTGCCGCGGCGACGAGCTGCCGGGCGTCGCGCGCTTCGTGCGCGAGTTCCCAGCGATCCCGGCCGTCGCCCTCGTGTCGCGGCACGACCGCGAGGCCACCGAGACGCTGCTCCGGTTGGGCGCGACGGGCGTGCGCACGGCCGTGGACTGCACCGAGGCCGCCGGCTGGCGCCGGCTGCGCGACCTGCTGGGCCACCCGGCGTCCCCCGTCGCGGCGCGCATCCTGGCGCGCGTGGTTCCCGCGCTGGGTGACGCGGCGGGTGACCTCTGCGTGTTTTTCGAGGCGTTGGCGCGCCTCGCGCCGGTGTTGTCCACCGTGCGCCGCCTCGCGCGCCATCTGCGAATCTGTCCGAGCACGCTCATGTCGCGGTTCTACCGGGCGGGCCTGCCTTCTCCCAAGACCTATCTCGCTGGAATGCGCCTGCTGCACGCCGCTTACCTCTTTCTCAACCCGGGGCTCTCGGTCGGCGACGTGGCGTACCGACTCGACTATTCGTCGCCCCAGAGCTTCGGTCGCCACTTGAAGGCGATGCTCGGCGTCACGGCGGGGGAGTTCCGGCGCCGCTTCCCCTTCGACGTCTCGCTCGAGCGGTATGTGGACCTCTTGATCACCCCGTACCGGGAACGCCTGCGCGCGTTCTACCCGTTGACCGCGGGATTGTGGGACCAAGGACCCAACGCGGCTCGCGTTTCCCGGGCGGGGTAAACCCCGGGGCCACGCCCCGGGGTTAGTCCGCCGCCGCGCGCACCACCGGGTGCTCGCGCGTTCCCGGGTCTCCCTTGAGCACGGAGAACCGTGCGATGCTCGCCCGCAGTCGCTCGGCGAGCTGCGCCAGCTGTTGCGAAGTGGCCGTGAGGTCGCCCATCGACGTGATTTGCGCCTGCGTCGACGCCGCGGCGCCGTCGGCGCTCTGGGAGGATGCGCTCGAGATCGCGGCCACCTGTTGCAGCGACTGCGCCAGCGCCGCGAGCCGCTGCGCCTGGCTGCGCGACACCTCCGCCGTGGCGTTCACGAGATCGCCCACGAGCTCGACGCCCTGATGCAGCTCCTGCAGCGCGCCGTCCGCCTCCGCGGCCACCGCGCCGATGTCCCGCACCTTCGCCTCCCCCGACTGCATGGCGCGCGCGGCGGCCTCGATCCCGGCGCGCAGCTCGGACACCAGCTCCGCCACTTCGCGCGCCGATTTCCCCGCCTCCGCGGCCAACGTCCGTACCTCGTCGGCCACGACCGCGAAGCCTTCCCCGTGCTCCTCGGCCCGCGCCGCCTCGATCGCCGCGTTGAGCGCGAGCAGGTGCGTCTGGCGGGCGATCCGCGCGATCGTGTGCGCGAACACCCCGATCCGCTCCGACATCCCCGACAGCCCCGCCACTGTCGCGGCCGTGGCCCGCACCTCCTCGCCCACGGCGCGCAGCGTTTGGCTGGCGCGCGCCACGCGCTCCCGTCCCCGCTCCGCCGCCGCCACCAGCCGCGCCGCGTCCACCTGCATCAGCTCCGCCCGCACCCGCAGGGACTCGGCTTGGTCCGCCGCCTTGGCGCTCTCGCCGCGTGCCTCGTCCGCCAGCCCCCGCTGCTGCCCGAGGTCCGCCGCGAGCCGCTGCGCCGTGTGGGTCACGGTCTCCGACGTGGCGTGCAACTCCTCCGCCGCCGCGGCGAGCTGCTCGGCGAACGCCGCCACTTCGTCTGCCTCGCGTTGTACGGTCGAGATCGTGCCGGCGATCTCCTCGAGCATCCGGTTGAAGCTGCGCTCCAGGAAGCCCAGCTCGTCCGACTCTCCGGCCGCCGCGCGCACCGCGAGGAAGCCGCGCTCCGCCTCCCCCATCACGCCGCGGGCGCGGCGGATCCGCGCGATCAGCGTCGCCGGGATCCGCTTCAGCGCCATCGCCACGAGGATGAAGACGACGGTCTCCAAGCCGGCCCCGCTGAGGCTCGCCCCGGGCTCGTACAGGTCATTGTGGAGATAGCTCGCGCCCAGGTACGCAAGCGCGGCGGTCAGGACGAGAAAGTTCCCCACCGCGTGGCCCTGGTCGAACGCGTACGGCAGCACCGCAATGAAGAACGCCGCCACGACGCCGCCATGCCCGAACCACACGACGAGCGCCGCGACGAGCAGCACGTCCAGCAGCGACAGCGCGTACACGAACCACCAACGGTACCAACCGCGCTCGTGGATGAGGCCGAGCAGCTCGTTCACGAACGCGGCGCCCCCCGCCACCAGCACCATGGTGGAGGGCGACGTCTTCACGGCCCCGAACCCCCAGCCGACCAGGCCGACGCCGAACCCGGCTGCCACCATCACGCGTCGCAGTCGGTGGCTGCGCGCGATGGTCTCGAGGTCCTTGAGGCGCTGCTCGACGTCGGAGGCGTCGTGCGTCCACCCCCGTACGCGTGACGCGAGCGAAGCGGGGGCGGGGGGGGCGGGGGGGGCGAGGGGCTGCGGGAGCGGTGTCACTGGAAGGAGATCATACACCCCAGGGGATGATGGCGGCAATCGCCGCCCAACAGAACGCCATCACCGCAGGCCCAGCGCCGTGGCGGTCACGAGGGCTTCGACGGGATACCCGGCATCCTCGAGCGTCTGGCGGCCACCTTCCTCGCGGTCCACGACCGCGAGGACGCCGACCACCCGGCCGCCCTCGGCCTCCACGGCGGTGATCGCCTCTCGAGCGGACTGTCCGGTCGTGATCACGTCCTCAACCACGACGACCATGGCGCCGGGGGCGAAGCACCCCTCGATCCGCTTCCCGGTGCCATGGGTCTTGACCTGCTTGCGCACGGTGAAGGCGTCGAGGCCACGCCCCTGCGCCTGCGCGGCGGCTGCCAGCGCGTGGGCGACGGGGTCGGCGCCCAGCGTGAGGCCCCCGACGAACTGAGGCGTCCAGCCCCGCGCAGCGAGCCGCTCGAGTCCCAGGGCGCCGATCACGGCGAGCCCCTCGCCGGACATCGTCGTGCGTCGTGCGTCGATGTAGAAGCTCGAGCGCCGGCCCGACGCGAGCACGAAGTCCCCCCGGGTGACGGATCGCTCACGCAGCAGTTCGCGCAGGCGTTGCGGGAGAGCCTTGCTCGTGCTCACGGTGATCTGGGATAGTAGTAAATGCTACTACTATTGTCCTTCTCGGCGAATTGCCCGTTTGAGCACGGCGAGCAGACCAGGCTTCGGGCCGGGACCTGCGGCGATCGCCGCCACCACCTCGTCCGCGAAGCCGCTGACTGTGGGCTGGCGGCGGGCAGGGTCGCGTTCCAACCCGCGCATCACCGCCGCCTCGAGCGCCGCCCCAAACCGCATTCCGGGGACGGCTTGGGTGAGCGGCACGGGCGGCTGGGTGAGCAGCTGCTGGAACAGCTCCCGCGGGCTCGTGCCGCTGTGCGGGTAGCGCCCGGTCAAGAGCCAATAGGTGATGGTGGCGAGACTGTAGATGTCGGCCCGGCCGTCGACTAACTCCCCGGACAGGGCTTCCGGCGCGACGTACTTGAGCGTGCCGACGAAGAAGCCCGTTCGGGTGAGGCGCTCTTCGGGCGGCAGCTCGGCGTCGCGCGCGATGCCGAAGTCGAGCAGCTTCACGCGCTGAGCGGCGTGATCGTAGACGATGTTCTCCGGCTTCAGGTCGCGATGGATGATCCCCGCCTGATGCGCCGCCGCCAGCGCATCGGCCAGTTGCCGCACGAGGTCGCCGACCAGTGCCGGAGCGAGCGGGCCGGAGCGGTGTACGTAATCGGCGAGCGATTTCCCTTCCGCCCACTCGAGCGCGAGGTAATAGAGGCCGTCGGCTTCGCCGTAGTCGTACGTGCGCACCACGCCCGCATGCTGCACCCGCGCGCCGTATCCTGCCTCGCGCAGAAAGCGCTTCACCGCGGTGGGGTCGCTCCTCAGCCGCTGCCGCAATACCTTGAACGCACAGGCGCCGCGCTCGGGGTGTTGGGCCCGGTACACTTCAGCCGTCCCTCCCTCGCCGACGCGCTCGAGGAGGCGGTAGCCGGCGATGGTCTGACCGGCCAGGTTCTCGTTGGGCATGGGAACGCGCGAAGCTAACGCCCGGACTTGAGGTTGAGCAAGTGAGACGATTCGCAGCGGCGGCGCTGCTCGCCGCCATCGCCGGCTGCGGCCCCACGATGCGGGCCGGGGCGCCGCAGCGCCCGACGCCGGGCGCTAGCGTGCCGGCCGTATTCGACGCCGGCTCGGTCTACCGCTCGATGGGCTTCCTCGTCGGGGGCCCGCCCCTGCCGTTCGTCGCCACGGTGCAGTACTTGGCCGATGCGGCGCCCGACTCCACGCTGGCGGTGTTCGCGCTCTCGCTCTCCAACCACGCCCTCAGCTTCCAGCGCGACGGCAACGAGTTTCTGGCGCAGTATCACGTCGAGATCGCCTTCCGGGGCGACACGGCGAACACCCGCCAGGTCGCGACCGACGAGACGGTCCGCGTGCGCACGTTCCAGGAAACCCTGCGCACCGACGAGAGCGTGATCTATGAGCGGTTTGTCGCGGTCCCGCCCGGCGTCTATCGTGTGGTCGTCACGGTGCGCGACCGCAATGGTCCGGCGGTGGCCCACCAGGAGCGCGTCGACACGGTGCCGCGGTTCGCGGGGTCGGGCTTGAGTGCGCCGCTCGCCGTCTACGAAGTGACCCCGCGGACCCGCCGCGCTGAGGCGCCCAAGCTGCTCGTGAATCCGCGCGCCACGCTCGCGTACGGCAGCGACTCGCTGCGCTTCTACGTCGAGGCGTATGGCATGCGGCGCGGCGCGCGGGTGGCGGTGCGCGTGCTCGATCAAACCGACCAGCCGACCTGGCAGGACACGCTCGCGATCGCCGGCAACGACACGCTCGCGCCCCTGGTCATCGCGCTCCGATCGGTCCAACTGTCGGTCGGCCGGGGGCGCTTCGAAGTCGTGCCCGTGGGCGCGGGATTCGCGGCGGGGCGGGGCGCTCCGTTTCTCGTGAGCCTCTCCGACCAGTGGGCGATCACCAACTACGACCAGATGATCAGCTTGCTCCGCTACTTCGAGCGTCAGGACTGGGTCGACAGCCTGCGCAAGGCGGCCTCCGGCGATCGAGCCGCCTTGTGGCGGCGCTTCTACAAAGCCACGGACCCGGTCCCGATCACGCCGGAGAACGAGGCGCTGGACCAGTACTTCCGACGGGTCCAGCTCGCCAACCTGCGCTACCAGGAGGGGGGGGATCCGGGCTGGCTCACCGACCGCGGGGAGGTGTTCATCACCCTCGGCGAACCGGACGATGTGTTCGACTTCAGCGCGGACCTGACCCGCAGCGGCGTGCGGGGCATGCGCTGGACGTACAACGAGCTGCGCGTGACCCTGTTCTTCCAGGACCAGGGCGGCTTCGGGCGCTTCCGCTTGACGCCGACGTCGCGCGCCGAGTATCAGCGGGCGCTTGACCGGGTGCGCCGAAGGCTGTGAAGCGGGCGGTCGTCCTGCTCCTGTGGATCGCGGTGCCGCCGCCCACGGCCGCCGCTCAGGACACGTTCCCGGAGCGTGTGACGCAGCGCGCAGAATCGCTGCGGCTCGCCGGGCGTCTCTGGCACGCCGCGGAGACCTTGCTGGCCGCGGCGGCCCGCGACCCCCATCCGAACGCCGCGTTCATCGTCGAGGGTGCCAAGGCGGAGCTGCATGCGCGCCGCTACGACCGGGCCCGGAGCCTCCTGGTCGGGCAGCCGTGGCTCGAGGACTACGGCGCCGGTGAAGCGCTCGCCGTTCTGGCGCAAGCCGAAGCCCAGCTCGGCCTGGGGGCGGTCGCGGCGGCGCACTACGCCGCAGCCCGCACGCATGCTCGAGGGCCGCGGAACGCGCTGCTGGCGGTGCGCGAGGGTCTCGCCTGGGAGGCCGCGGGCGTGCTCGACAGCGCTGCCGCCGCGTACGCCGCGGCGCGCGCGATTGGGCTGCCGGTGATCGATTCGTGGCTGCGGCTGCGGGAAGCGCGCGTCACGCGTGATACCGCCGCCGCCTTCCGGCTGCTCTCCGATCTGCCGGCGCCGGCGGCGCGCGACGCGCCGGAGGCACGCGCGCTGGCGCTCCTCGCCGCCGCCGACACCGCCGCCGCGCTCGAGGCATTCGTGCAAGCGGGCCGCGCGCTCGACGTCGCCCGACTGGCGCTGGCCCGCGGCGACTCGACCCGCGCGCGCGACGCCGTGTATGGACTGATGGCCCGGTTCCCCGAATCCGACGACGCGGCGGCGGCCTCGGGCGTGGCGCTGGCGTCGTTGCCCGCGCGCACGGCTCCGGAGCGCGTGGCGCTGGCGCGTACGCTCAAGTCCCACGGCGCGGCGGGCGACGCGCGGGCCCAGGTCGAGCGCGCGCTGCACCTGGGCGACTCGAGCGCGGCCACCCTGGTGCTCGAGGGCGAGCTGCTCTTCGCGGCCGGTCGCTACCGCGACGCCGCGCGCGCCTATCTCGCGGCCGCGAAGGACTCGGGGCTCGGTCCGCTCGCCATCTACCGCCGCGCGCGCCTGCTGCTGCGTCTGGGCGACCCGGGCGCGTCCGAAGCGCTCGCCGGATTCGCGCAAACCTTTCCCGCCGACACGGCGGCCCCCACCGCGCTCTACGCATTGGGCGACGGACTCGCGGAGCGCGATGACTGGGCCGGCGCATCCCGTTGGTTCGGCGAGCTGACGGCGCGGTATCCCGCGGATCTGCGGTCGTCGCTCGCCCGCTTCCGGCTCGCGGCCCGGGCGATGCGCGACGGGATGCTCGACAGCGCCGCAGCCCTGTTCCGCGGCGAGGTGGCGGCGGCCGGACCGCAGCGGATGAGCGCGCGCTTCTGGCTCGGCAAGGTGGCGCTGCTCGCGGGCGACACGGCGGCGGGTCGCGCGCTGTGGCGCGCGCTCGCGCACGAGGATTCGGTCGGCTACTACGGGCTCCGCGCCCGGCGTGAGGTGGATCTCCCCCCGCTCCGCATCGCCGCCGCTCCGCTGCCGCCGCCGTCGCCGGCGGTCGCCGCGTCGCTCGGGCGCCTCGACACGCTCGTGCTGGCCGGCCTCGACAGCGCCGCCCAGGCCGAAGTGCGCGCCATCCTCGCCCACGCGCCGCAGCAGGACGTCGACGCGCTGCTCGCCTGGAGCGATGGGCTCGCGTCCCGGGGCTTCGGTCCCGCCGCGGTGCGGCTGGCGTGGCAGGCCGCGCTCAAGTCGCCGAACGACCCGCGGGTGTTGCGCGCCATCTTCCCGTGGCCGAACCGGCGCACGGTCGAGGCCGAGGCGGCCGAGTTCGACGTCGATCCCCTGCTGCTGGTCGCGATCGTGCGACAGGAGAGCGTGTTCGACGCGGCGGCGCTGTCTCCCGCGGGCGCGCGCGGACTGGCGCAGCTCCTCCCCGGTACCGCGGCCCTCACCGCGCGCGGGCTGGACGTGACATTCTACCCGGACTGGATCACGGTTCCCGATCTGAACCTCCACCTCGGCGCCGCCCATCTGCAGGAGCTGCTGCGGCGCTTCGGCAATCGCGTCGAGGTGGCCGCGGCTGCGTACAACGCCGGCCCGGTGCCGGCCACCCGCTGGCTCGACCGTCCCGGCGCCGCCGACCCCGATCAGTTCATCGAGCTCATCCCCTACCAGGAAACCCGCGGATACGTGCGCGCCGTGCTCCGTAACCGGGAGCTGTATCGCGCGCTGTACGTCGCGCCAAGTAATTGATCGGCCGGCTGTTAAGGGGCCCGGCGGCCGCGAGCTTGAGGGTTGTTGACAAGCCTTCCGTCTCGCGTCATTTCTATCGCGCCCGACACGGGTGTCGGGCCGGGCCGCTCGCGCCCAATGTGCGCCTTCGCAGGAGGCAGACCGAATGGCTAAGGGCAAGGTGAAGTGGTTCAATGATGCCAAAGGCTACGGCTTCATTGAACAGGAAGGTGGCGAGGACGTGTTCGTCCACTTCTCGGCCATCCAGATGGACGGCTTCAAGACGCTGGTCGAAGGGCAGATCGTGGAATTCGAAGTGATGAACGGCGACAAAGGGCTGCACGCTGCGAACGTCGTTCGCGTGTAAGCGGACTCGCTCGATCTAGCCGCTCCCCGCCCGCGGTCCGGGCGGGGTTTTCATTCCGGCCTGGTTATTGTTCGGCCCATGCCCACGATGCCCGCTCCCGTGCTCTACTTGATCGACGGATACGCGCTCATCTACCGCGCCTTCTTCGCGATGATCGCGCGCCCTCTGACCACGCGGCGCGGAGAGAACACCTCCGCCGCCTGGGGCGTCACCAACTTTCTGCTGCGCCTGCTCGAGCGCCGCCGCCCGGACTATCTGGCGTGGGTCCACGACGTGGGCGAATCGTTCCGTCACCAGACCTACGAAGCGTACAAGGCAACGCGCGAGAAGCTCACCGACGAGCTGCAGCAGGACTTCGACCGGTCCGTGGAGCGCATCGAGCAAATCCTCGACGCTTTCGGCGTGACCGTGGTGGGCGTCGCCGGGTACGAGGCGGACGACGTCATCGGGACCCTCGCCACCGCCGCCGCGGCGCGGGGCTTGCAGGTGGTGATCGTGTCGGGCGACAAGGACTTTTATCAGTTGATCGGCCCCGGCATCGCGCTCCTGAACCCGGGCCGCGGCGGGCCCGCCGCCGTCGAGGAGCATTGGGTCGATCACTCCAACGCGAGCGAGCGGCTCGGCGTGCCCCCGGAGCGCGTGGTGGACTACCTCGCGCTGGTCGGCGACAGCTCGGACAACGTTCCGGGCGTGAAGGGCGTGGGAGAGAAGACCGCGCTCGAGCTGCTCACCACGTTCGGGGACCTGGACGGGATTCTGGCGAACGCCGAGCAGATCGCTGGGAAGCGGGCGCGGGAGGCGGTGCGGCAACATGCGGACCTCGCCCGGCTGTCGCGGGAGCTCGTGACGATCCGGCGCGATGCGCCGGTCGCCCTCGACCTCGAGGCGCTGCGGGTGCGCCCGCCGGACGCCGCCCGGCTCGCCGAGCTCTTCACCGAGCTCGAGTTCCGCTCGTTGATCCCGAAGCTGTCGTCGCTCCAGGCGGCGGGCATGGAGGACCCCGCTCCGGCAGCCCAGCAGGCGTCCGCCGTCGCGGCGGCCCCATCGGCGACGCCAGCCGTGCTCGCGCCGGCACTCGCCGATCCGACGATCGTGGACGACCCCGCGCTGCTCGCCGCGGTGGTGGCCGAATGCCGCCGGGCGCCCCTCGTCGCGCTCGACACCGAGACGACGTCGCTCGATCCCAAGCGAGCGGACCTCGTCGGCATGTCGCTCGCGGTCGCGCCCGGGCGCTCGTGGTACCTGCCGTTCGCGCACGTGGCGCCCGACGGTGAGCTCGCGGGCGGCGCCCCGCCCCGCAATCTGCCGCCGCTCGCGAGCGCCGCCTTGCGCCCGCTCGGCGCGCTGCTCGCCGATCCCGGCGTGCCCAAAGCCGGCCACAACGTCAAGTACGACTGGCTCGTGCTGCGCCGGGCGGGCGTCGAGCTCGCCGGCGTCGCGTACGACTCGATGCTCGCGAGCTTCGTGCTCGATCCGGGGCGCCGCTCGCACGCCATCGACGAGCTCGCGCGCGAGCGGCTGTCGATCCGGATGCAGACCTACCCCGAGCTCGTCGGCCGGGGCAGGGCAGAGCGGCCGTTCGCGGCGGTGCCGGTGCGGGACGCGGCGCGCTACTGCGGTGCCGACAGCGAGACGGTGCTCCGGCTGCGCGATGCGTTCCGGCCCGAGCTCGAGGATCACCAGCTGGTGCGGTTGCTCGAAACGATCGAGGTGCCGCTCATTCCGGCGCTCGTCGACATGGAATGGAAGGGAGTGCTGATCGATCTCGGGCGCCTGGGCGAGGTCTCACGGGCGTTCGCGCGCGAGCTGCTGGAGCTGGAGCAGGCGATTTACCGCGCGGCGGGCACGCAGTTCAATATCAACTCCACTCCGCAGCTGCGGCAGGTGCTGTTCGGGAAGCACCAGCTGCCGGTGCTCAAGAAGACCAAGACCGGCGCATCGACCGACTACGAGGTCCTCGAGCAACTCGCGGTCATGGGCCACGAGGTGCCCCGCCTCCTGATCGAGTATCGCGAGCTGTCCAAGCTCAAGTCGACCTACGTGGACGCGCTCCCGGGCTTCATCAACCCGCAGACCGGGCGCGTTCACACGAGCTTCAACCAGACCGGCGCCGCCACCGGACGGCTTTCCTCCTCGGAGCCGAACCTTCAGAATATCCCCGTCCGGACCCCACGCGGCGAGACGATTCGCCGCGCTTTCGTCGCGCCGCCCGGTGCGCGGCTGGTCACGGCCGACTACTCCCAGATCGAGTTGCGGCTGCTCGCGCACCTCTCGGGCGACCCCGCGTTCGTACGGGCGTTCGAGCAGGGCGGTGATATTCACCGCGAGACGGCCGCCATCATCTTCGGCGTGCCCCAGGACCGGGTCACGCCCGAGATGCGGGCGCGAGCCAAAACGATCAACTTTGGCACGATCTATGGGCAGGGGCCGTTCGCGCTGTCGCGGCAGCTCGGCATCACTCAGGACGAAGCGAAAGAATTCATCAGGCAGTATTTCACCCGCTTCGCCGGAGTGCGGGCATGGCTCGACCGGATTGTGGTAGAGGCACGCCAGAAGGGGTATGTCGAGACACTGTTCGGAAGGCGACGTTACATTCCTGAGCTCAAGGACCGGAACTTCAACATTCGGGCGTTCGGCGAGCGCACGGCCGCCAACTCCCCGCTACAAGGATCGGCTGCGGACGTGATCAAGGTCGCCATGATCCGCATCGCCAGCGCCTTCAAGGAGCAAGGCCTCGCATCGCGCATGATCTTGCAAGTCCATGACGAGCTTGTACTTGAGGTGCCAGAACAGGAGCAGACGCCTGCGGTAGAGCTGGTAAAACGCCACATGGAGACGGCGGCGAGCTTGCGCGTGCCACTCGTTGTAAGTATCGGTGTTGGAACGGATTGGATCGAGGCGAAGCGGTAAGCACGACTCTTGCCACTGGGGGACAGGGTGCTCAGTATAGATAGCGCCGAACCTCGGATGCGGGGTCGGCGCCTTTGGCGCCGGAGGGTACGCAGGTGATGTCTCGACGCGGCTTTACGCTGATCGAAATCCTGATCGTGATCGTGATCATCGGCATTCTGGCGTCCATCGCCGTCCCGAAGTTCGCGAACACGAAGGACAAGGCGTACATCGGTCAGATGAAGAGCGACCTCCGGAATCTGGCCACGGCGGAGGAGGCGTTTTTCTTCGACAGCTCGGCCTACACCAACGACTTTACGAAGATGAACAATTACAATCCGAGCGTCGGGATCAACGTGGTGGTCAACGAGCACACGCCGCAGGGCTGGTCCGCGACGGCGACGACGCCGAACAATCCGCTGCTGCACTGCGACCTCTTCTCCGGGGCCGCCGCCCCCGTCGGAGCCGCGACCATCGAGGGCCGTATCACCTGCCAATAACCGGGATGGCTGGCGAGTTCGCGCGCCGCCGCGAGGGGATGTGCTTCGCCCTCGACGGCGGCGTTTGGCTTCATCGGCACACGTTTGAGGGGAAGCCGATGGTGCACCTCGTGAGCGCGGACCGGGCGCGCCTGCTCGCACTCGGCCGCGTGTTGGGAATGCACCCGGAGTGGCTGCAGTACAAGCCGCTGAAGGACCCGCGCACGGGGATCAGGGTGCCGGCGTGGCATTGGGACGTCTGGGGAGCACGCCTCCGGCAGTTAGACGGAGAGATAGACGCGTACACGCCGAGGCAGACGCCTAGACGCCCAGACGCCTAGCGGCGGCGCGTTTTGAGTGCGGAGGAAGGCCCTACTCCGCACTCGGCGCTGCAACCCACTAGGCGTCTCGGCGTCTAGGCGTCTGTCTGACCGTCTAGCCGTCTGCCTCCCGCTCAAGTTTGGGTGCCCGTACGCCCGGCCACCAGTTCCATCTCCCCGCGATATGCATGATCGCCGGCACGAGCACCATCCGGATCAGCGTCGCGTCGAGCAGCACGGCGGCCGCGAGGCCGAAGCCGATGAGTTGCACCGCGAGCACTCGCGAGAACGCGAACGTCCCGAACACGAGAATCATGATCAGCGCCGCGCTCGTGATGGTGGACGCCGTGGCGGACAGTCCCTCCATGGTGGCGTGGTCGTTTCGCCCGGTCTTGTCGAACACCTCCTTGACGCGGGTGAGCAGGAACACCTCGTAGTCCATCGACAGGCCGAACACGATCGCGAACACCAGTACCGGCACCACCGCCCAGATCGCCTGGGTCGGGCCCTCGAGGCCGAATAGCCGGCCGCCGTAGCCGTGCTGGAACACGAGCACGGTCAAGCCGAACGCCCCTCCCACCGAGAGGAGGTTCAGCAGCACGGCCTTGATGGGGACGAGGAGCGAGCGAAAGGCGACGAACAGCATGATGGCGGTGATGCCGAGCACCATCGCCACCGTTCCCGGGAATCGCGTCATCAGGTCGTGTTGCGTATCGACGTTGGAGGCGGCGAAACCTGCCACGAGGATCTCGGCGCCCGCGAGCCCGCGCAGGCCGTGCGCCGCCACTGCGCGCACCCGCCGCACGACGTCCATGAGCCCGGTCAGCGACACCGTGTCGGCCGGGATCACGTCCAGCAGCGTCACGCGATTGTCGGCGCTCAGGTACGCGTCGTAGAACTTCGGGTTCTTGGTGCGTACATCGTCCGGGTCGCTGTAGTACATCGCGAGCTGGAGCGTGGACAGGCTCGGCTTGATGCTCGCGATGCCGCGGACTTCGCGCACCCGCGGGTCTTTGCGAATCGAGTCGGTGAGCGCCTTGAGCCCCGGCAGCCGGCGCGCGGCGAGCGCGGATTCGCCTTCGGGCAGCTGGACCACGACCCGCACCGGCTGGATCACGCCGCTCGCGCCCATCTCGCGGAGCGCCTCGAGACCGCGGCCGGACTCGGACTCGGGCGGGAACCAGTTGATCGCGGGGAGGCCGAGGCGGATTTGGGTGACCGGGAACGTGAGGAGCGCGATCGCCGCTCCACCGAACGCCACGGCGCGCCATGGACGGTGGCCGAGCCAGCGCGCCCAGCGCTCCCAGCCGGTCGGGGCGTGGAACCGGGCGAGCGGCCGGGCGAGCCACTTCGGGCGATCGATGTTGCGACCGAGGATCGCGAGCGCCGCCGGAAGGAACGTGGTCGCGAGCAGCACTGAGACCGCGACGACGAGCAGGCCGCCCACGCCGACGGAGCGCGTGTCGGACAGGGGCGTGGTCACGAGCGCCGCAAACCCCACGACCACCGTGAGCCCGGAGGTCACGACCGCCGAGCCCGCGGTCTCGACGGTCCGGATCGCCGCGTCCGCCGGCGACAGCCCGCGGTTCAGCTCTTCCCGAAACCGCGTCACCACTAGCAGGGAGTAGTCGATCCCGACGCCCAGCCCCACCATCGTCGTGATGTTCAGCACGAACACCGACATCGGCAGGTAGTGCGCGGCGATGGTCACGAGGCCGAGGGCGATCGTGATCGCGAGGACCCCGACGATGACGGGGAGGGTGGCGGCCACCAAGGCGCCGAACGCGACGATCAGCACGGCGAGCGTGAGGGGCACGGCCCGTTGCTCGCTGCGCTCCGTGTCCTCGGCGCTGATGGTGCGCACGTCGTGGTCCAGCGCCGGGAAGCCCGTCACCATCACCTCGAAGTCTTCCGAGCCCGGCACGCGTCCCAGCGCCTGTTCGATCGTCGCGCGCAGGTCGGGGACGAAGCTGGTGCTCAGGTCGCGGGTGGATGCCGGCGTGATGGCGGCGATCAGGAAGGTGGTGCGGCGATCCTTGCTGACGAAGGTCGACTCGCCGATCGAGCGCACCGAGATCACCTGGCTTACATATGCTCGCCGCTCGGCGGCCCTCGTGAGGGAGTCGAGCACGGCCTCGAACCGTTGGTTGGTCCAGCGGACCGGGCCGTGGACTACGATCGCGACGTAGTCGGCGAACGGAGTTGGGAACGCTTCCTTGAGGAGCTCGGTGGCGCGATTCGATTCCGTGCTCTCGCTCGCGCCGCCTCGCAAGGCCAGGGTCTGCTGGACGTGCCTCGCCCGCGGAGCGAACAGCAGCGCCAGCGCCGCCCACGCCGCAATGACCCACCCGCGCCGCCGGATGAGAGGGGCTGCAGGTAACGCCAACACTTACTGGCCAAGCATAAGCAGGCCACAATCATAGAGACGCCAACCGGGCAATGCTAGCGGCGCGGCGTCGCGCTTCCGAATAAATTGCGCGTATGGTTGAGCGCCGCATGTCAGTGCTCCTCGCCGCGACGGTGGTGGTTCTCGTGTCCGCAGCGCTGTGGGACGCGTTCGTACGGACGCCCCGCTCGCGCTCTCGCGCCGCCGCGACCCCGCCTCCTGCCGTCACCACAACCCCCCCGGCCGAGAGTGCGGCACCGAGGCCACCCGCCCCCGCGGTCGCGCCGCCACAGGCCGCGCCGCCGCCCGACGCCGCGACGGAAGGGACGAGCTACATGGTGTTGCTCGCCCGCTCGGAGATCCGCCGCCGCATTCGCGCGAGCGCGGGGCTCACGTACCTGAACGAGGTCGTCGCGGAGAGCCAGGACTCGATGCTGCACCGGTGGGACGACCGCGTCTCGCGCCCGGTGCGCGTCTATTTGTCGCGCGGGCAGGTCGCGAACTTCCGGCCCGCGTTCCTCGATGCCGTGCGGCGCGCGTTCGAGCGATGGGCGGACGCGGGTGTGCCCGTGCGTTTCAACCTCGACGCCGATTCCAGCTCCGCCGAAGTGCGGTTCCAGTGGCGGATCCAGTTCGAAGGCGAGCGCAGCGGTGAGACCGAGCTGCGTTGGGACCAGGACGGCCACCTGACATCGGGCGTCGTGACGCTCGCCACGTTCGACCCCAAGGGGCAGCCGTTCGGGGAGGACGACATCCGGGTCGTCGCCCTGCACGAGATCGGGCACCTGATCGGCCTCGATCACTGCTCGGACTCGACCGATCTCATGTTCGCGACCACCAAGGTGCGTGACCTCTCGGCGCGGGATATCCAGACGGCGCTGCTGCTCTACCAGCTCGCACCAGGCTCGCTGCGCTGAGGGTATATATTGAAAGGGAAGTGGTAAGCAGGTCCCATGGCGCACCGCGGCATCATCTCGTTCCTGACACACGACGCTCCCGACGGGGGCGCGGCGTCCCTCGCCCAGGCGCTCGACGCGCGCGTGCGCGAAGGGGAGCTCATCGAGAAACTGCCCGACGGGGCGGTGCGCTGCTTCGCGTGCGGGCACCGCTGTCTGGTGAAGCCGGGCCGCCGCGGCATCTGTAAGGTCCGCTTTAATAGGGATGGGACCCTCTATGTCCCCGCGGGCTACGTCGCGGCGCTGCAGTGCGATCCGACCGAGAAGAAGCCGTTCTTCCACGTGCTCCCCGGCTCAGACACGCTCACGTTCGGGATGCTGGGGTGCGACTTCCATTGCGGCTACTGTCAGAACTGGCTCACCAGTCAGGCCCTGCGGGACGACGCGGCCGGCGTGCTGCCGACCGACGTGACTCCCGATGAGCTGGTGCGGCTCGCCCTGCGGCAGGGGGCGAAGCTCGTCGGCTCGTCCTACAACGAGCCGTTGATCACGGCCGAGTGGGCGCTGGACGTTTTCAAGGCGGCGAGGGCGCACGGCCTGAAGACCGCGTTCATCTCGAACGGCAACGCGACCCCCGAGGTGCTCGACTACATCCGACCCTGGACCGACTGCTACAAGATCGACTTCAAGGCGATGGACGATAAGCGCTACCGCGAGCTGGGCGGCGTGCTGCAGCACGTGCTCGACGCGATTCGCATGGTGTACGAGCGCGGCTTCTGGCTGGAGCTCGTGACGCTCGTCGTGCCGGGGTTCAACGACGACGAGGCGCAGCTCACCCGGGCCGCCGAGTACATCGCCGCGGTGTCGCCCGAGATCCCGTGGCACGTGACGGCGTTTCACAAGGACTACCGGATGACCGACCCGGACAACACGTCGGCCGCGACGCTGATCCGCGCCTGCGAGATCGGCGCGCGGGCGGGCCTGAAATTCGTCTACGCTGGCAACCTCCCCGGGCGGGTCGGTCGCTGGGAACACACGTACTGCCCGGATTGCGGCGACCTGCTCGTCGAGCGCTACGGCTACGTCATCGAGCGGCAGCGGATCGGCCCGGACGGTCGCTGTCCCTCCTGCGGCCGAGGGATTCCGGGCGTTTGGTGCTAGCGGCCCTGCTGCTTTTGCAAACGGGGTCGGCGCTCACCCCGGGGCGTGGCCCGGCGGTTGGTCCACCCCTACGAGCCGCGTTCGACGCGGGCACCTTCGACCCCATCGTCCTGGACGGCATCCGGCGCGGTGCGTACCCGGGAGCCGCGCTCGTCGTCGGGCGGCGTGACACCGTGCTGTTCGCGAAGGGGTACGGGCGGCTCACCTGGTCCCCGTCGAGCCCCGCGGTCAGTGCCGACAGCACGATCTACGACCTCGCCTCCCTCACCAAGGTCGTCGCGACCACGACGTCGCTGATGCTGCTCGTCGAACGGGGCCGAGTCCGGCTGGACGCGCCGGTGGCGACGTACCTCCCTGAGTTCAACGGTGCCGGCACCGCCGGGATCACCGTGCGAGAGCTCCTCACGCACACCTCGGGGCTGCGCGCCGATCTTCCGGACGCCGAGCTCAAGTCTCTTCCGGATGGCGCGGCGCTGCTGCGGCGAGTCCTGAGTGAGACCCCCCGCGTCCCACCCGGGAGCCGCGTGATCTACAGCGATCTCAACGCGATCCTGCTCGGCCTCGTGATCGAGCGCGCGTCCGGCGAGCCCGTGGACGGGTTTGCGGCGCGGGAGATCTTCACCCCGCTGGGCCTGCGGGAGACCGTGTTCCGGCCGCCGGCGCGGCTGCGCGCCCGCATCGCACCCACGGGCGTGTGGCGGGGCCACCCGGTCGCCGGGGTCGTGAACGACGCCAGCGCGTTCAAGCTGGGTGGCGTCTCCGGGAATGCGGGCCTCTTCTCCACCGCTGCCGACGTGGCGCGGTTCGCGCAGCTCGTGCTGCGCGAGGGCGCGCTCTCGGACGGGCGGCCGCTCCTTCGGGCGGAGACCGTACGCTTGTTCACGGCTAAGACGGCCGACTTCGGGCGCGGCACCGAAGCCCGCGCGCTCGGCTGGCAGGCGGTGCCCACGGGAGAAAGCGTGTCGAGCGCCGGCACGCGGTTCGGGCCCCGCAGCTTCGGCCATACCGGTTGGACGGGAACCTCGCTGTGGATCGATCCCGATCGTGACCTGTTCGTCGTGCTGCTCACGAACCGCGCGTACGCACCACGTGCCCGCCGCCCGTTCACACTGCTCAAGGGCGTGCGCGGCCGGGTGGCCGACGCCGCCGCGCGGGCGTCCGATGCTCGCTGAGCGGTCCCGGCGGCCTCCCCCGCCCCCCCCGCCCCCCCCGCCCCGGCCGACGTTGATCTACGACGGCGAGTGCGGCTTTTGCCGCACGTCAGTCGGTCGGCTGCAGCGTTGGGACCGAGAACATCGCATCGCGATGCTGCCGTTCCAGGACCACGCCCGCGTGGCCGCGTTCGGGATCCCGCTCCCCGCCCTCGCGGCGGCGATGCACCTTGTCCTGCCGGACGGCCGGGTGCTCGCGGGAGCCGACGCGGCTCCGGAGATCCTCCGGCTCTTGCCGGGGAAGCGCTGGCTGGCCTGGGCATTCCGGATTCCGGGTGTGCTGCCGGTCGCGCGCCGCGTGTACGCCCGGATCGCTCGAAAGCGGCGCTGCCTGGTGCGCGGCTTTCGGGTCGACTAGGTTGGGAAACAGGAGGGTCCGGAGAACATGCCCATGACGCAACCCAGCCCGCTCACCGCTGAGCTCGTGCGCAAGGCGCTGCGCGACGTCAAAGACCCCGAGCTCGACATGAACATCATCGACTTGGGCCTGGTGTACGACGTCGAGGTCGCTCCCTCCGACGGCCAGGTGTTGGTGAAGATGACGCTGACGTCGCCTGGGTGCCCGGCGGGTCCGATGATCACCAACGACGCCTACCGCGTCATTCGCGGGCTCGACGGCGTGAAGGATGTGGATATCGAGATCGTGTGGGAGCCGTACTGGACGCCGGACCGGATGGATCCCAAGGTCCGGGCTTTGATGGGGCTCTAGCCGAGCGCCCCGAGTAGCGCGTCTCCCAGCACCTCGATCTGCCAGCGCCGGAGCTCCCCGAGGCGGGCGAGCCCGGCGCGGTCGTTGAGCGACGACGCGGCGCGCGCCACGGCTTCGAGCGTCGCCCGGCCGCACAGGACGCCGGGGTCGAGCCCCAGCTCCGCGGCCACCCGGTTACGGGCGGCCTTGAGCCGCTCGACGCGCGCGTCGAACGCCGGATCCCGCGGTGGCCGGGCGGTGCGCTCCACGCGCGGTAGCTCGGCGTCGCGGAGCTTGAGCGCCGCGCCGACGGCGTCGAGCAGTGCGGGGCCGTGGCGCCGGGCGAGCGGGACGGGCAGCGCTGCGATGCGCGCGAGATCCGCGGGCGTGCGCGGCATGGCCTTCGCGACGGCCAGCAATGCGTCGTTCCCGATGATGCGGAACGTGGCCTTGTCCTGCTGCGCGGCGAGATCCTCGCGCCAGCGGTACAGCTCGCGCAGCGCCGCGAGGGACCGCGGCGGTAGCACCTTCGCTCCCTTCACTCGAAGAAAGGCGTCCGCCCCATCCGGAACGCCCGTCCATCGCAGATCCTCGAGCCGCTGGAACTCTTCTTCCGCCCACGCCAGCCGTCCCAACGCGGTAAGCCGGTCGCGCAGCGTCTGGCGCAGAGCAGGCAGGTGCTCCGTGTCCGCCGCCGCGTAGGCGAGCATCGCGGCCGGCAGCGGGCGCCGGGACCAGTCGGCCTTCTGGTGCTGCTTGGCGAGCTTCACTCCGACGTACTTTTCGAGCAGGGCGGCGAGGCCCACAGCCGGCTCCGCCACGAGTTGCGCCGCGATGCGCGTGTCGAACAGGTGCGTCGCCCGGAAGCCGTAGTCGCGATCCAGGGTGCGCAGGTCGTAGTCCGCGTCGTGGAAGATCTTCTCGATTCGACGATCCGCCAGCAGCTCGCCGACCGGCGAGAGGTCGGCGAGGGCCAACGGGTCGATGATGGCGGTCGTGGACGGGCCGGACAGTTGGATCAGGAAGATGCGGTCGCGGTAGCGGTGAAAGCTCGCCGCCTCGGTGTCGGCGGCGACGAGCGGCTCCCGGCGCAGCGTCGCGACGGCGGCGGCGAGCGCGTCGGGGGTGCTGATGTAGCTAGCCAGCCGTCACTCTTCCTTGCTCAACTGCTCCAACCCGGCCGCGATCTCCTCGAGGGCCTTGGCGAGCGTTTTGTAGAATTCTGGGTCCGGCGGCTGGGGCGCGCCCCCCAGCGGGTCGCCCGCACACTTGCGGGCGGCGCGCGCTGCGTGGCGAATGTAGTCGGTGGCGACCCGCATCGGCTTCCTCGAGATCGGGGGGAGGAGGGGCGAATGGGCTGGGATCCCGTTCGACTGACCCAAAAGATACGCTCCGCGCTCGCGCCCTGTAGTCTCGGCGACTGGCCCACGCCCCTGGAGCCGGCACCGGACCTCGGCCGGGCGCTCGGGGTCGCCGCCCTCATGATCAAGCGGGAGGACCGGTCGTCCGTCCGGTGCGGCGGCAACAAACTACGGGGCCTCGAGTTCCTGCTCGCGGGGGCGCCGGCCGGCACCGTCTTCGTGACCGTTGGTGGCACCGGCTCGACGCACTGCCTCGCCACCGCGGTGCACGCCGCGGCCGTATCGTGCCGCGCCGCTGTGGCGCACTTCCCGCAGCCCGACACGGCGGCCGGCCGCGCCGTCGCGGCGGCCTGCAACGCCCGCGCCGCGTTGGTGGTGCGCGCGCGCACGCGCCTGACGGTGCCGCTCGCCGTACTCAAAGCCTGGCGTGGCGCGCGGACGCTCGGTCCACGGCGTTGGATCCCGGGCGGCGGCGCGCATCCCCGCGCGGTCGTCGGCCACCTGCTCGCGGGTCTCGAGCTCGGCGAGCAGGTCCACGAGCCTCCCGACGCGATCGTGCTGCCCCTCGGCACCGGCGGCACGGCGGCGGGGCTGGTGCTCGCCGTGATGACGCTCGGGTGGCCGACACGCGTGGTGGCGGTGCGGGTTGCCCCGGCGATCGTCGCCAACCGGTGGCGCACACTGCGCCTGGCTTGCAGCGCCGCGGCGTTGCTGGCGCGGCATGGCATCATGCTGCCGCCCTTGCCGCCCCTGCCGCCCTTGCTTGTGGTGGATGGGTTGGGGGAGGGCTACGGCCATCCCAGCGCCGCGGGTGAGCGCGCGCGTGCGATCGCGGCCGAACACGGCCTGACCCTCGATCCGACGTACGGTGCCAAGGCCTTTGCCTTTCTCATGCGACGTGCAACATGGGACGTGCAACGGGCCGTGTTCTGGCATACGTTTGGCGCCCCGGTTCCCGGTTCCGAGTCCGCGCGGTGACCTCATTTCCGACGGTCGAGCTGACGGTCTATCCTTACGAGTGCGACGCCTTCGGCCACCTCAATCAGGCGTCCCTGCTCGCCCTGCTGGAGCGCGCCCGCTGGGATGCCCTCGCCCGCGGGCCGGGGATGGACCTGTTCGACCGCAACGGCGTCTGGCCCGCCGCTCGCAAGGCGGTGATCGAGTACAAGGCGGGCGTGTATCCGCGCGACGTGGTGCGGGTCGAGACGGCGGTCGCGCATCGCGGCACGACGAGCATGACCCTGCGGCACGTGGTACGCCGGATCTCGGATGACGTCGTCGTGGCCGAGGCGGAGATCGTGTTCGTGTGCGTCGACCGGCTGGGACGCGCCACGCCGTTCCCCGAGGAAATCGGGCGCTTCCTCGGCCCCCGCACCTCCGGAGCGCACCAGCCCCTCCACGTGCCCGCGGGTGATGCGGCGCTCGCCGTCGACGTTCGGGGCGAGGGGCTCCCGGTGCTGTTCGTGCACGGCTTCCCGTTCGATCGGACGATGTGGCGTCACCAGGTGGCCGCGCTCTCCCGCTGGAAGCGAATCGCGCCCGACCTGCGGGGCGCGGGTGCTTCCACGGCGCCGGCGCCCCCTGCGGACGGCTACTCGCTGGCGCGCCACGCGGACGATCTGGTCGCCGTGCTCGACGCGCTCGGCATCAGCCAAGCGGCGGTGTGCGGCCTGTCGATGGGTGGGTACGTCCTGTTCGAGCTGCTCCGACGACATCCTCAGCGGGTGCGAGCCGTGATCCTCGCGGATACGAGGCCGGACGCCGATTCGGCGGAGGCGAAGCGCGGCCGTGACGAGCTGGCCGCGCTGGCGGAGCGCGCGGGACAGGAAGCGGTGATCGGGCGGCTGCTGGCGCGACTGCTCGCCCCCGCAACCCGCGCCACCCAGCCCGAGATCGTGGAGCAGGTGCGCGACATGGCGCGTCGCTGGTCGGTGCCGGCGATCGTGGCCGCGGTGCGCGCCATGCGTGATCGCCCCGACTCGACGGACGTGCTGCGCGGACTGCGCGTGCCGGCGCTGGTGCTCGTGGGAGAGGACGACGAGGTCTCGCCGCCGCCCGTCGCCGCAGCCATGGCGAAGCTCATTCCGGGAGCCGAGTTCCACAGCATCCCGGTCGCCGGCCACCTCGCGCCCCTGGAGCAGCCCCTGGCCGCGAGTCGGCTCTTGTCGGATTTCCTGGGCCGGCTCTAGGAGCCTTTGCGCTGCGGCTTGCCGGGCGGCGTCGCGCCCTGGAAGACGTCGCGATTCTTGGCGATGTACGACTTCCACTGGGGGGGCGTGTCTTCCTCCGGGAAAATCGCCGTCACGGGGCACTCGGGCTCGCACGCGCCGCAATCGATGCACTCGTCGGGATGGATGTACAGCTGGTCCTCGCCCTCGTAGATGCAGTCCACCGGACACACGTCCACGCAGGAGCGATCCTTCACGTTGATGCAGGGTTCCGCTATGATGTACGGCATCAACACTCCCTTCGAGTCGCCGGCCGTGCAACACACGCCCGTCGCGCAAACTTAGATTCGCTCCCGCGCCAGTCAAGGTCCAATGGATAGCGCGCGCCGCGTCCCTCGCATCGCCGCAGCGGTGCTGGCCGCGCTCGGTCTCGTGCCGGTCGCCAATCTCGCGGGCGGCCAGGCGTTCGTGCCGTGGTGGTCGGCCGCGGTGCGGGAATGGCTGCTCGTCGGCGGCGCGATGCTGCTGGTCGCGCTCGGACTCGCCCGGCTGCTCGGCCGTCGGGTCGACCGCTGGGCTGCGCGGCTCGAAGCGCTGGCGCTCGCGCCGCCGCCCCGCGCGTTCGCCGCGCTGGTCGCGGGCGGCGTGTTCGCGCTCGCCGTCGTGTTTGCGATCTATTGTTTCGCCGGCGCCCCCTTCGTTCAGGACGAAATGGCCCAGCGCTTCCACGCGCGTGTGCTCTTGACCGGTCATCTGTTCGCGCGGGGCGAGGCGCACCCGGAGTTCTTCTCGATCACCGGGGTGCTCGATCGCGGCGGCCACTGGTACTCCATGTATCCGATCGGCGGTCCCGCCCTCCTCGCCGCGGGCATGGCGCTCCACGTGACGTGGCTCGTCAACCCGCTCCTCACGGCGCTGACCGCGTGGATGGTGTACCGCTTCGCGGCCGCGGCGTTCGGCGAGGGGCCGGCGCGCGCGGGCGCGCTGCTGTTCGCCGCGTCACCGTTCGTGCTGATCATGGGCGCCAGCGAGATGAACCATGCCGGCACGCTGGCGCTTGCGGCCGTCGCGCTCACGGCGCTGACGACGTGGACGACCGCGACCGACGGGCCCCGCGTCGCGCGCGCCGCGGTGGCGGTCGGCCTCGCCATCGGCGCGATGGCGACGATTCGGCCGCTCGATGCCACGGCCGTGGCGGTGGTCGTCGGGCTGTTTCAGGTCTGGATCGCGGCTCGCGACCGGACGCGTGCCGCGTCGCTCGCGCTCCAGGTCGCCGTCGGGGCCGTGCCGGTGGCGTGTCTCTTGTACGTCAACGCTCGGACCACGGGCCATCCCCTGCTCTTCGCGTACGACGCCCTGTACGGCCCGGGCCAGCGGCTCGGGTTCCACCTGGACCCCTACGGCGTGCCGTACACGCCGGCCCGGGCGCTCGTCCTCACTTCGGCGAACCTGATGCGACTCGACCGCTACCTGTTCGAGTGGCCGCTGCCGGGGCTGGTGCCGATCCTCGTCGCGCTGCTGGCGCTGCGACGCCCCACGCGATGGGACCTGCTGCTCCTCGGGTTGTTGGGCGCGGTGGTGGGTGCCTACGGACTGTACTGGGCGGCTGACAGCTTCTTCGCGGGGCCGCGCTTCCTCTATACCGCGGTGCCGGCGTTCGTGGTCTTCGCGGCCCGTTCGCCGGGCCTTGTGGCCGCGCGCCTGCCGCCGGGACTGCTGCGTCGCGCCGCGCTGCTCGTCGTCCCGCTGTGCGTCGGGTACGCCTGGCTCACTCCCACCGGAGTCTCGAGCGTGCGAATGCGCGCGTACTACTACCACGAGGGCCGGACCAAGTTGAAGACCGACATCGCGTCCCAGGTGCGGGCCGCGGACCTGGGGAACGCGCTCGTGCTCGTGCACGAGGGCTGGCGCGGTCGGCTCGAGGCGCGGCTTCGCGCGCTGGGCCTCACGCCGGGCGACGCCGGTCGCCTGCTGACCAGTGCCGACGCGTGCCAGATTCAGACCGCCCTCGATGTCGAGGAGGCTCGACCGTCTGGCGACACGGCCGGCTGGCGCGACCGCCTGCTCGCGACCACGCGCCCGCACACACCGCTACACGCCGTGCCGGGGCTTCAGGCCGACCAGGCGATTTTCGCGGCGGAAGGGGCTGTTTTGACGGATACCTGCCGACGGGAATTAATCGCGGACGTGGCGGGGACGACCCCGTACGCTCCCTTCTTGGCGCTGGCAACCTTCGAGGCCGACGGCTCGCTCGGCGGCCCAGTCGTGTTCGCGCGCGACCTGGGCGAGCGCAACGCTCTCTTGCGGGCCCGGTTTCCCGAGCGTGCCTGGCGACGTTACCGACCCCGGCGCGGTCTTGACGACACGACGGCGGCGTTCATTCCCTACTGAGCCGCGCACAGATGGATAGATACCCATGAGTATCTGAATAGTCCAGGAGAGGCTTTCGTTTGCCTTTAGGAGATTACACAGCGTATCATAGATACCCATGGGTATCATCCGTGCGAGGCGTAAGGCCGAGACCCAATCGCTCCTTCTGGAGGCTGGCTTGCGCGTGTTCGCGGACCGGGGGCTCGAGTTCGGCTCGCTCGATGAAGTTGCCGACACGGCCGGGTTCACCAAGGGGGCGATCTACCGGCAGTTCCGGTCCAAGGGGGCGTTCCTCCTGGCGCTGTTCGAGCAGTACGCCGCCGTCGCGCGGGCCGGGGCGGGCGCGCGCCGAGCTCCCTGGTTTATCCCGCTCACCATCCAGTTCGCGGCCCAGGCGATGCGCGATCCGCTGCTGCGCCGCCGGTTCGCGGTGGTGCTGGCGGAGGCGCCGGACGGCGCGACTCCCGAGGGCGAGCTGCTGAAAGCGCTCGCCCGGGTGCTGCCGGGACCGGCCGCTGCCGGGGGCGTGCCGTGAGACCGTCCTCCCGCCGCCTGATCGATGTGAGCCACACGATCGAGCATGGGATGGTGACCTATCCCGGTCTCCCGGCGCCCACGATTGGCGACTGGCTGTCCCGCGAGGCGTCGCGTTCCCGTTACGGCCCCGACACGACCTTCCAGATGGGGAAGATCGAGATGCTGGCCAACACGGGCACGTACATCGACGCACCGTTCCATCGCTACGAGGGCGGCAAGGACGTCGCCGACTTTTCGCTCGAGGCCGTCGCCGATCTGGACGGCGTGGTGGTGCGCGCGACCGAGCGTGCCGGGCGGGCGCTCGACGTCGAGCTGTTTCGGCGCGTGGACGTGCGCGACAAAGCCGTGCTGGTGCACACGGGGTGGGACGCGCACTGGCGCAGCGAGCGGTACGGGACGGGGCATCCCTTTGTCACGCGTGCCGCGGTCGAGCATCTCGTCGCCGCCGGTGCCGCGCTCGTCGGGATCGACTCGCTCAACATCGACGACGCGGCGGACGGCACGCGGCCCGCGCACACGCTGCTGCTCGACGCCGCGATCCCGATCGTAGAGCACCTCTGCAGCTTGGGCGACCTCCCCGACGGCGGCTTTCGCTTCTTCGCGGTGCCGGCGAAGGTGCGGGGGATGGGGAGCTTCCCCGTGCGGGCGTTCGCGATCGTCGGGAGCTGAGCGGTGCGAAAGGGGCCCGGCATCCAGGCCGGGGCCCCTACCTTCGGATCCCGTGCGTCAGCTCACGGGAAGTTCGGATTGTTCTGCTTCTCCACGTCCGGCAGCGGCAGGCAGAGCTGCGAGCCGTAGGTGCCCCCGCCTTGGTACATCGTTCCCGCCGGCGGATCCGGGATCTTGGTGAAGCGAACCAGGTCGAACAGGTGCTGCCCTTCGAGGAAGAACTCCCGCCGGCGCTGGTCGAACAGCGAGTTCGCCGCGGTGGCCGAGTCCGGGCTTGTCATCGGACCTTGAGAGCCGCGTGCCCGGAAGCTGTTGATGATGCTGTCCGCGCCCACCAAGTCGTTCTCCGCCACGTTGGCTTCCGCGATGAGGAGCCGGGCCTCGTCCCCCGACGCGAGCCGGATCGGATCCGAGGCGGACGTGTACTTGAGCTGCCCGTACAAGTGGATCCCGGTGACGCTGTTCTTCATCTTGTCCAAGAAGGGGACGCGCGGATCATTCATCTTGGTGTACACCGTGTCGAGCGACGTGCTCGCGCTCGTGGTGCTGTTTTCCTGCCACACACGGTTGTTGCGACGCGAGTTGATCGCCGACGCTGTCACGTTCCTCAGGTACGTCGGCGGGACGAGCTGGGCGTCCGCTTTGGCCGAGTCGAGCTGGCCCAGGTCCGTGTACGCGCGCGCCCGCCCCACCAGCGCCATGTGTAAGATGTCGTTGGTCCCGGCTCCCTGCGCCGCGGTGATCGCCCGGGTGAAGGCACCGACGGCCAGCGTGAACACGCTGTCGCGCGAGATCTCCCCGCCGTACACGACCTGGCGGTTCGCGTCCAGCGTGGACACGACCATAGTGCAGAACCCTTCACCCAGCATCACCAGGCTGTAGCCGTCGTACGCCGCCGCGGTGGCGATGAGCGCGGTGCGATTCGGCACTTGGGCGTCGGTCCAGCTGTTCAGCAGCGACAGCACGTTCTCGGCCGAGAAGCGCGCGGTCTGGAGCGGTGTGTACACGCCCAGCCCGATGCAGCTGTTCACCGCGTAGCGGCGGTCGCTGGACTGCATGATCCGCAGCTCGTAGGGGTACCGGTCGGCCGTCTGGGTGGCGTCGACGAGCTCGTCGGTGATCAACCCACTCATCGCGGCGTACGCACCGGCGGCGCATTCGAAGTCGGCGATCGCGCCGTCCACGAGCAGCTGGGCGTTGCCCGGCGTCTCGAGCCCGCTCGCCGGGATCGTGCTCGGGCTCTGGACTTCGAGGGCGTTATTGAAGAGGTCGCACCCGGCGGCGGCCACGAGCCCCACGAGAATCACGATCGCGGCGTATCTCATCGGTCCGCCTCTCAATAGTCCACGTTCACGGTGAGCACCCACTGCGTGAGCTGCGGTAGCGTCGTCTGCTCCCACTCCCCGTACTGCCCGCCGCGCAGGCCGCCCAGGAACATCGCTTCAGGCTCGAGCCCCCCGTAGCGCGTCCACGTGTACAGGTTCCGCCCGGCGAGCGACACCGTCGCCCTGCTGGCGCCGACGCCCCGCGCCCAGAGATCGGGCAGCGTGTAGGACACCGACACTTCGCGCAGCTTCAGGAAGCTCGCGTCGTCGATGAGGAAGTCCACCAGGTTGCGATTGGATTGAACCTCCGCGACCCGGACGGGATCGGAATTGAATGGGCGGAAGTTTTCGAGACAACGGCCACCGAAGAACGTGCAGCGAACGCGGGTGTTGCCGTCGAGCTTGCGGAAGCCGGTTTCGAAGTCGAGCAGCCCGTACACCCGCAGCCGGTTCCAAAGAGTGACCGTGGTGTTAAAAGCGCCCTGGAAATTCGGTGTAGTGCGACCGAGGTAGACGTCGGGTGCGTCGTCGTTGGTCAGCGTGGTGAGGTTCGTGCCGTAGATCCCGTCGGCGCCGGCGCACGGCATCACGCCGCCTTTCCCATCCTCGCACATCACGTTGATAGCCTTGCCGGTCGCGTCCAGCTGGGCGCTCACGGCCTTCTTGGCGAACCAAGAGCCGACGGGGTATCCCACGCGGTGCTTTATGAACGTGCCGGCCGACACCGATGTCGTCGCGGGCAGCAGGCTCTGAACCTCGTTGGTATTGGTCGAGAGGTTGAGCGTCATGTCCACGCTCACGGGTCCGTGGTCGTAGGGGCGGCCCCGCGCCAACAGCTCGATCCCCTGGTTCAGCACCGAGCCCGCGTTGAAGTATTGCCCGCCGGGGAACACTGGGGGAAAGCCGATTGATGGCGCAGTCTCGCGCTGCAGGATCTCGTCCACCGTCCTCTTGCGGTAGTAGGTGAACTCGATTCCCAGCCGGTCATTCCAGAATCCCGCGTCGAGGCCGAGCTCCAACTCCTTGCCGCGCTCAGGCCCCAGAGCCGGGTTGCCGATGTTCTGCGGTGTCACGGCGGTGACGTCACCCGACCCCGTAGTCGGGGCATAGCTGCGAACCGTGGCGTTGCTGGGCGGCGCGCGGCCGGACTCGCCGTACGCCGCCCGCAGCCGGAGCTGGTTCACGAACGAAACCTTCCAGAACGGCTCTTCACCCATCAGCCAGCTGACGCTGGCCTTCGGGTAATACACCCTGTTGAAATTCGCCCCAAAGGTGCTGTGATCGTCGGAGCGCACGCCCGCCGTCACGAACAGTCGGTCCCGCCACGCGATCTGCTCCTGGCCGTAGGCACCGATGCTCTTCGTCTCCTCGAGCCCCCCCGCGTTGTTGCGCGGTCCGGTGGTGGCGTCGATCGCCGACAACCCCTCCGCCGGGAAATACCACCCCTCGGCAAACGTCGTGTCGGTGAGCGTGTGATAAAACTGAACGCCGCCGGACGTACTCGAACGTAGCGTCGATGACAAATCGAAACTTGCAGTCGCCGCATAGTCCAAGGTGGTGTTCTCGATGGAGCGATTCGTCATGCCGATGTAGCCAAGTGCGCCTATGTCGGGATATCCATCCGAGAAGGTGGGGTTCGTGATCAGCGAGTCGACGCGCGCAGCATAGGTCGAGTTGTCTTCCCGTGTGCGGTCCACGCCGAAGGTGATTCGGTGTGTGAACCATTTGACGGGGTGATGCTGCAGCTGGATGCTCCCCGTGAACCGGTCGAGTCCCTGGGTGAAGTGGTACACCTCGTCATACTCGGCGGGCAGCCCGCTGTGGAAGCCCAGCCGCAACGGGTCGCTGACGTTCAGCGGGTTCGCGAGGATCGAGCTCCACACCCGACCGCCGCACCCCGCCTCGCAGCTCACGTGAGTCGGTCCGCTCACGTAGCCGACGTTGGCCGACAGTGTGACCTTTTCGCTCGGCGTGATCGTGAGGTTCGCGCGCCCGCTCGTATGACGGAAGTCGTTGCTCGGCTCCGCCCCACCCTGCAGCTCAGTCCCACCTGCCGCGTAATAGCGCACGACGTTCGACCCGCCGCTCACGCTCGCTTGGTAGTCCGACACGTGCCCGGTCCGGAAGATGTCACCGACCCGCGACTCGAGGTCCGTGAAGTTGAGCCGGACCAAGTTGCCCGACCCGTCGATCTGATAGTTCGTGGGAAACCGGCCCTCGGGGTTGCTCAGGTAGTTCACACCCTGACGCAGCGTGAAGCTCCACCGGGCCGGCCCGGGCGTGCCGCGCTTGGTGACGATCTGGATGACGCCGTTCGAGGCCTCGGTGCCGTACAGGGTCGCGGCCGCGGGGCCCTTCAGTATCTCCACGCTCTCGATGTCGTCGGGGTTGAAGTCGTTGTAGCGGGAGATTGAGCTCGAGCCGAAGTCTTGATTCTGCGGTCCGGTCGAGAAATCGGCGTCCACCCGCACGCCGTCTACGTAGACGAGCGGCTGGTTTGAGAGCGAGAAGCTCGACGCGCCGCGGATGCGGATTCGCGAGCCGCTGCCGACCGCGCCGGTTGCCGGTTGGATCAACACCCCGGCCGCGCGGCCGTTGAGAAGATCCTGGAAACTGTTAATGGGGGCCTGCTGCACTATGGCCGCGGCGTCGATCCGCGAGACCGCGTTCCCGAGTTCCCGCTGTGCGGTGGCGGCGGGCGTGCCGGTGACGACCACGCCTTCGAGCTCGAGCGCCTTCTCCTCGAGCGCGATCCGCACGTTCGCGTCGCCCACGTGGACCGTGTCCTGCGCGGGGCGGTACTGGATGCGCCGCACCTGGAGCACCGCGGTCGCGCCGGGCACGTCGCTCAGGCGAAACCGGCCGCCGGCGTCGCTGAACGTGAGGAGCGTGGTCCCGACGACCGCGATCTGCGCATCGGCGACCGGCGCCCCCGACGCCCGGTTCACCACCGTGCCGGCGATGGCGCCGCCCTGCGCGGCCAGCGAGCCGGGTGCGACGATGCCGAGTACGACAGGGAGACCAGAGAGGACGGAAGGCAATCGCATGCCGGCTCCCGCGAAATGAGGAGGGAGCCTATTCTACCGGCGCGCAATGACGCCGCAAGGGTGCGCGCGTCGATCAGTCCGCCGGCACGGCCGCCGGCACGCGTCCCTCCTCCCCCGTCCGTCGTCCCAGTTTTCTGTCGATCTCCCGCGTGATGTGCATCGAGCAGAACTTGGGCCCGCACATGGCGCAGAACTCCGCGCTCTTGAAGTACTCCGCGGGCAGCGATTCATCGTGCAACTCGCGCGCTCGGGCCGGGTCGAGCGACAACCGGAACTGCTCGTTCCAGTCGAAGGCGTAGCGCGCGCGCGAAAGCGCATCGTCGCGGGCACGCGCCCCCGCGCGCCCGCGCGCGATGTCCGCCGCATGCGCGGCGATCTTGTACGCGATCACGCCCTCGCGCACCTCCTCGGCGTTGGGGAGGCCGAGGTGCTCCTTGCGGGTCACGTAGCACAGCATGTCCGCGCCGTACCAGCCGATCATCGCCGCCCCGATCGCTGACGTGATGTGGTCGTACCCCGGGGCGACGTCCGTCACGAGCGGCCCCAGCGTGTAGAACGGCGCCTCGTGACAGATCTCCTTCTCCTTGCGGACATTGATCTCGATCAGATGCATCGGGATGTGGCCCGGCCCCTCGATCATCACCTGGACGTCCCGCTCCCAGGCGCGCGCCGTGAGCTCGCCCAGCGTCTCGAGCTCGGCGAACTGGGCGCGGTCGTTCGCATCCGCCACCGACCCCGGCCGCAGCGCGTCGCCGAGCGACAACGTCACGTCGTACTTGCGGGCGATCTCGAGGATGCGGTCGAACTGGGCGTAGAACGGGTTCTGCTGGTTGTGATGCATCATCCAGTAGGCGTGCAGCGACCCGCCGCGCGACACGATCCCCGTCACCCGACCCAAGGCGAGGCCCACGTATTCGCGCAGGATGCCGCAGTGCACGGTCACGTAGTCCACGCCCTGCTGCGCCTGGTGCTCGACCATGTCGAACAGGTCGTCCGCCGTGAGGTCCTCGACCCGCTTCACCTCCGTGACGGCTTGGTAGATCGGCACCGTGCCGACCGGCACGGGCGACGCCTCGAGAATCGCCTGGCGAATGGCGTCGATGTCGCCGCCGGTCGAGAGGTCCATCACGGTGTCGGCGCCGTAGTGGACCGCGTGGTGCAGCTTCTCGAGCTCCTGGTCGATGTTCGACTCGACCGCCGAATTGCCGATGTTCGCGTTGATTTTGACGCGCGCCACCTTGCCGATCGCCATCGGGTCGAGCCGACCGGCGAGGTGGTTCACGTTCGCGGGAATGATCAGCCGGCCACGCGCCACTTCGTCGCGCACCAGCTCCGTGGGAAGCGCTTCCCGCTCGGCGACGCGCTGCATTTGGGGGGTGACGGTGCCCTGGCGGGCGAAATGCATCTGAGTACGGCAGGTCATACGGGACTCCCTTCGCCGGTGCGAACCGGATCAGGTTCAAAGGGTGTGATCTCAGCCCGCGCTCGCTCGCTGCGGGCACCCCTGTCACCCCTCAAGTTACACCGGGCCGGACCGGCAAGAAGTGGCAAGAAAGTGTCGCGAAACTGTCGCCTGCGCGGTTACACCTCCCGCGGCGTGGGCGGGCCGTAGCGCTCCGCCTGGTCATGCAGCTTTTCCCACTCGGAGCGGAACGCGAACGGGTCCAGTCCGCTGGCGCGGTCGAGCGCCAGGATGCCGTCCAGATGGTCGATCTCATGCTGCAGCAGCTCCGCCATCGGCCCCTCGAGCTGCATGGTCCGCTGCTTGCCCTTCAGGTCGGTGTAGGTGAGCGTCGCCTGGTAGGCACGCGTCACGCGGACGAGCAGGTTGGGAAAGGAGAAGCAGTCGTCCCACACCAGAAAGTCGTCCGCGCCCACGTCGGTGATCTCTGGGTTGACCATGGTCCAGCGCTGCTTGTCGACCTGGACGAACACGATCCGTACGGGCGCGCCGATCTGTGGCGCCGCCAGAGCCCGCCCCATCTTGTACTTCCTCTTGGCGGCAGCGAGCGTGTCCCGAAGGTCGTCCGCCACGAGCCGTGTCGCGGCAGACTTCGGGTTGTGGACCCCCTCGCAACGGATCCGGAGGCTCGGATCCCCAAGTTGACGAATGCGCCGCACCGCCATGGGCCGCCAATTTGGGGGCTGCGAGTCTAGTTGCAAGACGCCAAGACCCTAAGGCGCCCAGGGGAAGCCAGAAGATGATGCACCCTCGCGTCTTGGCGTCTCAGCGTCTGGCAACTATGGTTTTCACCATGTCCCTCACCGGCGTGGTGCTCGCGGCGGGACGCTCCGAGCGCATGGGTACGCCCAAAGCGCTGCTCGACTTCCGCGGTCAGCCTTTCATCATCCGCATTCTCGAGGCGCTCGAAGCCCTCGACCTGAAGCCGCGCGTCGTGGTGCTCGGACCCGACGCGTCCCGCATCCGGCCCGCCCTCGCCCCGCGCGACTGTTTGATCGTGGAGAACCCCGACGTCGCGAGCGGCCCAATCGGCTCGCTCCGCGCGGCGCTGGCCGCCCTCCAGCCGGTCCGGCCTTCGGCGGTCCTCGCCTGGCCGGTGGACCTGCCCCAGGTCCGCGTCACCACCATCGAGCGCCTGCTCGAGGCCTACCGCCGGACGACGGCTCCGGCCGTGCTTCCGACCTTCGCCGAGCGCCGCGGGCAACCGGTCATTTGGGACCAGACGTTGTTCGGGGAGCTAGAAACGAGTGAGGCCGCCACCCGGCACGGCCCTCGCGCCGTGCTGTCGGCCCACGAGTCGCAGCTCGTCACGGTCGCTGTGGACGACCCGGCCGTGATCGACGACCTCAATACGCCGGAGGACTATGAAAGGCTGGTGCGTGAGATCAATCGGGACATCTACTAGAGTCGTCAGTCATCAGTTGTCAGTCGTGAGCCGTCAAAGTGACGACTGAGAACCGATGACTGGGCAAGCGTTTACGAATTAATCCAACGCTGTTTTCGTTTAGTTGACAATCCCGAGTACGACGCTTAGGATTCCACCCTCACATGCAAAGCGCACCTCCGCAACTCCCGGCGCACAAAGGACTTCGGGGCCAGATCTTGGTCGAGCTGAAGTGCGCTCAGCCGCTCACCGCGAAGCAACTAGCGGACAAGCTGGGCGTGTCGGCCAATGCGGTCCGCCATCACCTGAAGGAGCTCGAGGCCGGGTCGCTGATCGCGTACGGTCGCGAGCAGCGCGGCGTCGGCGCGCCGACCTTCGCCTACCGGCTGAGTTCCGCAGGCGAGGCGCTGTTCCCGCGCGCCTACGAAGCGACCCTCACGCAGCTGCTCGAGCGCATGGCCGAGAAGGGTGGTCGGCCGGCGGCGGTGGAGCTGTTTGAGGATCACTACCGCGACCTGACGCGTCGGGTGTCGGCAGAGCTGGGCGGCGCGGCCGCAGCGGAGCGTCTCGATCTGGTGACGCGGCTGATGAGCGATCAGGGATACATGGCGGAGTGGCAGGAGACGGGGACGGCTGGGACGGGCGGCGGCACGTTCCGGCTGGCAGAGCACAACTGCGCGATCCGCGCGGTGGCGGAGCGGTTCCCCGAGGTATGCGCGGCCGAGCAGCGGTTCCTGCGGGACGTCCTGGGGGCCGAGGTCGAGCGGCGCACTCACATCACGAGCGGCTGCAACGCGTGCGAATACGTGATCACCTTCGGGCAGCAGCTGCCACGGGAGTCGGCATGAGCACCGGCATCGAAGCACAGGTCCTGCAGCCGTACAAGTATGGGTTCGTCACCGACATCGAGGCCGAGGTCGTTCCCCCCGGCTTGAGCGAGGAGGTCATTCGGCTCATCTCGGCGAAGAAGGGCGAGCCGGAGTGGATGCTCGAGTGGCGGCTCCATGCCTACCGCAACTGGCTCAAGATGCCCGAGCCGCACTGGTCGAACGTGCGGTACGGGCCCATCGACTATCAGGCGATCAGCTATTACGCGGCGCCCAAGGCGAAGCCCACGCTCGAGAGTCTGGATCAGGTGGACCCCAAGCTGCTCGAGACGTTCGAGAAGCTCGGAATTCCGATTGAGGAGCGGAAGCGCCTCGCGGGCGTGGCGGTGGACGCGGTGTTCGACTCGGTCTCCGTCGCGACGACGTTTCGCGCGGAGCTCGCGAAGCAGGGCATCATCTTCTGCGCGATCTCGGAGGCGATCCGCGAGCACCCCGAGCTGGTCCGGAAATACCTGGGCTCGGTGGTCCCCTACAACGACAATTTCTTCGCGGCGCTGAACTCGGCGGTGTTCACGGACGGATCGTTCGCGTACATCCCGAAGGGCGTGCGCTGTCCGCTCGAGCTGTCCACGTACTTCCGGATCAACGCGTCCTCGACCGGGCAATTCGAGCGCACGCTGATCGTCGCCGACGAGGGGAGCCACGTGAGCTATCTCGAGGGCTGCTCCGCGCCGATCCGCGACGAGAATCAGCTGCACGCGGCGGTGGTGGAGCTCGTGGCGCTCGACGACGCGACGATCAAGTACTCGACCATCCAAAACTGGTATCCGGGCGACGAAGCGGGGCGCGGCGGGATCTACAACTTCGTGACGAAGCGGGGGAAGTGCCTCGGGCGGAACTCCAAGATTTCCTGGACGCAAGTGGAAACAGGCTCGGCGATCACGTGGAAGTATCCCGGCTGCATCCTCCAGGGAGACAACTCGATCGGGGAGTTCTACTCGGTGGCCGTGACCAACCAGCGCCAGCAGGCGGACACGGGCACCAAGATGATCCACATCGGGAAGAACACCCGCTCGACCATCGTCTCGAAGGGCATCTCCGCCGGCCGCGGCCAAAACACCTACCGCGGCCTGGTGAAGATCATGAAGAGCGCCGACCAGGCCAGGAACTACTCGCAGTGCGACTCGATGCTCATCGGCGAGCGCTGCGGCGCCCATACGTTCCCCTACATCGACGTTCGCAACAGCAGCGCGATCATGGAGCACGAAGCGTCCACGTCCAAGATCGGCGAGGACCAGATCTTCTACGCGAAGCAGCGGGGCCTGTCCGCCGAGGACGCGGTCTCGATGATCGTCAACGGCTTCTGTAAGGAAGTCTTCAAGGAGCTGCCGATGGAATTCGCCGTCGAAGCGCAGCGGCTGCTCGGGATCAGCCTCGAAGGCAGCGTCGGATGACGGACAACGCATTGCTCGAGATCAAGAATCTCCGGGCCACGGTCGAAGGCCGCGAGATCCTTCGGGGGATCGACCTGACCGTGAACGTCGGCGAAGTGCACGCCATCATGGGGCCGAACGGCTCGGGGAAGAGCACGCTGGCCCAGGTGCTCGCCGGCCACCCGGCCTACACGGTCACGGCGGGCGCGGCGCACTACGAGGGGAAGGACCTCCTGGCGATGAGCCCCGAGGAGCGGGCCCGGGCCGGCGTGTTCCTCGCCTTCCAGTATCCCGTCGCGATCCGCGGCATCACGAACGCCTACTTTCTGCGCGCTGCGGTGAACGCCATCCGCAAGCACCGCCGCCAGGAGGAGCTCGGGCCGGTCGAGTTCATGGACGCGCTCGAGGAGAAGCTCAAGGCGATCGGCTGGGACGACAGCTACCTGAGCCGGCCGGTGAACGAGGGCTTCTCAGGCGGCGAGAAGAAGCGCAACGAGATCCTGCAGCTCGCCGTACTCGACCCGAAGCTCGCGATCCTGGACGAGACCGACTCCGGGCTCGATATCGACGCGTTGAAGACGGTGGCACACACGGTGGACAAGCTGCGCCGCCCCGACAACGCCACGGTGCTCGTCACCCACTACTACCGGATCCTCACCCACATCCAGCCGGACTTCGTGCATGTCCTGTCGGCCGGCCGGATCGTGAAGTCGGGCGGCAAGGAGCTCGCGTTCGAGCTCGAAGAGAAGGGCTACGATTGGCTGCGCGACGAGGTCGCGGTGGCATGACCCAGTCGGGAGATGTGAAGGACCGCTACCTCGCCGATTTCAAGGCGTTCGTCGGCAACGGCGCCGCGGGCGCGCCCGCGTGGCTCAAGGAAATCCGCGAGGGCGCGATCGCGCGCTTCGCCCGGCTCGGCTTCCCGACGATGAAGCAGGAGGAGTGGCGCTTCACCAACGTCGCGCCCATCGCCGAGACGCGGTTCGCCCTTCCCCAGCCGGGCGGGTCCACCCGTACCGCTACCCCCCCTCCCCCGGCCCCGACGTCCCGCGACATCAGCCGGTTCCTGCCGCGGGGCGCGATCCGCCGGCAGGTCGTGTTCGTGAACGGCCGGTACGCTGCCGCCCTCTCTTCAGTGGACGGGCTCCCGGGTGGCGTGCGCGCGGGCAGCCTCGCGGACGCCTGCAAGCGCGAGGTGGAGTTGGCGCGGCACCATCTGGGCCGCTACGCCGGCGACGCAGGCAACGCGTTCACCGCGCTGAACACGGCGTTCCTCGACGACGGGGCGTTCGTCGACGTCGCGGCCGGCGTCGTCCTCCAGGAGCCGCTACACCTCGTGTTCGTCACGGTCCCCCTCGTCCCCGCGCCGATGGTCGCGCACCCTCGCAACCTCGTGATCGTGGGTGCCGGGGCGAGCGCGATCCTGGTGGAGAGCCACATCGCCCTCGCCGATGGCGTGTACTGGACGAACGCGGTGACGGAGCTCGTCGTGGGCGAAGGTGCGCGCGCGGAGTACTGCCGCGTGCAGCGCGACAGCCGCGACGCATACCACGTCGCCACCACCCACGCGCACCAGGAGCGTGACAGCGTGCTCGCGCTCCACGCCATCACCCTCGGTGGCGCGCTCGCCCGGCACGACGTCCAGGTCGTCCTCGCCGGGCGCGGCGGTGAGCTGGTCCTGAACGGCCTGTACCTGCTCGGCGGGCGCCAGCACGCCGACCACCACACGGTGATCGACCACGCCCAGCCGCACTGCGAGAGCCACGAGTACTTCAACGGCGTGCTCGACGACCAGGCGCACGGCGTGTTCAACGGCCGCATCATCGTGCGGCCGGGCGCCCAACGCACCGACTCCAAGCAGACCAACAACAACCTGTTGCTCTCGACGGAGGCGCGCGCCGACAGCCAGCCGCAGCTCGAGATCTATGCCGACGACGTGAAGTGCACGCACGGCTCCACCGTGGGCCCGGCGGATCAGAACCAGCTCTACTACCTCCGCAGTCGCGGCCTGTCCCTGGAGGCCGCGCGCAGCCTCCTCACCTACGGGTTCGGCACCGAGATCCTGAGCCGCATGCAGGCGGTGGAGGTGCGGTCGCAGCTGGATTACCTGGTGCGCGCCTGGCTGGCGCGCGGCGGGGCGAGCGGGGGGGGGAGCGCCGACCGGCGCCGGGTCGCCTGATGCTCGACGCCGCCCGTATCCGCGCGGACTTCCCACTGCTCGAGCGGCAGGAGCACGGCCGCCGCCTGGTGTATCTCGACAACGCGGCGACGACGCAGAAGCCCGAGGCGGTGCTCACCGCGATCGCCGACTACTACCGCACCACCAACGCGAACGTGCACCGCGGGGCGTACGACCTCGCCATCCGCGCCACCGAGGCGTATGAGGCCGCGCGCGTCACGCTGGCGACGTTCGTGCACGCCTGGGCGCCCGAGGGCGTGGTGTTCACCCGGGGCACGACGGAGGCACTCAACCTGGTCGCCGGCTCCTACGGCCGCGCCAACGTGCGCGCGGGCGACACGGTCGTGGTGACCGCGATGGACCATCACTCGAACCTCGTGCCGTGGCAGATGCTGTGTCAGGAGAAGGGCGCCACGCTGCGGATGGTCGAGATTACCGAGGACGGGCGACTCGATCTCGCGGACTTTGGTCGGGCGCTCGAGCGGCGGCCCAAGATCGTCGCCTTCCCGTACGTGTCGAACTCACTCGGGACGGTGAACCCGGCGGCGGCGCTCGCGAAGCTGGTGCACGCGGTGGGGGGCGTGGTAGTGGTGGACGGCGCGCAGTCCACGCCGCATCTGAAGGTCGACGTGCAGGAGCTCGACTGCGACTTTTACGCCCTCTCGGGGCACAAGATGCTCGGCCCGATGGGCTCGGGCGCGCTGGTTGCGAAGCCCGAGCTGCTGGACGCGATGCCGCCCTACCACGGCGGCGGCGAGATGATCTCGCGGGTGTTCGACGACCACTCGACCTACAACAAGATCCCGCACAAGTTCGAGGCGGGAACGCCCAACGTCGAGGGGGCGGTGGGTCTCGCCGCCGCGATCGCCTACCTCGAGCGCCTGCGCCCCGAGCGGATCGCGGAGCACGAGCGGGCGCTCGCCCAGGCCGCGATTGACAAGCTCACCCAGATCGACGGTGTCACGGTCTACGGTCCGCGCGACCACCGGGCGGGTGTCGTGTCGTTCACCTACGGCGACATCCACCCGCACGACATCGCCACCATCCTCGACCAGGACGGCATCTGCATTCGCGCCGGGCACCACTGCACCCAGCCGTTGATGCGCCGCCTCAACGTGACCGCCACGGCGCGCGCGTCGTTCTACCTCTACAACGGACTCGATGACGTCGACGCCCTCGCGGGTTCGCTCGTCAAAGCAGGAGCCCTGTTTGGATACGTCCCCGCCTGAGCCCAGGCTCAGCGCCCTCTACCAGGAGCTCATCCTCGACCACTACCGGCGGCCCCGCAACAAGGGCTCGCTCGAGGCGGCCACGCACACGGTCTCGCTGAACAACCCGCTGTGTGGGGACGAGATCGACTTGCAGCTGCGCGTGGACGGTGACGTGATCAAGGAGGCGCGCTTTGTCGGCCGCGGGTGCTCCATCAGTCAGGCGTCGGCGTCGATGATGACTCAGCTCCTCAAGGACAAGCCGGTGCCGCAGGCGCTGGCGCTCGCCGAGCGCATGAGCGCGATGCTGCAGGGCGACGCCGCGGCCGCCCGCGACAAGGCCCTCGGCGACCTGCGGGCTCTCGCCGGCGTGTCCAAGTTCCCGGTGCGCATCAAGTGCGCGCTCTTGCCCTGGAACGCCTTGACGGATGCCGTGAAGGCCTGAGACGCCTAGACGCCAGGGCAGACGCCTAGACGCCCAGACGCCTAGCGCCGTCCAGCGCTGAGGGGGTAGGTGGTCCCGAGGCAGCCGCGCTGATCTTCCGGAGCAGACCGAACAGCGTCTTGCCAGTCTCCGTGGCGAGAGCCTCGAGGCGGCCGAAGTCGGCAGGCCGCACGTAATCGAGTTCCCGAGCAAGCCCGAGTGCCGTTTCTACCTCAGCCAACGACGCGTTGGCGGTGTCGAGGAATCTGCGATACTCTCGGGTGCCCCGCCGTGCGCTTCCCTCGGCAATGTTCATAACGACGCCGTACGCCGCACGGCGCAGCTGATCGGCCAGCGCCGATTGCTCGTATTCAGGGAAGCGTTGTGCAGCCTTCGCGCACTCGACGGCCAAGCGCTGTGCGTGCTGCCAGGCCTTGAGCGTTCGGTAAGGAGCCATGCGCCGATTCTAACGCGAAAAGGCGATGGCACCGCATCGGAAACACGCCTGCGGTGCCTTTCCTACGCCTCCCGCTCGCTCCTCACCGCCGCTCGGCGTCTCGGCGTCTAGGCGTCTGCCTAGGCGTCTGCCCAGCCGTCTCGTTCCCTCGTATTATTCGAGCATGTCCTTCGACTATGACGTGATCATCGTCGGTGCCGGGCATGCCGGGACAGAGGCCTCGGCGATGGCGGCCCGCCTGGGCGCCAAGACCCTTCTCCTCACCTCCAACCTCGACACCATCGGCCAGATGTCCTGCAATCCCGCCATCGGCGGGATCGCGAAGGGCACTGTGGTGCGCGAGATCGACGCCCTCGGTGGCCTCATGGGTCGGGCGGCTGATCGCGCGACGATTCAGTTCCGCATGCTCAACCGCTCGAAGGGTCCCGCCGTGTGGGCGCCGCGCGCGCAGTGCGACCGCACGCTGTACCGGCGCGCCGTGCGGCAGCTGCTGGAGGGCTTCCCCAGCCTCGAGCTCGCGCAGGGGATGGTGGATCGACTGCTCGTCACGGGCGCTGCCGTCCATGGCGTCGAGACCTCCGACGGTCGCCGCTACACGGCGCGCGCCGTGATCATCACCGCCGGCACGTTTCTGCGGGGCCGCATCCACATCGGCACCGACACGCAGATTCCGGCTGGCCGAGCTGGCGACCGGCCCGCCGTTGAAGTTGCTCAACACATTGCATCACTTGGACTTACGGTGGCGCGCTTCAAGACCGGTACGCCGCCGCGCGTGGACGGTCGGACGGTCGATTGGTCCAAGGTCACACGGCAGGACGGGGACGCGACCGACTACCGCTTTTCCTTCTACCAACGCGTGCCGCTGCCGCGCCAGGTACCGTGCTGGATCACGTGGGCGGGCGCGGGAGTGAAAGAGATCGTCCGCCGCCACCTCAATGAGTCGGCGCTGTACGGCGGCGCCATCAGCGGACTGGGCCCGCGCTACTGTCCGTCGCTGGAAGACAAGATCGTGAAGTTCCCCGACGCCGAGCGTCACCAGGTGTTCCTCGAGCCTGAGGGGCTCGATACGCACGAGCTCTATCTCAACGGGCTCTCCACTTCCCTGCCCGTAGCGGTCCAACTCGAGTTCGTGCGCGCGGTCCCCGGTCTCGAGCGGGCCACGTTGACTCGCCCGGGGTACGCGATCGAATACGACTACTATCCGCCGACCCAGCTCACGCCTTGGCTCGAGACCAAGGCGATCGAGCACCTGTTCTTCGCGGGACAGATCAACGGCACCACGGGCTACGAGGAGGCAGCAGCTCAGGGCCTGGTGGCTGGGCTGAACGCGGTGCGACGCATCCGCGGCCAGGAACCGGTGATTCTCGGCCGGGAGGACGCGTACGTCGGCGTGCTGGTGGACGACCTGGTGACGCGAGGGGTGGACGAGCCCTACCGTCTGTTCACCTCCCGGTCCGAGTTCCGGCTGCTGTTACGCCAGGACAACGCGCTGCGGAGGCTGGTGCCGCTCGGGGAGCGGCTCGGGTTGCTGACGCCGGCCGAGCTGCGCGTGGCGGAGCGGCGGCTGCGGGAAGAGGAGGAGCTGCTGGACTGCGCCCGCTCTACGACGATCAGCCCGGAGGCGGCGGCAACTGCGCTCGTCGCGAGCGGGACCCGCCTGTCCGAGCCGGAGCGAGTGGCGAGCGTCGTACGGCGCCCGGGGGTGTCGCTGAGCGTGCTGCTCGAGGCGGCTCACGTTCCAGTGACGTGCGGGGACGAGATCGTGGCGAGCGCGGAGATCGAGCTCAAGTACGACGGGTATCTGGCACGTGAACGGGAGGCGGCGGCGCGGCTCGCCGAGCTGGCGTCGTTCGCGCTGCCCGGAGACCTTCCCTACCCCGAGTTCAAGAGCCTGGCGACCGAGGCGCGGCAGAAGCTCGGTCGCGTCCGGCCGACATCGCTGGCGCAGGCGGCGCGGATCCCGGGCGTGTCGCCAAGCGATCTGCACAATCTGGTGATCGAAACGACGCGCTGGCGCCGACGGGTCGCCTGACCCGCCTGTTTCACGTGAAACAATGGCTCCGTTTCACGTGAAACTTGCTATTTACGGCACGTGTACTAAGGCGTATATTGCGTCCTCAACGTGACGCATCAACATAACATACTGAAACACAACAACTTATAAGATGTCACGCGTCATCGCCATCGCGAACCAAAAAGGCGGCGTCGGCAAGACGACGACGGCGGTCAACCTCGCCGCCTCGCTCGCCACGGCCGAGCGACGGACGCTGTTGGTCGACGCCGATCCGCAGGCGAACTCGACCAGCGGCGTCGGCATCGAGCGCGATCGCATCCGCCACTCGCTGTACGACGCGTTGCTCGACGGTCGGCCGCTCGCCGAGACGCGATTTCCGCACGTGCATTTCCCCTTCCTGGACGTCGTCCCCGCGACGCAGGACCTGGTCGGTGCCGAGGTGGAGCTCGTGAACAAGCAGGCGCGCGAGACCATGATGCGGCGCGCGCTGCGCGACGTCCGCGACGAGTACCACTACGTCATCATCGACTGCCCACCCTCGCTCGGGCTGCTCACGCTCAACATGCTCACCGCGGCCGACAGCGTTCTCATTCCGATCCAGTGCGAGTACTACGCCCTCGAGGGCCTCTCGCAGCTGTTGAACACGGTGAAGCTGGTGCAGCGGAACTTCAATCCGACGCTCGCGATCGCCGGGGTGCTGCTGACGATGTACGACGCGCGGCTCAATCTGTCGAACCAAGTCGCCGACGAGGCGAAGGAATACTTCGGGTCCCAGATGTTCACCATCACGATCCCGCGCAACGTGCGGCTCGCCGAGGCGCCGAGCTTCGGCAAGCCGATCCTCTTGTACGATGTGCAGTCGGTGGGCGCCAAGAGTTACCTGGCGGTCGCCCAAGAGCTGATCCGCCGCGTCGAGCACGCCGGCCCGGCCTCCCCCGCCCCGTCCGCCGCTGAACCGCTGCCGGAGGTACCCGCATGACGGAAACGATCGCAGGTCGCCGTCGTCTCGGTCGGGGGCTCGAAGCCCTGCTGGGACCCACCCGTGAGGAAGCCGAGCGCGAGGGGAGCCTCGTGGAGCTGGCCATCGCGGACATCCGCCCCAATCCGTACCAGCCACGCCGCGACGTCGATCCGGCGGCGCTGGAAGAGCTCACCGCCTCGATCCGCAAGGCCGGGCTGCTGCAGCCGGTGGTCGTGCGACAGGCACCCGGCGGGAGTGGGGGAGGGAGCGGCGGCAACGGAGGGTTCGAGCTGATCGCCGGCGAGCGGCGGATGCGCGCCTGCCAGGCGCTCGGCTGGGAGAAGATCCCGGCGGTGCAGCGCGAGGTCGACGACCGCACCGTGCTCACGCTCGCACTGGTCGAGAACCTGCAGCGCGACGATCTCTCACCCGTCGACGAAGCGCGCGGCTACGAGCGACTGATGGCGGAGTTCAGCCTCACCCAGCAAGACGTCGCGGATGCGGTGGGCCGCGACCGCTCTACGGTCGCGAATGCGCTGCGCCTCCTGAAGCTCCCCGCGGCCGTGCTCGCGCTGCTCCACGAGGGCGGGTTGTCGGTGGGCCACGCCCGCGCCCTGCTGGCGCTCGACGACCCGCGCGTGGCGACGGCGCTCGCCAAGGAAGCGGTCGACCTCGGCCTGTCGGTGCGCGACGTGGAGGACCGGGTGCGCGGCGGCCGGGCCCCGGTACGCCGCCCACGCCTGAAGAAAGGAATGGGGCAGGCGCCTGAGGTGCGGCGCATCGAGGACGCGCTGCGCCGGCGGCTGGGGACCGACGTGCGCGTGACGCTCCGCGCGAAAGGGAAGGGGCAGATCCACGTCAACTTCTATTCGAACGACGATCTCGCGCGCCTGCTCGAGCTGATCCTCGGTGCGCCGTTCGACGGATGAAGCGGAAGGATCGACGCGTCACCATCGTCGTCCACAGCGACGGAGAGCTCGACTCCCGTCAGTACCGCGTGCCGCTGTGGGCGTTCGAAGCGGGGAAGTGGGGGGCGCTCGTCATCGGCCTCCTGGTCGTGCTGTTCTTCGCGTTCGCAGGACCGATCTCTCGCGCCGCGGCGCGGGTGCCTGGCCTGGAGCGCGACGTAGCGCGGCTCCAGGAAGAGAACCGTCGCGTGCAGCAACTCGCGGCCGCGTTGAACCGCGCCGAAGCGAACTATCAGGAGCTACGCCAGTTGCTCGGCGGGAAAGCCCCGCCCGAAAAGGTGATCGCGACCGCGGACTTGCCCCGCGCCACGGTGGTGCGCGCCCGGCCGCCTGGCGCGCCGCGCTACGCGTCGGGCCCGTCGGAGCCGACGCGCTGGCCCCTCGACCTCGCGGGGTTTGTCACCCGCAGGCAAGTGCGCCCCGGGGACCCCGCCGAGTCGCATCCCGGGATCGACATCGCGGTACCCCTCGGCACGCCGGTACGCGCCGCCGGCGGCGGCCTGGTGGAGGCGGCAGGCACGGACCCGGCGTACGGGCTGTTCGTGCTCTTGCGGCACAGCGGCGGGTATGAGACGATGTATGGACACGCGTCGCGCCTGCTCGTGCAGTTGGGCGACTCGGTGCAGACTGGGCAGGTGATCGCCCTCTCGGGTAGCTCCGGCCGGTCCACGGCCCCGCACCTCCACTTCGAAGTCCGCCGCGAAGGGAAGCCGCTCGATCCCTTCACGGTCGTGAAACAGGAGAACTGACATGGCGATCTTCACGGAGAAAGGACACGGCGTGCCCGAGGGGGAATCCGGGCTTTCCATCATCGGAACCGGGATGCGCGTGGTCGGTGACATCACCGCCGACGGCGTCGTGAAGATCGAGGGCACGGTGGTCGGCACCGTGCGCGCCGGTCGCCAGGTGCTCGTAGGGAAGGGCGGGGAGGTGGAAGGCGATGTGATCTCGCGTGAGGCGATCATCGGCGGCGAGGTGCGCGGCTCAATCCGCGCCGACGAGCGGGTCGAAATCCAATCCACCTGCGTCGTGCACGGCGACATCGCGGCGAAGCGCCTGCTGGTGCAAGAAGGCGGGGAGATCAACGGGGTCGTACGCATGGGAGAAGCAGCTCTCGAGCCCGCAGTGGCGGGGAAGGCGGCAGCTCAGACGTCGTATTGAGCTCGACGGGAAGATATCCACACGCTCGCATTCCTGGCGTGTGGATTTTTTATGTCATTTTGTAGCAATGTGTTACGCTAATAAGCATGTGGGAATCTCATGTCACCGTCGCTAAGCTGGTGAGATAATGTCGCCATACTGTCGAGCGCGGCACCCCTCATGGACCTGAGCGAGCTGGTCGCCTATCTGGACGACTATCTCCGGGTCCGTGAGGTCCCCGACGCGCCGGAGGCCGTGAACGGCCTGCAGGTCGCGAACACCGGCAAGGTCGCGCGCCTGGCCGCGGCGGTGGACGTGTGTGAGGCGACGGTCCGGATGGCGGCGGAGCAGCGCAGCGACGTCCTGCTCGTCCATCACGGCCTGTTCTGGGGCGGGCAGAAGCCGCTCACGGGCCCCGCGTACCGACGCGTGGCCGGGCTGATCCAAAGGGGCATCGCGCTGTACAGTGCGCACCTGCCGCTCGACCTGCACCCCGACGTCGGCAACAACGCCGTGCTGGCGCGCCAGCTCGGCGTCACGGTGCGCGGTGGGTTCGGGGAGGAGTACGGCGTGCCGATCGGCGTCTGGGGGGAGCTGGACGTGTCGCGCGACGCGCTCGAGCAACGGCTCCGGGCGGTGCTCGGCGTCGCGGCGCGCGTGCTGCCGTTCGGGCCGGAGCGGGTGCGACGGTTGGGCATCGTGACGGGCGGAGCCGGCTCGATGATCGCGCGAGCCGCCGCGGCGGGGCTGGACACGTACCTCACCGGCGAGGGCGCGCATCACACGTTCTTCGACGCCGAGGAGCTGAGGCTCAACGTCTTCTACGCCGGGCACTACGCCACGGAGACGGTCGGCGTCAAGGCGCTGGCGGCGCATCTCGAGGCGAAGTTCGGGCTTCCCTGGACGTTCTTGGACCATCCGACAGGTCTATGAGCCCGCGTCGGGTGCTCGCCGTGCTCGCCGCAGCGGAGCTGTGCGGGATGGCGCCGTGGTTCAGCGCTTCGGCGGTTGCGCCGACGCTCTCGAAGCTGTGGCACCTCCAGGGCACGGGCGCGGCGTGGCTCACGATCTCCGTACAGCTCGGCTTCGTCGCGGGCGCGCTCGTGTCGGCCGCGCTCACCCTGTCCGATCGCTGGTCCGCGCGCGGGTTGTTCGCCGGATCTGCCGCGCTCGCGGCGCTGGCGACGCTCGGTGTCGCGCTCGCACCGGGCCCGTCGGCCGGCATCGCGTTGCGGATGGTGACCGGCGCCGCGCTCGCCGGCGTGTATCCCCCGGGGATGAAGATCGCCGCCGGTTGGTTCCGCGAGGGACGCGGCGTCGCCATCGGGGTGCTCGTGGGCGCGCTCACGCTCGGCTCCGCGTTGCCGCACCTCGTGCGCTGGGCCGTGCCGCCCGCTTCGTGGCGTCCCGTGCTCGCGGTCGCGGCGGCGTCCGCGCTCCTGGGCGGCCTGCTCGTGCTGCGCGTGCCGCCGGACGCGCCGTTTGCCGCCCCGGCGCCGCCGTTCAGGTGGAGTGCCGCGCCGCGCATCCTCGGCGACCGCGCCGTGTCGCTCGCGAACCTGGGGTACCTCGGCCATATGTGGGAGCTGTACGCGATGTGGACCTGGATGGCGGCGTTCGTTGCGGCGAGCGAGAGCGTCCGCCGCGGCGGCGATTCGACGGCGAGCGGTGTCCCGGCATTGATCACCTTCGCCGTGGTCGGGAGCGGCGCGCTCGGCTGCTGGCTCGGCGGCAAGTACGGCGACCGCTGCGGGCGCACGCTTGTCACCAGCGTCGCGATGGCCCTCTCGGGTGCGTGCGCGCTCTCCGTCGGCACGCTGTTCGGGAGGTCGCTGGCGGTGCTCTGCCCCCTGCTGCTCGTGTGGGGTGTCACGGTGGTCGCGGACTCCGCGCAGTTCTCGGCCGCCGTGACCGAGCTCGCACCCCGCGACCTCATCGGGACGGCGCTGACGCTGCAGACGAGTCTCGGTTTCCTGCTCACCTGTCTCACGATCTATCTCCTCCCGTGGGTCGCAGGCCACATCGGGTGGCACTGGAGCATGAGCGTGCTGGCGGTGGGCCCCGCAGGCGGCGTGTGGGCGATGCTCGCGCTGCGGCGGCGTCCGGAGGCACTCGCACTCGCCGGCGGCAGGAAGTAGTCGGGACTCGCCGCCCGGCGGGCGGGTCGATAGCTTCCGTTTTTTCCGGTGCCCGACCGGTACCCGATCAGGAGGCGTCGTGCGTCGCAGCGCGGTGGTCTGTCTCTCGTGTCTCCTGCTCGCGGGGTGTGTCCGAGCGCCGCAGCTCGCCCAGGCGCCCCAGCCGAGGCTCCTCGGGTCTTCGTCCAAGCCGATCCTGCTGCCGCCGCGTGTCCTCGAGACCGCCGTGCCGAGCACGGACGAGCAGTGGCGCGCGGTGGGCCGCGAGGCTGCGGCGCTGCTCTCTCAGTACGTCGCGATCAACACCACGAACCCGCCCGGGAACGAGCTCGAGACCGCCGCCTGGCTCAAGGCCGTGCTCGCGCGCGACGGGATCGAGGCGCAGGTATTCGAGCCCAGGCCCGGCAAGGCGAACCTGTACGCCCGCCTCGCGGGCGACGGCAGCGCGCGCCCGCTCATCCTCCTCAACCATATGGATGTGGTGCTCGCGAGCCCGGAGTACTGGAAGGTCGATCCGTTTGCAGGCGTGGTGAAGGACGGTTACGTGTGGGGGCGCGGCGCCCTCGACATGAAAGGCGAAGGTGTCGTGCAGCTCATGACCCTGCTCACCCTCAAACGCGCCGCGGTGCCGCTCAAGCGCGACGTGATCTTCCTCGCGACGGCCGACGAGGAGGTGGGCGGCGGGGTCGGGGCGGGATGGTTCGTCGAGCACCATCCTAAGCTGGTGCAGGATGCGGAGTTCCTGATCACTGAGGGCGGGACGATCCGCGCCGACGCGAACGGCCGGATCGAGTACTACGGTATCGGGACGACCGAGAAGTCTCCGTTCTGGCTCGACGTGACGGCGCGCGGCACGGCGGGGCACGGATCGCGACCGACGCCGGACAATCCCGTGCACCGGTTGGTGCGCGCGTTGAATCGAATCGCGAACTACCAAACGCCGCTCGTGGTGACCCCGGCGACGGAGCGCTATCTCCGCGATCTGTCCACGATCGAGACCGATCCGACGCGCCGCGCCTGGCTCGCGGACGTGCGGTCGGCGCTGCGCGACTCGGCGGCCGCGCGCGCCCTCATCGCCGACCTGACCTACAACGCGCTGCTGCGCAACACCCTCTCGATCACGGGACTGCGGGGGAGTGACAAGACAAACGTGATCCCGCCCGACGCGAGCGCGGCGCTCGACGTGCGGCTCCTCCCCGGCCAGGACCCCCAGGCATTTCTCGCCGATCTGGTGCGCGTCGTGAACGACACCGCCGTCTCCCTCACGCCGCAGGGCCCGAACTGGCCGGCCACCGAGAGCCCGACCGACACGGAGCTGTTCCGCGCGATCGTGGCGGCCGCTCGGGCACGCGACCCCAAGGCGCTCGTCACGACTCCGCCGCTCACGGGCTTCACGGACAGCCACTATTTCCGGCGGCTCGGCATCGTCAGCTACGGCGTGTCGCCGTTTCCGCTCAACCAGGCGGAGTCGCGCGGCGTGCACGGGAACGACGAGCGCGTGAGCCTCGATGACCTCACGTTCGGCGCGCGCTTCGAGTACGAGGTGGTGGCGCGCGTCGTGGCGCGGTGAACGGATCGACGGTAGGCCCGACTACTTCAGCGGCACCACGAAGCGGACGGTCACACTCTCGGCGGTCTGGGGCGAAACGGTACAGAAGCACTCCGCCCCGATCAGCCGCTTCACTCCCAGCACCTCCGCCTCAGCGATTCCGGGCACGTCGCGGTAGGTGATCTCGAGGGTCGTCCCGTCGATGATGCGGTAGGCCACCGGCCGACCGTTGAGGCGATGGTGTGGGTCGATCTTCACGAGCCCTTCCGCGAGCCGGTGTTGGATCGCGGTCGCCTCGTCGCGCTGGGAGGCTGGGATCTCGGTCATGGGCCGGAGCGGCTCCGGTTACGGAGGACGGCGGCCGCGTTGCGGCGCATTCCCGCGTGCCCGGGCCGCTCGAGCGGCGTGTCGCCGAAGCGGCGCTCGAAGTTGACGGGGTCGGGCTCGAGCAGGGTCGCGAGGTCGAGCGCCGCGAGGTCGGGCCGGGGCGCAAGCCCGGGGTCCGGGCTGGGGCGCGCGAACTTCACGTTCCACGGACACACGTCCTGGCAGACGTCGCACCCGAAGGCCCACTCGCCCAGCATGCGCCGCTCGCCGTCCGTGAAGTCGTCGCGGTGCTCGATTGTGAGATACGAGATGCAGCGCCGGGCGTCCATCACGTGCGGGGCGACGAACGCGGCGGTGGGACACGCATCGAGACAGGCACGGCAGGTGCCGCACCGATCTGCCGCGTAGGGGAGATCGGGTGCGAGATCCGCGTCGGAGAGGATGACCCCGATGAAGGTGAACGAGCCGAGCGTGGGGTTGATCAGCATCATGTTCTTCCCGATCCAGCCGAGTCCGGCGCGTTGGGCCAGCTCGCGCTCGGGCACCGGGCCGGCGTCCACGTAGCACCGGGTCTTCGAGCCCGGGGAACCGTCGCGGATCGCAGCGGCGAGTTGCTCCAGGCGACGGCCCAGGACGGCGTGGTAGTCCGCCGACCACGCGTACTGAGCCACCTTGCCGGAACCCCGGGGCGTGGCCCCGGGGTCGGTCCACCCGTGGAAGTAATTGGTGAGGGTGACCACCGCCACTCGAGCGTCCGCCATGATCCGCGCCGGATGCTTGCGCTGGTCCGCCTGTCGGGGCAGGTAGGCCATCGTGCCCGCGTAGCCCTCCGCGAGCCACGTGTCGAGCTCGTCCGCGTGCGCGTTCGGCTCGAGCGTTGCGATCCCGACGGCGTCGAAGCCGAGCTCGAGCGCTCGACGCTTCACCTCCACGGTGTCGCGGGACGTCTTCGCGTGACGGTTCTCCTCGACGCGTTTCATAAGTGCATCGTCTCCCGCCGCCATCTCGCGAATCGCACCACGTCCTCGAGCGGCGGGACGGCGTCCTCGTCGCCGTACGCGGTGAACATGCGCCAGCGCACGTAGTCGCGCGGCGGCAACGGCAGGAACGGCGGGCGGTGGTACCAGCCGCGTGCCCGGAAGCTCCACGCGAGGCGGACGAGGTCGGTTGCGAGCCGCGGGTTGACGATCGCTCGCAAGGCGAGCCGCGCGGCGAGCGCCGGCCAACTGCGGGACGCCTGCATGCGTGAGAATCTACGTCCGGATGTGTCGAGCGCGCTCCTCCTCCTGTATATTGACCGCCTATGACGCTCGCCAGCGGCCCGCAAACCGAGCCTCACACGGGGACTCACCGGCTCGCGCGCTACCGGAGCGAGTTTCCGATCTTCCGCGACCGGGTGTACCTCAACACCTGCTCCCTCGGCGCCCTGGGCGAGCGCACCCGCAGGCGAGTCAGCGAGTTCCTCGATCTGTGGCAGGCGCGCGGCGCGTCCGCGTGGTACGACGTGTGGTGGACGGCGCTCTCCGAGCTCCGCACCCGGTACGGGCGGATCGTGGGGGCCGCTCCCTCGGAGATCGCCCTCGCTCCCAGCATCTCGGTCGCCCTGTCGAGCGTGGCCGAGGCCCTCGACTACACGCGCCGGCCGAAAGTCGTCGTCACGTCTCTCGACTTCCCGACGGTCGCTTACCAGTGGCTCGCCAAGCGCCCACGAGGAGTCGAGCTCGTTGTGGTCGAGAGCCCCGACCAGATCTCGGTGCCGGTGGAGGCCATCGCCCGCGCGGTGGACGAGCGCACCGCGCTGGTGGCGACGTCGCACGTGTACTTCACGAGCGGGGCGATCCAGGACATCACGGCCGTCGCCGACGCCGCGCGCAAGTGCGGCGCGCTGACCCTGATCGACGCCTATCAGTCGGTGGGGCAGGTGCCCGTGGACGTCCGGGCCACGGGGGTCGACTTCCTCACGGCGGGGGGACTCAAGTGGCTGCTCGGTGGGCCCGGGATCGTGTTCCTGTACGTGCGTGCGGAGCTCGCGGCGCGCCTCAACCCCGGGATCGCGGGGTGGTTCGGGCACCGGGACCAGTTCGCTTTCGACCCACGCTCGCTCGAGCTGCACGAGGACGCGCGCCGTTTCGAGCTGGGCACGCCATCGCTCGCAGCCGTCTACGCGCAGCTCGGCGGCCTGGACTGCATCGATGAGATCGGGGTCCCCGGCATCCGCACGGTCACCGCGGCGCTCGCCGAGGATCTGATCGCGCGCGCCCGCGAGCGCGGGTTTCGGCCCAAGGTGGCCGCCCGCGCGGAGCAGCGTTCCGCGATCGTCATGCTCCCTGCCGCGGATCCGGCGGCCGCGGTGCGCCACCTCGCGGCCGCCGGCGTCATCGCGGACGCGCGACCGGGACACGTCCGCCTCTCCCCATTCTTCTACAACCTGCAGGACGACCATGTCACAGCGCTCGAGCGGCTCGCCACGCACACCGGTCACTGAGGACGAGCGACTCCTCACCCAGGGCCCCCGCGAGCGGCGGGCGTTCACCAAGACCGACTCGTGGCGGGTGTTGCGGATCATGGGGGAGTTCGTCGAGGGCTTCGACACGCTCTCCGACGTCTACAACGCCGTCACCGTGTTCGGGTCGGCGCGCACGCCACCGGACGATCCCTATTACGAGAAGGCGGTCGAGACGACCCGTATCCTCGCCGAAGCGGGGTTCCCGATCATCACCGGCGGTGGCCCCGGCATCATGGAGGCGGCCAACCGCGGCTGCCAGGAAGGGAACGGCCTGTCCATCGGCTGCAACATCGAGCTGCCGTTCGAGCAGGGGCTCAACCCCTACGTGGAGCGCGCCATCAACTTCCGGTACTTTTTCGTCCGCAAGACGATGTTCGTGAAGTACTCGACCGCCTTCATCGTGTTTCCGGGCGGCTACGGCACGATGGACGAGCTGTTCGAAGCCCTCACGCTGATCCAGACCGGCAAGGTCAAGCACTTCCCGGTGATCCTGTTCGGCCGGGAGTACTGGCAAGGCCTCGCCGACTGGCTGCGCGACCGGGTCGCGGGGGAGGGCAAGATCGCCGCCAAGGACCTCGACCTTCTGCACATCACCGACAGTCCGCCGGAGGCCGTCACGATCGTGCGGGAGGCGCGCGAGCGCCGCAGCAGGGCCCTGCCCGCCCTCGAGGCGCAGGGGGACGCGTGACGGCACCATGACACGCCAAGACTTCCTGCGCGGGCCGCGCATCGACCCCAAGCCCTTGAGCGGCCGCGAGACCGTCGCCCAACTGGTGGACGGCGCGTTCCTCGCGTACAACGCCGGGCGCTTGGCAGAGGCGTGCCGGCTGTTCACCGAGCTGATGCTCGAGCCGGACGTCACGGTGGGGATGAGTCTCACGGGCGCCATGACCCCCGCGGGGCTCGGCATGTCGACCATCATCCCGCTCCTGGAGGCCGGCTTCATCGACTGGATCGTGTCCACCGGCGCGAACCTGTATCACGACGCCCACTTCGGCCTCGGGCTAGCGATGCACCGCGGCACACCCTTCGCCGACGACGTGGAGCTGCGCGAGGAGGGCGTCGTCCGCATCTACGACATCTTCTTCGACTACGAGGTGCTGCTGTCGACCGACGCGTACATCCGGGAGGTCTCCGCCCGCGCGGAGTTCCAGCGCGCGATGAGCACGGCTGAATACCATCACCTGCTGGGCGGCTACATCCTCGAGCGGGAGAAGGCGCTCGGTCTCTCCGGGAAGTCGCTGCTCGGCGTCGCGCACCGATGCGGCGTGCCGATCTACACCTCGTCGCCGGGGGATTCGTCGATCGGGATGAACGTGGCGGAGCAAGCCCTCTCGGGATCCCAACTGCGCTTCGACCCGAGCGCCGACGTGAACGAGACCTCCGCCATCGTGTTCGACGCGAAGGTGAGCGGCGGCAAGAGCGGCGTGCTCATCATCGGCGGTGGCAGTCCCAAGAACTTCGTGCTCCAGACCGAGCCCCAGATCCAGGAGGTCCTCGGCATCAGCGAGAAGGGCCACGACTACTACCTGCAGATCACCGACGCGCGGCCGGATACGGGCGGCCTCTCGGGAGCCACTCCTTCGGAAGCCGTGAGCTGGGGCAAAGTCGATCCCGACAAGCTGCCGGGGACCGTGGTGTGTTACCTCGACAACACCGTGGGCTTCCCGATTCTCGCCGCCTACGCGCTCGCGCGGCGCAAGAAGCGCCGCCTGAAACGGCTGTACGACCGGCGCGACGCGATGATGCGCCAGCTGACGACGGCCTACCTCGAGGCGAAGGCGGACCGCGACGCGCGCGCGGAGGCAACGACTGTCGAGCGCCGGCCCTAAACCGAACGCCCCGGCTGACGGATCCCGGGCGTACGCCGTCTACGCCTTGGGGCTGCTCACGCTCATCAATCTCCTCAACTACATCGACCGCAACGTCGTCTTCGCCCTGTTCGAGCCGATCAAGCGCGAGCTGGTCGTCTCCGATCAGCAGCTCGGCTGGCTGGGCTCGGCTTACGTCATCGTCCTGTCGCTCGCCGCGTTGCCGCTCGGCGTGATCGGCGACTTGAAGTCGCGGCGGGCCGTGATCGCGTTCGGCGTCGGGTTGTGGAGCCTGTGCACCGCGCTAGGCGCGACGGTGCACCGTTTCTGGCAGCTGCTGTTCTTCCGCTCGATGGTCGGGGTGGGTGAGGCCGGCTACGGCCCCGCGGCCCAGGCGCTGATCGCCGAGTTCTTCACGGGCAAGCGGCGCGCCTTCGCCATCGGCATCTACTCGGTTGGGATGGCGCTCGGCGGCGTCCTGGGCATCTGGCTGGGCGGCGTGCTCGCGGAGCGGTACGGCTGGCGTGCCGCATTCGTGGCGCTGGGCGTTCCGGGATTCATCCTCGCCATGCTGGCGTCGCGGCTGCGCGAGCCGCAGCGTCGCGCCCCCCCCTCGATCCGCGTGACGGTGGAGGGTTGGTACGACCGGGGCCGTGCGCGGCTCCGCCAGGCGCTCGTTCTCGGCCGGCCGCTCGTGTGGCTCACGGTCACCGGCGCGCTGCTGAGCGGCACGCTCGAGATGTTCCGCGGGCTGCCCCCGGGGCTGGACACGGCGGTCTTCGCGGCGTGCGTGAGCGCCGGGATCATCTGGACGGTAGCGCGGCTCGTCCCCGTCGCGGTGCGCGGCACCACGGAAGCCGGTGAGGTCGCGGCCACGGCCGTCGGCGAGTTCCTCGAGGCGTGCGCGACCGTGCTCCGCACGCCGACGCTGATCTGGATGTTTCTGGGAGGAGCGCTCGTCACCTTCGCGGTGAACGGTCTCATCGCGTGGGCGCCGAGCTTCCTGGAACGCACCCACGGGCTCTCGGTGGCCGCCGTCGGGCGGCAGTTCGGGGTGTGGGGGCTGCTCGGCGGCGCGCTGGGCGGACTGTTCGGCGGCCGGGTGGGAGACTGGTTGCTGGGGCGGTGGACCGGCGGGCGCGTCGTGGTGTCGGGAGCTGGCTTCGTGCTGGGCGGGCCGGTGTGCGCGGCGCTGCTGCTCATCGACGAGCTGCGGCTCTTCGTGCCGCTCCTGCTGGCTACGTTCTTCCTGTATTCGTGGTACAATGGGCCGCTCTCGGCCGTGATCCTCGACGTCGTTCCTCCGGCGGTGCGCGCGTCGGTGATCGGCGGCTATGTGCTGTTCTCCCACCTCGCGGGGGATGCCATCGCACCGCCGCTCATCGGCTACCTCTCCGACCGCTTTGGCCTGCGGCCCGCGATGTTGCTGCTGCCCACCGCCGGCGCCGTGGGAGGGCTGGTCATATTGATCGCACTGACGACGGTGGGCAGAGATATGCAGCGGGTGAAAGCGTGAATGGTGGGGAAGGGGGGAGGGGACCGTGAAGATCGCCGTCGTGTTCGACACGCTCCACCCCGACTGGGAGGACGCCGACTACAAGAAGGAAATCGACGCCAAGGTGGAAGAAGCCGAGTACGACGTGGCGCGCGCGCTGATGGCGAAAGGACACGACGTGTTGATGGTTGGCGTTGCGGAACAGCTCGGTGCGATGCTCGAGCGGCTCGCCGCGTTCCAGCCGAAGGTCGTCTTCAACGGCTGCGAGTCGTTTCGCGGGCAGGCGCGCCACGAGTACGGCCTCGCCGCGGTGCTCGAGATGCACGGCTACCGCTACACCGGCTCGCCGGCCACGGCGCTGCTGGTGGCCCGTAACAAGTCCCTCACGAAGAAGATCCTCGCCTACCACGGGATCCGGGTGCCGGCGTTCGCCGAGTTCCCCGCGGGCGAGAAGCCGGTGCGGCCGTCGGAGCTCCGCGTGCCCCTGATCGTGAAGCCGCTGCTGGAGGATGCGTCGGTCGGGATCGCGCAGGCGTCCGTGGTCGAGAACGACGCCGACCTCGCCGAACGCGTCAAATTCATCCACGAGAAGTTCCAGCAGGCGGCGATCGTCGAAGAGCTGATCGAGGGGCGCGAGCTGTACGCGGGCCTACTGGGGAACGCGAAGCTCCAGGTGCTGCCGCTCATCGAGTTGACGTTCGGCGAGTCCAACGGCGAGCACCGCATCGCCACTTACAAGGCCAAGTGGGACGAAGAGTACCGCAAGCGCAAGAAGATCAGGAACGTGTTCGCGAAAGGCCTCGCCGACGAGGTCACGGCGAAGGTCGCCGACATCTGCAGGACCGCGTTTCACGCCCTGTGGCTCCAGGACTACGGCCGTGTTGACTTGCGGTTGACGCACGACAACGAGGTCTACGTCCTGGAGGTGAACCCGAACCCGTTCCTCGCGTACGAGAACGAGATGGCGGACGCGGCCGAGAAGGCGGGCATGGGGTACCCGGACTTCATCGAGCGGATCGTGGACGAGGCGCTGGCGCGTGACTCGGCGTAGACGGGAAGTGCCGACCCCGGAGCTGCGCTGCCCGACGTGCGCGGCCGAGCTCGAGCGCTTCTGGTCGTTCTGCTCGAACTGCGGTCGTCGACTCGAGTGGCGCGACACCACGAAGGAGACGGGGGCCGAGTGCTACTATTGCCGCTGGGTGGTGTCGGACAGCTTCGCATACTGTCCCTGGTGCGGACGCGAGATCCGCGACCGCGACTCGAGCCCGGAGCCGCTCAAGGCGCCCAAGGGATTCAAGTACCACCGCCGTTGTCGCTGGGGATGCGGGGGTGGAGTGATGTACCCGATGCGCTACTGCCCGTGGTGCGGCCGGTCGCAGAAGTGGCGCTATCGCGACCGGTTCCAGAACATCTGCCCGCACTGCAACGGGGGGGTGAACGACTGGATGGACGTCTGCCCCTGGTGCGGCGAGGACGCGACGGGGCGCGACTTGATCCGCCAGGCGTTGCGCCGGGTGCGCCAGCTGCTCGTCGTGGCGCGCATCAAGGCCTGGAGCTACCGCGTGCTGTTGCGCCCCGGCGTCTCGGGCGTGACGCACCGCACGCCCAAGGTCATCGAGATCGAGCGGCGCTACGTGACGGGGAAACGACGGCGCGACGAGATCTCGTGGAACATGCTCACCGGGCTGATCCTGCACGAGCTCGGGCACTCCTACCTGTACCACCATTGGTCGCTGACGCTGACCGGCCGGTTCCGGCGCGCCTTCGGCGAGGTACGCAAGGCGTACCGCGTGGCGGACTCCAAGTGGGTGGACTTCGAGCGCCGCGGCGTCACCACGACGCTCCCGAACTTCGTCACCGTGTACGCCGCGACGCACCCTCAGGAGGACTTCGCCGAGACGTTCCGGTTCTACGTGGCGCGGCGCGGGCGGCTACGCGAGCTGTTCGCCGAGTTCGGGCGCAAGCGCAAGGGCGTGCCGGTGTTCGAGAAGTTCCTCGTGGTGCATGACTACATCCGGAGCCTGAGGGGTTGGCAATGACTCCGGGATGTTACATTGCGGTGTGGCACCCGACTCCAGCGAAAGGCGAAACATGGCTCTGATACGCACCTCCAACCCGGTCCTCAACGCGAAGGCGTTCGCGGGGGTGCAGCGCGATCCCACCACGCCCGCGATGACGCTCGAGGGCACGGTGAACAAGGCGGCGTTCCTGCTGTTCTTGGTGGTCGTCCCGGCGGCCTGGGTGTGGTCCCAGGTGCGCCCCGCCTTCGACCCCTCGGTCGCGGGCCCGTGGATCGCGCTGGGCGTGATCGGCGGGTTCATCGCGGCCATCGTCACCATCTTCAAGAAGGAATGGTCCCCCGTGACGGCGCCGGTGTACGCCGCGCTCGAGGGGCTGGCGCTCGGTGGGCTGTCGGCGCTGCTCGAGTCCAAGTACCCGGGCATCGCGATGCAGGCCGTGGCGTGCACCTTCGCCACGTTCGCGGCCATGTTCCTCGCGTACCGCTCGGGGCTCATCAAGGCGACCGAGAAGTTCAAGCTCGGCGTCGTCGCCGCGACCGGCGCGATCGCGCTGTACTACGTCGTGGGGTTGGTGCTGTCCTTCTTCGGCGTCGCCATGCCGTTCCTGCAGGGGAACAGCACCGCGAGCCTCGTGGTGAGCGGCGTGATCGTGGTCGTGGCGGCGTTGAACCTCATCCTGGACTTCGACTTCATCGAGACCGGCGTGACGGCCGGCGCGCCCAAGTTCATGGAATGGTACGGCGCGTTCGGCCTGATGGTCACGCTGATCTGGTTGTACCTCGAGATCCTGCGGTTGCTCGCCAAGTCGCGGAGCCGGCGGTAGCCATGGATCCGGCAGGGCGCGACCTGCCGCGCTGCGGTCAGGGTTTACCGGCTCTGGCTACTTCCTTCGCAAACGCGCGCGAGCGTTCCACGAGCCTCAGGTAGTCGGCGATCTCGGCCGCGCGGCGCTCGCCGTCCCAACCGAGCGCGGCCGCCAGGCGATCGGCCACGGCGCTCGTCGCGGGCACGGCCTGGTCGCGCGCCGAGTAGAACAGGTGCAGACGCCGCACCAGCACGTCCGAGAGGCGGACCGCCATCTCGCGCTCCACGGCGTGCGCCACCTCCGCCCAGATCTCCGGCCGCCCGGCGACAATCGACCTTCCGAGCCCGCGGTCGCGCTCCACCAGGTTGAGCACGGCCGCCGCCTCGCTGCCGTAGCGTCCTACCAGGTGTCGCGCCGTCGTCTCGGCGACGCCGCGCGCCAGGGCTGCCTTCACCAGGACCTCGAGATCCGCGGCCTCGCCACCCGGAAGCGGGATGCGGTCGGTTCGCGGCCGTGCGGCGCGCGGACGGCCGTCGAGCCCCCGCAGGCGCGTCGCCACACGGTCCACGATGTCACGCGCCATGACGCGATACGTGGTGAGCTTGCCGCCCGCGATCGTGAGCAGTCCGCTCGGACTCTCGATGACGCGATGCTCCCGTGACGCCTCGGAGGGCGCGACGTCGCGAGCCGGTCGCAGCAGCGGTCGCAGCCCGGCCCAGGTCGCAACCACGTCGTGTGGCGAAAGTCGGGCCTGGGGGAAGAAGGCGTTCGCCGAGCGCAGCAGGTAGATCACGTCCCGCGCCGTGGCGCGGACCTCGTCCGGCGAGGCGTCCTCGTCGGTGTCGGTCGTGCCGATGTAGCTCAAGTCCTCCCACGGCAGGACAAACATCACGCGGCCGTCGATCGGGGAGGTGAGCGTGACGGCGCGGGTGTGTGCGATTCGCTGCCGCGGCACCGCGACGTGCGCCCCCTTGGTGAGACGCAGCAGCGGCTCGGCGCGGGGATCGTCCAGGCGCCGCAGCTGGTCCACCCACGGCCCACAGGCGTTCACGACGACCAGCGCCCGCACCGTGTACGGGTGGCCGCTGAGCACGTCGCGCACGACCGCTCCGCGCACCCGCCCGTCCGGCTTCAAGAGGCTCGTCGCCGCGGCGTAGTTCGCTACCAGCGCGCCCGCCCGCGCGGCGCCTCGCATGGTCGCGATCACCAGACGGGCATCGTCGGTCTGGGCGTCGTAATAGAACGCCGCGCCCCTCAGATCCTTCTCCCGCAGCCCCGGCTCGAGCCGCCGCACGGCCTTCCGCCCGAGCCAGCGGTGCAGCCGCACGTTGTGGAACGCCGCGAGCAGGTCGTACAGCCACATCCCGGCGCGCAGCTTCCACCCCGGGATCCGCCCGCCACGATACACCGGAAAGACGAACGGTAGGGGGCGCACGAGGTGTGGCGCGATGTTCAGCAGGACGCGTCGCTCACGGGACGCCTCGAGGACCAGGCGGAAGTCGAACTGCTCGAGGTAGCGGATGCCGCCGTGCACCAGCCGCGAGGAGTGGGACGACGTGCCACTGCCGAAGTCGCCCTTGTCCACGAGGGCGGTGCGAAAGCCGCGCAACGCCGCGTCCCGCGCGATCCCGGCGCCCGTGACGCCTCCGCCGATGACGAGCACGTCCACCGGCTCGGCGGCCATCGACTCGAGCGCCTCGACGCGCGAGCGGTGGGAAAAGGGTGTCTCGGTCGTCGGTCGTCCTCCGGCTTGGCTCGGTGACCAGCCTCGTGGTAGGTTTCGAGCGGCTGACCCCGGGGCGATGCCCCGGGGTTGATCGGAGAGTATATCCCCGGGCCGCCGGCCCGGGGTCAGCCGAGGGAGAATGTAATGCCCGCTGGAAGCAACGGACGGCGCGTCGCGGTTGTCGCCGGCTGCCGCACGCCGTTCTGCAGGTCGGGGACGCTGCTCAAGAACGCCCGGGCCGTGGACCTGGCCCGGTTCGCGGCGCGCGAGCTGCTCGAGCGCACGAGCCTGGACGGCGCCGAGGTCGACGCCGTCATCTTCGGACAGGTGGTTCCGTCGGCGCTCGTGCCGAACGTCGCCCGCGAAGTGAGCCTCCTCCCGCAGTTCCCCAAAGAGATCCCCGCGTACTCCCTGAACCGCGCCTGCGCCTCCTCCGCGCAAGCCGTGGCGAACGCCCACGACGAGATCGCGCTGGGGCGGGCGGACGTGGTGCTCGCGGGGGGCGTCGAGTCGCTCTCCGACATCCCGATTCTCGCGTCCCGCCGCTTCGCGGACGTGCTCGTCGAGGCCAGCAAGGCGAAGTCACTGGGCGCCCGTGTCCGGGCGTTCACGCGGCTTCGGCCTCGCGACCTGGTGCCCGTTTCTCCGGCGATCGCCGAGCCGTCGACCGGCGAGACCATGGGGCAGTCCGCCGAGAAGATGGCCAAGGAGAACCACATCGCGCGCGACGCCCAGGACCGGTGGGCGCTGCGCAGTCACGAGCTCGCGGCCAAAGGGACCGACGACGGGCGGATCACGGCCGAGATCGTACCCTGGTTCCCTCAGGGCCCCGTCGATCCGGTCGTGACTCAGGACAATGGTATCCGCCGCGACACCTCGCTCGAGCAGATCGCGAAGCTGAGACCCGTGTTCGACCGCCAATACGGGACGGTCACGGCGGCGAATTCGTCGCCCCTCACCGACGGCGCGGCAGCCGTGCTGCTGATGAGCGAGGAGGCCGCGCGCGCCCTCGGATACACGCCGCTGGCTTACATCCGATCGTACGCCGTGGCCGCCGTGGACCCCGGCTGGCAGCTCCTCCAGGCGCCCATCTTCGCGGTGCCCCAGGCGCTCGAGCGCGCGGGCATCGAGTGGCGGGATCTCGGCGTGATCGAAGTCCACGAGGCGTTCGCCGCGCAGGTGCTCTCGAACCTGCAAGGCTGGGCCGCGAAGGGGTGGGAGATCAACGAGGCCATCATCAACGTGATGGGCGGCTCGATCGCGATCGGCCATCCGTTCGGCGCGACCGGCGGGCGGATCGTGACGACGCTCGCGAACGAACTGGCACGGCGCGACGCGCAGTTCGGCCTGTTGTCGATCTGCGCGCAGGGCGGGATGGGCTTCGCCATGGTGCTGGAGCGCCGCTGATGCCCCCCTCCCCCCCCTCCTCACCCTCCTCACCCTCCTTTCCGTCCTCCCTCGGCCCCGCGCTCACCTGGAGGCTCGTTGATGGCGTCGCGGTGGTCGTCTTCGATCTGAAGGGCGAGCCCGTCAACAAGATTTCGCAGGCGGTGAAGCAGGAGGTCCTGGCGACGTTCGAGGTGCTCGAGCGGGACGCCGCGGTGCAGGCCGCCGCGTTCTTCTCCGGCAAGCGCGACAACTTCATCGCGGGCGCGGATATCGAGGAGTTCGTGCGGGTCACGAGCGCCGCCGAGGCGGAGCGCCTGTCGGACGCGGGGCAGGAGCTGCTCGAGCGCGTGGCGCGCTTTCCCAAGCCGATCGCCGTCGGCATTCACGGGGCCTGCCTGGGGGGCGGACTCGAGTTCGCCCTCGCCTGCCACTACCGCGTCGCTTCGGATCACCCCAAGACCCAGCTCGGCCTGCCCGAAGTGCAGCTCGGCATCCTCCCCGGCGCCGGTGGCTGCCAGCGACTGCCGCGACTCATCGGCGCGCGCGCCGCGCTCGACATCATCCTTGCGGGGAAGGTCGAGGCTGCGCGCAAGGCGTTCCGGCTCGGGATCGTGGACGAGCTCGTGCACCCCGCCATCCTCGAGGACATCACCGTCGCCGCGGCGCGCCGGATGGCGAGCGGCTGGCGACCGAAGCGGAGGCGCCGGGGAGGGAGAGGGGGGGCGCTCGTCGCCTGGCTGCTCGACGGCAACCCGCTGGGCCGCCGGCTCGTGTTCCGGGCGGCGCGTAAGCAGGTGCTGGCGAAGACCGGCGGCAACTATCCTGCGCCCCTCGCCGCCCTCGAGGCGGTCGAGTACGGGCTCAAGCACGGGATCCAAAAGGGACTGAAGCGCGAGGCGGAGTTGTTCGGCCAGCTTGCCGTCACCGACGTGTCGCGCAAGCTCGTGCAGATCTTCTTCGCCACCACGGCGCTCAAGAAGGACTTCGGCGTCGCGAATCCCCCGCCCCCCGCCGACGTGGGGCGGCTCGGGGTCGTGGGCGCGGGGTTCATGGGGTCGGGCATCGCCGGCACGGCCGTCGCGCAGGCCGGCGTGGACGTGCGGATGAAAGACGCCGACCTCCCGCGCGTCGCGAAGGGACTCGCGGCGGCCCGGGAGATCCTCGACGATCGGCTCACGCGCCGCCGTATCACCAAGTACGAGCATGCGCGGCTGGTGGCGCTCCTGTCGGGTGGGGACACGTACGCCGGCTTTGGCGGCGCGGAGCTGGTGATCGAAGCGGTGTTCGAGGACCTCGCGGTCAAGCGGCAGGTCTTGAAGGAGGTGGAGGCCGCGACGCGAGACGCCGCCGTGTTCGCCTCCAACACCTCCACCATCCCGATCGCGAGTATTGCCGAAGCGGCGAACCGGCCGGAGCGCGTGATCGGCATGCACTTCTTCTCGCCCGTCGCGCGCATGCCGCTGCTCGAAGTGATCCCGTCGTCGCGCACCGCACCGGCGGTGACCAGCACCGCGGTCGCGTTCGGGCGGCGGATGGGGAAGACCGCGATCGTCGTGAAGGACAGCCCGGGTTTCTGGATCAACCGCATCCTCATGCCCTACATGAACGAGGCGGGCCACCTGCTGGCCGCCGGGGCGGCGGTCGAGGAGATCGACCACCTGATGGTCGCGTTCGGCTTCCCCGTCGGGCCGATCACCCTGCTCGACGAGGTCGGGATGGACGTCGCCGAAAAAGTGGCGGACGTGATGCACGACGCTTTCGGCGAGCGCTTCGCCCCGTCGCCGGCGTTCGCGGGCATGGTCAAGTCCGGGCGACTCGGTCGCAAGGCGGGGAAGGGCTTCTATACCTACTCGGGCGGCAAGAAGGGCGGTGTCGATGCCGCCGTGTACGAGCTCATCGGTACCCAGCCGAACGGCGGCCCGCGGCCGGCGGAAGTCATCCAGCGGCTCGTCCTCGTGATGCTGAACGAGGCGGCGCGCGCCGTGGGGGAGGACATCGTGCGTTCCCCCCGCGACGGCGACATCGGGGCGATCTTCGGCTTCGGGTTTCCGCCGTTCCGCGGCGGCCCGCTGCGCCACGCCGACGACCTGGGCGCCGCGCGCATCGTTTCGGAGCTCGAACGGCTCGCCGAGCGCTACGGCCCGCGCTTCGCGCCCTGCGACGTGCTGCAGGAGCAAGCGCGTCGCAGCTCCAAGTTCTACCCGAGCCCCTAGCCCCTGACCCCTAGCCCCTGATGTTACGCGCCAGCCTCCTCTGGCTCAGCGAGCAACCGCGAATCTTTGGGTTCGTCCGCACCAACGGGCTCGCCCGCCGCTTCGCCGCGCGCTTCGTGGCCGGCGAAACGGTGGAATCGGGCGTCGCTGCCTTGCAAGAGCTGAACGCGGCGGCGATCACCGCAAGCCTCGACCTCCTGGGCGAAGCGGTGCACAATGCTGCGGAAGCGCGCGCCGCGCGCGACACCTACCTCCGGACCCTGGACCGGATCCGGGTCGTCGGCGCCGCCGCGCACGTATCGGTGAAGCTCACGCAGATGGGGCTCGACATCGATGAGACGCTGTGCGTCGACAACCTGCGCGCGATCATCGCGAGAGCGCAGGCACAGGGCTCGTTCGTGCGGGTCGACATGGAGCAGTCCGAGTACGTCGAGCGGACGCTCCGGGTCTTCAAACAGCAGTTGCACCCGCCGTTCGGAAACGCCGTGGGTGTGGTGCTCCAGTCGTATCTGCGTCGCACGGAGCAGGACGTAGAGCAAATGGTCGCCCTGGGCGCGCGGGTACGGCTGTGCAAGGGCGCGTACCAGGAGCCCGCGACCGTCGCGTTCCCGGACAAGCGCGACGTGGACGCCAACTACGTGCGCTGCATGGAGCGGCTGCTGCTGCAGGGGAACTACCCGGCCATCGCGACGCACGACGTGCGGATCGTCGAGCGCGCGAAGACGTTCGCGCGGGACCGGGGGATCCAGCCCGCCCGCTTCGAGTTCCAGATGCTGTACGGTGTGCGGCGCGATCTGCAGCTGGCACTGCGGCGCCAGGGATACAACGTGCGCGTGTACGTCCCCTTCGGCACCCAATGGTATCCCTACCTGATGCGCCGGCTCGCCGAGCGGCCGGCGAACGTCGTCTTCCTGCTCGGCAACGTGGTGCGGGAGTTCCTACGGCGGAGCTGACGGACGACACCCTGGGCGGCTATCAGCGGGTGCACGAGCGGGCGCCCGCGTTCGGCGGTAAGGACGGCCAAGCCTATTCCGTTGCCACGTTTGTGGACGACGCGCCGGACGCCACGGGCCGCTACGGCGCCGCGTTGCTGTTCGTGCGCTGGTCGGAGGCCGGTGACCGCCCGGTCGGCCATCTCGAGACCGAGTACCTCGCTTGGAGCAAGACGCCCGCGGAGGCGCTCGCGCCGCTGCTCGCGCTCACGCTGCACGACGTGAAGCGGCATCTCGATCGCTGCATCGACAGACGGGAAGTGGGGAAGGGGGAAGGGGGAAGAGTGTGACGACCGGGGTGGTGCTGGCTCGCACGGGGTCCACGTACCGCGTCCACACCGACCGCGGCGAGCTGACCGCGACGCTGCGCGGCAGGCTCAAGCATCGGGACGACGACCGAGTCGTGGCGGGAGACGTCGTGGAGCTCGAGGTCCAGAAGGACGGAGGTGCCACGATCTCCGCCGTCCGGCCGCGGCGCAGCGTGCTGGCGCGGCGGGCCGCGGGAGAGCGCCGCCCGCGGCGGCAGCCGATCGCGGCCAACGTGGACCAGGTCCTGGCGGTCGCGGCGGCGCGGGATCCGGAGCCGAGTCCGCGGATGCTCGACCGCTTCCTCGTGATCGCCGAGGCGAACCGGCTGCCGTGTGTGGTGATCCTCAACAAGATCGAGCTGGATCGGAGCGCGCTTGAGCGGCTGTTGCGGCGCTACGGTCCGGCGGGTTATCAGGTACTCGCGACCTCCGTGAAGCAGCCCGACGGGCTGACGGCGTTGCACGATCTGTTGCGCGGGCGGGAGTCGGTGCTCGCCGGTCAGTCGGGCGTGGGAAAGTCGAGCCTCCTGAACGCGCTCTACCCGGGCTTGAATCTCCGCATCGGTGCGATCAGCGAGAAGTGGGGCACGGGGACGCACACCACCCGCGCGGCGCTGCTCGTCCCCCTCCCCCTCCCGGGCAGCGGCTACGTCGTAGATACACCGGGGCTGCGCGAGGTGGGGACGTGGGGGATCGATCCCGATGCGCTGGGGACCTGCTTCCCTGAGTTCCGTCGCTTCCTGGATCAGTGCCGGTTCGACAACTGCCGTCACCTCGCCGAGCCGGGATGCGCCGTGCGGCAGGCCGCCCTCGACGGAGCGTTCGATCCCGACCGGCTCGTGTCCTACCAGCGCCTGTGCGAGGAGATCAGCGTTCCTTCCTGGTCCAGCGCTCGGCGTCGCGCGAGGTGACCTTCCGCATCATCCGCTCGAACGCGTCGTCGAGGTCGATCCCCTGCGAGTTCGCGAGGCAGATCACGACGAACAGAATGTCGGCGAGCTCCATCGCGATCGCGCCCTCCGGCTCTTCCGGCCGCTTGGTTTTCCCTCCGAAACGGTGGTTGATCTCGCGCGCGAGCTCGCCGACTTCCTCGATGAGTCGGGCGAGGTTCGAGAGCGGTGGGAAGTATCCTTCCTTATATTGGCCGATCCAGCGATCGACCGTCTGCTGGGCTTCGCGCAAGGACACAGGAGGCTCCGGGCACTCGTGAACGCCGACCTGCCGCCGCTCGTCGCGCCATTGCGGGGGGAGCGGTATGTCGCCAGGGAGCGACTGAGCGCGCTCATCGCTCCTCCGTACGACGTGATTGCGAAGGAAGACCGCGCGCGCTACGCCGCGCGCGATCCCCACAATATCGTGCATCTCATCCTGCCGGAAGCGCCGCCGGGCCAGGATCGCTACGCGCGCGCTGCGGCGGCGCTGGCCGAGTGGCGCCGGGACGGCGTGCTCCAAGCCGAGGCAGCCGAGTCCGTCTACGTCGTGGCCCAGGACTACGCCCTGCCGTCCGGGGAGCGGCGCACGCGAGTCGGGATGTTCGCGGCGGTACGCGCCGAGCCATTCGAGACGCGGCGCGTGCGGCCTCACGAGCGCACCCATTCCGCGCCCAAGGCCGACCGGCTGGCGCTGCTCCAGGCCACGCGGACGAGCCTGGAGTCGATCTTCCTCCTCGCGCCCGATCCGGACCGCGCCCTCGCTCGGGCGCTGACGCGGGTGACGGGCGGCGCTCCCCCCGCCGCGCGGGCCGAGCTCGACGGCGTCGGCATTCGGCTGTGGGTGGTGTCGGGAGAGGCGGCGGCCGAGCTCGCGCGGCTCGCGGGTCGCGCGCAGCTCTACATCGCCGACGGGCACCACCGCTACGAGACCGCCGTCGCGTACGCGCAGGACGACCCGACGGCCGACCGCGTGCTCTCCTTCATCGTGTCGGCGGGCGATCCCGGGCTCACGATTCTGCCTACCCATCGAATCATCTTCGGCGCGGGTCGCGACCAGGCCAAGCTCATCGAATCGTGGCGCGAATGGTTCGACATCGGCCGCGTGGCACCGTGCATGGACCGGGTCGAGCGGCTCGCCGAGCTGGGCCGCGATCGCACGGCCTGCGTCGTGGCGTTCCCCGGCGGGTACGACGCGATCCTCGTGCTGAAGCAGGACGCGCCGCTCGACAAGGTGCCCGACCTCGGGAAGAGTTCCGCCGTGCGCGCGCTCGACGTCGCCCGCATCGAGACCCTCGTCGTGCAATCCATCCTCGGTGCGGGCACGGCCACGCCGTCGCTCGGCTACACCGCCGACGCGCACGCCGCGTTCGACGCGGTGCGCAACCGCGGCGCCGCGGCGGCGGTCCTGCTCAACCCCACCAGGGTGGAACAGGTGATCGCCGTGGCGGACGCTGGGGACGTGATGCCCCCGAAGTCCACGTATTTCGTGCCGAAGGTGCCGAGTGGGCTGGTAGTGAGGCGGCTCTAAGAGGTGTGAGACGGTGAGGCGACGGATGGTGAAGCGACGGATCATACGGCGACGGACACCTACGCGTGCTTCGCCCGCGCCACGATCCCGTACAGCTCGCTTCTGGGGAACGATTGCGTCGCATGGTACACCGCCTTGGCGAACTCGTGGGACGCGCGCCATGCGTGCAGACGCTCGCACTTCATCATGCGCGAACGCTAGCACGACGTGCACCACGAGCATCATCATTTCGTGGCGGGTGGTGGCCAGATTCAACGCCCTCACTGTCCGTCGCCTCCCAATCCGTCGCCTTTCCATCCGTCGCATTATCGTCCGTCGCCTCTATATTCTCTCCCATGCCCCGCCCCCGCGAGCGCATCCTCGCCAATCTCGAGTCCATCTACCGCACGGCCTACGAGCGCGCGAAGGCCGTCGGCGATCAGGCACGCATGGCCGACCTCGACGCCGCCTATCAACGGGAACAATTGTTGCTCGAGGTGCTGCTGGACATCCGTGACGCGCTCGGCGCGCTCCCGGCGTCCGCCGACGCCCGTCCCGACCCGACTCCGGCCGCCGATCCGATCGCGACGCTCGAAACCATCCGCCGCATCACGAAACTACGCTGAGGGGACTGGCATGAGCCCAAGTCGCTTGGTTCTGGGATTGCTGTGCCTGGCGGTCGCCGCATGCGACCGGAAGGCCGACATCGTCATTACCGGCGGCCTCGTCTGGACGGGGCTTTCCTCCGGCGGACCCCAGCCGGGCGGCGTGGCGATCGGAGCGGGGAAGATCCTCGCGGTGGGCGACTCGGCGACCCTCGCGCGCTACGCGGGCCCGAAGACCGCCGTCGTCCGGGCGAACGGCGGCCTCGTGATGCCGGGCTTCGTGGACGGTCACACCCACTTCGTCGATGGCGGGTTTCAGCTCGCTTCGGTGAGCCTGCGCGAGGCGGCGACGCCTGAGGAGTTCATCCGACGGCTCAAGGAGTTCGCCCGGACCACCAAGCCCGGTGAATGGATTCTGGGCGGGGACTGGGACCACACGCTCTGGAAGGGCGCCCCGCTGCCGCGTCACGAGTGGATCGATTCGGTCACGCCGCACAATCCCGTGTTTGTGAGCCGGCTGGACGGCCATGAGGCGCTCGCCAACGCCGCCGCCATGAAGGCCGCGGGCATCACCCGGGACACCCCCACGCCGCCCGGCGGCGAGATCCTGCGTGACGCAGAGACGGGTGAGGCGATCGGGATCTTCAAGGATCAGGCGCTCGACCTGGTGGACCGGGTGGTCCCGCCGCCCTCGCCCGAGCGGCGGGATTCGGCGCTCGCCCGTGCGCTCGCCTACGCGGCCTCCCTCGGCGTCACGGCGACCTCCCATATGTCCGCGTCCTGGGAAGACCTCGCGAGCTACCGTCGCCTCGAGCGCGCCGGGCGCCTCACCCTGCGCGTCGCGGTGTATCTGCCGCTCGAGTCCTGGCGTGCCGTGGCCGATAGCGTCAAGCGGGCGGGCCCGGGGAACGATTGGGTGCGGATCGGCGGGCTCAAAGGCTACATGGACGGCTCTGCGGGATCGCGGACAGCGTTCTTCTTCGAGCCGTACGCCGACTCGGCAGGGTACTACGGCCTGGCCCGCAACAGCGAGCGCGACATGCGCGCCTGGGTCGGCAGCGCCGACTCGGCGGGCCTCCAGGTCGCCGTGCACGCCATTGGGGACCGCGCCAATGCGGTCATCCTCTCCATCTACGACAGCGTGGCGAAGGCCCATGGCCCTCGCGACCGCCGGTTCCGGGTCGAGCATGCGCAGCACCTGCGGCCGCAGGACGTGCCGCTCTTCGGAAGGCTGGGCGTGATCCCGTCGATGCAGCCGTACCACGCGATCGACGACGGCCGGTGGGTGGAGAAACGGATCGGTCCCATACGCATCAAGACGACCTACGCGTTCCGCACGCTGCTCGACACCGGGGCGAAGCTGGCCTTCGGGTCGGATTGGACCGTCGCGCCGCTCGATCCGATCCTCGGCGTGTACGCCGCCGTGACCCGCCGCACGCTCGACGGCAAGAACCCCGGCGGCTGGGTCCCGGAGCAGAAGATCACGGTGGGCGAGGCCTTGCGGGCGTACACGGCGGGAAACGCCTTTGCCACGTTCGATGAGACGAAGCGGGGCGTCCTCGCGCCGGGGTACTTCGCCGACGTGGTCGTGCTCGACCGCAACCTGTTCACCATCCTCCCCGATTCCCTGGACCGGGCGCGTGTGACGGTCACGGTGGTCGGGGGGAAGGTGGTGTACGAGAGGCACTGAAGGTGCTATCCCGAGTACTCCAGCCCCGCCTCCTGCAACGTAAGCGGCTGCGCGTCCCCGTGCTCCACGCCCGCCGCGATCACCTCGCCGAGCACCAGGGTGTGGTCTCCCGAGGGCAGCGTGGTGATCACGCGGCACTCGAGCCATCCCAGGGCATCCGCGAGGGTCGGTGCACCCGAGACAGGCGCAGGCTTCGTCTTGATCCCCTTCAGCTTGTGCGGTGCGCTTCCGGACGCGCGCGCCAGCTTCCCCGCGAGCTCCCGCTGGCCCTGTTGGAACAGGTTCACGGTGAAGTGATGCGCGTCGCGGATCATCCCAATCGTCTTCGACGTGTTCTCCACTGCCACCGCGAGCATCGGCGGGTCGGACGACGTCTGGGTGACCCAGTTCGCCGTCATGCCGTGCTCCTCGCCCTCGTGCTTGACGGTGACGGCGTACAGGCCGTAAGGGAAATGGTGTAGCACGGTCTTCTTGGCCGCATCATCCATGGCAACGCTCGGGCGGGTGATGGAGGAACGTCCGTGGAATATTGGCCCGGAGCGGGAGCTCGCGCCACGGTCTCGGGCGGCGCACGCGCTGGGTTTGAGCCGCCCTGGGGAGGCGCTATGTTTGACCCATGGCGACGCGCACGCAACCCCGGCCGAGGGCCGCCAAGATGCTGTCCAAGGCCGACCTGCTCGACGTCTACCGGCTGATGCTCCTGTCGCGCCGCATTGACGACAAGGAGATTCAGCTCAAGCGGCAGAACAAGATCTTCTTCCAGATCTCGGGCGCCGGGCACGAGGCCGTCCTTGTCGCCGCCGGCAAAGTGCTGCGTCCCGCGTACGACTGGTTCTATCCTTACTATCGCGACCGCGCCCTCTGCCTCACGCTCGGCATGACCCCCACCGAGATGCTGCTGGCGGCCGTCGCGGCGGCGGAGGATCCCAACTCGGGCGGCCGCCAGATGCCGTCCCACTGGGGCCACAAGGCGCTCAACATCGTGAGCCAGTCGAGCCCCACGGGCACGCAGTTCCTCCAGGCCGTGGGCTGCGCGGAGGCGTGGCTGCGCTACCAGCGCAGCGACGCGATCGCGGACAAGCCGATCAAGGACGACGAGCTGGTCTACTGCTCGGCGGGCGACGGCACGACGAGCGAGGGTGAGTTTTGGGAGGCCCTGAACAGCGCCAGCAACCTCAAGCTCCCGGTGCTGTTCCTGATCGAGGACAACAAGTACGCGATCTCGGTCCCGGTGGAAGTGCAAACCGCGGGGGGATCCGTCTCGAAGTTGGTGCGCAACTTCCCCGGCCTGCTGGTGGAGGAGGTGGACGGCGCCGATCCCGTCGCCTCGTACGACGTGCTGCTCCGCGCCGCCGACTACGTGCGCCAGCGCAAGGGGCCGGCGCTGGTGCATGCGCACGTCACGCGGCCGTACTCCCACTCGCTCTCGGACGACGAGGTCCTCTACAAGCCACCGCGAGAGCGAGAAGAGGAAGCGAAGCGCGACTGCACACTGACGTTCCCGAAACGGTTGATCGCGGAGGGCGTCGCCACCGAGGCCGAGATCGAGACGATCAAGCGACAGGTGGACGAAGACGTGCAGGTCGCGGCCGACATGGCGCTTGCCTCGCCCCAGCCCAAGCCGGAGACGGCGCTGCTGTACGTCTACTCACCCGACGTCGACCCGACCTCCGAGCAGTTCGACACCGAGGACGATCCCCAGTTCGCCGGTGACCCGACCACGATGGTGGACCTCCTGAACGCCTGTTTGAGGGACGAGATGGCGCGGGATCCGCGCATTCTCGTGTTCGGGGAGGACGTGGCGGACGCGAGCCGGGAGCACTACCTCGAGCAAGTGAAGGGCAAGGGCGGCGTCTTCAAGGTCACGTGGGGGCTGCAACGCCAGTTCGGCAGCGACCGGGTCTACAACTCGCCGCTCGCCGAGGCGAACATCGTCGGCCGCGGCATCGGCCTCGCGACGCGCGGCCTCAAACCGGTGGTCGAGATCCAATTCTTCGACTACATCTGGCCCGCCTATCACCAGCTTCGCAACGAGCTCGCGACGTTACGGTGGCGGTCGAACAACGCATTCAGCTGCCCCGTCGTGGTGCGCGTCACGTACGGCGGCTACTTGAAAGGCGGTTCGATCTACCACTCTCAGACCGGCGCCGTGGTGTTCACCGCCGTGCCCGGGCTGCGCGTGGTGTGCCCCAGCACGGCGCTCGACGCCAACGGGCTGTTGCGGACCGCCATCCGCTCCGACGATCCCGTTCTGTTCCTCGAGCACAAGCACCTCTACCGGCAGACCTACAACAAGGCGCCGAACCCGGGTCCGAACTTCACGATCCCGTTCGGCAAGGCCAAGGTCGTGCGCCAGGGGCGGGACCTGACGGTCGTGACCTACGGCGCGGTGGTGCAGCGCTCCCTGGTGGCGGCGAAGGCCCTCGAGGAACAGGAGGGCGTGAGCGTCGAGGTGATCGATCTGCGCTGCCTCTCGCCCGTGGATTGGACGGCGATCGCCGCGTCGGTTCGCAAGACGAACAAGGTGCTCGTCGCGTACGAGGACGCGCTCTCGTGGGGCTACGGCGCCGAGATCGCGGCGAAGATCGCCGACGAGTGCTTCCCCTGGCTCGACGGGCCGGTGCGGCGCGTGGCTTCGACCGACACGTTCGTCGGCTACGCGCCCGAGCTCGAAGACTTCATCCTGCCGCAAGTGGAGGATCTCACGCGGGCGATGCGCGAGCTGCATGCGTTCTAGCGCGGCTCGCGCGTACGCGGTCCTCTTCTTTCTCTCCGGCGCGACCGGGCTGGTCTACGAGCTCCTCTGGGTCCGCGTCCTCTACCAGGCGTTCGGCTCCACCATCCAGTCGGTGACGACGGTCGTGGCCGCCTACATGGGCGGCCTCGGCCTCGGCGCCTGGCTGCTCGGCCGCCGCGCCGACCGCCATCCCCGGCCCGCCGCGCTGTACGGCCTGCTCGAGATTGCCGTTGGGGCCTTCGGGCTGATCTCTCCCCTCGTGCTCGGGCTCGCGCACCGCGCCTACCTCGGCGCCGCGGGAGCGCTCCAGCTGGGCGGCCCCGCTAGCGTGGCCCTGCGGTTCGGGCTCGCCGCGCTGGTGCTCCTCGTGCCGACGACCCTCATGGGCGGCACGCTCCCGGTGCTCACCCGCGCGTTCATGGGCGCCGACCGGAGCGAACTGAAGCGCTCCGTCGGGCTGCTCTACGGGCTCAACACCCTCGGCGCCGTGGCGGGGACGGCGCTGGCTGGCTTCTTCCTGATCGAGCACGTGGGCATCCGCGCGAGTCTCTGGGGGACCGCGGCGGTGAATCTCGCGCTGGGGGCGGGTGCCCTCGTCCTCGCCCGGCCGATTGCGCCCGTACCCCAGCCGGCCGACGGGCCGGTCGCGGCGACACCGGGACCCGGGCAGCCGTACCTTCGCCACCTCGCCCTCGCGCTCCTCGCCCTCACCGCCTTCGCGTCGCTGCTCGACGAGATCGCGTGGACGCGGGTGCTCGTGATGGTGGTCGGCGGCTCGACGTACGCGTTCACCCTCGTCCTGCTCGTCTTCCTGCTCGGGATCGGCCTCGGCAGCGGCCTCGTGGCCCGCCGGGGCGCAGCCCGGCCCGCCACCGCCGCCGACGCGGCGCTCGCTCAGGGGATCGCCGGCGCCGGGGCCGCCCTGCTGCTTCCGTTCTTCGCCGCCCTGCCGCTGTACGTCGTCGGGGTCTTCGGGCACGCCGAGTTTGGCGCCGGGGTCCGCCTGCTCCTGCTGGGCGTCGCGGTCGGCGCGGTCGTGTTGATCCCGGCGGTCGGCATGGGCCTCAGCTTCCCGCTCCTCACCGACCTCGCCGCTCCGCGGGACGCCGCCCGGGCCGCCGATGTGGGATCCGCGTACGCGGTCAACACGCTCGGCAGCATCGCCGGAGCGGTCCTCACCGGCTTCGTGCTGGTGGTCGCGCTCGGCACCGAGACGACCCTGCGCATCGGTCTCCTGATCAACGGCGTCGCGGCCCTCGCGCTGGCCGGGCTCGCGGCGCGCGGCGTGGCGGAGGGTTCGGCTGAGCATCGCGCGCTGCGCCTGCGCGTGCTCGGCGCCGGCGCGCTCGCGAGCGTCGCCCTGGGGGTCGCGTTCGGCGCGCCCGGCTGGAGCCCCGGGCTCATCGATCTGGGTCCCACCATCTACGCCCGCGAGCCCATGAGCGCCGCGGCGCGTCAGGCGTTCTTCGCCCACCGTGGGGCCCGGCAGCTCGCGTTCCGGGAGGGCCGGAACGCCACCGTGAGCGTGTGGGAGACGCTCAGCGGTCGCACCCTCCGCGTGAACGGCAAGGTCGACGCGTCCGATCAGGCCGACATGAACACCGAGATCATGCTCGGCCTCGCTCCTGCCGCGGCGCGGCCGGACGCCGCCACCGCCCTCGTGATCGGCTTCGGGAGCGGCGTCACGGCGCGCGTGCTCGCGGACGTCCCCGGGATGCGGCGCGTCCGCGCGGTGGAGATCGAGCCTGCGGTGCTCGAGCTGAGCCGCTACTTCGCCGGCGTCAACGACACCGTGCTCCGGCGGCCCACGGTCTCGGTCGTGGTCGACGACGCGCGCAGCGCGCTCCAGCTCGAGCGGGACCGCTTCGACGTGATCGTCTCCGAGCCGTCCAACCCGTGGGTGGCGGGCGTGGCCACGCTGTACACCCCGGAGTTCTTCCACATCGTCCGCGCGCGTCTCGCCGACGACGGGGTCTTCGGCCAATGGATCCAGCTGTACCAGCTCCCGCTCTCCGTCGTAGCGGGGATCGTGCGCAACCTGCGCGAGGTGTTTCCACACGTGGAAGTCTGGTTCTCCACGAACGTGGACCTGATCGTGCTGGCGTCCGACCGCCCGCTCCGCTACGACCGCCGTTGGCTTGACCGACTGTTCGCCCCCGGCACGGGCGTCGCCGTCCTCAGCGGCGAATGGCTGGGCATCGACTCCGTGGGCGACCACTTTGGGCGCCGCCTGCTCGGCGACGCCGGTGCGGCCCGACTCGGTGCGCGCGGGGCGCTGGTGCACCGGGACGACCGGCCCGAGCTCGAGTTCGTCGCGGCGCGCCGCTTCCTCGATCCCGTGTGGGATCCCCATGTCTTCGACTCGTTGCTGGCCATCGGGGTGCAGGCAGGCGAGTCGCCGGGCACGTCGCCGGTCCTGCTGGCCCGTGCCTTGACGGCGCCGCGCGTACAGTCCACGCAAATCGCGCTGCTCGCGGCGGCCAACCGGGCGCGCCCTGACGACCCGGTATGGGCGGTGCGCCTGGCGGGGGCCCGCTACGCCGCGGGCGACACTGGCTTCGCGGACAGCGTCGTGCCGCGCGTGCTCGCGCGCTCGCGCCACCCGGAGGCGCTGGTCTGGGGCGCGTTCCTCGCGCAGCAGCGAGGCGACACCGGCCGGCAGCGGTCTCTGCTGCTCGAGGTCTTGGCGCGCGGCGGCGACACCGCGGAGGCCCGCGCGGGCCTCGGCGTCCTCGCGGCACGCGCGGCGCACTGGACCGAAGCGGCTGCCGACGTGCGGGCCGCTCTGGCCGTGGCCCGGTCGACCTACCGCCACCCGCTCCCCACGGGAGCGCTGCGGGAGGCGCTCACTCGCCTCGCGCTCGAGGCCCCGCCGAGGCTGGCGGACAGCGTCCTCACCACGGCCCTGTCGGCCCACGCGGGCTGGGCAACGCTGTACGAGCTGCGCGCGCGCGTCGCCTTGCGAGAGGGCCGGTGTGACGAAGCGGGGGAGCAGTTCCTGACGCTGCTGGACTTCGGGATTGAGGTAGAGCAGGGCCCTGGCCTAGTCTCGGCCTGCCGTCTCGGGACCGCGCGCTAGGCGCCGGACTGCTCGCCCAACGCTTCTTTGATTTCCCCTGCCGCGGCGATCGCGTGATCCACATCGCGCGACAGCGCCCGTGCCTGTTGCGTGGCGTGGGTGAGGTCGTCGAGGACCGCCGCCACGCCCGCCGACCGCAGCCGCAGCAGGTCGAACCGCACGTTCTGCATCGCGAGCACACAGGACTCGATCTGGTCCTCGACGAGCTGGCGGCGGGTGACGAGGTCCGCCAGCGCCTGGCGCTGCCGCTCGAGCAGGCCCACCTGCCGGTCCCGCTCCGCACCCTCCGGCTGCCGTTTGGTCGCGTCGACCTTCTCCACGAGCCGGGCCAACGCCCTCTCGTCGACGTCCACGCTCATCGCGGCGAGCGTCCGGGCCAGCTGTTCCGCGCGCTTGAGCAACGCGTCTACGGTGGCGATCACGTCGGGGAGCAGCTGCTTCTCGGACTTGGGTACCCGGTCCATGATCTTGAGGATCGCCTTCCGATCGTTTCGCGCCTGCTCGATCGCGCCCGCCTGCCGGCCGAACTCCCCCGTGCCGGCCGGGCCCAGGTCCAACGGGCGTGACCCAGCAGCCGCGAGCTGCGCCTCGATCCCGTCGGGCGCCGCGGGGCGGTGCAGGACGTCACGCCATGAGTACCCGGCATTCCACAACCGCAGGAACTGGGGAAGCACCCCGAAGGCGCCCCACACTCCGACCCCCCACATCGCGGCGTCCCAGCCGCCGGTGAGCAGGTGCAGCATCACCACCCCGCCCGACACGGACGCCCACGAGATGAAGCGCGCGCGCGTCCTACGGACGATCGCCGGCTCGCCCGCCGTGTCCGCCTGCAACAGCTCGCCGCGCCGCTCGAGCCGCCGGCTGCGGCGAGCCGCGTCCCCGCGGACCAGCGGCCGCGGCGCCGGCGGCAGGGGCAGGGGCAGGCGCGGCGGGCGCGGAGCGGGGGAGAAGGGGGACGGGGACGAGGCGGCACCGGAGCGTCGCGGCTTGTGCATCGTCGCGCTGCGCGATTCCAGCGCGCGCCGCAACGCGTCCGCCGTAGGCCAGCGGTCATCCGGATCCTTTTCGAGGCAGCGCATCACGCAGGCGGCCAGATCGTCGGGAATGTCGGGGCGCTTGTCGGTGATGGCGGGGGCCCGCTCGGTGATGTGCTTCATGAGGATGCCGGGCACCGTGGGCGCGCGGAACGGCAGCTCGCCCGTGAGCATCTGATACGCCACGACGCCCAGGCTGTAAATGTCCGAGCGGCCGTCGATCTCGCGGTCGCCCGCCGCCTGCTCGGGGCTCATGTAGTGGGGGGTCCCGATCGCGACGCCGGTGGCGGTGAGCGTCGCCGAGCCGCTCGTCGAAGAGAGCGCTTTCGCGATGCCGAAGTCCGTCACGACCACGCGGCCCCGGCTTCCCTCGAGTAGGATGTTGTCGGGCTTCACGTCGCGATGGATGATCCCGAGCGCGTGCGCGGCGCCCAGCGCGTCCGCAGTCTCCTGGATGATCCGCCGCGACTCGTCCGGCGGTAGCCGGCCCCGGCGCTTGAGCTTCGCCGCGAGCGACTCGCCGTCCACGTACGCCATCACGAAATAGACGAGGCCGTCCGGCCCTTCGCCCACGGAATGGATCGGGACGATGTGCGGATGGGACAGCCGCGCCGCGGTCTCCGCCTCCCGCAGGAAGCGCAGCCGGATCTCGTCGCGGAAGGCCAGCTCGGGCGGCAGCACCTTGATCGCGACGTGGCGCTTCAAGCGCTCGTCCCGGGCGTTGAAGACCACGCCCATGCCGCCGCGACCGATCTCTCCTTCGACGGTGTAGGATTTCCCGAGCGCCTCGATCAGGCGCGCGTTGAGTGATCTGTCCGCCGCGTTCATCCCGGTCCACGTGAAGTGCGCGCGCATAGATTAGCCGCCGGCCCGCGGGCGTGCAACTGGCCAACGCGTTTCGACTTACGGCGCCGAGCGGGAGTGAAGCGAGCCGGGCCGCGCCAACCTGACGGCGGCGCGTGTTGGCGTGATGGCTATTCGGCAGCTTCTGCCTAATTGGCCGCTGGAGTACGGAACGCGCGTGCGGTGCGGTGCGTTGTAGTCTTGGCACGGTCGATGCTATGGGCATGTGAGTCCCACGACAGTCATTGATTCCCATACGAGAACGATCCTATGTCTGAGCGACTGACGCTTCCGGTGCTCCCGCTGCGGGACGTCGTGCTATTCCCCGGTGTCTCGACGCCGATCGGTGCGGGGCGCCCGTCCACGCTGCGCGCCATCGAGGCGGCGCTGAAGAGCGACGCCCACCTGATTTTCGCGGTCTCGCAACGCGAAAACGTGGACCATGTCACCCCCGGCGTGCTCTACACCACCGGGACCCTTGCCAAGATCAGCCAAATCCAGCGCGGCCTGGGCGGCGTGCAGTTGCTCCTGCACGGCGAGGCCCGCGGCACCGCGTTGCACTTCACCGAGAGCGGGGGACACCTCGAGGCGGTCGTGCGCGAGGTGAGCGATCTGCCGCCGCTCAACCCGGACGATCCGGCCTTTGTGGCGCTGCACCGCGAGGCGCGCGAGCGCGCCGCGGAGCTGGGTCAGAAGTCGGGTCTGCCTGAGGATGTGGTACGCCAGGTGCTCGAAGGCGTGACCGAGCCCGGGCGGTTCGCGGATCTCGTCGCGGGCTATCTCGAGATTAAGCCGTCTGAGCGCCAGGCGCTGCTCGAGACGCTATCGGTCGAAGACCGGTTGCGGCGCGTGCTGGTGCACGTGCAGCGCCAGATCGGCGTGGTCGACGCCCAGGAGCACATCAAGTCGCAGGTCCAGGAGGAGCTGGGTGAGCGGCAACGCGAGATGTTCCTACGCGAGCAGCTGAAGGCCATTCGCAAAGAGCTTGGCGAGGAAGACGAGGGGAGCGAGGTCGAGCAGCTGCGGAAGCGGTTCGCGGCGCTCGAGCTCCCGGAGGCCGCCAAGAAGGAGGTCGACCGCGAGCTCGAGCGGCTCGAGCGGGCGAGCCGCGATTCGATGGAAGCGCAGGTGATCCGCACCTACTTGGAGACCATGGCCGAGCTGCCCTGGAACAAGCGGGCGGAGGAGTCGCTCGACCTGAAGCGCGCGACCGAGATCCTCGAGCAGGACCACTACGGGCTCAAGGACGTGAAGGACCAGATCTTGGAGTTCTTGGCGGTGCGCCAGTTGCGCCAGCGCTCACCGCAGGGCGAAGCCCGCGGCAACGAGGACGACAAGCAGGCGAAAGGGTCGATCCTGCTGTTCGTCGGGCCGCCGGGTGTCGGCAAGACGTCGATCGCCAAGTCGATCGCGCGCGCGATGGGCCGGCCGTACGTGCGCATCTCGCTCGGCGGCGCCCGAGACGAGGCAGATGTCCGCGGTCACCGGCGTACCTACGTGGGCGCCATGCCCGGACGGATCATCCAGGGGATGAAGCAGGCGGGCGCCAAGAACCCGGTGTTCCTGCTGGATGAGGTCGACAAGCTGGGAGTCTCGTTCCAGGGCGACCCCGCGGCGGCCCTGCTCGAGGTGCTCGATCCGGCGCAGAACGACTCGTTCACGGATCATTACCTCGGTGTCCCCTTCGACCTGTCGGAAGTGTTGTTCATCGCGACTGCCAACTTCCTGCAGAGCATCCCGGGACCGTTGCTCGACCGGCTGGAGACCGTGAACTTCGCGGGCTACACCGAGCGCGAGAAGCTCGAGATCGCGAAGCGGTATCTGGTGCCGCGGCAGCTTTCCGAGAAGGGGTTGACGCCCGAGCAGTTCGCCGTGACGGACGCCGCGCTGAGCGCGATCATCACGAGCTATACGCGCGAGGCGGGCGTGCGCCAGCTGGAGCGCGAGATCGGCAAGCTGGGCCGCAAGGTCGCGCGCAAGATCGCGGGTGGCGAGGTCGAGCGCGTGACCGTGGACGCCAAGGACGTGGACGACCTGATCGGGCGGCCCAAGGTCCACCCCGAGCGCAAGGCGCGGGAGGACCAGGTCGGCGTCGCCACCGGGATGTATTACACCCCCGTGGGCGGTGACATCATGTTCGTCGAGGCGAGCGTGATGCGTGGCAAGGGCGACCTCGTGCTCACCGGCCAGCTGGGCGACGTCATGAAGGAGTCGGCCCGGGCGGCGCTCACGTACGCCAAGTCCCACGCCGATCACCTGGGAATCCCGGAAGAGGCGTTCGTGAATACCGACGTCCACGTGCACGTCCCCGCCGGCGCGATTCCCAAGGACGGGCCCTCCGCGGGCGTGACGATGGCGACCGCGCTGGTGTCGGCGCTGTCTCGACGTCCCGCGCGGCACGACTTGGCGATGACCGGCGAGGTCACGCTCCGCGGCCGCGTGCTGCCGATCGGCGGCGTCAAGGAAAAGGTGCTGGGCGCCGTGCGCGCGGGAATCCGCACGATCGTTCTCCCCAAGGAGAACGAGGCCGACTTGGAGGATCTCCCGGAGGACGTCCGCCGGTCGTTGCAGGTCCACCTCGTGGAGGATCTGGACGAAGTATTGAGCCTGGCGCTGCGTGGGGCCCGGTTTGAGGCCGGGCACCTCGTGTTCGACGGGGAGGCGCCGATCGAGCCGAGCCTGGTGGCGAAGCAGAACTAGCCAGGCGCACGCGCGGGCGCGAACGAGAGCCCCCGGGGGATGCTGCCCCGGGGGCTGGTTCGCTTTGGCGCAACCTTTTCCCCACATGGCGCGTCTAAGCTGAGCGGTACCCTCGAGGGTCTGTTATGCCGTCTGTCGCGTCCCTGGTCGCCGTCATCGTCGCCGTTCAGACGCCCGCCGGACCGGGTGCCGAAGCGGGGAAGCCGGCGCCGCTCACCACGACGACCGTGGTCGCGACCCGTGCGCTCGTCGCCCCCGTCATCGACGGCAAAGACGACGACGCGGTGTGGCGCGAGGCGCCCGCCATCACCCGGTTCCGCGAGTTCTCGCCCCGCGAGGACGGGGACCCCCGCTTCGCGACCGAGGCCAAGGTCGCGTACGACGATCACAACTTCTACGCGTTCGTCCGCGCCTTCGACCCCCATCCCGACAGCATCCTCAAGCTCCTCGCCCGGCGCGACGTCCGCGCGGCCACCGATCAGATCAAGATCGTGATCGACTCCTACCATGACCGGCGCAGCGGGTACGAGTTCGCGGTAAACCCCGCGGGGGTGAAGCGCGATTACGCGATCTCCAATGACGTGAACGAGGACGAGGCCTGGGACGGCGTGTGGGAGGTGGGCGTGACCGTCGACTCGCTCGGCTGGACGGCGGAGTTCCGCATCCCGCTGTCGCAGCTGCGCTACGCGCGGGCGGACACGAACACCTTCGGCTTCGCCGTGTGGCGCGACATCCAGCGCTACACGGAACGGGTCAGTTGGCCGGTCTACCGCCAATCGCATGCGGGGTTCGCCTCCCAGTTGGGCGACGTCACGGGGCTGGTGGGATTGCCCGCGCCGCGGCGGCTCGAGGTCGCTCCCTACGTGGTGACGAAGAACGTGTCCGTTCCGGTCGGCGGCGCCAGTTTCGACCGCTCGCAGAAGCTGACCGCAGGCGCGGACCTGAAGTACGGCGTGACGTCCAACCTGACGCTCGACGCGACCGTGAACCCCGACTTCGGGCAGGTCGAGGCCGATCCGGCCGTGCTCAATCTCACCGTGTTCGAGACGTTCTTGCACGAGCGACGGCCGTTCTTCGTCGCTGGGGCCGGGATCTTTCGCTTCGACGTGAATTGCAGCCAGGTGAACTGCAACGGCGAGGGCCTGTTCTACTCGCGGCGTATCGGGCGCGCGCCCCAGCTCGGCTTCGGCGACCCCAACTCGCCCACCGCGACGACGATCTACGGCGCCGCCAAGCTGACCGGCCGCCTCCCCGGTGGGCAGACCATCGGCGTGCTCGATGCGATCACTCAGCGTGCCGCTGGGACGCTCGACGGCACGACGGAGCCCGCCGCGAACTACGCGGTGGTGCGAGGTCGGCAGGATTTCCGCAACGGCGAAAGCGGCATCGGGGTCATGCTGACGGCGGTGAACCGGAGCCTCGACCAGCGCACCGAGGCGACGCTGCGCCGCAGCGCTTACGTGGGCGCCTTCGACTTCCGGCACCGCTTCCTCCAGAGTCGCTACCAGATCTCGGGATCGCTGGACCTGAGCCGGGTCGCCGGCGCGGACTCGGCGATCGCGCTGACACAGCTGGATCCGATCCACTTCTATCAGCGCCCCGGCGCCGGTGTGTCGTATGACCCGACCAGGACCACGCTCTCCGGCGACGCCGAGGAGTTGTTGTTCGGCAAGGTGGGTGGCGGGATCACACGGTTCGAGACGAGCTACCAGCGCCGTTCCCAGGGGTTCGAGGTGAACGACCTCGGCTTCCTGCTGCAGGCGGATCAGCAGAGCTGGAACACCTGGTTCGGCCTCCAGTCACTGCACCCCGCTTCGATCTACCAGCAGGCGTACTGGAACTTCAACTGGTGGCAATACTGGACGGCGGCCGGCACGCCCGTCGAGCGCGCCGCTAACACCAATGCTCACGTCCAGTTGAACAACCGGTGGTTCTTGAACGGCAGCGTTACGGCGGGCCAGCTCGGCACGACATTCTGCGATCGTAACTGCTCGCGGGGGGGGCCGGCCGTGCGGAACGATCCCTACCTGCATGTGGGTGGCGAGGTGGACGGGGATGGGCGTCCCGCACTCGTGCCGTACGCGTGGTTCGACTACGTACGGAGCGACGGAGGTCGGACGACCAAGTTCAGCGACAACGTCCAAGTCACGTTCCGCGTCGCGTCGCAGGTCAACACGTCCCTGACTCTCAGCGCCTCGCACAACCTGGTGGAGGTCCAGCCGCGCGGCACCATCACCGACACGACGCCGCCCTTCACTACGCACTACACGTTCGCGCATCTGGACCAGAAGGAGGTGTCGCTGACCGGGCGGGTCGACTACACCCTCTCGACCGTGCTCACCTTGCAGCTCTACGCCCAGCCGTTCGTCAGCAAGGGCGCCTTCTCGAACGTGCGCGAGCTCAACGACCCTGGGGCCGCCGCATTCGACGACCGGTACAAGCCCTACGCCGACACGGCGGTGACGAACCACCCCGGCGCGTTCAACTTCAAGGAATTCAACTCAACCGTCGTGCTGCGCTGGGAGTACCGTCCGGGCTCGACGCTGTTCGTCGTCTGGACGCAACGCCGAGACGACGTCCTTCGCGCGATGGGGACGCGGTCATTCGCCGGTGACTTCCGCGACCTGTTCGACCTGCACCCCAACAACACGTTCCTCGTCAAGGCGTCATACTGGCTGAACTGGTAGCGCGAGTCCCTACGGCCGCCGCGACGCGCTGCCTCCCGCGGTCCGGTTCTCGTACGCCGGCCGCTTCGGGGTGACGACGGGACGCTGCTGCATCTGTCGCAGCACCTCCTGGATGCCGGCGTCGAGCTGCTGATCCACGCCCTTCGCAAGCTCGGCGGGGTCCTGCACCACCGGGATGTCCGGGTCCACGCCGTGGCCCTCGGCGAACCAGCGTCCCTCCGGGTCGTACTGGCGGAACGTGGGCACGGTGACGAACCCGCCGTCGATCAGCTGCGGCACGCCGCTGATGCCGATGATGCCCCCCCACGTGCGCTCGCCCACGAGCGGCCCGAGCTTCTCCTCGCGGAAGAACGTCGGGAAGGCATCGCCCCCCGACCCGCTCCAGCCGTTGATGAGCATCACCTGTCGCCCGGCGTGCCCGGTGGGCGGCCACTGCCAGTCCCTGCCGTCACGCACGGCGTAGTAGGCGAGCGGGGGCCGGTTCAAGAGCTCGACGAAGCGGTCCGGGATCTGGCCGCCAGAGTTGAACCGTTCGTCGATGATCAGCCCGTCCTTGCCCACCTGCGCGAGGAACTGGCGCTCGAGCTCGGTCTGGCCGTCGATGCCGGTGCTCGGCACGTACACGTAGCCGACGCGGCCCTTGGTGGCTTCATCCACGCGGCGGCGGTTGGCCTCGATCCACGAGAGGTGGCGCAGGCGGCTCTCGTCCGCGAGGGTCTTCACGACGACGGTGCGCGCGCCGTCCATGGTCGGTCGCGCGTTGACCGTGAGCTTCACCGCCTGGTCCGCGAGGCCATCGAACGCCGCCCACGGGTCTTGCGTGACGTCGAGCGGAATCCCGTTCACGGCGAGCACGTAGTCGCCTTCCTTCACGTCCACGCCGGAGGCGCGCAACGGCGAGCGGACCTCGTTGTCCCAGGGCGCGCCGTCGATGATCCGCTTGATGCGGTACGCGCCGCCCTCGAGGGCCCAATCCACGCCGAGCAGTCCCGTACCGCGGCGCGGGCCGTCGTCGAGGTCGCCGCCCCCGCGGTAGGTGTGGGAGGCGTTGAGCTCGGAGATCAGCTCGCCGACCACGAAATTCAGGTCCGACCGCGTGACCGCGGCGTCGACCAGCTTGCCGTATTGCGTGCGTCCCCGGTTCCAGTCCACGCCGTGCATGGCGGGGTCGTAGAAGTAATCGCGCTCGAACCGCCACACGTCGTTGAAGATCTGCCGCCACTCGGCGCGCGGATCGACCGTCATCACGAGCTCACTTGTGCGCAGCGGCTTGTCGAACTTCTGGCCGGGCTTGAGGTCCACGATGGCGAAGCGGCGCTGCTGCGCCACGAGGACCTTCTGGCCGTCCGCCGACACCAGCGCGCCGCTGGCGTCGTCGAGCACCGTCTCCTCTTTGCGCTCCTTCACGTCCCAGTACACGACGGCGCTCTTCTTGTCGGACGCGCCGGTGCGAGGCTGGCGCCGATAGACCACCTTGCCGGTGGCCGTTTGGAGATCCGCGTAGTTCCCCGGCTCGGGCGGCAGGACCACCAGCCGCGTCTCGAAGCCCTGGAGGTCGATGTCCACAGCGGGCGCCGGCTTGGGGGCGGGCGACGAGGCTTGCTTCGCCTGCGACGTGTCGGACGCGGCCGAGTCGGCCTTCGCCCCCTCTTCATCGTCCCGCGGCGCGAGGGGAGAGGGCACGCCAGCCCGCAGCGGGACCGCCGCGATGTTGGTCGTGTTCGGGTAGATCCAGGTGTTGTCGAGATCGCTGTAGAGCGGCGTCAAGCTCCGGTTCGTGAGCAGGTAGAGGTACTTCCCGTCCGGATCGAAGGCGGCGCCCAAGTCGTCGTAATAGCCGGATGTCGCCTGGCTGCGCGTTCCCGCCTTGGTGTCGAACAGGAAGATCGCGTGATGGCGATTCTCGAGGTCGCGCGCGTAGGCCAGCCAACGGCTGTCCGGGGCCCACGCGACGGCAAAGGACTGCAGCTCGCCCTCGTACATGTACAACCCCTGGTCCACCTTGCTCGCCTTTTTCGAGTCCCGATCGACCACCCAGAGGGTCATCGTCTGGTCGATGAAGGCCAGCCGCTTCGAGTCGGGTGACCAATACGGCCGGTAGCGAAACCCGGGACCGAAGCTCGTCAGCTGCTCCTCGGCTCCGGAGCCGTCGGCCGGGCGGACGGCGAGCTGGTATTCTCCCGACCGGTCGGTCCAATAGGCGATGAGGTTGCCGTTCGGTGACCAGGTGGGTGTGCGCTCCGCCACGCCTGGTGTCCGCGTGAGATCGAGCACCGGGCCGTTCTCCGCCGGCACGCTGAACACGTCGCCCCGAGCCTCGAACAGCGCCCGCTTGCCGGTCGGCGACAGCCAGGCGCTCCCGATGCGACCGCCCACCGAGTCGAGGCGCGGCTTCAGCGTGCTCAGGTCGGTGACCACCTGGACGCGCACCTCACGCGTTTGTCCCGACGCGAGGTCCAGCAGGTATAGGCGGCCGCCGGCTTGGAACACGATGTCCGAGGGGCCGATGGCCGGGAACTGGATGTCGTAGTCCGCGAAGCGGGTCACCTGGCGGACCGAGTCCGTCTCGAGGTCGTACGTCCAGATGTTCGCGCGCTGGGGGGTGCCGCGGTCGGACAGGAAATACAACGTGCGGCCGTGCCACATGGGCTGGCTGCTGTTCGCCTCGCTCGACGCGACCTGCCGCGACGCCCCTGTTTCGAGGTTGTAGAGCCAGATGCGCGAGTTCCAGCCGCCGCGGTAGCGCTTCCACGTCCGGAAGTCCTGAGACTGCGGCACGTAGGCGAGCCACTTCCCGTCGGGTGAGACGGCGCCGAACTCACCGTAAGCCACGGGGAGTCTGACCGGCAGGCCGCCGTCCTTCGAGACTCGGTACAGCTGGAAGAAGCGCTGCCGGCCGCTGGCCATCGGCGAGGCGAACAAGATCGACTGACCGTCGGGAAACCAGCCCAGCATGCGGTCCGGAGCAGGGTGGTGCGTGATCCGTTTCGGCATACCGCCGCTCGCGGGCATCACGTAGATGTCGTCGTTGCCGTCGTAGTCGGCCGTGAACGCGATCAGTTGGCCATCGGGGGAGAAACGCGGGAAGGACTCCTCACCGCGGGGTGAGGTGAGCCGATTCGCGACTCCCCCGGTCTTCGGCACGGCCCAAATGTCGCCGGCGTAGACGAACGCGATCTGCGTGGCGGAGACGTCGGGCTGGCGGAGTATCCGGGCGTCGATTTGCGCGGTGAACGGGAGAGTAGGGACGGCGAGCAACACGAGCGCGAGCAGCGGCGATCGGGCGTGACGCATGGCGTGGCCTCTGGCAGCGACGATGAGGAGCGAGCGACGGCGGGATCCGGCGGTAGCTTGGCGCTGGTTCCGGCGCCTGTCAAGCCGAAGCCACCGACGCTACCGGGCCGCGATACCCTCGAGCACGAGCTTCAGCGCAGCGTGCTTCCAGCGATCGCGCAGCGCTGGCTCGTCAGCGCCGAGCGGCGGCGCGCTCGCTGCGATCAACGACTCGAGCCCCAGATAGGCGACCATGAGGACGACGGCCTGGGCTGCGGCGACATGCGGATCCAGGTCGTCGCGCACCTGCCCCCGCCCTTGGCCCTCGGCCAGCAGCACGACCAGTCGCTTGATCGCGGGCGCGAACGGCCGCGCGTCGGAGCGGCCCGCCTGGGTGAGCAGTGCCACGAGGTCCGGGTGGGTGGTGAGAAAGTCGAACTGCGCCGCGAGCGTGGCGCGGATGCGGTCAAGCGGTCGGTCCCCGGAGGGCGGGACGCCGGCAAGGGCCTGCTCGAGCTCGCCCGCGCCGCGAGTCAGCACCGCGTTGAAGAGACCGCGCTTGGAGTGGAAGTAGTAAAATAGCAGCTGCTTGTTGACGCCGGCCCGCCGTGCGATCTGGTCCACCCGAGCGCCATCGAACCCGCGCCGGGAAAACTCATCACGGGCCGCCGCGATGATTCGTAACGCCCTGGTATTGCTGAGCTTTGGCTTCAAGATGCTATTTCGTCAACCGGATGGTTGACAAAGTATAGCTCCCGGGAGGCGAGCTCGCCAGGTCCGCTGGCACTCGAGGCAGCCCTTCCTTCAGGAACTTGATCAGCAGGCGGTCCACCTCCTCGGGGGCTTCCTCGGCAACCGCATGGCCGGCGTGCCCGACCGTAAGGAAAGCGGAACGGGGGATCTGACTCGCCATCAGCCGGCCCAGACTGACTGGAATCCATTGGTCTTCCTCTCCCCAGAGCAACAGGGTCGGCGTCGCGATCCGGTCTAGGCGGCCATTCAATCCGTCGAACCGGAACTCCCGCAGCACCGCGCGCAGCGCCCGGCCGTAGCCGGGCTCCGCGACGGGCGCGTAGTACTGGTCCACGTCCGCCGGCGTGACTTTCGTCGGATCCGCATATGTGGACTTGAGGATCCGCTCGGTGAGTCCGCGTCCGCGGAACCAGAGCAACACCGGGCCCACGGCGGGCCAGCGTGCCGCCCGGAACAGCAGCGGCTCACGGGCGCCGAGCCCCGCGGACCCGAGGAGCACGAGGCCGCGCACCCGTTGCGGCGCCTCGATGGCAACCTGGGCGGCGATCGCACCCCCCATCGAGTGGCCGACGAGTACGGCGTCGGGCAGACGAAGCGAGTCCATGAGCGCGATCAACAGCTGCGCGTAGGCGCTGTTGTCGTAGCCGTGCGCGGGCTTGTCCGAGAACCCGAACCCGCGGTTGTCGAAAGCGATCACGCGGAACCCCACGGCCCCGACGGGGCCGAGCGTCTTGCGCCACGCGTACATCGACGCCCCCAGGCTGTGGCAGAAGATGACGGCTGGGCCGGCTCCCGCGTCGATGTAGCGAATCCGCGTGCCGCTGAGCGTGGCGGTTCGGGCCGTAAAGTTCGTGCCGGCGGGGAACCGCTCTACGTCCGGGATCGGCGCGGCGCGGCACGCGGCGCCGAATGCGACGACGAGCGCCAGCGCGCGCGTCAGGCGACGCTCCCCAAGGCGGCGCGGGCCAGCGCCGCGACCGCGGGGTGGGAGCTCCAGATCGCCGTGAGGGCGAGCCGGTCCCCCACGGCAGTCACGGTTTGCGTTTCGTCGATGAGCAGCACCGTCGGCTGGTCGGGCGCCACCGCGCCGGAAACGAGCGAGCCGGCTTCGGCGGGCACATCGCCGGCGACCCGGAGCTCGAGCGTGGCACGCGCCGCGGCCCGCCGCCATGCGGGCAACGTCGGCCGCAGGAGATCCGCTGCGATGACGCCCTCGACCCGGCGCTCGGCCCGCGCCACGAGCTGGAGGATCACGTTCGCCACGGCCCGCGCGCCCTCGATACTCCGCGTCTCCGGTTCCGGCGGCTGACTCACATCGTCGAGCGCGCGGCTCAGGCGCTCGAGAGCCGCGCCCTGCTGCGCCGCGAGCTGGGCGATGAGCGCCTGGGGATGGGCCGGGCGATACCGCGTCGGCCGTCCCGGGAGTCGCACTGCGGCATCCCGAGTCGCCAGACCCTCCAGCGCGCCGTAGCAGTTCGCCCGCGCGAGCCTCGAGGCATGAGCGACGGCGTAACCGGTGGAGGGTCCGAGACGCAGCAGCGTCCCGTAGACCTGGGACTCCGTTGGCGTGAACCCGAAGGGCGTGAGATCGAGTGGCACCGGAGGCATAGCGTGGTAGCAATGACTACTACGTCGCACCTACCCGCGCAAGCCGTGAGGGGCTACACGACCTCGAGCGGGATGGTCATGAGCTTGGCGATCAAGGCCAGTCGAAAGCTGATGTCCGTCTGGCGTTGCGCTGGGCTCCGGCCTGCTCCCTCCAGCGGGAAGCAGTGCGCCGTGAGCGGGCTCGTCGCCTTGGGCATGGTGCGCAGGCTTTTGGGGCTCCAAATCCCTTGATCGTCGCACTCACTGTAAAGCCGCGCCAGCACGCGGCTGGCGCTCGGGATCCGGCGCACCAGGTTCAGGCGGGCCAGGAGCTCCAGCCAGTAGGCCGCGAATGGAATGTCGCTTACGTGACCCTGCGCGTCCGAGCGCAGCGGGTCCCCGAGCGACTCGAACACCGGCTTGAGGAGCTTCTTGCCCGCGAGAATGAAAAAGGTCCGCCGCGGGGCGGGCGACGAGAAGTAGGTGCCCAGCCGGTCGATGAACCCGGCGCGCTCGCGCTGCACGGGGGGCAGAAACGCCAGCATCTCCACGGCGAAGATCGTCGGCGGATTGGCGGTGGGCTCGAGCACGGTCTTCCCTTGGGCCTTCTTGAAGGGCTTCTCCGCCAGCTCGCTCCGCAGAAACTGGGAGATGCTGCTCGCGATGGTGTGCGCCGTTCCCCGCACGCGGGGGTCGTCGATGTGGCCTCCTCGGGCGAGTGCGCACGCCGCCGCTTCCCGCCCGAGCTGCCGGGCCCAGCGGCCGAGCCCTGGATCGGTCTTCGCGGGCCGCTGGAACTCGACCAGCAGCTCCTGGGCCCGTTGGGCGACCGTCTTGTCGGGGTCGTCGGGCTCGATGCGTGACAGCAGCTGGAACAGGAATCGGTCGGCCTCCCGGAACGGCCGCTCGAACGGCGGCCAGCCGAGCTCCAGCAAGCGACGGTACTGGTAGACCGTGCCGATCTCCGCCCAGCCGTGCGCCTTGGAGGCGCACGGCGCGAGCAGGTTGCCGCCCCACAGGCCCGTGGACTTCCGCTTCCGAGCGATCGCCTGCGCCGGTTTGTACTCGAGCACGGCCTGGCGCAATCCCGCCAGCCGCTCCGGGTCCCGGTCCATTTCCGGCACGATCTCGGCGTACGCGCGGTATTGCAGCGGCGGGCTCGCCGCTTCGAGCAGCCAGGACAGCGGCAACCGATGGGATGTCGGGAGTTCCAGGTGCTCGCTCCGCGGCGGTGAGGGCGAGGGAGACGCTGTCAAAAAGCGGGCGCAAACTTATGCGGCGGCCCATGAATCGGCCAGGGGCGCTGGGACCCGCCCTGGTGATCTTGGAGTATCACGTTGTCCAGTCGCCGGTTACGTGCAGTGCAGCAAGTTGCACTCCCGTGGCGCCCTGCTTGCTCCTCGTGGAGCAGCGGGCCATGTTTCGCGCATGCTCGAGGCGCTGCAATCGCGTCGCATCGACAAGCTACCGAGCCAGGTGCGGCTCCAGGGCCGGATCCTGTTCCTCGCCGAGGATGCGCGCTTGGTGCGCGAGCAGCTCGACGGGAAAGACCTCGCTTGGCGTCCCGAGCTGAAGCTGCGTGACAACATCTCCACCGACGAAATCACCCCCGCGTACGTCTGTTACTACTACGACGAAACGCTCGGCGACTTCCCCTATTTGGGGCTCAAGTGCGGCGAGGAGTTCCCCATCACGCGGGGATCGGTCAAGCGGGGCGGCTTCGTGGCGTCGGTGAGCGGGAAGCGCCGGGGAAAGGGCTCGTCGCGCGAGCAGTCGCCGTATGCGGAGATGTGCGCCGGTATCAAGCTCGTCATCGCTGAGAACATTGAGCGGATCTATCGCGAGAACTGCCAGAACCTCGGGGTCCTCACCACGACGGACTTCGCGATTGTCGACAAGGTGCGGCGGGGCGAGACGATCCCGCTCAGCGCGTTCACCGAGGGCGAGGGAGAGATCACCCGCGGGATCATCGAGTACGGCGGGCTGTTCAACTTCAACGTCGCGCGACTCCAGGGGGCGGTCGTCCTCACCCCTCCCCGCACGCCGGCGCGCCCGATGACGCTGGGCGAGAAGATCATCGCCCGGCACTGGGTCGTGGATCCCTCGAAGGGCGACGTCGGCGTCCCCGCCGTCAAGCCGGGCGACGAGGGGTTCGTCGTCACCGACATCCGGTTCAGCCACGAATACGTGACGCCCATGGCGGCCATCTTCTTCGAGCAGCTCGTGGGACCGGACGAAGCCGTCCTCGACCCCGGCTCGGTGCTGCTGTTCCGCGATCACCTCACCTTCTTGGGAGAGGCGATGACGCCGGAGCGCGTCAAAGAAGGGCTGCTCGACGTGGCGCTCGACCTGGAGAAGAAGCAGCGCCAGTTCGCCGAGAAGCAGGGGATCAAGCTCTACGGCGAGCTACGGCTCGGTCACCACGGGTCGGAGGCGATCTGCCATTCGAAGATCCTCGAAGGGCACGCCGAGCCTGGCATGATCATCATCGGAAGCGATTCGCACACGCCGCACGCGGGCGCCGTGGGCTGCGTGGCGTTCGGCGTCGGCACCACGGCCATCTTCAACTCGTGGATCACCAAGGACGTCCGGCTCACGGTCCCCGAAACGGTGAAGCTGGTGGTGCGCCGCCGCAAGCCCGACAACGTGACGGCGAAGGACTTCATGCTCGAGATCCTGCGGCATCCGTACGTGAAGAGCGGGCAGGCGATCGGCAAGCTGGTCGAGTACTGTGGCCCTGCCGTCGAATCGCTGTCCGTGGACGAGCGTGCCACGATGACGAACATGACGGCCGAAGTGGGGGGCTTCACGGGGTACGTCGCGCCCGACGAGCGGACGGTCGAGTACCTCGTGGAATACCGCGGCATGTCGCGCCGCGAGGCCGAGTGGCGCTGCGAAGGCCTCGCAAGCGATCCGGATGCCGAGTACTGCGAGGTGATCGAGATCGACGCGAGCGCGATCCGCCCGATGATCGCGCTCCCGGGCGACCCGGGGAACGGCTCGTACATCGACGAGGCGGTGGAGCGGGTCCGCGTCGATATCGCGTACGCCGGCTCCTGCACGGCGGGCAAGAAAGCGGACATGGATATGTACGCCCGCGTGCTCCAAGAGGCGACGGATCGAGGGGAGCGGGTCGCGCCCTGGGTGCGGTTCTATATCCAGTGCGGCTCGCAGGACGTGAAGCGCTACTGCGAGGAGCGAGGTTACCTGGACCTGTTCCGGAGCGTGGGCGCGGCGTTCCTCGAGCCGTCATGCGGCGCGTGCATCAACGCGGGGCCGGGAGTCTCGAAGACGCGGGACGAAGTGACGATCAGCGCGATCAACCGCAACTTCCCCGGTCGCTCGGGCCCCGGGCGGCTGTATCTCGCCAACCCCTACACCGTCGCGGCGTCGGCCATCGCGGGGTACATCACCGAGTGGCAGCCCGGGATGGCGCTGGCACCCACCGAATAGGAACGGCGGCTCAGCGCCCGCCGCTCGGCGCCGACAGGTTTGCCGGGACGGGCGAGGGGGGCGGGGGGTGCGGGGGACCGCCGTGCTTCGGTCGCAAGGCGTCGCGCTGGTACACGCTGCGCGGATTCCATAACACCCAGGACGTGATGCCCATGTCCTCGACCGCGCGGATCTGCTCGCGGATCTCGTACGGCGTGTAGCGAGGCAGTCGTCGGCCGAGCGTGAACGCCTGCAAGAACGGGCGGATCTCGGCCGCCCAGGGGAGCGGGCGGGAGCGGTGCAGCGCGTCGTTGAGCGCGCTCCGTACCACGCGATACGGTTGAGCGTTCGGCCAGGCGAAGCCGAACGCGCCGCGGTAGTAGTGGCTGGGATAGACCATCGGCAGCACCACGTCGGCCACGCTCGCGAAGTCCTCCCACACCTGCCCGATGCCCAGATCGCCGGTGGCCGAGGCGGTGAGCCCGAAGATGTCGAACGTGACGGGCGCGCCGAGCGACTGCAGGCGGTTCTTGAGCAGCGCGATGTGGTCACGCACCGCCTCGCGCTGGGTTTGGCCCGGTCGGCGCGACGGGAACACCGCCGTCGCCATCCGCTCGCGCGGCTCGTCGGGAAAGCGCACGTAGTCGAACTGCACTTCGGCGAACCCCATCCGCACCGCTTCGTGCGCGAGCTGCGCCGCGTAGATCCACACCGAGTCGTTGTAGGCGTCCACCCACGCCATGTTGATCCGGTCGCGCCACTGCTCTCCGGTCACGCGATCCCTCACCGACCACGCGGGCTTGTGTTCCGCGAGCAGCGGATCTTTCGCGACGACGATGCGCGCGATCGCGTAGATGCCGTGGGCGTTGAGCGTGTCGAGCCGCGCGCGCGCGTCCTTCGCGCGCACGCACTGGTTCGCGCCGATCTGCTGCGCCGTGGGCACCGCCGACGGATATAGGAGGCAGCCGGTGTCGTCCTTCACGTCGATCACGAAGGCGTTGATCTCGGTTTCGTCGGCAAGCCGCACGAGCTGCCGCAGCTTCTGCGAGCCGAACGCCCACGCGTTCACGTACAACGCCTTGATCGACCCTGTGGCGGGAAGCAGCACCGATTCCTGCTGGACGTAGTGGATCTCGACGGGGCGGAGCAACACCTTCACCTGGTCTGCCGGGGTCACGGTCTCGGCACCCTGCGCAAAAAGGCCGCGACTCGTGAGGAGCGCGGCCAGCAAGAGGGCGCCTGCCTGCCGGACCACAATCATAGGGGGCTACACGATAGGAAGTGCCGGGTGATCAAACAAGCTCAAACATCACGCTACCGCGTGGTCACCTGCAAGCTGTTGAACAGCAAGGGGTAAGTTGCGATGCTTTGGCCGCGGTACTGCGGCCGGAAGCCGAACAGCACCACCCGCCCGGCACCGAGTTTGACCTCGACCAACGCCCCCCGCCCCGCCACCCGTTCAGGATGCAACACCCAACCCGACAGCAGCACGCGCTCCGCGTCGGCCGGGTAGCGCCCGATGACCCGCGCCGCTGCGGAATCGAGCACCTCGAAGGCCGGGCCCCCTTCGTACCACGCGATGCCCTGCGCCGGCATGTCGCGCGCGATGGGATCCGTCGTATCGAGCTCCAGCCGGAAGATCGATCCCGGCGCGTAGAACTCGTCGTCGGCCACGCCCTCCAGCACGTTGCGCACGGGGAGGAGGAGCTGCTCGACCGCGAAGCGACTCGCGTCGTTGAGCGCCACCAGCGTGCCGCCGTCGGTCGCGAACTGGCGCAGCGCTTTCACGCCTTCCGGCCCGAGGCCACCCGCGAAGGGAGCGGGATAGCGCCGCGACAGGCCCTCGAGCAACTCGTGCGGCGATTGATCGGGGAGCACGATCACGTCGAACTGCTCCCGGAGCTTGCCGGCGCGGACAACCGAGTCCACGACCGACGCGTACGGCACGTTCCAGGTGTCGAACACCCATCGCGTCCACCCCTCGTCCATCGAGGCGTCGTAGGAGCGGTACACGCCCACCCGCGGAGCGCCGGCTCCGGCGAATCCCGGATACCCGGGCGTCGCCGCCGCCGGCTCGATCGGGGCCGAGAGCCCGATGCGCAGCGAGTCGCGGGCCGGCAGGGCGGTCACCCCCATGAGCAGCGGCAGCGTGTGCGCGGTCACGTCGTACGGCGGCAGCGGCGGGCCGCCGGGGTAGAGCCGCAGATCGGGGTAGTGCTGTGGCTCGAGCAGGGTCTTGGCGAACGCGGCGTACGGCTGCCGCAGCACGACGACGTAGCTCCCGGCGGGGAAGCGCTGATTGCCGATCGCGATCGGGTGCAGAGCGGTGCGGATCTCGACCTGGCCGCGGCGCAGGATGCCGAGCAGCGTGGCGAGGCCCACGCTGTCCTGGTGCTGGCGTGGGATTACATACGCATACGGCCAGCCCTTCCAACCGTGGACCGCGCGCCCTTCGACCGTCAGGAAATTCGCGAGCCAGCGATCGCGGTAGCGCGCCGCGTTCTGAAGCAGGGCGTACGCGCCGTCGACCTGGTAGCTCAGGATGTCGCGGATCGTCCAGCGGCCGCCCGGCCACGGGTTGGTGAAGTTCCACGAGCGCTCGCGCGGATTGAAGCCGCGCGCCCGCGTGGCCAACTGGTCGAACGGCACGTCGATGGGCGAGGCGAGATTCGCGCTCGCGGCCTCCGACAGGATGCGCACGCCGCCGTGATAGTGCTGGTAGGCGCGCGCCGGCGTCCAGGCGTCGTAGATGGCATTGATCGAGATGCCGGTCTTCCCTTGTCCCCCCAGCTCCCACGCCATGGCCGTGCCGAGGGCGTTCACACCGTCCACGAGCAGCGGATCGACGTTCGGCTCGATCGGATCCAGGTACGGCGGGAGGAAGAGCCGCGAGCCGTCCGTGTCCTGCTGATGGATGTCGTGCACGATCTGGGGGTGCCACACGTTGTGGATGGAGTCCACGACGAGCCGCGTCTCCAGCTGCGTGAATGCGTACCAATCGCGGTTGTTGTCGTGCCCGACATAGTGGTGGTACAGCTCGGGCGGATCGGTGCCCTCGGCCGCCGTCCCGAGTGTGCGGGTGTACCAGCGGGAAACGATCGTGACGCCGTCGGGGTTGAGGGACGGGACCAGCCACAGGATGACGTCGTCGAGGATCGCGCGGGTCGCGGCGCTGGTGTCGCTGGCGAGCCGGTAGGCGAGGACCGCTGGCGTCAGGTGCCCCCCGACCTCGTTCGAATGGATTCCCGAGGTGATCAGGACGATCGTCCTGCCGTCGCGCAGCGCCTCCTGCGCCTCGCCGTTGGTCTTGATGGTGCGCGGATCCGCGAGCCGCGCGTTGAGCTCCCGATAGCGCTCGAGGCGCTTCAAATTCTGCGGGCTGGAGATCGCGAGTGCCACGAACGGCGCGCCGAGCGTCGTTTTCCCGAGCTCGTGGTACCGGACTCGGTTGCTCGCCGCGGCGAGCGCCCGGTAGTACCGCACCAACGTCGGCCAGTCGGCGAGGCGCTTGTCCTCTCCCGGCTCGAACCCGAGCACGGTGCGCGGCGCGGGGATGTGAGACGCGGGCGCCGCGGGGGACGCGACCGGGCGCCGCCTCGGGGGCGGGGACGGCGGGCGCCGCGGCTGCTGGGCCGGGGCGGGCGCAATGAGCGCGAGCCACGCCGCGAGCAGCGCGACCGAGACGCGCGGCTGCACGGCCTACTTGACGGCGCCTGCCGCGGGCGGGCTGTCGCCCGACCCGAGCCAGTGGGCGAACCAGGTGCGCACGCGTTCCAGCCGATCGACAAGCAGCCAGGGTGGTCCGGTACGGGAGAGTCCGTGGTAAGACCGCGGGTAGCGCACCAGCTCAGCCGGCACGCCGCGTCCCCGCAGCATCACGAACAGCTGCTCCGCGTCCGTGATCGGCGTGCGGCGGTCATCCTCGCTGTGCACGATCAAGAGCGGCGTGCGGATGCTCTTGGCGTAGCTCATGGGAGACAGCGCGCGGTAGAGCGAGTCAGCCGCCCATGGCGGACCGTAGAACTCGTAGTCGGTGAGCCCCTGTGCATCCGACGAGCCGTACCACGAGAACCAGTCGTAGATCGACCGGTCGGTTTCGGCCGCCGCGAAGCGATTGGTGTGTCCGACGATCCAGTTCGTCATGAACCCGCCGTACGACCCGCCAGCCACGCCCAGCCGCGTCGTGTCGACGCCTCCTCCCATCCCCGCCCCATTGCGCGCGATCACGACGTCCAGCGCCTTCATGAGGTCCTGGTAGTCTTCCATACCCCAACGCCCACGGCTGGCGAAGGTGAACGCGTGCCCGTACCCGGTCGAGCCGCGCGGATTCACGAGCAGGACCCAGTAGCCCTGGGCCGCGAGCATCTGGAACTCCGGGAAGAAGACGTTGCCGTAGTTCCAGTGCGGACCGCCGTGCACGTACAGGATCAGCGGATACGTCTTCCCCCGTCGGTAGCCGTAGGGGCGCATCAGCCACGCTTCGACCTTCAAGCCGCCGACGCTCGTGAACCACAGCGTGTCGGCGGGCAGCGGCACCAGTTGCGCGAGCAGCGGGTCGTTGAACGACGTGAGCCGCCGGTCGGCTGGCGCGCCCGCCGCGCCGAGCGCCGCGACGTACAACTCCACAGGATGCGTGACGTCGCTCGCGGTGTAGACGAGCGAGCGCCCGGAGCGGCTCAGGGCGAATCCGCCGAGCTGGCGCTCGCCGCTCGTCACCTGGCGCACCGCACCGCCTCCAGCCGGCACCGCGAAAAGATGGATGTTGCCTCGCGTCTCGGCGGCGAAGTAGAGGGCGCCACCGTCCGGAGCCCACTGCGGCGGCTGCGGATCGAGGTCCCAGGCGTCCGTCAGGTTGCGCACCGGGCCGCCCGCAGCGGGCACAACGCACACGTCGTTCTCTTCACCGCGCCCCTTCGAGCAGATGAAGGCGATGAGCTTACCGTCGGGCGACCAAGCGGGATCGGCGTTCTCCGCGTACGGCGTCGCCAGCTTGCGCACGACGCCGTCGGCCACGGTCAGCACGTAGAGCTGAGGCCGGACCTGTTCCCGTACCTCCTGCGTCTCGGTGGAGTCCTGCACGAACGCGATCGCCCGGCCATCGGGAGACCAGGCGGGGTCGCTCTGGCTCAGGTCGCCGCCGGTGAGCGGCTTCGGCTCATCGCCGGCGATCGGTACGAGGTACAGGTGGCGCGGTCGCTGCGTCTCGCGCGGCGCCACGAGGCCGCGCTCGTCTTCCACGAACGGCAGCGACGTGTACACGCGCCCGTCGAACCGCTTGACGTCGGGTCCCCGGCTGATCGCGCGCGGCGAGATGCGCGTGCGCCCCGGCTGCTGCTTGAGGCTATCCGGCTCCGTGCCGCGCCAAGCGTACAGCAGGAATTTTCCGTCGGGGGCGAACAGGGGCAGCGCGTGCACGCCGGGGATCTGGAACGCTTCGCCCCCCGGTGCGGCGGTTCGCAGGAACCAGACGTCGTCGTCGAAGCCCTCGCGCTTGCTCGCGAACCCCAGCAGTGACCCGTCGGGCGACCACACCGGGCTCGACGCCTCCGCCGCCGGGCTGGTGTAGCGAAACGGAGGCGTCGAGCCGTCGGTCGACGCCATCCAGATCTCGGAATGACGCCGGTCCTTGTCCTCAACCACGGTGGTCACGGTGAACGCCACACGGCGCCCATCCGGGGCGAGCCGTGGCTCGCTGATGGACGCGAGGCGATAGTAGTCGGTCGCCTGAAACGGGCGGGGGAACGGGGGCGACGGGGGGAACGGGGGGGAAGACTGGGCCGAGAGGGGAACACCCACCAACGGCAACAGGAGCCAGCAGAGCCTCATCGCGCGATCCATCGACTGAGCGGGGGCTGAAAAATACGGGCGGGAGCTGCCGGTGAGTAGGGGCCAGGAGATGCAACGGCTGGACGCACAGACGCACAGCGGCACACAGAAAACGGGGCTCGGGACACCCTGCTCACTCGATCCCGAACCCCGCTGTGCGTTGGTGCGTCTAGCTGTTGGCTCGCCAGCCGTCCTGTCCGTCTGCTCCCTGTCTACGGCAGCTTGTGCAGCTCCACCCTTCGGTTCTGGGCGCGTCCGTCGGCGGTCGCGTTCGGCGCGATGAAGCCGGTCGCGCCGTACCCCTTGGCGACCATTCGCGCGGGCAGCACGCCCTTGCGCGCGAGGTAGGCGCGCACGGCCGCGGCGCGAGCCTGCGAGAGTCGGAAGTTCAGGAACTTCCTCCCGGTGCTGTCGGTGTACCCGGCGATCTCGATCCGGATGTCGGGGTTCGCAACCAGCGACGCCGCCACCGCGTCGAGCGCCGCGTAGGAGTCGCGCGTCAGCGCCGACCTCCCCGTTTGGAAGTTCACCCCGCGCAGGATCACAGTCGGCCGCGGCGGCGCCCCGGGGACGGCCGCTCGCACCGACTCGGGCGCGAACAATATCAGGCAGCCGTTCGCGTCCACCTGACTTCCGGGCGGCGCGGGCGGGCACTTCGGCGGAACCACCGGAGTCATGGGGGGCGCGGGCGCGGGCGCGGCCGGCGCGGCCGGCACCGGCGGCGAGACCGGCGCCGCCTTCACCTGCTCCGCCGGCAGCGGGCAACCGACCGCGTCGACTCTCGTCCCGGGCGGCGTATTGGGGCACTGGTCGATGCCATCCGGCACGCCGTCGAGATCGGAGTCGAGGGGGCAGCCGGTCGCGTCCACGATCGCACCCTTCGGCGTGTTCGGGCACTTGTCGATGCCGTCCGGCACGCCGTCGCCATCCGAGTCGGCAGGGCAACCGCGCGCGTCCACCGTGGCGCCCGGCGGCGTGTCCGGACACTGGTCGATCCCGTCGGGGACCCCATCGCCGTCCGAGTCGATGGGGCACCCCTTCGCGTCGACATGCACGCCAGCCGGCGTATTGGGGCACTGGTCGATGCCGTCCGGTACGCCGTCACCGTCGGCGTCGGTGGGGCAGCCCGTGGCGTCCACGTGCGCGCCGAGCGGCGTCTCCGGGCACTTGTCGATGCCGTCCGGCACGCCGTCGTGGTCCGAGTCCAGCGGGCAGCCGCGTTGATCGACCACGGCGCCGATCGGCGTGTCCGGACACGCGTCCCGGTCGTCCGGGACGCCGTCCTTGTCCGAGTCTTTGACGGGTCCGCCGCCCAGATGGAACACCGACAGCCCGGCGGTGGCGACGTAGTGCGTGGCGGTGGCGGACCCGAGCGTGTACTGGGTCTTCGGGCTGTAGACGGCGCGCCCCTCGAGCCGCAGCGCGATGCGGTTCGAGAGGAACAGCCGCACGCCGGCGGCGGCGTGAGCGGCGTTGTCGGTGAAGTGGTAGGGATCCCGCGTGCCGAAATCGAGCACCGAGTAGCCGCCCAGAGCGTACAGCATCCAATGGCTCGCATGCAGGACGTTGACCACGACTGACGCGCTGCCGATGAGCGGCTCCAGCGTGATCGGTGTGCCCAGAGGTGAAACGGTGTACTGGGGCTGGAACAACACGTCCCCTTCGATGCCCACCAAGTCGCCGAACAAATAGCCGAGGCGGACGCCGCCTCCCACCTTGTCCGCGAGACCGAACGCGGGATCGTAGCGCGTGTAGGAGCTGAACGCGCCCGCCTCGAACTGGCCGGCGTGCTGCGCCGCGAGCTTCCCAACCGGGAGACCCATCAACGCCACCACCAACCCGAACCTTCTCATATCAGCTCCCGCGCGTGTCCGCGCCGACGCGTGTTAGGCGTCTAGGGTAGTTGGTGCAGCTCCACGCGCCGATTCTGCGCGCGGCCCTCGGCCGTCGTATTCGAGGCGAGTGGGCTGGCGGCCCCGTAGCCCTTCGCGATCATTCGGCTCGGCTCGACCCCCTGCCGCGCGAGATAGGCGCGCACGGCATCCCCGCGCGCCTGCGAGAGCCTCAGGTTGGTCGCCGACGAGCCGGTGTTGTCCGTGTACCCCGCGATCTCGATGCGGATCGCGGGATTCGCGATGAGGGATTGCGCCACGATGTCGAGCACCGTGAAAGACTCGGGCTTCAGGGCGGATTTGCCGGTCTCGAAGGTCACGCCCCGCAGGATCACCGGGGTCCGCTCCGGCGTGAACAGGATCGGGCACCCGACGGCGTCCACGCGGGTGCCGGGTGCCGTCCCGGGACACTTGTCCTTCGAATCGTCTATGCCGTCGCCGTCCGAGTCCTTGAAGCGCTGGCACCCGACGCTATCGACTTCCACGCCGGCCGGCGTGTTCGGGCACTTGTCGAGCCCGTCCGGCACGCCGTCCTTGTCCGAGTCCAAGGGACAGCCCGCGGCGTCTACCGTCGCGCCAGTTGGCGTGTTCGGGCACTGGTCGAGCCCATCCGCGACGCCATCGCCGTCTGCGTCCGCGGGGCAGCCCTTCGCGTCCACGCGGGCGCCCGCGGGGGTGTTCGGGCACTGGTCGAGCCCGTCGTACACGCCGTCCGAATCCAAGTCGGTGGGGCACCCCACCGCGTTCACGGACGCGCCGGCGGGCGTGCTGGCGCACTGGTCCATGCCGTCGGGCACGCCGTCACGATCGGAATCGAGCGGGCAGCCGCTGGCGTCGACGCTCGCGCCCACGGGCGTGTTGGCGCACATGTCCTGCTTGTCGGGGACGCCGTCACGGTCCGCGTCCGGCGGGCGCCCGCCGCCCGCGAAGAGCGAGAGCCCCACCGAGCCGACGATGTGGCCGGCCCAGTCTCCGCCGGCGAGCCCGGTGCTGGGTGCGTAGATGCCCCGCACTTCGAAGCGGAGCGCGCTCCATTCACCGAGAAACACCCGATCACCGATCGCGCCGTGAGCGGCGTTGTCGGTGAAGCCGTACGGCGCAACCTTCTCGAAGTCGAGCCGCGAGTAGCCGCCGAGCACGTAGAACAGCTGGTGGGCGCTCCCGAAGTTGAGGACTAGGCTGGCGCTGCCGAGGGTCAGGGTAGGGGACGAGCCGCCGAACGTCGGGCTCGGACTCTGGTAGCCCGCGTCGAGCTCAGCGCTGACGACGTTGCTGAAGAAGTAGCCCAGGCGCGCGCCTCCGCCGATCTGGTTGTCGAGGCTGAACGCTCGGTCGAACCGCGTGAACATTCCGAACGCTCCGACCTCGAACTGGTGCGCGCGCTGCGCGGCAAGAGGGGGAGCCCCCGCGGTCCCGCAAGCCAACGCCATACCTACGACGACGAGTGTCCGCATCGAGCGACGCCCTCCCCGAGGCCGTGGCCTTACGGTAATAACTCCGCCCCGGGTTAGAAACCCCAGACACCCTGTCCGCCTTGATTCCGTGCTCGGGTTCGCGCCAGCGAGGACGCGGCGGCGACGCGCGGCTATTGCCGCCCGTTGTCCCCGCGCACGAAGCGGACGGCCTTGGCGAGATTGTCGGCGAGCGACGCGAGCTCGGTGGCGCCCCGCGCGAGTCCCGCGATGGCCCGGAGCTGTTCGGCCGCCGCGGCGGCGACCGCTTGAGCTTCCTGGGTGGACGACTGGGCGCCCGCCTTGGCTTGGCCGAGCGCCTGGCTGATCTTCGCGGCTTGATCCGCGATGCTGCGGGCCAGCTCCGCCACGCGCTTGCCGGCGCGCGCGGTACCCGACGCCGCGTCCGCGATGCGGCTCAGGTCCTGCAGCCACTCCGCCGACCCCTGCGCCACCTCCCCCAGGTCGGATCGGACGCGCTCGAGGAGCTGGGCCGCGTGGTCGAGGGCCCGATGGGTGTCCTGGGCGGACTTCCCCACGTTGCGCGCCTCGCGGCCGCTCTCCTCGGCGAGCTTGTGGACCTCGTCGGCGACAACCGCGAAGCCGCGCCCGTGCACTCCCGCGCGCGCCGCCTCGATCGTGGCGTTGAGCGCGAGCAGGTTGGTCTGGTTCGCGATGAAGCCGATCGTCTCCGAGAACTTCTCGACCTGCTCCGCGACGTCGCGCAGTCGGCGGACCTCGCGCGCGCTCTCCTCGGTGGTCGCGCCCAGATCGGTGAGGCGGCGCACGGCGGTCTGGGTCGCTAGACGGACCTTCTCGGTCGTCTTCTCCATCTGAGCCCCGGCGTCGCGCGTCTCGTCGCCCGCCGTGGCGACCTCGCCCGCGTGCTGTTTGAGCTGGGCTGACTGCCGCTCCACCGCCCCCATCAGGCTCGCGGCTTGCGCGGCGCCCTGGTTGGCGCGCCGCGCGGCGGCGGCGACCTCCTCGCTCGACGCGTGGATTTCCTCCGTCGTGGCGGTGAGCGTCTCGATGTAGGCGCTGGTGCGATCAGAGGCGCCGACCATGGGCTGCACCGACCCCTCGATCGCGAGCATGAGCGCGAGTTGCGGCGCGAGCAGGGCGAGGATGTCGCCGTCCGTCTCGCGGTAGATCGCGGGGTCGGAATGGCGGACGCTCCACAGCCCCACGAGATGTCCCGCGTGATACAGCGGCACCAGGACTTCCGAGCCGGGATGCTCCCCGCCCGGGACCACCACCCGCTCGCGCGACAGCGCGTGCGCCACCACCGGGCGCTGCAGCCGGATGGCCTCGGCCGTGAGGCCGGCGTTGGCGTCGTACCGGAAGTCGGGTCGCTCACCGGTCGCCGTGTCGGCGACCAGGACCATTTGGTGGGCGCGTCCGTCGTAGCGCGCGAAACCCATCTGCTCCCAGGGGACGAGCCGGCGGGCCAGCTCCTGAATGCGGGAGAAGCTCTTCGCGAGGCTGATGTCGCCGGCGATGGCCTGTGACAGCTTCTGGATCATGGCCAGTTCGTCCGCACGAACCGCGCGGCGGATCACCGACGAGCTGATCACCGTGGCGGCCGCGAGCGCGCCGCCCAGCGGCAGCGCGTGCTCGCTGTCGAGGCCGGCGTGGGCGAGCCGCAGCCACGCCAGCCCCAGCGCGGCGGAGCAGACGTACACGATCGCTTCCCAGCGCGCGGTCAGGCGCGCGTCGACCCACGCGAGCGAACGGCCGAGCGCGAGCTCGAGATAGAACGTCGCGTTGACGACCGCGGGGAGGAGGGCGAGGAACCCCACGAGCGGGCCAAGGTTCGCCACCGCCAGCGCGTCCGCTCCCGTGGCGCCGCCCCACCGCTGGTACGCGAGGCCGGCGATCGCCCCGCCGGCGGTGAGGTGCGCCGCGTTGCCGAGGGCGGTGCTTGGAGGCAACCGGCGCAGGGCCAGGTCTCCAACCACCATCGCGAACGGCGCGATCACCACGGCGAACGGCCAACCACGGTCGAGGGTGGCGTAGGCCATGACGCCCAGGATGTACGAGGCGAATCCGTTGCCAGGGAGGGGGATGCCGTGGCGCCGGGTCAGCGCCCCGACGACGACGAGCCCGAGGATCTCCACAGCGAGGCCCGGGCCTGCCGCCGCCCGTCCGGAGAGGTACGCCGCGACCGCCCCGACGATCGCGGCCCCGGCGCCCAGCGACACCAGCGCCCGCACCAGCAGGGCCGGCGAATCCTTGAGACGCAGAAGCGAACTCATGCTGGTCTCGCGCAAACTCGGCCCCTTGGCACGGTGTGTCAAGCGCGACTATCGTTCCTGCCATGCGCGTGACAATCGAATACTGCGTCGTCTGAAACTACGAGCCCCGAGCCGCCGGTCTGGCGGCTGAAATCCGCAAGACGTATCCCCACGCCGACGTGAAGCTGATCCAGGCGTCGGGTGGCGTGTTTGAGGTCGAAGTGGACGGGCGCCGCATTTTCTCCAAGAAGACCCTCGGACGCCACGCCGAGCCGGGGGAGGTGCTCCGGCTGATGCGGCAGGCTGCGCCGCCGCAGTCGCGCTAAGCATCGCGCGCGCCATCGCTGGACAGCCCTGACCGTGCCGGGTGACACCGAGCAGTTGCCTCCCGCCTACGCCCCACGCGCGTAAGTCGCACGCGCAGCTGTGATTAGCGAGGCGTCCCGAGTGGTGGCACGGGCCTTCCAGGGGAGTCGCGGCCGGAGGTGACCTATGAAACGCATCGTTTCGGCAATCGGGCTGGCGTTCGTACTTGCGGCGGCACCCGCCGCCGCGCAGACGCGCGTCAGCGTGGCCCTGGGGTTCGGCGCGGGCATTCCTGAGCCGTATGTATCGGGAGTGGTCGTGGTCGGCCGGCCGTACGCGTACTATGGCGCGCCCGCAGTGGTCGTCGTGCCTGCGCCGCGACCGTTCTTCTATCGGCCATCGCTGCTCGTGGTGCGGCGCGTGTACGTGGCGCACCACCATCGTCGACACCACTTCGATTACTACGACGACGACTGATCGCACACGCCGGCCGTACCCCCGGAGTGTCGCGTGCCATCGGCTGTTCCGGATGCGGCTACTGACGCCCTAGGCGGTGTCGCAGGTACGGTGGCGAAGCGGGAGGCGCGCACGCGCGCCTTCCGCTTTCTTATCCGCCGCCTGCGGGGAATCCACGCCCGGGCGGCGCCCAATCTATATTGCGGCCGTGCGAATCTCCCGCGACCATTTCCTCCCTCCCGATCCGCACGCCTTTCTTGCTGCCGAGCCCGCCACCGGGCGTGTGATCGTGATCGCCCCGACGCGCGCGGCGTGCGAGACCATCGAGCTCGCGATGGGGCTCGACATCGACACCCTGCTCGCGCGCGAGCACGGGGAGGACATCCGGCGTCTAGCGGCCTCGGGGCGCGGGTTCGGGATCGTGGCCGGCACGGGGACCGGAAAGACGCTCGCCATCCGGCCGATCGCCGAGACGATCCTCGCGGCGCCGCTCAAAGTCGGGGTCGTGAACCGCGAGCGCGAGGCCACGCCCGAAACGCCCACCTGGAACGTGGTGATCGTCACGACCGGCATCGCGCGGCGCTGGTTCGAGGACGGGCTCATCACGGCTCGCGATACGCTCGTCGTGGACGAGATTCATCAGACCTCGGCGGAGCTCGAGTTGTGCCTGGCGCTCGGCAAGCGGGCGCGCTGCCGCTTCATCTGGCTCTCGGCCACCGTTGACCCGACGTTCTACGCACGCTATCTCGCCGCCGCCGAAGTGCTCGAGACCAAGGCGTTCGACCCGGCGAAGGCGGCCGACGTCCAGGTGCTACCGCAGCAGCCGCTCGAGTTCCTGAACGAGCGCTTCATCAAGCGCGTGATGCGCGAGCGGCGCGGCGTCGGCGTGTTCGTCCCGACGCGCGCCGAGGTGGAGCAGATCACGGGCGAGCTGGGCGACCGCTGGCAGGCGCTCCCCACGGCGTTCTATCACGGCGGGGAGCCGATCCGCGTCATCCGCCCCTTCCTCGACGGCCTGGTGAAGCGGCCGTTCCTGCTGGCCATGACCGCGGCGGGGCAGTCCGCGCTCAACATCCGCGGGCTCGACACGGTGGTCGTCTACGACGCGCGCTACGCCAACGTTGTGGAGCGGGGCCGCAACGTCCTGACCCGGCTGTACCTGGGCGCCAACGAGATCCTCCAGATGGCGGGCCGGGTACACGGGCGGGTGGAGGGCGGCGAGGTCTACATCCTCAGCGACCGCGACCTCGTGTTCGAGCGACTCGAGCCGACCGGCCCCGAATTCCAGCTCGCGGGCGACGCGGAGCGCGTGGCGATCACCTGCGCCGCGCTCGGGGTCGATGCGCGCGACCTCGACCTCCCCGTGCCGCTCGATCGCACCGCGTACCGTGATGCGGTGCAGCTGCTCAGCGACCGCGGCCTGATCGAAAACGGGCGTCTCACGCAGTACGGCCGCGCTGTCGAAGCGATGCCCGTGGAGCGGCCGTGGGGCGAGCTGCTGTACCACGCCGACCCGGAACTCGTCCCCATGGTGGCGGTGACGGCGAACATCGAATCGCTGCACCGCATGACCCGCGAAGAGGGCGACCTCCGAGGGCTGGTCGTATCGGGGAGCGATCACCTCACCGGCTATAACCTGTACGCGGAGGCCGTGAACAAGCACGGCTACCTGGGAGAGGTGTACGGACTGCCGCGGCACCTGTTCCGTGAGGAGATCGACGGCTGGGCGGAAGGCCGCGGCGTCCTCGTGAAGGCGATCGAGGACGTGGCGCTCGGCGCCGCGTCGGTGTATCGCCAGCTCGAGCTGCCGCTGCCGGAACGGCTTCCGCACGCGGGTGAGAAGACGCTCGCGGCATTCGCCGATCTCGTCGCGAAGATCATGCCGTTCGACCTGGTCATCGACGAGGAGACGGCGGACGGCCGCGAGGCGCGGGTGAGCCGGGGGTCGGTGGCGGGGAGTTGGGGGGCGATCGCCGGCACGCTACGCTATTTCGCCGACCGTTTCGGCGTGCCGCGCGCGAGCATCGAGGGGACGCAAGTCCCCGAGCGGGCGATCCGCCGCTACGCGCGGCGCGGCGCGCCCACGGTCGCGTTCGAGCGGCAACGGCGACGCGAGGGACTGATGGTTGTGCGCACCCTCACCTACTTCGGCTTCCTGCTCGAGCGCGACGTGGAGCCGCTCCCGAGCCCGTTCCCCGCGGAGCTGGCCGCCGCGGCGCGCGCCGCCCTCGTCGATGCGCTGCTGGCGGGCCAGACGCCGCACCCCGACCAGCCACGGGTGCGGCGCGCGCTCGAGCGGTTCGGGTTCTATTGGCGCCGGTCGGGGGGTCGGCTCGAGCAGGCGGCCACGGAGCGACTGGCCACCCGGCTTGCGGCGCAACTCGAGCGCGTCGGCTCTTGGGGTGACTTCATCAACACGCGCATCGCGCTCGATGTCGACGAGATCGTCCCGGAGGCGGAGCGGCGGGCGCTCGAGGCGCTACCGTCGTCCATCCATTTGTACGGCGACCGGGTGCCGGTAGACTACGAGGTGGAGCGCGGGGTCGGGGTGGCGCGGCTGCGCCTCAAGGAGGGCCAGGCGCGCCGGCTTCAGCCGGGCGATCTGCCGCCGTTCGACCGCCCGCTGCGGTTCACCGTGGTCCGCGGGAAGCGCGATGCGGTGCGGTCGGACACAGTGGAAGACCTGGTCCGCCAGTTGAGCGGCCTTACGAGGGGGGAGCGGGCGCGCCTCGCTCGGGGAGGCCGGCGGCGCCGTCGGTAGAGGGAACTTTGTGGGATCTTTGTGGTTGCACCCTGTTGGAGGGGCCCGAACCGCGCGAGATTTTCCCCAGGGGTGGCTCGCCGGCCGGGGCGTGTGACCTCCCCGCGCTCCGTGGGTCGATTGTATGACGGCGGTTCTGTTTTGAAACTCTGACCAAGGGAACCACAGCTATGCAAGCACGGATGGCAGCACGGGGAAAGAACCCCAGCGTCCCACCCGCCTTCTCCTTCGCGCCGCTCGGTCAAGCCGTGATGGAGTCCTTCGCCGAGGGCGTCGTCGTGTTTGACGCGCATGGCCGCATGGTGTATGCGAATCAGCGGGCCCGCCGCGTCATCGACGCGCTCGACGGCAACGGCGGCGTGCATCGCGGTGAGGGCTTGCGCGAAAAGCTCATCGCGTTCGGCGGGCGCCCGCGGCCGTTGAAGCAGGATGCCGCGGAGCTCGGCGAGGCGGTATTCCTGCCCGACGGCGACCATGCGCGCACGCTGGCGGAGCGCGAGCGTCAGGCGATCCTCGACACTCTCGAGAGCACGCGCGGCAAGTTGGCCGAAACGGCACGCCGGCTTGGGATCAGCCGCACCACGTTGTGGCGGCGGCTGCGCGCGTACGGGCTGCGGCCCAACGGGCACGGAGGGCGCGGGCCCACGGCGCGCGTGTAGCACTCCAGCGCCGCATCCTGGCGCCGCCGTTTGAGGTCCTCTAGCTTCCCGCTCGGGTCCCACCCCGGGAAGCGATGTCCGCGAGGCCGTACGTCATCCAGGAATATGTCCGCTGGTCCGACGTGGACTTCGCGGGCATCATCTTCTACGGCTCCTACGTCCGCTTCTTCGAGATCGCGGAGACGGAGCTGTTCCGAGCGTGCGGCCTGGCCTACGCCCAGGTGTTCGACCGCTACGACATCTTCCTCCCGCGCAAGGCCGTCCACAGCGAGTTCTACTCGCCTGCGCGGCTCGACGACCGGCTGCGTGTCGCGACCTATGTCGGGCGTGTGGGCACCAAGTCGATGACCCTGAATTTCGACGTGTTGCGCGGCGACACTGCGGCGCTCGGTGCGGCGGGTTGGATGGTGTTGGTGTGCGTGGACCGCAAGGGGCTCAAGCCCCGCGCGCTGCCCCCGGGGCTGCTCGAGGCGCTCGCCCCGCACACGCTGCCCACCGAGGCGGCGCGCGCCTACCTGGGCGTGTCGTCTCCGCCGTCCACCCGTCCATCCCAGTCCCGCTGAAGCCTCCTTTCGGGCTGCTCGCGCTGCTCGCACTTGGCGCCGTGGGAGCGGCCTGCGGGGGCGCGCCGGGCGCGCGGCTCCGCGCGGTCGTGATCCGTTCACCCCACGACACCGTGCGGTTCGAGGCCCCGGCGAGTGCGCGCCCCTGCGGTCGCCCGGCGCCGGGCGGCGTCGTGCTCCATGGCGCCACCGGCGGCAACGGCGTGCTCCTGTGGCTCCGCTCCCCCGACTCGCTCGCCGGCGACACCTGGCCCTTGGTTCAACGGGCGGACACCGTGACGCGGCGCGGGGCGATCGTCGCGCTGCGCTTCATGATCGGCGACGTGGCGCACGGAGTGGCGCTCGACAGCGGCGCCGTGTCGCTCACCCGGGGGCGGGGGGAGGGGGGGCGAAGCTCCGCGCTGACGGCGACGATCCGCGCCTCAGGGCTGGAAGCGACCACCGCCGGGCGCGTGGCCGTCGAAGCGTCGTTTGAATCGGTACCGCTCGCGCGCGACACCGTGTCCTGCCTGGCGAGGCCGTGACCGTCATCCTGCGCGTCGGCCGCGACGGCCGATTAGATTGACCTGGTGGAGCAGACCTATTTCCGCCGCGGCTTCGGCCTCCGGGAGCATATCGAGGGCGCCCTCGCGGCCGACTACCACAGCCGTGTGGTGGACCGGGTCCGCGAGCAAGGGTACACGCTCACGGTCGGCGAGTTGACGTTCCGACTGGCACGCGAGTTCGGGTTCTGTTACGGCGTGGACCGCGCGGTCGAGTACGCCTATGAGACCCGCACCAAGTTTCCCGACAAGCGGATCTTCCTGGTCGGCGAAATCATCCACAATCCCCACGTGAACAAGAAGCTCCAGGCCATGGGCGTGCAATTCCTGCATCGCCCCGACGCGGGCGACTTCGACTTCAGCGGGATCGCCTCGCACGACGCGGTGATCCTCCCGGCGTTCGGCGTGACGGTGCGAGACTTCGAGCGGTTGCGGGCGGCGGGGTGCGTGCTGGTCGACACCACGTGCGGCTCGGTGCTCAACGTCTGGAAGCGGGTCGAGTCGTACGCGAAGGACGGCTTCACCGCGATCATCCACGGCAAGTACTACCACGAGGAGACCAAGGCGACCTCGAGCCAGGTCACGAAGTATCCCGGCGGCCGCTACGTCGTGGTACGCGACATGGCGGATGCGCGCGAGGTGTGCAATTACATCGAGCGAGCCGGGAGCAGGGAGCCGTTCCTCGAACGGTTCGTCGGGAAGCTGTCTCCCGCGTTCGACCCCGATCGTGACTTGGCCCGGGTCGGCGTGGCGAACCAGACCACGATGCTCTCGGGCGAGTCGCTCGCGATCGCGGGCGAGTTGCGGAAGAGCATGGCGAAGCGCTACGGCGAAGCCGCCCTCCCGGACCACTTCCGGACGTTCGACACGATCTGCTCGGCGACCCAGGATCGCCAGGACGCGGTCTTGAAGCTCATCGCCGAGCCGCTGGACCTGATGGTGGTGATCGGCGGGTACAACTCGAGCAATACGACCCACCTCGCCGCGATCTGCCAGGAGAAGGTGCCCACGTACCACATCGAGGACTCGGCCTGCGTTGATCCCGAGGCCGGGACCATCCGGTTCCGCCCGGCGGGCGCGAAGCAGGAGGAACGGCGGGGGGCGTGGCTCCCTCCGGGACGTGTGACGGTCGGCGTCACCGCCGGCGCCTCGACGCCCAACAACAAGGTCGGCGAGACGATCGAGCGCATCACGACCACTCGCGGGCTGGCGCTGGAGCCGGCGCTGGGCTAGCTTCGTCCCTTCGGGAAAGATTCGGTAGATGCACGTCATGCCGCTCTCCGGCTTCCATCCTGCCACCGCCCGCTGGTTCGCCGAGCGCTTCCGCGAGCCGACCGAGCCGCAGCGCCGTGCGTGGCCGGTGATCCAGGCGGGCGCCAACGCGCTGATCGCCGCGCCGACCGGGTCGGGGAAAACGTTCGCCGCATTCCTCGCCGCGATCGACTCGCTGCTGAGGCAGGGGCTCGACGGCACGCTCTCCGACGAGACCCAGGTGCTCTACGTCTCGCCCCTCAAGGCGCTCTCGAACGACGTCCAGAAGAACCTCGCCGAGCCGCTGGCGGAGATCCGGCGGACGCTCGAGCAGTTGTGTCTCCCCGACGTGGAGATCCGCACCGTGGTGCGCACGGGCGACACTCCAGCGCCCGACCGCCAGCAGATGGTGAAGCGTCCGCCGCACATCCTCGTCACGACTCCGGAGTCGCTGTACCTCATCCTCACGTCCGAGCGCGCGCGGGACATGCTCCGCACGGTGCGCAGCGTGATCGTGGACGAGATTCACGCCGTGGCGCGGGACAAGCGCGGTAGCCATCTCGCGCTCTCGCTCGAGCGGCTCGAGGCGCTGACCGGCCGCCGGTTGCAGCGCATCGGCCTCTCTGCCACGCAGCGGCCCATCGAGGAGATCGGGCGCTTCTTGGTCGGCGGCGGGCGGCCGCTGCCGGAGATCGTCGACTCAGGCCACACCCGCGCGCTCGACCTCACGATCGAGATCCCCTCGTCGCCGCTCGAGGCCGTGATGGCGGCGGAGGTATGGGCGGAGCTCTACGAGCGGCTGGTGCAGCTCATCGGCGAGCACCGGACCACGCTCGTGTTCGTGAACACGCGGCGGTTGGCGGAGCGGCTCACGCTGCACCTCTCGGAGCGGCTGGGCGCCGACCAGGTCACCTCGCACCACGGCAGCCTCTCGAAGGAAAAGCGGCTCGACGCCGAGACCCGGCTGAAGGAGGGGACGCTCAAGGCGCTCGTGGCGACGGCGTCGCTCGAGCTGGGAATCGACATCGGTGCCGTGGACCTCGTCTGCCAGATCGGGTCCACGCGCTCGATCGCGACGTTGCTGCAGCGGGTCGGGCGGTCGGGCCACCACCTGGCCGCGGTTCCCAAGGGGCGGCTGTTCCCGCTGTCGCGGGACGAGCTGGTCGAATGCGCTGCCCTGGTGCGCGCCACGCGCGAGCGGAGACTCGACCGGCTGATCATCCCGGAGCACCCGCTCGACATCCTGGCGCAGCAGGTCGTCGCGGCCGTGGCCTGCGAGGAGTGGGACGAAGCCGCGCTGTACCAGCTCGTGCGCGGCGCGTATCCGTACCGCGACGTCTCGCGCACGGATTTTGACGACGTCGTGCACATGCTCGCGGACGGGTTCACGACGCGGCGCGGGCGGCGCGGCGCGTACGTTCACTATGACGGCGTGAACCACCGGCTGCGCGGGCGGCGTGGCGCCCGGCTCGCTGCGCTCACGTCGGGCGGCGCCATCCCGGACATCGGCGACTACCGCGTGATCCTCGAGCCCACCGAGACGTTCGTGGGCACGCTGAACGAGGACTTCGCGATCGAGAGCATGCCGGGCGACATCTTCCAGCTCGGCAATAGCTCCTACGTGATCCAGAAGATCGAGTCGGGCCAGGTGCGCGTCGCGGACGCGCACGGGCAGCCGCCCTCGATCCCGTTCTGGCTGGGCGAAGCGCCGGGGCGCACGTCCGAGCTCTCGGAGGAAGTCTCGCGGCTGCGCCAGGACGTCGCCGACCGGCTGGCCGACCCGGGCGGCGCCATCGCGTGGCTTGTGGGCGAGATCGGCGGCTTACCCGAGCCCGCCGCGCGGCAGCTGGTCGAGTATCTCGACGCGTCGAAGCGGACCCTCGGGGTCATCCCCACCCAGCAAACCCTCGTGCTGGAGCGCTTCTTCGACGAGGCGGGAGGGATGCAGCTCGTGCTGCACGCGCCGTTCGGAAGCCGGGTCAACCGCGCGTGGGGACTGGCGCTGCGCAAACGGTTCTGCCGCAGCTTCAATTTCGAGCTCCAGGCCGCCGCCACCGAAGACGCGATCGTGCTTTCGCTCGGCCCCCAGCACAGCTTCCCGCTCGACGACGTCTTCCAGTATCTGAAGCCCGCGACCGCAGAGCACCTGCTCGTGCAGGCCATGCTGGACGCGCCGATGTTCGGCTCGCGCTGGCGCTGGAACGCGACGCGGGCGCTGGCGGTGCTGCGGTTCCGTGGCGGCAAGAAGGTGCCCACCCCGCTCCAGCGTATGGATGCGGAAGACTTGATCGCGGCCGTGTTCCCAGACCAGCTCGCCTGTCCGGAGAACCTGGTGGGCGACCGCGAGATCCCCGACCACCCGCTCGTCAAGCAGACCATCGCCGATTGCCTGCTCGAGGCGATGGACTTCCCCGGTCTCAAGCGGGTCCTCGAAGCGATGGAGGCCGGGCGCGTTCAGTTGGTGGCCCGCGATACGACCGAGCCGTCGCCGCTGTCGCACGAAGTGCTGAACGCGAAGCCGTACGCGTTCCTCGACGATGCGCCCCTCGAAGAGCGCCGCACCCAGGCCGTGATCACGCGCCGTGGGCTCGACCTGAAGAGCGCGGAGGAGTTCGGCAGGCTCGATTCGGAAGCGATCGACCGCGTGCGTGACGAGGCCTGGCCGGACGTGTCGGGCGCCGACGAGCTGCACGACGCGTTGCTCGTGATGGGAGCGATCACCGAGGGGGAGGGGGGAGGGGGGACGGGAGACGGGTCGTGGCGGCCGTACTTCGAGGAGCTCGTGCAGGCGGGGCGCGCTGCAACGCTCGTGCACGAGCCCGCTCTGTGGCTCGCCGCCGAGCGGCTGCCGATGCTCGAGGCGGTATTCCCGGGCGCGCGCTGCGAACCCGCGGTCACGCCGCCGGAGCGCGACCGCGCCAAGCAGTGGACCCGGGAGGAAGCGCTGCGCGAGCTGGTGCGGGGGCGGCTCGAGGCGGTCGGCCCCGTCACCGCGGCGGCGCTGGCCCGCGCGCTCGGCGTGCCGGCGAGCGACGTCGACTTCGCGCTGGGCGCGCTCGAGCACGAGGGATTCGTGCTGCGCGGCCGATTCACGCCGGGAGGCACGGAGCTCGAGTGGTGCGAGCGGCGGCTGCTCGCCTGCGTCCACCGCTCCACGCTCGACCGCCTGCGCAAGGAGATCGAGCCGGTTACGGCGGCCGACTTCATGCGGTTCTTGCTTCGGTGGCAGCGGGTCGCGCCCGACGCGCGCGCCGAGGGGCCCGAAGGGCTCGCCGCGGTGCTCGAGCTGCTCGACGGCTACGAGGTGCCGGCGGGCGCGTGGGAGGCGGACGTCCTCCCCGCCCGGCTGGGCGACTACGATCCCTTGTGGCTCGACGGCCTGTGCCTCGCGGGCGAGATCGCGTGGGGCCGGGTCTCGGCCGCTCCGCCGTCAAACGGCCACAAGTCCGGCCCGATTCGCACCACGCCGATCGCGCTGTTCCGAAGGGAGCGGGGTGAGCTCTGGAGATCCCTCGCGGGGCAATCCGACCCGACGCGGCTCCCGCTCTCGCACTCCGCGCGCACGGTCCTCGATGTGCTGGACCAGCGCGGCGCGTTGTTCTTCGGGGACTTGGTGAACGCGACCGGGCTGTTGCGCACCGAGGTCGAGAAGGGGTTAGGCGAGCTCGCGGCGTGGGGGCTCGTGACGTCGGACAGCTTCGCCGGGCTGCGGGCCCTGCTCGTCCCGTCCGACCGGCGGCGGCCGATCGGGGCTGGGGGCTTCCGCCGCCGCGGCCGGATCGCGCCATTCGGCGTCGAGACGGCGGGGCGCTGGTCGCGCGTGCGACCCAGCTCGCCGCTGCCGGAGGAGCAGATCGCGGAAGCGATCGCTTGGCAGCTGTTGCGCCGTTACGGCGTCGTGTTCCGCCGGCTGGTGACGCGCGAGACGCTGCTCGCGCCTTGGCGCGACATCCTGCGCGCCTACCGCCGGCTCGAGGCGCGCAGCGAGATCCGCGGCGGCCGGTTCGTCGGCGGCTTTTCGGGGGAGCAGTACGCGCTTCCCGAAGCCGTAGGCCTGCTGCGGGCGCTGCGGCGCGAGGAGCCGAAGGGGGAGCTGGTAGCCGTCAGCGGGGCCGATCCCCTCAACCTGGTCGGGATCATCACGCCGGGCGACCTGGTGACGGGGCTGGCGACGAACCGCATCCTTTACCGGGATGGCGTCCCAGTCGCGATCAAGGGGGGAGAGGGGAGACGCGAGACCCTGCTGGTCGACGCGCCGCCGGAGGAGGCACAGGCCCTGCGGACCGCGCTGGTGCGGACTCGCGTCGCGCCGCTGGTGCGCGCCTATCTCGGAAAGACTCGAGCGGGCGCGCGGCCCTGACCGACCACTAGTAGTTCGCGAACGTGACGGCCTGGCGGATCACTGTGCGGACCGCCCTGCCCTTGCTGCGGGCGGGCCGGTAGATCGATCCTCCCACCACGCGCCTCGCCTCGTCGTCGAACCCGTGGTTCGGGGTCTCGACGACCTTCACCGATGTCGGCTCGACGTGACCCGTCGCATCGAGCTGCGCTTCCACGAGCACCGTGCCACCCACCCCAAGCGCCTTGAGCTCGGTCGGGTAGCGGATCGGGGGGTGCGACGTGAGGACCGGCGGCTCGTCGGCCCCGCCCAGCACGCTGGGTGCGGGCATGTCGGCGATGGGCTGGCGGCGAGCGAGCCGTACCGAGTCGGCGAGCCGGCGCAGCGTCGGCGCGAGATCTACCCCGCGCCCCGCGAGGTCCCGGTACAGGCCCAGCCCGGTCGTGAAATCCGCGCGCGCCGCGCTGTCGCGACCCGCCCGTGACGCGGCGATCCCGCGAACCAGCAGCGCGTAGGCGCGCTCGCCCTCTGTCAGGTGAGTGACGGTCGAGTCGAGGGCAATCTCCAGTAGCGTGAACGCGCTGTCTGTCCGGTGGGCCGCGAGCTGGGCCCGTGCCGTCGTGATGAGCTCCGTCGCACTCAAGCGGGGCGGCCGCACGTCCACGGCGAGCTGGACCATGACGCGCACCGCCGTGCCCTTCAAGCGGCCGGGTGAGAAGCGCGACGCCAGCATCATCTGCTTCACCGGCTCGATCAGGCCCGAGTCCGGCGTCGAGAGCACCTCGAGCAACGCGGGCTCCACGCGTCCCGCGGTGTCGACGATCGCCGCGACCTCGACGCGCCCCTGGACCTGCCGCGGGAGCAGGCTGGGCGGATAGGCGACCGGGGGCGCCGACAGCCGGATCGGCGGCTGATCCACGTGCCCCGCGAGGTACACGAAGGCCTGTCGGGCGGCCGCTTCCTTCTCCTGCCGAAACATCTGCGCGAGGCCGGGCGACAAGCGGTCGAGCCCCTCGATTGCGAGCGTCGTGTCGAGGGCGATCGCCTCGCGAAACGTCGCGCGCGCGCCGTTCTCGTCACCTCGCAGGAACTGGATGATTCCCTGCCACACGAGGGCGTTCTGGCGTTCGCCGACGGTTGCATGGGCCACCGTATCGAGCGCGGCGCGCAGCAGCGCGGCGGCGCTGTCCTCGTTCCGGGCCGAGAGCTGGGCGCGGGCGGAATCGATCAGCGGACCGGCGCGGGATTGGCCTCGGAGCGTCGCCGGCGGCGCGACGGTGGCGACGAGCAGCGCGACGAGCGGTAGCCGCGGCATGCGGCAATCGTGTCCCGCGGGGCGGCGGGCGTCAAGCCGTGTGCGCGGTCAGCGCTCCCACAGCCGCCGCAGCGTGCCGCGGCGCCCGGACTCGGTGGTCGACTTGAGACGCAGGTTCGGGCGCACGCGGTCGAAGCCCGCCGCCCGGTCGGCGCGGTTCCGGTACCAGGCGAGCCAGCCGAACAGGCGCACCGCCCAAAACAGCGTGTACCGGATCGGTCCGCTCACGTCGAGCACGCCCATCGCTTCGAGAAAGATCGCGTCCGCCGCGCGGCGCGGCCGGGTCTGGGTCCAGTACAGCCAGTCGTGAATGACGGCGGCGTTCCCATAGCGACCCCACTGCGGGAGGATCACCCAGAACGGGCGGGGGATGGTCGCGAAGTCGGTCTGGAAGCCGATCGCGACGTCGATGTGGTCGCCGCTTCCTTCCCGCCCCACGTCGTAGCCGAAGTCCCGCATGATGACCCACGTCTTCCCGTCGGCCAAGGGAGACACGAGCAGGATGTCGGTGAAGCGGCTCACGCCACGGGCTGCTTCAACTTGTCGAGGTAGACCTTGCGGACCTTGGCGACCTTCGGCGCGATCACGGCGCGGCAGTAGCCCTGGTTGGGGTTCCGGCGATAGTAGTCGCGATGGTACTCCTCCGCCGGGTAGAACGTGTCGAGCGGCGTCACCTCGGTCACGATCGGATCGTCCCACACCTGCTCGGCCGCGAGCTCCGCCATCACGCGCTCGGCCTCGGCCTTCTGCTCCGACGTGTGATAGAAGATCGCCGAGCGGTACTGCGTGCCGACGTCTCCCCCCTGGCGGTTGAGCGTGGTCGGGTCGTGGATCGTGAAGAAGACGTGTAGCAGGTCGCGGAACGACACGACCTGCGGGTCGAACGTGATCTGCACGACCTCGGCGTGCCCGGTGTTCCCGGTGCAGACCTGTTCGTACGACGGGTTGGGGACGCGACCGCCGGCGTAGCCGGACTGGACCTTCTCGACGCCCTTCAAGTCCTGGAAGGCTGCTTCGAGGCACCAGAAGCAGCCGCCGGCGAAGGTTGCGACTTCGGATTTTGTCATGATCGAAAACTAACCCCAATCCTTCGACTCCGGCGCCACGCGGCGCATGGACTTCAAAAATGCCATTTCGGATTGAGGATTGCGAATTGTGGATTCGACGGGCGGGTCTTCAAATCCGCAATCCGCAATCCGCAATCCGCGATGCAGTCCCTTCGCCTCCTCCGCCAGCACGTTCACCGTGCCGTCGTCCTTCGCGAGCTTGCCGCGCACCCACAAGAGCGGCTCGCCGCGGATCGCGGCACGGTGCACCTCGTAAACGTCGGGCCGCACGATCACGTTCACCATTCCCGCTTCGTCCTCGAGCAGCACGAAAATGAACCCCTTCGCGGTCTCGGGACGCTGGCGCGCCACCACCAGCCCGGCGACCGCTACCCGCGCCCCGTGCTCGAGCTGAGCCAGCCGGTCGCTCTGCACCACGCCCGATGGCAGCGCCCCGCGGAGCAGCGAGAGGGGATGGCCGCTCGCCGCGAACCCCAGGACGGCATACTCGGCGAGCAGCCGCTCGTCCGCCGCGAGGCCGCTGAACCGGAGCCCCTCGTGTGGATGATTGAGCGCCAACTCGAGCTGCCTTCTGCCTCGGGCGTCCGCACCGCTCTCAGCCTCGGGAGGGAGCCACAGCCCCACCTGCCACAGCAGCTCGCGCCGTGTGAGCCCGAAGCCGTCACAGCCGCCCACCCACACGAGGTGCTCGATCGCGCTGCGTTTGAGCCGGGGCGGCGCCCGGCGCACGAAATCGCCGATGCTCCGGAACGGACCGCTCCGCTTCCGCTCGGCAACGACCGCCGTCGCCGTCTCCTCGCTCCAGTCCCGAATGAACCCGAGCCCGATCCGCACAGATCCCGTGTCCCGTGTCCCGTGTCCCGCGACCGTCAGGGAGTCCTTCAGGGTTTCCCGTTCAATCGTGCACCACACGTCGCTCGCGTTCACGTCCGGCAGTCGGATGGCGATGCCGTTGCGCTGCGCGTCGCGCCCCAACGCGTCGAGCGAGTAGAACCCCATCGGCTGATTGTTGAAGAGCGCCGCATAGTACTCGGCCGGGTGGTAGTGCCGCAGCCACGCCGACTGGTACGCGAGAAGCCCGAACGCCGCGGCGTGCGACTTGGGGAAGCCAAACTCGGAGAACGCGATCACCTGCGTGAACACGCGCTCGGCGGTCGCTTCCGGGACGCCGCGCGCCGCCGCCCCGCCCTGGAATTCCTCCCAGAATTCCGCCATCAGCTCGCGGCTGCGCCGGCGGCTCATCGCGCGCCGCAGCGCCTCCGCCTGCCCCGGGGTGAACCCCGCGAGCGCCTGGCACACCTGGAGCACTTGGTCCTGATACAGGATCACCCCCAGGGTGTCTGCGAGTGCGTCGCGGAGCAGCGGGTGATCCACCGGCGGCTCGTAGCGGCGGCCACGGGCTTCGGCCCGGCGCTGCTCTTCGCGACGCCGCACGTACGGGTTCACCGCGCCGCCGACGATCGGGCCCGGACGCACGATCGCCACCTCCACCGCGAGGTCCTCGAGGTTCTTGGGACGGGTGCGCCGGAGCATCTGGATCTGCGCGCGGCTCTCGATCTGAAATAATCCCACCGTGTCTCCTCGGCAGATGCGCTCGTAGACCACCGGATCGTCGAAGTCGATGCGCGAGAGATCGGGAGGCGTTCCCTCGCGCACGGCGACCAACTCTACGCACTCCTCGACCAGCGACAGCATGCCGAGCGCGAGGAAGTCGATCTTAATGAAGCGCGCATCGTCGCAGGAATCCTTGTCCCACTGGCACACGACGCGGTCTTCCATCGCGGCGCGCTCGAGCGGCACGAGCTCCACGAGCGGCCGGCTCGAGATGATCATGCCGCCGACGTGCTGCGACACGTGGCGCGGGAGCCCCGCGATCTCCTCCGCAAGCTCGCACAGCTCCTTCCACAGCGGTGCGGTCGCTCGCCCCTCGAAGCCGGGGAGCTGCTGTAGCTCGTTCGCCAGTCCGCCCGACCGCCGGTCCGCCAGTTTCGCGACCTGCTCGATCTCCCCGACCGGCAGATCCAGCGCCTTGCCGATCTCGCGCACCGTCGAGCGCAGGCGGTAGGTGGGGAACGAGCACACGAGGCCGACATGCTCATCGCCGTAGCGCTTGTAGACCCGCCGGATCAGCTCTTCCCGGATCTCGCGCGGGAAATCGAGGTCGATGTCGGGCACCGAGGCGAGGGACTCGTTCAGGAAGCGTCCGATGAAGAGCCGGCTGGCGACCGGATCGATGTGCGACAGGCCGAGCAGGTAGCACACGATGGAAGACACGGACGAGCCGCGCCCGCGCCCGGGGAGCAGCTCGCCGTGCGCCCGTCGTGAGCCGCGCCGCACGTCGGCCGCCACCTCGCGCGCCAGGTCGAACAGATCGTGATAGACAAGGAAGAACCCGCTCAGTCCGTGATGCTCGATGAGCCGCAGCTCCTCGGCCAGTCGTCGCTCCGCCTCGGCCCGGTGCTCGCTGTCGGGCGAGTAGCGCTCCTCGAGCTTCGCGCGGCACAGCTCGGCGAGGGCCCGCGGGGCGGGAGCGCGGTCGGCGCCGCGGAAGTCCGGGAAGCGGTAGCCCAGATCGCGGGTGAGGTCGAACCCTCGGCACCGTCCGGCGATCGTCAGCGCATTGGCGACAGCATTGGGACAGTCACGAAACAGCGCGGCGACTTCTCCTGGTGAGCGCAGGTAAAACTCGCTGTTCGGCCGCCGCACGGCGTGCGAGCCGTCGAGCGTGGTGCGGTGCCGGATCGCGACCAGCACGTCGTGCAGGCGGTGGCGGGGGCGGGCGTGGTAATGCACGTTGCCGGTCGCTACGACGCGAAGTTGTAGGTCGTCAGCAAGATCCATCAGTGCGCGAGTCATCGCCCTGTCTCCACGCACGTGATTGCGCTGCAGCTCGACGAAGAAATTCTCCCTCCCGAATACCGCACGGCATCGCTCGGCGAGACGCCGGGCGGCGGCGGGGCCGTCGCGCTGCAGCACGCTCGGCAGCAGTCCACTCCGGCATCCCGACAGCACGATGAGCCCCGTGTGCCGGGCCTCGAGCGACGCGAAGTCGAGCCGCGGATCGCGCCGGTCCTCTCGGCCGAGATGGGCTTCGGTGATCAACCGGCAGAGGTTTGCATACCCTTCAGGCGTCTCGACGAGAAGCGTTACGTGGCAACCGTCGAGCAGAGTCAGCTCCGCGCCGGTGATCGCCTGCAGGCCGAGCTGCTTCGCTGCTTGCGCGAACGCCATCGAGCCGTACAGGCCGTTGTGGTCGGTGAGGGCGAGCGTCGGATACTCGAGCTGCGTGGCCGTGAGCGCGAGCTGCTCGGGGAGCGAGGCGCCGTCGAGAAACGAGAATGCCGAGTGGCAGTGGAGCTCGACGTACATAGTCGGACGGTCGGACAGTCGGACGGTTAAGGTCTTTGGATAAACCAGTCGCCGGTGATCAAATCCTCGAACAACACAGCGCGTTTTCCATCCTCCAGCACGATCTCGAAGTACCGGCGGTGGATCGGTATGCGCCACCACTCGTCGTCGAGTCGCCAGGTTTCGTTTACGAATTCGACATTGATTTTTCCGTCCGACGGTCCGACCGTCCGACCGTCCGACGCCTTTATGGCCGCCGGGGTACCGGAAGCGTCCAGCTCCACTGTGGCCGGCTGGGGCGCATTCAGGGCTCGAAGTCGATCAACGCGTAGCGGCGTTCGGGGAGACGGGACCACGGCTGCACCTCGATGACGTGAGACAAGAGCGAGCGCTTGAGCCGGAGCTTGATCTCCTGCGCAGCGGTGCGGAGCGCGCGCCGCCGCCCGGCTCGCGCCGCGGCGCTCGCGTGGCGGGCGAAGAGCTGTAGCTCCGCCGTGCCCGGCGCGAACGCCGTGAACTCCACGGCGAGCCGCTCCACCGCTCCGGCAGGCGGCGCCTGCTCGAGTCGCGCCAGGAGCGGCGCCGCGACGCGCTCCCGGTCGGCGGTCGGATCCTTGAGCGTGGCCTCGACCAGCCACGACGCGCCGTGCTCGAGCTCGGCGCGCGCGCGCACCACTTGCACCCGCCACCCGCTACGGCGTGGATCCCTGAGCGCGCGCGCGACCAGCTGGTCCAGCGCGTGCGCCAGCATCTCCCGCTCGGCGACCGGCGAAAAGAAGGAGAGCGCGACCGTGATCGGCTCGGGATGCAGCCGCCCGATCACCGGCTCTGTCGCCCGCCCCGCCGCGAGCCGCCACAGCCGGCGGCCCACACGGCCGAACTGCGAGACGATCGCCTCCTCCGGCAGCGCCGCCACCCGCCCGAGCGTCTTCAGCCCGAGCAGTCGTAAGCGGCGGTGCGTGTCGGGATCGAGCGGCAGCACGGCGACGGATTGGGAGGCGAGAAATCGCCCCTCCTCCCCTGGGCGAACGATGACGGCGCCGCCCGGTTTTGCTCGGCTCGCCGCGACCCAGGAGACGAATTTGCCACGACCCCACCCCACCCGAAACGCGGAACGCGGAAGTGGGAACGCGGAACAGGCGAGCGAACTCCCCACCTCTGTTCCGCGTTCCGCGTTTCGCGTTCCGCGTTTTATCGCCTCCACGATCTCCTCCGGCCCCCCGTACAACCCTTCCAGACCGTCGGTGCCCACGTACGCCCGTCCCAGCTCCGCCGGCTCCACCACCGGACTCACCTCGCTCAGCGCCGCCAGCAGCCGCGTGAACTGCTCGTCGTAGTGCACCGGGTCGGGCTCGCATAGCTTGAGCGCGGGACAGAGCCCGATCGCCTGGCTCACCATCATCCCGGGCTTCGCGCCCGCGTGCCGGGCGAGTGACGACACCTGCCACAGCCGTCGCGTGTCGTCGGGCGAGAGCAGCGCGCCGGGCCGGGATGCGAGCTCAGGCCGGCGCGTTGTCTCGCACCGCAGCGCGAACAGCGGGATCCAACAGCACGCGGCGGAGGTGCTCGCCAGATGGAGCGTTCGAGTCATTGTCAGGTTCGAAACGGGACCCGAATATATCCCGAAGATCAAGCAGCTCGCAAGGCTGGTTACTGAGGAGATAACCTATTGGTACATTTTGACTTCTAATGGTAAGTCGCAAGCAGCCCAGTTTCTTCGATGACGTCTCCACATTGCCGCCGCCTGCGGCGCAGCTGGTCGAGCTCGGCCGGCGAGTCCCTCCCTCCGTCAAGTTCGGCACCTCGACCTGGACCTACGACGGTTGGGCGGGCGATGTCTACCATCGCGCCTACCGCGGCGCGCAGCCGGCGCGACGGCTCGAGGAGTACGCGCGCTATCCGCTGTTCCGCACCGTGGGGATCGACAGCGCGTACTACGACGCGCCGACCGGGGAGGTGCTCGCGGCCTACGCGCGGTCCCTGCCGCCCGGCTATCTGTGCGTGAGCAAGGTGTGGGACCGGATCACGGCCAGGCGTATCGACGGGAAGCGCAATCCGGATTTCCTGAACGCCGATCTCTTCAAGGAGGCCGTGCTCGAGCCGTACGCGCGCGCGTTTCGTGACCACGCCGCCTGTTTCGTGTTCGAGTTCCAGGCGATGCGCGGGAAGGACCGACCCGAGCCCGGCGAGTGGGTGGAGCGACTTGGCCGATTCCTCGCGCAGCTGCCGCGCGACTTCCGGTATGCCGTGGAGCTACGCACGCCCGAGCTCTTGACCGATGCGCACGCGCGGGAGCTCGCGCGGCACGGCGTAGCGCACGTGTTCAACTCGTGGACCGAGATGCCGACGATCGGGGAGCAATTGGAGCTGCCGTGGACGTTCCCGGCGGATTTCACCGTGGCGCGCGGCCTGCTCCGTCCTGGACGGCGCTATGCCGACGCGGTGAGGCTGTTCGAGCCGTACGACCGGGTCCGCGAGGTCCAACACGAAGTGCGACAGGATCTGCTGCACCTGATCGCGGAGGCATTGCGACGGCGCATGGAGGCGCTGATCCTCGTGAACAACCGGTTGGAGGGGAACGCGCCGGGGACCATCCGGGCGCTTGCGGCGGCGCTCACGGGCGAGACGTCGTGAGGAGCGGCCCCAGCGACGGCCCCGGGCACGCTTGCAAGCCCCCGCGATTTTAGGTAGGGTCCGACCCGGGTAGCTGAAGCAATACGGCACGAAGTGCACGCTGTGGAGGTGTCGCGTGAGCCGCGGTCGGCGCGGCGTTCCTACCTTGCCGGTTCCACTCCTGCGTGACGCGGTGGCGCGCGAGGCGGCGCGGCTCTCGTTGCGGAGCGCGGCCCGCGAGGTGTCCCTCAGTCCCAACGGGCTGCGAAACTTCCTGAACGGGTCGGCTCCCCGCACCTCGACCCGCGCGAAGCTCGAGCGTTGGCTCGCCGTTCAGGGGCGGGTCACGCGACCTCCCAACGTCGGGCAGCTTATCCGCCTGCTGGACGAATTGTCGGGTGACCTGTCGCCCCAGCAGACGGTACAGCTGGGACGCGACGTCGCCGCGTTGCTCGCCGAGGCGTACGAAGCGCGCCGGCTCTCGCCCCCTCGCTGGGTGCAGGAGCTGGTCCGGCATTACCGGGCGCGCCGCGGCAAGGCCGCCAGCGAGGTCGCCTAGGTCGTTTTCACGTCCCGTCTCCATCCGTATAGTTTGTGCAGGTTCTCTTGCCGCGGTGACGCGCCGGAGAGGCGACGACGCTGCGGCCCGAGCTGCGAGGGCACTTCGTGTTCTGCGGCACCGACCCGGCGTCCGACGGCCTCGTCAGAGCGATCCTGCGCGAGCGCTTCGTGCCGAACCCCTTCGAGCCGGCGGAGGCGTGGCGGACCGTCCTGGCCATCGCAAGACGCCGCGAGGCCGGCGACTCACAGCCCGAGCTCGCTCTGTAGCGCCGGCCGGCGCGGCCGGTAGCGGTCCGCCATCCCGTCGTTCACCGGAAACGCGAACTTGCGCTGTAGCCGCTTGACGCGCCGCGTCAGGGCGGCGGCGTAGCGTTGCGGCGCGTCGCTGTGCCGGCCGTAGGCACGCCGGTACCGCTCGACGAGCTCGGGGAAGTGCCGCTCCAGGACCGGAAGGAAGCGGTCTTGCACCGCGGGGTAGAGGCGCAACGGCCCCGTGTGAACGAATCTGGCACTGGCCTCCCGGGCCGCCTGGAAGAGCGCTTCCAGATGGGGCACGTCGTCGGTGATCCCCGGCAGCACCGGCGCCACGATCAGTCCCGCGTTGATGCCCGCGTCCGCGAGCCGCGCGAGCGCGCGCAGCCGGACCGCCGGCATCGGCGAGCGCGCTTCGATGCGCTTGATGAGCGGCACGTCCAGCGTGATGAGCGAGATGTAGACCTCCACGTCGTTGCGTGCCTGGAGCCGCCGCAGCAGGTCCGCGTCCCGGGCCACCAGGGGGCTCTTGGTGATGATCCCGACGCTGAGCCCCTCGCAGCGCGCGAGCCGCTCGAGCACCCGCCGCGTGAGCCGGAAACGCCGCTCCGCTGGCTGGTACGGATCGGTCGCGGTGCCGATGACGATGGGGGCAGATGGTTGGGCGGTCGGACCGGACCGGAAGTAGCGGCGCAGATCGGCCTCCAGCGCGGCGAGAATCTGTTCCTTCACGAAGATCCGGCGCTCGAAGGCCTCCCAGCCATGCGGTCCGCGGAAGTCCAGGAGCTCGGCATCGCTCAGTTTTCCCGCGGCGTGCGCGCGCTCGACCACGTAGCGGTGCGCGTAGCGGGCGTAGCAGTAGGTGCAGCCGAATTCACAGCCGACGTATGGGTTGAGAGACCAGAAGTCCACCCCGGTTTGCTGCGGCGAGTTGAGCACGGACCGGGGCGCGAGCTCGACGAACCTGGTGCCGCGGAGCCGCTGGTCGAGCACGGGGAGGGCGGATGGGCGGTAGGGCGGTACGGCGGTAAGCAGCTGCAGCTGCTGGGATCGCTTCGCTGAATTCGCTTCCCGCCCGCGTACCGCCATACCGCCTTTCCGCTGCATCACCCGCATCTCGCCCACCCGCACTCCACACACACCAGGCAGCCCGACTGCGGGATGAGGCCCGCGCCGCAGTCGGGGCAGGGGGACGATTGGGACGGGGGATGAGGGGTGGGCGACGGGAGTTGGAGTGGTAGCTGCACGTTCGGGCTCCGGCGTGTTTCGGTATTTGTTCGGTTTATGGGCTCGAATATTATCCCGGTTCGAGCTATCGGCAAGAGCCACGATCGGTTAGTGTAAGCCGATGGGAAGCAAGCGGATAGCATTCCAGGGCGAACCGGGCGCCTACTCTGAGGAAGCGCTGTTTCTGCTCCACCCTGATGCCGAGTCGCGGCCGTACCGCGAGTTTCGCGACGTGGCGCAGGCGGTGGTGGAGCGGCGCGTGGACCTCGGCCTCCTGCCCATCGAGAACTCGCTCGTCGGCTCGATCGCCACGAATTTCGACCTCATCGCGGAGTCGGGACTGGCGATCGTGGGCGAGGTGGTGAGCGCGGTGCATCACTGCCTGCTCGGGCTGCCGGGCGCGACCCGCGATTCGCTGCGGCGCGTGTTGTCGCATCCGGTGGCCCTGGCGCAGTGCGAGCGATTTCTCCGCGAGTTGGTGGGCGTCGAAGTGGTGGCGTTCTACGACACGGCGGGCGCGGCGGCAGAGGTAGCGCGCTGCGGCGATCCCTCTCTCGCCGCGATCGCCGGCGCACTCGCCGCGCGGCGCTACGGACTTGCCGTGCTCGGCGAGCGGGTGGAGGACGAGCCACACAACCAGACGCGGTTCTTGCTCGTGGCGCGGGACCCCGCCTCGCCGCCGCCCGGCGTGGCGGCGAAGACGACGCTCCTGCTCAAGCTGCCCCACCGGCCCGGGACGCTGGCGCGCGCGCTCGCCCCGTTCGCCGTCGCCGGCTTGAACCTCACCAAGCTCGAGAGCCGGCCGGACCGCACGACGCCGTGGGAATATCTCTTCTACGTGGACGTGGAGGCGCGTGCGTCGGATCGCGCGATGGTCGTCGCGCGGGGTGAGCTGGAGTCGCAGGGAGCGGTGGTGATCGTGCTGGGCGACTACCCGCGGTTCACGCCGCCCGCTTGACCAGCGCTCGCCACCCGAAGTACACCGGGACGCCGAGCAGCACGAGGCCGAGCCCCAGCGCGCTGTAGGTGCGGGTGGCGTCCTGGGTGAGGAGATCCGCCGCGATCACGCCCGTCATCAGGACGTAGAGTCCGGGCAACCAGGGATAGCCCGGCGCGCGCACCGGTCGATCCGCGGTGGGCCGCTTGACTCGGAGCGCGAACAGGCCGACCGCGGTCAGCATGTAGAACACCAGTGCGGCGAAGATGACGAAGTTCAACAGCTGGGTATACGTGCCGGAGAGGCACAGCAGGCACGTCCAGACGGCCTGCACGATCAGCGCGACGGTCGGGGTCTTGTATCGCGGGTGCAGCAGGCCCGCCGATTTGAAGAACAGGTCGTCCCGCGCCATCGCGTAATACACGCGCGCGCCCGACAGGATGAGGCCGTTGTTGCACCCGAAGGTCGAGATCATGATGGCCGCCGCCATGAGCTTGAGGCCGGGCTGGCCCAGGATCGCCTGCAGCGCGGCCGTGCCGACCCGGTCCTGGGGCGCGTTGGCGATCGCGGTCGCGGGCAGCACGTTCAAGTAGGCGACGTTCGCGAGCACGTACAGCAGGGTGACGATCAGGACTCCGACCCCCATCGCGAACGGCAGATCCTTCCGGGGTTCCTTGAGCTCGCTCCCCGCAAACCCGACGTTGTTCCAGGCGTCCATCGAGAACAGCGAGCCCACCATGGCGGCGCCGACGGCCGCGAGGCCGACGGCCGCGCCGTCGGTCGCCCAGAAGCTTGCGCCGAAGTTCGCGGCGAGGGCGTCGGCGTGCCGCCCGATCGTGAGCCCCAGCAGGATGAGCGCGGCGAGCGCCGCAGTCTTGATCGCGGTGAGCGAGGTCTGAATGATCGCGGCGGTCCGCACGCCGCGCACGTTGATCCAGGTCAGGACCACCAGGGAGGCCACGGCGAAGAGCCGCTGCGGCGAAAGGCCGACCGTGACGTCGCCAATGGGCTGCGGAAAGTGGACCGTCGAGCCGAGGAACACGTCGGGTGACAGTCCGGGCCAGAAGACGCTCGTGAACCTGGCGAACGCCACTGCCACGGCCGCGATGGTTCCGGTCTGGATGACCACGAACAGCGTCCACCCATAGAGGTATCCGAACAGCGGCGAGATCCCCTCGCGGAGGTAGACGTATTGACCGCCGGCGTTGGGGAACATCGCCGCCAGCTCCCCGTAGCTGAGCGCGCCCATCAGCGTGACGACGCCCGACAATCCCCACACGACCAGCAAGAGGCCCGGGGCGTGGACTTCGCGCAGGATTTCGGCGGAGACGATGAAGATCCCCGAGCCGATCATCGACCCCACGACGAGCGCCGTGGCGTCGAGCCGCGAGATCGCCCTGACGAATTCGGTTTGCGGCTGCTGCGTGGTGGTCATCCCGACGTCCTCGCCCTCGGTCCCGGGTCGGCGCGTGGTAACCTAGTGGCTCCCGCCCGGGGCCGCTATGTTGTCGGGCGACGTCTCCCCCTCTGCGAGAGGATCACCGTGCGCCTGCTGCCCCGGGAAGAAGAGTTCTTCGATCTGTTCGTCGCGGTCGCCGACCGGAACAAGGAGGCGGCGCATCATCTGCGAGAGCTGTTCGACGCCCCGCCCGAGCGGCGTACGCCGCACGTCGAAGCGATCAAGCGGCTCGAGCACGAGGCGGACCAGGTCACCCACGAGGTGGTGAACCGGCTCGACCGCACGTTCATCACGCCGCTCGACCGCGAGGACATCCACCAGCTCGCGTCCGATCTGGACGACGTGATGGACGCGATGGACGGCGTCGCGCGGCGCTCGCAGATCTTTCGAGTGGGGGCCGTGCCGCAGGGCGTGCAGCAGCTCGCCGAGGTGATCGAGCGGATGGTCGGCGTGTTGGGGGAAGGTGTCGGGCGCCTCAAGCGGGGCGACGACGTGATGCGCTACTGCATTGAGGCGAAGAAGCTGGAGGAAGAAGGCGACGCGATCTATCACGAAGCGCTCGGCCGGCTGTTCGACACCGAGAAGAACGCCCTCGAGCTCATCAAGTGGAAGGAGATTTACGACAACCTCGAGCGCACGCTCGACCAATCCGAAGACGTGGCGAACGTGCTCGAGTCCATCACGCTGAAGCACGCCTGATGCCGGCCACGGTCTGGTTCGTCCTCGCCATCGTCCTCATTGCGCTCATTTTCGACTTCATCAACGGGTTCCACGACAGCGCCAACTCGATCGCGACGGTCGTTTCGACGCGCGTCTTGAGCCCTGGCACCGCCGTCATCTGGGCGGCGTTCTTCAACTTCGTCGCGGCCTTCGGCCTCGGGACCGCCGTGGCGAAAACGATCGGCACCGGCTTGATCGACCTCTCGGTGGTGGACCCGATCGTCATCCTCGGCGGCTTGATCGGCGCGATCACGTGGGACCTGATCACCTGGTGGGGCGGCGTGCCGACGTCGTCCTCGCACGCGCTCATCGGCGGCTACGCCGGCGCTGCGGTCGCCAAAGCGGGATTCGCCGCCGTCCTGTTCCAGGGCTGGATCAAGACGCTGGTGTTCATCGTGGTGGCGCCGCTGATGGGGCTCGGGCTGGCGTTGACGTTGACCGTCGCCCTCTCCTGGGCGCTGCGGCGCGCGCTCCCGGGGAAGGTCGACCGCGCCTTCCGGACGCTGCAGCTGCTGTCGGCGGCGCTGTACTCGTTGGGCCACGGAACCAACGATGCCCAGAAGACGATGGGGATCATCGTGGGTCTGTTGGTCGCCGCCCAGGCGGCGTTCGTCGGTTTCCCCGTCCGGGCGTTGCACCTCACGACAGCGAACGTCATTCCGCTCTGGGTGATCCTCGCCGCTCACGCGGCCATCGCCCTCGGTACGATGGCCGGGGGATGGAGGATCGTGAGGACGATGGGCCAGCGGATCACGAAGCTGACCCCGTTCGGCGGTTTTTGCGCCGAGACGAGCGGCGCGATCACCCTGTTCATCGCCTCGCACTTCGGCATCCCCGTGAGTACCACACACACCATCACCGGCGCCATCTCGGGCGTGGGCGCGGCGCACCGGCTCTCGGCGGTGCGCTGGGGCGTGGCGGGGCGGATCGTCTGGGCGTGGATCCTCACGATCCCGGCGGCGGCGGGGATCGCGGGGTTGACGTATCTCGTCCTGCGGGCGCTGGTGAGCTGAACGTCATCCGTCATCCGTTGTCCGTCGTCCGTTTATTCGGATCAATCGCTGGTGACGGATGACGGACGACGGATGACGGATGACCCAATTGTGACAAATCGATCATGGCCACCCCCTCGACATACTCCGTCACCGGGGCGTGCGTCAGGTTGACGAGGCGATCGACGCTGTCGCGGATGCGGCGCGTCATGGTGAGGATGTTCTGCAGCGATTGCTTGTCTTCGGGGTGGGTGAGCACCGCGTCCCGCTCGAGCAGCTCTCCCTCCGCCAGGATCGTAGCCAGCGCGTTGTTGATCTCGTGGCGCATCGCGACGGCGACCTGGCTGATCACGGCCACGCGCTCCCCTTGGATGGCCCGGTAGTAGAAGACGTGCAGCTGCTCGGACAGCCACCCTACCGCGATCGCGATGGTGCCGTACGCCGTGTAGATCGGCACCGTGACGCGCCAGTCCTCGGCCTCGAGATTCAGCGCCACCAACAGCTGGATGGACGTGAACAGCACCGTTCCCATCGCCAGGCCGGCCACGGCGCCGCGCAAGCCGTAGTGCAGCGACAGCAGGTAGGCGGGCACGAGTGTCAGCAGCCAGACGAGGTCGCGGTAGGGGACATCCGTCGCCGGTACGAGCTGCAGCACGAGGCTGGGCGCGAGATACGCGACCGCGCAGTACAGCCACCAGCGGCGCGGCAGCTGCGGCCGGTGGGCCACCGGTGTGAACCCCAGGAAATCGACGAGCCGATACCGCAGGCGCGGAAGCGGCGCCGTCACAGGCGCAGCGCCTCCACCACGGCCTGCGCGATGGCGGCGTCTTGCACGCCCACTCCCGTGAGGTCAGCCACCGTGAGCTCGCTCGCGCTCTCGCGCCCGGCGAGCCGCCCCGCCGCCAGGTCTCCCAGCTCGGCGTACACCTTGCCCCGCGTGACGGCGCCCGCGGCCACGGCGTGCCGCAGGTTGCCGTAGCGCTCGGTCTGGGACACGCGGTCCGCGACGAGCTTGTCCGCGCGCGCGAGCACCGCGGGCTCGAGCTCGACCTTCTCGGGGCTTCCGGTCCCGACGGACGTGACGTGCATGCCGGGGCGCACCCACGCGGCCATGATGAGCGGCGTCGTGCTCGCCGTGGCGGTGACGACGACCGGATGCTCGCGGACGGCCCGCTCGAGCGCCGGCGCGACGCGGGTCTCGACCAGCGGCCTGAGCTCCCGGGCGAGCGCCTCGGCGCGCGCCGGCGAGCGATTCCACAGGGTGAGCCGCTCGAGCGGCGTCTCGGCGAGGACGGCGCGCGCGGTGACGCGCGCGAGCGCGCCCGCGCCGACGAGCAGCGCGTCGCGGGCGTCCGGCGGCGCCAAGTACTTGAGCGTGAGCGCCACCGCCGCCGCGGTGCGCAGGTCGGTGAGATAGCCGTGCTCCTCGAGCAGCAGGTCCGGCACGCCGGTCTCCGCATCGAGCAGCAGGAACATGCCGTCCCCCGACGGCAACCCGCGCGCGCGGTTCCCGTAGAAGCCCGTCGCCAGCTTGAGCACGACGTGGCGCCCACCGCGGAGGTACGCGCCCTTCACGTGCACTTCGCCCTGCTGCGGCGCCAGCTCCATCACCATCGGATCGGGGAGCGTAGCCTCGCCGAGCGCGAGCGCCCGGAAGCCCCGCTCGACCGCGGCCACCGCCACCGCGAAGGGGATCTTGTCCCGGAACGCCTCGAGCGGGACGACCCGCATGTCAGTCGATGAACACGCGCTTCAGACCTCGCTCCGTCTCCGCGAGCGCTTCCTGCAGGTGGTGGAGCTCCTCGCCGAACCCGAAGCGGATGTGATGCGGCATGCCGAAGTGGTCGCCGGGCACGAGCAGGACGCTGTGCTCCGCCCGCACCTTCTCGACCAGCTCGAGCGCGCTGACGCCCTGGCGATACCGCACGAGGCAGATCGCTCCGGCCTCGGGCGGCGTCCAAGTGAACGTGTCGCCGAAGCGCTTGAGCCACTCCTCGAGAACCGGATAGTTCGACTTGAGAATCCGGCGGGTACGCTCGAGCAGCTTCTCGCGCACGCGCGGCTCGAGCGCCACGGCAGCGAGATGGTCGCTCGCCCCCGCCGGACCGATGGTGGTGTAGTCGTGTCGCGCCCACGCCTCCCCGCAGAAGGCCGCCGGGGCCACGATCCAGCCGATCCGCAGTCCCGGCAGCCCGTACGCCTTGGACAAGCCGTTCACGACGATCGTCCGCTCGTAGCCGCCCCAGCAGGACGGCGTGGTCGCGCCGTCGCGCTCGGCGCCCTGGTAGACCTCGTCGGCCAGCAGCCACGCGCCCACTTCCACCGCGCGATCCACGATCAACTTGCGCATCTCATCCGACAGCACGTGACCGGTCGGGTTGTGGGGATTGGTGACGACGACGAGCTTGGTGCCCGGGACGACGGCGCTGCGCACCTCCTCCGCGAACGGCTCCCACCGCGCTTCCGGATGAAGCGGGAAGCCGCGCACCTCGGCGCCGAAGTTCTGAGCGAGCCCCCAGGTCTGCAGATAATTGGGCACCATCACGGCGACCTTGTCGCCCGGCTCGATCAGCCGCCAACAGACGATGAAATTCGCTTCGGCGCTCCCCGTCGTGACGAGGACCTGCTCGGGGGACACCCCCTGGTACAGCGCGGCGACCCGCCCGCGCAGCAGCTCCGTGCCGTTCGATTGGCTGTACCCGAGCCGCACCTCGAGCAGCGGCAGCGCCGACGCGCCGGCCAGCCCGAGCAGCTCCTGGATCGAGAGGGGGTGCACACCCGACTCGGAGAGGTTGTAGCGCACCCGGTTCTCCCAGGTGCTCTGCCAGCGTTCCAGCTCGAACGGGACGAAGCGCAAATGGTCCTCCAGTCGTCAGTCGTCAGTCGTCAGCCGTCAGTAAACTGAGGTCCTGCGGTCTTTCCAGCCAGTAATCCGGTTGCAGATCCGCGAGGTGCGAGCGGTCGAACGGCCCCCACAGCACGGCGGCGGTCTTGACGCCGGCGGCGCGGCCGCATTCGAGGTCGTGGCGCGAGTCGCCGATGAACACCGCGCCAGTGGCTGGCGCGTCCAGGCGCTCCAGCGCCTTGAGCACGGGCTCGGGGTGCGGCTTGGGGTGCGTCACCTCGTCCGCGCCGACGATGACGGCGAACGCGTCCGCGAGCGCCGCGACCTGGAGACCCCGCAGGGCGCCGCTCCGCATCTTGCTCGTGACCAGGCCGAGGGTCTTGCCGCGGCGCCGTAGCCCGCGCACGGCTTCGACCACGCCCTCGTAGGGCCGGACCAGCTCGTCGTGGTGCGCGAGGTTGTAGGCGCGATACGTGGCGACCATGGCCTCGATCTCGGCCGGATCATCGCTGAACTGCCGGAACTGCACCCAGAGCGGCGTGCCGAGACCGCTCATCCAGACCGCGTCCGCCGGCTCGTGCCCCCGGTGCAGGCGCATGGTGTGGCGGTAGGAGCGCAGGATCAGCTCGATCGAGTCGATGAGCGTGCCGTCGAGATCGAACAGGAAGGTGGAGAGCGCCACGCCGGAAGGTAACTTTCGGGAGCCCGAGCGCCATGTACAACTTCGAGATCGTCCTCGCGCTCTTGGTCGGCGTCGCCGTGCTGGCGCTGCTGGCACGCCGGCTGACCGTCCCCATGCCTGCCATCCTCGTCGCGGGCGGACTGCTCGTCGCGTTGGTCCCGGGACTTCCCGCGGTCCGGTTCGACCCGCAGCTCGTGTTCCTCGTGTTCATCCCGCCGCTCCTGTACCGCGCCTCGCTGCTCGCGTCTTACCGCGACGTGCGCGCCAACCTGCGGCCGATCCTGTCGCTCGGTGTGGGCCACGTGCTGTTCGCGACCCTCGCTGTGGCCTGGGTCGCGCACCGCGCCGTCCCTGGCCTGCCGTGGGCGTCGGCGTTCGCGCTCGGCGCCGTCGTGTCACCACCGGACGTGGCGGCCGCGACGGCGTTCCTGCGGCGGCTGCCGATGCCGCGGCGCGTCGTGACGGTGCTCGAGGGCGAGAGCATGGTGAACGACGCGGCGGCGATCGTCGCGTACCGCATGGCCATCGCCGCGGCGGTCAGCGGCACGTTCTCGCTCGGCGCGGCGAGCATGCGGTTCTTGGTCGTCGGTGCCGGGGGCATCCTCGTCGGGCTGGCGGTGGGGTGGCTCCTGGCGCAGCTGCGTCGTCGCATCCACGATCCCGAGGTCGAGAACACGATCTCGCTGTTGACCGGCTACGCGGCCTATCTGCCCGCCGAGCGCCTCGGAGTGTCGGGCATCTTGGCAGTCGTGGCGACGGGGCTCTATCTGAGCCGGGTGGGCCCACGGTTCGTGGCGGCGGACACGCGCGTCCAGAACTCCGGAATGTGGGACGTCGTGGTGTTCCTGCTGGAGGGTCTCATCTTCATCGTCATGGGACTCTCGCTGCGGCCCATCCTCAGCAGCCTCGGCGGTGCGGTCGGGCGCGAGCTGGCGCGGGCCGCGGTGCTGGTGAGTCTCGCGGTGATCATGGCGCGGTTGGTATGGATTTATCCCGCGGGAAACTTCCGTTGGCTGTTTGGTCGGCGGCTACGGCCGCGCGAGCCGCGGCCGCGGTGGCAGATCCTCACGGTCGTCGGCTGGGCCGGCCTGCGGGGCGGCGATTCGCTCGTCCTGGCCGCCGCCATTCCCACCACCACGGCGGCGGGGGCCCCGTTCCCCGGCCGCGACGCCATCATCGCCATCAGCTACGCCGTGATCCTCGTGACGCTGCTGGGACAGGGCTTCACCCTCGCGCCCCTGCTGCGCTGGCTCGGCGTGCGCGAGACGGGCGAGGAGGAGCGGCGCGAGGAGATCGCCGCCCGGCTCCGGGCCTCGAAGGCGGCACTCGCGCGGCTCGAGGAGCTGGCTGCAGCGGAGTGGATGCACCCGGAGACGCTGGCGCACACGCGCGACCGCTACCGCCATCGAGCGCGCCGGCTGCACGGCCAGGCGAAGGGCGTCGCGGACGGGGGTGAGGAGGCCATCTCCGCCGCCGACCGGCAACTGGCGCGGGAGCTACTCGCCGTGGAGCGGCGCGAGCTGCTGCGGCTGCGGGACGAGGGGGCGATCAACGACGCTGTGATGCGGCGCGTGCAGCACGACCTCGACCTCGAAGAGCTGTTGCTCGGCGGGAGCGAGGGCTAGCGCGCACGAAACAACACCGCAGCCACGAGCTCGACGCGCGGCGCGTCCGCCCCCGCCCCGCACGGGGGCAGCCGCTCGTGCCAGGCCAGCACGTCGCGCACCGATAGCGGGCCCGCGCGTACCAGGAGGTCCTCGAGCAGTAGCTCCTCCCCCGCCGTCATGCCGAGCGCGAGGCGCGACACGAGCCCGTCAAGCCGGGCGAGCTCGGCCTGCCGGCGCCGCCGGGCGGCCCTCCGCGCCGCCGCGACCACCCAGGGGATGAGCCGCCGGCTCAGCCGGTCGCGATCCGCCGCGCGCCAGCGAGCCGCTTCGACGGCGGCCAACCGCGCCCGCACGAGCGGCGCCGCCCGACGGATCGCCTGGGTGAGTCGGGCCCGGTCGGGCTCCGTCGGCTCACTCAGCGCCGCGCGCTCGAGCAGACGCGTCGCCCGCACCGGATCGGCGTGGACTCCGGCCTCGCTGACCACCAGCGCCTCCACCAGCCCACCGATTCGCACCACCAGCACCGCAGCGTCCTCCCGTTCGGAGACGACCGCCCACGCGGGTGCGCGCGGCGCGCCGGCGGCTGCGGCGAGGTCCTGCAAGCGGTCGCACCAGTCGAGCGCGTGCGGGCCGGCGCCGGCGCGCGACTGCGCGCGCGCCTTGCCCACGAGCCGGCGCTCGACCGCAAGCGCTTCCGCGAGCGCCGGCGGCGGCGCGAACGTCACTGTTTCGATGCGGGCGTGTGGCGACCCGGCGCGGTCGATCCGCCCGACGCGCTGCGCCAGGCGCGCCGGGCTCCACGGCAGGTCGTAGTGGATCACCCGCGCCGCGTCCTGGAGGTTCAAGCCCTCACTCACCAGGTCGGTCGCGATCAAGATTTGGGTCTCGAGCGCGGCGGCGGGCGGGGGCGCGCCTTGGGCGCGCGGCGCGAAGGCGCGCAGCACCTCGCTCCGTCCCGCTGGCTCCCGTCCGAACCACCCGGCCGCTCCCATTACGGCCGCGACGTGCCTCCCGGCGAGCACCTGCAGGAGATACCGCACCGTGGGCCGCGGGCGGACGAACACGATCGTCTTCCCGACTCGGGCATCGAGCAGGCGCGCGAGCGCCTCGGCCTTGGGGTCGGCCGTGGGAGCACACAGCTCGCGCAAGCGTCGCACGATGGTGCGGTCCCGCTCGCTGGCCGCACTCGACCCAGGAGCGAGGAGAAGGGGGAAGAGAGGGAGCTGCAGGTCGTCGGTTTCGGCGCGCGGAAACAGCCGCTGGAACTCTCGTCGCCCGAGCGCCCGGCCCTCGGCTGCGGCCGCGAGCGAGAGATCGAGGAACGCTTCGTAGCGCGCGAGGCTCGAACGGAATGCCGCGAGGCTCGAAGCCAGCTGAGACAGGAGCAGCAGGCGCAGCAAGCCAGCGGCCTCGCGCCCCGCCTCGAGCCGCGTGACCTCGTGGACGATCTCCTCGAGGTGGCGCTCCGGCGCCGCCCCGACGCGGACGATCTCGCCGGCCACGCGTTCGGGAAACGAGAGCTGGACCGGGCAGAGGGGGCCAGCGGCGTAGCCCGCGCGCGCCCGGTCGCGTGAGCGCGCCACGCTGAATCGGGCCGCCACGGCAGTGAGCACGCCCGTTGCCACGTCGCCGCATGCGGCCCGGCGCAACGACGGGACGCCGAGGGCGGTGAGGTCGTGGTCTCGCAGGAACAGGCGGAACAGATGGAGGAGATCGGCGACGCGGTTGTGTACCGGCGTGGCGGTGACGAGCAGCACTCGCTTGCCCACCGCGAGTCGCGCGAGCGCGCGGTAACGGTTCGTCGCGGGATTCCGGAAGCGGTGTGCCTCGTCGACGACCAAAAGACGGACGGTCGGACGGTCGGACAGTCGGGCCGTTGAGATGCTCAAGAATTCGTGCGTGATGATCGGCGCGTTGACGCCGTGCTGGTCGAGCAGGGCGCGCCATTGATGCACCAGCACGGCGGGGACGACGAGGGCGAAGGACTCACCGAGCGCCAGCGCGACCGCGAGCGCCACGTACGACTTGCCGAGGCCGACTGCATCCGCGAGCAGGGCGCCGCCGTGGCGGGTGAGGATGGCGCGCAGTCGCTCCGCGGCGGGGATCTGGTGCGGGGCGAGCCACGGAGGCGGCGCCCACGCCGCGCGCGGCGGGTTCGCCGCCACCGGCTCGAGGTCGAGCAGCGCGCGTGCTGCGAGCGCGGCCACCCGGGCCGGCGCCGCCGCTTCGCCCGGCGCCAAGAGGCAGGCGAGCGGCTCAGGGAGCGGCGCGAGCTGCTCAGAAAGGATCCGGGGCGAGCTCGGCCAACGCACGGCGGTCCCCGGCGTCGAGCTGGTAGACGTCTGCGATCGCGGCGTCGTCCGACACGTGCTCCCGCCCCCGCGCCGCGAGCGTGCGCCACGCGGCCGGATCCGCGGGCACGGGCAGTTCCCGCACCACGCGCGCGTTGAAACGCCGGAAGCCGCCGCGGGCCGGATCGGCGCGGAGCCGTGCCAGGGCCGTGAGCCAGCGCGAGTTGAACAGGGCGGCAAGCGCGTGCGCGTCGTCCGCGCTGCGGGTCGCGAGTCCGTACACCGTGTTGAGCGGCACGACCTCCGGGTCCGGTACCACGGCGGCGAGGCGCCGGGCAAGGTCCGGCCACACCACGCGGTGCGCCGCGTACGCGAGACGCGTCCGAAACAGCTGCCACGGCGCGCCGCGGCGGTAGTCGCTACGGCGGCGCAGGCGATCGAGGTACGGCTCGAGCGCGCGGGCGACCTCGGGCGGGAGGCGCTCCAAGGGCCGCCCGTCGGGCGCATGCGTCCACAGCACGTGGGCGCGGAGCGTGAGCCGCCAGGGCGCGACATCCCGCCCCCGCGCCGCGGGCCGGGTCCACGGGCCGGGCCGCGGCACCAGGAACACGCTGTCCGCTCCCGTCTTCACGCCGAGCTGCGGCCCTCCCCCCGGTCCCCAACGCTCGCCCACGGTGGGAAAGGCGCTCCGCAGGTGCCGCGCGACCCGCAGCGCGTCGGGACGGAGGATCCAGGGACCGTCGGTCTGGAGCGCACGCTGCGACACGAGGGGCGACCCGCTCTTCGGCCCCAACGTAGTGGCGACTTGCTCCCGGCCGGCGGGCTCGGCGCGCGCGGCGACCAGCGCCATCGGGTATACCGCGGCTCCGAACGCGCTTCCCTCTCCGCTCCCCATCTCGTCCAGCGGCGCCACCCGATCCAGGCGGGTTGTGTCGGCGATCCGCCGGCGCAACGGCTCGGCGTAGCCGCTCGAGGCGAGCTTCGCCGGCACGAGCAGCGCCACCGCTCCTCCCGCGGCCGCGAGCTCGACCGCCCGCTCCACGAAGGCGACGGCCAGGTCCGGCAAGTGCGCGAAGCCTCGTTCGCTCCACGGGCGCCACGTGGTGTAGCGGGTCGCGAGTGTTTCGCGGACCTGCGCGGGCAGCCGCTCGCCGCGGACCCACGGCGGATTCCCCGTGACGAGATCGAATCCGCCGCGCGCCAGGAGGTCGCCGAAGTGCGACTCGCACGCGAAGAACGGTGCGCCGCCATCGCGCGCCAGGAGCCGCGCGGCGCCGCGCAGCTCGCGGCGGCTCGCCCGCAGACGCCGCAGCCGCACGCGCCCATCCGCGGCGAGACCGCGCCTGCGGCCGAACAGGTCGCGATCCTTGGCCGCGGCGAGGAGCTCGGCGATGCGCTCGTCCAGTGCGTGGATCTGCTCGGCGAACAGCCGGCGCGCGAGTGTCGCCTCCGCGCGGCCGAGCTCGGCGAGCGCCAGGCGCTTCGCCGGGCCCGCGAGGCTGAACAGCGCGCTCCGGGCTGCACCGAGCCGGTCCACGAGCATGGCCCCGCCCGTCAGGGCGGGGCTTCGGGAGAGCGTGCGCGCCAGGGTGAGCGGGTCGATCAACGCGTCCCCCTGCCGCACGTGACCGTCGAGATTCGGCAGCGGCGTGATGCGGGCGAGGTCGGGCTCGTCCTCGTCCGCCACCAGCGCGAGCCACAACCGCAGCTCGGCGAGCCGCACGGCGGTGAGCTTCAGATCGATGCCGAACAGCGAGCGCGCCAGGACATCGCGCCGGACCACGGGAGCGGGCGCTTCGCCGCCGGCGCACCGCAGCCGCGTGAGCTCCTCCAGCGCGCCCAACAAAAACGCTCCCGAGCCCACCGCGGGATCGAGGACCGCCAGGTGTCGCAGGTCCGGGCGCCGGTCCGGTGGCTCGCTGCGGTAGATCCATCGCTCCGCGGCCGCGGGTGCGAGGCCGAACCGGTGCACCAGCGTCGCCTCGAGGCCGGCGCGCAGGACGTCGCGCACCAGGCCGGCTGGTGTGTAGTAGCTGCCGCTCACGCGCCGCTGGTCGGGGTCCATCACGCCCTCGAACACGCGGCCCAGCATGTCGGGGGCGACGAAGTCGCCGTCCTCGGACTCGCGAGCGGAGAAATGAAACCGCTCGAACAGGTCGTCGAACGCGTCACGCCAGTCGGCGTTGCTCCACCGGGCTGCGCCATGGCGCCGCTCGAGCGCCGTCGGCTCGAACAGCCCGCCGTTGAGGAACGGCAGCCGCCCGAGGGCGCGCGCGGCGTGCGACCGCTCGTCGGGCGATCGGTTGAGCGCGCCGAAGCACAGCGGGTCGAACAGGTGGCGGTGGAAATCGCCGCGCCTTGCCAGGCCGTCGTCGAAGCGGTGGATGAGGTAGCGCCGGTCGCCGTCCAGCCAGCCCTTGGCCTGCACGAAGTACAGGAACAGCACCCGCGTGAGCGCGGTGAGCGCCAGGGCGTGACGGTCGGCGCGGCTGCGCGGCGCGGCAAGGCGATCGGTGAGCCGCTCGAGCACTGCCCGGAAGGCCTTGAAGAAGCGCGGGGTGACGCCTTCGCTCGCCAGTCCTTCGCCGATGCGCAGGCTCAGCGAGAGCGATGTCTCTCCCGGCAGCGGCGCGAACCGCTCCAGCGTCTCGAGCGACGCGCCGGACGGCCGGTCCAGCGGGATGGCCGCGACGCGGACACACGGGCCGCGTGCCGCAGCGCGCCAGCTCGCGCAGATCAGCCGTCGTGGCGCCGGGCCGAGGGCGCAGGCGAGACCCCGTTCGACCTGGGCGGCGAGCCGATGGGCCGCGGCGCGGGCAGCACGTTCCGGGTCCCGCGCCTCGAGCGCGAACACGCGAAATGCCTCGTGTCGCGCGATCAGGGCCGCCCGAGTCACACCCGCCGCTGCCGCCTGCATGGGCCCGAGCCAGGGTCCGGGTGGCACGTGCGCCCACGCCACGGTGAAGCCGAGCGCCCCGAATAGGTGGCGAAGATCGTCGATCTGCTCGGTTCGGGCGAGAAGTTCCCGCAACACCACGAGCCCCTGGTTCGGACGGGGCTAAGGTGGGGCGCGGCGCGGCGGGATTAGGTACCGGGTTGTTGCAGGGAGGAGCGGATTAACGCGGGGAGAAGGGACGGGGGACGGGAGACGGGTCCGCACCGACCCATCCCCCGTCCCTCGTCCCCCGTCCCGTCTTCAGGTGGTCTTTCTCAGCCTGATGCTCCCATTCACCGTCGTGAGCGCCAGCTGCCGTCCGCCGCTTCCGATCGTGCCGTTGATGCGGCGCGGACCCAGTCGTCCCGTGACCATGAGCGGGAAGTCACTCTCGATGCTGCCGTTCACGGTCGAGGCGCGAACTTCGGTCGAGAGGCTCGCCGGGAGGTCGAGGGTGATTCCGCCGTTCACGGTGCGGAACTCCAGGGCGTCGCTCCAGTTCGAGCGGCCGAGCGAGGCCACGATCGAGCCGTTCACCGTCTCCGCCTCGGCGTAGCCGCTGGTGGAAATGCGGATGCTGCCGTTCACCGTGTTCGCCTCCACGTCGCCCGCCAGGTTGGCCGCCTCGACTTCGCCGTTCACCGTCTTGCCGACGAACTTCACGCCGGCGGGGACCTGCACGGTGAAGTCCACCTTCACGTCGTTGTCGTGCACGTTCATGTGGCCGCCGTCACCCGGGTCGCAGCTGTTCTCGCGGCGGCCGTCGCTCGGGTACACCGCGCAGATGGTGACGCTGCCGTCGTGCGGCACCACCTCGATCTTCACGTCCTCCGGGTCGCTGCGGCGCGCGTGCTTCACCGCCGTGACTTGGACGTCGCCCGACCCCGCCACGGCGCGCACGTCGCCGTTCACCCCTTTGATCTCGATCGCCTTGCCCGCGGCGACCTTGCCATTCCAGTGGAACTCGTTCTGGGCGACCGCCCGGCCGGGCGGGAGAGCCAGGCCGGCGGCCGCGAGCAGCAGCACCGTGGAGACCCGCATGGTCATTCCTCCTCTCGGTCCTTGTCCTTGTCCTTGTCTTTCCCCAGTTGCCCGGGGCGGCACAGCTTGATGTCGCCGTCGAACGACTCGACCTCGAGCCGGGCGCTGCCCGAGCCGATCGTGAAGTTGAAGCGGTGTTTCGTCTTCCCCGTGAGCTGCACCGGGAAGCACGAGTTGAAGTCCCCATTGAAGGTCGAGACCGAGACGGACACGTTGGCCTTCTCGGGGATCGAGATCCGCAGGTCGCCGTCGTGGGTCGAGAAGCGATAGCGGCCCGCGTCCTTGATGGTGCCGTCGTACGTGATGTCGCCGTTCACCGTGCTGGCTTCGGTGTTGGCGGACTCGACACGGACGAGCGAGATGTCGCCGTTCACGGTTTCCGCGGAGAGGTCGCCCGACACGTCGGTCACCTTGATGGTTTCGTTCACGCTGTTCAGGTCGATACGACCCTTGGCGTTCTCGAGTGTCACGGCGCCTTGGACCGACTTGAGGGACACGTTCCCCGCCCCCCCCGAGACCGTCACTTCGCCCTGGACCGTCTCGGCCGTGATCTCTCCCTGCACGCCCTGGACCGTGATGTCGGTGTAGACGCCGGTGAGGCGGAGGGCCATCGCGGAGGGGACCGTGATGGTGTAGTCGACCACCTGCGACGGGCCGCGCCGCCCTTCGGACTTGACGTGGATGAACTGGTCGGAGGCGTCGATCAGGACGCGGTCCCGGCTCGAGTGGCTCGCCTCGATGCGCACGGCGCTCTTGTTCCACGTCTTGACGGCGATCTCGCCCCCGAAGTTGTTGACCTCGAGGCGGGCGCCGGCCCGCACCGGCAGGGTCGTGTCGGTCTGCTGTGCGGGAGACGGGGTGACGGCGAGCGCGAGGGCCGCCAGGGTCGTGAGCGTCGTGAGCATCCGGTCCATCCTCCTAGCTCCGCGCGCCGGTGAGCGTGGCCGCCTGCCGCAGGAGCTCCAGTTTCCGGCGCATCTCGTGGGCGAGATGCAGGTTCAGATACGAGTTCGCCGGATCGGCCGCGAGCGCGCTCTGCGCGTCGCGGATCGCCCGGTTGATGATCGCCAGGTTCTTCTCGATCACCCGCACCGTCGTGGTGTCGAGCCGGCCGCGGTTCCGCGCGAGCGTGCGCTCCAGGTCGGCCACGGCCGCGGCGTAGCGCGGGCTGCTCTCGTACGTGCCCGCGTTCATCATCACGGGCGTCGGCGTCCGCATCAGTGCGGTCGCCGCCGGCGCGACGCTGCCGGACCGGAGCAGCACCCACGCCGCGCTCCCCGACAGCAGCACGAGCGCGACCGACGCAGCCGCCAGCTGCGGCACCGTGAAGCTGAGCCGCCGCCGCGCGCGCCGTGGGTCGAGGCTCACCACGCCGATCCGGGCGGCGATGCCGGGCCAGATGTTCGTGGTTGGTGGGCGGTCGTCGAGCGCGGCGGCGCGCGCCACGACGCGTCGCAGCTCGGCCAGCGTCGTTCGGCACTCGGCGCACGACGCAACGTGCTCCTCGAGCGCCGCGCGCTCGCGTTCGGGAAGAGTCCCGTCGATGTACTCCGAGAGCCGCTCCATCCACGTGTCGCTCATCGCCATCTTCCTTTCAATGCTGCGGTCGCGTTACGCGAGATGTTTCCGCAGCGCCATGCGTGCGTGATGCAGCTGCGATTTCGACGTCCCCGGCACGATCCCCAACATGTCCGCGATCTCCTCGTGTCGGTATCCCTCGATGTCGTGCAGTACGAACACCTGGCGCGCGCCGTCGGGTAACCGGCCGATCGCCTGCTCGAAGTCCAACGACAGCTCGACCGCCGCTCCCGGCCGACTTGGCACCGTTTCCAGCGCGTGCTCGGCGTCGGCGTACCGCCCGCGTTCCGTGCCCAGGCCGGTGCGGCGGGCGAGGATCACGTTCACGGCGAGCCGGTGCAGCCACGTCCCGAACGCCGCCTCGCCCCGAAACGTGGACAGCTTGGTCCAGGCGCGGACGAACACGTCCTGCGCGACGTCGTCCGCGTGGTCCGTGCCCATCATCCGCCGCACGAGGCTGTGCACCCGCGCGACGTGAGTCCGGTACAGCCGCTCGAATGCGCTGCCGTCACCGGAGGCGGCGAGCGCCGCGTCGGCCGTTTCCGCGTCCCTCGCCACCTGGTCGGGATCTCTGCGCAGTGTCACCACCCCGGGACTGGTGAGCTCCATGTGCCCAATTCGATAGGGCTTGGGCTGAAAAGGTTGTAGGAAAACTAGACGGCGAGTTCCGTGATTCTTCAAGAGAATAGGCTAGATTCCCACCCTCCATGACCCCCAGCCTTCTCGCCCTCGCCGGCCTCGGCCTGTTGCTGGGCTTCCGCCACGCGTTCGAGCCCGACCACCTGGCGGCGGTCTCGACACTCGCCACCCGGCAGGGCCGGTTGCTCGATGCCTGCCACCTGGGCCTGGCCTGGGCCGTGGGACACACCGCGAGTGTGGGCGTCGTGGTGGCCGCCATCATGATCTTCGGGCTCCGGCTCCCCGTCCGGCTGTGGCCTGCGGCCGACTTCCTTGTCGCGCTGCTGCTGATGGGTCTAGGCGGATCGGTGCTGCTGCGCTACGCGCGGGGTCGCTGGCACCTGCACGTGCACGCGCACGACGAGGGGCCGCACCTCCATCTCCACAGCCACGCGCGCGGAGCGGGGCACTCGCACGCGCACCCACGCGGGGACGTGCGGCGGTCGCTCGGGTTCGGACTGCTGCACGGGCTCGCCGGCAGCGCCGCGATCCTCGTGCTGCTCGTCGCGGCGGCGCCCACCCGGACGGCGCAGCTCGCCTACTTCCTCGCGTTCGCGGCGGGCACGATGATCGGGATGCTGTTGGTGTCGTTCTCGCTCGCCGGCGTCGTGCGGCTCGCGTCGGGGCGGGGCGCGCGCTGGGCGACGGCGCTGCACGTGGGCTCGGCGACGGTGAGCGTCGTGGTGGGGCTGGTGCTGGCGGGGCGGGTGATAGGGGCGTCTTAGGGCCACCCGTTTTTCTAGACCTCCGTGGACCGTACTTGACAGGCAGGCCAGGGGGTGCAGGTTGGAACATACTCAGATGCCATGAACCCCGAGGCGCGCTGTCGCGCGGCTCGCCCATGCCTCGGGGGGAGCGAATCGCGAAACCGGCTGAGTGGGACACCCGCTTGGCCGGTCCCTGCTTTTGTGGGGAGCGCGCCGAGTGGGAACTGGCGGAGGATCTATGACGATCAAGCGCCGCATTCTCGCCTTGCTGGCCCCCTCGATCACCCTCGCGCTGCTCGGCGGGTGCGGGACGGAGCCCAATCCCGTCGCGCCCAAGCTCCAGGCCATGTCCTTCGCCAACTCCGAGTGGTCGGAGCCGGTGAACCTCGGCGCGCCGGTCAATTCGGCCGCCGGTGACATGAACCCGGCACTTGCGCCTGACGAGCTCAGTCTCTACTTCGTGTCGACGCGCGCGGGCGGGTTCGGTGGCGCCGACATCTGGGTCGCTCGGCGCCCCTCGCTCGACAGCCCCTGGGAAGAGCCCGTGAACTTGGGTCCTGGCGTCAATGGCCCAGGCATCGAGGCGTCGCCCAGTATTTCTATCGACGGACACCTGCTGTTTTTCTCGAGCGACCGCCCCGGTGGCCAGGGCTCCAACGACATCTACGTCGCGCGTCGAGCCGACAACAGCGACGACTTGAGTTGGGGACCGGCGACGAATTTGGGCCCCGACGTCAACACCGCGGACTTCGAAGCGGGCGCGTTCTATCTCCAAAGCGGGGAAGACGGATCCGCGAACTTGTACTTCTCGCGCGGGCCCAATACCGTCGCGCTGGACATCTACTATGCGCCGGTGAAGGCGGATGGTGAGACCCGCGGTCCCGCGGTGCTCGTCGCCGAGCTGAGCGATCCCGATCCCGCGATCACCGATGCCCATCCCTCGCTCCGCAGCGATGGACGCGAGGTCTATTTCCATTCCAACCGCGCTGGCAGTCTCGGTGCGTCAGACCTCTGGAGATCCACGCGTCGCAGCGTACACGAGCCGTGGGCGACCCCGGAACACCTCGGAGCACCGCTCAGCACCACCGCCAACGACGTTCAGCCGACGCTGTCGTACAATGCCCGGACCCTGGTCTTCGCGTCCACGCGAGCCGGTGGTCTCGGCCGCTCTGACATCTGGATGTCGACCCGCACGCCGAGCGGGAAGGAGGAGCCATGAATCGCGGAGCAGTCGTCCTCGTTGCTCTGATCGTCGCGTGCGCGACGGAGCCCAATCCCGCCGGGCCCAAGCTCCAGGCCATGTCCTTCGCCCACTCCGAGTGGTCCGAGCCGGTGAACCTCGGCCCTGTCGTCAACTCGGCCGCCGGCGAGCAAAACGCCACGCTCTCGCCGGACGAGCTCAGTCTCTACTTCTCGTCGAATCGAGCGGGCTCGCTCGACATCTGGGTCGCCAGGCGCGCCTGCACCGATGCGGACGACCCCGCATGCGCCTGGCAGGCGCCCGTCATCCTGGGACCCGTCATCAACGGCCCGGGCGCTGACTTCGCGCCCAATCTGTCCATCGACGGCCACCTGCTCTTCTTCTCGAGCGTCCGACCCGATGGCTTTGGAGGCCCGGACATCTATGTGTCGCGTCGAGCCGACCCCAACGACGACTTCGGCTGGGAGCCCGCAGTGAATCTGGGTCCGGACGTCAACACGGCGACGGCCGAGAACGCGCCGCTGTACCTCCAGAGCGCCGAAGACGGCATAGCCAACCTGTACTTCAACAGAGGGATTAACGCGCTGCAGCAGGCCGATACCTACGTCGCGGCCGTGACGTGACGCGTGACGGGGAGACCCGGGGCCCCGCTGAGCCGGTCAGCGAGCTCAACGTCCCGAACGCGAACGACGACGCCGTCACGATCCGCGTGGACGGAAGGGAGCTGATGTTCTGGTCGACTCGTGCCGGCGGGCTTGGCGGGGCCGACCTGTGGATCTCGACGCGGCAGACCGTCCACGACCCCTGGTCGCCACCGCTCGACATGGGCGCACCCCTGAATTCTTCATTCGACGACGTCACGCCAAATCTCTCGTTCGATGGGCGAACGCTGATCTTCGGGTCCAATCGGCCCGGCGGCCAGGGCGGCAACGATCTCTGGATGTCCACCCGCACGCCCAGCGGGAACTAGACGCGACACGCGGGGGGCCCGCTCAGGAGAAGATGTGCCTCAGGGGACAGGCGAATCCCGGCAGCACGTCCTCACCATCGAGGGAGTCGTTCTCCCGTAGGACCGAGAGGCTGCCGTCCAGGCGGTACACCCGGACCTCCGAGCGCTGCGGATCGACAAGCCAAACCAGCTGCGTGCCGGCCGCGAGCCAGTCCGCGACCTTGGCGAGGACTTCGGCCGGCGCGTCGTCGGGTGAGAGAACCTCCGCCAAGAGATCGGGCGCGAGCTGCGCGTAACCCCGCCGGGGGATCTGGGCGGCCCGCTCTCGCCCCACGAACGCGACGTCGGGCGCCCGGACCGTGTCCGGGTCGGATGCGATCTTGAACCCCGTGTCCTGGGCGAACACCGTGCCGGCATCGTGCCGCCGGACGAAATCGCTCAGGTGATAGGCGAGGTTCGCGGAGATGGCCCCGTGGTGAGTGCCGGGAGGCTCGCGGACGATCAGCTGGCCCCGCACCAGCTCGACCTGCTTTCCGGGAATCGAGATGCGCTCGACGTCTGTGGCTGTGAGGAGAGGCGGGGCGCTCACACCGCGAAACATAGCGGCCAAGCTGCACGCGATCCATCAACGGCACGTCAACTTCTGTAGAGCCTCCCCCGCCACTCGACCTTCCGGGAGCCTCGGAGGGCCGACCGGATCATGATGCCCGCGACGACGCCCGCGCCGAGTGGGTAGAGCAGCGCGTACCACAGCGGTGCGCGCTGCCCCCAGTACACGGCCACCCAGATGCCGAGCGAGATCAGCGTCGTGACACCCGCCCACCACCACCCGAACACCGCCCACAGGACCGGTGGCGCGATCCACACGAGCGCCGGGAGCCACATCAGGTACGGCACGAGGCGTCGCAGCGGCGCCAACGGCGGGAACGCGAGCGGCACACCGAGCGCGAGGTTCTTCGTCCATCCCTCTATGATCCCCGCGAGGCTGCGGTACATCCGCGTGGTCAGGTACTCGTCACCGTGTGTCAGGAAGATGTCGAGATGATGTCGCACGTATCTCTGGGCCAGCGCCATGTCCTCCACCACCACTCGCTTCACGGCGGCGTGCGTCCCGGCCGCCTCGTACGCTGCACGCGTCGTGAGGATGTACTGGCCGCTCGCGATCGCGTCCCACTCGACCCGCGTGCGGTTCACGCGCCGCAGATCGCCCACGCGCGACGCGAGCGCGACGAAGACGTGGGGCAGCACCAGACGCTCCCAGAACGTCGCCATCTCCTGCCGCCCCAGCACGCTCACGAGATCCACGCGCTCGGCGGCGAGCGCGCGCACCGTGCGCGGGACGAGTTCCGGATGGTGCCGAGTATCGGCGTCCACGAACAGCAGCAGCTCACCCCGCGCCTCCCGGTAGCCCTGGATTAGCGCCCACTGCTTCCCGAACCAATCGGGCGGCAGTTCCGCGCCGCGCACCAGCCGCAGCCGGCCGGCGGCTTCGGGGGAGCGCGCCAGGCGCTCCACGATCTCGGGCGTGCCGTCGTTCGAGCCGTCGTCCACCACGATCACTTCCAGCGGCTGGTACGCGGTGGCGAGCACCGAGCGCGCGCATGCCTCGATGTTCACCGCCTCGTCGCGCGCTGGGATGATCACCGAGACGAACGGCCCGCGTATCTGCGGCGCGTACTCGCGAAGCCGGGGCCGGCGGCTCAGATAGCCGACTGCGAGCACCGCCAGGAACAGCGCGTACCCGGCGGGGACGAGCCACATCACTCGAGCCGCTCTCCCTCCACGGCGGCGACCAGCACCGCTCCCGCGAGCGTCCCCGTCACGTTCGTCATCGTGCGGAACATGTCGGGGACACGGTCCAGTCCCAGGAGCAGGCTCAGTCCCGCGAGCGGCAGGCCGGTGCTCGCGAACGCGGGAGCGAGGCTGACGATGCTCGCCGACGGTACGCTCGCCACGGTCAGCGACGCGAGGAACACCGCGGCCCCCGCCTGAAACATGTCTCCCACCCCCAGGGTCGCGCCGTACAGGTGTGCCACGAACAGCACTGCCACCGCCTGGAACAGCGCGCTGCCCGCGCGACCGATGCTCGCCCCCAGGGGCAGCACGAAGCTCGCCACGGTGCGCGACATACGCAGGTCGCGCTCCGCCGCGTCGAGCATCACCGGGAGCGTGGCGAGCGAGGACGTGGTGGAGAAGCCCATGAGCATCGAGGCGCGGCTCGCCTTCAGGAAACGCCACACACCGAGCCGCGCGACGAGCACGACTGCGGGCAGGTACACGGTCGCGATGAACAGCGTCAGCCCTACGATCACGGCGAGCACGAACACCGCCATCGTCTTGACGAGCGACCAGCCGAACTGGGCTACCGCTCCCGCCACCAGCGCGAGGATGCCGAGCGGCGCCAGCAGCAGCACCCACTGCACGATCCGGATCAGCGCCTGCGTCGCCACGTCGGCGAGATCGGTCAAGACGCGTCGCTTCTCGTCGGGGAGCCCGGCCGCCGCCACCGCGAAGATCGTGGTGAAGACGATGAGGGGGAGCAGGCTGCCGTCCACCGCCGCCCTCACCGGGTTCGTGGGGATCAGCTCCACGATGTAGCGCGCCCCGGTGGGGATCTGCTCGACCGCATGCCGGACCGCCCCCGAGTCGGCGCGGGCGGCCTGGCGCAGCGCGGACTGCTGATCGGGCGTGATGGGCGCGAGCGGCAGGAACAGCGCCGCCACCAAGAATCCGATGAGGATCGCGGCGAGGGTCGTGGCCCAAAAAAAGCCGAGCGTGCGCGCACCGAGCCGGCCCACGTGCCGCAAGTTGCCGAGCCCCGCGATGCCCCCGAACAGCGCGGTGACCACGAGCGGGATCACCACCATCGAAAGCAGGTTGAGAAACAGCGAACCGAGCGGCCGCAGCCACGTGGCGGCCAGCGCGAGCAGCAGCGGCGCTTGCGTCGTCACCGCGGTGAGGCCCAGCACGAGCCCCGCCACGAGGCCGGCGGCCATCCAGAGGTGGCTTCTCATCGATCGCACAGTATTATTTCCGGGCACAATGATCACCGGCGCCATCACGCTCCGCAACAACTGACACCCCCCTCCCCTCTGGCGACTCCCGTCAAGCGATCGTTCCGCCTCACGGGCGCCGACGGTGCTCCCCTGTCCGGCGATATCGTGAGCGCCGGCGGGCGCCGACCCGTGGTCGTCGTGTGTCACGGGCCCGCCGGCCTCTCCGGGCGGCTGGCGCGCGCCGGCTTCGCGGTCGTGTCGCTCGAGCCGCGGGCGGGGCGCGACGTCGAAATCGTGCTGGACGCCCTGGAGGGGGGGGCGCTGGGTGGCGAGGGCCGGCCTACCGCGCTGGTGACGTGGGCGGGTCCGGGCGGGATCGAGGACGCGCGGGTGCGCGTCCCGTGGCTTGCGCTGCACGCTGCGCCCGACGATCAGGTGGTTGAGACGATCGTCCAATGGCTGGCGAAACACCTCGCCTAATCACGCTCGCGGCCGCGCGGCGCGCCTTGCGGGACCACCGGCCCGAGCCCGTCGACGCTCCTGAGGCGCGGCCCGCTGCGGTGGCGCTGGTTCTGCTCGAGGACGCGCACGGCCTCGAGGCGCTGTTCATCCGGCGCGCAGAGCGGGCGGACGACCCCTGGTCTGGACAGGTCGCGCTCCCGGGCGGCCGCCGCGAGCCGGCGGACCCCGACCTCCTCGCGACGGCGATCCGCGAGACCCGCGAGGAGACGGGCGTCGATCTCACGCCCGCCGAGCGGCTGGGTGTGCTCGGCGACCTCCATCCCCGTACCCCAACCCTGCCGCCGGTCGTGGTGCGGCCGTTCGTGTTCGCCCTGACCGCTCGCCCAGCGCTCGTGTCGAGCGTTGAAGTGCAGCGCGCGTTCTGGTTGCCGCTCGAGCGCCTGTCGGCGCCCGGCGTGCGCCGGGAAATGACGCTGACGGTCGGCGGCACAGTGCGAACCTTCCCCGCTTACCTTATCGATGACGAGTTGATCTGGGGCATGACCGAGCGGATTCTGACCCCATTCTTGCAGCTGGTGGGTCTATTATAAGCCAGTCAAAATTCGCCTATTTGCTTGACAACATTCACGGATTAGCTTAGTCTAACTCTCGCCGGTTTCGGGCCGCGAAGTTGTTGCACTGACGCATCATAGTTGACCACTCACCCCCTCGTTTCGCGCGCCGTTCCGGCAGGGAGATTCGGCATGCACGCTATGCTTCGCGACGCCGACCCGCCGCTCACCCGCTCCGTCGAGGACTACCTGAAGGCCATCTACCACCTTTCGAGCCAGGGTGGCTTTGCCTCCACCAGCGACATCGCGGCGATGCTCGAGGTGGCGCCGCCCTCGGTGAGCGGGATGGTGAAGCGGCTTTCCGAGACGGGGCTGATCGAGCACGTGCCGTATCGCGGCGTGCAGCTCACGCCGCAGGGCCGGCGCGCCGCGCTCAAGATGATCCGTCGCCACCGCATCCTCGAGCTCTATCTCACGCAGCAGCTTGGCTACGACTGGGGCGGCGTGCACGCCGAGGCCGAGCGGCTCGAGCACGCCGTGTCCGACGATCTGATCGAGCGGATGGCGAGCGCGCTGGGGCACCCGCAGTACGACCCGCACGGCGACCCGATCCCCACCGCGGCGGGCGAGATCGAGGAAGCCGAGCTCGTGTCCCTCGCCGCCGCGGCGGCGGGCGCCAAACTCGAGCTGCGGCAGGTGGGGACCCAGGATCCCGCGCGGCTCCGCTATCTCGCGGAGCAGGGACTCACTCCCGGCGTGCTGCTCACGGTGACCGAACGGCAGCCGTTCAACGGTCCGACCATCATCTCCCTGGTTCCATCGAGCGACCGGCGCGTCGTGGGACGAGAGCTCGCGCAGCTCCTGCTGTGCCGCGAAGTCCCCGTGGAGCAACATGGCCACGCGGTTCGTTGAGACCGCCGGAGAGCGGCCGCCTGCGTCGGGGTGGCGGCGCCCGCGGCTCGCGCCGAGCCTCGCGGAGGTGTACCGCACCATCCCCGTGGGCGAGGGCGCGTGGTGGCGCAAGGCGCTGGCGTTCGCCGGCCCCGGCTATCTCGTCGCCGTCGGGTACATGGACCCGGGCAACTGGGCCACCGACCTGGCCGGAGGGTCGAAGTTCGGCTACGCGCTGCTGAGCGTCATCCTGGTGTCGAACCTCATGGCCATCCTGTTGCAGGGGCTCGCGTCCAAGCTCGGGATCGTCACGGGGCGCGACCTCGCGCAGGCGTGCCGCGACCACTATTCGCGCCCCACCTCGATCGTGCTCTGGGTCATCTGCGAGGTCGCGATCGCCGCCTGCGACTTGGCGGAAGTGATCGGATCCGCGATCGGGCTGAATCTGCTGTTCGGGATTCCCGTGCCCTGGGGCATCGTAATCACGGCGCTCGACGTGCTGATCGTCCTGTTCCTGCAGCACAAGGGGTTCCGGCTGCTCGAGGCGCTGGTGGTGGCGCTGATCGCCACGATCGCGGGGTGCTTCCTGTTCGAGCTCATCATCTCCCGCCCTGTCCTGGGCGCGGTCGCCGCGGGCTTCGTGCCGGCTCCGTCCATCCTCGGGGACCCCGACCGCCTCTATATCGCGATCGGCATCCTCGGCGCGACCGTGATGCCGCACAACCTCTACCTGCACTCGTCCGTGGTGCAGACCCGGCGCTACGAGGAGACTACGGCAGGGAAGCGCGTGGCGGTGCGGTACGCGTTCCTCGACTCGACGATCGCCCTCTCCTGCGCCTTGTTCATCAACGCCGCGATCCTGGTCGTCGCGGCCGCCACCTTCCATACCGCGGGTCACACCGAAGTGGCGGAGATCCAGGACGCCTACAGGCTGCTGACGCCGTTGCTCGGCGTGGCGGGGGCGAGCGCGGTGTTCGCGCTGGCGCTGCTCGCGTCGGGGCAGAACTCGACCCTCACGGGGACGCTTGCCGGGCAGATCGTGATGGAGGGGTTCCTGAACATCCGCATCCGGCCCTGGCTGCGGCGCCTCATCACGCGCGTCATCGCGATTGTGCCCGCCGCGTTCACCGCTATCTTCTTCGGAGCGAGCGGCACCGCCAAGCTCCTGATCCTGAGCCAGGTGATCCTGAGCCTGCAATTGTCGTTCGCCGTGTTCCCGCTGGTGCGGTTCACTTCGGATCGCGCGAAGATGGGCGAGTTCGTCAACGCGACCTGGCTCAAGGTGCTGGCCTACACCGTGGCCGTGATGATCGCGGGCCTCAACGCGTGGCTGCTCGCCCAGACCTTCCGCGGCTGGCTCGGCTGATGTATTCGCGCATCCTGGTCCCGCTGGAGCACTCTGCCGCCGATGAATCGATCCTGGCGCACGTGCGCGAGCTCGCGCGGCGGCTCGGCTCGAGCCTCGTGCTCATCCACGTGGCGGACGGCTGGGTGGCGCGCAACATCAAGGAGCTCGACCTGCGGGAGTCCGAGGAGATGCGCGAAGACCGCGCTTACCTGGAGAGCGTCTGCGGGCGGCTGCAGGCGGAGGGATTCGACGCCGACGCGGTGCTCGCCGCGGGCGACCCGGCCAAGGAGATCGCGGATGCGGCGGTGCGGGAGAACTGTGATCTGATTGCGATGGCGACCCACGGCCACCGGCTGCTCGAGGACGTCGTGCGCGGCAGCACGGCGACGGCGTTACGGCACATCACCAAGATTCCGATTCTCATGGTGAGGGCGGAAAAAAAATAAAGCTTTACGTAGTTCTCGCTTGCTCCAGCACTCGGAGTATCGCACTGAGCCGGCGGTCCCTCGCTTCCCGCAGCACATCGATCTTGCCCTTGTACGCCCGCTCGATGCTGTGGATGAGCGCGCGCTGCTGCTCGGGCTCCAATCGCTGCCACGTGGCGAGCTGGGCCCACCAGGTCTCGAAGCTCGCCAGCAGCTGTTGCAGGAACAGCGTGACGCCGCCGTCACCCGCGGCGAGGTGGTAGGTGAGGTGGGGGCCCGCCGCCGCCCAACCGAGCGCCGGGCCGAGCGACACCGCGCGGTCCAACTCGTCGACGTCGATCACACCCTGAAGGACGAGATCGATACACTGTCGCCACACCGCGGCGGCAATCCGCCCTACCACGTAGCCTGGAACCGGCTTTTTCAGAAGGATCGGCATCCGGCCGAGGGAGCGGAGGTACTCCTGGGCGCGGGTGACGGCCACTGCGGAGGTGCGCTCGCTGGGGACGACCTCGACGAGCGGGATCAGCTCCGGGGGATTCAGGGGGTGCGCCACCAGGCAGCGGTCCTGCCGTCGACAGCGGGCGAACACCTCCGCTGGCGGGATGCCGCTCGACGAGCTCGTGAGGAGCGCGTCCGGGCTCGCGACCTCCTCGATCGAGCCGAACACCTTCTGCTTGGTGATCGGGTCCTCCGCGACAGCCTCGATCACCCAATCGGCGTCCTGCACGGCCTGGAGCAGGCTGCGCGCCTGGACGAACTCGAGCAGGCCGCGCTCCACGATCCCCTGGGTGGCGCGCTCCAGCGCCACGAGCGCGCGCGTGCGGCGTGGCACCTCCGCCGCGGCGCGCTCCAGCCCCCGGGCGCTCGCGTCGAACACCGTCACCGGCCAGCCGGCGGACGCGCACAGGGCGGCCCAGCCGCAGCCGATGTCCCCGGCGCCGATCACGGCCACCTTGCGCGGCAGCGTGGTCACGCTCTGATCCCCTCCGAAACGCTCGGCGTCGCGGCCGGGCGCGCCGCCCACCGGAACACGCGCTCCGACAGGAGCGAGCGCACCTTCCCCATGTCCACGCGCGTCGCCACCCGGACCCGCGCTCCTTCGGGAGCGACCCGGGTGTGCCCCCGGTGGTCTCCGTCTTCCAGATCCACCACGAGGCGCTGCTCCTCGAACGCGAGCGCGCCCGGGTGGATCAGCGCCGCGATGGGCAGGACGTCGTTGACGATGCAGCCGTCCAGCCCCTCGGCCCGTTTGTGAAACTCGACGTAGAAACGGAGCGCGTCCTCGATCCAGGCCGCCTGCGCCGCGCCGCCGCGCGCCAGCCGCGTGATCTCCTGCGGTGCGAGCACCGCCTGTCGGGTGACGTCGAGCCCCACCAGCTCCGTCGGCAGCTCGGCGCGCAGCACGATGTCGAGCGCCTCGGGATCGCACCAGGCGTTGAACTCGGAATAGCGCGTGGTGTTGCCCTGGGCAGCGATGTTACCGACCATCGCGACGTGCCGGGCCACTTTGGCGCGCACCAGTGCCGGATCGCTGTGCAGCGCCAGCGCGACGCTGGTGAGCGGCCCGAGCGTCACCAGCGTGACGGGCTGCGGCTGCTCGGCCAGCAGGCGCTCGAGCGACCGCACGAAGTCGAGAATCACTCCCGCCGGCGGCAGCGCGGCGTAGCCCAGCCCCGAGTCCCCGTGCGTCTCGCGAGCGATCTGCAGCGCTCGCTTGAGCGGCCGCCGCGCCCCTACGGCCAGCGTCGTACGCTTTCCCGCCCTACGCAGTATCTCTACGGCGTTTCTATACGCATTCTCCACTACGGTGTTGCCGTATGAGACCGAAATGCCCCGAACGTCCAGCTCCGGCGACGCGAGCGCGAGGAACAAGGCCAGCATGTCGTCGATGCCGGGATCGGTGTCGATAACGACGGGAAGCGGGAAGCGGGATGCGGGATGCGTCGGCTCTGGCACGGCTGAACGCTAGGGCGCCTGGACCTCCTTTGCAATAGTCTCGTGCAGTTTCCGGAACTCGTCCACGCCCCCGAACCCGAAGAGGCGCTCGACGATGCGGCCGTGCCGGTCGAGCAGTACCGAGTAGGGCAGCCCGCGGTAGTGGTACATCTGCTTCATGCGACCGCCGCCCTCGAGCACCGGAAACGGGGGCCGGAACTGGCGCACGAACGCGACCATTTTCCCGCGATCCACGTCGTCCGAGATCGCGGCGATCTCGAAGTCTGTGCGGTCGAATTCGCGATACAGCTGGGCCATGTGCGGGAACTCTTCGCGGCACGGGTCGCACCACGAGGCCCAGAAGTTCACGAGCGTCACCTTGCCCGCGAACCGGGCGGGGGTCACGGTGTCGCCGTCGAGAGCGGCGAGGGCGAACGGCGGCGCGAACGGCTCGCGCGCGGACGCCACGGCTCCGATCAGGAGAGAGTCCGCGTCGAAGGTCGCGAGTGTGCCGCCCCTCACCGCCACCGCGGTCTCCCGTGGTCCGAGGTGATGTGTGGCGAGGATCGCGCCCGTCGCCGTGTCGAGCACGTCCACACGCAGCCGGCTTGCCGCGGAGTCGTCGGAGCCGAGGGCGTAGAGGCGGCCGTCGGGACCGAGCGCGAGCGCCAGGTTCACGAGCGCGTTTCGCACCCGCAGCTCCCGCCCCCGCTGGGGGAGGAAGACGGGATCCGCTTCGGATGCGAAGAGGCCGCGTCGCGCGGTCCAGCGGAGCGCGCCGCCCGGCGAGTACTTGCGGATCTCGTCACGCACCAGCGGCGCGTAGTAGACCGACCCGTCCGGTCCCGCTGCCACCGCACCGGCGTTGACGAGGTAGGTAAGGAACGGAGCCTGAGGCACGCGGATGGTCGCGAGCCCTTCCACCGGTCGCCCCAGGGTGTCGAGCACCCGCACGAGCGGCGCGGTGTCGGGCTCCGCCGCGCCGAGCTGTGGCACGTAATAGGGTGAGCGCACGGCGACGATCCGTTGGCCCCCCCCTCTCCCCCCTCCCGCCGCGTACAGCGACGCGACATCGGGGCTGTCCCACTCCCGCACCGGCCGGCCCGCCGTGTCGAACACCACCCCCTCCCCGGTGCGCTCGGTGACCAGCAGCCGCGCATCGCCGAGCGCCGCCACGGCCATCGGCATGGCGAGCCGCGGACTCGTGACCCGCTTGGCGACCTGCAGGCGCCGGTCGAACGCGATCAGTCGGCTCTGCTCGGGGTCGGGGGCCCAGGAGAGGCCGCCCGCGAAGGCCGCGGGCGAGCGGCGGAGGAAGAGGAGGGTGAAGCCGCTGGGCGCCGGGGATCCACAGGCGACGAGCGCCGCGGACAGGACCGCGGCGCCCAGCGTGCGACGCATCAGGTCGCGGCCGAGACCGTCTTGATCTCGATCGTGTGGAGACCGCTCACCATGCGATGCATCCCCGTCACCTTCACTTTGCCCTCGATGAACGGCTCGAGCTTCGCGTTCTGCGGGTCGCCGGGCTTGGAGCTGACCGCGACGTAGATCGTGCCGTCGCTCGACAAGACGGCCAGCGGCACGCCCGCCTTCGCGCACGCCTGCGCGCACGCCTTGTGCCCGGTCCCGGACGCGCCGTTCGTCGTGAAGCAATTCATGTCGATCACCTGGCCGGTGATCGTCACTTCGTTGCCCGCGGTCGCCGCGTGGCCTTGCGCCGCCAGCGGCAGCGCGCACAGCGCCAGTACGGCGGTACAGGCGAGGATCCGCTTCAGCATCGTTCCATCCTCCAGGGTCAGAGACTGTGAGAAGAGGCACCGTCGTCGCCTCCGTGTACCATACGTCGCGACCGGCGGTTCCGGATTGCGGTATATTGGGCGCCATGAACGAGGCCTATCGCGCGCTGCTGGAGGCGTTTGGCCAAGGGTGGGAGCGCGGCGATGTCGATGCCATCGTGTCCGTGTTCGCCCCCGACGCCGCGTTCCTTGCGACCCCGTTCAGCGATCGGAGCGTCGGGACCGAGGCGATTCGCGACTATTGGAAGGACATTCCCGTCAACCAGGCCGACGTCACCTTCAAGGCGGGAGAGATCTACGTCGCGGGGCCGTGGTTCGCGAGTGAGTTCCGCTGCACGTACCGGCGGCGCCGCAGCGGCGACTGGGTGGACGCCCGCGGCGCGGTGTTCTGCGAGACCAAGGACGGAAAGATCACCGAAATGAGGATGTACTGGCATAGATATCCGTGAAAGACAGACATCTCAGGCAAAGACGTAGAGGAGAAGCCTAACGGCGCGAGACACTGCAGGACCCGCGGGACGCATCCATCTTGGGACCCAGGGCTGGAACCACCCCGCCTGGGTCGGCCCCTTCTACCCGCCCGCCACGAAGCCGCACGAGTTCCTGTCGCTGTACGCCCGCGCGTTCGATACAGTGGAGGTCGATTCGACCTACCACGCCACGCCTGCCGAGCACGTCATCACCGGCTGGGCGGACCGGGTCCCCGCGGGATTCACCTTCGCCTTGAAGCTGCCGCAGGAGCTGACGCCTGAGGCGCGCTCCGGTCCGGCAGACCCGGCGGCGTTGCCCGCGTTCGCCGAGCGCGCGCTGCTGCTCGGCGCCAAGCTGGGTCCCATCCTGGTGCAGCTCGGCCCCGAGTTCGCCCCCGAGCAGTGGAGTGCGATTGAGGCGTTTCTGGCGGCGCTCCCCTCTGGTCCCACCGGCCCGCGCTGGGCCATCGAGTTCCGCCACCGGGGCTGGGTGGGCCCGAAGCTGCTCGAGCTGCTCGCCAAGCACCGCGTGGCCCTGGCGCTCGTGGAGGGGAGCATGCGCGGCCGCGAGCAGATGATCGACCTCGCGATCCACCCCACGACCGACTTCGCCTACGTCCGCTGGATGGGAACGGGCCGGAAGATCGAGGATTTCTCGCGCGTGCAGGTGAACCGCGATCGCGAGCTGTCCATGTGGGCCGTGGCGCTCGCCGCCCTCGCGGCTCGGGTGACCGCGGTGTACGGGTACTTCTCGAACCATTTCCAAGGCCACGCCCCGGCGACCGCGCGGGAGATGCAGCGGTTGATCGGGCTCGAGCCCGTTGAGCCCGAGAAGCTGGGGTCGCAGACGAGCCTCTTCTAGATCCCTTGCCGGCTCCTGACGTACTCGAGCGCCTGCTCCATCTGCTCGGCGCTCCTCGTTCCCACGCGCATCGCTGCGGTGATCGCGTCCTGCTCCTCCATGCCCTGCTCGAGCATGAAATACGGAATCAGGGTCACCCCCACCCGATTGCCGCTGCTGCAGTGGATGAACGCGCGCCTCTTGCCCGCGAGCTCCTGCACCGTGGCGAGCGCGGCCGCGAAGGTCCGGTCACTCACCGGCCCGGGGCCCACCGGGATGTTGCGGTACTGGAGGCCCGCGGCGAGCACCGCGTCGGGGACGCGGTAGGGGCGCGACTCCATCGGGTCGCGGAGGTCGAGCACCACCTCACACCCAGCCCGTTTCAGGGCCGTCAGGTGCTCGAGGGCGGGCTGGCCGCCCGTGACGATCCCGGACATCGGCTCGCACGCGTTCGTCACGCCGCTGATGGCGTCGAGCAGTTGGCTCATGGGAATCACCCTGGCTACCTTTACGCCGCTCAATCTAGCGCCTCTCGACGTGTATGCCTTCCTCTCGGCGCCCCTCGCTCCGCGCGCACCTCGCGCCGCGCCAGAAGCTATGGCTCAACTGGGACGGCGTGTTCCTCATGGGGCCGCGCTACCTCCGCTTCCTCGATGCGGTCGAGCGGACGGGCACGATCCGAGCGGCGGGGAAGCTAGTCGGCTGGAGCTACCGCACCTGTCTCAATCGGGTTCGCCAGATGGAGCGCGTGCTGGGCGCGAAGGTGCTCGCCACCACGCGCGGCGGCTCGAGCCGCGGCGGCGCCCGGCTCACTCCCGAGGCGCGCCGGCTTGCCAAGGTCTTCGCCCAGTGGCGGCGGGACGTGGATCGCCTGAGCCTTGTTGCATTTCGAAAGATCCTGCGCCGATAGGCACCAGATTGCCTATCGGATCGGGGCGCGGTACCTTCCGCGCCCATGCGTTCCGACTCCGTCGTCCTGCTCGTGCTGTTCGGCGCGGCCGTGCCCGCCGCCTCTCGGGCGCAATCCCCCATCTCCACGACCCCGAAGATCACGGGCTACCTCCAGGGGCGCCTCCAGTCGATCGGCGACTCCGCCCTCTTCCTGCTCCGCCGCGTCCGGCTCGGCGCGCAGGGAAACCTCACGCCCTGGGCGAGCTACAAGGCGCAGGCGGAGCTGCGGTCGGGTGGGACGGGCACCACCGCGGCAACGGTCGCCGCGACCGATCTCTACCTCGCCCTCACGCACGGCCCCTGGCTGGCCACCATCGGGCAATCCAAGACACCGCTCTCCGTCGAGTTCATCCGCTCGGCCACGGTGCTGGAGCTGCCGGAGCGCTCGATGGCGGTCGACTCGCTCTCGCCCAACCGGGACGTCGGCCTCAAGCTCGAGTGGAACACCGCCGGCGCGGTTTCCCTCCAGGGCGGCATCTTCAACGGCGACGGGATCAACCGCGCCGCGAACCGCGACAAGCGCTTCCTGTACGTCGGGCGCGCGGTCATACGGGCCGCGAGCGGCGTCCACGCGGGCGTGTCCGCCGCCGCCAAGCCCGACACGACTACCTGGGATGCGGAGGCGTGGGTCGAGCGGGGCCGCGTCGCCGTGCGGGGCGAGTTTCTCGCTCGGCATCGCGCCGGCGCCGACGTGACCACGCTGGGCTGGTACGCCCTCGCCGCCTACGGCGTGGTGCCCAAGCGCCTCCAGCTCGTCGGGCGGGTGCAGCAGTTCGATCCGAATGACAGAGCCGGCGCCGATCGCGTCACGGGCTACAGCGGCGGCGCGCAGTACTTCTTCACCGGCGACGACCTGAAGCTGCAGCTCGAGTACACGGTGTTCGACGAGCAGGGCCCGGCAGTGAGCAACAACCGGCTCATCGTGCAGATGCAGGTGCGGTGGTGAGGGGGGCGGTAGAAGGCGGTAGAGGGCGGTATTGGGCGGTATGGGGATGCGCGGCCGCGATGGCCGTCGCCGCCCGTTACCGCCCATTACCGCCCGTTACCGCCCAGTCCCGCGAGGTCATTCTCGCCACTACCACCTCCACCCGCGACGCTGGCCTGCTCGACTCGCTGCTCCCGGCGTTCGAGCGCCAGACTGGCTACCAGGTCAAGGTCGTCGCCGTAGGCAGCGGGCAGGCGCTCGAGATGGGCCGGCGCGGCGACGCCGATGTCGTGCTGGCGCACGCCCCCGAAGCGGAGCGCGCGCTCGTCGACTCGGGCTACTTCGTGCGCCGGCGGCTGGTGATGCACAACGACTTCCTCGTCGTGGGCCCGGCGGCCGATCCCGCCGGTCTGCGCGGGATGAGCGACGCGGCCGCGGCGTTCCAGCGCATCGGGACGCGCGCCGGGCCGTTCGTGTCGCGCGGCGACCAGTCGGGCACGCACAAGATGGAGCAGAAGCTGTGGCGCGCGAGCGGCATCAAGCCGGCGGGCAGCTGGTACGTGGAGTCCGGCCACGGCATGGGCGAGACGCTCCAGATGGCGGACGAGAAGCGCGCCTACACCGTCACGGACCGCGCCACCTACCTGGCCTGGCGCGACAAGCTCCAGCTCGTGCCCATGGTCGAAGGGGACGCCCAGTTGTACAACGTGTACCACGTGCTTGAGCTCAGTCCCAGGAACGCGCCGCACATCAACACGGCGGGCGGGCGGGCGCTCGCCGACTTCTTCGTTTCCCCGGCGACCCAGGAGATGATCGGCGCGTTCGGGAAGTCGCGCTTCGGGCAGAGCCTGTTCATTCCGGACGCCGGGAAGGTCGATCGCTGGTGACCGGGGGGCGGGGGCCATGTCTCCATCGGAGACGGCGCTGTCCACGAGGAGTGTCACTCACTGCTGTTTCGGCAGGGGGATTGTGTTAACGCGCAGGCCGAGGGCCAGTCTGATCGAGATGGCGGGAACAGGCACGCTTCTTGATCGGTTGCCCTGATTGGGGGTATATAGAGGATAGACTTATGGTACTTGCACTAATGCTCTCGCTGCTCGGCTCGGCGCCTGCGAACTCCGGCGCCACGGCAGTCGCGAGCGATGACCCACCGATTCAAGTTTGGCTCAACCAAGACAACCACTTCCGACGCGGCGACAATGCGCGGGTGCACGTGAAGCTGGCGGACGACGGCTACCTCGTCGTGCTGCGCGCCGACGCGGCGGGCCGGGTGCGGGTGCTGTTCCCGCTCGACCCCAGCGATGACGCGTTCGTGCGCGGCGGCCGGAAGTTCGAGGTCCGCGCCCGCGGCGACCGCGAGGCGTTCTCCATCGACGAGCGGGATGGGAGCGGGGTCGTGCTCGCCGCCCGCTCTGCGGCACCCTTCAAGTTCGATGAGTTCGTGCGCGGCGACCATTGGGATTACCGGGTGCTCGACGCGCGCCAGACCGGCGACGACCAGGAGGCCGCGCTGCTCGACATGGTGCAGCGGATGGTGCCCGACGGGCACTTCGACTACGACGTCCAGAAGTACTTCGTCGAGTCGCACCGGGCGTACCGCGGCGACTATTATCCGTCCTACGGCCTCGGCTTGAGCTTCGGGTGGGGCTGGCCGTACTCGCGCTTCGGCTTCTCTTACGGCTACGCCGGCTCCTGCTTCGACCCGTTCTTCTACGATCCGTTCTTCTGCGGGGCCGCGTACTACAGTCCGTTTTTCTACGGCTACAGCCCGTTCTTCTCCGGTTACAGCCCCTTCTTCTCCGGTTATAGCCCCTTCTTCTATGGGTACAGCCCCTTCGTCTACGGGTACCGGTACCGGCCGTTCGTGTACACCGGCGGCCTGGTGTTCTACAACCAGCCGCGGATCCGGTCGCGCTTCGACTTCCAGACCCTGCCGCGCACGAGCGCGACGACGGGCGTCGGGCCGCGGCTCCGGGTTCCGCAGGGGACGCTGCTGAGCCGCCAGGGGCCGAGCGCCGTTCAAGTGCGGGTCCGCGACGCGGTCCTTCGGGACGGCGCGGAGCGGGTGCAGTCGTTCCCACGGCGGCAGCGCAACGACCGGCCGGCGGACGCCCTGCCGCCCACAGCGCGGCCGGTCGAGCGGAGCGACAACGGTCGCGGGGTCGACCGGGCGGCGCCGGCTGGTGAGCGGGCGCGCGGGCGTGATCCCGGCTTTTCGGGCGGCGGTCGCAGCTCGGGCGGGAGCCGGGGCGGCTGGTCAGGGGGTGGGGGCGGTTGGGGCGGCGGCGGGCGCTCGGCTCCCTCCGGCCGCGGTGGCGGCGGGGGCGGGGGAGGGGGCGGGGGAGGCGGGGGCCGGCGGCGACCATAGTCGCCGCGCCAGCCGAACGTTCGTTTGCGTAGGGGCGCAGCACGCTGCGCCCCTACGTTTTTTCTACCGGACGATACATTCCGCCGCCATATGACCGATCTCAAACGCTCGCTGCGATGGGGTGACGGGCTGGCCATAGTCGTGGGCATCGCGGTCGGCTCCGGCATCTTCCGGACTCCGGGGATCGTGGCCGGCCAACTGGGGCGGCCGTGGCTCACGTTCGTGGCGTGGGTGCTGGGCGGCGCGCTCGCATTGCTGGGTGCGTTGTGCTTCGCCGAGCTGTCGACGCGCTACCCCGCGGCGGGCGGGAAGTACGTGTACGTGCGCGAGGCGTTCGGGCGGCGCGCGGGATTCGTGGTCGGGTGGGTGGAAGGGTTCGCGGTCTATCCGGTCGCGATCGCCGGGATCGCGGTGGTCGCGGGCGAGTATGCGGGACGCCTCGCCGGGCTTCCATCCGGCGGTACGCGCTGGGTCGGCGTCGGGTTGGCGGCGCTGCTCACCGGCCTCAACCTCGCCGGCGTGGCGCTGGGGCGCTGGGCGCAGAACATCGCGACGACGGCGAAGGTGGCGGCGCTGGCGGGAGTGGTCGTGCTGGCGTTCGCGGCGGGCGACGGCGCGGGCTGGCGCTCGAGCTTGCCGACCGCGCCGAGCGGGATCGCCCTGCTGGGCCCCTTGGCGCTCGCGTTTCAGGCGGTCATCTGGACCTACTACGGCTGCCTCGATGCGGCGAAGATCGCGGAAGAAGTCGTCGAGCCGAGCCGCACCCTGCCGCGCGTGTTGTTGGGCGGCATCGCGACCACCATGGCGCTGTACCTCCTGCTCAACGCGGCGTTCTTCCAGGTGCTCCCGATCGACCGGATCGCGGCCTCGAATCTCGTGCCCGGGGACGTGGCCGCCGTCGTCTCGGGGTCGAGCGGCGGCACGGTCGTGGCGCTGCTGGCGCTCCTCGTGGTCCTCGCGTCGCTCAACGGCAACATCTTCGTCACTCCGCGGGTCGTCTTCGCGCTGGCGCGTGACGGGCTCGGGCCGCGCGCCCTCACCCGCGTCAACGCCGGTGGCACGCCGTGGGTGGCGATGCTCGCCGTGGGTCTGGTCATCACCGTGCTCGCGGCGACGGGGACCTTCGAGTCGCTCCTGAGCCTCGCGATCACGGTCATCCTCGTGATCGACGGCTTCACGGTGCTCACGCTGTTCCGGCTGCGAGCACGCGACGCGGCGGCGCCCTTCCGAGTGCCGTGGTTCCCGCTCGTGCCTCTGGTATTCGTGAGCGTGTACGCGGCGATGTTCGTGGGAACGGCGTTGGCGCAGCCCAAGCTCGTCGGGCTGGCGGTGCTGGTGCTGGGCGTGGCGTATGGACTGAGTCGGGCGGTAGAAGACGGTAGAGGCTAACGAGAGCACCCTCTACGGTCCTCTACGGCCCTCTACCGTCCTCTCCCGCCGGCCGGTACAGGATCACCCGCGCGCGCTCCAGCGTAATCAGGCCGCCGCCGATCATCTCGTCCAGGTCGGGCAGGACCGCCTGGATCGTTTCCTCGGTCTCGACTACCTCGATGATCAGCGGTAGGTCGAGCGACAGACGCAGCACTTTCTCGGTGTGCATGACGCTCGACGCTCCGAATCCGGCGACCCCTCGCAGCACGGTCGCGCCGGCGAGCCCCTTGGCGCGCAGCCGCTCGAGCAGCGCCTGGTACAGCGGCTTCCCCTGATACTTGTCGCTCTCCCCGATGAAGATGCGCATCAGGGTGCGCTCGCCTTTGAATTGATGGGGCATGCGTGCCTCGCTTTCGCTGTCAGTTCTCAGTTCTCAGTCGTCAGTTGTCAGTTACTGATGACCGACGACTAATGACTGACAACTGATGACTGACAACTGACGTCTCTCACAACAGCCTGCTCGCCACCGCCAACCCGGCCAGCGTCGCCGCCAGGCAGCCGAACACGCTGCCTCCGGCGTACAGGAACGCCCGCCAATACTCGCCGTCCTGGAGCAGCATGATCGTTTCGTAGCTGAACGTGCTCATCGTCGTGAACGCGCCGCAGAACCCGATGGTGAGCCCGCCCCGCAGCTGAGGTGACACGACGGCGGAGCCCGTGGCGAACCGGACGATGAAGGCGAGCAGGAACGATCCCGCGATATTGATGGCCAGCGTGCCGGCCGGGAACGCGCCGGCGCGGGTCTGAATGACGCCCTGGACGAAATAGCGCGCCAGGGTCCCGGCGATCCCGCCCAGGGTGATGTAGGCGATCACGCGTCACCCTCCGGCAGCCGGGCGGCCGCCGCGGCCAGCGCCTCGAGCCGCGCGCGCACCTCTTCGACTCGAGGGTCGAGCCGGCCGGCGAGGTCAGGATGGACGGCGCCATAGCCGCTGAGGCGGCGCGCGCGCAGATCTTCGATCCGCGCAGCCCAGACTTCGGCGACGGCCGCAACGCGGCGCCTCAGACCGGGCGCCCGGTCGGTTGGCAGGGACAGGGCGGCGCGCATCTGATCGGCGGCGCGGCGCGCGGCGGCGATCGCGTCGCGCACCCCGACGCACGCCGCGCCGTCGCGCGCCAGCTCAGGCGACTCGGCGAGCCTCTCGAGATCGGAGACCAGCAGCCCGAGGTGCGTTCCCAGACGGCGCCGCTGGTTGTCGCTGAGCAGATTCACCGACATAAAGAGACTCCTCCCGCTGCGGTTCGGGTAGGAGTCATCAGCCCCTGGACTGCGGGGGGCGGTTCAAGGCGAACTCCATCGCCTGGGAGCAAAGATAATGCAGTGGTTGCTGCTCGGTGGGGCGGCGTTCGTCGCCAGCACGCTCGCCGCGGTCGCGGGCTTCGGTGGCGCCGCGGTGCTGCTCACGCCCCTCATCGCCGTGTTCGGGGTCCGGGACGCGATCCCGATTCTCACGGTGGCGCAACTCATCGGCAACGGCAGCCGCGTGTGGTTCAACCGGCGCGAGGTGGCCGTCCCCGTGGTGGGGTGGTTCGCGCTAGGCGCGGTTCCGCTGGCGTTGATCGGCGGCGTGCTCTTCGCCACCGCGCCGCTCCACGCGCTCAAACGGTTGGTCGGGGCGTTTCTGCTGCTGACGGTCGTCTGGCGGCACACCCCGCGCGCGCCCACCTGGCGGCCCGGCGTGCGCGCCTTCGCCGCCATCGGAGCGGTGTTCAGCTTCCTGTCGGCCCTGGTCGGCAGCGTGGGGCCGCTGATGGCGCCGTTCTTTCTCACGTCCGGCCTCGTGAAGGGCGCCTACATCGGAACCGAGGCGCTCGCGACGGTCGTCATGCACCTCGCCAAGCTGGCCGCGTATCAGGGCACGGCGATCCTCACGCTCCACGCCGTGGCAGTCGGGTTGGCGCTCGGGCCCATCATGATCGCCGGATCATACGTGGGGAAGCGCATCCTCGACTGGATGCCGGAGCGGGTGTTCGTGGTCGTGATCGAGCTGGTGCTCGTGGGGGCGGGCGGGTGGTTCTTGATTGGACGGTAGAAGACGGCAGAGGGCGGTAGAGGCGCTCCGGTTTAACCTCTACCGTCTTCTACCGTCTTCTACCGTCCTCTACCGCCTTCTCTCGCCGCGTTATCTTCCCCTCAATGGTTCGTCTCGCTCTCGCCCAGATTCGCCCCACCAAGGGCGATTACGCCGCCAACCTGCAGCGCGTCGGCGGCGTGCTGGCGCAGCTCGGCAAGCTCGAGCCGCCGGTGGACCTGGTGATCTTCCCCGAGACGGCCACGTCGGGCTACTTCGTCGAGGGAGGCGTGGCGGACGTAGCGGTCACGGCGGGGACGCTGTTCCGCGACCTCAGCCTCGAGCACCAAGCCGCCAACGCGCCGCCGCTCGACATCGCGATCGGTTTCTACGAGGTGTTCCAGCACCGCTACTACAACTCGTGTCTCTACGCCTCACTCGGCAACGCCGCCTCCGGCAGCGCCTCACCCCGGAACGCCACATCCGGCATCCGCCACGTCCACCGCAAGGTGTTCCTCCCCACCTACGGGGTGTTCGACGAGGAGCGGTTCGTGGAGCGCGGCCGGGAGATCCGGGCGTTCGACACCGGCTGGGGGCGCGCGGCGATCCTGATCTGCGAGGACGCGTGGCATTCGATCACCGCCACCGTCGCCGCGCTGGAGGGCGCGCAGCTCATTATCGTGCCGAGCGCATCGCCGGCGCGCGGCACCGGAACGGACGAGCAGGGCACCAGCCTTCCCGCGAGCGTCGTGCGCTGGGAGCGCATCGTGCGCGGGATCGCGGATGAGCACGGCGTGTGGGTGGCGCTCGCGAGCTTGGTGGGGTTCGAGGGCGGCAAGGGGTTCCCGGGTGCCTCCGTGCTCGTGAGCCCGAGCGGGGAGATCGTGCTGCGCGGGCCGCTGTTCGAAGAGGCGGTCCTGACGTACGACCTCGATTTCGCCGAGCTGACGCGGGCGCGGGCCGAGGCTCCTCTGCTCGCGGACCTCGAGGTGAATCTGCCGCATCTGATCAAAAACCTGGGGACGAGGGAGGGGGGACGGGGGACGGGTAAGCGCCGAACTGTGAAGTTCGATCCCGCGACTAATGGATCCCACCCGTCCCCCGTCCCTCGTCCCCCGTCCCCGATTCACGTGATCGGGCGCGGCGTGGAGGAAGGCGACCCCCTGGCGATCGATCCCGACCTCGCCCGCCGCTGGCTCGTGAGCTTCCTCAAGGATGAGGTCGTCCGGCGCCGCGGGTTCACGAAGGGGATCGTCGGGATCTCGGGCGGCGTAGACTCGTCGCTCACGGCGTTCCTGGCGGTCGAAGCACTCGGCGCCGACAACGTCGTCGGTGTGCGGATGCCGTACAAGACCTCGAGCCCCGAGAGCCTCGAGCACGCGCAGCTGGTGATCGACACGCTGGGGATCGAGTCGCGCACGATCGACATCAGCGCCGCGGTGGACGGCTACCTCTCCCAGGTGGGCGACGACGCCGATCCCACGCGCCGCGGCAACGTCATGGCGCGCGAGCGGATGATCGTGCTGTTCGATCTCTCCGCCAAGTACGGCGCGCTGCCGCTCGGCACCGGGAACAAGTCAGAGCGACTGCTCGGCTACTTCACCTGGCACGCCGACGACACGCCGCCGGTGAACCCGCTCGGCGACCTGTTCAAGACGCAGGTGCGCGCCCTGGCGCGTCACATCGGCGTGCCCGACGTGATCCTCCGAAAGCCCCCCACGCCCGATCTGGTCCCCGGCCAGACGACGGAGGGCGACTACGGCATCACCTACGACAAGGTCGATCGCATCCTCTATTACCTGATCCGTGGCATGAAGGCGGAGGACGTGGTGGCGCGCGGCTTCACGCCCGAAGAGGTCGACAAGGTGCAGCGCCGGCTCGAGTCCACGCACTGGAAGCGCCGGCTCCCCACGGTCGCGGTGATGTCGCAGACGGCGATCGGCGAGTTCTATCTCCGGCCGGTGGACTACTGATGCAGAGCAAGCACCCCCGCGAATCCGAGACGGTGATGTCCGAGCTGATGATGCCGCAGCACGCGAACATCATGGGCAACGTGTTCGGCGGCGTGATCCTGGCGCTGGTGGACCGGGTGGCGGCGGTGGCCGCGATCCGCCACGCCCGCAAGCCGTGCGTCACCGTGTCGGTCGACAAGGTGGACTTCAAGGAGCCGATCCACGTGGGCGAGCTGATCACGGCGTACGCGCGCGTCAACTACGCCGGGCGCTCCTCGATGGAGGTGGGGATCAAGATCATCGCCGAGAACGTGCTCTCGGGTGAGCGGCGGCACACGAATTCCTGCTACGTGACGTACGTGGCGCTGGACGACAAGGGGGTGCCCACCGACGTACCGCCGATCGTGCCCGAGACGGCGGACGAGAAGCGGCGGTATGACCGGGCGGCGAAACGGCGGGCGACGCGGGTGATGGATCGCAGGTACGAGCGGGGAGCGGGAGAGTGAGCGAATAGGGCGTGGCGGTGCGGGTGGTGGCGGTGTTCGGCGGCGGCGGGGCGAAATCGCTCGCCCATGCCGGCGCGTGGAAGGCGCTCCTCGAGGCCGGCCTGCGGCCGTTCCACATCGTCGGCACGTCGATGGGCGCGGTGGTGGGCGCCGCGTTCGCCGGAGGGTCGAGCTACGAGCGGTTCGTCGAGGTGGCGCGAACGCTGGGCGCGAAGGACGTCGCCGCGCTCGACCTGTTCGCGCTCGCGAAGGGCGTGCTCGCGTCGCACATCTTCAAGCCCGAGCCGTTGCAGCGCAGCATCGCGCGCCTGGTGCCGGCGACGCGGTTCGACCAGCTCGCCCTGCCGCTCACCGTCACCGCGACGGACATCGACTCCGGGGAGCTGATGCTGTTCGGCGCCCTGGGGGGGGACGCACCGCTGCGCGACGCGCTGTACGCCTCCTGCGCGCTGCCGCTGTACTTCCCACCGGGCGCGGTCGACGGTCATCGCCTCGCCGACGGCGGGCTGCGCTCGGTGCTGCCGCTCGAGGTAGCGCGGCGCGTCCCCGCGGATCTCATAGTCGCGATCGACGTGGGCCCCGGATTCGACGAGCCAGCTCGACCGTCCTCGACCGCCCTCGCCCGTCTTCGACCGCCGCCTTTGATCCGCGCCCACGGCGAAGCGATCCGCATCATGATGGCGGCGCAGACCGAGCGGGCGATCGCGGACTGGCCGAAGGACGGGCCGCGCCTTGTCCTCGTCAGGCCCGTGGCTGAGCGGGAGGCGACTTTTGCGGTCGGTGAGGGAGAGAGATATCTGGAGGCCGGTTACCGGGAGACGAAGCGAGCTCTGGGCTGATACATTAGATCGATGCTCGCCCGCGAAATCATGATTCCCGAGCCCTTCGTCGCCGCCGCCGGCGCCACCAGCGCCGAGGTAGCGCTGTTCATGCGCGCCAAGGACATCTCGGTCGTGCCGGTGGTGGACAATCCGAAGGACCGCCGCTACTTGGGCACGATCTCCGACCGCGACATCGTGACGCAGTGCGTGGCCGCGGGGCACGACCCGACGACGTGCCCCGCGCACACTCACGCGCGCGACGACACGACGGTCGTGAGCCCCGACATGGAGCTCGTAGGATTCAAGATCGAGCGGCTGGACGCGAGCGATACGCATATCCGGTCGACGATCGTGGTGGTGAACCAGGACAAGCGAGTGGTGGGGTTCATCCCGCATCCGGAGTTCATACCGGGAGTCGTCATCGTGAGGGAATAGGGCGAGACGGCTAGACGCCAAGACGCCTAGCGCGGCGTCTCGGCGTCTCGGCGTCTAGGCGTCTATCTTTACTCCTGTGCCCCGAAAGTACTTCACTCTGGCCGACGCGAATCGCACGCTCCCTCTCGTCAAGCGGATCGTCGCCGATATCCTGTCGCTCCATCCCCGCTGGCGCGATCTCGTGGCGAAGTACGAGCTGGTCGCGGCGCAGGCGCGGCCGGACTGGGGCGAGTCGGCCGAGCAGGTGGACCTCCGTATCCGGATCGACGGGGTGGCGCGCGAGATCAACGACTATCTGCTCGAGCTGGAGCAGATCGGCTGCGTGTTCAAGGGGTTCGATCAGGGGCTGGTCGATTTCTACGGCAAGCTCGAGGGGCGCGACATCTTCTGGTGCTGGAAGCAGGGCGAGGAAAAGATAGACCACTGGCATGAGCTCGAGGCCGGATACGCCGGCCGGCAGCCGATACCCGAAGTAGTGCAGAGTACATAGACGCGCAGAACCAGGAGCCTGTGATGCGTGGATTCTGGTTATTGGTGCATGTCCTCGGTTTCACGCTGTGGCTCGGTGGGGGGATTGCCACGATGGTGGCCGCCGTCACGGCGAAGCGGTTCGGTCCCGCGCCGCGCCTCGTCACCTACAAGCTGATCGGCGCGGTGCAGCGTCTGCTGGTGGCGCCCGGCGCCCTGGCGGTGGTGTTGTCGGGGTTCGTGCTCGGCATGCCGTTCATGAAGAGCGGGATGGTGCCCGGCTGGCTCGGCACGATGATGGGCACCGGTATTCTGGGAGCGATCGGCGCCGTGGCGATCAGCGTGCCGACGGCGGCGAAGCTGGCGCGGCTCGAGCTGGACGCCAGGGGTGAGCTGCCGGAGGCGTTCTACAGGCTGCGGAAGCGACAGATCTTCGCGGCGACCATCGCAGGCGGGCTGGGGCTGATTGCGATGTTCGCCGCAACGCTTGGCAAGGGGTGACTATCGCGCCGCTTCCGCCACCAGTCGCGCCAGGCGCTGCTTGACGTCCCGCACGACCGGCTGCAGCTCTGGGTCCGCGTCCTTCCACAGGTCCACGAACCGTCCGTAGTAGTCGCGCGCTTTGTCGAGCTGCCCGCCCTCCTCGTACAGCTCGCCGAGGCGCCGGTACGTCGGTCCCAGGGTGGCTTCTTCCTCGAACGCCCGGAAGTAGCCGGGCGTGGTGACGGCGCGCTCGTACACCGCGAGCGCCGAGTCGCGCTCGCCCGCCCGCTCGTAGGCGCGCGCCAGCAGGAACAGGCCGCAGACCGCACATCCGTCCTCCTCGTACCAGGTGCGGTAGTCCCGAATCGCATCCCGGACACGCCCCTCGGCGAAAGCGATCTGGGCTGCCGCGCCGTGCCGGAACGGCTGGCCGCGCCGTACACCCTCGGGGACCACGGCTTCGTACTCGGCGAGGAGCTGCCGGGCGCGATCGGGCCGACCCGCATCCGCATACAGCCACGCAAGGCCAAGATACGGGCGGTCCTCGGCAGGAATGGAGGCCAGGGGGTGGCGTCGTAGGGCCGCTTCCACTTCGCGCCGTGCGGCCTCGGGCGCGTTGCGGTAGTGCACGTCCATCACCGCGATCCCGATCGCGTCTTCGACATACTTTCCCGGGACCCCGCGCTGCTCGTCCACCGCCATCGCCCGGCGTAACTGGGCCTCGGCGACGGCGAGCCTGCCGCGCACCAGGTTGAGCGCGGCCAGCGCCCCCGCGGCGCTCGCCTGCCAGGTGAGGTCCCGCGCGGTCTCTCCCAGCGCCCGGGTCGCGACTTCCGCGCTGTCGTACCGGCGCTGCGCCGCCCCTAGGAAGGCCTGCAGGTAAGGACGCAATGGGTTGGTCGGCGACCGCTGCTCCATCAGGGCCACCGTCCGCGCCGCGTCGGCGTACTTGCCCTGGCCGACCTGCGCTTGCATCGCGTTGACGTACAACGCCCACTGGGTGGGCGCCACGACGATTCCGCGCGCCGTGAGCGATTCCGCCTCAACGAATCTCCGCAGCCCGTTGAACAGTAGCGCCAGGTTGTTGAGCGCCACGCCGTTCTCCGGCTGCTGCTCCAACGCCGCACGGTACGCCGCTTCGGTCTTGGCGGGATCGTACTCGACCCGCGTGTAGTAATACGCCTCGGCCAAGTCGCGCTCGAACGGGGTGAGCCGGTCGCGGTGGCGGAAGGCTTGAGTCGCGGCCGCGGCGATGCGCGACGCCGCGCCGCCCGAGTTGCTCAACACCACGGCGAGCTTGCGGTACGCCATGGCGAACGTGGTGTCCAGGGCGATCGCTTCTTCCAACAGCGCCGCGGCCCGGACCATATCGGCCGCGTCGCTCGCCCGCACGCCCTGTGAGTATTTCCGCAGCGCCTCGAGCGACCGAGTCGTCACCTGCTCCAGCGGGTCGCTCGCGCGGATCGTCTTGAGCGACTCCCCGATGCGCTCGCGCAACCTGCCCGACAGCCGATCCACCGCCGCGATGATCGCCCCGTCGTCCTGGGCCGTCTCGCGCAGGGAGACGAGCGCGGCGCCGTCCGCGGCGGAGACCAGCTCGGCGGAAACCACGTACCCGCGGCCCAGCGGAGCGATCTGGCCGTGCACCACCGCCTTCGCGCCCTCGCGCTGGGCGAGCTCGCGGGCCAGGGCCAGATCGAGCGAGGCTCCCGGCGCGCGCCCCATGCGTCCGAGCGCTTGGCCGACGGCCACGGCGTCGAGCAGCCGGATCACGCCCGATTGTGCGAGGTCGACTCGCAGGGCCTCCGTGAGGGAGGGTCCCAACGTCGAGTCGGTCGTGCGGTTCTCGAAATCCGCGAGCACCAGCCGATCCCGCTCCGCGAGCACGCCGCTCGCGACGAGCGTACCGACCGGTCCGATGCCGAGCAGCCGCATGGCCATGTAGGCCGCAGTGCCGAGCCCGAGGAGCCCGAACCCGGCCGCGCCGGAGAGGAGCGCCCGGCGCCACGTAAACCAGCGGTGGACACCCCCGGGCACAGCCGCCCGCCCCGTGCTCCCCGCGAGCGCCCGGCGCCGCTCGATCACCCCCGTCCACAACATGATGGGCAGGCCGGCAGCGGCGAGCCCCACCGCTCCGGCGAACGCCCAGTCGGGGAGCCCAAGCGCGTGCACCAGGAGATAGGCGAGCGTAAGCACGCCGAGCGCGGCGAAGCCGAACAGGGTGGCGACGCGGACGGGGTGCGCCCGGCGGATCGCGGCCGCGGTGCCCGAGGAGATCGGGGCCTGCTCGGGAGTGGTGGCCCCCGTCGGTGTCGCCATCCCCTCGAGCTGGCCGAGCAGCTCCTCCGCGCTCTGCGGCCGGTCGGCCGGATGCTTTGCGAGGCAGCGCATGATCAACGCGGCGAGCGCGGGCGGAACCGTGTCGCGGTGCTGGGTCACCGGGTCCGGTGTGGTCGTCACCTGGGCCGCGAGCATGCCCTGGGGCGACAGACCGCCGAACGGGGTGCGCCCGGTGAGCAGCTCGTAGCCGAGCGCCCCGACGGCGTACAGGTCGGCGCGGTGGTCCACGGTGGGATCGCCGGCGGCCTGCTCGGGCGCCATGTAGGCCGGCGTGCCGAGCGCCATACCGAGGGAGGTGAGCGTGCCCCCCCCGGCGCCGCTCGAGCTTGCGACTGCCTTGGCGACGCCGAAGTCGGTGACTAGCGCGTGCTTCCCCGAGAGCAGCACGTTGTCGGGCTTCACGTCGCGATGGACGATCCCGTGGCCGTGCGCGTAGGCGAGGGCGTCGCACACATCGCGCAGGATCCGCACCGTGTCGCCGACGGGCAGCTCGCGCTCGTGGGCTATTCGGGCGCGCAGCGACTCGCCCGCGATGTGCGGCATGACGTAGTACAGCAGGTCGCCCCGCGATCCGGCGGTGAGGAGCGGGACGATGTGCGGGTGCTGCAGCGCGGCGGCGAGCCGGATCTCGCGCTCGAAACGGTCGGCGCTGACACCCGCCGCCAGCTCGGGCGGGAGCACCTTCACGACCACCTGCCGCCCGAGCCGCACTTCTTCGGCCAGGAACACGCGGCTCATCCCACCGCCGCCGAGCTCACGCTCGATGCGGTAGGAGTCGCCTAGAGCAGATTGGAGGCGGTCTCGGAGATCCAACATCGGGGCAATGTATGATTGAGCCTGAGCAGGGGCTAGACGGTGAGGTAGACGCCTAGTCGCCGAGCCGCTGAGTGGACGTCGAGGGTTGAGCCGTGAGGATGGTCCTCGCGAACTCATCCCTCAGATCCACTCGGCGCCTTGGCGACTCAGCGCCTGCCTAGCCGTCTCCCCGTCTTACAGACAGGCTGCACGGGACACTCCCTGCAGTTGGGTGCTCGTGCCTTACACACCAGCGCCCCCAGCTCCATGATCGCCTGATTGAACTTCCAGGCGCGTTTGCCGTGGCGCGGCACGAGCGCGTGCGCGATCTCCCAGATTCGCTTCGACCCGTCCCTCGTCCCCCGTCCCCCTTCCCCGACAAACACGCGTCGTATCACCCTCGCCACGTTCGTATCGACGGCGGGCACGGGCTTCTCATACGCGAAGCTCGCCACGGCCCCGGCGGTGTATGGCCCCACGCCCGGCAGCCGTACGAGCTCTTCGGGTTTTTCCGGCAACGTGCCGTCGTGCCGTCGTGTGACCTGTTTCGCCAGCGCGTGGAGATTGGAAGCCCGCGCGTAATATCCCAACCCATCCCATGCTTCTCTCACCGCTCGCGGCTGCGCGCTTGCCAGCGTCTCCATATCGGGAAAACGCTCGAGAAACCGCGGGTAGTACTCCGCCACGCGGCTCACCTGGGTCTGCTGCAGCATGAACTCCGATACGAGCACGCGGTACGGATCGCGGGTGCGGCGCCACGGGAGGTCGCGCGCCGCGCGCGCGTACCACGCTAGCAGTTTGCGCGTAAATGCTTGTGCGTTCCGGGGTTTCCGCGCTCGGGGGGTGGACTTACCAACCATGGTTCCACAAGATACTGCACATGGCAAACGGGGCGGAGCTCACGCTGGGCCCCCTGCGGCTGGTCGCGCGCTGGAGCCTCCGCTCGGCCGACCACGCGGGTCGGTTCGCCTTCCTCGTCGTCGACATGCTGCGCGGCCTCGCAGAGCCGCGCATCTGGGTCCCCCGCACCCTGGAGCAGGCCACCGCCGTCGGCTACGGCTCGCTGTTCATCGTGCTGCTGGTCGCCGGGTTCGCGGGGGCGGTGACGAGCCTCCAAACGGGCTACCAGTTCACGGGCACCTTGCCGCTGTACTACGCCGGCGCCGTGATCAGCGAGTCCATGATCCTCGAGCTCGGGCCCGTGCTCTCGGCGCTGATCCTGGCGGGCCGCATCGGCGCGCGCTACGCCGCTGAGCTCGGCACGATGCGCGTCACCGAGCAGATCGACGCGCTCGAGAGCCTGGGGCGCTCCCCCGTCTCGCACCTCCTGATCCCGCGGGTGGTGGCGGGGCTGCTCGTGATCCCGGCGCTCACGATGTTCGCGAACGCCACGGGGATCGTGGTCGGCTATCTCACGGCCAAGGGCTCGCTCGGCCTCACGTACGCCGACTTCGAATACGGGGCGCAGTTCTTCTTCCGGCCGCTCGATCTGTGGTACTCGCTCATCAAGAGCTACTTCTTCGCGGCCGCGGTGACGCTCATCCCCTGCTACATCGGCTACAACACGCAGCAGGGCGCGGAGGGGGTGGGGCGGGCCACCACGAACGCTGTGGTGTCGGCGTCGGTGACGATCCTGTTGCTCGACGCGCTCACCACGAAGCTGCTGCTCGGGGCGAAATGATCGAGCTGCTGAACATCTCCAAGCGCTTCCTCGACAACGTGGTCCTGGACGGCGTCTCGCTCGAGGTGCACGACGGGGAGACGGTGGCGCTGCTCGGGCCCTCGGGGGTGGGGAAGAGCGTCACCTTGAAGACGATCAACGGGCTGCTGCGGCCCGATTCGGGCGACGTGATCGTGGACGGGCTGCACGTGCCGCGGCTCGGGCGCAAGGAGATCCAGCAGCTGCGCGGCAAGATCGGCTACGTGTTCCAGTACGGCGCGCTGTTCGACTCGATGAACGTGTTCGAGAACATCCGGCTCGGCATCACCGACGAAGCCTGCTCCGGCGACGACGCGTACTGCAGCGACCGCGTCAAGGAGTGCCTGCGGCTCGTCAACCTGGCGCCGGACGTGGCCGAGAAGATGCCGGCGGAGCTGTCGGGCGGGATGAAGAAGCGTGTCGGAATCGCCCGGGCGATCGCGGGGAAGCCCAAGTACCTGCTGTACGACGAGCCGACCTCGGGGCTCGATCCGGTGAACGCCGACGTGATCGACGCGCTGGTGGAGCGCCTGCAGAACGAGCTGGGGGTGACGAGCGTGGTGGTGTCGCACGACGTGCGCGGGTCGTTCCGCGTGGCCGACCGGGTGGCGCTCTTGTGGCAGGCCAAGATCCGCGCCGTGGGGAGCCCCGAGGAGATCCTCGCGTCCAAGGACCCGGCGGTGCAGCAGTTCATGGAGCGCGATCTCGAGATGGCGCTGATCCAGTCGGAGGCCGAGGCGGGAGAACGAGAGGCGCATGGACCTCACGTATAAGCAGGAAGTCACCGTCGGCGCCCTGGTGCTCGTCGGGTTCGTGGTGTTCACGGGCTTCATGTTCTGGCTCACCGGCCGCTCGATCGTGTCCAAGGCCGCGGCGGTGCAGGTCGAGTTCGGGAACGTACAGGGACTCAAGGAAGGGGACCCGGTGCGCGTCTCGGGCGTGAAGAAGGGCCGGGTGGGACCGGTGCGGCTGCGGCGCGTGGGCCGGGTGACGGTCACGCTCGAGCTCGACCCCGAGGTGCGGCCCCACAAGGACGCGACCGCCACCGTCGCCTCGGCCGACTTCCTCGGCGCCAAGTTCGTCGACTACAACCCCGGCGTGAACGACACGCTGCTCGCGGACGGCGCATTCATCAAGGGCGTCACCGAGGAGCAGTTCGCCGACGTGGCGCAGCGCGCCGCGACCAGCGCCAACGAGCTGATCGCCAACGTCAACAAGGGCCTGAACCCCGGCCAGCTCGCGAGCGACATCCATAATACGCTGGTGGCGACGCAGCGTGGCATGAACGCCCTCACCCAGGCGACCAACGGGCCGGCGATCCAGCAGACCCAGGCGACCTTGAGGTCGCTGGAGCGCGTCATGGCGCACCTCGACACGCTGCTCGGCGCGGCCAACGCCACGACCACCGGCAAGCGGCTCGACACGCTGAGCGTGAACCTCACGCAGCTCACCGGCCGGCTGGCGGACGCCACGGGCTCGCTCAAGACGCTGCTCGACAAAATGGATCGGGGGGAGGGGACGCTCGGCAAGTTCGCGACGGATACGACCCTCTACAAGAATTTGAACTCGACCCTCACGTCCCTCACCGCCCTCATGAACGATCTGAGGGAACGGCCTGGGAGGTACTTAACGGTAAAAGTCTTCTAGGGCGGCAAAGGCGGCAGGGGCGGCAAAGGCGGCACGGAAGGACGCTGCCGCCCTTGCCGTCCTTGCCGCCCTTGCCGCCTATATTCTCGCCATGCTTTCCGTGACTTTCTTGGGCACTTCGGCTGCGCGCCCCACCGTCGAACGCAACGTCTCCGCGATGGCTCTCGTGCGCGAAGGCGAGACCCTGCTGTTCGAGTGCGGTGAGGGCACGCAGCGCCAGATGATGCGGTACGGCGTGAGCTTCGCCTTGTCCGAGATCTTCTTCACCCATTTCCACGCCGACCATTTTCTCGGTGTGATCGGGCTGATCCGCACGCTGGGGCTCCAGGCGCGCGCCGAGCCGATGCGGCTGTACGGGCCGAAGGGGGCGAAGAAGGTACTGGGCCAGGCGATCCAACTCGGCGTGGAGCGGGTGCCGTTCGAGATCGTCGTCGAAGAAGTGAAGCCTGGGATGATTCTCGGGGAAGAGGGAAGGGGGAAGAGGGAAGCGTACGACATTCACGTTTTCGCCACGGAGCATGGCGGTGGCTCCGTCGGTTACGCCCTACGCGAGCACGAGCGGCGTGGGAGGTTCGACGTGGAGAAGGCGCGAGCGGCCGGCATCCCCGAGGGCCCGTTGTGGGGCAAGCTCACGAAGGGCGAGACGGTTGAACTGCCGGACGGTCGGACTGTGACACCCGAAGGCATCGTGGGGCCGAAGCGCCCTGGGCGCCTGGTCGTCTTCACCGGGGACACGCGGCCGTGCGCCGCGGTGGTGGACGCCGCGCAGGGGGCGGACCTGTTGGTCCACGAGGCGACGTTTGGCGAAGAGGAAAAGGATCGGGCGAAGGAGACGGGGCATTCGACCGCGCGCGAGGCGGCGCAGGTGGCGCTGGCGGCGAAGGCGCGCCGGCTCGTGCTGAGTCACGTGTCGGCCCGCTACTCGATCAGTGCAGAGGAGCTCGTGAAAGAAGCGCGCGCGGTGTTTCCTGAGACTGCGGTGGCAAAGGATGGGATGACGGTGGAGGTGCCGTTCGCCGACTGAATGCGGAATGCGGAATGCGGAATGCGGAATTGCAATGAAAGGTCGTGCCGCCGCAGGAAGCTCACACTGATATTCCGCATTCCCCATTCCGCATTGCGTCATCTCGTCAGCGCTTTTCTCAGATTCTGCAGCAGCCCATCGAACGTGCGGTGGGCGTTTCTGCGCCGGTAGAACTGGCCGAGCAGCCAGGCGCGCCAGGTCGCGGGGGTCCAGACGTGTTTCATGGTGATGTGGGTGGAGCCGCCGCGGAACTCGAGCTTGAAGAACGTCTTCGAGCCGCGGCGGTGGATGATCTCGACCCAGCCGAAGCTGGTGGGGGCGTGGTATTCGATGATCTCGATGACGGTGTCGATCTTGCGTCCCTGGCGGTCGAAGGTGAGCCGGTGGCGGTCGCCTTTGCCTCTGCGGTTGGGTCCGGGGACGGCGGCGCGGCAGCCCGGCAGCCAGTCGGGCATGCGGGTCGGGTCGGTGAGCAGCTCGAACACCTCGTCGATCGGGACGCCGACGGTGCCGGAGTAGGTGATGGAGACGGGACGCATCGGGGAAAGATAAGGGCGGCACAGGCGGCAGAGACGGCACGGGCGGCATGGGGTGGGGGGACTGCCGCCCATGCCGCCCTTGTCGCCTTTGCCGTCCTGCCCGTCGGCGACTCGTGGTTAAGTTTGAGGGGTTGCTGGCCCGGGGGCCGCGGTTTTACGTTGAGCCTCCGCTCGGGGCTGTAGCTCAGCTGGGAGAGCGCCTGGATCGCACCCAGGAGGTCAGGGGTTCGAGCCCCCTCAGCTCCATGAGAGTCGTCAGTCCTCAGTGGTCAGTCGTCAGTAGTGGCTGGCCGGTTGGGCCGAGGGAGCGTAGGGTATCGCTGACGACTGAAGACTGACAACTGACGACTGCCTCTCTGCCCCTTGGTGTAACTGGCAACACGCCTGACTCTGGATTTTGCCTAGGAGCTCCTCAGATCGTACGAGATATGGCGATGTCAAGAGGTTTCGTCATATCTCGTATGGTCGCTCGCCCGGCGACTCTACAGGCTACGCCGAGAAGTTCATTGAGATTTTCACGCACCTAGCATCACCTCAAACGAATCCCTGTTCAATATCCCCTCGAGCCGTTCCGTGCCACATTACTCGCGGGACTGGCGCTCGCACTCATCCAGGACTTCCTTGACTAGCGGTTCTTGATCTGAAAGCTCGTTAGCGGACAGTCGAACCTTGATCTCCTTACCTCGCGCTCCGGAGTAGATCCCTGCGGCCTCAAGCTTTTCGAGGAGCGTGGCGCGGGCAGCACCGTCGAGCTTCAGGTGCATGTGAACGTGCGAAGCGTTTTTCCGGGGATGTAACCAGAGGAAGTTTTGGCCGGTCGTACCGACCGCGATGTGGTACTTATTGTACGTAACCCGTGCCGCCCCCGAGGTTGATGGGATCATACTGAGTAACCGGTCCACGATCCGAAGGGAGACGGGGTTCGATCGTTTCTCCCAGTACAGGCGGTCCACTTTCTCGCTCCCAAGGCCTTGCTCGTCAGACTCGGGTTCAGGCAGATCGAGAACCGTCGTGAAGTGGAGGACAATCTTGCCGTCCAGTTCGAACGCGCTCAGTTGAATCGCGATCAATGGAACGGCCTGATTGAGCAGCGAGATGATGTTGAAGAAACGGTTGGTGATTTCCTCGGCAACGATAACAGCTCGGTGTTGCAAGCTCGGGAACCGCTTTCGCTCGATATCCCAGTATTCAAGTGTCCGAATGATGTGGGTTTCGTCGAGGCGGCCGAGCATCACCTCAATTTCGTAGCGGGCCTCCTCCTCGGGATCGTACATGAGGAAGTCGATCCGACCACCCGTCGGTTGCGTGTGCTCGCGAGTGATGACCACCAAATCCCCAAGGCCCAGAAGCGACGGATCCTCGTTGACACGGTCTTGGAGCCACCTCTCGTCAAATCCAAGGTCGCGGAGCCGCTTTGGCGCAGCTCTGACGTAGTTCAGGTTCGTCATGTAGTTCTCCGGGCAACGGAGGGCGATGCGACAACGGCTACCACTCTAAGCTACAGCCTCGCAGCCCAATGCCACTGTTGACCTCACACCAGCCGTGAAAATGCAGCAAGGCAGCGTGGCGCGTTAGGGCGGTTTTGCGGCGTCGAAGGGCGGGAATGCGACAAGTGGAGCGGCACCGCCAGGTCCAAGTGCTTGCTAAAGCGACACGCTTACAAGACTCAGACCCATTGAATAGTCGGCGGCTCCACAGGCTTACGGTACATCTGGAATTCAAGCAGCGCCGCAAACTGATACCGCATTTCCCTCTTCAGCGCCTCGAGACGGAGGCGATCACAATGCTGGCCGCGTGGGTCACTGGACTTCTTCGCCTCGAGCACGAGTAGGTTGTCTCGGTCGTGGCCACGTTGATGAACGACCAAATCAGGGACGATGATCTTGGTTCCGTCAGGATCCGCGGCATTGGCGCACTCCACGGGCACCTTCGCGCGTTTCACCTCAACGCCGTGCCTGTTGTACTCGAGGTCAACCGAATAGCTCGGGAACAGGTGGGTCAGGTACACGGTGAGGCGCCCCATTATGGCACGCTCGCTGACGCCGATCTCAAACAGATAGCTATCGTGAAGAACGAGCGTCTCCAGCGCCGCTTGGAGCCGCTCCCGCATCGTCTGCTCGTTCATGGCACCGTCGAACCGGGTTGCAGACCAGAGGCGAGAGGCCAGACACCAAGCTCCTCGATAACTCGCCTTCGGCCAGGGTACTTGGTTAAGAAGTCTACCACGTGAGGCATGAGCGTGCCCTCAAGGGCCGAGAGACCGGCGGGAACCTTGGGCTGATCGGCAATGGTCGCCGCGAGCATCTCCGAGAACGATTCCTGGATAAAGACAAGGAGGTGTAGGAAGGCGAACGTGTGAGCGAGATAATCCTGTTCGTCGTCGAAGTATTCGAGTTTCAGGAAGTAAGAATCGGGGTCGAGCCTTTCCATATCGGTATGCCGGTCATAATACCTCGGGTTTGCGTGCAAGAAATCATCGTTGATCGCCTTCAGAACAGTTTGGATGCGGTCCGAGCCTGGCAGACTTGCAGAGTGTAGGGCTTTCCCCTCAAAGCGCTTCCGGTACGCTTTCGGATCGGAGTCGCGGTTCCGCCAAATCGTTGCATTACCAGGATCGTCGACCCACCTTCCTGCGATCAGACATGCTTCAAGGCACGGGCGGAGCAGGACCCAGGCCTGGAACGACTGGAGGCTTGCGAGGCTCAGAAACGCATTCACTGACTGGCGCTGCATGATGAGGAGAAACGGAATGAGACCCACATGGGAGTTGCGGTCTTTGTCTCTCCCCTGTGACAGGACGAGCCCGAGGGCGGTGAAGGTCTCGTGGATCTGGCGGTACGCGAAGAAGGCCCACGTGTGGTTGAGTAGAAAGACGCGACGGTTGGCAAAGAGTGCTGCCTCGTATTCGACGAGAGGATCTACCTGCGTCGGATTCACAGTGTCGGTGAGTGGAGAGCAAGCCGCCCAGCTGACAGCACTAAAGCCGCGGGCGTGTCCGGCAGCTTGAACCGGTGGTTAGGTTGCACGGCTAACATCGCCCCCCGAAGCGAGGGACTCGAAGCGGATGAGCCTGAGACGAGGCTGAATGTGAGGCTGGGCGGCTGCGAGTTGATCATCGTTTGTGACAAAGGCGTGGCAGTAGGAAGCTTCGACGAGATGTCGGAAATCATCAAGCTTGTCGCCGCTGGGCGCACGCTTGTCTCGGAGACAGATGAAGATGAGGTAGAGCCATAGGTATAGGTGTGCACGGTGGGCTGGGAGTGAGTCCAATCTGTCGATAATTCGCTGCGCCTCGTCCTCCACGAGAGGCTCAACAGTCATGGCCTGGATAAGCCTGTGGTGCTGATCGGCGAGAAACCTTACAACGTCGTCAAAGACACCTGGTCGAGGGGCGAGGGGAGGGTTGAGGCGCCGGAGTTCTCGTATTTGTGCTAGGTATTCGTTCGTCGATACCGGCCAACTCTCCTTCTTGTCGCGATCGCGATCTTGGATCAGGAATCTCAGTTGGTCACTGATGTGACCTTGGGCGAGCAATTCTATTTCGCTGCGTGTGAGCGCTTCGTTGGCGAGGTCGAGGTTGGGCTGCACAGTGCGATTATCGCGCAAAAACAGGAGCTCCTGCCGGAACAGCTCGTCGGGTGGTTGGTGAAGAATGGGGTTCAGATTCGATACAAGCGTGAAGACGATCTTAGCAGTGTCCGTGTGGCCGTAAACGACGGTGCGAGCGAGTTCGTGGAGGGTGTGGTGGCCGAGCGCCGGCAGGTAATCAGTACTCGCCAAAAAGTCCCGCAGTACCGTCCCATCCGGCCCCAGGCGCGCCGCCGCGTCGATGGCACTGGGCTCGAGGTAAGCTAGCTGCATCGTAGCAACCTACAATCTAGCCAGAACGTAGGCGGCATCCGCAGGCGTCAAGATCTCTGCAGGCACCGCTGACCGGTAGGGGGGTGAAACCATTGACGCCCCGACCGTCGCGGAGCGCAGCGGCGGCCATCCTCGTCTGAATTTGCTTCCAGAAGGCGACGAAAGAATCAAAAGACCGCCCATTCTCTGCCGAATGCCCGTCGAAACGCTGCGAACTCCTGGTAAGGCAGCGTGCGGGCCTCCTTCGTGAGGACCCTATGCTGGGGTTCCCGAGACCCAAGGAGAAGAACCCTCGGCGGCCACTCGTCACTGACGACCGCTTCGAGAAAGTGCGCGCTGTGTCTGATCGGGTGATGATGGTCCGAGGTCGCGGCGAGACCAAGCGAGAAGAGCGGTCGTATCTATCCGAGGTCCTAGACCTAGCCCACGGCACCGGTCGCCGCATCTCAGCCATTCTCGCGCTCCGGCACGAGGACGTTCGCATGGACGGTGGCGAACCCGTTGCCATCCGGTGGCCGGCTGACACCGACAACACCGGAAAGGAGTCGCTGGTCCCCATCGACACGGAGGTCCGGGCTGCCATCGACCGTATCCTCGTTGATCGCCCGTTGATCGGTAAGGCGTACCTTTTTCCAGCCATCAACGACCCCTCGAAGCCGGTGGCCAAGGAGACCGTGTCGCAGTGGTTGGTTCGGGCCGAGACTTTGGCCGGGGTCGAGAAGCAGGACGGTTCGTTGTGGCATGCCTATAGAAGAGGATGGGCCACCGCAAGGAAACATCTGCCGGTGCAGGACGTGATGGCTGCAGGTGGCTGGAGTGAGCCGACGACCTTGCAGACCTGCTACCAGCAAGCGGACCGGGAGACCATGTATCGGGTGGTTTGCGAGCCGGCGAACCTGAGGGAGGCATAGGTCCGCACACAGGAGCAAACACGTCGGACGGCAAATCAGAGGTGAACGAAAGTTTTGCTTGACGCCAATACCTACACCCTGGATATTGCGACACATGTCCGTGATCTCGAGCCCACCGACAACTCGATACTCCAGCGCAGACCTCCAGACCCGAATTGCCAGGTTGTATGACCACCTCTACGCGAACGCCCAAGTTAGAACGCCCAACGGAATCAGCGTAGAGGTCGGCAAGATCCTCCACACGGGGATGTTTGTCGAGGAAGCGCAGGGAAGAGCACCGGCGTTCGAGTTTGGGAGGAGTGAGCTGAAGGATGTCCTCGACAGCTCGAGCGAGTTGGTTCGCCAGCTCGCCGGGTCGGTGCGGAAGCGGTTTCGCGAAATGAACGCTGCTTGGCGTTTATACGACGAGGACGCTTCGATCGAGTTGGGAGACCCTGACATTGCATTCGCGTGTGCCCAGTTTGACGGGTTGCTCCTCGGCGATAGATCCAGAGACGTCTTCGGCGACGCTCTGGAGATTTTTCGCAGCACGTGGGCGAAGCGTGCGGGAGGGCAGTTCTTCACCGACCAACGAGTCACGCACCTCGCAATGGCGCTCCTTGAGTTCGACCCAAGAGCGGGGGATGACCTGGTGGACCCAGCCGCTGGGACTGGCGGGTTCCTGCTGGCGGCTCTGAACCGAATCAGAGCGCTACTAGATAGGGACGGCGATCAGGGTTCACGCGAGGAGCTTCTGGCGACCTTGGCGCGGCAAAGTCTCAAGGGAGTAGAGGTAGACCCGGACGTCTGCGCCGCAGCGAACGCGACATTGGCGGCACGAATCGGTCCCCTGAACCCTCCGATTGTCACCCAAGCCGACACCCTGAAAGCTCTAACCGGGAACGGAGGGCAGGTAACACGCCTGTGCCTCGACTCACATCGTTGCGTCGCGACTAACCCACCGTTCGGTACGAAGATCACTATTAAGGACCCGCAGGTTCTGCGGAGCTTTCATCTGGCTAGGGTACAGTCGTCTCCTCGAGAGCTCACCCTTGGAGTGGAGCGGGTCAGCGCACGTGCTCCCGACATCCTCTTCTTGGAGTTAGGCGTTCGACTTCTGGCGCCGGGCCGAGGCAGGCTCGCGATAGTTGTACCGTACCAGATTCTCTCGGGCCCTCAGACACTGTTCATCAGACAATGGTTGCTGCGGCACGCCGAAGTGCTTGCCGTCGTCGATCTACCGTTGGAGACATTTCAACCACACACGGGGACCAAGGCCTGCTTGCTCGTTGTCCGCCGACGGCCAGCACCGCTTGAGTCGTTGAGCGATGCGCACGACACTCAAGTATTCATGTCGACACCCAAGTGGATTGGGCATGATCGACGCGGGAACCCTGTGCTGCGGAAGGACGAAGCTGGGCGAGGAACAGGCGAAGTCCTGACGGACTTTGCGGAGGTCGAGGCGGCGCTGGCGGCATTCCGGAGAGGGGAAGCTCCAGGCAAATACCACGAGGGTAGCTTCGTCGTTGAGGCATTCAACATCGCGCGAGACCCCCTCTGTCGTCTCAATGCCCTGTACTATCGCCCAAGCGGCGTTCGACTTGCGGCTGCAACGTTGGCGCGCTCCGAGCATGACTGGAGGAGGGTAAGGCTAGGGGATGTTGTCCAGCGAGTGTTCTTCCCCACGCGCTTCAAGCGGGACTATGTGCGTGCCTCGCCTGGTGCAGTCCCGTTTCTCGGAGGCGCCAATATCTCCGAGTGGATCCACACATCGACCAAGTGGCTCCGTGGTGACGATCCGCGACGTGACGAGTTAGTTGTCCGCGAAGGATGGATCCTGATCACGCGCAGCGGTACGACAGGAATTGTGTCCTCAGTGCCCAAAGCATGGGACGGTGTGGCGATGTCCGAGCACGTGATTCGTGTCGTACCCGACCCCGCGAAGCTGTCAGCGCGCTACTTGGAGGTCTTCCTGCGCAGCACCCTCGGGCAAGACGTGCTCGCCCGGGGAGTGTTCGGATCTGTGATCGACGAAATCACCCCAGAGTACGTGTGCGACATCGAGGTACTCGTGCCTAAGTCGACAGCCGAGTACTCGCTCATCGTCAAGATGCTGGAGGATGCTCAAGAGGCTCGCCAGACAAGTATTGAACTCATGACCGAAACAGTCCGGATCATGAACAAGGCTCTATTGGGTGAGCGGAGACTTGCGTCAGAAGTTGATTAGCGGGTGCGCGGTCTTTTCTCGACCTTCACGCGATCCCTTGCTTGAGCAGCGTGCCGGTCGAGGATACGCCGCATGAGCGCCAGGAGTTCATCCAGAGTGAGACTACCCTGAAGGTCGTTGCTCTCCTTGAGCATCAGGAAGGCGTTGTTCGGTTCATGTCGCCCCCCGCGATCCAGCGGGACAAGGTGACCTGACTGAATCATCCGCGGGTCCTTGACGACCTCCCGAATATCTATCTCAACTAGTTGGACTGGATCCAGGTATCGGCCTGGTTCAGCTCGGTGACCTAGCAACCACTCGAATGCCGTACTGAAGCCGCTGTCGGGGAGCACTGGCGCACCCTTCATCGAGAGTGCCTGGAGATAGTATTTCACCTCGACCAGAGTGGCCGTGACTTCATCGGCGTGGAACTTGTGGTCTGGCGGGAGCAGCCACCGAGTAATGCGGTTGCCATCCGCACCGTCCTGCGGGCGTCCAGGGACCCGGCTTGAGGTGGGGCGCCACGGAGGGGACCTTCGACCGGCGTCGCGGAACTTGGTGGTTAAGGCGCGAACACCCTTAGCTGAATGGTGGTCGGCAATCATCGCCGTGGTGAAGAAGTCCTTCACCAGGACAATCGCCTCTCGAACTTCTTCGACGCTGATGTCCTCACCCTGAGCGCCGAGCTCCGTCAGTCTGGCAAGATCGTCTGCGAGGGCCATTGTGATCGGCTTCGCACCGGCGTCAGGGTCACCGGTAGGTTACGAGGCCGATTCATGGCTCGCAAGCAGTCCCTCGCTTCATGGTGGAAGCAATGGCCGCGGTGAATGAACCAGTGAGACTTCTCCCGAGCGTCAAAGGATCCGCTGAACCCTCAGGGCTCGCGCCGGCTACCGCTTCGCTTCGGTGGCTAGCATCATCGTGGTCCGAGACGTCTCCAAGGCCCGTCTCAGAGGGTTGCCATTAGAGAGGAGCGTGAGTTTATCTAGCTCCGCAGGCTCAACCGACTCAAGGATTCCTACTCGAAACCAAGTGTGGATTTCGAATAGAGCGTCAGGGTCATTGTAATATCCCGGCACATTATCTAGCGGAGGTCGTTCACCTAACGGAAGCAGGCGCGTGAGCGGCGCCTTGAACACGCTCAGCGCACGTTCGCTTCTGCGCACTAGGAACAGGTAGCTCGCGTTACGTTGGCGAATCGAAATGTCAAGAAGTTCGTGGCCCTTCCCCTTGAGGGGCCGCCCGCGCTTGCCAAGGTATACGCTACCGCGACGACGTGTAACCGCATTATGGGCCTCAACCACATCTTCGTCTGAAAGATGAGCCCCAGGGGAACCCAACTTCAGAGCCACGTGCACGACGGGACAGGCCTCGGTTTCTGGGAGACGCATGAGGACTTTCCTTGGGAAACGCGCGTCGAGAACGCGCTTCTACGCCACCTAGCGCGCCGCGCGACAACGCTTTGAGTCGTCTCAAGACAGTAGTCGGGCCGAGGATTAGGGCGACGCCCTTGCGGCAATACAGCAACCGGCGCGCTGCATCTTTCCGTTTTCGAATTACACCACTATCCTGAGGTGAGCGCCACTCTTGGTCCCACTGTCCCGGGGAACGAGTACATGACTACCGACATTAGCGAGCTGCCCTCAACTCCAGCGTACTTGGTCCAGCGGGAGGCTCTGGACGCTGGCCTGAGACAGCACTACGACTCCCTCGTGCAGGATTACAGGTACTATGCCTTCGTGCACCACAAGCAGCCCTTTGTATCGTACAAAGTGCTGGCGGATTTAGTAAAGGTAGGCTGGAGATGTACCGTGGTTGGGGCGTGACCTCTTCCCTCCGGGTCAGTTGCAGTCGAGCGGTGCCCGCCTTAGAATGGTAACTTGCTGCCCCTTGGTGTAACTGGCAACACGCCTGACTCTGGCCGCACCGCAAGGTGCACTCGCTGGACACCATGTCGGAAACGACGTGAGTGAATGCTCTCGAAGTCGGCGGACCCTTGACTGGCAACGCCGAGCCAAGCCCCGTAAGGGGGAGGTGTAGAGACTGGGTGGGAGCCACCTGACCGCGTCGCGGCGAAGGTGAAGGCACAGTCCAGACCACGAACGCTCGCGCTGCAGAGCGGCGGCGAAAGCCGAAGTGGTACGGGATCAGGAGAGTCCTGGTTCGAGCCCAGGAGGGGCAACTCGAAGGGCGGCCTGACAGCGAAGCACGTCGCCCTCCGCGTTTGTGAACGGTACCACAACTAGGCGGTGTGGAATGAGCGTCGAGACGACGAAGGGATGGTTCCCCTCGCATCCCCTCACAGTATCTCTAGTAGTGGGGGCAGGAGTGCTTCTCAGCTGGCTAGGCACCGGTTTCTGGACGACACTTGGGGCAGCGGTCCTTGCCGGTGGACTAGGTCTGTATCTCGATCAGCAGCGAAAGCCCTAACTCGGGTTGACGCGCGTATGTGGGACAAAGGCTTCAAGTACCTCCAAGCGCGGAACGTACCGATCTTGGCTGCTGGAACTGGCCTGATCGCTGCTGCCTTTGTAGTCCTCGAGCTTAAGAGAGCCGGAACGACACCTTCGCTCGATCCACTCCTAGGAGAGTTCGTGTCGCTGCTCTTTACAGCCGCAGCGTTCATGGGAAGTGCTATCGCTTTCGCACTGATCTTGTGTGGGACGAAGTCCTCCTGGGGCGAGGCGGGGGACTCGGTCGGGTTCCTCGGGCTTGGTTCAATCGCAGGGCTAGTGGTTTCAGCTATTCTATTACTAAGGTCCTTTCATGTGATTTAGTAACATTCTCGCGCCGACGCTCGTCAAGCGAGCACCTCGGTGCAGTCTTGGCCGAAACTCACTCCCAGTGTGGCAACCTCTGACGATCACAAGAGACCTGGTTCGACCCCAGCGGGGGCAAACACGGAGTTCGGGAGCGATGGGCCGCCCCCGTCGCTCTCTCACTTTTCGGACTGGTTCTACTGTGACGTCCTTGCCGGGACGCTCGTACTCAACCACCGCACGTAGAGTTTCCTCGTCTGGTTGCTGATAGCGGAGCAGCGTGCTGGTATCGCGCCAGCCGCCCGCCGCCGCGACGTCTTTCAGCGGGAGGTCCTTCCGCTCTGTGGCCCACAGGCGCCGGAACATGTGCCAGGCGCTTCCGGCGGGCTTCGTGATCTTCCCGCGCAAGAAGGCTTCCTTTAGCCAGTAGGCTGCGAGATGGCGTGTAGTCGGGCCACCGCGGTGCCGGCGGCGTTGCGAGTGCGGGAAGACTAGCGGGCTGCGAACTGTTCGACGCTCGTTCCGGAAGCGGAGCAGCTCGTAGAGCACCTCCCCATGCGCCGGCACCAGCCAGGTCTGGCGGATCTTGTCGTGCTCCGCTCGCCAGCGGATGGTGCCTTTCTCGAATTCGACGTCATCCCAGCGAAGCGCCAGGATTGCGCTCAGTCGGCGTCCCGTGCGCCACGCCAATAGGATGAGTGGGCGCAGATAGGGGTGGATATCGGGAGCCACCAACAACAGTGCCTTGACCGTTTCTCGAGCGAGCAGCGGGCGCCTCGGGTCCTTTTCCGTTGGGATGCGGACCTTTTCGAGCACGTGCCTGGTGAGGAGCGGTTGACCGCCCTGATATTTCTGGCAGGCCCAGTTCAGGGCCTAGTAGCGGCGGAAGAAGGTGTACAGATGGTCGTAGACCTCGGCTTCGAGCCCGTCCAGGTCCACGGCCTCCTCGGCGAGCCGCGCGCGCAGCTCTTTCACCTTTGGCAGGGTCTCTGCATCGGCGCCAAGCGCCCGCGACTGCTCGATCGCCTTGGTCAGTTCCTCCTCGATCGCGCCCTTGTCGGCCGACTGGTACTGCGCGAAGGCCGCCTTGACCTGCGGCAGCAGATCTCTCTCGAGGAACTGCGTGACCTCGGCGCTCTTGGCGTGCATGATGCGATAGAGGCCGAAGTCCAGATCGGGTTGATCGAGCTGGAACAGCTCCTTGAGGAGGGCGATCAGCTTTTCGTATCGTTCCGTCATTACGACGCCTCACGATGGCATCCAGGCGACCGCGGGCCAGTGGGGACGCGGCTGCGTCATACACCGGACTCGCGATCGTCGGTGCGGGCCCTGAATCCAACTGAATCAACGTCTTGCGGTATCCTCTGTGAATCTCCGCAAGATTGCGGCCGATGGGTAGCTGGACATGGATGCTATCCCGTTTGCGAGCTCGATTGGGAACAGCGCACCTTCGAACTTGTGACTAACCAGACTTGGAATGGTGGCCAGGATTCGATCCAAGCCGATAAGCTCGCCGGGCTCCGGAGAGTCTCCGGATGAGTCGTATCGTCCTGTGGGAACGTTAAGGACCATGTACGTTCCAGGGTCGAGCTTCACGTAGACTTTCTCGCCCCAGTTCGTGCGAAGCCCGTACGGGTTCGCAAGGTCAGGCGATCGGTAGACTTCCTTCCTGACGAAGTCGTGAGTGAGGACCGCGTAGGACAACCTCTCACCGCGAGAGTGTGGCGGAGCGAATCGGACAACGGATCGCAGGTGATCAACGAACGCCCCGGTCTTCTCTTGTCCGATGATGTGGATCGGCCTCTTCTGATCTCTCGCGAATTGAAGGAACGCTCGTAGTGCGGGGACAAGCTTCGAATACTGACTTCTGAGCGTTAGCGGGCCGTCCTTAATGAACAACGTATCGCTAAGGATTTGCTCATCGGTATGGGCCCACAGTAGTCGAATTGCCGTAAACAGCATTAGGTGTTCCATTACCATCATGTACGCCGATGACACCGAGTCCGGAGCGCTTTCTTCATCCATATCCAAGTGGAATCCGATCATGTCAGTCAGAAACACCTTCTGAGTGCACTTAGGACATGTCCCTTCATCCGCGTCGAAGGGGAGACCGGCATTCTCATGTGCGCAATGGGGACAGCCGAAGCTCGGTGACGAGGCCTTAGCTGGAAGCCACTTTTGGTAGGCCAGCCATTTTAGAGTTTCGTAGAACGCGCCAGCCTCGTCGATCCTCATTGAATCGCGAACGATATTACGAATGGCATCGTAGTTGGTCCCAAGAGCCGTCCGCACATTCTTCAGCGGAAACACGGTCGCATGAAACACGGCACTGCCGGTCAGTACTTCCTGTAGCAAGAGGGGGTGAGGTAGTTCCTTGTCAATCACGTCGAGCCTTGCCCTGTCGACGGTGAGAAGCGCGGTCTTGACGAAGGACACTTCTCTCGGTGGTCTGTCTTCCGATCTTACGGTCACGTATGAACCATCCGTTGCCCACACGCTTCGAAGCGGGATCACACCCTCCTGGTTGAACTGCGTCCAGGCGGTCGCGCTCGAGTCGCTCGTAGGTTGCGGAGCAATCTCAAACTCATGAACCAGTGACTTGACCCAACTACTCTGGATCACGGCGAGGTGACCGAGTTTCGAAGCTGCCTCGCCTGGAAGTCGGTCGCCGGGCGTGTAGGGCATCAGGAGTTGCCTCAGGTCTTGGACGTGGTGGGCGCTACAAACAGCCTCGCCTGCAGTGGAATGACGAAGCGGTGCGACATCGTCAGCATCCGCATGTAGCCCGGTGTCTTCGCCCTGAGGATGTCGGCCTCGATCCCGGCGAACGATACTTGCAGGCGCGACAGAGCCTTCGTCTCATCTTGGCTGGAAAGGTGGCCGACAAAGAAGTTCTCGGTTTGAGCCAGGAGTTCCTTATTGATCGTGGAAGGTGACTGCGTGGAATACACCATTCCTATGTGGAACTTCGCGCCCTCCTTCGCAAAGCGGACGTAAACTCCTGCGAAGTCCTCGTCGTCTGTTGGAAACAGGTTGTGCGCTTCTTCAAAGTACAGCTGAACAAAGTGGCCCCCGAGCTTGTTGCTGACGAATTTCCGCTCCTGATGCGAGAACACCGCTCTCGAAAGGAGATCGGAGAAGTACCGTCGGATCTCATCCGTAGCGTTCCCCAAGTCCAGGATTACCGTTTTCCCGGCATCCAAGAGATCGAGAATCTCTGCGACGAAGTCGCCTGCTTGTGGGGCATGGTATTCGCGATACGCGCGCAGTATGATCGGGCCGGATCCTGACGCTGGGTGCAGGAATTCCAGTAATGCAGCATCATCGGGATCAAACATCTGCTTGTTTCCGCTCATCAGTGCGGCGTTGGATGGGTCGTCCCGGCGGAACTGCGCCATTACCTCGAGCTCATTGACCAACTCATCCAGGTTGGAAGGCTGATCGGGCGCTGCCGAGCTGCGAACTGCCGTATACGCCGCTGTCCGCAGTGCGGCGTTGAAGTGTGGGGTGAAGTGTTTCGCGTTGGGACTAACTAATCCGAGGGCCCTCAACCGCTTCTCCTCTGCAGCGAATCCCGCCTTGTTCAGGATCGCCCAGTACATCTGGATCTTGCGGATGGGACGGGTCTTCTCTCCATCCGGCAAGTCGCCGATCGATTCTATCGATGGGAGTTTTACACCTGCGAAACTGCGAATGTAATTAGAGGTCTTGTTGTCCTGCTGAAGAAGCGAGGCCAGGATTTCGATACATGACTCCGGTTGCTCGTAAAAGTTCAACCGGAGGGGTTTCGATGGTGTCTCAGGTCGCTGGGTTAGGGCATAGACCTCACACCGTTTTGCATGAACTGAACGAAGAGACGTATTCCCATCCTGAGGGTTGTCGTTCGCGTATTCGCCGTTGATGTCAAAGATCAACTGGCCAACGGCATTGTCGGCTGCCGTTGCGTCGAGCATTCCGTTGGCGATCAACTTGACGACGTTGGACTTCCCGAGTCTCGTCTTGCCAAACATCGCAGTTCGAGCACCCTTGAAGTCTCGCATGGAGATCACAACAGGAATGCCACTTGGCATTGCCGCCGAGGATAGTCCGCACTCCATCGTTCTAAGGACGCCAATTGCCGATTGATGCTCGGGTTTCACCGTTCCGTTGACAATCATCCTTAGCAAGGGTTCATCCGGCGCGTATACCTTGTATCTATGGGCACTCACTACATTGTTGACGTCGCCCGAGAACGCGAGTTTTCGATTATCCGTAGGTTCCGCGTAGAACATTCCCAGAACGTCGCAATCCAGAGCGCCCCATTGTAGCTCGCTCTGAGTCCACACATCCAATTCGGGCATCGACTTCTTGTGTAGCTCGAAGTACGTCTGCTGCACCTGAGTACTCAAGGGCGTGGGCGATACTCCCGTTACTCGGAGTAAGGTGAAATGCGGAGGTAGTCCCTGTGGATTATTGGGTGTCATGATGAGAAAGGACCCTCGAGGTATCCCTCCGACAGCCACCTTGTAGGGATCACTCGTGATGATCTTCGCCGTATCGTAGCCGAGCTCGAGGACATACCCGACAAAGCGCATTTTGGCGATCTGCTTTGATTTCTCGAGCGCCTCCTCGGAAGCAAGGAATGTTCTCAGGGCATCGATCGGATTGTCTTGCGTCGTCGCGGTCGTTACTAGCGTCTCCAGGGTCGGCTGCGTTGTTGGCACGTTTGTCTCCCGTCCTACAAGCCAACGTCGTAATTTGTTATTAGCAGCTCACGCACAGCGTGCTTGACGGCTTTACATGTGATGAACCTCGTGACCTTCAAACGCTTCATGGCGAATCCTGCGTAGAGTCGTCGCACTAGATAAGTGTCGGCGTTCGACATCATGAACAACGCCCCGAGGTCTGCAATTCGTCTGACTTCTAAGGCGAGACGGGCTTGGTCGGTAGTATCAAAGCGATCTGCTGTGTAGTGAGTGAAGTTGGCCGTGCCATTCAATGGCGGATATGGAGGATCCAAATAGACGAAGTCGTTCCTTCGCACGTACTTCAAAGCTTCTTCGAACGGAACTGCGTGCAGCTTAGCGTTCTCTAGAGCTATCCCTGCCTCGCGTAGGTGGGCCCTATCGGGTAGGGGCGGTGGTTCTTTCCAGCCGTATGGCACGTTGAACTCACCTTGCCGGTTCACGCGGAAAATCCCATTGAAACATGTTCGGTTCAAATAAACGAACCTTGCTGCCTGCGCGGTGGAAAAGCTCGAGCTGTTGTACAAGCGCCGAACCTGGTAGAAGTACTTCTCTCCCGTGTTCTTCGCGTGTTCACGGAGGTAGATCGCGATTCCATCGGGATCGTCACGCACCTTCTCGTAGCAACGGACCAAGTGCTCGTTTGCATCGGCCAAGACAGCCCTTTGTGGATTGAGAGCAAAGAACAGGCTCCCCGCTCCGAGAAAGGGCTCGTGGTATCGTCGTTGGTTCACTCGAGGGGGGAGCTGACTTAGAAGCTCCTGAATCAAGTATCGTTTGCCTCCGGCCCATCTCAGTATAGGACCAGGGTGCGACGTTGGGGTTCTCTGGCCGTCGGACCGTTCCGCCTGAGAGCGCTCCATTACCGTGGCCCGCACCGTCAAGACCGGGTCCGGCTCGGAACAGTGGACTGCTTGCAGGTCAGAGCGCGCATTGGGCACAAATCTGAAGGGCAGGGCCGATCTGGGTTAGGGTGTTCTTGGTGGCAGGAGGGGGAGTTCGGACGGACCCCGGGACGCGCGGTGAGCTGCAGTGCCCCGACTGGGGCGGAGCAGCTGTGCGGAGGCCGCACTGCGGGTGATGCGTCTGAACACAGGCGTTACCTAAGTCGCTTCTCCACCCATTTCCAACGCCGATACGCGATTTCCATTGAGCGCTTGTACGCGCCATTGGTCCGCATGAAGCTGAAGTTCCCCTCGAGGAATTTTGGCTGATACAGCTTATCGTTGACTAAATCGGAGAGGATAAACCGACACCGGGTCGTAGCGAAGGTTGAGAGATACTCGGTGTACTGTGCCTCGAGACTCAGACCCTTTCCGAAATCTTCCGAGCGATCCTCGAGCTTCGGGTCGTTGAGAATTGCTTGGCACAGCAACGCCCAAAGCAGATTACGAGCCCGTTCCACGTAGGCATACTTGTTCGCGCCCTTCTCGACGATGTCACCAATCAGCCGCCGGAGGCGATACTGAATCTTGTAGCAAAGTACGATTTGCCGGGAATCGGCCCTGAGGCGGGAACTGTGAAAGACCTGGTTGTAGATACGCTCGTCCTCAAACACCTCACGAAAATGGACAAGTTTGTCGATATCGCCGTCACTGGCGAGAAAGGTTCGGGCGAGTAGGGGTAGCTCAATGGCCCTGTAGTCCGTGATGCCTTGCTCCTCGCGTTCTTCATCAGACAGGTTCGTGAAGGCCTCTTCTTGGCGCTCATAATAAATTCCAAGGTCGTCGCGAAGCTTGTCTTGAAGCTCGAGTTGAATCATGTCATTGGCATGTAGGTTCCAGGCTTCGACCGGATTCTGGCGATTGTTGTTGATCGTCACATTGGTCACAAACTCTGGAGTGGCATCCGTGATAATTCGACACATTACATAGATCTGCTCTTGAGCCTTGCGTCCCTCAGCCAAGAGGGGGTTTCCTTCGTTGGCCTTCTGAAACTGCGCAAAGGTGGTGACCGTCTGCGCGCCATTGAGAAGACGCGGCTCCGTGATCTTGAAATGACCGTCGCTTCCCTGAAGCGCTTCTGCAAACAACGTTACTCCGTTGTGGTTGAAGGCAAAGATCTTCGCATCTTCCTTTCCATCCAGGACAATTCGTCGAATAGACTGCTGTATGGAACGATTAACTGGCTTATCAGATCGCAAAGCCGCGCGAATATTCCGCTCGAAAAAGCGCTGTCCCATCGCCAGGTACATCGAGTACAGATCTACTAAGCGAATGAACCCAACCGTCATGTGCTCACCGTTCGGACCGGAACGCGTTATGGAATCTTCGAAACGCACCGGATAGGCGTGAGTTTTGCGCTGATGTGTTGTCGCCCCCACACGTCTGGTGCGAGCCGACCGAAACTCCATGACAAGAGTTACAGCGCGGCCAAACCGTTGATCGATGAGGAATTTCTTGTTCTCGACGTCCTCCCGCAACTTGTCCAGGACTTGGCTTCGCTCGGCCTCAGCGGGGTCTCCTGTGAAGACAAACTGGATAGAGACTCGGTCTATGATTGCTTCGTTGTCGATGATGCAGCTCTTGATTTGGTTTAGTAGCTGGTTCTGATGCTTGTCTTGATCCTTAGCTCCAAAGATTCGTTCCATTCCGGAGTCGATGAGTCTGTTGAGCGACTCCTTGAATAGCGCATGGGAGTTCGACCACTTGAACTGATAGAGATAGAGGTTTCGCTTCTCGCGATCAAAATGAAAGCCATCGATCCCGTAGTCATTGCCGCCGAAGGCTACCTGGGATCTGGCTTGGTCACGATCGAGGCCCATCTCCTGCTCAAGGTAGAGAATTCCGAAGTAGTCGTTCCGGATGCCGCCGGAAGTCTTCTTGTGATCTGAAAAAGCCTGATCAATTGCCTGATCTGTGATTGCCATCCGTAGATTCCTCCCCGCCTGTGCGGAACGCGAGGAAAGGTCTTTGTCTTGACGATGGATGGTCAGTCGCGAGCCGTTGGGCTCTGACGCAGCGTCAGAGGCCTTCAGCGGCGCTCATCCATCCATGGTCAAATGTCAACGTGCTCGTGCGCCCCGCTGGATCTTGGATGCGAATAACGCGCGCTTGGTCAGGAGAACCCGCGTGCTCCACGATGTAAAGCCAGTAGTTGGCGCCACAACTAAGAGCTGTCTCGAACTGCTTCCAACTCATCCCAACAGGCCGATCTTTCAATGTCCCCGTCATCGCCTTGACTTCAACCCACCGGATCGGTTGTCCGCCTGCGCCTTCTTCGACAAGATCGAACCCCGGGTTGTGCGTCGGCGTCGCTTGGAGGGTTGGTTCGTTTTCTAAGATCAGACGAATGGCTTGCTGCTCGAGCGCCATCCGCTTCGCATAATCAAGACTGTCGGGGTCCTCCGGGCCCTCGCCCGGGTGCGCGCCGATGTATGAGATGAAAAGTGAGTCGCTAGTGACCCGTCGTTCCCGGGCTTGTGACCCATTCGATGGCCTTTCAGCGTCCGCATGACCACGATCGCTCTTTTGCCGCTCCCTCGCTGGTCGGGTCACGTCGTCTGGAGACCCATCGGGCTCCGGCGCGCTCTGGCCAAGTTCCCCGTTCGCCTCTGGCTGCAGCGCGTCTTGCCCGGCGAGTGGCTCCTTCCCTTCGCTGTCCGGATCCCCGAGATCATCTACCGTGGTCCCTGGAAGTGGTGACTCATTCTCGATGTTGAGCCTTGCCCTAAGCTTATCCGCATTCGTTAGACCGAGCCTCTTCAGCAGGTCAATGACTGCCGGATCGATTCCGGCCTCTTCCGCCAGTCGCTCAATGAGCGGTGCCTTGAATCGAATCTTGGATTGCAGGAATGGATTCGAACGCCAGGCGAGAGAGTCGAACAGCATGAACTGAGGGAACTCAGGGTCACCCTTGGCATCAGGCACCCACCTTGTCGTGTTCAGAAGGCGCACGAACGACGAATCAAAGAGCGCGCGGTAACTCCCGTTATGCGTCCAGGTGTACTGACCCTCGAAGAGAGCCTTGCCACCTCGCTCCTCCAAGTGCACAAGCTCCTCCCATAACAGACCCGCACGCATTGCGTGCTCCTCAGATGGAAGCCGCGAGAGAAGCTCCAGCAACTCCTTCAACCCCACGAGGCTTGTGTCGGAAACGTGATCGTTCTGCCGTGACGTCTTCGGGTGACCGACCTTTTCTCGCAAGCTGCGACGCTCATCCGCCGTAAGGGAGGAGTCTGGAACAGGCCTGAGGTGCCGGAGGGCTCCACAGCTCTCGAGCACCTCGCGAATCTGCTCTCCCCGAAGGCTACTACATGAGTCGTCGATTAACAGAACGCCCTTGACGCCATGAAAGAGCTTCTTGAAGCGATCTGTGGCAATGTACGTCCGGTCAGGCGTCGCCCATTTCGTTTCGTGGGTTCCGGCGTCCACTGTCCTCGCCCATGTGCAAGTGCGTAGCGCCTCGATCAGTCGCTCTCGCTGCTCGTTCGAATCTGTCGCAAAGGCGCTGAGGATTCTCCCTATGTCCTCCGCATATTCGCCATTGCTCACCGCAATTGGCGGTTTCCGGTACTTCGGCAGCACGTTTCGAACGACGTCGTCGACAGAACTCGCCTGTGTCAATCCCAACGCCCGCAGAAACCCTCGAGCGGCCCGGGTTGAGCAAACTGAGCCGCGCACCGTCGGGAATTCAGTACTTCCCTCGCCGGGGAGGAATGCTTGCGGCTCGCCATCCAGGTGCGCCGGGACATGAGCCCCCTCCTCTAAGCGGACGATGGGAACGCTATCAAGCCGGTAATGCAGTCGGGGCTGCTCACTCAGGAACTCGTAGAGGCTCGCGATCCACTCGTCGGTCTGCGCCTCGAGAAACGGTTTATTGAGCTCTCCGATGATCGCCTCCGGCGTTACCTCGGAAATGCGAAGCTCTCGCAGGATGTACTGGCGCAGCTCTGGTGTGCGATCGTGAGTGATCTCCGCTGTCAGCCAGTGCATGGTCTGGCCCTTCCCAACCAGCTGCGTGAGTTGCGCTGACGAGATCAGAAGCCGCAACTCTTGGGTCCGCGAAAGAACGGCGTTCCGACCAGCCACGTGACCCCCGTTGAACTTCGGTAGCAGGGGCTCGTTCAACAGCGCGTTCCGCGTGGATTCGAACAGCGGCGCGAGAACGCTGCCTTCAGCGAACCGGGCGGCGTCGAGTGGGAGGCACGCCAGGGCCCCAACGTCAAGCATGTCATGATCTCGAAGCCACCCAAGGGCGCTGACCAACACCGTGGCCGTTTCCTGAACCAGGCGCTGGTTCCAAGGATCGCTCGCCGGTATGTTGTCGCGACTAGGGGTTGTCCGGTAGGGACCTTGGACGAGAAACCCCAGAGTTGTCTCAAGCGCGGTAGGAAAGTACGCCACTAGGGGTGAAGACCTGACACGAGTGATCCTGTCGCGGTCAGAATCATCCCGCATGATCTGGAAGGCAACCTCCGCGTGACCCACCACAATTCCATCCTCATTGGTCGCAGGGCTTGAAAACAACATCCACCTTTGCTCGACAGCTGGTCCGTTCCCTTCCTGGCCAGCAACGGTGATCGCCCTGACCCCCTCTCTTAGAACCTCGGGGCGGCTCCGGCGATAGAGACCACCGACCCTGCCTCCAACATCCCAGACGACCTCTTCGATGTGTCTAAGGAACAGTAAAGTGCGGGCACCAAGGCCTTTCAGCCCGCCGGCGATTGCTGAACGGTCATGAGGATTCTGAGCCCTAAGCGGCAATAGGATGACGGTTTCATCATCACTGCGCTCTAGGCCAGGAGCGGCCGTCGGGAACACGAAGTCCTCGATGGCAAAGTCCTCAGAGCCGGAATGCACTTCTGGGCGATCCGTGAATGCGTACACGGATTTGAAGCCGATCCCAAACCGGCCGATGTCCGTCAATTCCTTTGTGCTCTCCCCAATACTACAGATCCCTTCGACGTCCCGGTTATCGAACGGCTTTCCCCAATGGGTGACACGAAGAGAGTCTTGGCTGAGGGTAAATCTCACGGCTCGTGATCCCCCCCACAGAGGTCTACGGGCCAGCGCATCTTCGGCGTTTTGGAGAAGCTCGTAAATGAAATGCGTGCGGTCGGCGTACAGGCCGGCAATCAGACGACCACTGTTGTTGATCGTCCTGAGGAGGCGCTCCTGGTCTTGACGGAGGGCGGTGTAGTTGGACGGCATCTTTGACTAGTCGTGTCTCTTCGCGGGTTCTCAGAGTCTACCTCTCCGTAGGGACATTGCCAGTAGATCGAGTTGCGGCTCTACTCCTGCGGCGCCTCTCAGAGTGTCACACCCCCTGCATACTGTGCCGGTCAATAGACCTCGGTCCCCTCATCCGCATCATCGAAAACGTCCCTGCGAGCCTCCCCGCCGATCGGACGGCCAAACCAGGCCGCCTCGAAGACCGCTACCAGGCTCCGGTGGACGTGGGCCACGCCGAGCGCGAGGTCGCCGACCGAATGCTGATGGAGGGGTTGAAGCCGGAGTGCCGGAGCTCCCGCTGATGTTCCTGCGGCCGCCGTGGCAGATCTTGTCAATCCAGCTCGCCCTGGCGCAGTCCCAACCCCCGAGTAACCTTTGCATGCCAATGAGCGCGGCGACGCGCATTAAGGCTCAGCAACTCCAGTGGGCCAGGAGGGCGGGTCTCAAGCCGGATGCGAAGGGCTACGTCCGGAGGATTGATGACAACCTCCGGAGCCCGCTCCGTCCGGAGACCCGCAAGGACTTCGAACGCGGGAGCGGCGACGAGCTTCACGACCACGGGAAACGGCCGGCGAAGATGCGTGCCCTCTATTCCTCTGCCGCTCTCGCTTGCAACTTCTTCGACTTCTGGCGGGATCGCGACACGGGCGTCCTTGCGCAAGCGCTTGGGCTCGACGCAGCGATTGCGAAACTCTCCTTCGAAATGCAGCTCCCAACCGGGCTCCCCGGCACGCCGCCCAATCTGGACCTCTTCCTGACGCTTCAATCGGGTGTGTATGTGGCTATCGAAAGCAAGTTCACCGAGCTGTACGCCACCCGACGGAAGGCTGCACCATTCAAGCCCAAGTACTTTCCCAAAGGCTGTGGCGTCTGGGCCGCTGCGCTCCTACCCAATTGCCAGCAGCTCGCCACGGACCTGCGCCGCAAACGAGCGAGCTTCCCGCACCTCGACACGGCCCAGTTGCTGAAGCACGCCCTTGGCCTCGCGACCCAGCACCCTGGGCGGGGCACGCTGCTTTACTTGTACTACGACGACAATGGCCCGGAGGGCGCGCAGCACCGAACGGAGTTGTCGCGTTTTACGGAATCACTCGGCGGCGAGCTCGGCTTTCGAGGGCTGTCGTATCAAGACCTGCTCGCGCGCCTGATGCCCCTCGATATCCCCGACGGATCGTCGTACAAGACATATCTGAGCGAGCGGTACGCCTCCAACTCGGCGTGACGCGGCACTCGCTGTCACACGCTCCGCATACTGTAGGCCGATGACGACCACCGCCCCCCGCCTCTCCAAGTCCCGCTTCACTTCCGGCCTTCAGTGCCACAAGAAGCTCTGGTGGGAGGTGCACGAGCCGGGTGCCGTCGAGCTCCAGCGCGATAAGGTGCTCCAGGATCTCTTCGACCAGGGCCGCCAGGTGGGCGAGGCGGCCCGGGCGCGATATCCCGGCGGCGTCCTGATCGATCTGCCGCACAACGCCGGCGCCGAGCGTGTCGCCGCCACGAAGAAGGCACTCGACGAGGACGCCCCGGCGGTCTTCGAAGCAACGTTCATCGCCGACGGTACGTTCGTCGCGATCGACGTGCTCGAGAAACAGGGCGACGGGTACCGCCTCACCGAGGTGAAGTCATCCACCTCGCAGAAAGACGAGCACATCCCGGACGTCGCCGTTCAGGCCCGGGTCGCGGCGGCCTGCGGCGTGAAGATCACGGCCGCCGAGGTGCTGCATCTCAACAAGGAGTTCCGACATCCCGACTCGGGCGACCTCTTCGCCCGGACCGACGTCACTGGTCCGGTCGCGGCGTTCGTTGCCCAAGTCCCGGACGAGATCGCGCGGCAGCGGAAGATGCTCGCGGGCCCGCTCCCCGACGTCCCGATCGGCCTGCACTGCTTCGAGCCGCGGGAGTGCCCGTTCATCGGCCGTTGCTGGCCCGAGGCGCCGGACCACATCCGGAACCTCGCCGGCGTCGGGCCGAAGCGGACCGCGGCCTATCTCGAGCGCGGCATCTCGTCCATCGCCGACTTGCCGGCGAAAGAGAAGCTCAACTTCACGCAGAAGCGCCAGCTCAAGGCGATGGCCGAGAAACGCATCATCGTCGAGCCCACGCTCGCTCGCGAGTTGGAGCCCTTCGCCGGCCGGTTGGGCTTCCTCGACTTCGAGACGATCGCCCGCGCGATTCCCGTCTGGCCCGGCATGGCCCCGTGGCAGCAGGCCGCCGCCCAGTTCAGCTACCACGAGCGGCAGCCAGACGGCACTTACACCCACGCGGCGTTCCTCGCGGAGGGACCGGAGGACGCGCGCCCCCCGCTGGCCGCGGCGATGGTGCGCGCCACCGCGAAGGCCGATCGCGTGGTGACGTACACGGCGTTCGAGAAGACCCGCATCCGGGAGCTGCAACGCGCGGTGCCAGACCTCGCCGCCGAGCTCGCCGCGCTCGAGGCGAAACTCATTGACCTGTTCCCGGTGGTGAAGAACTGCGTGTACCACCCCGATTTCAGGGGGAGCTTCAGCTTGAAGGACATCCTCACACCCCTCGTCCCCGAGCTGACCTACGACGATCTCGTGATCGTGGACGGCCGGGTCGCGAGCGTGGAAATCGCCCGGCTCTTGTTCGTGGCCGACAAGATCCCTCGGCAGGAGCGCGATCGCGTGCGCCAGGAGCTGCTTGACTACTGCCAGCGCGACACATGGGCGATGGTGAAGCTCGTCGAACGGCTGCGGGAGCTGGCCACGGCGTGACCAAGACCGAGCGCTGGCTCAACCTCCTCGCCTTCCTGCTCGATCACCACTATCCGGTGACCCGCGAGGAGATCCTCAGCCAGGTGGAGGACTACAAGTCCGACTGGGTCGGCGGGGGGGATGAGAAGACGCGCGAGTCGGTGCGCCGCAAGTTCGAGCGCGACAAGAGCGACCTGAAAGCGCTCGGCATCGCGATCGAGCCACTCAAGCAGAAGGTGATGGCGAGCCACGCGGGGCAGGAGGTCGAGGCCTACCTCCTGAAGCCCAGAGACTTCTATCTGCCGTATCTCGAGGTCGCGACCGGCGGGCGCACGGTGCGCCGGCCACCGCACCCGTACTTCCTGCCGTCGGTCGCGCTCGATCCCAGCGATCTCCCCGTCCTGCGGCGCGCTGCCGAGCGGGTCGCCCAGCTCGCCGACACGCCGCTCGGCGCCGCGGCACGCTCGGCGCTCCGCAAGCTGTCGTTCGACCTGCCCGAGACCGATCCCGGGGAGAGTGAGCGGGCCTTCGCCGCGCCCACCGGGCCCGAGTTCTCGCGAGCGTTCGATGCGCTGCGCCGTGCCGTGGAAGAGTCGCGCGCCGTGAGCTGCCGCTACTACGCGATCGGCCGCGACCGGGATCAACAACGGGTCATCGAGCCGTACGGCCTGATGCTCTCGTGGGGCCACTGGTACTGCGTCGGCCGCGCGCGTGAGCGCAATGCGCTGCGCGTGTTCCGGGTCGACCGGATGAAGAACGTGACTCCCGTCGACGGGAAGCGGGGCGAGTTCGCGACGCCGAAGGACTTTCGCATCGGCGCCTATCTCAATCGCGCACCGTGGGAGCTCTCCGAGGAGAAGCCCTTCACGGCGCGCGTACAGTTTGCGTTCCCGCAGTCCCGCTGGGTGATCGGCGAGGGGTTGGGCAAGGTCGTGAAGGCGGTGACTGACGACGCGGGTGCGGAGCTCGAGTTCGAGGTCCGCTCGGCGGACGCCTTCGTGCGCTGGCTCCTGCCGCTCGGCAGCCACGCCGAGGTGCTCGCGCCGGAATCGCTGCGCGAGCGGCTCGCCACCGCGCGTCGCGCCATCAAGCAGCTGTACGCTTGACGATGCCTGAGACCGCGGTCACGCAGGTCCCGCGCCTGGTCGAGCTGATCGCTTGGATGTCGCAGAGCGACAGCGCCAAGCCTGTCTCCTATCGTGCCGCCGCGAAGCGCTTCGGCGTCTCGGCCGCGGCCGTGCGCTCCGAGGTCGACGCGTTGGTGCGTCTCTCGGACGAGTTCAAGCCGTGGCTTGCGAGCCTGTCGATCGGCTTCGAGGGAAGCGGGTTCGTGGTGACGAGTCGCGGATCGTTCCGCCGGCCGCTGCGGTTCACGGGGGACGAAGCGCTCGCCTTGATCGTCGGCCTCGTCGGCGTGCGCGGCGGGCGTGCCCTGGCAGGGAAGCTCGGCGCCGCGATCGCGGGCGCACGCCATCCCGACACGGTCGCGAGCGCCGTCGGCATCGGTCCGGAGCCGGGGGGGCATCTCGAGCGCGTGCTCGCGCTCGCGCGCCAGGCGCGCGACGAGCACCGCAAACTCGAGATCAACTACTGCGGCTCGGATGCCGAGCCGGCCCGGCGGGTCGTGCACGTGCACCAGGTGGTGCATGCGGGCGGGCGCTGGTACGTCGTCGCGTGGTGCGAGAAGGTGGGCGACTTCCGGCACTTCCGGGCGGACCGCATCCTCGACGCGCGGCTGCTCGTTCAGGACTTCCGTCCGCAGGTGCTTTTTAAACCGATCCGGGCACAGGCCGAGTTGCTGCACGCTGATGATCCGGTGCTCGCGAAGGTGGCGTTCAGCGCGCGGATCGCGCGCTGGCTGAGGGAGCGGTATCCGGACGGCCGGGAGCAGAAGGACGGGCGCTACGTTGTGACGTTCAAGGTCGCGGATCCCGCGTGGTTCGTGCGGGAGGTGCTGCAGTACGGGGCAGAGGCGGAGGTGTTGGAGCCGGAGGGGTTGAGGGAGGCGGTGAGGGAGGTGGTGGCCTGATGGACAAACCTCTCGTCTGCCCGCACTGCGGGCGGGCACTGCTCGCGCTCGACCACAAGCTGCAGCGTTATGAAACAGAGATCGCAACTCTGAAGGAGCGTCTAGCGGAACGGAAGCCGCGTTCCCGGGATCTGGTCGCCCATCGGGACGGGCAGCTCTTCCATCGTGCCACGTGCAAGTGGGCCCGGATCGTCGCGCGGTCGACCCGGGTGAGGTTCGCATCGCGGGAGGAGGCGATCAAGGCAGGGTTGAAGCCGTGTAGTAGTTGCGGTTCGTGACACGTCCAGACCTCAAATCGTCTGGTATGTCTTTCGAACTGCAGTAGGGGGCGGAGGCGGAGGTGCTGGAGGGGTTGAGGAAGGTAGTTGGCGCGACTGCCAGGGATCGGGCCCCGTAAACCTGTGTCCAATTCACCATCATGGAGGGCTGCCTGTGAGCCTCGACCTAAAGTACAACCTTTTCCGTTTGGCACCCCATGAGCTGTCTCACTCAGCATTCTGGGGATGGGTGATCCAGTGTGTCGATTCGGAAGCCAATGACCTAGACGAGCCTCGACGGCTGGCGCAGGCGCTGCTGAATCGGATGCAAATGAGGGATCTGCCAGCGCCGATCTTGGTCGAGACAGAGCGGCTTATCCCCGGCGGCTCGGGGAGGGTCGATATTCTAGTGTCCGGCGCTCAAGGGGCTTTGGTGGCAATTGAAACGAAAGTCTCGGCGTCTCCAGACAAGTCGCAGCTTGAGCGCTACCAGAGGGCATACCCGAATGCTGCGGTTCGGCTTCTGACGACGTCTTTTGACCGGGAAATCCTCCGGGCCATGCCCGAGCCGCACTTGGCTTTGGACGACCTAGCTGAGCTCGCTGCAGCCATCCGGCCGGCCCACCCACTGGTGAAGGCTTATCACGAGTGGCTTCAGGATCAAGTCGGAAGGAGGGACGATGCCAAGGCAAGAGCTGAAGGAAGCGACCCTCGTAGGATAATTGAGGCCCTCGCGACTCCGGAAGGGGTGTGGTTCTTTACGCGTCGTGTATTGACAGCCCTTGGCAATCCCGCCGGCAAGGTCTACCTAGACACGAGCCTTGGTGGCTGGCCGTGGGCCCAGTTTTGGTTTGCGGACGAGACTGAACAGCGAGACGCGCTGTTCTACCGGATTGATGGAGGTGAGCGGCCGGGGCTGTCAGTCAAACAGTATCAGGGCGACCCGCAGCCTGACATCCAAGCTAAACGCGCACGGTTGCAGATACTTCAAGCTGCCTGGGACGCCGCGGTCGGTGAGGCTGGTGTGCCGCTTAAGGACGAGAAAATGCGCACTCCCCGTGGAAAGAGCGAGTGGGCCATCGCCTACTATTACCTCAAGGACAATGACCCGTTGAGCATACTGGGAGCGCTGCGCCGAATCCACATGCGCTTCATTGATCGCATACGCGCGAGCGGCTGGCACGTACTGGATCAGACCTCCTCGAAGGGGTGAGACGCGCTCGTGTCATGTACCCTGCTCGCCTCTTCCCGAGTTCAAGATCACGGACGCACGCTCGCTCGAAGTGCTGCTTCGCGCGCTCGAACTGGTCCCGCGTCAACGACGCTGAGATCTCCGGGCACTCTATGGGGATCATGGCGGCACCGAACGCGGAGACAATTCTACCGCCCGCACCCCCTTCGCTCCACCTTGTCTTTCGCCTTCGCCTCCTCCGTCGTCTGCCACTGCATGTTGCTCGGATCGTCTGCGCCGCCGCAGGCGAGCGGCACGACGTGATCGACCACGTGCCCAGGCCAGCCACGCGGGTGGCCGGTCTGGCGCATGAAGTCGTCCTTCGCCACTTGGCTCCGGTGTTCACGCTCGGCGCGCGGATGGGTCGAGTGGCTTCGCGGGTGGCTTGAGCGGGAGTGGCCGCCGGAATGCGAGCCGTGCTGCGCGGAGAGTGGCGCGGCGGCGACGAGCGTGAGTACGGCGAGCCAAGTCAGCAGCTGGTGTGGCATGCGACCTCCTCGAATCGGGTCAATCATAGCAGTCCCCGATGACTGCAGCGAGATCACGCGTTTCTCGCACTGTCACACCCGCCGGGCACGTTCCGCTCGTATGAACCGCATCCCGGACAAGCTCTGGCCGATCGACGCGCTGAACGGCGTGGGATCCGCGCGTCCCGTCGAGGCGCTCGTGCTGCGGCGGGACGGGCTGATCCGCATACTCCAGAACGCGCTATTTGAGTTGCACGAGCAGCGACGGCGGGTGGCTGGAACGCCGCCGGAAGCGGATACTACACACCAGATCGAGTACTGGCAGGAAGTGCTCGCCTGGATCAAGGATCGACGTGCGGCAGACTTGGTCCTGATCGACCGGTGTAGCCCGGGAGAGTAGGCGGCTGCCACCAGGTTTCTCGCGGCCCGCTTGACCAGCTCCGATGTAGTGTCTATTATAAGCCCATATACGGTCTATTATGGACACCACATTCCGCCTTGATCAAGCGCTTCACGCGCTGGGCCAGCTGCTGCCCGCCGGGGGCAGAGTGCGGCCATCGTGGTAGTGGGCGGTACCGCCCTCAACCTGCTGCGTGTGGTCGAGCGCGCCACGCGCGACGTCGATGTCATCGCGACCGCTACACCGCGGAGCGACGGCCCGCCTACCGAGGTGCGGCCACCGGAGCCTCTCGCGAGGGCCCTGACGGACGCGATTAGCGCTGTCGCCCGGGACCTAGCGTTGCCCCCCGATTGGTTGAACACGACCGTCGCTGCACAATGGCGCACAGGCTTGCCGCCAGGGTTCGCGTCGCGGATTGTCTGGAGCGCCGACGGTGGCCTATGGGTCGGAGTCGCCGGCCGGCTCGACCTGATTTACCTCAAGCTGTACGCGGCGGCCGACGATATCGGCCCGGCGAGCCGCCACTTCAGCGACCTGCTCGCGCTGCGACCGACGCCCGACGAGCTCGCGGCGGCGCGGACCTGGATCACCGACACACAAGACCCCTCGCCAGCGGTGGCCCACGCGCTCGAAGCCGTGACCGCGCATGTTCGCACAGCCGGTCGCTAGCGCGATCACCGCTGTGCGCGAGGCGGCAGCGCGCGCGGCGTGGACGCAGTGGGGCGCGATCTTCACGTTCGCCGCGAGCCGGCGGCCCGCCACAGCGATCGTCGACGCTGAAGCCCTGGTTCTCGGGTCGTTTGCGTTGAGCGGGCACGAGCCCAGACTGTGGCGCGTCGCCCGCAGTTGGGCTCGCTTCGCGGCACGCCTCCTCAGCGTCCAGCGCGCGAAGAACCTCGCGCGCCGGTTTCCGACTTCGGTCAACGACCGGCTGGGCGAGTTCGCTCAGATCGCCGTCATGCATGGCGGTGACCAGCGGTGGCGCTCGATCGCGCGCGACTCACCGCCCACGAAGTCCGATCGCCGTGAGCCGGAGGCGACTCCCGTGCTCGAGGGCGGTCCGCCGCTGATGCTCCGACTCCGACTGGGTTTCGGAGTCGGGATCAAGGCCGATGTAGTGTCTCATCTCGTTGGGCTCGCAGGCGCGCGGTATACCGTTCAGCAGGTCGCCGCGGCGACGGCGTACTATGGGCGGGCGGTGCGGCGGGCCCTCGAGGAGCTGGTCGCGGCGGGATTCGTCGAGGCTCGGCCGACGGCACCGGCTTCCTACCGTATCGATCTCGCCAAGTGGGCTGATTTGCTCGCGATCACTACCAAAGACCCACCCGCTTGGCGTCCATGGGCCAGTGTCTACTCCTTCGTCGCGGCTTTGGACGCGTGGTCACGCCGGCCGGTGCCGGAGTCAGATTTCGTTCTGGCGTCGGAGGCGAGAGATCTCGTCGCACAGCACGCCGAGGCCCTCGAGTCAGCTGGGGTGCGGATTCCGGCGCTGAGCGTGCATCGTGGCGAGACCTACCTGGAGCCGTTTAGAAAGGCCCTGAAGGAGTTGGCGGATTTCGTCGACGCGACGGTGTAGAGAAGACGAGCAGTGAGCTTCGCCGGATCTAGCAGAAGGGCGCTTGAGAGTGAGCAGCTTCTATCACAAACCTGGTTGGTCCTCAGCGGCGGGTGACACGAGCTCGCATGAGTTAGTGCAACATGCTGAGGTTTAGGTAGTTATCTGGCCCCCTCTGGATCAGGAGAGCCCTCGCCCTACTCGCTCAACCACTCCGCCACGCCGCCATGATGTGAGCAGGTCCCTTGGCGTATGCGGCTGAAGCTGAAGGTCCCGTCCCGGCAGTGGGCCGTAGCGCCCGCGGGCGGCTGGCCATCCGCAGTACGCGTGGGCGATGGGACCCACTCCCCCTGCGAATTGATGTAGCCGCGCCCTGTCATCGCCGAGTTCAGATTGCACAGAATCGCCGGGTGAAATTGCACACTTGGGTATCCGGCGTGGGGCCTGACGTCGGGGCCCCTTCCTTCGGAGCTTGCCTGCTCCTCGTTGGGGGAGCCGGCCTGTGTACGGATGGGATACCCTCGTGCTGCTCAAACACTATGTGGAGTCCGGGCTCTCGAAGACGGCCATTGCCCGGCAGCTGGGCGTCAGTCGCCGAGTCATCTATCACTGGATCACGACCGGCCAGCTCGATCGCGAGGTGAGCGGGACGGCCCCCGCGCGGTGCCGGGCGTCGCGCGGGACGAAGCTCGCGCGCTACCAGCCGCTGATTCAGGAGCGGCTGGCGACCTATCCGGCGCTGTCGGCCGTCCGCCTGCTCGAGGAGTGTCGCGCCGGCGGGTACGCGGGCGGGTACAGCCAGCTGAAGGCCTACGTGGCCCGCATCCGCCCGCGGCCTGAGCCTGAGCCGATCGTGCGTTTCGAGACGGCGCCTGGCCAGCAGGCCCAGTTCGACTTCGCCGAGATCCGCTTCTCCTGGGGGAAGCGCTTTGCGCTCCTCGTGGTCCTCGGCTACTCGCGCGTGCTCTACGTCGAGTTCGTGACGCGCCAGACGGCCCTCACCGTGATGCTCGGACTCGAGCGCGCCTTCGCGGCCTTCGGCGGCGTCCCCCAGGAGATCCTCTTCGATCAGATGAAGAGCGTCATCTTGGACGATCAGCGCCCCCACGGGGGGCGGCTGCTGGAGAATCCCGAGTTCCTCCGCTTCGCGGCCCATTGGGGGTTCCGCGTCCGGGCGTGCCGTCCCTTCCGGGCCAAGACAAAAGGCAAAGTGGAGCGGCCGGTCGGCTACCTCCGGGGCAATTTCCTCTACGGCCGGACGTTCCTGGGCGACGCCGACCTCGCCGACCAATGCGCCCGGTGGCTCGTCCGCGCCAATCAGCGCGTCCATGGCACCACCCGGGTCGTCCCCCTGAGCCGCCTGGCGGAGGAACAGACCGCCTTGCTGCCCCTCGCCGCCCGCCCGTACCGCTCCCTCGTGCTCACGCCGCCCGCGCCGGTGCCGCCCCAGCCCGCGCGGGCCCCCCGCGTCGCGGTCGAGCGCCGGTCGCTGGCGAGCTATACCGAGCTCGTCCCGGAGGCGGTCTGATGCCCGCGCCCTCCCTCCGCGATCGGCTCCGGGCCCAGCTCGCCGATCTCAAGATACCCGGCGCCCTCGAAGCCCTCGACGACATTCTGCGCCGGGCCGACAGCGGCGAGCTCGCCGCCGGGGAGGCGATGAGCGCGCTCCTCGGGAGCCACATCACGCTGCGCAATCAGCGCCGGCTGCAGACCGCCATGCGGTCCGCGCGACTCCCGGCCGTGAAGACCCTGGCCGACTTCGATTTCAGCTTCCAGCCGAGCGTCAAGCGCGACCAGCTGGAGAGCCTCCACACGCTGAGCTTCATCGAGCGGCGGGAGAATGTGGTGTTCCTCGGGCCCCCGGGCGTCGGCAAGACGCACCTGGCCGTGAGCCTCGCCGTCGCGGCGGCCGAGGGCGGCCGCCGCGTCTACTACGCCACTCTCGCCGACCTGATCACCTCGCTCGAGGATGCGCAGCAAGCTGGCCGGCTGAGCCATCGACTCCGGACCCTCGTCTTCCCCAGCCTCATGATCATCGACGAGATCGGCTATCTGCCCATCAGCCGGACGGGGGCCATGTTCTTCTTCCAGCTCATGTCCCGCCGCTACGAGCACGCGAGCACCGTGCTCACGAGCAACAAAGGCTTCGAGGAATGGGGCGAGGTGTTGGGCGACGACGTCATGGCCGCCGCCCTGATCGACCGGCTCCTCCACCACTGCCATATCGTGAACATCCGGGGCAACAGCTACCGGATGCGGGAGCACCGGGCCCTCGCCACTCGCCTGGCCACCACGCCCGCCAAGCCCCCGCCACCCCGTGCCCGCCGGCCCAGCCGGCAGGAGGCCTGAGCCTTCACCCCCAGGGCTGGCCACCCCCCGAGTGTGCAATTTCAGTCGGCGAAAGTGTGCAATTCACATCGGCGTTGACACGCCCCGGTGACGTCGCTGCTTGCGGTGCTTGGGCGCTGAGAAATTCTTCGAGTAAGTAGCCGGCGAGCCTCGACACCGCGACGCTGCACCAGCCTTGGGAGCAGGTGTAGAGCCGCACGGCGGTGCCCTGAGGCAGCACCGCCAGCGCACGCGCCGTCGGGAACGGTTTCTCCCTCAGCCGAACGGACGTCGTTGCATAAGCAAGCGTGTCTTGAGGAGTGGGCGGGGTCTGGGCGGAGACCGGGCCAGCGAGGAAAGCAACGTAAACCAGCGAAAACAGTAGGCGACGCATCGGGCCCTCCAGAGGTGGCTTTGGCCAATACGACACCAAAGCGGGCTAGTTGCAAGTGTCCTCACCGTCGCCGGGTGGGTGCCTGTCACAAACCGGCGGGATCGTTTGTCATGATCTTGAGTGTTATGACAACCGAAGCTATGCCCGAGCGCTCGTCGGAAGTCTTCGCTGAAGTGCGCCCACTGCGCTTCTCCATCGCCTACCGGATGCTCGGCAGCGTGATGGACGCCGAAGATGTGGTCCAGGATGCCTTCCTGCGCTGGCAGGAGGCGCCCGATGCCGACGTGCGCTCACCGCGGGCGTACCTCGCGACCATCGTCACGCGGCTCGCGATCAACCACCTGCGCTCCGCAAGGACGCAGGAACCCTAGGATGCCCTTCCGTCGTCATATACCATCCCCCTTCGAGACACCAATCTCTGACACCAGTGAGCGCCGCGATGTCGCCCGAGGCCTTGGAGCTGGAGCTCGATCGCCTGCACCCCGCTGCCTTCGGATGGGCGCTCGCCTGCTGCGCGGGTGACCGCGCCGCCGCTGAGGACGCCCTCCAGACGGGCTACTTGAAGATCCTGGACGGGCGAGCGCGGTTCGACGGCCGCGCGAGCTTCCGGACCTGGCTCTTCGCGCTGGTGCGAAACACCGCGGCTGAGCTGCGGCGTCGCGCCGCCCTCCGGCGGCTGCTGCCGCTCGCCGTCCTCGGCGCGACGCCAGACGGCCGGCCGGACCCCGCGACGGTCCTCGCGCGCACGGAGGCGACGCGCCGGCTGACGACCGCCCTCGATACGCTGCCGCGGCGCCAGCGCGAGGTGCTGCACCTGGTGTTCTACCAGGATCTGACGATCGCCGAGGCGGCGGAAGTCGCGGGCGTCTCCCTCGGCACCGCCCGCACTCACTACGAGCGCGGCAAGGCCGCGCTCAGGAAGCTCCTGAAGGAAGAGCCCGAATGACCGAGCGCCACGATCACGATTTGGGGGAACAGTTCCACGCGCTGCGCCGCGAAGACGTGGCGAGCGCACCGCCGTTTCACACGATGCTCGCCAACGCGCGTGCCCGCCGCGCCAGGCCACCGCGCCGCCGCGTGCTCGGGCTCGCTGCGGCGGCACTCGTCGCCGCGGGTGTTGCTCTTGCGCTGCTGATCGGCCGGCGGGACCGTCACGGCATGACGATCGATCTCGCGACCGTGCGCTGGGAAGCACCCACCGATTTCCTGCTCACGCTCCCGGGTGACGACCTGCTGCGCGCCGTGCCGGATCTCGGCTTCACCACCATCGACTCAGACCGGAGGACCCCATGAAGACGCCCCGTTTCTCGCTCCTTGTGGCTCTCGCGCTGCTCGCCGTCACCGCGGCGGGAGCACAGCAGCCCTCCCAGCCCCCCCAGCCCTCTCCCTCGCAGCCTCCAGAGGACCCGCTCGCGCGCGTGCTCTTCCCCCCGGAGCTCGTCATGCAGCACCAGCAGGACATCGGGCTCCGCTCCGAGCAGCGCGCCGCCATTACCAAGGCGATTCAAGCTTTCCAGACGGGGGTGGTGGACCTGCAGTGGCGCATGCAGGAGCAGTCGCAGCGGCTCGCCGCGCTGCTCGACAAGCCGGCCGTCGATCAGGCCGCGGCGCTCGCGCAGGTGGACGAGGTGCTGGGCGTGGAGCGCGAGATCAAGCGCGCGCACATCACCCTCCTGATCCAGATCAAGAACACGCTCTCGGCTGAGCAACAGGCGAGGCTCGCCGCGGCCCGGGCGGCGGCGCGGTAAGGCGCGACCTACGAGGCGTCCAACGCGCCCTTGATCGCCTCGCGGGCACGCGAAGCCATTACTGGACTTTCGGCTCAATCCGCTCCACGCACGTCGGGGGCGACTCCGCCCGCAGCCGGATCGCCCGCAGCCACATGCGGCGAATCAGCGCGCTTCCCGGATAGATCAGCATCCAGTACAGCCGGAAGCGGCCCTCACTCCGGGTGTCGGTGGCATGGACGCGCGTCTCGGTCGTGACGACGCAGCCGGACCCTTGCGGCTCGATCAAGAAGTTCATCGTCGCCCGGGCCCAGCCGGGGCCCGCGAGCAGGCGGTACTCCTCGGCGGTCGCGGGCGGCGTGGCGCCGCGCGGCGCGATCACCACCTTGCCGATGACGATCTCCCCCGGTGGGGCATCGGCCAGTAGTAGGAATCCCGTCCGTGTCGCCACTTCGATGATGGGCCGATCGGCCGGGGGATTGAGGATGTCGGGAGGGCCCGGCCGGCCCAGCCGCCGGAGCCACGTCAACACGCGATAGAACCGGATCTCCCGGGCGGTGACCGCCTTAGTCGCACCATAAACGCGGTCCGCCGGAGCCTCGACGGAGAGACGATGGACCTCGCGGAACTGCCAAGCCGGCGCGAATTCGTCGAGGCGGGACACGACCGGAATCTAAAAGCGAAAGCCGGCTGCCACCGCCACGTTCAGAATGATGAAGAACGGACTCTAGGCCCTGGTGGCGGCGTGCCCGGCCCCGATTCCGTATATTGCGTCCCCCGACCGGTTGGGCCGCCGCGTGACGACACCCACTGCCACTCCACTCCCCAACGACTCCTGGGCGGTCGACGAACGCTCCCTGAAACTGTTCGTCGATGCGCTCAAGGAGCCGCCGGCCGAGCGCGCCTGGTACGAGCTGCGGCGCGAGGCGGAGCGGATCGCCCTGGTCCCCGGCTTCGACCGGCTGATCACCCTCGACGCCAACGCGATCAAGGAGCTGCCTCACCAGATCGACGTGGCGCAGCGGGTGCTGCGCGACATGGGCGGCCGCGCCATCCTCGCCGACGAGGTGGGCCTCGGCAAGACGATCGAGGCGAGCATCATCTATAAAGAACTAGCGATCCGCGGCCTCGCGCGCCGCGCGCTGATCCTCACGCCCGCCTCACTCGTGGGCCAGTGGCAGGGAGAGCTCGAGGAGAAGTTCTTCGAGCGCTTCGACACCCCGACTGACCCGGACGACTGGCAGCACGTCACCAAAGCGATCATCTCGCACGACCGCGCGCGCTCGCGCCGGCACGCCGAGGAGATCCTGCGGCACCGTTGGGACCTGGTGATCGTGGACGAGGCGCACAAGGTGAAGAGCCACCGCGGCGCGACCTACCAATTCATTGAGAAGATCGAGCGGGACTTCATTCTGCTGCTCACGGCCACGCCGCTCCAGAACGACCTGCGCGAGCTGTACAACCTCATCACGCTGCTCCGGCCCGGCCAGCTCGGCACCTGGCAGGAGTTCAAGAGCGAGCACCTGGTCTCGGGCGACCACCGCCAGCCGCGTGACCCCCAAGCCCTGCGCGCGCTCACGCACGAGGTGATGATCCGCACCCGGCGCTCGAGCGTGGTGGACGACCTGGACCTGCCACCGCGCCGGCCCCGGCACCCCGAGGTGAAGCTGACACGCGCCGAGGCGGACCTGTATGAGCGGACTACCGAGTTCCTGCGCCGGCTGTATCGCGAGGGCTTCATTGAGCCGGCCGAACAGGAAGAGACGGAAGACGGGACCCGACGCCGCAAGCCGACGGGGAAGGGGATCCTGCAGCTCGCCGTGATCCACCTGCGCCAGCGGCTGTGCTCCTCGTCGCGGGCGCTCGCCGAATCGCTCGCACACCTGGCCGAGAGCGAGCGCATCAGCCCCGCCTACCGCGCCATCGCGAAACAGCTCGCCAAGCGGGCGGAGGGCATCAAGACGCACGCCAAGCTGGACGTCCTCACCCAGCTGTTGCGCGAGACGCCGGACCGCCTCGTGGTCTTCAGCGACCATCGCCCGACCATTCAGCTGATCGAAGAGCGCGTCATGAAGCTCGGCCGCAAGCCGATCGTCTACTGGGGCGCCCACACGACCACCGAGCGGGACAAGCGCATCCGTGCCTTCCACGAGGACGAGCGCAGCGTGCTGATCGCCACTCGCGCCGGCAGCGAGGGACGGAACCTCCAGTTCTGCAACGTGCTGGTGAACTACGACCTGCCCTGGAACCCGATGGTGGTGGAGCAGCGCATCGGCCGCCTGCACCGCATCGGGCAGAAGCGCGAGGTGCACATCGTGAACCTCGCCGCGGCGGGGACGATCGAGTCGTACATCCTCCAGCTGCTCGACCAGAAGATCAAGCTGTTCGAGCTGGTGGTGGGCGAGCTGGACCTGATCCTCGGCGAGTTCGGCGGCGCGCAGCAGTTCGAGGGCCGGCTGGCGGAAGAGTGGCTCGCCGCCGAGAGCGAGGAAGACTTCGCGCGCCGGGTCGAAACGATCGGCGCCGACATCGAGAAGAGCAGCGCGGCGGGTAAGGAGCAGGAAGAGCTCAACTCGCTCATCGCGCCGGACGACAACGCCATGCGGCTCGAGCGCCGGTTCGAGACGCTGTCCGCCCCCGGCCGCCTGCGACTCGGGCTGGGCACGAGCCAGCTCGTCAAGGCAGCCGGCTGGGACGCGAAGCGCCGCAAGCTCGGCGTGCACGTGACGGAACTGCTCGAGGCGCTCGAGTCGATCGAGCCGATCGGGGGCGTCACGCCGCCGCCGCAGCCGGCCGGCCGTCATCCGGAATACGGGGAGATGGTCAAGCTCACCGGCCTGACCAGCACTGGACGCGCGATCACGCTTGTCGCGCAGGTGGATCGCCTTCCCCTCGCGCTGGTGGACATCGAGGTTGACGCCGCGTGAAACGCGGCCGGAAGCCCGAGCGCAAGACTCAGCGCAAGCCGCGCCCGAAGAGCGCGAGTGAACTCGCGGCTCGGCGTCTGCCCGTAAACGGGCTTGCCGCCACCGCTTCAGCGGTAGGCGGCGACACCGATCCGCTCGCCGACGCGGCGCTGAGGCCGCTGCTCGAGCGCTACTGCGGGCTCGCGGGCGTGAAACAGGCCGCGCTCGGCCCCGATCACTCCGAGCTACGCCTGCCCCAGACCGAACGCCCGTTCTTCAGGGACCGCGCATCCCTACGGGTGGCGTTCTCGCTCGACGCCCTCGAGCGCGACCCCGCTGCCGAGATTGCCGTGCTGGGCAGCCCGTTCCTCTCCCAGCTGATCGAGGCGATTCGTGCGCGCGCGGCGCGCCTCTCACTCGGCCTGATCGCACCGGCCGCCGCGAGCGATCCCACGAGCGTCGAACTGACGATTCCCGTCCGGGACGGGACGGTCAAGCGGGGCGCGACCAAGGTGGCGGTGCATCCGGTGGGGCGGCTCGTCGCGCGCGTCGTGCTCCGCGCGGGGGCCGGAGTCGAGGAAGCGGTCGTCGAAAGCGACGTGTACGACCTGTCGGCCGGCGCCAAGGTGGGTGACGACCTGGCGGGCGCGTTCGGGGACCTGGAGGCGGGCCGGGTCGAACCTGCGGATCCCTCCATCGCGGCGGGGGCGGCACCTGTCCCCGCGCGGGAGCCCGCGGACTTGCTGCGGCTCCTCCTGAGCCATCTGCAGGAAAAGTCGGCGGAGCGGGTCGCCGCACGCCGCGCCGTGGCGGAGCAAGCGCTTGCCGTCGAGCTCGGCAGGTTGGACCGCTACTTCGAGTCGATCCTCAAGGAGCAAGCCGACCCGGAGTCCATCGGAACGGTCACCGCGCTCGCCGAGCGCCGCCGCACCGAAGAGATCAGGCGCAGCCAGGTGAAGGCCGTAGTGCATCCGCTGCAGCTGATCGAGGCCGCCGTCCTGATGCAGCAAGCCGACTGGCAGCTCGAGTCGGCGCACGGGCGTCACGCGACCTTGAGCGCACAGCGGTCTCTCAGTGGTGGGTCGGCCTGGATACTCGCATGTCCGCATTGCGGCCGCCTGCCGGCGAGCTTCGTCATCTGCCGGCACGACCACTGTAGCTGCGAGGCGTGTTCGTCTCGCTGCTCGGTTTGTGCCGAGGACTTCTGCGCCGACCACGGCATCGCCCAGTGTCGCGTGGACGGCCAGCCGGCGTGCGACGAGCACGTGCATGTGTGTCCTTCCTGCCGGCTGCAGTACTGTACGGCTCACGAGGGTGTTTGCGCCGAAGACGGGCACGCGGCCTGCTCGACGTGCCTCGCGCCGTGCGGCAGCTGCGGCCGAGTCGTCTGCAACCGGCACGCGGAGCAGAGCCATGCGGAGGCGCCGAAGGGGAGCCGCCGTCTGTGCGCGGCGTGCCTGCGGTACTGTGAGGGCGGGACCAACGAGCCGGTGGGCGTGGACGAGGTGACGCAATGCGCGAGCTGCGGCAAGTCGGTCTGCACGGCGCATCAGGCGGTGTGCGCAGTGGATGAGCAGGTGCACTGCTCGCAACATCTGCGCCGCACCGACACCTCGCGGCGCTTGGTCTGTGGCAAACACCGGGCCGCTTGCGACCTGGAGCCGGCGGCGATCTTCGCGTCCGATGAGGTCGGGGCGTGCGCTTCGTGCGGGAAGCTCGTCTGCGCCGGCCACTCGGCCGAGTGCGTGGAGGACGGGCTACGGCACTGCGTAACCCATCTCGAGCTACTACACGATGCCGAGGGCTCGTACGGGTGCGCCCCGCACCGTAAAGCTTGCCACGTGGACGGCGAGGCGTTCACGCTGAAGGGCGTCGAAGAGTGTCCGGTGTGTGGCAAGGACGCCTGCGCGCGGCATCGGGCGACGTGCGAGTACTGCGGCCGGCAGGTGTGCACGGTGGACTTGAGTCGAGAGTCGCGGCGCTGTGTCACGTGCGCGCAGCTCGCCGCCGTGACCGATCCCCCGGACGCGGTGGTCACGGCCGCGCTGGCGGCGACCGGTGGCGAGCCGAAGTCCCGCCGCTGGCGGGTGGCCCGGGACCGGAGTCACCTGGTCGTGGAGGTCGATCTCGGGTTGAGGCGGAAGGTGGTGGTCACCGTGCGGCACGGCGACGACGCACCGGACAGCGTCGTGAAGCATTCGCTGCTCGGATCGAAGCGGCGGAAGTGAGCGATCCGCGGAGCGGGCGCAAGCGCGGCTCGGCGCCGAGCTGTCACCCAAGCATTGGACGTTGGTGGTCGAGGATCTCGCCGCGGTCTCGGCCGCAGCCCGGCGCGCCTAGGAGGCTCGAGGCCCTGCGACTTACAGCGGCCGGAACAGCTCCGGCGCGGCGACCACGAGCGGCTCCGCCGCTCCGGCGAGCAGCCACATGACCCGCTCGCGTTCGACGGTCGGGAACGCGGCCTCGGGCGTCCAGACCTCCACTACGTGCTCGTCGCCGTCCACGATCCAGTAGGCGGGGACGCGCATTTCCTGATACAACCGGCGCTTGGTGAAGCGGTCGGCGCGAGCAGTGGTGGGACCCGTTCAGTGCCGGGAGGAGCGAAACCGTGCGCAACTGCGTGGCGACGTGCTAAGCCACCTCCACGTCAATCCGATCCACGCACGTCTGCCGCCGGTCCCAATTGGGGGCCGTAAACCACGGGCCCTCGCGTATGGAGACCTGTGACAGACCGGCCACGGCGAAGCAGCGCCAGTTGTCCGACGAGCCCGGCACGATCGTGCCGCTCGCGCTCTCGCCCGCGAACTGATATCCCAGGCAGTGCTGGTCGCTTCCCTTCATGCCAAGGACGTGAGGACACAAGGCGCGAGGGCGCCCGTGATAGACGGCCCACACCTGTCGACGATTGAGCGTCGCCTCCCGCAAGAGCTCGTATGTCGTCACCGCCCGACACTCGATTCGAGCAGGCCAGCCCGTCGGCGGAGGGCGGCTGGACAGACGCAAAGCCGGAGAGCCTTACCGCCGCCGAGTCAATGTAACTTCAACGGCGCTACCCGGCATCCGCTGACATCGATCGCAAGGAGCCCCGCATGGCCCCAAAGCCCAACCCCCGCCGCACGGACCCCCACCACGCCCTCCGCGACCACCTCATGGAGCTGCTGCGCGGCGGTCACGCGCATGTCACGTTCAAGGACGCGATCGCCGATTGGCCGCCCGCGCTCAGGAGCGCCAAGCCCCCGGGCCAGCCCTTCACTCCCTGGCGCGTGCTCGAGCACATCCGCATCTCGCAGTGGGATATCGTCGAGTTCACGAAGAGCGCGAAGCACGTGTCCCCCGAGTGGCCGGCGGGCTACTGGCCCGCGGGCGACGCGCCGCCCGACGAGGCCGCCTGGGACCAGAGCGTCGCCCAGGTGGAGCGAGACCTCCGCGCGATGCAACGCCTCGTGGCCGACCCGCAAACCGACCTGTTCGCCCGTATCCGGCACGGCAGCGGTCAGACCGCGCTGCGCGAAGCGCTCCTCGTCGCCGACCACAACGCCTATCACCTGGGACAGCTCGTGCTGCTCAGACGCCTGCTCGGCGCTTGGAAGGCGGACTAGGGTGACGGGCAAGAGCGGCGGGATCCTGGCGACCCGGTTGCAGAGCCCGCTCGGCGAACTCGTGATCACCGCCTCCGACGCCGGTATCACCGGCGTGTGGTTCCCCGGAGCGGACCGCGCGGCCGTCCAGCCGGACGACGCGCGTGAGCCCCCGAGTGGCGTCCTGGCTCGTGCCCGCGAGCAGCTGTCGGAGTACTTCGCAAAGGCCCGCACGACGTTCGACTTGCCGCTGGCCCCGCCGGGCACGGCGTTTCAGCGGCGCGTGTGGGACGCGCTCCGCGCCATCCCCTACGGCACGACCCTGAGCTACAGCGAGTTGGCCCGGCGCCTCGGCGACGTCCGCGCCACGCGTGCGGTGGGTGCCGCCAACGGGAAGAACCCGATCCCCATCATCGTGCCGTGCCACCGCGTCGTGGGGGCGCAGGGAGAGCTTACGGGCTTCGGCGGTGGCGTGGACCGCAAGCGCTGGCTGCTTGAGCACGAGGGCGCGCTGCTGATGCTCGGAGGTTGAGGCCGGAAAGAGATCCACCAACCCGAGCGCAGATCGGTGCAAAACTGCGCCGCGAGTGACACGCTCCGCGATTCCCCATTATCGCGCGGTGCGCTGCCTGGCTTGACGCCGCGAACACCGCGGACTATTAAAGGGCGATGGCCGCCGAGGACGTCGCCGCGCAGCTCGCGCGAGAGCGGGCATTGCGGCAAGCCGAGAAGATGGAGACGGTGGCTCGGCTGACCGGGGCCATTGCGCAGCAGTTCAACGAGGTACTCGCCGCCATCCTGGCGCGCACCGCCGTGCTGGCCCGATCGCTGCCTGCGAGCCGCGACCTCGACGACCTGAAGGACACGGCCCAGCGCGGGGCCGAGCTGGCGCAGCGGCTGCTGGGCTTCAGCCGCCACCGGGTGCTCGATCGGAAGCCGCTGATCCTCACCGAGTTCGTGCGCGAGGCGCTCGACAGGCTGCGCCGCGAGCTGCCCCCCGACATCGAGGTGCAGTTCGAGGTGGACGACGACGCCGGCGTCGTCGAAGCCGATCCCAGCGCGGTCAAGCAGATCCTGCTGCACCTCGTGACCAACGCTCGCGACGCCATGCCGAAGGGGGGCACCCTGCACGTCGAAGTGCGGCGGGCGCGCCTCGATGCCGCGGATCGTCCGCTGCACGCCTGGGTCGAGCCCGGGTCCTACGTCAGCGTTGCGCTGAGCGATACCGGCGTGGGGATGGACGCGCACACGTTGGCACGGGTGTTCGAGCCGTTCTTCACCACCAAACCCGTCGGAGTCGGCACCGGCCTCGGCATGTCGATGGCCTACGGCCTCGTGAAGCAGCACCGCGGATACCTCCACCTCTACAGCGAGGTGGGGCAGGGGACCACGGCGAAGGTGTACCTCCCCGCCGTCCGCAGTCCGGGGATGTCGGAGGAGTCTGAAAGCGGTGAAAGCCTGCCCGGCGGGACTGAAACGATCCTGCTGGTGGAGGACGATCCCACCATGCGTGCGGCGGCGCAGCAGCTCCTGTCAAAGGTCGGCTACCGAGTCGTCACCGCCGTCGACGGCCAGCAGGGGCTCGACGCCTACCGCGCCAACCGCATGACGCTGCACCTCGTGATCACGGACGTCGTGATGCCGAAGCTCAGCGGGTTCGAGATGTACGAGGTCATCCGGGGCGAGTCGCGGGGCGTGAGGGTGTTGTTCATGAGCGGCTTTCCCGCGCCCAACTTCCGCAAGACCGTCGGCCAGGATCCCGCGGTGGCGTTCGTCACGAAGCCCTGGACCGCGAGCGAACTGCTCGAGCAGATCCGGGCGCTGCTCAAGCCCTCCCAAGCCGAGCAACCGTGATCCTCTCTGCTGGCTAGTGCGTCACTGCTGCTGCCACGTCGACCACATGTCCTGCGTCACCAGCTGGATCACCCGGTTCACGAGCGGCCCGTACGCCGTCTTGGGGTCCCGCGCCGCGAAGGTGAGCTCGCCCCCCACCAGGGCGACCTCGCCCACCTTCTGCGTGGCCCATGCACTCGAGCGCCACAGCGTCCCGCCCGATTGGGTGGACAACAGCCGCACCGAGAGGTCCAGCCTGATCGTCGCCTCGAGATGCGGCGTCACGAGCTCCGCGAGGCCGCCGCTCGCCTGGGGGTTCGTGACCTTGAGATGACCGGCGAACACCGCCGCGACGCCGCGCTCCTTGCCGAGCTGCTGCGCGCGGGCGGGATCGAGCTCGGCATCGAGCGGGCCGAGCTCGAGCACCTCGATCCCCGGCTGCGCCGCCAACACCTCCTCGGCGAACCGCTCCGTGGTGAACTGCTGGAGCGAGCCCTTGGCGTTCTCGACCGTGAACGTCACGAGACCGAGCTTGCCATACGGCTTGAGGTCGAGCCGCGGCGGCACGAGCACGCGGTGCGCGGCGCAGCCCGCTGTGAGGAGGGCGAGGACGACTGCCGACGAGCGGGCGATGGTCATGGACGGGTCCCTGGTCTGGGTGGTCCACAGTAGGGTAGGGCGGGAAAGCGGTCAAGGAGCGAGCCGCGCCGCGACCTTCCCGCGCGTGTCCCCCGAGGTGTAATGCGCCACGAAGGTGCCGACCATCCGGGCGCCGTGGTAGTGCCCGGTGATCCGCGTCGTCACCGTTTGGCCGGGCCGCCGCGTGCTGGGGTACGGCCCCGTCTCCGTGACCACGCTGTCGCCCCCGACCGCGACGACGCGCGTGGGCAGCGGGTCGTGGTCGGGGAGCGTGAGCGTCCAGCCGTCGCGGCCAGCGGTCGCCCGGAGCACCAGCGTCGCGACCACGCTGTCGTTCGCGCCGATCATGAACGTCCCGCGCCACGTCCCCGCCCTGTCGGCGAGCCGAATGTCGTGCGTCGCCTGCGCGGCGGCCACGCTTGCCTGGCACGCGATCACGAGCGTAGCGACACAGACGATGCGACCGGTCATGGCTCCAGGATGATGATACGGAGCCCGCGATCGCGGTAGGGTGATTCGGCGACTACACGTTCTTGGTCCACCCTGACAACGTCGGCGAACCTCGTCCGGCCCTGATTCTGATCGACGGCATGAGCTTCATCCTCGAGGGCAGCGACTAAGACCCCCGCCACTTGAGGCCTGCGTGAAACGCCGGGTGCATCGTCATCCGGCGTAAGAAGACCGGCCAGCCTCGCTTCTCTGACGAGCTCCCCACAGTCGCGGTGCAACCTTTCCGGGCCTTCCTGCGTCCTACCCTCTCGAAGGCCGTGGCGATGCCGTCCCACGGAATACCGCTCGAGCTGGGAGGCATCGCATGCGCATCTACGCCCTGCTGCTGGGAAGCCTGCTTACCCTCGGATTCGCGTACCTCGCCCAGGTAGGGCTCCAGTCCAGCGGCCTCCAGCGGGTCGCGAGCGTGCCGCCCGACCGTGCGGATCCCCCTGTCTCCGCCGAACCCGACCCGATCCGGTACGGTGGCACGATCGATCCGATCACCATCCAGGTGCGTCGGGACGCGCCGCCGGCGGCCAGGGTGAGCCGGCTGGACCGGGTTCCGGAAGGCCCGCGGTGCGGGCGCGCCGCCCGCCGCCAGACGGCGTGCCAGGCGTCCCGGTGGACCACGACGCCGGAGGCCGAGTCATGCTGCTGACGCTCATCGAATCCAAGCGGGCGACCAACAAGAGGAAACTCTTCGGGGTCGGCTTCGTGTCGCTGACCGTTCACACCGCCCTGATCGTCGGAGCGGTGTACACCACGCTGCATGCCGCCCGGAGCGATACCAAGGTCAGGGTCGACACCGCGGTGGTGTTCCTCGAGCCGCAACAGTCGCCGCGCCCGCCGGAACAGCAGCCGATGGCGCTGGCGGAGCCGCTCAAGGGCTTCCAGACCATCGTGGTGCCGAACGAGATTCCCACCGACATTCCCCCCGTGGACCTGCGGGAGCGGTTCGATCCCACGGATTACTCCGGAATCGGCGTCGAGGGCGGTCGCGCGAACGGGGTCGTGCCCACGGAGGACCAGGTGTACACGGATGCAACGGTGGAGGAGAGGCCGTTACTGCTCTCCGCGCCGCCTCCCGCTTACCCCGTGCTGCTCCGGCAGGCGGGTATCCAGGGCCGCGTCGTGGTGCGCGCCGTCGTCGATACGACCGGTCGAGTCGAGCCGGCCTCGGTGAGGATTCTCAAGAGCCCCAGTCTCCTCTTCAACGAGCCCACCAAGCAGTGGGTCCTCAAGGCCCTGTTTCGGCCGGCGCGGGTGCACGGGCGGGCGGCGAAAGTGTTCGTCAACCTGCCGGTCGACTATTCCTTCGGCTCTTAGTTTGCCTTGAGTACCGCCTCGATGAAGCTCAGGGTCTTGGTCTCGACCCACTCGACGGTCACCGCCTCCACGCCGATCGTCCCGATGCGGTCGGTGGTCGCGGTGACCACCCGGTCCCTCGCCGCCGAAACCTTGACGTCCCGCTGCACCGCTATTCCCCGCCGCGGATCGTAGCGGAACGTCAGCACGGAGGCGAGCGCGGTCGCGCCCGGGGCGCGCGGCGCGACCGATAGCGCCACGCTCGGGTAGGCATCGACACTGTCCGTATGGTCCTGGATTGACGCGTCGTGCCCCGCGCTCTCCAGCTCGGTCACGAAGCTCTGCAGCGCCGGTCGCACGAGCTTCTGGAGGCAGTCGCCGCAGGCCCGTCTGCGCCGCTCCCCCTCGTCGTGGACCGGTTTCACTGCCACCTGGGTCTTGGCGGTGCGCTCCTGGTAGCTCTTCAGGAGGGAACGCAGCTTCTCCATGCTCTTATCGGTCATGCCCGTGGAGAGGTACCCCCGGCGTCAGGGTACGGTCGGCCCGGCGCCCGGCGGGAGGATCTGATCGAGGATGAAGGCGTAGCGGATCGCCTGCTCGTGCAACGCGTCGTAACGACCGGACGCTCCCCCGTGACCGGCTCCCATGTTGGTGCGGAGCAGCAGCACGTGATCGTCGCTCTTGGTGGCCCGCAGCTTGGCGACGAACTTGGCCGGCTCCCAGTAGCCGACGCGGGGGTCGTTCAACCCGGCCGTGACGAGCATCGCCGGATACGCCTGGCGGACGATGTTGTCGTACGGGGAGTACGACTTCATGTAGCTGTACCACGGCGGCTTGCGTGGATCGCCCCACTGCAGCCATTCCTCAGTGGTGAGCGGGATTGTGGAGTCCGACATCGTGTTGATCACGTCCACGAAGGGGACGTCGGCGACCACGGCCTTGAAGAGCTCGGGGCGCATGTTGACGACGGCGCCCATCAGCAGCCCGCCGGCGCTGCCTCCGCGGATCGCCAGCCGGTCGCTGCTCGTGTAGTGCTCCGCGATCAGGTGCTCAGCGGCGGCGATGAAGTCGGTGAAGGTGTTCTTCTTCTTGAGCAGCCGCCCCTGCTCGTACCACTGACGCCCCATCTCCTGGCCGCCGCGGATGTGCGCGACGGCGTAAACGACGCCGCGGTCGAGCAGGCTTACCAGGTTCGAGCTGAACGTCGGGTCGGTGCTGCTCCCGTACGAGCCGTACGCGTACAACAGCAGCGGCCGCGTGCCGTCCTGCACGAGGGGGTTGCGATAGACGAGTGAAATCGGGATGCGCGCGCCGTCCTTGGCCGTGGCCCACGCCCGCGCCATCCCGTAGTGCGAGGGGTCGTACGCTCCCAGGACCTCGGTGCGCTTGCGCAGCTGGCGCGTGTGGCGCCGCAGGTCGTAGTCGTAGACGGAGGGCGGAGTGACGAACGACGCGTACGTGAAGCGCAGTTGGTCGGTGTCGAACTCGGGATTCTCGGCCGTCCGGTAGCTGTAGATCTTCTCTGGAAAGTCGATGGCGTAGACCGAATGGTGCTCGGGGCTGAGCACGCGGATGCGCTGCGTGGCGTTGCCGCGCTCGTACAAGACGACGTAGTCGCGGAACACGTCGATGCCGGCGAGCAGGATCGAGTCGCTTGCCGGCACGAGCTCGGACAGCTGCGTCGGGTCGCGATCACTCAAGCGCAGCAGCTTGAAGTTGAGGGCGTGCTCGTTGCTGAGCACCAGGAAGGCATCCCTGCGGTGCTCGGCGACCGGATAGAGAACGCCGGGCGTCCGCGGCACGAGCGTACGCCAGGCCTCGGTGGGGCGGTCGGCCGGCAGGTAACGGATGTCCGACTGGTCGTAGCTCTCATCGCCGATCAACAGGAACCGGCGGTCCTTGGTCTTCCCCAGGTCCAGGTTGTACAGCACATCGGGCTCCTGGAAGACGACTGAGTCCGTGGAGGGGGCACTCCCCAGCACATGGCGCACGACCTGGTACGAGCGGTTCGCCGCATCGCCTCGGCCGTAGAACAGCGTGTGGTTGTCGTTGGCCCACTCGAGCGAGTAATTGACCTCCCGGATGGTGTCGGCGAGCAGGGCGCCGCTGGCCAGGTTCTTCACGACCAGCAGGTAGCGTTCGGCACCGGTGGTATCGACGGTGAACGCCAGCAGGCGTTCGTCGGGGCTCACGCGACTCGCCCCGACCCGGAAGTAGGCCCGCCCCGCGCCGAGCGCGTTCTCGTCGAGCATCACTTCTTCGGGGGCGGTGAGCGAGCCGCGCTTGCGGCAGAGGATGGGGTATTGCTGCCCGGCGACGGTGCGAGCGTAATAGTAGTAATGGCCCTCGCGCTGCGGCACCGAGAGGTCGGTCTCCTTGATGCGCGCCTTCATCTCGTCGAACAGCTGCGCTTGGAGCGCGTCCGTATGCTTGAGCCACGCCGCCGTGTAGCGGTTCTCCGCCTCGAGATACGCGATCACATCGGGACTCTTGCGGCTGTCGTCCCGGAGCCAGAAGTAGTTGTCGACGCGCACGTCCCCGAGCGTCGTGTCCAGCTTCGGGATCGTCTTCGCGATCGGGGGCAGGGGGGGCAGGGGGGGCCGGGGGGGCCGTGCCGTGTCGGTCGCGGCGGGCGCACCCGGAGTTTGCGCGCGGGCGAGCGCTGGAGCGGAGGCGGCGGCAAAGGCGCTGAGCGCCAACCAGAGGCGGGTGAGCATCCAGCGTTTCAAGTTACCGCGTGCGTCTCGGCTCCTCCACCCCTATAATCCACGCGAATGACGCGTCCGTGGCTGCTCGTACTCCTCGCCGCGCAGGCCCCCCCGGCGCCCCCGGCCGCCCCGGCCCCTCCCGCAGCGCAGGTCCCGCGCGAAGACGGGCAATGGACCATGCCGGCCAAAGATTACGCCGTCACCCGCTACAGCGGGTTGGCGCAGATCACGACGGCGAACGCGCGGCGGCTCCGCGCGGTCTGGAGCTTCTCGACGGGCGTGCTGGGCGGGCACGAGGGGCAGCCGCTCGTCGTGGGCAGCACGATGTACGTCGTCACGCCCTACCCGAACGTGCTGTACGCGTTCGATCTCGCGGCGGACGGCTACCCGCTCAAGTGGAAATATCGGCCGGACGTGGACCCGAATGCCGTGGGGATCGCGTGCTGCGACGCCATCAACCGCGGGGCGTTCTACGCCGACGGGAAGATCGTCTACAACCTGCTGGACGGCCGCACCGTGGCGATCGCGGCGGCGACGGGCAAGGAGCTGTGGCAGACGAGGATCGCCGACCTGGCGCAGGGCGAGACCACGCCCATCGCGCCCTTCATCGTCAGGAACCGGGTCATCGTCGGCGCCGCGGGCGGCGAGTTCGGGATCCACGGCTGGGTGAAGGGGCTCGACTTGGAGACCGGCCGGATCGTCTGGACCGCGTACAACCTCGGGCCCGACAGCGACATGTTGGCGCGGCCGGGGACGTTCCGGCCGTTCTACGACAGGGGAAGTGACCTGGGCCGAGCGAGCTGGCCCCCGGACGTCTGGAAGAACGGCGGCGGGCCGGTGTGGGGCTGGATGTCCTACGACCCAGCGCTCGACCTGGTGTACTACGGCGTCGGCAACCCGGGCCCGTACAATCCGGAGCAGCGACCCGGAGACAACAAGTGGACGTCGAGCGTGCTGGCGCGCCGGCCGGAGGACGGCGCGCTGGTGTGGGCGTACCAGTTCACGCCGCACGACAGCTGGGACTACGACGCCGCGGCGGAGATGATCCTCGCCGACGTGTCCGTGAAGGGCCAGCACCGCAAGGTCCTCGTCCACTTCGACAAGAACGGCTTCGCCTACACCATCGATCGCGCCACGGGCGAAGTGCTCGTCGCCGAGCCGTTCGTCCCGGTGAACTGGGCGAAGCGCGTCGACCTGAGCACCGGCCGGCCGGTGGTCGATTCGACCAAGCTGACCGGAGCCTCGCGCGGCAACGTCAAGGATATCTGTCCCACCCTGGAAGGCGGCAAGAGCCCGGCCTCGCCGGCGGCGTACTCACCCCGCACCGGTCTGTTTTACGTCTCCACCAACGACATGTGCATGGATTACGAAGCGGTGCCCGTCACGCGCATCGCAGGGACGCCGTTCATCGGCGCCAACACACCGTACCACTCGGGCGGGGGGCCGGGCGGCAACCTCGGCGCGTTCATCGCCTGGGACGCCGCGACCGGCCGGAGAGTGTGGGAGATCAAGGAGCCGTACCCGGTGTGGAGCGGGGTCCTGGCGACGGGCGGGGACGTGGTGTTCTACGGCACGCTCGACGGCTGGTTCAAGGCCGCCGACGCGAAGACCGGCCGGCTGCTGTGGCGGTTCAAGGTGGGGTCGGGTGTGGTGGGGAACCCGATCACCTACACCGGGCCCGACGGGAAGCAGTACGTCGCCGTGTATGCGGGGATCGGCGGCGACTGGTTTCTCCTCGCGGGCGACGTGAGGTCGGACGATCCGGCCGACGTGCGGCCGCCCGCGGACTTCATCCGCGACATCGCCCGGCACACGAGCCAGGGCGGGATCGTGTGGCTGTTCGGCCTGTGAGAGCGCTGATGCTGACCCTGGCGGCCGTCACGGCGTGCGGGGGGGGACGCGATGCTCGCGTGCCGGCGGTGCCCCATGACGAGCACATCTTCGCGGGCGGCGCCGTGCCGCCTCTCTTGCCGCCGCCCGGGGCGGCGTGGCGGAACCCCTACACGGGCGATCGGAAGTCGGCCGAGGACGGAGCGAAGATCTTCAGCGCGATGAACTGCGATGGTTGCCACGGGGGCGGGGGGGCGGGCTGGGTGGGACCGAGTCTCGCCGACGGGCGCTGGCGCTTTGGCGGCGCGGACGGCGAGATCTTCCAGTCGATCTACTACGGCCGGTCGCACGGCATGCCGGCGTACGGCGGTCTGCTCTCATCGCCCGACGCGATTTGGAAGCTGGTCACCTACATCCAGTCATTGCCTCCGCCGGGGGACGTGCCGACCGAGTCATGGAAGTAGCGGCGCTGCTCCTCGCGCTCTGCTTCGTCCTCGGCCTGGTGCTCGTCCCCCTCGGGCTGCCGGGTCTGTGGGTGATGGCGGCCGGCGTCATCGGCTACGGCTGGCTCACGGGCTTCCGTGCGATCGGCGTCGCGACGATCGCCGCAGTCGTCGGGCTGGCGCTGCTCGGCGAAATCGTCGAGACCTGGGTTGGCTTCCGGCTGACGCGGCGCTACGGCGGCTCCCGCCGGGCGGCGTGGGGCGCCCTGGCCGGCGGGATCGTCGGGGCCGTGATGGGCGTTCCCGTGCCGGTCGTCGGAAGCGTGATCGGCGCGTTCGCGGGGTCCTTCGCCGGCGCGGCGCTGCTCGAGTATTCGCTGTCCTGGACGCCCACGACGGCGCTGCGAGCGGGATGGGGCGCCGTGCTGGGGCGCGCGGCCGCCGCGGCCGCGAAGATCGCGCTGGGCGTCGTGATCGTGGTCGTCGGGACGTTCGCCGCCCTCCGAGGCTGAGGGCGAGGATGCGACGGGTCGGCCTGCTGCTCGCGCCCTGGGCGCTCTGCCTCGCCTCCCCGGCGCGCGCCCAGTCGGCGCCGACCCCGGCGCGCCCCCGGATCGGCCTGGCGTTGAGCGGCGGCGCCGCTCGCGGACTCGCCCACATCGGCGTCTTGCGGATCCTCGAGGAGGCGGGCGTGCCCGTGGACGTCGTCGCGGGGACCAGCATGGGCGCCGTCGTCGGCGGTCTCTATGCCGTCGGCTACACGGCTGCTCAGCTCGACACCATCTTCACCACCCAGGATTGGGTCGCCCTGCTGACCGACCCCGTCAGGCGGCGCGATCTCGCCGTCGATCGCAAGCTCACGGAAGACCAGTACCTGCTCACGCTGCCGATCTCGCGCGGCGCGGTCCACCTGCCACGCAGCGTCGTGGCGGGTCAACGCATCTCCCAGCTCTTGACCGGTCTCACGTGGTCGGTTCACGGGGTTCAGGACTTCCGCCAGCTCCCCATTCCGTTCACTGCCGTGGCGACGGACTTGGAAACGGGGAAAGCCGTCGTGCTCGATCACGGCTTTCTGCCGGACGCGATCCGCGCCAGCATGGCGGTGCCGAGCGTCTTCTCACCGGTCGAGATCGAGGATCACGTCCTCATCGACGGCGGGGTGGTGCGGAACCTCCCGGCGCAGGACGCCCGCGCCCTCGGCGCGGACGTGCTGATCTGCAGCGACGTCACCGACCCGTTGGAGCCGCGCGACAGTCTCACGTCGTTCGCCGACGTCCTGGTGCAGGCGGTCTCGTTCCGGATTTGGGACTCGGAGTACGAGCAGCGGCGCCACTGCGACGTCCTCATCACTCCCGAGGTGCGGGCGTTCTCCACGTTCGGGTTCGCTCGCGCGGCCGAGCTGATCGCCCGCGGTGAAGCGGCGGCGCGCGCCGCGCTGCCGCGGATCGAGGCCGCCCGGGCGGGAGCGTCGTCCCCCTCCCCCTCCGGGGCTCGCGCCGCCCGGCCGCCGGTGGCGGCGCCCGAGTCCGTCCTCGTAGCGACGGTTCGGTTCGATCACCCGGGTCACGTGCCGCGCGGCTTCCTCGAACGCGTTCTCGGGTTGAGACCGCCCCGGTGGGTGTCCGGCCGCGAGCTCGACGGCGCGATCGACCGGTTGTACGCCACCGGGGTGTTCGAGAGCGTCCGCTACCGGCTCGGCGCGGGGGAGTTGATCGTGCTGCTGCGGGAGCGGCCCGCCGGCCGCTTCGGCCTGGGCCTCCGCTACGACAGCCGGTACAAGGCTTCGGTGCTGCTGTCGAGCACGCTCGGCGGCATCGCGGGGTTCGGCTGGAGCGGGCAGGTGGACGCCCGCTTGGGCCAGCAGATTCAGGTGGGCGTCGGCGCGTCCCAACCCCTGGGGGACGGCAAGACCGTCGCGCTCGGCGCGGCCGCCGACTACGCGCGCGCCCCCTTCGATCTCTACGACCCGGCGGTGGGCGGGGGCCACCAGGTGGCTCAGGCCCGGGTGGACCTGGGAGCGCTCTCCGCCTCGATCGCCAGGAGCCTGGGCACCGCCGTGGAGCTGTCCGTGCGGGCGAAGGCGGAGCACGCGCGCTGGGACGACGAGGTGTCCGCTGTGGATTCCGCCCCCATCGAGCGGACGTTTTTCACCGCGGCCGGCGTCGTCGAGGTCGATACCTACGATCGGGGCGTGTTTCCCAGCCGCGGGGTCGGCCTGCGGGCCGTATCGGAGTGGGGCAACCGGCTCGTCGGCGGCGGCAACGCTTTCTCGCACCATTTCGCCGACTTGCGGGCCTACCTGCCGCTGTATCGCACGGTCTCGCTGTGGGGCGGCGTCACGGTCGGAGCCTCGGGCGGCGACCCGCCACCGCATTACCAATTCTTTCTCGGCGGGGCCAACGCGTACTACCTGTTTCCGGACCGCGACATCGCGTTCGTCGGGCTGCACACGCAGGAGCGGCGCGGCCGGCACGTGCAGAAGGTCGAGGTGGGGGCACAGTGGGAGTTCGCGCCGGACGTGTTCGGCCGCGTCCGCTGGAACGCCGGGAACACGTACGAGCGCTGGACGTGGGATCCCGCGGCCTACGTGGACGGCGTGAGCGTGGAGCTCGGCGCGAAGACGTTCGCGGGCCGCCTCAGCCTCAGCCTGTCCGCCAACGCCCACACCACCTGGCCGAGCCTCGAGTTAGATCTCGGCGATCCCTTCTGACGCGCTCGTCGTGGCCCCCCCCTCTCCCGCTCCCACCGGGTGCGTGACGAGGCGCACGAACGCCTCGAACACACGGGGGGACCACGAGTCGCGGTGCCCGGTGATGTGCTCCAGCGCTTGCTCTGGCGGCAGCGCCGGTTGGTAGGCGCGGTTGGTCGTCAACGCGTCGTACACGTCCCAGATGCCGACGATTTGCGCCGCGAGCGGGATGTCGTCTCCCTTGAGACGGTCGGGATAGCCGGTCCCGTCGTATTTCTCGTGGTGCCAGCGGATGATCGACTTCAAGTCCCACGGGAACTCGACGTCGGCCAGCAGCTCCACGCCCCAGATCGGGTGCATCTGGAGCACCTCGCGCTCCTCGGCGGTGAGCGGGCCCTCCTTGTTGAGGATCTCGTGCGGGACCCGCACCTTGCCCACGTCGTGGAGGTAGGCGCCGAGCAGGATGGTGGTCTCCTCCTGCTCGTCGAGGCCCAGCAGGCGCGCCATGGCCACTGCGTTCTGCGCGACGCGCTCGCAGTGGCCGAAGGTGTAGCGGTCGGACGATTCGATCGAGCGACCCCATTCGCGCACGACGGCCAGGTAGGTGCCTTCGAGCTCCGCCACCTTCCCGCCCACGTACACCAGGTCCACCCGGGCGTCGAGCCGGCGGAACAGCCGGTAGGCGATGTTGAGCAGGCGCAGCGCCTCCTGGTTGCGCCCCATGCCTTGATAGAGCAGGGCCAGCTCGCGGGACGCCTCCGCCTCGTTCAGCGCGGAGCCGGTCGCGACCGCGAACTCGATCGCCGAGCGGAGCCGGGACTCGGCGAGCGCCGACCGACCGGTCTCGCGGTACACCATGCCGATGATGCGGTAGGCGCTGGCCTTGGCGCCGCGTGCCCCCAGCTGATCGAACAGGGCGAGCGCTGCCTCGGCGCTCTGCCGGGCATTCTCGAACCGCTGGCGCGCCACGTCGACTTCGGCGTGATTGACGAGGCACAGGCCCTGCAGGTGCACGTCGCCCGTGCGCTCGGCGATCGCGCGACTCTCACAGAAGAAGTGGTCCGCCTCGTCGAACAGCTCCAGGTCCGCGGTGACCATGCCCAGGTTGTGGTAGGCGATCGCGCACCCGTGCTCGTCGCGACAGCTCAAGTACGCCTCCAGCGAACGCTCGTAACGCGCCAGCGCCTCGATCAGCTCCCCTTGGATGTTGGCGAGGATCCCGAGGTTCTGCTCCACCCGCGCGCCCAGGTCGCGGCTGCGCCCCCCGAGCTCGAGCGCCTCGAGGAATTCGGTGCGGGCATCGTCGAGAGAACCGGCCGTGAGATCCAACCCGCCCAGGGTGTTGAGCGCTTCCGCGGCGAGCAGGTTGTCGCCGATCGCCCGCGCCACGCCGTAACTCCGGTAGCAGAGCAGGCGCGCCTGCGCGCCCTCGTTGCGACGCAGCCGCACGACCGCGAGGCGCCGCAGCGCCTCCGCCTGCGCGGCCTGCTCGCCGGTCCGGTCCGCCGCCGCGATGGCGGACTCGTAGCAGTCGATCGCCTCGGGGATGCAGCCGGCGCGCTCGCGACCCCGCGCTTCGTGCAGCCAGTCCACGGCGCGACGCGTCGTGCCTTGAGTTGGCGGACTCGCGCCAGCGGAGGTGGGAGGGGCGGATGCGATCACGGACGTCTCACCAGGCGATGGCATAGTCGGAGAAGTGCTGCAGCTGTCCGGTGACCGTCTGGGAGGGGGGGTTGTCGACCGATTGCAGGGTTTCGAGGATCACGAGCAGGTCGGTGGTATAGACGATCTGCTTCGGCAGCGACCATCC